>Ga0209915_1000197_pt1 | contig 199267 bp, 225 predicted proteins | sample ThiBiot_750_plan_FD_183952 | JGI IMG/M metagenome (GOLD analysis project Ga0209915, IMG submission 183952) | Wastewater bioreactor microbial communities from Cape Town, South Africa - Thiocy_cont_750_plan (SPAdes) | ecosystem: Engineered > Bioreactor > Thiocyanate-remediating >... | reverse complement strand
TCTTTTGTTTTCACAGTTCTATTCTCATCGGTTACTGACGGAAAAGGCTTCGGCGGTGGACGGGGCGGTGGTTTCGGTGGCGGACGTGGAGGAGGCGGTGGTGGTTTTAAATTTGGTGGCTCAAAAGGTGCAGGAACATTTGGACGATCATCTGGCTATGGCAGTTCTATGAATAAACCGTAGGTCGAAATGAATTTTCGTTTGTTAATCTCTTAAATGCAAAATGAATTTAGTCGTGGCGGAAGTAGTTTTGGTCGAAATGCGATGAGTTTCGGTGCTGGAGCACTCGGCGGTGTGGCTGCTTATTCACTAATGCGATCGATGTCATCATCGTACTATCACGGACCAGGATATTACAATCCGGGATATGGATGTAAGAGATTTTTATGGAATATAAAGTCATTGTTAATGAGCCATTTTAGATGGTGATACATGTGTAAATAATCAAGATATGAATGGTACAAAATTCGGTTCATTTCGTTGTCCATTAAACGAATTTCCATTGAATGCAAGATACTGTTGTGGAGAATACGGAAATCAGTATTGTTGTAGTGATACTAGAACATAGTTAGTTTTGTTAATACTAAACTAAAAATAATAACTAACTGATTGATTTTTTTTTATCGTACTAGTCGTTCGTCTAATCTCGGTTGGATTGTTCTGATTTTAATCATCTGTTTTCTCGGCATGTTTCTTTTTGCTAAACATCGTCGACAACAACAGCAAAGTAAGAGTCGATAGTCCTACGAAATCGAAAGTTTCTTTTTTTTTTGCTTGTGAAGACATCATCCTGGTGCCTGTTGATCCAACAGTCAACGAACAAGCACAACCATTCTATCAACCACCACCGCCACCAATGGGCTATCCAGTACCACCATCGACTAATCCGTATGCTACGCAATCAGGAAGTTTTGCTCCAAATCAACCGCCATATCCCGTTCATGCTCAAACCATGAATCCATATTTAGTAAAAGAAGGTAAAAGAAAAAAAGACGAACAATTCGAATAATTTCTTTGATTTTCTTTAGCTGGCCCACCGGCTTATGAAGATGTTGTCCGTAACAGTCAGGGAATACAGCCAAGCAAGCCGAATTAAAAACAAATTAACCCCAAACCGATTGAACACATGTGTGGTTTTTCTCTTCCTTTTTTTTGTTCTTTTGTCAGAAAATCTTTGTATTTGTCTGTATAACTGTTTATTTTCATGCTTTTTCTCAAAATTCGAAGTCTTCTATTATACACACTCTTTACATTTTGTTTGTTTTCTTTTCTTTAAATGTGAGAAAGAAAGAAAGAAAGAAAGAAAGAAAAATTAAACTCGAATAGCATAAGCTGTCGATTGATTTTGTTCGCTGGAATTGGTTTCATTTGTTGACGATGCTGTTTTTCGAATAGCCGATCGACGACAATTAACTGAAGTCTCTCGATTTGGTCGAAATGGAATCGGTTGTAAACGATTCGGCGCCGAAGGTGTTGCCGCAACTGTATTCGTTGATTGAACAACCGATGTTACAGATACATTCGGTCGATAGGACATATAAACATTCATTTGTCGCCATATGCGAACTATTTTATCTAATTCACGTTCGTATTCCAATCGATCGGTTTTATTCGGTAGAATAACCATGGCTTTCCAATTAATTGTTGTAAATGATCTTAAATCATGAACAATCGGTAAGCCGATTTTAATGCGTAAAACTGTATGACCGTAATTTTGATAAGCAGTTATGAAATCATCGATTAACAACGATAAACGATCGTATTTACCATTTAATGGTTTAAAAGCAAGGTCAGTTCGACGACTGAGACCTAGTGCACCATAATTCGAGCCGAATTTAACACCGAGAACAACATGACGATAAACTGTTGAATTGAAACGTGTTTTAAATGAGATATTGAAACGTTCGAGACCAATAATTCCTGTTGTTAGATATGTTGCAAGTAGAAATGCTTCGAAACATTTTATTGGCAATGCTTCTGTCATTCTAAAAACACAAACAATAATAAAATCACAATTCGCTTTTTGTTTCCATTGCTTCTCTGTACATATGTCGAGCAGTATCCATCAGTCCGGATATCGGTCGATTGGCGTTAATATCGAAAAATTGCATGCCAGTATAATTATATTCGAGACGTTGAATATACGTTTGAATTTGCTGTAATTTTTCTGGTACAGTCAATCGACTATTCGAAGCTACATGATACGGTGGTTCGATAAAAGGTATCTGAGGATAATCACCAATTCGATCACGAATCGTTTTTATTTGTGTTGCATCTGAAAATGTCATTGTGAAATTGAAGAAGAATTGGCTGGTTTTTTTTCTCTCTCTCTTTGATTTACTTTTTGGATATTGTTCCATGCAGAATGTCCACATACGATCATTACATCGTTCAGAAAGTGGAAGTCCATCACGATTGAGATAGAATAAAAGAACATCACCACTACGTATCGCTTCAAAGCCTGACGACGATGATGATGCTGCCATTAAGAGTTCGATTTATGTAAAATACCATTAAAAACGAAAACAACAACAAAAATATAAGAGAATCAATCGACCGACGCAGTAAAGTAAAGAATTTTATTAGAGTTGTTGGGAGGTGGGATTCAATCGAGAACGAAGAAAAAAAGAAAGGAGAAAAATTTCTCTTAGTTGCTTTTCTATGTTCTCGGTTTTTTTTAATTGAAAAGGAACGAAAAAAAAAACGAGAAGAAAAAAATATAATAGTCAACGATTGGCGTTGACAGCTGATTAACGTTTTTCTTTTCTTTTCTTTTTCCAGAAAATAAAACTATATTTCCTTGGTGATGTTCCGCCGGAAAACAAAAACAATCGGATTGCATCATCAACATTAATAAAAACAATCGTTTATTAAAAGGTTTTATACTAGTTTTATTCATAAAGTTTCATTCTCATTTCGACGGAAACAAGAATTACAAAAGCAACAACAGTAACAAAGAAGACACGAAATGCTTCTTTTTATGTTTTTGTTTTCTCAGATGACACAGATTAGATAATAATGAGGTTTGACGTAGACTAAAATAAAAGACGAAAGAATAAGCAAACGAAATACATTGACTTTTAAAAACTTCTATATTAATCAAAGGAAAACATAACGGAGAAGATGAAATTCTTTGCTGTAGTTTTAATCTTCATGATTATCATGCACAACATGAAATAATTTTTGCAATGTTAACGCAAATGAATTATATTTTCGATTGAAACTAGCCGGTTTATTTTTCCAAACGACACCGAATAAATAGGCTGGTACAGCTGTTGATAATAAAACGAGAGATGTTGTAATATTTTCTGGATCAGTTACTGCACTTGCTACGATTAAAATGACTAAGAAGACAATAAATACGATCGGTACGACCAATGGAACTTGAATTGGTCGTTCACGATTTGGATGTTTAAAACGAAGAACAATGAGACCGACAGCTGCTAAGAGAATACCTAAACGAGAAAAGAAAAATAATCCGAAGATTGTTATTTAAAAGAAATTGATTGGAAACGTACAAATCCAATTGATCATGCCAACGCAAATAATCAATTTGCCAATATTCGACATGAAAAAAAGAAATACAATGCTAACAATCAATTCGCAGAGAATTGCAATCATTGGCACACGACTTTCATGATGATACATAGAAAATATATGCGGCATGAGACCATCACGACCAGCAACTACAAACAAAGAGATAGTTTCTTTTTTCTTCTCTCATTTGAATATTTAATTGTTAAGCTTACCATTGAACATATTTCCAATAGTAAAGATATTTCCCGATGCAGCTTGACAAAGACAATCAATGAGAAAATTAAATTTTCATTTATTTGTTCGTTTACCTCCGACACAAGACATTGTTACACCAATAGGTATGATGTATAATAATGGTGTAAATACTCGTTCAGCAAAACTGACTGCTGTGGCATCGGACATGATAATTTCATAGGCCGATAGAGCAGTAAAATAGGAACTGAATGTGAGAAAATAAATGAAAATACAGATGAAAAGAGAAATAACGATTGAACGTGGTAAGATACGTTTTGGATCTTTAAGATCATCGATGGCATTGTTTAAATAATTCCTATTGAAAACAACAGCGAGCGATTATATTTACTTTTCCTGAGAGAAATTTTTTTTTATTTTGTTTACCATCCGGAATAAGGAAATAGACCGGCGTAGAGTGCACTTGTTAATTTACCATATGTTGAACCTTCGAATGGTTCAGCAAAGTTTTCAACACGACCGATACACATTCGATAGATACCAGCGCCAACAATAATCAATAGAGAAGCTAAACAAATTCGGAAGTCAATCTTTGACAAATAGAATTTTCGAATTTTAATTACCAATTTTAAAGTAATTGCACACTTGATGAAGACGATTCGTCCAGGCTGCCGATGATAAATTAATAAAACCAACGATTAGTAAAAGAAATAATGATAAAACTTTGACTAATGTATCTGGCGGTGAACACGTCGGAAAGAACCAATAGACGAGATAATTCGATGCTGTTAGCACACTTAACACGACAATCATCGGCCGAGATAGAGCAACTTCAATCCAAACACGAAGAAATCCCATGAAATTGCCAAATGCAACACGCAAATAAGTATAATCACCGCCAGATGACACGTACGAACAACCAAGTTCAGCATAACATAGAGCTCCCTGAAGAAAAACAAACAAACAAACATTTTCTTTTTTGTTTTAATTTATTTTTGTTTTACCATTATGCAGAGTAAACCGCAAGCAACCCAAACAACAAGTGAAAGTCCATAGGAACCTGAATATTCTAGGACAGCTTTGGCACTGATAAATATACCCGAACCAATAATACAAGCTAAGAGTAAATTAATGGCATCGAGAAGACCCATTGTCGGTTGAACCGTCGTATTTCTTGTTGATAGAGAGGGTACATTTGCTGCTAAATCACCTTTCGAGGGAGCCATCTAGAACTTTAAGAAAAAAAAAATGAATTACTATACCAAACGTTCTTGACTCAAATAGTTTACATTTATATATAAATACACACGCACACATAATGGTTAGATGTTCGGTTTTTTTTTCTTATTATTTTAAAATCCTTATCTACAGAAATTCTACCCATACTCTCACGTATACATTACACCATGAAATATAACGATAATGCCGAAACGAGTGTGAGGAATAACCGCGAAAAAAAAAGAAGAATTTCTAAACAAGGAAAAAAATACTTTTCTTTCTACTCGATTGTTTTTGGTTAAAATAATAAATTCAAAGGACAAACAGACGACAATATTTTTTTATTGGAAACACTTAAAAAGCCATCTGCATCATGGGTTAGATTTAAATGTGATCGAAAGTGTAATAACTGGAAAGATGCCAAGATAGATCGAGAGAATAAAAAAAAAGAATCGAGGACGACTAAAACACATTGCGCTCATTGCTTTTTTTCTTTCTTCGTATAGACAACGCATGCTTCTTTCGCAACTAGTATATAATATGATATACAAAAGAAAAAAAAATCCTCCAACAGAAGAACATAACACAAATGCAGTATAGCAGAGGAATAGCAGAAGAAGAAGAAGAAGAAAAAAGCGACGAACTATGCACGATGTGTAGAAACGAGAGAAAAAAAACATAGAATAGGTCGCCTAAGCACAACATTTCTTATACAATCTGCTGCCTACGTCTGATTACATATCTATCGTAGTTGCGTGAGGTGATCTTTCGATTACTTCTTGCTGTTTAACTCGCAATGTGTGTTGTTTCCAAGTTCTTCTTGACTAAAGAAATACTTTGAAACGAGAAAAAAATGAAGAACGCAGAACAATTAAGAGAAAAAAAAAGCGAAGGAAAGAAAGCTAATAAAGTCTGACAAGTAGACGAGAGCAATCTATCCAGCAAACTGATGCTCCGTTTTCCATTTAATAAAAGAACAAATAAATTGACTCGAAAGCTTTCGCTCATTCTCTGATAAGATCTATCAATCAATTTTCATTTCAACTTATCGAACGAACGCTTCATTCATTATGCAAATGCTAATAATAAGAAATAAACTTCATAATCGGATACATAATAATTGAATACAAAGAAAAAGAAATATATATATCGCAATGATATTATTAAAAATGAAAGTTTATCAAGTTAGCCTTTTATTTCAGCTGTCAAATATAAAGAAAATTACAGGTCCAAAGGTTATATGTTTGCAACCAAATTTTATCAAAATTATGCGTCATATGATATGAAAAACTCTCGAATTCGAAGCAACAAGAATGAAAAGAATATTCTTTTATATAGATTGATAAGAAATAAAAAAAAAACAAACAAATAAATAACTTCTATCTCGGTTGACATAATGATTGAGTGTGAGTCAATCGATTTGCTCGTGGTTTAGCCAAGGTTTCGATACGTTCAGATGGATGAGCTTGAAGTGCACTTGGAGGAATAGGACGTGGCAGATTGTACTCATGTAGATAACCAAATGGCGTTTTCTTCGGACGAGCAAGTCCGTTTAAACGATCCGAACATTGAGCTGCCAGTGCTGATTGTTTCACTCCACTATACGCATAATTTTTAACATTATCAAAAAATTCTGAATCGAAAACAAAAAACGATGTCGTTTGTGAAGAAAATCTTGTTCATCGTAATTACCTTGACGAATCAGTCGTTCTCGTTTGATTTTCGGTCGAGCTAATTCTTCAGTACGTGCCGAACAAGGTCCACCATAAAGCGTTGAATAAGCAATACCTGAATACCGTGAGTACGGTCGACGTAACCATGGATGAATTTTTCGTAGATCATCATAATACGTTTCTTTCGAGAAAACAGAATGACTTCTATCCAAAAAGTCAAAATATTTCCGAGATCCCGAACTCAATCGGGACGTATAACCCGATGTTAGTTCACTTCGATCCGATCGTTCCTGACTTAAAACAAAACGAGCACGATTTCTATGTTGTTTTCTTTTCAATATTAATTACTTCATTTCGTTTATTTGTCAAGTAACTGTTGCGTTTGAATGTTTTCACAGACGACTAATGCATCACTTACTCACTCAGCAACAACAAGAAATAATAACATGTGAAAAGCATTGTGACTTTGATTGAAAAAAATATGCATAGACAAGTTCTTTTCATTCGTCTACTTCGTCATGTCGTTTGATTTTGCTCTCTATTAATTCCATTTTGTGCACACCCAACAAACAACGAACACAACATGAGTCAATACCAAAACAAAAATCAGATATTTTCAAAAACGGAAATTTCGATTGTGAACAACTATCAATCTCAAGATCATTTCCGCTATTCATACGCCTATATTTTCTTTTTCTATTGCGATCATAAAAAGTATTCTATGCATATTTTGAATACAAAGAGACTGAAACGAAAAGAATCTAAGTAGGTAAGAAGAGAGTTACTCGAGAAGTTAAATTAATGATGTTATTACATCGTTTAGCTGTTCTTATCGTTAGTAGTTGAATCAGTACTATATGAACGAATGAATAGCAAGTCTAATTCAATTTCGTCGTGGATCGATTATCGGCAAAAGAGAGAGAGAGAGACAGGAAAAAAGCGATAGAAGAAGCAAGAAAAGGACACAGAGATTCATAGATAGAAGATTTCTTGTTCAAGATTTTTATTTGTTGCAAATGTTGTCTCTTGGTTTGTTATATTTCGTATTTGGAATTATATCATCAACATTTTGTGCGCAATCAAAAATTCATATCGGAATCGTCGATAGTAATGTGAATCTCACGAGAATTATTAATATAGATGTACCCAATGTTGCATTTTGTACTGATAAAATATTTAGTTTTCAATTATATTGGATAAATACAATGAAAATTTTGCCGAATTTCTTCGAACAACTTCAATCAGACTACAAGACAATTCATGTTTTTCTTACATATACAAATGATTTTCATACAAAATTAATTCAAGATTACGCACAAATAAATCAAATTCCATTTGTTGATATAAAATCTTCAGATAATCAGTTGAATCTATGTTCATTAACGAAATTATTCGATCAAGAATATTATTTTCGTCCAAATATTCTTCAAGTTTTAATTAATTATATTAAATTTAGCCGTATTAAAAAGGCAATCTACATCTACAATAACGATGAATCAACGAATCGAATCTATGATCTACTAAAATTCTTCAATATCGATGAGTATTTTAATAGATTTTCATTGGATATTCGTTCGATACATCATCACGATATCTATTCACTTTTGTATCATATTGATTCGTATTCATTCGAGAAGAATGATCGATCACGATTGATTTTACTGGATCTTTATTCGTACGAAGATTACAAAGATCTATTCGAGAAGATATCTCATATGGGTTTGACTGGTGATTCGTATCAATATATAATTCTGTCAACATTTGACGTTTGTTCATGGATGATTAAATTGAATTTTGCTGGTCAGTTGATTTATTTTGATGATCAACAACGTGATTGTCTATCGGAATCTGTTATTCCAACGAAATCAGTGAAAACGAAGACAGTACCGTATCGATCCTATTACCGATCAACATTAACATTTCGATCTCCATCGAACTTTTCGATAATCTCGAATTCATTGAATAATACCGATAGATCATTGAAATCTTGTCATAGTCAATTACTAAAAAATGTCGAATACTTTTCCTACGAACATTTTCATTCTCAATTATCGAATGTTTCTCTTCCGTATTCGTATTCATTGTACAAAACATTGAATTTACTCATTCAAATGTTCAGTTCGAACGTAATTAATTGTAAAACCTATCGTTTGAAAGCGAAAGCCAAATCCTTATCGAATGATTGTCATTTGGTAGATGCGGATATTTATTCCACGAAGAAATATTATTTTCGTGAAAATCAACGAGGAAATTGTCTTATCGGTCGATATACATCGACGACAAATCAGTATCGATCATGTCAAATCAATCAAACAAATCCATCACAAACGAGAAAACAAATTTTACAATCGAAAACTTATTATATAACAAGTCTATTCGATGAACCTTTCTTGATGCTACGTAAACGAACCAAATTACATGAGAAATACAGTCAACTCGATATGGATTTGAAAGAATTACGAGGACAAATATTGGATTTCGATGAAGTCGAAGGTTTTTGTGTCGATCTAGCCGAGAGAGTCTGTTCGATTTTGAATATAACATGTCGATTTCGTATTGTTGAAGACGGAGGTTTCGGTAGTGAGAATTCATCGACAGGCATTTGGAATGGTTTGTATACGCATTTGTTTTGTTTGAATAAAGTTTGTTTCTTTGAAAATTAGGAATGGTCGGAGATATTGTTTCTCGAAAAGCTGATATGGCTATTGCACCATTAACAATCAGTCAAAAACGAATGGAAGTAGTGGATTTCAGCAAACCATTCATGAATCTTGGCATTTCAATTATGGTTCGAGCAGATAGATTCTTAAATTTGATGTTTTTTACTTTTTCTAATTTAGATTCGTAAACCAGACAAACAAAAGCCCGGTGTTTTTTCATTTATGCATCCTGTGTCAATGGAAATTTGGTTGTGTCTCTCGTTGGCTTATATTGCTGTCAGTGTCGTTCTTTTCTTGACTTCACGTGTTGTCAATGCGAGTTGGCGTCGACGTATTATTCGTCGTCCATCGTATCGTTCATTTTCCTATCCGAAAAGTGTCAATGATCGACGTAAAAGTGAAATTCAATTGCAACGTCAACGAGGCGATTCAACAATATCAAATCAATCGAACGAAAATCCAACTTTCACTCGTGCATCAACACGTCGTCGTTCACATTATCGAACTCGGCCTCCCAATCAGCCATCACCGAAAACGAACGACATTTCAAAAAAATCCGAAACAAAAAACAAAGAAAATGCCGTTCAAGCATTCGGAATTTCGAATGCGTTATTTTTTACATTCTCATCGTTTATGAGACAATCGATTAATCTCGTGCCAAAATCGATGTCAGGTCGAATAGCAGCGACCGCCTGGTGGTATTTTTCATTGATATTTCTCTCGTCATATACGGCTAATCTTGTGGCGTTTCTAACTGTCGAACGATTGGTTACGCCGATTGAAAGTGTCGAAGATCTCGGTGAGAGAAACAAATTGAATTGGCAATTTTATTTTTCTGTGTTTTTACTAGCAAATCAACAAGAGATTAAGTATGGTTCACTTCGAAATGGCACGACTTCGGCATTTTTCGAAAAATCGAATGTGCCAATGTTTCAAACAATGTGGAAAATGATGCAGCGAAGTGCATCGGATGTATTTGTCTCGAGTAATGACGAAGGTGTAGCGAAAGTTCGAAATGCTAAAGGAAAATATGCGTTTTTTATCGAGTAAATCTATAATTCCATTGAAATTTTCTCACAAACGAAGATTTTAGATCGACTAAAAACGAATACGTCAATCAACGATTGCCATGCGATACAATGAAAGTTGGCTTGGATTTAGATTCGAAAGGTTATGGTATTGCAACACGAATAGGTTCGGATCTAACCGAAGCAGTTGATATTACGATAATCACTTTACGAGAAACAGGATTTTTAGAAAAATTAAGACAACGTTGGTGGTAAGATTTGAAAACTAGGACAAAAATAAAAAAAAACATTTGAAAAATTTCTCAGGTTCGAACGTTCGGAATGTTCTCAAGTTGTTAAAGATCAACGATTTAGTCAATTAAGTTTATCGAGTGTAACTGGTCTTTTTTATATATTTCTCTTTGGAATAATTCTCTCATGTTTAATTGTATTTACGGAATTTTTAATTACGGCAAAGAACGAATCGGAAAAATTGAATATCGATATTCGAGAAATTCTTCGGATTAAAATGATTGAGTATGTTGTGATTCGTAATTCAATTCAAATCGAATTGAGCTTGATTTTGTGTTTTATAGGAATATGATCGGAATAACAATTCATGCTCAGCGACAATTAGAATGTGCTCGAAGTGACAGTGAATATAATTATCCAAATGATAAAGAAGAAAATAACATTATTAAACAGTATACAGAATATCAATTAAATAAAAATCAGAGTGATGTTTAATATAACAGAAGAATAAAATAAAGTTTTTTTTCCTCACGAACAAAAAAAAAGTTGTTGATGAATTTCTAGAGGTCAGTAGTTATAATTTCTGCCTTCAAATAGTTGTCATATAAAAGGCATCAGCTATGGCTTGCTTTTTGTGTTCTTTTTGACAGAAACGATGTTGAAAAAATTCGGACCAAGTAGTGATTATCAAGCGGAAACAACTGAATTAGATTTAAAACGAACATATATGTAAAGAAAAAATAAATTTCAATTGTTTTTTTTTAATTAATAAATAACAAATTTAGAAAACAAGAACGACAATCTTTACTCGATTCGTCGCTTATTCAACTACCGAAATCGATTCAACAGAGTAATGAATCATTATTTATGACATCGAGTGAAAAAGCTCGATTAAGAAATGAATCGATATTAAAAGTAAAAGATTTATTTGAAATTCTCATTGATCAATCTCTTTGCATAGTCAATTAAAAAATTAAATCGAGAAATCGATGCACATTTAAACAAACCTGATGATCCAAAATTTACGACATTAAAAGTAGACAAAAAAAACGCAGTTCTTTCTCTTAATATTGAATGATTTTATTTTAGAATAATTATTGGGATATGGTTAGTAAATTATTGCCCGTTTGGGAACGTGATCTAGCCGAATATCAAGCACGAAAACGTCGTGAACAAATAAAAAATGTTCAAGATGTTTAAATAAAATGATCTAGTATTTGCTTTTTCGAAATAATTTATTCGAGAAAATCTATACATCGAAATAAAACACATACACAACATTTTCAAGAAACAACACACACACACACACACACTATGATAATAAAACATCTGTTGTTGTAGGTTCGATTTGTGTCGATGATACATCCGTTGTTGTCTCGTCGAACAAACAATTCATTGCTCGTTGAAAAGCGAGAAAATGTTCTTTATTTATAAATTCATATTGTTGAGCTGGTTCGATCTAGTTTTATTTTTTCGAAAAGAAATCGTTTTCGTTCGAAATTAAATAACAACAACAACAACTTACGGATTTGATAAACCATTGATGTCTCATTTCGATCATATCTTTCGCACACGAGCCAAATCTTCTCTGACATGAATTAACCAATTGTGTTCGAGGTTTAATTTGCAACTGTTTCATAAATTGTGTCAATGGCAAATCATGACATTCGATCTGATTCAATTCTTGTTTTTGTTCGTTTGTTAACAAACGTTCACATGCAATGATAGGCTGACTGGTTTGAATGGTACGCGATGCTGTTTGAGTATTCAATGGAAGACGTTTATCACGCGAGAGCAATGACCAATCCATGGACATGTATGCTTCGAAAGCTGTTTGTTTCGGAAGAATGATTTCATCTGTATGTTCTTCAGAATCGGTCACGTTTTCTAAATCTAAATGAGAAAAAATTCGATTTATATTAAACTTGAAATAAAATTTGCAAACCTTTGTCTTTTCGTCGTCGATGTGACGAATATCTAAATAGAGTTTGGGATGAAATCGAATTTTTTATAGAATAAATGAGTTCGTACTTTTTATCTGAAGATGATCGAGTAGTATCGCGTCGATCGTGACTGCTACGTGTCTTAGACAATGATGAAGTTGTAGTGGTGGTTGTTGTTCGATCTTTACTAGATTCAGAAGTTCGACTTGTTTTTTCTTTATATTTTCGACTGGATGATTCATCTCTAGACGAAGTATTTGCACTGCGTCGAACGTCCGATCTAAATTCGTTTGAAAGTATTTAGTTATTCGTTCGTTTTAATAAATCTGAACAAACCGATTGCTGGTCGATCGACTATCATTGGTACTTTTACTACTTGAAGTAGGTTTTCTCGAACTTTCTATCGAATAAAACGAAATCATAGATCGATTTAACTGAAAATGTTAAAAAAAAACAAACCATCACTCAATCGTTTGCGTTTGGCTTCGGAATGTTCACTTGACGTTTTATCTTTACTGCTATGACTTTTTTCGGGTTCTCTCGATCGTTTTGATGATTTCGACGTTTTTTCACTCTCATTTGTCTTTTTTTCCGTTGATTTTTTGTCAACTAACGGTGCTGGATCTGAGTCATCATCGAGAATAACACAAATAGGCGACGATGGTTGAACAACATTCGATTTGTCGTTCTCATGACTTGAAGATAGTTGATCTGTTTTGGTTTTTTCAGTTGTACTATTCATCGACGATGAATGTTGTCGTTGACGATCGATTGATTTCGCTGGTGATTTCTTCTCTCGTTTGATTTCGATTGTTTTCTTCGGATATTCAGCTTGTTGATGAATTGTTTCAGTTGATTTTTCATCTCGATTGACTTTTTTCGAGCCGAGAAACTCAATATCAGGATTCGATTTTGTCGGTTTCGAAGTTTTACTCGACGACTTGGCGTTTTCTTCTTTCTTTCGTTCACTTATAACAATTGTTCGTTTAGGTGATTTGTTCTGCACGGAATTTTGACGATTGATTTGATCGTTCAATGTTTCGTCATCGTTATGATGCGGAGAAATCGATTCATATTTACGATGTTTCGATGATTGTGAATGAGAAGAAGATTTTTGCTTGTGTTTATGTGACGATGATGATTCTGGTTGTTCAGTGTCCGATGCCGAACTTACAGGAGAATCACTAAACGAAATGATCGATCGATCAAGTGAAACGAACAGTAACCTTCAAACCTGTCATTCGGACGAATTTTTTTGGTTGATGAATGACGATTTTCATGAGACGATGATTGAGTTTTCTTTTTCGGTGATGATTTACTTTTCGAATCCGACGAATGAGTTCGAGCTTGTTTTTTATCTGAACCACTCGATCGTCGATCTTGCGAATGATCTGTTGTCGGTGTGTTGACACTTTCGACGACTGTTCGTGTTGATTGAGATGAATTCGACACGACAACGGGCCGTTGTTCATTGGACACGGTGATTGTACTTTTTATGGGTGTAGAGGACATATCAACGACTCTTGTCGTTGTCTAAAAACATAAATTACTATCGAACAACATGATTTTTATCGATCGAACCTTAGTTATACGCATTTCGTCTTTCGATATCGATGATTTATCAGTACTGAAACGAAAAAAAACAAACGAAAGAGTCACATTCACATTCCTTATACATTTCATACGTGATTTGTTCGTGAATATATTTACAAGAATCTCCTAACGAACAAGTTCCAGTTTTGAGAAAATTCGTGCAAAAACCATGCGTCTATTGAATGAATGAAATAAATATTTATTTGTTTTTTTTTGTTTGATTACACTTTTGTTGATGAGATTTGTCGTTCCTGATGAATTACTCCCGGTTGATCCAATACGATCGAAGACACTTTTTTTTGTCGATGAATTTGACATAAATATCGAAATATTTATTTCAAAATTAAATCTTCATCGAAACAATTTTTTCTTTTCCAACAAAAAAAATTGATTTTCCACAAAGAATTGTTATTTTTCTATCTATGCGTTTCTCATTAAGGCTAAGCAATTCTATTTTAATGGTCAATTTATTTGTACGAATAAAATTTCTTGATATGTGTCGCCACATTTGCATGTTCGACAGGTGATTCATTTGCTTTGCTTTTTAATCCTTCAATGTGTTGTCCGTTCGTTCGAATGAATGATCGATAACATTGTTCTGCCGAATAATTTGACATCATATCAATCACACGATACTGTTTTTTTTTCGCAGATTCTATCGAATATTCGTTGTCTTTTTTTGTTTCTAGATGAATGATTCGTTTGATCTACCAAGTGAGCCTCGTCTTTGCAATGCTCTACATCTCACTCGTCCAACGCCACAATCTCGAACAAAAATGAAACAAAAAAAACGACTACCACCGACACCACCTGAATCTCTGCCAGTATTTCTCGGTCTCGATGATACTGTGCCACTCGATGGTAACAAAATCAAACATCGAATCGAATTCGAAACTTCATCTGTTTTGTGTTCGTAGATACAAATAGTCCTGTGACTGAACATTCGTCGTCGTCCTATGTCAATGAATGTCTTCCACTCGATCATTCCAATTCGGATAATTTCTATGTCATGCCACGTGAAACTATTATTCCAACTGTAGATTCCTCGGAATGTCTTCATACAACGACTCCACCGAATTCTCTCGATCCAGCTCAGATCTATGTCACGCCTCCGGCATTTTCTCGAAATTTTATTCTCGAATCGAATCTGTCGTTTGACGACAGTCAAGATATTCCAAATATTTCACTCGATTGCATTCCAGATCTAGATCCTAAATCGCAAACGGATGATTCCACGTACTATTCGTATCCCGAACAGCAATCGACTAGCTCGGTAATTAAAGCAAACTTCTTCCTCTTTCTTTGATTAAAAAAAAAGATACGTCATGACTCAGAAAAGTATGCAATAAAACGAAACCGTGCTTAGATTGTTTCTTATTTCGTTTGTGTTTTTTTCTTCTCTTCGCGTCAGTTTTGTTATTTTTCACGAGAGAAAAAAAAGAGTCAAGTAAATGATTACGAACCAAGACGAAGTAGTTTTTTTTGTTTGTTTGTTGGAATTATTTTAAAATCTAATCTTCGTTTTCTTCTCAGGATACAACGAAACTTGTGAATACAACATCGGAAAATAAAGAAAAATTTCTTACGAAATTAAATCAAGTTCTCAAACAACAAGTCAATGTTCATCAGCAGCAATTGCTTCGATCAGTTAAAAAAGATGAAACAAAGAATTAGTAAGATGACATTTGAAACAAAAAACAAAGACGAAAAAGGTTATTTCTAGTTATTCAACCGAATCAATCGATGATAAACAACCATTGATTAATGATTATGCATTTACATCAATTGATAACGGAATTATTCCTCGTTCATCACGTTTGTTTTTGTGTTTTATTGAAAATTCAAATAATCAACTTGAATATATTTCTTCTAGATTCGGATAAAACCATTGATTATCTTGAAATTGTTCGTCTCAATCATAGCAATTGTCAATGTGCCGATTGTAATTGTGAAAATCCGACTATGACATTAATGTCCTGGCTTTTAGTTGTTTGTAAAAATTGTGCAATTATTCATGAAAAATTAACATCGGATTTTCTTACGATACAATCGCTTTTAGCAAAGGATTGTGACCCAGATCTAATCGATTTATTACATGAATTCGGCAATGAATATTCGAATCGTTTGCTCGAGAAAAATCTTCATGATTCGATCAAACCGAATTCATCGTCGACAGATGAACAACGTGAACAGTATATTCGAAAGAAATATCTCGAGAAAATCTTTCTCGAACAACTCGAACAACAAAATCCAACTCAATTTGAACTCAATCAAATGCTTTATGAATCAGTCGAAACAACTGATTGCATAAAAACATTGCATTTATTAATGTTAGGTGCTGACGCTAATTATTCACAGAAAATGTTCGCTGTTGCCGATCATGCCAAACGATATCAACAAATAAAACAAATGAAATTGATTCTCGCTAATGGGGGCTTATCGGAATTCGATATAACGAAATCGAATACCGATGAGATTATTCATCAACCATACGAGACTAATGTACATCTAGTAACTAAACATGGTATTCTCAAAGAATTTCTTACGCGTTACGAAAATGATCGAATGAAAATCTCGTCGATAACTCATTCGATGGATAAAACAACTCAACGTTATCTATTTGAAATCGATCTTAATAATGTTCTTGCAATTTGTAATCAATCTGTCAATTCGATTAGTTTGAAATCTCGTTCAATGAATACGCCAACGATCAATATCAATAGTCAATGTATTCTTCTTGTTGACGATCAAGTTTCATTCAATGAATATGTTTGGATATTTTCCAATGAACTCGATCGTGCTCTCTGGATACGTGAATTACTTAAACGGCAGTATACATTTCATCAGATTATCTATTCAGATTTTTTTCTTCTCACCAAATTAAATGTTCAAGAAGGCATCAATGCTGAAAAACAACAAGTCATTGCTATTGTTTATTCGGGCCGATTTGTTATTTGTTCGGATACGATATTTGATGAAGTCGATTTGAGAAAATATTCGAGTTTAACATATCAAAAAACGAATGAATTCACTGGTGTTGTTCTTTGTCTTGTTTCGAATCGTTTTCTTTATCTTTCATCGCCAATTCTTAAACTAACCGATATGCTATATACATGTCTTCGTCAAGCAACAAAAGTTAAAACATTAACCGATTTAAATTGTCAAATTTTAACATCACAAAATGTGCCCGTACTTGTTGAACGTTTTATTAATTTCATATTTGAACATGGTCTCGAAACTCGAGGTATCTATCGTCAAGCAGGACAAGAAACCAAAATCAAACAATTACTCAACGAATTTCTCGACGATCCATTTAATACCAATCTAACACGAGAGAATTATACTGAACACGATGTTGCCAATGGTTTAAAACGTTTTCTTCGTCAATTAGATATTCCTCTGCTTGGTACTCGACAAAAATACGATGCTTGGCTACGTTCAACAGTCGATCCAAGTACAACACCCGAACAATTAATTCAATACTATCGTGGTTTACTCGTTGATTTAAAACAAAACTATCCAATTCATTATTCAACATTGAGAAAAATGTTACTACATATTCAATCCGTATCAATGCTAGCCGATAAGAATAGTATGATACTTTCAAATCTTGTTTCAACATTTGCACCATGTATTATTGCGCATGCTATGCCAACAACATCGACACCAATGAATAACTATGCCAATGATCGTCGAGATATGTCATCGATGGATGATATCGATATGAAATCGATAAAACTTGTCGGAGAAGAATTCAGTGATTGTCAAGAATTGATTAATTCATCGACACCATCGAAATTAAAACGAAATCCATCACTTCAATCGCCACGTTTTACTCTTTCATCGTCGTACGCTCGTGTCACACCATCGATTCAAGCTGATCTTGAAATCATGACGAATCTTTGTCAATATTATCGTGAATTATTCGATGTAACCGATGAAGAACTCGAACACGAAAAGAAATGTATTGAAACATTGATCTCACTTCGAACAAATCAATGTCAACCGAGAAAACTAAGTGGTACAATGGTTTCGGTTTATTTCGAGTCACGTGCCGATGAACTCAATGGTTACGCAATAAATATTCTCGAGCAAGAAACAACAGCTGAAACAGTCGTTGAAAAACTATTAAATCAAATTCAAAAATCGGATTGTTTCTTTTGGGCATTATTCGAAGTTATTATCGATCAAAATCTCGAACGACCAATGTATTCGAAAGAACAGATTTCGAATGTTCTACAACGTTATCGAACTTGTCTATCGCAAGATCTCAATCGGCAAGCAACATTTGTTGTCAAATTGAATTATGTTCAATTCGAAAAAGAACGTTTACAACAACAAACAACTTCTCATGATCTATCGTCGGTTGAATGCGAATATTTCGATGCCAGTGCTAAACGATGGGTCAATTGCTTTTGGATACTCGATCAAACTTATCTTCATATTCATCGAATATCGAATGAAAAATCCATGAAATGGAAATCACGTTTTGCGAATTCATCATCAACATCGTCTTCACCGAGCACACTCGGTCGAAAAGATTCGATTCCCGAACAACAAACACCGATATTCTCGTGGTTTATCGACGATATATTCGTCTATGTCGGTGCTGATCGTCGATATGTAACTCCATTCGATATGAATGAATATCGAACATTAACCATTCTTCAGCCCGAAAACAACAATGATTCGTCAGTATTTGGCGTAGCATTTCGTTTTGCTGATCGTCATCAAATGTTTGCCTGGTATTTACAATTAGTTCATATGAATAATCATGATCAATGGACTCGACAAGCATCACATACGATACCTGACGGTGTTAATTATTTACCTTTGCAAAATTATCATACACCATCATCGATGTTAACACCATCGAGAAAAAAATCCGAACAAATTAAAACGAAATTAATGTCGAAATCGAGCCATGTTGCATCAACATTAACTCGACAAATTAAGAAATAATTAACCTGTGAAAGAAGAATTTGGTGCTCAACGAAATATCTCTTATATGTACAAATCTCTCTTTATACCGTTGTTATGTCTGATTTATTCGTTCATTCATTCATTCATTTTTTTTTGTATCTGCCTATCTCGCTATCTATCACTTTTGTTTGTTAATATAGATGAATGCCTTTTCTCTTCACTCATTTATTCATAAAAACAACACGAAGAAGTTAACCATCGAACGAATCTTGTGTTTTTTCTTTGCTCTTGAAATGATCATAGTATTGATAATAAATCTTTTTCTAGATCAAACTGAAAGAATGTCTAATCTAGTATAAATATTCGATGTAAATACGTTTTGTTTTATTGTATTTTTATCTGTCAGAAAAAAGTAAGTTCGTTTTTTTCTGCTCCCTGTATGAAATAAACATTTTTGGCGGGTCAAAAGAACGTTAACTATCTCATGTGACTTATTTATTATACGGAACGAAATGATTAAAATCAACAGTTTTCATCATTAACTAGATAAAAACAACTGATTATGTCATTGAAATTTCTTTTCTTTTCATATGTCACGATTATTTTTCACCTTTTCAATGCATATCAACAACATACCCTTTCGTTTCGCTCTTTTTTACATTGATTATATAATAATTTGTTTTTTTTCTTCTTACAAAATACGTAACCTTAGATAAGTATTCCATTACTTTTCAGTGCATTCATTTTCGACGATGCTTATTATAGAAACCTGGTATTTCATATTTAATTTTTTTTTCTTTTGATGCTCTTTTCGGATATAATTACATAATATGCTGTAGAATTTGAGGTCATAATGGTTGTAGGAACTTCTCGGTAATGTGAGTTACATAACGCCAAAGTCGTATACTGAATAAAACCGATGTTGTAATCAGTCGACGAAGGACATTGTAGAGAAGGAACGCAAGAAAAAAGCCGACGAGAGGAAAAAAAAGAGAAAAATTGAAGAACGAACGATAGACGATGCTCACGTAAGAAGCGTTTGCTTCATATTGAGGTCAAATAAGCACTTCTAAGAACTTTTCTCTGTATCGTATAAAAAATGCGTATTTCTTTTATTCTATTTTTTGCTCATTAACATTAGAATAACAAAATAATGTCTATTTCGATTGATTTCAGTCAACTATGTATCCTGTACATAATTCTTCAGCGGTAAGAAAAACTCGAACTCGTCGTATTCCACATCGATCCTCCAAACAGCAACAACAACATCATCAATCACAATCATTGTTAACAACTAAAATTGATCATCGAACAGTATCAAATACTACATCTTTAGTAATCAATCGTTTTCATGAAATTCTACGAGATTTAAAACGTACAGGCACGCGTTTTATCTCGTATACAATCACAGAACTCGAACCAATTTGTCAACAGATCGCTATTCAACAAATGTCTTCGACAATTACAGCAAGCAATACGTGTCCATTTCTATGTATATTTTGTCAAAATTTAATCTACGAACCTCTAACTCTCTATTGTGGTCATACGTTTTGTAAACAATGTCTGCTTAATCAAGAGATAGTCACGTCGAATAATTGTCCACGATGTCCGGATGATATTCAAGGACAAATACAATCACCGATTATGATCGCACGCGAAAGATCCTATCGAAAGAATCTTTTTCTTCAAGATCTATTCGAACATTCGGAAAGATTTCAAACAAAATACGCTGTTCTCTCATCGTGCTATCAAGGACAAACAGAATATCTCAATGGAAATTATCAAAAAGCTATTGACATCTATTCACAAATTGTTGATCAATGTAAATTCAAAAATGATTTCAATTCAAATATTTATTCTGTCTTTTCGTCTAGTTGATGATAATCATTTGGCTTTCTACTTTCGTGCACAAGCGTATTTTGCTCTTCAACGATATGATGAGAGTTTAAATGATACCACGCATGTTATATCACTTCGACCCTTATGGAATAAAGTACTTGAAGATTTCCTTCTTCTTCGTATTGAATATCTTTGATTTAATATTTTCAGGGATATTTACGTCACAGTGAAGTTTTATTCGAAATGAAACATCTTGCAGCTGCTCTAATGTCATCATTAAAAGCACTTGCTATTGATCCTGAAGATTCAACAGCCAAACAGATAATGGCTCGGGTTTGTAGAGAAAACGAAAGAAAAAAATTCGAATTATTGATGTATTTTTCAGCATCTTCATGCTGTTATACATAGTGACGACGATCAAGAGACACTAGCAAATATGGACTCAGAATTAAGACAATTTCATATTGCAACATTCTATCAAAATCCCACTTCCGAAACAAGTAATTTAGGTAGAAATTTGTTTCTATTTATATTCCGAACGCAGTATTTCTTTTATCCGCCTACATGACAATACTTATAAGTTTGACGTTTCTTGTTAATCATGTACCGTAGTAAATAGATAAAAACATTCATAACTATCTTAGGTCGCTATTCATGAAAAAGTACTCAGTAGGGAAAAAATAGATTGAGGATTCTATGGAAATTTGTTTTCTATTATTGAGCGGCAAAAAATAATCTGTTTTTTTAATATTCTTTCTAGGGACTGATAATGCTGACTTAACTCTATGCAATCCATCACGTAATTACCATGTTTCTTTCATCTTCACATGCCATTCTATTGCGTTTCTTTTTTTAGAATCAACAGAGAATTGTATGTGCTCGCTGTTTGATTATAAAAATTTAAATCTACGAAATTTCGATTGTTCAATATGTGTAAAGTAAATAAATTGTCTTTTCTTCAAACACGAATACAATAATTTGCTTTAGTTTACTATGGTTTCCTATTACAACACCATGTGGACATGTTTTTTGTCGCGAATGTCTCATACGTTCAGTAGATAACACACAAATTCAATGTCCAATTTGCAAAACTTCATTAGATGAAGTATGACGAAACAAGCAGAACGATATTTTATTTTATTTTTTGATTAAATACGAATTTCTTCTAGTTTTTCCCAATGTTGATACAGTCTCATGTCAATCAAACAGAAACCATTTCGAAAATAATTGAAAAATATTTTCCAAATGAATGTAAAGAAAGAAAACAATTGTATGAACAAGAAAATCTTCGAGGGTAAATAGTACGAAAAATGAATTTTTCTATTTCTATGATATTTTGTTGTCTAGTGCTTTGATTCCAAATGATAATACTGAAACGACTATATTCGAAATTCCGATATTTGTTTGTGTTTTGGCCTTTCCCAATTGTGTTTGTCCTTTACATGTATTCGAACCACGTTATCGTCTTATGATGAGACGAACGATCGAAACTCAATCGCGTACATTCGGAATGTGTACGTACGATGAACAGACGGAGTAAGAAATTATTTCAATAGAACAAAATTCAACTAATTCTTTGCCTTGATTTTAAAAAAGAACATTTGCAGATTATGGTACGTTGCTTTATATTCGTGGATTGGTATATACTCAAGATGGTCGATCGATTGTCGATACCATTGGACAACGTCGATTTCATGTTCTCGAACGTGGAATGCGTGATGGATATCATACTGCGAGAGTCGAACTCGTTCGAGATCATCCAATCGAACAACATGAATTCGATGGTAAATAATTCAAGAAAACATTGAAATCGAATAACATTCGTTTAGATTTATTTCAATTAAATCGTCAAACTTATAATCGTGTTCGTCATTGGTATGACAAACTTGATGCAGTCAGAAAAACGCTTATCAATCGTCGATTAGAAACCTATCCTGAATGCGATGATTTGACTTTCGGATCAAGTAAGAAGAGACAGCTCAAAACATGATTTCAACTAAAGATTTTTTCGTGTCAGTTGACGGTCCGAATTGGTCATGGATTATGTTAAGTTTACTTCCAATCGAACAACTTCTTCAATATACTGCACTTGCGTCACGTTCGTTTCGAATTCGTTTACAAATGATTAATGATGCTATTGATTTCTCTCAAAATCATCAACAATCATCAAATCAAATCAATAGTAATGAACATGAAACCTAAGCAAGTGCTTTGGAATTCTCATTCGATTTAACTGCAAACCCGGTGTATGTGTATTTCTTTCACAATTTATTTTTGGTATCATTCAATGTACATGTGATACGTTATTATATCGATAAAAAGAAACAGTCTAGTTTACATTTTTATGACAGAATAAATTAAAGAAAAAGAAAGCCATTGAAAGTTTTTCGTTCATGTTCTTTTTTTTTAAAAATAAATTGTAATAAATTCAATAAGAAAAAGCGAAATTAGACAACAAAATCCGAGCAAAAACAAACATATTCGCCATGAAAATGACCAAGATGATGCTGATGAATGGATATGATGATGATGAATATGGTGAAGTTCGCATGCATTTAACTGTAAATCAGTTGTTTGAGTTTGTTTATGAGCCAAATTTGTTGTTGATGATAGAACAGGAGATTGAACCGGTTCGATGACATCTAATTGACGAGAATGATGCATCGATTTTTTAAGAGATTCAATTCGTTGTGCAATTGACGATGAAATTGGTGATTTAGATTCGATGGAAATCGGATGTAGTTTAGGTTTACTTTGTAATCGCCGAAGATGACTACTGTTCGATGTTTGTTTAATTGCATTCAATCGTTTTTCATTTGCATATTGATAAGCAACTGATTGTTCGATTTTTGTTGGTATTATCACTGATGAATATGGTTGAGTAAATGGTAAACGTTCGTTGTTATTATTATTATTATTTATAATAGTTGAAGAATTTTGATCATTTTTTAGAAATTTCGTTAATAATTGATTGATTTTCGATTGTATATTGATCGATGAAGATTTACTTGATGATGATAAATCTAACGGAAGAGTTGAGAATGATGAATAATTAATAACTGGCACGGTCAAGCCCATTTCAATCTATGATAATAATAATAAAATAAAAAACATGTGAACTTATCGAAAGATGAAAAATCTTTTTTTTTTATCAATTCTCTCTTCTCTACGCGCTTAAAATCGAACAATAAATTTGTCAACATGTGACATCTATCATTTGGAAAATTTCCGATTGTCGATTGTTTCATCCAATTGGCAATTTTTGCATTCTTTCTTGTCTTATTTCTCTACCAATTGTGATGGTTATTGTTTTTTTCCTCTTCGTCTAGTTCTTCTCTGTCTTCTTTTCTCTTTCTATGTCACGTCATTTTGCATTTTCGATTGATTGAGATCTAATCGCACTCATTTATTTGTCCATCACATTTCTTGTAGGTTGTTTATCATACCTTTGCAATGCCCGGAGAACGAGACGGACGTACAGTTTCGTCCCCATCTCCATCGATGTCAAATGATGAAACCAGTAGAAATGATAATAATTCTTCGACAACATCAACAACGCATCCTTCATCAACTGATCAAGCCTATTTACCAATTGGCTGTTCAGTCAGTGCGAAATATCGTGGAGCTTTTTGTTCAGCACAAGTCAAAGCCATTGAAAAACAAGTTAAACTAAAAGTAACTCTCTTCGATAGTGGCGATACAATCACAATATCCGAAGAACAAATCGTTCATTCGACTTCACTACGAATCGGCAGCACGGTTACCGTTCGTTTGTCATCATCGAATCGTCGGCAATCGAACGATTCCAATTCTCAAGCTCATTATTCTCGTAGTGGCCTAGCTGCATTCATCAATCAACCAAATCCCGATGAAAAACAAGCAACAATCAAGCAAATCATCGACAATAGCATCTACACAGTCGTCTTCAACGATGGCGACGAAAAATCACTCCGACGTTCGTCCTTATGTTTACAAGGCGTTCGATTATATCAAACACAACTCGGTCAACAACGAATTCTCGAAGAAATGCCAACCTCACCTCCTGCATCGTTGCCAAGCGCGTCAACCGAGCCAACAACCAGCAACGCCAATGACATCAGCTCGATCGTCGCCATTAAACGACAAGGCAGTTCCGATCAACCGGTTTTCCCAGCGTTGGTTCTCAAACGGAAAGCTCTGGCTGATTATATGTGGGTGAGAAGTTTCGTCGACGGAAGAGAATATATCGTTCATACACGTGACGATGTTCATCAGTATCAGAATAACCCGGAAATTCAAACGCTGTGTCGATCGACAGCGAAACAAGCGACTCAGGCGTGCGAGAAGTTTATTAAATATAATCAAATACCAGCTGTTTGGCAGAAGAAAAAGAAGAAATCGAATGATACAGATGGGAAAACAACGGGAAGTGATCGAGATAATAGTAGTTCGGAGGAATCGAGCTCGAGCGAGTCCGATGATGAGGATGATGAAGACGAAATCGATGAAGAAACAACCGAAGAAAAAGATTCGTTTGTTGCTCAATTGTTCGCCTTTATGGACGATCGAGGCACGCCGATTAATAACATACCGAAAGTACAGAACTATGATCTCGATCTACATCGATTATTTAAAATCGTGAGAATGTTTGGCGGTTATAATAAAGTGACAAAAAACGATCAATGGGATAAAGTTCATGTTAAAATGGGTCTACCAGGTGAAATCTCCTCGGATATCGGTCGACCAATCGAACAAGCATATAAAAAATATTTATTTGCCTATGAAGATCTCTCGAAGAAATTAGGCTCGATGAACGCTCCGAGCACGTACTTAGGCGGTCGAACGAGTATGGGAAGTGAATCTCGTCGAAGTTTGATTCGTGTTCGACAACAACAGCAAGAAGAAGAAAAAAATCAAAAGAAACTAAGCAAAATCAAACCATCGCCTGCATCGGTGAAACGATCTCGAAAAAGCAATGAATCTCGTCCTTCAACTGACTCGAAAGCCACGAGCTCAACAAAGAAATCAACAGGCAAAACTTCGTCGGCGCCAGTCGGTCGAAAACCTGCGAACAAAGTCAAACCATCGAACGTTATTTCATCGAGTTCATCGGAATCGTCGAGCGAATCTTCAAGTGAATCGTCATCCGATGATTCGAGTCGTTCGTCGTCGCCACACACGTATTCAAAAGCGAAATCCAAACCTCCTCCGACAATAACGCCGAAGAAAACCGCGGTTTCATCGGCAACAGTTCCGAAAAAACCAACGCAAACTTCGTCGGTAACTTCGAGCAAAACCGAGGTGAAGAAAATCTCAACGAATACGAAACCAATCTCAGCATCGGCGCAATCGAAATTAACCATCACAATTCCGATAGCCAAACCCAAAGGTCAAGCAAATCAACCGCAATCGGTTAAAAAACCGAACTTGCCAAGTTCGAATAAAGATGAGAAAAAGAAAACACCTGCAGATACGAAATCAATTCCGATTAAAACCGAATCGAAGTCCGCTCCTTCTTCTTCTTCGTCATCATCATCTGCCGTCAAAAAACCTGTTGTTTCGTCATCGAAAACTTCTCAGATAACTAAACCGACTCATCAGCAACACAAACATTCGCATAATGAACCAACCAAAGCATCGACATCAGCTCCGAAACCATCGTCATCAGTTCCACCGTTCAAATCCAAGCCTAGTCAATCTCAAACGTCCACAATCAACAAAGACCGAATTGGTGTCGCGAAATCGTCGTCATCGGTCGATGCTCGAATGATTAAAACCAACAAGATCAACTCGTCATCGACGAAACCAATTCCAAGTTCAATACCAGTGAAAAAACCGAAACCGACGAGTAACGAAGAGAATCTCACGAAACCTGTTCCAGCATCATCAACAATGAAAATACCGAAACTCTCCGACGCAACGTAAGCCGAGATTTATCGATCATTCTCTTTCGAATCGTTTTATTTTTTGTTTGTAGGAAAAAACCGGCACTTTCCTTGGATAAAATTCCCAAGAAACAGCCAACCAAAGATCTCCCCACGAAAATCCCTAAAATTCAAGAAACTTCACCGGTTTCGAAATGTAAATTCTGCCGTCATTGATTTCAATAAACTAAAAACTTTTTCTTTTCGACTTTCAGCACCCAATGATCCGTACAGCAAAGCTCACACACCGTCTCCAACACGTCCGACATTCTCGGAAGCGCTTAAAAAATCCGTTTCACGCGACGGTTCGCCATTACCCGTTGCATCAGCGTCTCCACTACCTGCGTCAACTGTCGACGAACAGCCTCAAACCTCAATAGCAACGAATGCATCTGCTGATATCAAACCAGCAGAAATCTCGGTGATTTCATTATCAACCAAGGAACCTGCCGAACTCGAACCTCCACCAACTCAAAGCAATAAACGATCGCATGTTGACGACCCTTCGGAGTCAATTTATACGTCCGAAATCGACGAACAACTATCACCATCGAAACGCACTCGACGTTCGTTATCATCTCAAGAAAGCATCGAAACATTCAGTGAGCAAACTTCGACTACGGAAAGTGTCTCGACGCGTCGTAATACTCATTTAACCTACGAAGATATCGCAATCAATGATATTCTCATCGTCACTTGGGGTTCACATGGAACGAAACAATATCCTGCTCGATGTTTAGAAAAAAACGACGATAAAAAAGAACTTTTCATTCATTACAACGGATGGAATTCTCGTCATGACGAATGGATTAAATTAGATCGTGTGATCGAACGTAAAGATTCGGCGAATGGAAGTAGTTCATGTCAACAACGGCCGCGTCGAACTAGTCAAATCAGTACCAATCGTCAACCGCAATCCGATATCAATAATTCTGTCGAACAAATCTCCGCTGACGACGATGAACCAACGAAATCAAACAAAAGTCACGTCACAGACAAAACGAAAACCGAAGAATCTGATGTTGATGATAACAGTCAAGGACAAAACGAAAGTACGAGTTTCTCAAAAAACAAAAATAAATTCGATTGTTTTGTTCGAATTTGCAGATTGGAATCAAGTCGAAACAATTTCATCGGCTGAAGACGATGCTGTTTCGTCGTCGTCGTCGTCAGTCAATCGTGTGACTTCAATTGCAGAAAATCTAACGAATCAAAACGAAATCAACGAAGAACACGAACAAGAAGGAAATCTCCTGCAAACAAGTCCGAAACGACGACATTCGAGAACAACATCATTGAACACTAAAGTAAAACTAGACCATCTCAATCTTTCGGTTCAATTCAATTTCCGCTTCGTTTTCAGATCGAACCAACAACAAACATAAAAAACGAAGAAAATTTTCCGATTATTACCGATCAGTAAATTCATTTCATTCACTTTTTTTCATTCGAATCATTGATTTTTATCTGTAGACATGACCAATCAAATCCGTATCCATTTCATGTCAAAGAAGAAACCATCGATAGTCAACAGACATTTCAAATTCCATCGAGTCTTCCATTCGATCGGCTCACACCATCGACGAATATCTTAGCCATGGCTTCGGCTTCATCGCCGACGCACGCCTTCGGCCATCGTCGACCGTCGACACGCCAACAAAAACGCGGACCAGTACGTGATTCGAACAATTCCAAAGATACAATCGGTTCAGCAAAGAAAAAAACGAGAATCGACAATGTAAATTCAGATATAAATGCAGATAATCTGATAAATATTGATCAATCATCGAATCGATCAAATTCAACTGATCAACAGATCAACGAGAATTCGACAAGTAAATTCGAAAAGAAATTCGTTTCGAAAATGAAATCTTTGATTTAGTTAAACGCAATCGACCGCCAGGAAGACGCGGTGGCAAGAAGTCCGCCACTCAACAATCGAATTTAGATTATGAAAATGATGATTATCGTTCGAGTTCGCCGTCGAGCGCCACCATGCGGCAGCAATTGAAAGATATGTTCAAACATCGACCCAGTCGGTATAATTTTCTCGATCTAAGTAAGTCGATTCGATTCGAAGCACGGAAAAAATCAAAACATTGAGTTCGTTTTGTATTTAGATAATAATCTAACTGGTGATGAACGTATCAATCATTTGAAAGATCGTATGCGAGAATGTCAAAAAGTCTTTTTTAATCTCAAAAGTGCATTAGTCAAAGTCGAAAAACAACGGAAAATATTTCTTCGAAAACAAAAACCGATGCTCAATGCAACATCAAGTATAACTTTTCCTAATCTTCGTCTCTATTCACATGAATTCATTTCTGCATTCTAGTTCTTCAATCATCCACTACAGAATTGTTATCAACTCCAACATGTACATAAATAATCATTTCTCTCTCTCTCTCATTACATATATACGTGTATTTTTTGTTCGTTTCTGTTTTTTTTTCGTGTAATCAAGTGTTTTCTATTTGTTTGTTTAAAATACGCTACAGTGCATCCATTTATCATGAGTGTATTCATAATGTATATTTAGACTCTCATTTCTTTTGTGTTGACTTGTTTTTTCTTTTTCTGAATAAACAAGAAGTACAAGAAACAAAAACTATTCGCAGAATGTTACAGTTAACGAAGTCGGATAGATGATGCCATCGCGACGGACGAACGAGATGGATTTATTGGAAATCGAATGAGGAATTTCGGCGATGATTGTTTGTGTTGATCTAGAGAATCAGTGAATGAATATGAAATTGAGATTGAAATGAGAATGATTCGTACTGATATTCAGTCGAAGGTGATTCGATTTCACCGAACCAGACAGATAAACCTGGACTAAAATTCTCGCCAGTGATTTCGACCATTGAACGTGTGTCTTCATTGTTTATCTAGATGAATGTTTTGTTTGCTTTTTTTTTCTCGATGGAATAGAAAATCAATTTTAGTAACATACGGTCAGTTGATTTGCTATTGGAATTGGAGTGATCGGATGTGATACAGGTCCTTGACTTTCGTACCAATTATATTCGATTTTATCAGTAGAAATAATTGTCCAACAAGCAGAATCGTTGATATCGATTTGAAATGGTTCATTCGGACACAGTACACCCTATTGAGTAAATAAATTAGGTTGTTGTTAATCGATAATTCTTTGAAACGTGAATTTACCGATGTTTTGATAATTCGTTCGTTTTCTATTGCTAAATAAATGTGCTCTTGTGATGAGTTATTCTTCAGTTCGAATGCACATTTATGTAGTTGAGAAACAGGTTCTTCACAATCGAGAAGTACACGATTTTTATCGACTTTTCGAATAATCTATTTTCATAGATTCACATCGAATAAAATCAATTGACGAAAATAAAAAAAAAACATTTTCTTACTAAATCCGGTAATGATCTGTCCGTTCTCGAGCAAACAAATTTCACTGTTGCACCATATTGAATGCATTTTTCTTCGTTCGAAAGTCGATCATCGTCATCATCACCATCATCCTCATTATTATTATCCAGTAAATGAATCGAAAACGATCCCCATTGTTGTGCACTCGCATAGAATTGTTCGTCTTCATCGACGTGCAGAAATCTCGTGCTAACATTTTGACTTCTAAATATCGAACATCATCTTTCAATGTTATCTCGAATTGAATGCCTACCGAAGACGATTGAACAAAGTTACATTGGTTCCTGATTGAATACATACTATTATCGAAAATAAATTCAATTAATTCTCGCATGAAAAAAGAAAGCTTGACTTTACATTCATTGTTTTTAAGCGATTGTTTTTTCTTCGATGGTTTCGAAATGATTTTGATCTTTCGACTTGCAAACATTCCAATAGGAGTCGAATCTTCGCTGAGTAATTGGATATTTAAATGAATGTATTTCCGTTTATCGGAATCAGAAATGAATAATGTTCGAGCTGAACCGTATTTCATTGGTCCGTAATCATCAATCGATAGATTCTGCCAATTAGAATCGTGAATGGAAATCTTAGCTGAAAGAGAATCTTGATAATGAAATGATGATGCTGTTGAATCAGTTGTAGTCCAATCAGCACCAGAAAGGTAAATACATGGTGGTGGACAGAAAAATCTTTTTTCGTTGCCATAAGATTTTTGTGCTACTTTCGCATGATAAATAGTTAATGTCCGATGGGAACGTTTTGCTAAATAGTTTTCCATGATTTCGCTTGTAACAGGTCGATATTCTAAATCATGATAATCATGACAAATCATTGGTGATAATAATTCTTCCGTTTCGGTTGTTAATCTTCTTTGATCATTCGTTGTCACCTTTCGTTCTCGTTTATTTGTCAAACGTTTCAATGTTCTCTTTTGTTGTTGAGAATGTTGTTGTTGTTGTTGTTGCTGATTATTAGCTAACATTTGACACATAGCTAATTGCATATTAATCATCAATTGATAATCATTCTAGATTTTATTCCATATAGAATATTCAAAATTTGTTCACTTGTCAAGTTTTCATCTTACCCAAAACGACATTGCATATTGTCTCCAATCCATGTTCTTCTTTCGATTGAACTGATTGTTACTTTCGATCTTTTTTTTTTGTTCGCTCGATGTTCATTTGCATATTCGTGTTGATTATGTTTGTTCAGAAAATGTTTTTTACAAATTCGAAATTTGTCTATTTGCTCATCAAGTAAGTAGTGTATCTTATCATTCAATCTTTGATCGACAAACATTCGAGTTGTTAGCAATAATCACATGAGTAAATAGAGAATTTGAAATCGTATTTATTTCAAAAAAACACACCATACAGATACATAGACGCGGAAGAAAACTATTCTCAAGACATTTGCCGACAAACATGATTCATCGGCACAACAGTTAATCGTTCTCGATCGATCGTTGCCGCTGTCGAAATAATATCTTGGGGTAGATTTTGAATACTATTCGTTTTGAAATCATCGAATGCGTCATCGGTGAGATTTTCGATTGTTTTAGCATCTTTTTCATAGACATATGTCGGCCGACTTGATGTACAATTTGTACATAGAGCGAAATGAAGATCATGTCGAAGACGTTCTTTAATCGATGTTGATTTCTAAAGAATGAAATTAATTTTTGTTTAAATAAAATAAATCTCTCCTACGCCATCTAATAATCGACGTCGTTTAGCTTTGATATAAAATTCTAATGATGTTACAACAAACGCAAATAATAGACCGATAATTAACATCACAAAAATACCACCTAATCAATTTTCGAAAGAAGAAAAAAACGAGAGTTGATGATTTCGACTTTTTTTTTATTTCAATTACCGATATTTTTCAAATCAAGTTCATTTGTAAACGATTTCTTCCGATAATCAAAATCAGAATCATCACATCGTTCGGGCAGATTCTTTTCTTTCCACCATTTAATATACAAATGATTCAGAAAGCCATTCTCCTGCAATTGTAAGATTTCACTCGATATACGATCACGATACGGCGAGCCATGTGTTGTACCGATTCCATAACTTTTCGATTCAATTAATCCACCTATAAACAGCGAACAACGTTTTGAATAAACAAAAAAAAAAGCCCAAAATCGATTTAGAAATACTGACCAACTTGCATAAGTTCACAATGACGTTGAACATTGTATTCGTTGGTAGCTGATTCGAGGAGAAAAGCATAGTTTTTCTTTTTAACCCATTCAATGCCTTCTTCAGTTGTTTCGGGAAAGACTTCGGGATGTGTAGACATGTAATGCCACATGCGTTCATAAACCGGAATTTTCGAACTCTAGAAACATTCGAATAGTCGTCACACGTTTTTCGTGCTTTCAATTTCAAATAACAAACTCGAAAGAATTGCTCTGTACTTCCACCTTTCAATGAACCATATTGAATACTAAATTCGACAACGATAAGAGCAATTATTATTATTATTCAATCGAAAAGATTTACTCGGTTTGTTTAGCTAACGCTTCGATATCATCAATCGGTGATTTCAAACGTTTTGTCGTGAGAAAAGCAGCTAAATTAGCAGTATACGATGCAATCATAATCAATGAAAAAAACCACCAAGAACCAATTAGTACTCGTGTTGACAACGATCGTGGACCGTAATCAATTGCTAAAGAACGAAAAAAACAACAAATCTCTCTCATTGTTTGCCTTTTTTTTCAATTGATATACTTTGTTTCATTAATGAACCGATTGTAAACCAAAAACAATTGACAATCGTAAAACGATTGATCAGATATTCGCTATGACGTTTGCATGTATACGGACTCTGCCATTCGTATGGAGAAAAACGTGCCATGGAAAAAAGAAATAAACTAACACCTATATACGCAATAGCCATAAATAGCCAAACTTCGACTTTCAATGGCGAAAGAAAAGCAAATAGATTCGGAGTATTTCGTTGTGGTTTACGATAGAGAATTGTTATACCTATTCGAATCGAAAATAATCAATAAATCAATGAAAATTGATTTGTTTTTACCAAATGTCATAAATGGTTTAGTAAAATCAATGACTTGTTCCCTGGGATATGTTATTGTCAAAGCACCAATACCCAAATCTGCTGTCTGAAAATAAACAAAAATGTTTTCGTTTTTTTTTGTCAATAAATTCAACGATCGATTTCTCTTTACTCGACGAGTTAATTCACCGATAATTCCCGACCATTGCCCATTTTCATCTTCTTTTCCATACGCTGCATCTTTCGCAATTCGAATTGAATAATTAAATTGTAATCGTCTCGCTATTTCATTGAGCATATCAATACCTAAAAGTCAATCGATCGTTTTTCAAAACAAAACAACAAACAAACGAACAATATCCTTCGAAGTAGACCGAACCATTTGAATGAATCTTTTTGACAACATACGGTTTTTCCTAGATCATAATCACAATTTTCATCAGCTCGTTTTTTTTTCAATTTTACTTCTCGTGTCACAACTTGTAAATGTTTTCGAATAGCTGATATTTGTTGTACGCCATACTGTGTTATAGATAATCGATGTACATCCGTCCATGTACCGATTTCCGTCATTCCACTTTCACTTAAATCCAAAATTTTCAGTTGAATCGATCGACGTAAACCTATCTCATCGAAATCAACAACGCCTGTTATGCCTAAAAACTTAATCTACAACAAACAAATCAAAATATTTCTTCGTTGTTAATCAATCGTCTTACTTTTCGACTAATTGTCAATAATCTCTCGCCAATATATTGTCGAAATGATGTGTAAACTGTCGATGTTAACATTCGTTTCCATGAACATTCTTGTTGGTGATAGATTTGTTCATGTTGATATTCATCATCGAATAGATATTTTCTCATTATGTATTTAACCGTATCGAATGCATCTTTTAATAGAGCTTGCTCGATCTAATTATTTGCCAATCAGAGAAAATAGAAAAACAAAATCGTTTTCTTAACGAACTCGATAGTTTTCGTTCGGTCTATTCGGCATTAATTGTAAACTTGTTAAATGAACGCCACTTTCATGAAAATTTGTGCCATTTAATTGCAAAGCATCCTTAAAATTAAATTTGAAATCAGTTAAAATAAACGAATGACTTACAACTCCGACAACTAGAAGATGATAATAAGTGCTAACTATGCCTAAATTCTGCGCCTAAAACAAGCGAAAGAGAGTTTTCTTTTTGATACAAAAAAAAAGATTTACATCGATTAGAAACTGATCTAGAGCTTTTTGACTAAGAGCAAGAATGATTTTCTTCGTTGGATCTGTTCGATATCGTAATTCAGAAAGTATAGCTGTCGATCGAATAGTATCTTTCGTATCTGCGGGCAATGCTTTTAAAATAACAGTTGGTTGACGATTATTTTTCATACGTAAAACATTCGTTAGAAGTTCCAAACCTTAAACACAATAATTTTCTCGTATTAAGATAAAAGAATTCTCTTCTACTTGTATGCTTTTCATAGAGAAAAACTAATTTATCATGTTCAAAACCCCAACCGAAATGATCAATTAAATCTCTTAATGCCAAACTAAATGAATCTGAACTTGTTTGCATTTGTAATGTGTAACTATCGATTGTATTATTCGGCACGATCGATATTGACATATGTGGAATTTGCATTTGCGAAAGAATTGTATGAAGAAAATGAGGAGACTTAACACGAAAATGTGTAATACCGAATAGATAACCACTTGTATTCATATGTTGGCATACTAAGAAGAAATTAGAAATTGAATTGCAGCAATATGAAAAGATTTTGTTACGTGTTTCGAATAGTTTCAATTGATTTCTTGAAACATACGGAATCGTTTCGATGTGTAGTTTCGTATTCGTTTGTAAATATACAGATGATATCAGCCATTCTTGTTCGTACTCAGCTATAATCGATTCAGAATGATACTTTAATAATGGTTCATTATAATCAGTAAATAGCACTAGAATACAAGAAAAAGGAAATTAAATATTTAAAAATGTTTCGAATTGATCGAGCAGAAATGGATTTTCACGGACAGATCTTATCTATTCATAATTCATAGCAATCAGAATGAATCTACTCTCTCAGTTCATACGTGTTTAAGTTTAATTCAACAGTAAAATAAATATTGAATTTTCTTCTTACAAATAGTAACAGTTGATCGATGTGATGATGGTAATCGTTGTTTTTGTTGACCAACAACTAATGACGAACCAATGAGTAAAATAATAGACAAAAACATCCGCCGACTGTTAATATCAAGCAACATTTTTACAATTAAATGTATTCGGAAAGCATCCTGGTCGGTTTTTCTATCCTTTTCCGAAACTCGATTCTTGTTCTTCTTCCTTTTCTTCCCCTCCTCCTCCTCCTCCCTTTTTCTACTTCTCTTCCTTCTCTTCTTATCTTGAGTGCAGAGCAGGAAATAGACTCATAAAAAAAAAAGAACGATGATGATGATGATGATGATGATAGAACAGCAGCCAAGGAGAGAAGAGAAGAAGAGTCAAGTCAACGGAGAAGTAGAACAAGAGAAGAAAAGTCAATTGCAATTGCGTTCATTTTAAAAGATCTCGATAGACAATAGAGATATCGACTGTTGTCGGGTATTCCAGTGGGTCGTTTCTTTTTGTTTTGTTTTGTTTTGTTTTTTGTTGATCCATGCAGCGATCCGTTCGTTATTTGATGAATGAAAATTAATCGATGAGAGAATGTTTGAATGGAAAGTGAAACAATATTTGCCAAAGTTTCAACAATGATTTATTTTCCAAGGCGATTTTGATGGATCGATATAATTACTGATCATGAGCATTACTGAAGAAGAACGAAGAAAAGACATTTTGTTAGTAGATTTAACAATGTTAGCTTTTAGAACGAGATCTTCGTTCTTTTCTTTTTTTTTATTCTACTCTTGACTCAACTTAATTCGATTAGGAGATAAACGCACGCATACTTAAAATTATTTTGTCTTTTAATTCAATTTCGGATACGAACACATAAACAAATTACATATCATGAAAAGAACAACATGATTTTTTTTTGCTCCTATTGAATTACAAACATGTAATCAGACGCGTTGTCATTATGTTGAAAACAATAAATTTCTATGTGGTTTCATTCATTTGACAATAACCTTGATTGATTGTATATAAACTATGGGACGATATCTTGTTAAAAGAAGTCAACGAAGTATTTCATCAAGAAAAACAATTTAGTCTAGAGAAAAGGAAATTGATAAGGAAGATATCTAATAGGTTTCCTTCTTCTCTTCTTACAAAAAAACACTTTAGTTTGTCTTTCTTTTATTGCTTGAAAAAAGAGAAGTTCAATTCATAATCAGTTTGTTGTTGTTTTATTTGAAAGAACATATTCTGATCGGCATTTATTTAGTTATTGAATCGATTGCTAAAAAATATTTGTATTAAACACTTCTGTGTGTGTGTGTTCGAGATGAGGACGAAGGAAAAAAACCGAGCATTTCATTAACAATTAACATATAGACAAACATCGCACCTCTTGAGTATTTTCTCGGTTCATTTATCATTCTATAATGGAATATTCAAGTACCGAATAGTTAATCAAAAAAATAATTATTTAGTTATGTTCAAAAAAGAATATTTGCGCTTCTTATGAAAATTTTTATTATTTTTCTACATCAAAAATGGAACAAGCGATTAAACTTAATTTAATTCCAAATGAAACTTGTAAAACTATTAATAATGTAGATGAAATTTTTCACGATATTCAAATCTATCGAAATCAATTACGAGAAACACACGGATCGATTCGTATTCAAACGCATGCGTTTCAATTGAAACAATGTTGTTGCGGTGATAATCAATCGAGTCACATCTGTCGAGAGATTATCAAATTTGAAAATGAATTATTTCAAAGTAATTCCGTTGAATACATTTATCCGATCGAATGTACGAACGACCTTCTTTGCTAAGATGACAGTTCCATTTTTTTCTTTTGTTTGATTCAAGAATAAAACAAGATTACTGTCAGTAGAAAAGCAAACAAAATTTATTTAATTTATAATTTTCATAGATTGAAACAAATTAATCAAATAAACTGAATACAAAAAAAACACAGAAAGGTCATGATTATATCTGCAAACTCGGAGCATACACGAACTTATTTTTCAAATGCAAATCACAACGGCAAACCATCGACATGATCAGCATCGGTATTTTTTTCGACGCCAACAAATTTCAAATGATGATTGGCACCATAACGATAGTCGAAGAATAATTCTTCGCCCGTACTAATAAATCGTTTCGAATAAATACCAATTCGATGATCACCATTGACCATAATCACTTTTGCATAACAATTCGGATTAATTGAATGATTAGCAAAACGTATCTTATTTCCACGATAGGTCGCGTCAACCATATATTCTTCATTGAGATCGAACAAAAAACTCGTTCCTATTCGATCGTACGTTCGGCCACGTAATTCACCTTCATCTTGCGTCAACTGCAAAACCAAATTCAAAATTTCATTTCACAGAAAAAATTCAAATCAAATCGAATTCTCTTACAATTTCTCCGCAATATTCAGCAATGAATTCATTTCGTTGAATATTCACTTGAGTAAAAATTCCCCAACCAGCCACATCTGACTCAGCTAGTAGCAAAGGTTTATGTAAACTTCGTTGTATGGCAACATTATGACACGAACACGAAGTCTTCGTTTTCACTTCGTGATTGTTTTCATTGTGAAAATCATTCGCTCCACACGATGTACACAAATCGGGATCGCATTCTCGTGCAGCTGCATAGCACGGACATTGTTTCGTTGTACAAGTCGATCGACAACGGCAGCCCGGAAATCGATTATCACATTTATTCGACGAGCAACAACAATATTTCTCGCAGAAATTACCCGATCGTACGCAAAAGCAGTTTTCATTGCACGGCATCGATGATTCGTGATCGCACGGATAATACGTGTGACGTTTTTGTTCGAGTAAAGAATTCTGATGACTGAGAAGAATCTGTTGGTAACTTCGTTGTCGACGAAACGACGACGAATGCGATCGACGCGATGAACAATGATTGTGATTGCCGTTTCCATTGACTTTGACATCGAGTAGAAATTCTTTTTGTAAATACGTTTGTTTTTCATGAAGATAGAAAGTGTAAACTTGTAGACAAGGTTTGTCTAAGATATGAGCGATCATACAGATATTATCGCCGAAAATCGTGTAGAAAATTCGAAAGAGAGATTTTTCGCTCGGTAACCAATGCGAAAGTTCGTCGTTGAGTTGCCGTTTCAATGTCGATTTCAAATAGAAACCATTGGAAGTCAGCGTCGAACAGATTTGCTCGGATTTCAAACGTTTCGAATGAAAACCATTGTTTCGAATTAATTCGCTGTGACTTCGTTTTAATTCGAGTTTTTTCTGAGGATTCTTCGTTCGAAAACATTGAACTTGACATGGCCGATGATTAACATCGGGATTTTTCTTGGGCAAATAGGTTAGATCAGGCGTAACCGGCTTATCCTTATGAAGAAAACAATCATATCGATAACATCGACGACAGAATAACATAAAGTACGAATGTAAAGTATTTTCAGCTGTTGTATCGAGAGCAAATTGAGGATTGTCGAGATTAGGCGTGAATTCTTTCGGTGGCAAACGTTTCGATTCAAAAATTGTACCAAATCGATCACGAATTAGATCAGCAGACGATGGATACAATTCTAAACAAAACAAACGATCGATTTATGCCGATTGAAAACGATCTTAACTTACGAAGTAATGCATCGAATAGATGAGATTCATCTTCGGATGTTAAGACAAATGATTGTTGTTTTAAACGTTTGAGTAATTCAACGAAATGTTCGTCATCGAATATGTATTCGTTGTTACGATCATTGAAAAATGATGTTTTTGAAAATCGACGAATACGTTTCGATGTGATTGAATTCGTTCGAATAGCTAAATCTAATGAATAGAAATAGAAATCCATGTAGATCAAGTTCATTCTACTTTGTTGTTGTTCAGCAAGTGAATCCGATTGAATGGAAATAAGGAGATTTTTAACGTCTTCATCATCTTGTTCTAAGATTAAATCCGAAAGATTCGTCATCGTATCACACTGAAATACCAAATACAAAACAAAAAACTCAATTTAAAATAAGTGAATTTACGAGAAAATTGCGTTGTAATGACACATAAGTAAACATATTTGGTAGATGATCAATTTGAGGTAAAATTGTTAATGGACAAATCAATTGTTCGCCTGTTAATTCCTCAATAGAACAATCGGTGTACATAGGAGATTTTTTCTCGGATTTGACAGGCTCAGAAATCAGAACTGGTCGTCGAAGATGATCATTGTATCGATTGGCAATATCTGTTAAAATCGGTCTTTTCCGAAAACAACGATTTATTTCCGATCGAAATCTTGAATCAATGTGAACTTACATCGCATCGGCTCGTTGACGTAGATCAATCGTTCGGCTAACCGATTTCAAAGCACGTTCAATTCGATCCTTCCAAATGGGATCGACAGTGGCTGTTGACATATTGATTTGTGTGTTTCTTCAAATATTGCACATTGATTCAATCGAATCGATAATGTCTATTAACAATGATTGATTGAACATCAAAACAAAAGACTTATGGATGGCGCTAGATGGATCACCAATAAGAAAAACAATAGAACTTTTCGTTTTCGTTTCGTTCGAGAGATTCTTAGAATTTGTTATTCTGTTATTTGACGAGCAAAGACAGTCGATTTTTTGATTCATTGAAAAGTTTTCTTCATTTGAGAAAATTGATTTCATTGAAAATCATCTTTGACAACTGTTAAAACAATCGTACAGCGCCATCTGTGTTCAATTATTGTCTATTGGCTCTAGGAGTGAACTGTTGACTGAAATAGAAATGAGAAATAATAATAATAACAAACAAACTCATCGTCTTGTTCCAGCTAGTTGATCAGCCCGCACAGCAGGTCATCAGCTTGCAGTGAAATCAATTTCTAGATTCGTATTTTTCGAAAAACAATTCTTTTTATTCGTTATAAAAGAAATTGAAGTTCTACAATGCCAACCCCGTCAATAGCAACACGTAAACGTACTCGTTCGACAAATCTCACCGAAAATCACATCGATCAGTCTCAATCGACTTCAACGAACACATTATCAACAAATACAGCATCAGTTAGTTTATCATCTGTTCCGACGAACACAACGTCTGTCAATGGTCCACCGAAACGACAACGTAACAATCCGCCAGGGATTGGCGCTGTACCACCGCCGCCACCTGTTGCACCTCGGACGAGTTATTCATTTCGAAATCGTTCTCTAACACCGGATCCACGTCATCCATCAGCACGATTCCCGTCATTGAATGCACCAGCATCGAGATCGAACACTCGTTCTCGATACAATCTACGTCCTCGTCGACCTCAATCACAAATTCGATTACCTCAAATGCCACCAGCTCAACCAACAGTTCCTCCACGTCATATCCGTCGGCCTATTCCTCCTATTGCTCAATCAACAACATCAACATCATTATTCACAACCAACAATCAAGCTTTATCGTCAACAGTACTCACAAGTCCTCTATCGAATCCCATCGCCGTTCTCCCGAATATCCCGTCGGTTGTTACAATTCCAACGCCACCAGCTATTCAACCAAGACAATACCGTCTTGTCTATATTTCCGATGATGACGATGAGAATATACCAACAACAACAACAACAACGGGACAAACAACTGAATTTAATATAGTCACAAATGATGATTTGATTCGTCCGCGTCGATCCTCACGGACGACATCAGGCGTTGATGTTAGCACACGTTTACGTACGACAATTGCTATTCCATCAAGTGCATCGAGTACCTCGTCATCGTCTTCGTCGTCGACGAGTTCGTCGAGTTTAACAACAATCAATGCTCAAGATTATATGAGCGGTATTGCTCATGTTCGTTTAAGTCGAGCGATTGAAATTGTTATTGATTCGATTCAATCGCTCGAAGGTGCAGTTAACAGTTTCGATCAACTTGTATTCGGTCTTATCTACGGTCGATTCAATACACAAAATGAATTCGATAGTATCGAGGGTATGATACATTTATCTCGTGTGTTAAATCTCGATATAACATCTCGACTATCTCAAGCTGAAATCGATGCTCTACCAAAAATAAATTTTGTCAATAAAATCGATCCGACCGCGTCCGCTCAATCCATAGAAAAATGTCCAATATGTTTAACGGAATTTAATGAACAAGAGCTAATTAATAAATTACATTGTACGCATTTATTTCATTTGCAATGTATATCAACATGGTTGAATGTAAGATTTTTCGAAATGTTGGTTTTGTTAATCGATGTTTTTTTTTGTTTTTCAATAGGAAAGTGATTCGTGTCCAACATGTCGTCGGAAAGTGAAAGGTGATTAGATTTTGGGACAGATGATCTTGTTTTCAATGCCATAATTTCGTTTTGTTTTGTTTTTCTCAAATTAATAATCTCGAAAAAACAAGAAGCAAAAGAATTCTTTTGTATTCAGAATCCCGGTGAGAGATTTTCGTTTTCTCTCTCTCGTTATCTTTCGTTCTATTCGATCTTTATTCTTTTGTATAAAAATAATACATTACATAGATATAAAAGATTCTGCATGTGTGTGTGTACAAATTTCATTCCAATTTAATTGTTTTCTCAAACTTTACTATATATATACATATATTCTCTCGCATTTTTTGATTGTGTGTGTGTGCGTGTGTGTTCTGATATTGATATTTTGATTATTTAGTAGAATATTTGGTTTTTTTCTTCTGAGTCTATGTGTGAAAACAACAACTATATGTTACAAATAAAAAGAAAAGAAGAATTATAGATAACTATTGTTAACGAAATGGTATTTATTGATTGATTGATTCATGTACAAGTGTCTAAATATGGTCGATGACAAAAAAAGAATATTTATGACCTATTAGATTCATTGATCGATAGTATGAGTGCATCGTATGGTATGACAAAGAAAAATATGAGGAAATAGATGAAGACAAGTATATTGACAAAGGAATTTAGAACGGAAAGTCGAAGAGATAGAAATATTCTCATGTCTTCAATGAATATATATGTATACATATCGATGTATTGGTATTTGTTGTGTTCTCTTTCTCTCAATCTCTCTCTCTCTCTAGTTACGACATTTTCTCTTTGATTAGTATTGATACTGAAGAGAGAATTAAGAGAAAGGAAGAGATAAAGGACACATTACAGTTACCATTGTCTGAAGAAAAAAACAAGTCAAACCCGATTGTGTTTCGAATTCTACAATGGCACTTACAAAACTACAACTGCTAGCGATTGGCATAGGTACTGTTGCTGGAATTTCTCTTATCGTTGGACTTTCAGTTGGATTAACTGTTGGCAGACGGAAATCTACACCGCCAATTTCAATCCAGCAGCGTGTTCATAATTTACTCAAAGCAAATCCATTGATTGACGGGTGAGAATGTTGTACCTTAATTGCACGTGAATATCACTCACAGATAAAAAAATTTGCTTAAATAACACGCTCTCCAATGTGTAAAGGTTAGAAAGTTATCTAATAATCTGTAGTGATTATTTGATCTTTCTCAATCATTGACGAATCATAATTTTCAGTCAAGTACAAAAAATATATTAAATGCCAGGCTCTCTAAAGTAGCAACAATCGTTAAATTTGTGTCAAATCAATAAATCTTAAACTTCAAAAATCTTTTGAGTTTTCAGTGCAAATCGATAAATAAAAAATATCTTCAATTATCTTTAGACATAACGATTTGCCTTGGTTTCTTCGTGACCAATTTCAAAATGTAATCAATGATTTAGATTTTAATGATTTTCTTCAATCTGTACAAAATCAAACAATAAATCTCACAGCACCAACACATACGGATATCAAACGATTAGAATCAGGTCAAGTTGGAGGACAAGTTTGTTTCTCTTTCTCTCTCTTTTATCATTAATCATGAAATATTTCTACTATTAGTTTTGGTCAATCTATACAAGTTGTGAACATCAAGGAAAAGATGCCACCATCAGTTTTTTGGAACAAATTGACGTTATGAATCGGGTCATAGAGAAATATCCAAAAGTATTTAAATTAGTGAAAACAGCTGCTGAAGCTCGAGAAGCTTTTAAAAATGGAAGTATTGCCAGTTTCTATGGTATCGAAGGTGGACAAGCTATTGAAAGTTCTTTCGGATTACTAAGACTTTTCTATAAATTGGGCGTAAGATATATGACATTGACACATAATTGTAATAATCCATGGTACAGACAATGTCTTAGCTTTTCTTTTCTTTTCTCTTTCATTAATGTTATCTTTTTTTTTATTAGGGCTGATCAAAATCAAGTAGATCGTGTTAATTCAACACATGTTAAAAATCATGGCTTAACAGAACATGGTAAACGAGTTATTAAAGAAATGAATCGACTAGGAATGCTTGTTGATTTATCACATGTTTCCAAACAAACTATGCTCCGTGTCCTCGAAGTAACTGAATCACCAGTGATCTTCAGTCATTCATCGGCATATGCACTTTGTAATCATACACGAAATGTTCATGATGATGTTCTTGAATTAGTCGTAAGTCATCTGTAGATTTTCAATTTGAAATCTTTGAAAACTAAAAGATTCTTTTGTTTTAAGAAAAAGAATCGAGGCGTTGTTATGGTGGTATTTGCGTCCGGCTTTGTCACATGTAATGATTCTAATTTAGGAACTATTCCTGATGTTGTTGGTAATTTAAATTTTCCCTGTTTTTATGTTGTCAACTGATTTGTCAATTTGTTTAGCACATATTAATCATATCAGAAAGATTGCCGGCAATGACAGTGTCGGCCTTGGTGGAGATTATGATGGTGTTGATGCGTACGTGCAACGATTGTACTTGTTTCATTTCGATAAATATCTATTGTTGTAATTTATTTTAGTTTACCTGTTGATCTAAAAGATGTTTCGAAATATCCGCAATTAGTTGAATATTTACTGGGAGAAGGAGGATGGAATGAAGAAGATGTTATCAAACTTATTGGTGGAAATATTTTACGAGTATTAGAAGAAAACGAACAAGTAAAATGAGATAAAATCTATGGAAATATTTCTTTCTCTAATAATAATCGTTTAGATAGCAAAAGTACTTCAAAACACAACTCTACCACAAGAAGGTTGGATACCAAAGAGTGATTTAGTGAAATTTAATTTCACGGAATGTCGACATTTGGATATGTATCCCGAAGGAAAGCAGGGATAATTTAATGTGTTCATGTATCCACAACAAACTAATTACTAAAGACATTGATATCAAACTTACCTTATTTTCATAGTTATGCACTATATTTATTGAACAATCTTAACGTAGCTTCTCTTTTTTTCTATGATTACTATAATTTTAATAAATAACCGAATAATCATTACGAAATGTACATGTCTTTTAATCTTTTAAAATTCATTCGCGATTAAATTGATTAATCCAAATTTATTAGAATCTGACTGAATAATATAAAAAAGAACACTAATTAGATATTATTATGATTCATTTGTTTAGATCTGACTAAGATTCGAGCTGAATTGTTGGTCGACCTAAGAATTGATTTCAAAATAAGCAAGATGAAAATTTATCAGTTTACTTTGGAATAATAAGACTGTAACGACGTTTTGTATTGTGAACTACAAATGATTGATCATTTTCATCATCAAGTAAATGATTCTACAAAAAAAAGCAAAAGTAAACTATTGATTTAAATTCATTTTCGAAAGAAATACTTGTTTAATAATATTTTCTTTATTTTCTTCGGGATTGTTTTCCATTTGAGGACTGTCTTGAACGACTAAAGAGAATACAGATGTGTGTTGATCTGAATGAATATAAAGAATCTTACGTGGTGAGCTGACTTTATCCGTTTGTCGTCGTGCACGTATCGAACGAGATCGTGAACGAGATTTCGATCGAGCTCGTTTTAATTCTCTTGATACACGATGAAATGTTGCTTCTGTTTGTATAAGATTCGTTGTTAAACGATAGAGTTGTTCATGATGAATTTCTTTTCGACTTCGATATTTATAAGCATAATGAAAAAGAATTAATAAACAACATGTCCAACAGATCAAACGCCATTGAGAAAAATCGATCATCGATGACATTTGACAATACCGCTCGACAACAACATAACAGAACATTCCAACGAATAGTATCGATCTAAATTTGTTCATATGTCGATGAATAATAAATCATCAAGTGAATTACCTTGCTTGTTTAGTTCGTTTTGGTATTGTGATAATATAAATTGCGAACATAGACAGAACATAAAACCAGAATGAATAAGCACAAGTGATTCGTACGATTGTTTGAATGGTTTGTGAGAGAGCGCAGATCTATTGGAAAATTCGAAATTGAATTCTTTTCAAACGAATTGTTATTTTACTTGTTTGAGTAAATCATATTCATGTCGAGCTGTTTGAATAATATTTGTTAAAATATGTTGTGTTTTATCGAGATTTGTTCGAGCTAAATGTTTTAATTTCTTTGCATTAGTTAAAATAACGTCTTGAACGTATTGTTGATATTTAACTTTTTCCGTTAATTGATTTTGTAAACGAACGGATGAAATTAATTTCGTTAGAACTTCATCAGAATTATTTAAGAATAATGTTAAATGTGTAATTAAATCATTTTGTGCCGATTTTTCTCGTAGAACATAACAAATACTCTGAACAAATGGATAGAATTCTGTATAGGCAATAAATGCATTCATATGTTCATGAAGTTTTTCAACACAAAATTCAACTTGATTATCTTGACACTGAAGTTTGGATAGATCAGTTTGCATTGTCGATAGATGACAAAGTGTAAATTGATAAGCGATTGTTGATTGATATTTATCTAATTCATTCATTGAACAATGTTTTTGTAGAAGAGCTAAAACTTGTTGCCAACAAGTCGATGTCGATGTTGAAAGAGATAAGATTTGTTCGTATTTCTGTCGGCCAGAATCATGAATATTAGCATTTGCATGAATAAGTACAATGCTGATCATAAAGAATATGTTTACTCTCAGTAGATTCGACATATTTTGCTTTCTATAAAAAGTCGATTGATTGAATTATTTGTTTTTTGTTTTTATTTTGTTTTAGAGAGAAAAAAAACATTTGATTTTCTTTTATTCTCGAGATACAAGACAAGACATTTAAGAAGATAGAAAAATAGAAGATGACAATAACCAAACAGAAACCTAACCGGATAATTAGATAGTTGAAATCATTTTTCTCGATGAGAAATAAAGAAGAAAAGATTATTGATAGAGGATATATTCATATACAAATGTTTTTATGTCGTGAACGTTTTCGTTATTTATTCTTGTTCATCGTCTTTTTCCTAAAAAAAGAAAAAATTCGTTTATTGTTTTTGAATAACAAAAAAATCGAATTTCGTTACTTCGAGATCTTCTTCGTCATCATTTTCACCGCCACTACCTTCTTCTTCGTCATTTGTTGTTGCAGCCTGAAAAGCAAACAAAAGATCTCCAATTTTATCAGCCAAAACTATCAATTTACTAAATAATATTGAAGTGGATTGACAAAAATATCGTCTTTAATAACTTCACCGAATTCATCATTGCCCGCTTCGCCTGTTGTATCAACAAACCATGTCATAAAAGCGCCATGTTCGCCGCTATTTTCACTATCAAGCGCACGCTTTCGTGAAGTCGATGTATCTCCATCAGTCTTTCGTCCTGATTGACCATTTTTTCCTTCCTAAATGCAATTGACTTTTAGTTTTTTTTCTTTCAAATTAATCAACAAAACTCGATTCTACATTTTTCCATCGAATTGGCGTTGATTTGCATTGTGTTTCGCTCGATTCGGTAACGCTGTATTCTTTAACGATGACATCATTTTCAAAAAATGGATTTGTATCGAATGTCTACCGAAAGATATTCATTAGAACAAGACAAATCGTTTTTTTCCCATTCAACTTACAAATCGAATACGATAACCTGATTTAATATCTTCATGCTAAACAAAAATAAATTGATTTAACTTCGTTTTTTTTCTCTGTGATTTTACTTCTTCGACATCGACACGTTTAAGATATTGTAAAATATTTTCATCATTTTGATCCAAATAACTTGACAATTGAGGATGATTAAGAAAGACACTAATCCAAAATGATGGAATTTTGCTGATTAAATCCGAACGTTTTTTATAATTGGGCTGACGAAGTTTGTTATATTTTTGTTCGACCTGAAGAATTTCTTCACTGGCTTGTTCATTAAGACGATCGATTTCGTTCTGAACATCGCCAATAACCTCAAATGCTTTTTGCATTTCGACTTCTACGGAAAACAACGACACAACAAAATTACAATTTATTTATCAATCGATTTTCATACCGTCGAGTTTAGCTTGTTTTGAACTAGCTCCAGACATTTTTTCTACTTCTGATTTATGAAATAATGAAAATTATGAACGTTTGAATTTGATAAACAAAAGGCTCTGTGTCTTTTCTTTTATACTGAATGTCGAAATATGCCGACCAATCGTATAATTGGGCATTTTTCAGATGTGTATAGAGCGACACCATGCGAACTCTGCATATTAATCCTCATTATTAATTTTGCAAGGTTTCACAAAGACCTTTAATTCAATTATCTACTGAATAACAATTGTTCAATACTTTCTTTTGTCTCTATTTAACATTCGAATACTTATGTACATATAGAGCGAACAATTGCTTTGCTTGTCATCATGCAGATTAGCGATTCACTTATTATTCAATACACCTCTATCGTACGACCGGAAATTGATTAAACACAGTCTTCACGATTCGATTTGCTTAGGTCAATAGATATAAGAGAAAGAGTAAGTGTCCGAACTAACAAACATGTCATAATGATGATAATGATTCGATATCTGTCCTCACATACTTCTCTCTCTCTCTTTCTTTTTCTTTTTCTTACTGAACAAACGAAATAAACTACTACATTTACATAAAGATTATCGAGAGGAATGAGTGAACAAGAACAGATTTCTTCTTCTTCTTCTTTTTTTCAAAGACAGTTTTTTCTTTGTTCGTTTATTGTCCTTTGAGAATCATATACATATCAATCATACGTTCGATTTTTTCTTCTTCTTCTTCTATTGTAATCAATGACGTCAAGAATTTAATCTCGAGAATGTAAGAGAAACAAAAGACAACCGGTCAACTATTCTATTTATCATTTTTCGGAATATTTCAGAATAAACAGACGTTATTGAGTTTTGATTTCTATTCGGTAGAATAATAATGACAACTAACAATACTCGTCTATCGTACAGAGAAGCTCAAGAACGTCTTTTAAAATGGTGTCAAAACGTAACACAAAACTACGAAGTAAGTGAATTTTACTTACTCAACTATTTCGATCTTCGTTTTTTGAATAATTAGTCGGTAAAAATATGTAATTTTACGAGTGATTTTGCTGATGGTTTAGCTTTTTGTGCAATTATTCATCATTATTTTCCCGAAGCATTTGATTTCAATTCATTGAATCGAAACAATAAACAAACTAATTTCGATCTTGCATTTCGTATTGCCGAGTAAAATCCAAAAAATAACAAAATAAAACATTGTGCTTTTTTTTTCATTTTTCATAGAGAAAAAGCTCAAATATATCCGTTACTCGATAGTGATGATCTTATCCATGGTCAATTAGATAAAAAATGTGTATTTACTTATCTATTAACATTATATAATGGCTTGAAAAATCGAGATATTACGTCAAATAAATTTGTGTTATAAAACTTCCGTTCGATTTTTAAGAAAAAAAAACTGGAATATTCTTTTTCATTTTCCACAAAGAAAAGAGAAAAGAAAATAAATGATATTGAATTTGCACGAACGATACGGTTTTTTTTATTAAAATAAAATTAAGCAGATAAAAGCAAACGAAAGAAAAACATATATTTCATCAGTTTATTTTTCTGTGAGTTTAAAACAAAACTATGATTCCGATGAGTAGAGGAACAATCATAGTTTTTATATCGACAAAACTAGTTCCTTGTGCATCATTGCACAGATCAGTATTACCTTAAGAAGGACAAGATTAAAAATGAGACATAGTTTTGAGTGTTGAGAGACTTACAACACCAATTACCATTGCCTGATACTTCAGCTTGAACACAATCAGACATAGCTCCTCGGTTTACATAAGATTCTGCTTTAGTTTTCTATGGAAAAGAGATTCAACGTGAATTTTTTTCTTCGTAAAACTTACATAACAAGATTCATCAGTACCGTTGACTTGGACAATTGTTGCATTATCCGTACTGAACGGTTCGTTGCAGTACGAACATTCATAACATTTCAATCCGTTGACAATAGTTGATATAAAAACTAGTTAAAAACACACAAAATTTATTTACTGAAAGGAAAATTTTTACCAGTCAAACAAAAGAAAAGTATTAGACGCGTATTCATCTTTTGTCAATTCAATTGAATGAAAATAAAGAATCTACTTTCTTTTATAGTCGGTAAAGAAAAAACAATAATTATCAATATTCAGTTTCCAATCTCTTTAGTTTGCCGGGTAACTATGATCTAAGAGCATAGAGACGGCATTGTCATTGTTTTTCGACGAATAAACAATAGCTTTGAAAATAGAAATCGAGAGAATACTTTCTACGAGATGTCTAGAAATTTTTTTCTTCAAAAAATGAACATTAAGCTTGATTTTGATGATATTGAACGACAAGTGCAAATAATTTTCTGTGATCAATAAAAACGAAATATTAAAAAATACATTGTCGAAAATAGTGAAATTAAAACTGAAAAACTAGTTTTAGTCGCGGAATTACATAAGTCTCCTTGACAACAAAATACTCCATGTCCAAGAATATTCAATGGTGTACAAGTTCCCGACGAATCTTTTGTCACATAAATTCCAGTTACTGTTTTCTATTTGAAAACCAAAAACACGAAAATAAATGTGTTAATCATTTGACTTCAGAATTCTTTTACCCGACAATAGTGATTAGCATTGCCTGTTTGAACAATTTGTGCTTTAGTTTCATCCCAAGCTACTCCACAATTCTCACATGAATAACATGATAAAGCACCATCACTTACTTAAGAAAAAAAGAAAAAGATTATTTCGAAATTCATTTTCTTTGAATATCATTACTAGTAAAACATAGAATTACGAGAATCAACGTATTCCAAATAATACGTGCCATTGATTTCGAATGAATCAATCAACTGTTTGACTTCGTTTTATTAAAGGTCGAATGCTATACTCATCTTCTTTTCTCTTTAACTTACTTTATATTCATTCAAATCGATACATATACTAAATCAATATTAACAAAAAAAGAAAGAACACAATAGTTCAACATCAGTTCTATATACGGATTACATAGCCATACGAACTTGAATCAAGGTTTTTATTCTTCATAAATCAATATTAAACTTTTATTTTAATCGATTTACTCTAATTCAAATAGCAGTAAATCGTTTTGATTGAATCTTAGTCTTTTTTTAACGTCAAAAACAAGTTTATATTTATTCTCGTTAGACCACGCCTTATAACTAATCATGATAATAGTTAAAATAAACGAACAACAGCAGTAACACAAAAGAGAAAAGAGGAACAAGACTAAATAATCTAAATCGTTCTCATTGCACAAGAAATGTAACAAGTGACACACTGGTTTTTCGGAAAATGAAACAATAACAACAATGAAAAGTATCGGTTGAATAAATAGTTCATTTGGTTTTGCTTTTTATTTTTCGCCAGTTGCGAAAAGAAAAACAACAGCCGTTGATAAACCAACTGAGAAAAGATAGTTAATGGCTGGTGAAAAATTTTTGAAAACAAAAAATGATAAAACAATAAGACAAAGAAGATAGAATGTATTATTGTAAAAGATCGAGAATGTTGTTGCTTCGAAATCGGCAACTTCGTTTGTACGTGTCAATGCTCTAGGAAATAGAATAATAGTAAGAATAATTGAACGATTGAAAAATATTCTTACCGATCGTCTTTATCTTTTTTATTTGCGTTTTTATCATTAGCGAATAGTTTTGCTATTTCTCGACTGACAGCTTCTTCACGTTTTTGAGCGATCCTATAAAAATAACAAAATATATGCAATGATCATCAATAGATAATAAACCAATTTCTTACTTATGTTTTAAAATAAATTTCATATTTTGATAAGCAAGATTAAGAACGTATGTGCTAGCAGCTGTACCAATAATAAAATAAATAAAATAGGCTGTAATATCCATTTGATGGATACGCCAGAAGAGCCCTGCAAAATGAAACGATTATTTTGAGCACAACTAAACATTGATTCGATCGACTTACAAAGAGGAATAGCAGAGACTACGGCAGCATTACCGATGAATAAAGCCCAGGATTTAGTTGTAACATTACGGCTGAAATCTTGAAGAAGTAAATCTTCGTCTCGAGCTGCAGATTTTTGATTCGACATGATGATTCGAATTGAAGTGATCAAATCTATATATTTATTAGAGATTTATACTGTGAGAAGCAGCGGTTTCCGTCAACGTAGTAGCCACGTCTTGACATATTCAAAGTTACTTAGTCTCCAGCTTTTCTACTCATGTCAAATGAGTTTGATTTTATGTGTAATTTTTAATTTTTTTAATGAAAATTTTTGTTCTATTTTCGAATTTTTATTTCAAACACAGAAGACAAAACAACAATTTCATAGTGGTAGATGACACTAGTCGACGCCATCAAACAGATCAGTTATAAATCTATATGAAAGAAAAAGAATCGTTATGAAAATAATTATCTATCGATCGTACTCCATGAACTAACTGAACCACGAATAGATGTATTTTGTTGACTGGATGATTGTTGATCATTGGTTTCACTCTAAAGAATCAAATTCATCTAGAAAATCGAATCTCAGAATAACCTACTGAACGAAATCGAGCTGATAATTGTGACGAAAACTTTAAAAAATATCAAATATTTAAATGAGAAAAACGAATCAATAATTTAAGTAGAATCCGTACGTTTGACGTTGTAGTCGGTATATTTTCATGAATAGTCTCAAGTTTTGTTGTTGGCTTATTGTTTAATATCTGATGTCCTAAGAAACTCGACATTCGAGCTGGATCATAACCGATTGCATTCACGATATTTGAAACTTGTGTTTGTTGTTGAAATGAAGTTGATTGCATATTCAGAAAATCTTTAATGACTTTCATTTTTGAAAGAATCTCAATCATGAAAACGCCTACCGAAACTCTGTGATCTTGTCATTTCATGTTCAGTTGTTTGTTTCATTAAATCTTCGAATGGATTCATATTTTTCTCTTCAGTGCGAATAACGACTAAGCATCTATATCTTTTATTTATTTCGAAAATCGTTCAAATCGGACGAGAACAGAAAAGAAAAGAAAAAAAATACACAACACAAGTTTATTACAATTGTCTCGAAAGTACCGTTTGTTGTAGAACGTTCTGCTCGATTGGTTTTCTCGCCATCGAATTGTCTGTAATTGAAATTTCTTTCAAAACTTTTCCCAATGCTTCAATAACTTTGTCGATTTGTTCAACAGTTATATTCAATGGTGGTTCGATACGAATCGTTTTTGCATTTACTAATGTTCCAGCACAAAGTATTCTTTCGTGAAATAAACCTTTGGCAACACGAAAGCCAATATCTGTATCGACAAATTCAAGTGCAAGCATAAGACCTTTGCCACGAGCATCGAGTGTCAAATGAGGTGTGTAAGGTTTAATTGTCGATTGAAGTTTTTCTAAGAATAAACTTCCCAATGTCTTCGCTCGATCGCAAAGACGTTCTTCAAATAAAACATTAATCGTGGCTATAGCAGCTGCACATGCCAATGGATTACCGCCGAATGTTGTCGTATGTAGAAATGGATTGTTAAAAATCGGTGTCCATAATTTTTCTGAGCCAATAAAAGCACCTGAGAAAAGAAAACCAGTCATATTTAGAAAAGAAAATGAATAGAATTTCGAAATTCATCTACCTGCTGGCATAACTCCACCGCCAAATGCTTTCCCCAAACATAGAAGATCAGGCTCGACATTCCAATGTTCAATACAAAACATTTTTCCTGTTCGACCCATACCCGTTTGTACTTCATCGAGAATTAATAAAGCACCATATTTATCACACAAACGTCTCACACCAGGAAAATACTCATCATTGGGCACGATAATTCCACCTTCGCCAAGAATCGGTTCTAATAGAACAGCAGCTGCATCATCACCCGTAAATTGCAAACAAGCTAATGTCTGTTCTAATGCTTTCAAATCATTGAATGGTATATGACACATACGATGTAAAGACGGTGCAAATGGTTTTCGAAAGACAGCTCTATAGTATTTCGATTTATGATTTTCAATATTTTTCATTTTGTCTTACTTTGATGTTGCACTCAATGAGCCTAAACTTTTGCCATGAAAACCTCCGATTGCTGCAATAATTGTTCGACGTCCTGTCGCAATCAATGCCATTTTCAGCGCACCTTCAACAGACTCCGTTCCACTATTTGTAAAAAATGTATATTTTAAATTTCCCGGTGCTAGATCAGCTAAAATCTTGGCTAGATAACCACGTAATGGATCGAGTAGTTCCTGCGAATGTAAAGCTTGCCGTTCTAATTGATCACGAACAGCTTTGACAACTTTCGGATGCCGATGACCAACACTAAAATAAATATCAATTAAATTCGTCAATTTCTCTCTTCTAGTTTACTTATAAATTCCGTAACCACCTAAACAATCGATATATTCGATTCCTTTGACACATGTAAATGTTGAACCACGATCTGCCCATTCAACAGCAACATAATCCGGTGAAAATGATTTTCGATATTTTAAAAATCCGGGATTGATATATTCATTGAAATTATCAACTGTTTCGGTGATTAATTGAGTTTTTTCTATTCGATCGATCCGGAGAAAAAAAAAAGAAATCATCAAATCGAGAATTATCTCGCTTGCATTTCACTTACCATCATCATTTAAATCATGTTTAGCAATTAAATTCAAGACTCGTTTTGTTTCTTCAAGTGCATTAGTTCTTTTCATTTTGAATTCAGCAAAGAAATCTTCTCTTTACATATGAAAATTCTTCGATTTATATACGTATACAAATTTCAATCGAAATCAAATGTGAACTTTAACATCTGTGCAAACGGATAGACTTCGTCGACACACCCTTTATCAAGCTGATGATAACAATTTACTGACAAATCAATTTGAAAATGTATTTTTAGGACGATGAAAATGTACTGTAAGATTACTTTGAGAATCTAGATTAATGCGTAGTTAATGACCTTTTCGACTTTTATTTTTATTTGATTTGTTTATTTCAACAACAAGTCGAAAGAATCGACAAAATCTTCTCACGTACAAAACATTCATCTCGATTTCGAGTTTTTATTTTCGTTAATTGTTGTCGAATTTGTTGATGAGTTTCATGATCACGTTGGAAATCTTCATTTGTCTTGTATATAAACAAAATATATTGTAAAATCATAAGAATAATCAAACGTTGCGACTGATCAATCGGTTGATTTAAAAGTGGATAGAAAATTTTCTTGTAGAATTCTTGTGAACACCATGACCATGTTTGATAGTGAAAGATAAGTAGAAAACAACGTAGTAAATCTTCTTGATCATGTGTGTATCGTCGATAGCTAAGAAGAAGATTTTGAAGATATTCGAGTGTAATTTCAAAGGGTTGGTCTTTGGCTAAATCTATGAGAATTTGATGGAGTAGAATGTTCGATGAACTTGTTTGTGAATCGACGGATATTAATTTTGGATAGGCTGCGGAGAGAAATGTGAGACAATTGGCAAGAGTATCTTGTGAAAGAGAATAAGCAATGTCGAATAGACGAGCGTAGATAATCACGGACGATTCCGATGAAATCGAACAAATTATGAACAAGAATCGACTAGAAAAGAAAAATAAATCGTGGTTTTTTTTGTGTGAAGAAAATCTTTACGTGAGAATTTGTATTCGTTTGTTTGATCGTTGTGCTTGTTGAATTTCGAATTGAAATTTTTGATTTAATTTCATTAGAAAATCTTTTAGAAAGCTCGATGATTTGCTGTGAATGTATTTGAATAGAACTTCGATTGATTCTTCATATGAATGAAGTTTTGTGACTTGTACAAGTATGATATCACATTTTTTCACTAGGAAATCATCAAGAATCTCGTGTAAACGATCGATCAATATCGACAAATGATTTTGTAGATTTTCATCGAGAAATTCACGTAATTGTTCATTGAGATCTTTGCTCGAATTCTCAAGATATTTATCGATTAAATCGTATGAATTCGACGGTTTCGGTTCAACTGAATTCGGTTTTCGTCGTTTCGAAATCGGTGATGTATGAACGTCAGCTGTTGTCGTTGTTGTTGTTCGTTTTTGTTGAGTTGTTTGTGCTGGTTTATTACAACGTGCAATACATGCTCGAATAGAATTTAACGAACGAGTTGAACGTGTAATTGGCATGGGACGAGAAGGAGAAGCAGGAACAGGAGGTGGAGCAGACTGTTTCGGAACAACGGACTGTCGTTTTCGTTTTAATCGAGGATAGGATGATGGAAGAACGAGTGGTTTTATTGGTAGGGTTGTTAATGTGTGAAGAAGACGATTGATAACAGTACGGTGAAATGGTTTTAATGATGATTGGAAAGGTTTACTTTGTTCAAAGGATTTCGTGTTATGTTTGATTGAAGAAGGTTGTGGTCGTTTGAATTGAATAGGTTTGATAATAGACAATGTTTCCTGAGGTTTTGCTACTATGGATCTTTCGGCATTGATAACTACTGATTCAGTAACTATGCTTTTATCACTTGAATGATGATCATTGACAATTCTTGGTGGTTTTGGTAGTATGGGTGTTTCGACACTGATCACTATTGATTCGGTAATCGTGTTTTTATCGCGTGAATGATGATCGTCGACAATTCTTGGTGGTTTTGGTAGTATGGGTGTTTCGACACTGATCACTTCTGATTCAGTAATCGTGTTTTTATCACCTGAATGATGATCATCGACAGTTGTTGGTGGTTCTGGTTCTGTAATTTTCTTAGGTTCTTCTAAGATAGTTGATGTTTCACTGGTTGTTGTCATATTTGCAATGCAAAGATCTTCTGAAAGATTAGTTGTTTCACCGGTGACTTCAGAAATGCTCTCCTGTTGTTGAGGAGTTGTAATATCGTTTTGACTAGCATCACATTGCTCTTCTGTAACTTTGTCAACAGTCGATAGTTGCGGTTTAATACGATGGCGAACCAATCGTAAATGTTTCGATGGTACAGGCAATTGTATTAATACGTTCAACAAACGATAGATAACTTGAGTATGTTTCGGATCGATTGTATTCGTTTCTACCACCTGTTCTCGTTCATTCGATGAAGAATCTTTGTTCGTTTCTTCGAGTGTTTCACTTAGTTGTTTTGACAACTCAGATGAATAATTCACTGGCGTTTTCTCAATTTCTACTGGTGGAATATATTCCTGAGATAATACTGGCAGATGATTTTCTTCATCGTCTTCACTAAGAAATGACACATCATTTATCGATTTCTCCGGTATGCTCACGTCCATTGGAGTCAAATGATCGACTTGTAAAGTTGATGTTGATTCCAATAGTGGCGGTGGAATAATATCTGGTGAAATTTCATCATCAGTGAAGAACGAGATGGTCGATTGTGTATGTAGAGTTTGTTGTGTATCTGACTGTTGATTAAGATCTTGCTCATTCGAAAACAACGATGGCAATTGCGTTGATTCTTCTTGATTTTGTTTGGCAAGTGCCATTTCTAATTCATTGGCAAGCGATTCCGATAGAGATTCGTCTTTTTTTCGACGAGATTTTCGCGTTTTTTTCTCTATTTTACTAGTCGATGCTTGTGTACTTTCGATAACTGCAGTGTTATCAACCGGTATCGGTGTTTGAACATTCGAATCACTATCATTGCTAATGGCAGCAGCCGATTTCTAAAATCAATCGAATTGAAATTTGTCCAATTCAAACAAAACAAAAAACAGACTTTTTTCACAGGTTTATGCACAAAAATACGTTCAGTTTCTAAGAAATCTAAAAATCAAATAAACGACAAATATTCAGTTTAAATTTGTATCTCGAAAACATACTGTCATTGATATTGTGTGCTTTGAGAACAGGTCGAATGAGTAACGATGATGGGACTTCAATTTCTAAAACATCGAAAATATTCGGTTTTTTTTAATTACAAAAAAAGTCGATTTTACTTGACAATTCAATGAAGTTCATCAAACGACCGAGTGCTAATTTGAGTTCAAGTATAGATTTTTGTGATTTTCCCAAAGCAATTTCTACAAGAAAATAAAAAAATAGAATTCAAAAAAACATTTTTTTCATTCGTTGGTATTTACCAGCTTCAGTTGGTTCTTGTGAAATTTTATTCGGTCTAGAAAAGAAAATCTTTGATTTCAAATTTTCACGTTTTCATGTTTTTTTTACTTGTAATACACCGGAGATTTACGTTGCACTTGTAGTTGTAATTTACTAATCATTTTCTGTTGTCTTTCAACGGTCTTATTTAATTGATCATTTGTATCTTTTAATGATTCGAATTGTCTCTGAAAAAAAAAATCAATAGAATTCTCTTTCGATTAATTCAATCAACATACCAAAACCATGATTTCATGTTGATTATTGGTATTTTCATCTTGTAATCCACGTATCTGTTCGTTTAATCTAATTTTTTCGTTCTGAATCAAATCGATTTGCTAAAAGATCGAACAAAATAAATTCGAATTCATTCAAATCAACGAAAATTTCTTTTACTCGTTTTAAATTATCAGACTCTTGTGTACATTCGGTAACTTGTTTGCCGAATATTGAACATTCACTAGAAATATTCGAAATAAATCAATGAAATTCGATAGAGAATTTTACTTTTCCATTTGTTCAATTCGCTGTTTAAGATCATCATTTTCGACTTGTAATCTTAATAAAGCTTTGTTAGATTCTTGATATTTCTCTACGATTAAACTAAAACAAAAGAAAAAAAACGCCAGTTTGAAGCAAAGATTTCGGTGTATGCATACTCAGTAGCGATGATTTTTTTATGTAACAATTCGAGATCGTGCTTTGTGACATATGTTTGCTGTTGATGATTCTGAAAAAGAAGAAAAATATTCATTGCAATGATCAAATTTGTTTGTTTTGTTAATGGAAGGACTCGAGCTATTTTTCAAGAGCGAGAGAGAGAGAGAAAACCGTCTTCTTTCTTTTTAACTCAAATAAACTAGATGAGTAAGGTTGATTTTCTATGGGAAATAATTGTCCACCAGCATACCTTCATGATCGTATGGGGGATTGTTGAAATCAATGATGAAAGTTCGAATATTGTACTAGAAAAATGTCCAATTCTTTTATATCCAATATAATTCAGCCAAACCACAAGTATGTTTGTTATTTATATTCTACTTACAATTATATTTCCAAACCATTCATTATTATTTTCCATTATCATCGGAGAAAAAATAATCTAAAATAAAGTCAATGAGAATTTAAATTTCGACGAACAAAAAAAATACAATGAACAGATTTTCTCAGACAAATGCCTCGGTTTCGTGTCAAAGTAAGATAAATCTTACTATTCCAACTCGTCATCTATAGTTGTCATCATCGAAAATCATGTCTTAGTCGAGTTCGTTCAGGGAGATTCGATCTGTGAACCTATGATTTCATTTGTGCACAAACGAACTTTGAAACAATTGGACTAAAATAGCTTCGTTAGGAGCAGTTTATTTTCATGAGTTAACAATCTATCAGACCGATTACCTCGTTTAATGTAAACGTGTAAATCGAAGAAAAACTCTTTTACGATTTCAAGAACATAACAAAAACACTAAAAGTCTAGGTTTTTCTCGAATTCAGACTGAAAAAAAAACTAACAAATTAAATTTAAAGATTCACTTCTAATAAAAATACTCTGCTTTCTGAAATTCAAGAAAGGAAAAAGAAATCTAATTACATTGTCATTGATTCAGTAATTTCGTAAGAAAGATGAATGTGCTGGTAGCTGACGAATAAATTCTGAAAAGATGTAAATCAATAATTCAATAAACAGGATTGATATTTTAATTGTCAATTCAATGTTAAATTATCGAACTAGACGAAATATTGTTTCGAATGAAACCAGTAACTTTTTATAGACAGAAAATAATGATGAAGTCACATCTTCTTTTGACTCTTGAATTCAATTAACCAATAGAAAATTAGCGTGACAGTTGTCGTGAATAAGCAAGATGAAAAATAAATATATTTACTTAAAATGATATGAAAACTCTTCATCTATTTCTTGATTTAATTTTTCCTTGTCTAAATTTGTAAAATTATCTTTTAATTCATTGTGAACAAACGATGATTTTATCCAATGAAATTCGTCCAAATGTGCACGCATGTCTTGAAATCATGACTGAATATTCTTCTTTTTCTTTTTTTGACTTCGATTCGACTTGACAAATGCAAATTCTTCCGATAATCTCAACATTGCTTCTGCTTTGTCTCAATCTCAGTTATGAACAAGATTCAGATTTAAATCCTGGCTCGTATGAAATGCGAGAGCATAGTCTCAATCGACCATATCCTGCTGGTTTGTTTGTTTTTATCAATGACGTATTCAAATGCAAAATTCCTTCATTTAGTTTTTTCGACGTCAAATTCATTTTGGCATTTAGTTGGAAATACACTTGTTACCGATCGATATGTTCGTTTAACATCCGATTCACAGAGTAAAGCCGGTGGTCTATGGAATTCAATTCCAGTAAGTTATCCCGATTGGGAAATGCATGTACATTATAAAGTACATGGCACTGGAAAAGAATTGTTCGGCGATGGTTTCGCTATTTGGTACGTGCGAGATCCGAAATTGATGGGTTAGTATTTTACAGATAATTTCGTGTTGACAAAGATTTGTTTTTTTTTGGAAATTCTTAGGACCGGTTTTTGGTTATCAAGATTATTTCAATGGTTTAGCCATTTTTATGGACACATATTCGAATCACAATGGACCACACAATGTAAATTAACAAATAGGAATCGAATTGAATGAATTATTTGTATTGATTTTTAGCATGCACATCCGTATATATCAGCAATGGTTAATAATGGTACATTACATTATGATCATGATCGTGATGGTACGCATACGATTATTGCTGGATGTGAATCGCCATTTCGTGGCCGTGATACTGATACACTTGTTGCTATACGTTATCAAAATGATCGTTTAACGATTTCGACTGATATCGAAGGAAAAAATACGTGGAAAGAATGTTTTTCAGCAGCTGATGTTCATTTACCGACGCATTATTATTTCGGTTTTTCAGCTGCAACCGGTGATTTAAGTGACAATCATGATATTATCTCCGTACATACATATCAATTAGAATCGTCCGATGAACGACGTCAACAAAATCGTCGAGATATTATTCCGAATGCTCCAGCAGCCGAACCTGAACGTGCACATACCGACGATCCGAAAAATTCGGGTTGGTCAGCATTGAAAATCTTCTTTCTTATTGTTTTCTTGATTCTCGTTTGTATCGGTGTGGCTGTCGGAGCCTATTACTATCTCAATCATCAACAATATCAACGTCGACGATTCTATTAAATCTACCTGTTCGTTCATTGTTATCCGAAGAATAAAGATCTTGGGCCATGACTCCCATTATTTTGTTTGTTTGTTTTTCTACATTATTTAGGTTCATTATTGAATTTCATGGAGTGATACATATTTCTCTTTCTTTCTTTCTCTCTCTCTGTCCTTCCATTCGAATTCTACAAGAGAACAAAACAACCTTTAGTCATCACTTTGTTTTTATTTCTCTCGCGATAAAAAAAAGGAATCTGTTTACAAATAAAAAAAAAGTTAAAATCACAATTGCAATGTATCGTTTTTGATATCTTAACTAGCGTAAGATATGTATTCTCCAATGAATAGATCTGGTCCGTCGATTGTTGCATTGATCGTTGCATACGGTTGAAGAAAACTTCCGATTTGAAATTCTAAAATAGCCGGAACAATAACAAAACCTCGTCCATCGATATAAACAGCCATTTGTTCGGGTTTGATGATTGCTTGATAGTTGATTGTTTGCTGTGGTTGAACGTCAGTTAAACGATTGAAATTGACTAGTTGTTCACGTGAAACATTGGTTAATGATGCGTTTTTCAATTGCATATGCAAATAGATTTGAACGACTTCATCCGATGTTCGATCACCGATATTTTCGACGTTGAACGTAATTAATAAACTTGAGCCAGGTTTTATCACAGAATTGTTAACCGACGGTGTTGAATAGGCAAATTTGGAATAGGATAAACCGTAGCCAAATGAATAAAGTGGTTCGACAGTTGAATAACGATAAGTAAAACCTCTGGTCATATCATAGAGAGTGATATCACCGGGTAGATCGGCTAATTTCTTCGGCCATGTATAAGGTAATCGACCAAATTTCGACACACCATCACCAATAATTGCTTGTTTCAATGCAGTACCTAGTTCTTGTGAACCGAAACCTAATTGAATAATTGCTTGAATTGAATTCGATTGTTGAGCTAGTTGAATATCAACTGGTGAACCTGAGATCAACAGAAGAAGAACTTTTGTTCGATCGGCATTGATTGTACTAATGACATCTTGTAATAATTGTGCTTGATAATTAGGTAAATCCATCGTTGCACGATCGTTGCCTTCACCTTCAACGTCCTGTCCCGTACCAAGACAAAGTACAATTAAATTAAATTCATTAGTTTGTAAATAATTAATCATTTCAGTTTGATTGTATTCTAAACATTTTGATCCATCTAAACATGCTTGTTTGTAATCAGTCGATGGAAAACTATCTTGCAATGAACTTAATGGTGTTGTAACATAGGATGGATTGACAACAGGTGAATAATCACCGTATTGTTGAACAGGATTGTTTGACATTGGTCCGAGAAAAAGTACTTTCGAATATATTGTTGGATTACGAATTGGTAATAGATTATCTTGATTTTTGAGTAAAACAAATGATTGAAGTGTAGCTAATCGTGCTAACACTCGATGAGGATCTGATTGAATAATATCCATTGAAATTTTATTATAATCATTCATTTCCGGTGGATCAAATTCTCCTAAACGCATTCTTGTGTACATCAATGGTTTAACTCGTTCAATTAATGTTTGATTATCAATCTTTCCTTCATTATATGCTTGATGCAATGCTTCAAACATGGTTGCATCGGGTGAATCCGATAATTCTAAATTAACCCCAGCATGAACTGCAGCTAGAGCTGCATCTTCGCTTGTATTAACATAATGATGTGCAGTTTTCATAAAATTAAGTGCATCATCATCGGAAACGACATAACCTGAGAAATTCATTCCCTGTCGAAGTATATCAGTTAGAAGTCGATGATTAGCACATGATGGAATACCATTGATTGAATTGTACGAACACATGATACCATACGTACCAGCATTGACACAAGCGTGAAATGCTGGAAGAAATGTCGAACGCCAATCGAATTCAGAAAGTTTAACATCAAATGAAAAACGTGATTCAGGAATGTTTTCTGGTCCATTGTGTGAATCGAAATGTTTACAACCGGCATTGGTATTCAGATAACGTGCTGAAGGTGATCCTTGTAGACCACGAACGAAATGAATTGCAAACATGCCTGATAGATAAGGACATTCGCCGTAAGTTTCTTGATTTCGACCCCACAATGGATGTCGCATAATGTTTATAACCGGCGAAAAACAACTCAAACCTCGATGAACACCATAGAGACCTTCTTTACTATACTGATTATAATGTGCATGAACTTCATAGGCTGTCGCATTGGCAACCATTTCAACTAGATCAACATTCCATGTCGATGCAAGATTGATAGCTTGTGGAAAACCTGTTGAATTCTCGCTAATATCTCCTCGTAAACATTCTGTACCCCAGGAATACGGCAGAATGCTTAGACGTGGTATAGGAGGTGTAACGCCTGCGTTCCAACCGCCTCCATACGCCATTTGATCAATAATTTCATGAGGAGTCAGTCGCGAAACAAGATCATCTACGCGTACAAACCAATCGAGTGACGTATTTCGAAAGGGAAACGATTGATCGTTTAGTGTAAAACTTTTTTCTACGATTCCCACAAGCAAAAGTAAGTTAAAAAACAAGCCCATGATAGTTTGCGCCTCCTACTCGAGAGACTAAAAATAAAACTACCCTATCGACGACATAAAAGAAAGAATAATAACGAAGACAGAAAAGAAGAAAAAAAAAAGGAGGAAAGAGAACGAACAAATAACGAACGTGATGGTTGCACAAGAACACCACATGATAGCTAGCTAGTAAGAGAAAAAAAATTGTCGCCATGAGTCATACACCAAGCGCATGATCAGCCCTTGTGAAGAAAAAAAAACAAAACCAAACGAATATATCAATGTCTATGTTTGCTTGATTTTAGATTACAATGGATCGTCTTATAAAACACATTCGTTCTCGTCCAGCACTTTTACTCTCTCCCGCGCGTTATTTATCATCGTACAAACCGAAGTCACTCGATTTAAAAGCACGAATCGTTGGACGAAAAACACTACGCGCTTTATTAGATCTCGTCGATCAGTTAGATGCATCGAATTTAATCGAACAACAGAATATTTCTGCTCCGCCATTAGTCGTCGACACAACATACGCCTCTCTCAAAGAGCCTAATCCACGTTTTCCGCTGCCCGGACGTATTGGACCTAACCAAGAAAGTCAATCTTTCAAACCTAAATCCATCCCTAAACTCGATCCAACACGTTACGGTATCAATGGTAAACTTCTTCTTGATGATATAATCGCAATGACATTACCAGTCGATCATCAAAAAGACTCCATAGTTCAACTTATGGGCACACACATGAATCTTTCATCACCAACGAATAAAAATGAATTTCTTTCGAAATTAATCGAAAATGATCAATTAGAAATACGTGCATACGATTGTCCATCATTATTGCGTTATGAATTACATCGTTTATTTCTAAATTACAATGTTCTTATGCAACCATTAACAGCGATAACAATTATTTTGAAGACAAATTCGGATATGTCATCATGGTCGCCGAAAATCGAAGAAGAACGTAATGAGTTAACGGATCAATTTATTAGTTTAGCTCATGAAATATGTGCTTATTTGGGCACAAAACAGTATTGGGCGGATTTTATTGATCCATCAAGTGGACGACCTTACTATGGTCCGCATACAGCAGATACTTTATTTGAAACTGATGAACGTTTTCGATATTTTGGTGTAAATATCGTTGATTTAGGTTGCTGTCGTGTTGTTGAACATGCTCAACATGGTTAGATTTTTCTTTCAATGAAAAAAACAATAACAAATCATTGAATTGTGTGTAATTTTAGGAACACATGTTTTTGTCGGCTGTGTATTTACCAGTGCATTAAAAAGTGATCCACATGTTCAACATCTTCTCAAAGAATTTGTTGTTTCTCCTGTAAAAAGCAAATCCTTAAAAGAAAATACAAATGAAGAACAACTCGATAATGATTCCGTTTTGCCAACAATCAATTGAACACAAAGACATTCTTCATTTTCTCTATCTCCCCGTGACTATTTTTGTTTCTACGTAGTTAGCAAAGGAAAGCACACCTTTATTTCATATTCAAGAGGGAGATATTTGTACATGTATATTATTATTTGCTTATTCTATATATAAAATAAAACAAAAAAACAACCAGAACTTAAGCACGTTATAATATGTACATTGTTCGTATTCATTCTTGCTTTTGCTTTATAGATATTCATGGATGAGTTGATCAAAGCGTTGACAGACTATTATGATCCGCGTACGGATCTTGTTCAAAAACAACATTTACACGAACAATTAAATCGTTTTCTAATCGAGAAAAATTCTTGGCAAATAGCTTTGTCAGCATTTCATCATCAACAACAACAACAAAATCCATCGTTGACTCTCTCGCCTATAGTTACCTATTTTTTCCTTCAAATATTCGAACATTCCCTCCGATATCACGATGTTAATCAACAAGAAATTCGTCAGATTCTATTTTGGTTCTACGTTCATCAATTCGAGTCATTGCCGATTTATGTTCGAACAAAAATCTGTCTACTTATCGTTCAAATCGTTCGTTATGATCAACAATCATCAATTGATGAATATTTTAAAACTTGTTATCATGTAAGGTTAGAGAATTGTCATTATGAACAAAATAAAAATGTGTCGTTTTCTTTCTCTCTCTCTCGTTCGTAGCTAGTTGAAAATCAGACATTCCAAGGTTTGTTACTTCTAACGACAACCATCGAAGAACTCGGACAAACGAATGAAGATTGCACAATCAAACGTTGTCAAGTGTTAAAAACAACACTCAATCAACATGTGCCAAATATTGTTCAAATAATTCAGATTCTTTTCAAAAAAGATGACAAACAATTACAAGGTCTCTTTAATTTTCCCCTTGTCTATCGACTATTTTCTCTCTCTCGCTTAGATTCAATATTAATCTGTTTCGATCGTTTAATCAATCGTCTGTCCATTCTTCCCTATCCAATCGAGTTAATCAATGATTTATTTCAATATACTTCATCAACTTGGTCGATCAATTCATTAAATTGTATTCATGAGTTAATACTCAAACAACATCTACCTCGACAATACGATCCGATTCTACATAGTTCACTTCGACATTTCATTGAATTGATCTTAATGTTTAATGACAAACTTTCGAATGAAATACAAATGAAACTAATCGAAATTCTAAGAACTATTTTTAATCTGCATTTAAATCGTTGTGAATCAATCGAACAATTTCCGTTCATGGAACTTATAAGTGCTGTTTATAAATTTACTTTTCAACAAGTAACAAAAAATCATCAATCGAAAGCGATCATTTTCGATTTGATTACTTTTAAATTTAGACTACACAAGATGGATTCTACGCTTGTATTGATATTTGGCAAGTATTTATTGAATACTTGAAAACAAAAAACGAAAATCGTTCAATAAACAAACAGAATTCATTTGAGACGTAAACAATTTTCTTTTCTTCTTCTTTTTTTTCTTTATTAAACTTAATTTTTAGTTATTCACAAGTATTACGTTCGTTAGTTCAAGAATTATTAAATAGAATTCATCATGCACAAACTATGACCGAGAAATTAGAAGAGACAACTGATTTAAACGATGTAAAATAAATAAATACTTGAATATATTTTTCTTTCATAATTTCTTCTTAGAATGAAACAGCGTTCGATCGATATATACGCGAATGTGTTGATCTACTCAGTAAACTAGCTGATATTCCGCTTTTTTCAGCTAGTATTCTTCATTCACTTGTGAGAATTGGTTTCTTCTTCTTCTTTTTTTATTCAATAAAAATATTTCTTTTGCCAGATATTTCTTCTGCAACCTGAAATTGAGAAATACAAAAATCTTCAAAAATATCTTCAAACATCTTTAACTGGTACAAACTCTCGTTTAGAATTTCTAATAAATAGAAGCTTTTTTTATTTAGATTTAACATCTCATTCTTCATCGATACCAAACAATTTAACTGAATCATGTCATCAATTTTTAAATAGTCTAAATAATTTACTTTACACATTTTCCCATCTAGCAAATGTTTGTCTACTCGATGAACATAATCAACAGGATACTTTCTTTCAAACAAATCTAACTCTCGTCAATCAGTAAAATAATCAAATTCATTCATTGGTTTGATGTTTTGTTTTCTTGAAATTTAAGATTCGTTCATTTGATAATCTATATTATTCATACTCGATTGGATTTGGTCGCTTATTCGATAAAAACAATTCATGATAAGATTATTCAAGTGTAATTTTCTTGATTCTCAGAAAAAAAGCAACAACAACAACAAATAAATGCATTTGTATTTTGCAGGCAAACACGAGCTTTCGAATGTGTAACAAATTTAACTCGTTGGCTGAATCAAATGTTAATTATCTACAATGCGCATAATGATAATCGTCGATCAATTCAAGATGCCGTCGCACATATCATTGATAATTGTGTACCGTTAATCGATGAAAATGTTAGTCGAATAATTGAATTGAAAAAAGAAAACAAAAATCTTTGCCTTCTGTTTTTATTTAAAGAATTCGGATAAATCGATCGCAGTTTCAGCTGGTCAACTTCTTTCATTATTGATTCCTCTAACTCGACAATATGTTCCCATTGAACAAATGAATTCGATTAAAAATCTTACTCATCGAGTTGCTCTTTGGAATGTCAATTGTACATCGAAAGAAAATTTTCACGTACAAAAAATTCCTTTTCATTGAAAATAAATCATTTTGTTTTTTGTTTAGCTTTATAAATTATCATTAAAAATCATTGTTTCATTGATTTTAACTGATCAATTATTGACAAGTCAATTCTTTCAAACTGTCTTTCAGTCATTGAATCGAATTCTCATCGAATCCGATCGGTTTTTTGCGTATCAACATGATCAACACCTTGTCGTTCGTTTGACATTTATTCAATATACGAAATTATTCGAAGAATTAATCGAAATTCTTCGAACAGAAAATACCAAAGTTCGACAAACATTCTTTTCAGCAAATCAAGAACTAATTGTGAATATCAATCGATTTCTACCGATTATTATCAATCGTGATACGGGTAAATCGATTGCTGTGAAAACAAAAAGCAAGAATCTAATCATTGCTGTTGTTGTTGTTGTTTTTCTTTAAGAATGTGAAACGGTGCTGATTTCGTTAATGTTAAAAATCTTCGAGATACTTCGAACACAAATGGGAAATGAACTAGTTAATACAATTCTCCAAACAACATTTTCAGCATTTAACATGTAACTAGAAAATGATGTTTATGAAAACAAAAATCATTGAATTTGTGTTTCTTCTTACAGAGAGAATGTTCGGCATGTTCTTCGAGAATCAAAACCTGCAGCTCACACCGCAATCTCACGGTAAACGAATAATTTCTCATTTGATCAGATCGGACAAAATCTCATTTGCATTCATAGATTTCTTGAGTTTCTTTCATTGCTTGTTCATGAGCCTGGAAATAGTAAATTTACTCAACAATATCTTCCAACGATAATCGAATTGTGTCTAACAGGATTGTATCCAGCTATTCGTGAAGTATATCTTAAAACAAATCTTTTCTTTCGAACAAAAACGAAACGATTTCTCATTTGTTAATTAAGAATTTCGCTTTGGATATTCGAGAAAATTATTACAAACTTGTTCATAATTTATTATTAAATAATTGGCGATATTTTTTCAAAGGTAATGTTTTAACGACATTGAATGGCGAAACTGAAATGACGATCAACGATACTTACTTTCTTCAATTGATGGAAGTATGCATAAATTATTGTCGTTTTTTTTTGGTTGGATTGCAATTTTTGCTTTGTAGAGCATTGCTTGGTCATTTTCTCAATCCGATATCGAACAATTTCGTGTAAATTTATCGACATGTAACGAATTGGAAAGTAAATGTGGTTTGTATACGAAATTAATCTTTCGTCAACAAATGTCACAAGCATTATTAACACTTTTACTGACCGTTCTACTTGCTCGTTCACATGAATTATGTCGAGATGAGATTATTTCGACGCTATTTTCGATATTACGTAGTGATAAAACGGTGAATTTTACGAATTTAATCGAGATTTATTTTCTAAAATCGAATAGTTTAAATGAAAAATATCAAAAAATTCTTCGAGAAAATTACGGGAAAAATGAAACAGTAAGCAAATAAATAAAATATCAATTGTTGTAAATTAAAAATTCATTTTATTGTTTAGGATTTACCATCATTTGCTCAAAATCTTAACGATTTCATTCATGATTATCGTCATTATGCAACAAAAACAGCAAGCTGATTTCAATTATTTCCAAAGTGCAATTTCATCAGATTGCTTTTTCTTTTCATTCGCTTTTTTTAAAATTAATCAATAAACGTGACTAGAAAATTTCATCAGAATCCTTTTAAACAGGTCATTTGTTATCGGTATGATGCAATATCAACTCAATCAAACATGTTCGAAAATACATCATTGTCATTTTTCATTGAAAACAAAACAATCACAATACTAATGAATCACTTTTTCTTTGTTATTCTACTCATAAAATGTAATTTAAGATAAATGATTAGAGGATTTGAATTATTCATAAAAAAGAAAGAAAGAAAGAAAGAGAGAGAAAAGGATTTGTTCGCATACACAACTAATATGATTCTTTCGAGTCGATGGTTCATTGAATTTCGATTTTTTTCTTATCGGCAAAAGATAAATTCATATATATATATACGCCTTTCATCAATAATAACAATCACATTTGCTCACGAATAGATTCTCTCAAGAGATTTTTCAGTGCATGATGAATCATACTTCCTTGACAGAATATAAAAGCTACTATTTATCGATTAAGATTTTTAAACATGGTGCCCTTTTTTCTTCTTTTTATCGACAATGCTGGCAGTTAATTAGATATAGTCCATGGCGTAATGCATATATATATATATAATCAACATATGTATCTATTCTATCTTTGTAAACATAAACAACAGAAGTCTCGGCGATGAGAAAAATAGAGTCTTCTAGTGTGCGAAGAAAAAATTCAATATCGAGAAACAAATCAGAGAGACAGAGAGAGAAAGAAAGACTTGTCAGTCGTCATCAACGTTTCTCTGTCCGTGACAAAGTCGTTTCTGTTGTTCTCTTTCTTTTTCTTCTTCTTCTTTTTTCTTTCTTTCGTCTCGACTCTTTTTCTCTTGTTGCTCAACATCTGTTATAAATGCCTGTACATTTTTTATTTTTCGTTTTTTTTCTCGTATAGTTTATCACTCGAGAGGGTAAAAAGAAGCTCGTCAATTTTCTTCTTCTCACCTTTTGATAAATATCTTACTTTGCAATCGACAAGTATAACTTATCAATCAATACCGATCATTCACAGGTAAATGTTATTGAAGGTTTACTCATGCCTATTGATTAATTCATGTGAGGAATCCGATACGGTTACCTGCTATACTTCAATGTCCTTGGCGTATACATGAGTCGTGACGGCGCATAAAATATAGAGATGTAGAAAGAAAAAAAGTAGAGAAAGACACGAAGAATATCATGATGTCATTTTCATATTATTACCATTTAGAAATACTTTAAACTAGTGGGTTTTTTTTCTTAGACTATTTAATTATAACGCGGTATACAGATCTTGAAATATGGCATATTCTCATCACGAAGTGCCCTTCGCACCAGTTCAATACCCACTTATGGACAACATTTCTCCGGTACCACCAGTTCGATCGGAATATTCGGGCAATCAATATGAACAAGATCGTTACAGACCTCCAACACCGCCCGATCGTGAAGATAAGCCACTAACTCGATCGCGTCCTGCTCCTGAATCACGAAGGGTAAATATTATAAAAAAAATCTTCATACAAGTGTTCTTTAAAAGAAATTGGTTATATAAGAAATGCTTCTAATCTATAATTTCATCGATCTTTGTTTTTTGAAGACTTAATAATACCGGGGTCATGTTCTTTATTTATTCATAGAATGGCGATGAGGAATCGAACGGTGATACAAACGTAAGTTTACATGTCACTGTTTCGTAGTTGTATTCTGTCCGTATATATTGATTAAACATAGACTTGTGATAGTACTACTTGAATGGTTAGCCTTGATGTGCACTTATTTAGTTTCTATTGAACAGTTGATCATATATTGATCAATCTTTACACAAGATGATCGAGAATAAAGTAAAGGCAAATAAATCTGTTGATTGAATTTGATCATACAAAAGTTTAAGTATGATCTGTCGACTATCCGATTAATTGACATACATGTGTTGTATATATGGTCGAGTCATTTTATTTTCTTATCTTGAATGTCTCGGACATGATTTATTTAAACTAAAAATTTGTATTCGTAACATTTACACAAGTTACTGTTTTGTCAATATTAAATGTCAAAAAGTCTCAATCATTTTGTTTACTTTTTCTCATAGATTGAAAGTACGTGCAACTACAAGCAGTTTATGAGAATAAAAACCGTCGCTAATGTATTATTAGTAATTGCTTTACTTTGTAAGTCGAATTCAAAATATGAATAATAAACATTAATTTTCTATTTTCAGTCAGCAATCTCATGCAAATACGATTTCTAGCATTGCAACAATATCATGATGGTATCTGGATTGCATCAATTGTTCTCGTATCCCTCTCAATTCTCTTTCAAATCGGTTTATTTTACGTATCATATCATTTAATTAAATCTAATATTCAAAATCCTCAAAAGCAACCAAAGTTGGAAATATATAATAAAATTGCATTGGCTATTGTTGTATTTTTAACAATACTTAATATTGTCATTAATATATTTATGATGACAATTCATCCGAAAACTTTTCTGGATCCACATTCATTAGCAATTTTACAACAACGAACTTAATACTTTCATGGGAATTTAGGTCTATGTTTTAAGTATACAATCAAATTTCCGTGCAATGGACAGAATCGAATATCGCTTTATGTGATACACAAAACAATCTGAATATGCGAACAAAAACTACATATGTTTTTATGTCTTTTTTTCTCATACTTCGTTGAAATCTTCTGTGTTTTATTTTATTTGGGTGCTAGTTTTGCCTCGTTCCAGCATCATGTCATTTCTACATTCAGTTTCTTTTTCCTATCCATATGGGTTCTGTTTTATTGCTTTTTAATGTTGTTCTTTTCAAAAGAAAATATACCTATGAATACAAATAATTCAGAAATCAACAAACCATATTTTTGTACAGTATTTTCGAAAAAAGAAATCGTAATTCTAAAATTGTACATGGATTAGATATGAGCAAATATTCAAGTGTATGCTGATTTCTTTTTACAGCCAAGTATTCGCAATGAACGAAATCTAATTAGATCATAATGTCAATAATCAGAAAAAGAAACAGAATTTTTTCATTGCCTAAAAGAAAAAAAAACTACACCCATATAAATGCTTCTATTATGATTATGTTTGATTATTACTAATTCAAAGTAAACTTTGATATGTATAGTAGCTGTTTTAAAGATGAACGAGATCAATGATTAATCAATCATTCTTTCAGAAAAAACGAAAGAAGAAAAATAAGCTCAATGAGTCATTGGATGACAATTTCCTATGTGTTTGTTTCTGTAATAAAATAAGAATAAGTTTCTCTTTTTTTCCTTCTTTTCCGCTCGTTTTTTTCTGTTTTTTTGGGACGGTCTAGGCGGAATGATTTTGTTTTTCTCTTATTTCTTCTATGCAGACACTCACACAAAAACAACATAACACATTAGTTATTTTCAAGGTTTATTTCTTCGCATTCATCTATAAATATTCGCGTTCGTAGGTAAGAAACGACATTTAATATTTTTTTGAATTCAGTAGACTTATCTCTTCTTTTTTTTTATCAGTATCTTCGAAAACTAAACATGGCGTTAGCAATGAATACAACATTGACGGTTTCTTGCGAGGCATCCGAAGAACAATCGGGACCAACATTGGTTCACAGTACTGGTGTACAAAACTATCGTATTCAACCTGAACTCATTCGAGTTTTACAAGAATCATGTACAAATGACAAATTATCTGATCATGAAAAAGGTGTTCAATGTTTGCATCCAATTGCACATATTATTCAAGTATTTGAAAAAGCTGGTTTTACTGTTACAACTCAAACAACAGCTGGCAGTCGTAAATTATGGATGTTAACTAAGACCGATGAAGGTGGTAGCAATTCTGGTGGTTCATCGGGACAAAATCCAAGTGGTGGTAATCACGGACAAAATCCTGATGACAACGAAACTGGTGAAAATGAAGGAGACGGTGAAGGCGAAGGAGAAGGCGAAGGTGAAGGAGAAGAAGAAGGAGAAGAGGAGGAAGAAGAAGAAGAAGAAGAAGAATAAGCATAAAACTTATATTCATCGGACTCTAATATCCACGTATATTCTCTTGTAGCCATTTAGTTAATCATTTATACATACTTATATATATGTAATTCAAAAAAATTATTTGTCAATAAATATACTCTTTGAAAAACGCAAAGAAAATTGCTGCTATTCATTCGAGCAAATCTCGTGAGAACCTTTTTTTTTTATTATTTTTCTTCATTTCTTTAATTAGTCGTGCGCGCATGTTTAATCATATATTTTCTTTTTTCTTTGTTTTACATATTCCCTAAGATATTTTTGACGGTTTGTTCTCGAACTGCAATTGAATTAAGATGATTCTAACGAAATTACGTCAAAATGAATGAGAAGAAATTTTGTTTTTCTTTCTTTTTTATCTTTCGATCGATCAAATGCGTATGATGAATAAAAATTTCTCGATGTTTATCAAAACTTATTTACATCAATGATGCGTAAATAAAATGACTGACAGGAGTTAAACTACGTTTTTTTTTGTTTATTCTAAGAACTAATGGTTTTTTTTTTCATAACTTTCTAAATCAATAACAACAACAAAGAAAAAAAGAACGCCTTGAAAAACAGACGCTTTGCATGTCCATCATCTAATGAACAAAAAAAATCATCATAACTGAAATTGATTTTTTGTTCGCGAGCAAAAAGAAAAGAAGATCGTCAATCTTTGTGTTTGTTTTATACATAGACATCACTCGGCTTTGCAAATCAATTCGAATTGTGGGTTTAGTTTGGGTTTTCTCTTCTTTTTTTTAATTTGTAAATAATGAGCCCGTTGTTGCCATTTGTTGAAGTGCTAAGATTAAATATTCATTTGCATGTGCATAATCACTTGTATCAGGTCCATGTTCAGCACATTGAATAGTCAAATCAATTAAACGTTGAAGACTCTTACAAGCTTGTTCATCGGACCAATATGAACACTCGTGAATAGTTGTTTGCGTATTTGAATTTGCTGTTAACAGTACTAATCGTGAACATTCACCAAGAATAAAACGTGTCAATATATGTTGCCAAATCGATTCAAGAAGTAAAGGTTTTGTTGCCGTTACGGGCGAACGATCTTTAGTTAATGAATCGAAAACGAAATGATGCAGAATTTCCAAAATAAAATAATCCATTACTGATATATCTCGTTTTAAGAGAAGACGTTTAGCTGAACATGTTGGTCCGAGTGAAACTGTAACACAATTTGGTTTTTCATTTGTATATAAATGATGAAAATAAAATGTTTTTCTTTGATCAAATACATAGTGAAATGCACGTCGAAGTGATTGACCAATTAAACGGTACGGTTGAATTTCTAACATTTGAGCAACTAACGCTGGCGATACTAAAATCAAAAGAATTTCGTTCAAAAAACAAACTTTTCCGTTTCTCTTACATAATTTCGTTTGTTTTTTAATATTTAATTTTCGTACTTCGATTAATAACGATGCAAATAACCATGGTAAACTTAACATACGTCTTGCATGACGTGTGTCCGTATAACAAAAGACATAGAGTGCACTTGCTTTCGCCATTTTCTTCTCGGCACATTGAGAACAAATTGAAAGCGAACGATTGACATGTGTCTTATCGCAGAAACGAAATTCATGATAGAATAAACGTCGTATACGACGAATTAATTGTTTCAATTCGACTTGTGCCGAATCAGCTATTAAACAAGCTGAATCCGTTTGTTGTTTTGTCAATGGTGATTTATGCGATGATGATGATGAATCAAATCGACAAACTAAATCAACATCCGACGAAAAACGATAGACATACATAATATCCATGATTGCTTCACGATAGATACGTGCTAATTCTTCGACAGATGATGTATATTCATGGTGTAAATCATGAATTAAAAGTGGATCGACAGGTGCAGCACAAACGGTTGTTGGTGGCGTTTGAATTGCGATCCAATTCGGTTCGAAACGAAGGCACGAACGAAATAATTGACCGAGCACATGTTTCGATGGATAGAGTCTGTAATACGGTTTATCGAAATAATCAGGTCGTTCATTGCCTAATTCGATTTGTAATTGAGCAATTTGTTTTGGTGTCAATGGATGTTGACCAGTTTTGGGTGCATCTAATTCTTCGGATATATAACCAGCTATGGCTAATGTTTTCGGATGTGCAACACCATGAAGATCCATATTAGCTAAATGTAATGAACATAATTTGCCGACACATGATTGTTCGCTAATATCGAGAACAGTTGCCTGAATATCTGCACGACTAACAGGTCGATCAACGACACGTAACATTGGAATTTGAGAATCGTAATCATATGGTGTATCATTCGGTGTTTTGGGAATGAATGCTGGATGCCAAATGACAGCATATTCATCGCCATCGAGATCTGAACCTGAGATTTCGTTTGGATGTGGTCGTTTGCCTCGTTGAGGAAAAACAATGACGTCTTTCAAATGACGTAAACGTGGCACGTCAACAGCTTGAAAAACACGAATATCACCCGGATGATGACATGGATTTTTGGTAACAACAACATCTTGCTCTAAAATAACTGTTTTTTCCATCGATGAATTCGTTGATAATTCATCATCTGATAAATCTCCATGCAATTCAGTATATTGAACAAAAACTATGCAAAATAAATAAATAACTTAGATTTTTTCATTGTTTTTTTTTTGCCTAACCTTGTCCATATTCTAAGATGCCGTATTCATCAACGATACCAATCATATTTCGAGCTGTATTTCTCGATAATTTCAAACGTGTTCGTTCACGCATTTGTGCCAATTCGAATTTACTTGTTGTTATAATTAATTGACGAAAGAATGGTTCTTGAATGAGATTCAAATGTGCATCATGAATCAATGTTCGTAAAGGAAATAAATTTCGATTGAGTTTTTCAGCTAATAATTCGTAGGCACGTGTCGGATAGACAAGCGCTTCGGAAAGTGTTTGTTGATGTTGATTTTGTAGTAAAAGAAATGTACGATCATCAATCATACGATGAGAAAGAAGAACAATGATTTGTCGATTGAGATACAATGGACCTTAAATCAACAAGAATAGTGGAGAAATCAAGGAAGGTTTCGCTGTTTTTCTTTTGTTACGTGGTTTAGATATTCGACATAATTCGAGTATATCATGTGAACATTTAAATTTTCTCATTGATTGTCGAATACGTAGTTGATGTGGTGAATTATCTAGATCAGGATTGACAGAAATAACACCTTTACAACCTCCATAACGAATTTGTATGGCGGAAAATTGTCGATGTGGATTGATCTAAGAGATCAATAGGAAATTATTTCGAATTGATTTGTTTGTTTTTCTTTGTCATACTTTATCACGTATCAATGTTGACATTGTTCCAACACCATCAGTAAAATTATATCTACGATCATCTGTATGAATATCATCGATATATTCGACTTTTTCCGATGGAATCTATCAGAATAAAAATAAAAAATTCATTAGATTATTTTATATTGTCTTTAAATACGGGAATTGTCGCTTCGGCACTTGTAAAACATTGAGCTATACGTGCAGCATGTTTAGCAACAATTCGTTCTTCTTGAAAGTCGCCCATCCAAGCGAATGCTTCTTCAAATGAAAAATTTCTTCTTCCATCATGATAATAAAACCAAAATTGTTTATCTTTCAATTGCGATTGTGAATGATGTAAATATCGATATGTTCGTCCTTTGAGACCTAAATCGAAGCCTGATTCAAGTAACATTTCGGTTTTCCATCGTAGAGCACGATCTAAGATTAAAAAACAAACAAGACATATATTTTAAAATGGGAGACGAAGAAGAAAATTTAGTTGAATACAATCATGTGGAAAGAGATCCATCGTTCCATTTTCATCTTTAACATCGACTAAAGCAAACATAAGATTGCCTCCGAATTGTGATTCACGTAGAACTCGATTGGTTTTAACTAATTTCAATGGATTAACACATATGGTTGTCGGTGTTAAAGTAACTGATGGTACATAAGCATAATGTGCTGGCGGTGTATGAATACTCCAACGTTCTTGTTTGCCTTCTTCTTTTTTGAAACCTTGAGAAAAATAATAAGCTGATGGTGATATTGGCGGTGAAAATGATGACGATGCCATTAAAGCATTGAGTTTTTCTCGATAGCGATGCAATTCACCGAGTAAATCAATGAAATAATATTCACTTGAACGACGCCAAATATGAAGTGATGTCTACATTCGAATAAACAAACAAAACAATAAGTCAATGAAACATAGATGGATTTCAACCTGATAGAATTCATCATCATCATCGATTAAATTCATTTGTTGAATAAACTCTGTTGTTAAACGTTGCTGAAAACGATAACCAATTGACATTAACATTTGCCAACAATATTGTTTGATAAATGATGTACATTCATTGGACAAAAATAATGATGTTAGAGAGGAACAATCTATTGTCGATGGAATACTAAGAATAACTCCGAAACAATCATTTATATGATTTCGTTGAAAAAATTCAATGAATTGAGTATAACAAGAATTCAAACGTTGCAATCGTTCACAATGATAATCATCAGATGTTTGAATATGATCAGAGTGATTTGAAAGTGAAATAACAAGACGAATAGTTGAATAATACGGTTGTGATTCTCTAGGTGCAGTACGAATATAGGAAATAGATGGTTCATTTGGTTTACATGATGAAGGCTCGGATTCTGCAAAAAAAAACAAAACAAGAAACAGTTTCAATTCATTGAAAATCAATCTACTATCTTCAGTTGTATTCAGAGGAATTTGACTGTTAACAGCTTCGTAATCAATCAAATTTCCGTTCATATTAATAAAAAGTGTAAAACCATCTTTTTGTGTCATTATAATCGCACATCTATCGATCATTTCAGCTTTGAGAGTTTTCCGCAATTTTTTCTCTTTACAACCATAATCAAGATCAATTTTATCATGATAAAAAACTAAACGCCACGGTTCTCTGATTTGTGTTTGAACATCCCAAATATATTTATTTAATTCGACAAGTGCACCTCCTGTATATTCAATATCCAAACCGTTATTGGCATAGAATTTTCCTAGTTTAACATTTTTACGAATAACCTCCGATGTTGATCCTAATGGGATATTAGATAATTGTTGAGTTTGTATTTGACATTGTTTATATGATATCCAGAATGGTGGCAAAATCGATAGATGATTTTGTAAGAGTTTTAATTTGTTAATAACTTGATTAATAGTTGTTTCATCAAGATCAGATTGAAACGGGATTGTATAGGATCGAAGACCACCAAAATGCCAATGATGATGTTCACTATTCGGTGGTGATTGTGATGATAAATGATTGTATAGAGTTTTAAAATCGAATGATGAACTTGTTAAATCAACAATTATACTCAGTTGGGCACAAGGTGATAAAGAAGAAGGAGAAGATAATTCGTCGGACATCTATAATAAGAATAAAGCTGATTTTCTTCGTTTCAAATAGCGCCTTATATTTTCAATTAGTTGTTCAATCTTGTAATTTTTTTGATTCAACTTGTAATCAAAAGACCTTCATTGTTATTTTTTTTTAAATAGAAGGACAAACAGAAACGAATGTTTAGGTATGTATGTGTGTGTGCGTGTCTATGCATATGACATGAAGAAGAAAAAGAAGAGGAAAAACAAAACGACAGACTGATAATTTCGTCGTTTTAACCGTATTATGTAATGAAAAGGAAAAATCCTCGAATGATTTCGTTAACTTACTCTGATATTGGTCTCTACCATTTGTTTATGTTGTTGTTTCAACATGAAAATGGTTTATGAACTGTTCTGATTTGTTCTTCTCTTCTTACTAATCGATCAATCAATAAAATCTAAAAGTACAATTTAGATAAAACAAACAAATTCGAGGCCACATGTTTAATTTCGTTTCTTGGTATTATATGGCTCGAATCCAACGTACGAGCAAAGTTCTCGAAAATAAATAAATAATTGATTTTGACTTCGTGTTCGTTTACATCTATTCGATCCGAAGAAACGAAATGAATATAAATAAGAAAAAAAACAAATAACTATATCGTATGGTCTATCTACTATTTCTTTGTTTGTATTTGAAAATTTCTCTGAAATATCCAGATCATTCGTGACTCATACGTCTACGCGCGCGCCACGGCTGATGGTCTGCCTTGAATTCTCTCTCTCTCTCTTTATTTAAGAAAGCCGATGACTGTGAATCTCGATTGTCAAAAAGAAAAATATGTCTACTGCAAGTTATTTTAAGAGCGTTTGATATAATTACCGTTTTATACATTTTTTGCTACGGATCAAAGATTTTCACGTGAATAGAATGAATAAAAAAAACTTTATTGAGGTACGGAGCACTGGAAAACATCGCGTGAAAAAAATATCAGCTTGATTACTGTAAAGTGAATTTCGCAATATCAAGCCGAGAATTGCACAACATCAAATTTTGACGATTAATATACGAAGCAAAGACGAGCAAAGTGACGAGCCGCAATCGGTGATCAAACAAACTCTATGTGTTGAGCCTGAAGCATTACATACGGTCCATCCGGACCAGGATCACTGATTAACTCGATACTCGTCTTATTTTTATTTTTGAATGATGACATGTAACTGTGGTTTGTCTTTTTACTCTCTAGTGGAGTCATTCTTCGGTGGATATTTATGATTTTATGATTGAAATACAATGATGTTGAAAAGATAAGATCAGTTATGATTCTTTTTTGAAAAGGGTTAGAAATGTTCACAAAAAAATGAACTTCAGTGGCGAAAGGACAAACAGGTCGTCATATTCTAGTGTTTGGACTACAAGTTTCATTAAAAGAAAGAAAAAAACGAAAAAATAAACTAATTGTTTCCACAGAGATGGTTATTGAATTATTTGCCACCGGTTGTTCCCATGCCTAAAGCTGTTTTGAATGTATCGTAGATCCACCATTGAAGACCAGTTAATGTACCAATCATAATAATACGAGTACCAAGACCCTAGAAGAATGAAAAAAAACCACAACAACAATAGAATTGATATGAATTCGAAAACTAAGAGCACAAACTTTGGTGGCGAGTTTAGCGAATCCAGTTTCGTTGATGATTTGTCCCAAGCTCTTGCCTTTGTTAGCTGGTTTACCGAGAAGAGAAACCAATGAATCAGCAGGATGTGAAACAATGGCGCAAATAACACCAGCTGTATAACCCGAAGCAAAGGTAACACCGAGTTGAGTTGTTTTCGAATAGGTATCTTTCGGTTGTGTGAAAATGTGTGTATAAAATAATTGTACGACCTAAAACCAAACGATGATGTTTAAGAAATACTTCGCGGAAAACGACGGTCTACCTTTTCGAAGAAGAAGAATTTGGCTACGGTGTAAGGAATTTGTCGAGACCATAATGGTACGAGTGATCGGTACGGAAAGCCGGTTTCAGCTTTTTGTGCACTCATTTGAGTCCATGCTGTTCCAAAAGCTGTTGGAAATGTGCCTTTTGGTGCTGTTTGAACTTTGACTTTAACCATCTCGAATGGACATAAAGCAATGTCAGCAAAGAATTCAGCTGATGCTGATGCAGCACACCAGACAAGACCTTTGTATTTTTCGAAGTTTTCTTTGCCAAGTGCGTTGGCATATTGATCTTTGAAGACTTCGTAGAGACCGTATTTAAAGGCTCCTTGGGCTGAATAACCGAAGAATGTTGGGAGCCAACCTTTCCAAATAGCTTGACTTCCTTCTTCGGCAATGATCAATCGAAGACCTTTGACCAAACCTTTATATTTATCGGGATTGACCTAAAGAGAATAAACAAGTACAAAAAATTCGTCATTCTCCATCAGTCGTACTGTAACCAACAAGAGAAAAACAAGTCAGTCAGTACTATGTACACAGAACGAACAAAACAAAGCAAAAATTCAAATATTTTTTTTTCAACTTTTCGTCTCAAGGGCAACTAAATACGTGCTTTTTTAGCGGCTAGAAAATGGCCGAACATTTGAACTTACTTGCATGTTACATTTTGTCACATCAAGTGGACAGATAGCTGTGTGTGTAAGACCACATGCAAGGACACCACCCAAAAGACATTTAGCATAGTATGATGTATCATGTGGAACAACACCAGCTGTTCGTGAGTCCCATTTAGCGGCGCTTTTAACTTGATTTACGGTTGATGCTGCAGTTGATACAACTGATTGTGCAGCGGCTGATGCTCCCGTAGCTGATGGTGCAACCATTTTTCAGGAATGAGAAATAAATCAAGTGAAGGTCTACAAACGAATAAATAAAAATGTTAATTTTTTTTGAAAAAAAAACGAAAACAAGTTCGTTTTCAATCGTGACGAAGAGGGTTACGTGTTTACGATAAAATTTATGGAAAAATGGTGTACTGTTGAAGCAAAGTACACTGCAGCCATATTATTGAATGTACGGCCCTTGCTTGATCAGGGCGTGATCGACTCATGATCGATGAAAAATATCAGAATTCATTCAAAAAATATACGAAATTCAAAGAAAATATTTTATTATTAATAAAAACATAGATTTTTATTTAAAGTTTCGTAGTTTTTTATTTTTAACAAATAACAAGCTCGAGAGTTAGTGTCCTCTATCGATAGGAAATATCGAATTTCGTTGTAAAAAGTCAAGGTTAATTCGTTTTTCTCTTTTATTTTCGTCATTTCATTTCATTCGACACCGACGTCTACGATGAATTTATCTTCGATTTTAAACACACACACACATGTATTCGAACTCGATCGAACAAGAAGAAGAAAAAGAAAAGAAGAGAGAGAGAGAGAGAGAAAAGAAAAATGCACTAGTCGATATAGGACTAGACAAGATTTCATTTCCATCTTCGATATTCTCACGATTTAATCGATCGTTTTCTTTGCCGTGTATTTTTAAAAATAAACATGGAAACACCTGACTCACCAAATTCATCGTCTCTATCGCCTAATTCCAATGGTTGGTTTCGACAGCAGCCATATTTCGCAGCCTTTTCTAATTCAACACTCTTGCAAAGTATCATGCATCACCAAGCTGAACCAAATAATATTCAACAGAGTTTTAAGTAAAATCGAATTGTTCGAGCGATGATGGATCATTGATTTGCGTTTGAATATTTAGTCGGCGTATTCTTCGTCTAGTTGGAACACAAGATCCATTTAAATTATTTCTTGACTTAGAACGAATTAAAAAGAATTGGTTCTATGCTCAAGATACACGTCAAATATCGAAACGAAAGAAATTTACTCAATATGTTCTCGATACTCGTAAATGATTTTTCGTTGTTTTTTTTAGGATAAAATCAAATCTTTGTTGTTGTAGAACTATTGGAAATGATCTATCCGAAATTACAGGGCAAAGTCGATCTAATTCGAATGATTATCAATGTCTATCGACAGATTCAACAAGAAGCATTTGGAATTGTTTTAATTAATAAACAAAATAAAGTAAAAAACGTCAACAAATTGAATTTTCAACGATTTACAAAGAGAAATCTTTTTTGTACGGCAGGTTTTTTTGGTTCAAAATGAAAAATACTACTGGAGTTTTCCCAAAGGTAAACTCAAGCTCAATCCGGACACGTATACATTCGAAAGTCAATGGTCATGCGCATTACGAGAAGTCTGTTGAGTTGATTTTGCATAAGCGATTGATTTCTAATTGAATAAATTAATTCGATAGTTTGGTGAAGAGGTGAATGTAGATTTAAGTTCGTGGACGCCATCTCAATATTGGGAAGCACGTTTAGCCGATAATCGAATGGTTGGCTTGTTTGTTATTGAGAATTTCGACGAGACAACTGTTCATTTCGAATACGACAAACGAGAAATAATTGTAAGAAGAACTTTTTTCTTTTCTATCACCGAATGTTTGTTTTCGAAGGATATTATGTGGTTTAATTTATATACGAATAATGATGAAAAACATACATTGAGACAATATTGGAAAGAACAACAACGATTGACTGATCCTTATTATACAGCTCTTCCATTCATTGAGTAGGCGGCTTGGTTGAAAAGAAATCGAATTCATTGTTTTTTTCTTTATCTATTAGACATTTGATTTTTGAATATTTACCTCACAAAGAAAAACTTGAAGCAAGTCAATCACCAGTTCAATCTACGAAAGAGGAGAGTAATACAGTTATTGATAAACTTCTTGGACGTTTACCTATTTGGCCAACACAACCTCCGGCCTCTCCTCCCTCTCCTCCTCCTCCTCCTGCTTCTTCATCTTCGAATTTATCTCTCAATGATGCTGGTTTACAATTATTAAATCTTCTTCAACAACAAACGAAAAAAGACTCACCTAATGAAACCTCACAAAATATTATCGATCGATTAAACGAAGCTATTCGTCGAGCTTCATGTCCACCACGAACAACAAATGCCGATCATCGTATTGCTGTTCAAGCTTGAATTCAAAATGTCAAATATCTCTTACTTAACTCAATCTTTGTCTTAAATTCGTTACATGTTAAATATTCGAAATCGAATTGCAATAGCATGTATATCTTCTACAATTTAATCTATTTTTTTTCTCGGTCTATTGTAATTGTTTGTAAATAATTAGACAATCGAATAATTAGCTAGCCATAGTATTTGTATTCTCTCTGTATAATTAAACGTGATGAGTGGATAAAAATTTTCTCGACATACGCTTTCAGAGTAATGATTAGTGTTTTCTTTCTTTTCTTTTCTCGCTTTGTTTGCTTCTGAAGTTTGTATGTTGTAAAACATAGGAAAAACAAATAATAATGAAACAAATAAAATATTCAATAGATAGTAGAATATCAATAATCAAAACAGATCTATTGCTTTCTTTCTTTCTTGTTTTAAAATTAAGATATGCTTTTTGGTTTTAACGGACAACAAAGATTGTAAAAAGCATCTTTCGTCCAGAAGGACCAAGGCTTCCATCCGACCCAACCCTAGAAAAACAACGAATGAGTCAAGATATTCGAAAATATATTTCGAAAAATGTACTTTATCTTGAATAGTTTTGATATCATCGACGCCTGTATAATGCGGATCGAGAACGAGTAACATTGAATCGCCTGTTGACTCATTGAAATCTACGCCGAGAATTGTATGAGCTAGTACACCGCCACCGATCATAATTGGTGTGCCTTCTTTGTTAAAATGATTGATAATTTCACGAACACGTTCGTTCATTTCATCGCCACGTTCAACACGAATGATTTTACTGTCAACATTGAGATAATTTTGTAGAACAAATGAAACTTCCATACTGCCAATCCATTGTCGAGAATTGAGAAATTTCTTTGGTTTATCTTCGATATCAATTAAAGTCTAAAATGAAATCGATTTATTCAACAACAACAAAACAAAACAGAAGTTCGCGAGACTTGTTGAATTTGTTGATGTGTTGGAACTGGCTTTGTTGTATAGCCTTGCAAGATAAACCATGAACAAAGTGTCTGTAATGATCGATACGCACATCCCCACATATTATCATCGAAATTATCTTGCATGTAATGATAATACGCATAATGACCGTCAACTAACGTCTGTTTGCCATCTTTGACTAGAACAAACACAAAAATTTGTTGTTTGTTTACAAATTTTAATTGAATGAATACCTTTGGATGGTAGATTTCTATGTACGTCAAAAAGTCGTCCACCATTTGTTAGACTGGCTAATTGTCCCTGTCCGAAATCGAACGATAGCAATGGTTGATCAGCTGTCAATTGCGAATATTTAACTTGTAATTCATCTCGAACTGAATATAATAAATAAAACAAGAACAATTCAAATCAAGTCATTTACCTTTCTGTTGTTCACCATCTAAGATTGTAGCAATTCGATTAATTGATTTGATGTAATAATGATGGAATGTCTTGCTGGTTTTATTCTAAAGATAAAACGAAGTTTTTCATTAGAAACTCTTTAGGTGGTCGAATGAATTCTTTCGTTTTGAAATTATTATTTGTTTGAGTGAGTTATTCAAACAAAATATGGCTCATATACAACCAAATGTAAGTAATCGAATTAATCCAGTGCCTGTATCTGTAATAACACAAGCGGCTGTACCACAACCTATTTATGATGAAGTCGCATTATGTGCCGATCCGAACTGTCCGGTTTGTCGAGCACAACGACGTGACAAACGACAAAAACATCGAAAAAAACATCATCATCATCATCACCATCATCATCATCATAGACATCGAACGAATTTCTGGAATAGTCTTTTGCCACGCGTTGAATCACCTATGTCAGTTATTTCAGTTCATGGCGTCGAATTCAATGATCGATCTATTGTACCGGTAAATCAAACCGAACGACAAGTAGTTTCAACAACACGAACGCAACCTGTTCGAAATGAAGAAATTGTCGAAGATGCTTGGGTAAAAACTAACTGTCGTTTAATAGTATTGATTTTCTTTTTCTTTTTCTAGTCAAGAGAACCTCTCGACAATGATGAAGTCGTCTGCTGTCGTGCATACAATGGTTGTCGATGCCCGTGTTGGTGTTTTATAATACTTATCATTCTTTTTGTTATACTTATTATCACTTTAATTGTACTATTAGCTACACTTTTATGAAAAATAAAAATCATTCTTCTTACATTGAAATTTTTTTCGAGAATATCTAATTGTTGAGTCAATTGATCATCTAATTGTCGACGTAGATCGGCTAATCTTGTCGAACGATCGACTGTTACAAGTAAATCCAATTGTACAGAAATATCTTTTCAAAGAAAAATAAAACCACGTCTTTTTTTTCTAAAACAACAACAATTTACTTTCACGTTTTTGCTTTTGTTTTCGTTGACATTTTTCAATTGTTGGCGTATAACAAGATTCATCTCCTGTTGTATATCTCAGCAATTTGCCTGTTATAATTTGCCATGGATAAACTTTTCTATACGGTTCATTTCTATCTGCGTTTTCGTTTTCGTTATTTTCAATAAAATCTTCGATTTTATATTCATCCAATGGATATTTCTCATCGATTGTGACAATTGAATCACGTGTTAAATAAATATTCAATGGAGCATTTAAATAAAAACCACTATCTGTTAAAAAGACACGTACGAATTTGAAATCATCATCGTCATCATCTATTAAAAATAAATTCGTTCGACAATTAATTCGTATTAAAATCGAATTGTCAGTTAAATTCGATGAGAGAACAGACATGATCTGCAAGTAGAACAAAAAATAAAGCCTCACACATTCGAATCAATAGAGATATTTATATTTCTTTTATTTAAAATAAAAAAAAACGCAAAGAATATGAATTGATCCCTGTGTATTCATCATTTATATATATATGTAATATATAAGTATAAGCAACTTTGATTTCGCCTGGTTTTTTTTCTTCTTCTCTTTTTCGACTATGACAATAAAACAAAAAATGAACAGAAAAAAAACACGAATTGTCTTAATCATTCTATATTAAAAATAAAGATGTACAATTAAGTTATATTTTAATTCACTGTTTGTCGAAGAACGTAAGGTAGGAAACCACCATGGATCATATAGAGACGTTCAATATCGGTATCAATACGAGCGATCATAGTAAATGTTTTACCATTATCAAGCTAGAAAACAAAAAAGATTCAATTTTGAAGAAGCAAATTCGAAATGATTACTTTAATCGTAGCTAGATTGTCATGATTATTGATATCGAATTCAATCGAATAGATTTCTTTGCCAGTTAGATTTAATGAGGCACATGTTTGACCTGGATGAAATTCTAATGGTAGAACACTCATGCCGATTAGATTCGAACGATGTTGAGCTTCGAAACTTTCAGCAAGAACAGCTCGAACACCCTGAAAAATTCGAATTGTTAATTTGTTTCGAAATTTTTATTTCAATTCGACATACAAGCATCCAAGGTCCTTTGGCGACCCAATCTCTCGATGGTCCACAACCGTAATCTTTTCCAGCGAGAACAATCAACGGTATTTTAGCATTTCGGTAGTGTTCCGATGCATCGAATATATCCATTTCAATGTTCGTTGGTAGATAGAGTGTTGTTGTTGCTGGTGATGGTGACGACGATGGAAGTAACGATGGTTGACGTTTGACAACAAGTTTGTTATTCAAACGAACGTGATTGAATGTTCCACGAGTCATAATCACGTCGTTACCACGACGAGAACCAAATGAATTGTAATCTCGAGAAGGTATTCTATTGAATAGAAATCGATAGATGAAGATTTTTTTTCTTTATTTAATACCCTTTTTGTGTTAGATATTTCGCTGCTGGACATGTACGAGATATAGAACCTGCTGGAGAGATATGATCTGTCGAGACATTATCACCGAGATAGAGGAGTACACGTGCATTTTGAATAGATACGAGTGTGGTTAACGAATTTTGTTTATTCTAAAACATAGTTTTACAACAATCGGAGAATTTGTAGAAGAAGAATTTCCTTACGACTTGATCGAAAAATGGAGGACGAGTTATGTAAGTTGAATATTCTGCCCATGGATACTGCGGATGTTTGTTAACTAATGGAATTTTTAATGAATTCCATTGAGGACTTCCGATCTAGATAATGTTTTGTTTTTTTTGTTAAAGATAAATAAAAAGTTGAAATTACTTGAATTTTTTCTTTAAATTGCTGAAATATCTTTCGAACAACGAATTCATCCTCGATATGTTCGATTTCCTGTCGACTTGGCCAAATATCTCGAATGGAAACTTTCGTTTCACCATATCCAAACGTTTCTTCTTCTAAATCGATGGCTACATTGCCTGCTAACGCATAGGCAAGAACCAATGGTGCCGATGTTACGTAATTCGCTTTATGAACAGGATGTTTCTGTTGATTTTGACGTGTATTATTACTCATAGCAACAGTGATTAGATTATTCTAATGAATCAAAAGAAAAAGAATTTATTGAGAAAACAATATTTGTTTTCAACGAACATCATTGACAAGTTGTTTGACGTCGATTTTCGAGATTTTATCTTCGTTTTCAATACATGTTTGACAACCATAGCCGATAATATGGAGACTGAAATGACAGACAGAGAGACGTTTTCGATGAAGATTTTATTTGAAAAACAAAAAAGAAACTATACCCAAGAGCTGCTAAGCATTTCAAAACTCCACTTTCTGGTAAATAGTTCGTTACTATTCCGCTACCAGGCGAGAAATATACTTGAGTAAAACTTGGGATTCTCAATCCATAATCGAGAGCTTTTTTCGCCAAAAGACCAGTTGTTAGCAATGACGTGGCATGACTTATACCATTCGTACTACTTGTTATAGCTGCATAAGTAATTGAACCGTGCTGAAGACTTTCATTCGATGAAATCGCGACTGAACGATCGATTTCATCCGTTGACAGATTAAAACCCTGACGAAATATTAACAAAATTCTTTTTTTTTATTCATTTCAATTCAATTTTATACTTTAAATCCCATTGGTGAAGTTAAACATTGCTGAAAATCCGATTTCATCGAATTAAGTGCTACTTTATCTTGTGCTCGTTTCGGTCCACTACAACTGGGCACAACCGAACAGAGATCGAACTCGAAAACATCCGTGTAATCGATATGATTTTCTTCGGTTTCATTGTAGAATAACTTCGATGTTATTAAATACTGTTTCATTCGATCGATGAACGATGGATCTCGTCCTATAAACGAACAATAGTTTATTCTTTTGCTTTTTTTTCTGATTTTCTTTTACCGATTCGAGAGAAATGTTTTAAACATAGATTATCAAACGGAAAATAAGCGAGTAAAGCACCTTGTTCAACACATAAATGTGCGATCGATGAACGATCAGCAACAGTTAAAAAATGTAAACTTTGACCGAAAAATTCTATATATTTATTATTGAGACCAATCTGACGTAAGAACTAGACAATACAATTCATAGACTTGTTGTTCTTGTGAAAACAAATGCAGTTTTATCCTACTTTCATAAGAGCTGATATGAGGTCAATGGATGTTGACATAAAATGTGGTTGTCCAACAAGACGACAACCGATGATAATCGACGAAAGACGAATAGGAATTGCTTGACCAAACATCGCTGCTTCAGCTTCAATTGTACCCATGTCTAAACAAACGATTTTTATTTCTAAATCTCGAGAAATTTTCTTCTCATTTACTAAAACTCAGTACGCCAAATCCATTGGAAAATGTCGTATGTGTATCCGTGCCGAGAATTGTATCGGGATAGATCAATGCTATTTGTTGTTGTTGTTTTTCGAAAACAATCAATCTCGAAAGATACTCAAGAGTTAATAGCGAACAAAGGCCGATGCCTGGCGGGACAATCGAAAGATTTTCGAATGCCGATGCACTCCACTAAATCATCGACGAAATTCTCTTCTTCATTCAAAAAGATCACGTGACCTACTTTCATAATTTGTAATTTTTCAATGTTACGTTCGAATTCTAATTGTTGATTACGTTCGATCGCTTCGGTACAAACGGTTTTCTCTTGATGAAATGGACACAATTCATATCCACATTCGACAATCGGCGAATTCGTTTGATCGGCTGTCTTTCGTACAATTCTATACGAATTCATTTTTATTTCGAACTCGAATCTAATCGACAGAAATAATCTTTTTACTTTCTCGCGACATCAGCTTCGATATTATAACAATCGAGTAGAAGAGTTGTTAAAGTCTTTGGTTGAACTCGATGTGGATCAATGCCTAATCGAACAGCCGCATCGCGCATTGCGGCTAAATCGATAATTGCTGGCAAACCACTGAAAATATCGATTCGAATTATTTATCGTTTCATTTTTGATTTTTTTATCTTACGAAAAGTCGTGCATGATGACTTGACTAGGTTGAAATGGTAGTTCACTTGTTGGAAGTCGATTTGCTTTCCAATTGAGAATTTGTTCGACATGTTGGTTGCCGATTGAACGGCTGTCACAATGTCGAACAGTCGATTCGAGTAAAACACGCATGCAAAAAGGTAATTGTGCTACGAAAGACGAAAAAAAAGCGATAAAATATCTTGTTTTTTTTCTTCTGCTTGAATATTTACAAAATAATTGCGGATCGAGTTGAGATATATCGTAGTAGATATGCTCTTCATTTTCATGTTTAATAGATGTTCGTAATGATTGATAGGGATGTTTTTCGAAGCACATCTCTCGAGTTTTCTCAGTTTACAAAACGAAAACACTTGATAAAAAACGCTTGTTCTTCGATTACACGTTGGTCTTCTGACTCGATGAAGAATATGAATGAAGAGGAGAGAAGCGCAAAAGAAAAATATGTTTATCATCTGCAAACTTACGTAGCCAATCAAAAACGAGAACAACGGGTCGTTGTCACCGACATCTACGAGATCGTTTTGTATTGATTCGTATGAGTCAGCCAATGAGAAGATGAGTTGATCATTTTCTAATAACAGAAGACTTTTTGTTGCTTAGATAGTTGAGTTTAGTCAATATGAGTTGCGAAGATGAGACCGTAAGTCAAATTTATTCGATTGAAAACGTCGATTAGCTGCTCAATTTTTTGTAGAAAACGGATAAACAATATGAAGACTTGCTCAAAATTTATACTCAAACTCACTCAACAGTCACCGATCAAGATGAAAACGTAAAAAAATCATTTAAAATTCTCTTTGAATAAATTCATTTTTCGATTTAGTCGTACAATTCATCGGAAATCGAAGAAGTCGATGATAGTGTTCCATTGATTCATATCGGCGATGAATATCAAGCACAAATCGATTCAACTGATGATTGTTGTTTGAAATCACTTGATGAATTACTATGGTCGTCTTCATCGTTGGATGAAGTTGATAATGAAAACATCGATGAATATCTTCGAATTATTCATGATGAATGTAAATAAAAGAAAAATACTATTTTTTTAATTGAATTTTCATTTAAAGATCCAGCATCGGACGATGAAATTTCTCTTCAAATACTCTTAAATTGCCAATTTAATACTAAAGTAGCGTTGGAGAATTTTCGTCAATTGTCTCGAAAAACAATTTGTAAGAGAGAGGAAAAAAAATACAAGGCAAAGATAATTTCCATCGTTTGTAGATACGTATTCTGCATGGTCGTTAACTGAAATCGAAGAATTCGAACAAGGCTTTCGTGAATTTGGAAAGAATTTCTATAAAATTTCTCATTTCAAAGTAAAATCGAATTCGAAAAGAAAGACAAAAATCAAACAACGAAGATATTTTTCTAGTGTCCGAATCGATCCGTTCACGAAATAGTTTATTTTTATTATCAATGGAAGCGAAGCGAACGATACGAAATCTTCCTCGAACAACAACATTTTCGTCCATTTACTTCTGTGAGGTAAAAAACAGAAAACAAAACACCCTCGATCGATCACAATCGATTTGTTTTCTAGTCAAATAATCGAAAAATTCATCGAAGAACAAGATATTTATCCGAGAAAATCTTCGACATTAACCGATGATTCAGCAATTTCAATAGTAACTATACATCAACAAGAAACAATCAATAGGAAACGTTCGTTCGATCATGATGACGAAACAACAGTATCAACGAAAAAAAGTTCGATCGAATAGCTAATCGCATTTTTCTCTCTTTTTGTTTTCCGTTTGTGTGCGTGTGTGAGTATTTATATAATCTGAATTTTATTGTTATTGTATTCTCTTTATTGATGAACAACAGATATAAATATAAATAAATTCGTATTTCAAAATAAAAAAAACTGTTTCACTGAATTCGAGAGAACAAAACGTAAACTAAGACAAGTTTTTTTTCTTCTTCTTCTTTCACTTTCTCTTGTTCTGGTTGCTGTGTTGTGCTGATAGAGTGTAGAATGGGATTAGCGTCGTTGACATCGACACAAATGATGTTGTTGTTCTTCTTCTTGTCGCACAAAACAAGAGAAAAAAACGAGAAATTTTTGTGAATTTGCATTCGTTAGATTGTCGTTTTGATGAGATGACCAGTTGGCAGAATATTCTCGATAATTTACCGACGGGAACTGGCAGAGTCACAGCACAAAATGAATTCAATTTGAAAACGCCAAATAATACGAATAATGAAGGTGATGAGAAGAAGATTTGCATTTGCCGTATGTTAACGAGATTTTCTATTGATTAGATACAGCACGTCAACAACCTCGGGAACGACATTTAGTGTTTCTGCCTCGAAAACAAAATGTTCTACCGAGATTTAATCTTCTTGGTTTGAAACCGACGGAAGGTTTTCAACCGTACAGACAAGGCTTTTTTCAGCCACATGGTTTAGGTTGGTGATGAGTTGTTTTTCTCGAAATCGAATTGAATTTGATTTCAATTGAGTTTAGTTGAAGATGAAAATCAATGGAAAAAATCACTTCGAGATATCGCCATGTCACTTGGATTTATAACTCAACATGAAATCGATCGTATCGAAAAGCCAGCAACTCTGGCAGATTTCTACGGACCACCATCGACAACAGGAAGTTTACGTACGAGTGTTCCAACAACATCAGCCGGACCAACACCTCGATTCAACGAAACTTTACCACCGCCGAGTCGAGGTGAACGTTTTTCCTTGAGAAGCTTTGCTAAACCATCATGGTATTACAAAGTAGACGATCACGAACGAGAAGCTTGGGTAAACAAAATTTTCTTCCTTTTGAGTTAAATTTCGATTTGATTTGATTTGATAATAGATGTTACAAGTTCTTTGTCAAATTTTGGGAACGGACGATATTGCTCTTGTTCAAACATGGCTTGCTTCATCACACAAAGCCGGTAGGTTTCTTTCGGCAGAAGAAAAAGTTCTTTATTTTGCTTGGTTTTGTTTTTGAGAACGTGATCTTGCACGTCAATTGATCGTTCGTGCTCTGGATGGTCTTGGTGAAGGTGATCGATTTCGTACGATTCTTCCATCGTTAGATATCGACATGGATACATTGAAGAATTTTGTAAATGGGTTTGTCGAATAGAAACATTTTTTGTTTCGATTTTAATTCATTCGAATTCATTTAGTATTGAAGTTCCTCAATTATCTGTCGATGGTATCTTTCGTCCGACACCAAAACGTTCGAAAAGAAGACCATTACTTCGACCATTAGACGAAGATAAGCCTGCGCAAGATACACGTACTGATGAAGAAGTTTTGGCTGGTACAAATAAAATAAATTTACTGCGGTTTTTTTTTTGTCTTCAAATCTTTTTCTTTTATTTTTGAATAGAATTTTCAAGTCCAACATTACCTGTGATGCAAACAACGCCTTCAAGTCGCAATGGTCGTGGAAATACGGCTCGTCTCCGTACACCTTTTTTGCCTCCGATTCCAGTACGTTGGATGGCTCATAACGACGGCAGTTTACGTACTCCGACAGCAAAGAAAACGACAAGTGAACTAAATCTATCACAAAGTTACAATTGGCCAGATTCATCGCATCCAACAAATGTTAGCTCCGTTTTTTCATGACTTGATTTGATTCACTAGCTTTTATTTTTCTATTCCTTTTAAAAATACATACACACAACTGATGATGATTTTTCTTCTTCTTCTCTCGCTCTCTCTATGGATCAGTTTATCTATCGTAGAAACATTCGTTTGTACTGACATCTATGTGAACTGAAAGCAATGATGCATTTAGGCATCTGAAATGTCATTCGAAAATCGATATAAACTGTCTGTTTGTTTCTTTTTTCGGATGATGATTAATGAATAAAACAAATGAATATAATATTTACGAAAATCATTTGTCGAATGGGAGAAGAAGAAGAAGAAGAAGAAGAAGAAAAAACGTCGGTCGGTCGGTCGGCTGTGTTGTTTATATTATTTTTTTTTCTAGTAAATATAGGAGTCCATGTCAAATATAAATGGCGTCGATGAGATAAACTATGGATAGAAAGATTGTTCTAATTAGTAGAGAGGAAAATAAGGGAGAAAAACGATGACGATTATTATTATTATTATTTGATATTCTATTGTAATATTTCCCATTTGAAATCAACATTCTATTTTTTGATAGTAAAATATTCAACGAAATTTTCTTTTTTTTTCAGATCATTCTGTTTCTTTTTTCTCTCTTCCAATAAAACGATTTCATAGAATTCAGTGAAAACACGTATATTTATCATCGTGTTTTTTTTACGATTTTATTCTTTTGAAAACCTTTCGTCTTATTTCTGTGTTGTGTATATATATATTACTATAGAAGAATGAGCGTTGCAGCGGCCAACGGTGCCGTAAGCACGCAACATCATCATCAAGCCACTGCTGAACAAATTCGTCTTGCTCAATTGATCGATGATAAGAAACATGATCATCCTGATGTACAAGAAATTGTTCGACGAGTTCTTGATGTTGTTGCGAATTCGACACAAGAAGAAGCTTTAGTTGCTCTATATGATTGTGATTATGATTTTGAAAAAGCTGTGGCTTTATTAATTGATAAAGGTCAAGATTTAGTTAGTGAATGGCGAACAGCAACAAATCATAAGACGACGAAAAAACAACAGAAAACAGCATCGATTAAAAATGGACATGGAGGAGAAACAGATGAGAATGGTCAATCCCGGAATAATGATGGTTTCACTTATCGAGGCAAATCCCATACCGGTCGTCCAAGATCCCAACAACAAAACGGAGGTGATTCTCAGCAAAATTTCCAACAAAACGATGGTCACACGTCTCAACAAAGACAACGAGGTGGTACAAGTAATTATCGTGGTCGTTTTCGTGGGAATAATAATCGAGGTGGTGGTGGTGGTCAACGTACGAACGATAGAAATTATCAACAACAAGCACAAGATTCAAATAATCTCGATGCTTCATCGCCGTCAGATACAACACAACGTTCAACTGATGTACCATATAATAATAATAACAATAATCGACGAGATGGTGGCAACAGTACTGGTGGCGGTGGTACTAATAATAATACAAGTACAAATGCTAAACCACAAGAACCTCAAGCATGGGACGTGGGCAATTGGAATGGTGAAACATTAGTTTATTTACGATCATCAAAGGATGATGAACAAACGACGAATTTAGTAAATAATAATGTATCAAATACATCACATACTCTAACCGGAGTGTCAAATGGTCAATATTCGTCGTTGAAAAATTCCAATGTGAATAACGTTTCTGAATTAAATTCTCAGCAAAAATCAAAAACAAATTTCGATCCGATGGAAGCGGCTCGTCAAATCAAAAATGTTATCGGTATTGGTCAAACACAACCTCAACAACAACGAAATACGAAATCATCTGTAGATTTAAAACCATTAATGGGCAATCAACAACCATCAAAACCTACGGGTCAAAATTTTCATACAAAGATTTCACCGCCATTGCCACCGCAAACAGGAGGACCACAACGTATTCCACTTCAACCGGTGATATTTTCCGATCGTTTCGATGGTGGAATGAATAAAATCGATGTACAATTTGGTAATTTAAATATAAATGAAACATTCGATGACTCATCGTCAGCTTTTTATCCGACATCGGAAACAATTCTGTCAGGAACAAAAAACAAGAATTCCATGCCATTAGGACAAAATGCTCAACGATCAACCGAACAATCAGCTTTTGTTTCACCAACGACACATGCAAATGCAACACGTTCGATCGAACAACAGCAACAACAACAATTACATGCACCGGTGATGAATCAAGCGCGTGTTCTATCACAACAACAACAGCAGCAGCAGCAATCAATGACAATGAAACCGGTTGTGCCACAACCCTATCCTGTTCATCATCAACAGCATCCAATCAATGCACAAGGTGTAGTTCTACATCCTTTACTTATTCATCCACAACAACAAGAGGTACATTGAAATCGAAAAAAAGCAACTCTTTTTGTCTATGTTTGTTTTTATAATAGTCAGTAGCATTGGATGCATCATTTGATCCCGCATTTCAAATGCCAACAATGGATTTCAGTTCTCAATATTTCATGGCAGCTATGAATCAACCATCACAACCAACTCAAGCACGTTTTCTTCTTTCGCAACCACCTCAACAAACGCAACAACAACAACAACAACAAAATGTGTCCAATCGACAGCCATCATCAACTAATGTTCAAACATCATCATTATCGAATTCATCGTCAACGGTTCCGCCTTCATCGACGTCGAGCACGGCATCCGCAGCGCCGAAAAAAGGACCAGCTATTCCACCAGGTATGTTTCCGAACATGGCTCAACCAACATATTCAACAAACTATGGTGTACCATTATCTGTCGGTCGACAACAACAAACAGGTGCTACTGCTTATCCATACGAAGGTGAACATTTATTTACCAATTCATTTATGCAATTGACTAATCCTCAACAGGCACAATCATCGTCAGGTGCTTACGGTTCAGTCACACCACCAGTTCAACAAACAAATCAACAACAAACACATGCCAACAATGACAATAAAGGACTTAATTATCAAAATCAACTTCAAGAAAATCTTTTATTATTACAACAATATCAACAAATACCTATTCCACAATCGAACAGTCAACCAGCGACTCATTCACCTGCTCAATTCAATTACATTTTCGGACACGCAGGCAACGGACCAAGTTATTCACCAGGTAGATACATCTTTCGAAATAAATTGTTCACATCGATTCATTCGTAACATCATCTCCTAGCTCCATCAATTCTATTCGCTCCGCCAGCAACAGCCATGGCTCAACATCAACAACAACAAGCTGCCAAACAATCATATAATCACGCGAATTCATCATCATCATCAGGCATTGGTGCTACTGAGGATTACTATGGTCGAAATCCATCATCATCAACAAAAGATACACAATATATGTATGGACATGGTCAACATGTTTCATCACAATCAACTGGTAAACAACAACAACGTACGGGTGGTAATGTTTACAATAATCAAACGAATTCGCAACGATCATATCAATAGAAAGAAAAACAACAAATAAAAATCTTTTATGAAAACAAGAAAACGTCTTGAATCTTTTTCTTTTGCTCTTCTTTTATTCATTTCTCATTTTATGTTCTATTGCTGCCAAAGCTACTAACGTATATGGATGTGTCTTTAAATATGTAACTGTGATTTGATCGAATCGGTTTCTCTTTATTCCTGTTTCACATTGGGCACAGCCTACTTCGTTTCGATTCTGCTTGTTGTTGTTCTTCTTCGATATTCTATCTTGTATACGGTCTTGTTGTTGTTGTTGTTGTTGTTGTTGAGTGTATTCTTCATTTCATTTTTTTACATTAAGTTTGCACTATTTCATCGTCTCACACAAAACTAAAAATCACATTCAGAAAGCACATCGTTGTCGTTCACACATTTCTTTCTTTCTTTCTTTCTTTCTACTATCAATGTAAATCCAAGCTCTTGTTTCTTCTTTCTTTCCGTCGTTCTTTCTGTTGGACTGTTTAGACTTTTTCTTGTTCTTCTTCTCTCTTTTTTTTCTGTCTCGATTTGTTCTTTTGTCTCCAACGTGAACATGAAATCAACAAGAAAAAAAAATTCCTAACTGATTAAAACAAAACAAAAGAAAACCTTTTTCTTATAAATGGTTCTTTTTAAGATTGTTCATTTTCTGTTTTGGTTTTTTTTTCTAGATTCATTTGTTTTCTTCTTCTTCGATTAGTATTACTTCATTTTCAATTGACCTTATGAACAACAGAGATCCAAGACGTAATCGTAATCATAACAATAATAATAATAATAATTACGGGTATGTTCGTACAAATTTTATCAACAAGATTCGATTTTTATTTGATTAGATATAATCAAAATAATAACCGTTCGGGTCAAACACGTAATCATGTTATACCCAATGAACCGCCATATACAGCTTACATTGGCAACGCACCAGATACAATGGTACAAGGCGATTTCGAACATCAATTATTTGTCGGTTTAAAAGTGAAACAAGTTCGTTTAGTACGCGATCGACAAACCGATCGTTTTCGAGGTATGATTTCGTCGATTGTTATGAACTAATGTTTGATTTTGCTTGAATATTAATACTAACTTAACTAAATTTTGTTTTTTTCTCTTCTTTTATTTGAATGAATCAAAAGGCTTTGCATATGTTGACTTTGAGGATGCTGATTCATTACGTAGTGCTATTGCATTGGATGGAACGGTACTTAACAATCTAACATAAATCGATTTTGAAAATTAAAACTTGATTTGTTTTTTTCTTTTTTCTTTTCTAAATTCAAGTATGTGAATGATCGACCTATTCGAATTGATGTTGCTAGTCGACCACTTGGCGGAAATAAATCCGAAGGATTTCGTAATAAACGTAAGTTATTATTTGCTTTCGATTCTCTGGAATTTTGCGGTTTTTGTTTTTGAAAAATTTATTAGCTAATTTTGAATCTCGAAATAATTATCCTCGTCAAGGATCTGGTTATAATAATAATAACAACAATCGTCAGAGTCGAACATCTCAATCGAACAATGGTAACGGCGAAGAGAACGGTTATGCTGATGGTAGAAAAAGAAATCCAATTGATTTTCAAGATTTTTATTTTCGTTTTCGGTTAGATTATTCTTCCAATAATTCGAATAATTCACGAAAAATTTCCAATGAAAAAGAGTCAGTTTTAACACATCAAGGATCTGATGAAGTTTTCTTAGCTACTGATACATCTCCACACGAATCTCCTGACGACAAACCAACGACTCGTCAGCCGATTCGAAATTGGGCCGATTGTCCAATTGACGATTCAGGTGTAGACACGTCACCACCACCGACTGTCAATCGAACATCGACTAATCACGATACAGATAACTTTCAAGTAGAAACAAAAATCTCCTTCGAACTATCAAATCATTGCTTTTCTTCCAGACAATTACGCAAAATAAACCTCGTTCGAATCAACAACAACAACAATATTCATCATCTCGATCGAATCATCATGGCAATCGAAACTATTACAATCAAACATCACCACCTTATTCTCAACAATCACATATGGCACCTGTTCCATTGCACTTAGCTTCGTCGTCCTATCATCATAATCGATCGCACGAACATCGAAATGGCAAACGTTTAACCTCAACAAACAACAATACGTCACATGAGATAAATACCAATGTGTCATCAGGTAGAACGCAATTATTTTTTATTCACTTCAAAATTTTCATCGGAAATTAATTTTCTAGAAAATCGACCACGTTTACAATTGTTACCTCGTTCACAAAATGCATCATCATCACCATCAACAACAACAACTGATAATAAACCGGCAACTGACACGTCAGCACGAAATGCCAGCATATTCGGATGTGGTAAACCACGTGATGAACGTGATCCGAAAATCATTGAATTAAACAAACATATCGAGGAAGTTATTGAAAAAGAACAAAATCTTCAATCACCAACAACGCCCACTACACCTATCGATTTTACCAAGTAAATTTTCTTCCGACAATTTTCATCATATTTCTCGTTTTGTTAAGACCGATTCGAATTCTCTCATCGAAATCTCAATCGTCGAGTGATCATTGAAATCTCTCCGTTGACAGCTGCTCGTCTCTTAACTTTGTAAATACGATTTCTCGAAAGACAAACACTTTTATTGTTGTTTTTTTCGTTGTTGTCATGTATTTTCTTCTTTAATGTACATACTGCATTGTAAAACAAAATTCAATAATAATAATAAAAAACAAAACAATACGAAAAAGAAACGCACGTGTTCGGATAAAGAACGGAAGTGTTTTTACTAGCTGTTTATGTGTCTATTTTAGAATTGATCTCGAATGCCATCAACAGCCGTCTCGTCGAAAACGAATCCGAGCAAATCAACAGCAAGTAATCAAACAATGTCGAATGATACGCCGCCAATAACCGAAGAAGAATTGAAGAACAAAAATGAACCGATTAATGTTAACGATGTATTTCGTTTGAGAAAAGCCACCGAAGGTAGATTGAAGATGAATGAAAATTGTATTTATTTGTGTCTGTTTGTTTTCGTAGGATATTTAACTGAAACAGATGAAAATATTTATAAAATCGATTTTGTTCATTTTCGAATTCGTGATATGAAGTCAAATAAAGTTCTATTCGAAGTTCAACGTGATGCAGATGACGATGATGTTGTTGACAATGATATCGATCCTAAAGCCGGTCGATTTGTTCAATATCGTTTTCCGCCGAGTTTTCTCAAATTAAAACAAGTCGGTGCGCTGTACGTATTGATCAAACTTCAATGAAGATTATTATTGTTCGAAACAATTTGTTTCTTCTTCTTCTAGAGTTGGTTTTAAAGTTGGTGACCGAGAAGTCAAATCATTCCGTATGATTGAACGACATTTTTTCCGTGATCATTTAATAAAATCTTTCGATTTCGATTTTGGCTTTTGTCCACCGAATACAACAAATTCTATTGAACATATCTATGAAATGCCGGAAATTGATTCTAAACAAAGTAAATGAAGATTTGGCCTTTTTGTTCGTTTGAAATTTCATTGAAAATTCTGCTTGTTTTTTTTTCTTTTAAGTGAAAGAAATGATTGAACATCCATATGAAACAAAATCCGATAGTTTTTATTTCGTTGACAATCAATTAATCATGCATAAGAAAGCAACATACGCATTCGATCTCGATCGTTCGAATTAGACAACCGCAACAATCAGACAAAACTACATTTTAAAAATCTCTTTTTATGCTTCATGTTTTCGTAAACTTTCTTTTTTTCTTGAATTCACAATTTTCGTGTTCTTTCGAATGAATGTATGTCATAATTTGATTGCATACGTATATCTGAATGTTAAATGTCTCGACTGAATCTCTCTCATTTTTTTTTCTTTCTATACACATAAATACACAAAATAATCATTCCGCTTTGATTTTGTTTTCTATTTTTGATATGAATATTCAATAATGAACTAATGGATCAATACGATTGTTTAAATAAAGCTCAATTGAGCTTCGAATATTTGCATACAAATTCGACGACACACACGTTTCTTTTCGGAGCATTAGCGGAATTAGTTGATAATTCGCGAGATGCCGGAGCAAGAAATCTTGATATTTATTCAACTAAAGATTCGTCATTACGTGGTGGATTTTATTTAGCTTTTTTGGACGATGGTTGTGGCATGCATTATGGTGAGTCGATTGAGATGATTTATTTGGTTGAAGTTCAACAATGTAATTACGTTTAGATGATGTTTTTAATATAATCGTTTTCGGTAAATCTGCTAAACGTCATGCACCTGATTCGAATCAAATCGGTCAGTATGGTAATGGTCTGAAATCCGGTGCTATGCGTATAGCAAATGATTTTATTCTTTTTACAAAAAAGGATAACATCGGCACATGTTTATTTCTTTCACGTTCATTTCATCAAGAAGAACATATTTCACAAGTCATGTGTCCAATGCCTTGTTTCGATTTACGAACACGTCAACCAGTCGAAAATACCGATCTCGAACAATTAAATGGCACACGTACATATACATTCGATCGAACCAAACATGAACTTGAAATGCATTTGATAACAAAATATTCGCCATTTAAAACACTCGATGATCTATTTAAACAATTCGATTTAATCAAAACACCCACAGGCACATTGATTATTTTGTATAATATGAAACTAACTGATACAGGCGAAGCTGAACTTGATATCAAAACTGATCCGTATGATATTATAATTGATTCGAAAAATCGACGAAATCTATTCGATGATGATGACGATACGACTCCGCCCGAGTATCGTTCACTTCGTGCTTACATATCGATACTTTACTATGAACCTCGTATGCGTGTAACTATTCAACAACGTCGTGTGATAACAAAAAAATTGCCTCATACTTTGTATAAACCTCGACAGTATCAATTTAAATCGACTCGATTTAAAACACGTTCCGAACAGGATATTAAAAAATGTGAAAAAGAATTAGAAGTTCTCGAAGAACGAAAACGTGAAGCCGATTCACAAGTTTATCATTTACAGCAAACAATCGGTCCGACAACGTCAATCGACGAACGAGCACGACTGAGAAAATTACAAATCAACGCTGCTGAATTGAAAGATCTCGCAACGCGAATTAAAAATGGACTGACAAGAAAAAAATCCGAAATGAATGCAACGAAAACGTTAACGTTTATCTTCGGTTTAAATATTCAAAATCGAGCAGCCGATGGAGTTTTCGTTTACAATTGCGGACGTTTAATAAAAATGTACGAAAAAATCGGTCAACCAAATAAGAAAACAGTCTATTGTCGAGGAGTTGTTGGCGTTGTTGATATTCCATCGATTGTTCTCGAGCCAACGCATAACAAACAATCATTTGCCGATGAAAAAGAATATCATTTTCTGCTGAAAAACATGGGCGAATACATGCGACAATATTGGTTAGATGCTGGAATTGAGAATTATGTCAAAGAATTTTGGGAGACATACGGTTATCGTGATGATCAACTTGATCGTCCGCCATCGAATGAACCAGAAGCTGTCAAACGACGACAAGCAGCTGTGCCGATGTTAATTCAATGTGATAAATGTTTGAAATGGCGTCGATTGCCATATGCGGGCAATGCACCACCATTAACACAAGCTAAATTAGAAACATGGCGATGTTTAGATAATACGGACGTGATGAATAACAAGTAGGAGTTCGTTTGATTTCAATTCATTGAAAAATTGTTGAATTGTTTTCGTTTTGTTCAGTTGTTCGTCTAACGAAAAATTAGAAGTCATTCCCGAAGGTGAATTAAAACCAAAACCGCCAACAACCACAACCACCAATACACAAAGTCGAACAGCGTCGAAAGCAGCGTCACCACCGCCATCAGCTAGTTCATCATTGACAACTCGATCGTCGACAGTGAATAAACGCATTTCAAATGCAGAAATTTCGTCAACAACAGCGGCTAAAACAATGACACGATCGAGTATTGTTCCAGCATCGGTTACTTCTCAAAAGCGAACACTGCCTCCATCACGTTCAGTTTCAACGAAAGCAAAGAAAACGAAAAAACGAAAACGTCCTGTTTCACAACAATCAAGTAAAATCAAAGGTAAAACTCGAACGATCAGTAGTGACGATGAAAACGATGAAGAGGAGGACGAAGAAGAAGAAGAAGAAGAAGAAGAAGAAGAAGACGATGATGAGGATGATGAAGATTTCAAACAAACACAATCAACAAACAATCCGAAAACACGTGCTCAACTTACTAAAAAGTCAACTCCAACTCGTTCATCACGTTCGTCAACTGGCGGCCTATCTGAATTCATTACATCTACAAATCATGTACATTCAATTGATAACGATGAAGATAATACTGAAAACATTGATAATACAGATACGACAAGTAACAATCGTCTTCCGCCGCCAACAATCGGTGCTCGTGTTTGGGCTATGTATCAAGGTGCTCGTCGTCCCGGCAAAGTTCTCAGTGTTAACGATAAACGTGGCATATTTAAAATGCGTTTCGATGAATTTCCAACGGCTGAATTCGATTATTCATTTAGTTACAAATCACCGGTATGGTCTTATACTAATCCAGCTCAATCATCATCAACTGAAACGAAAACAGATGACAATGAACCATTATTTACGATTTCAAGAAAATTCAAAGCATTGCTTAAAGTATTGAAATATGAATTCGAATATCTTTTTGCTTTATTTTCATATTTAGTTTATGTTGCCACCTGATTGGGAATTAACACGTGAACAAATAACATCGATGGACTATGTCGAACTTAGTCAATTCGATGTCGAAATATTTATGCAATCGTATCGAGAAAAAATGACGAAAGTAAAAAACCAAACATAACAAACGATAAATTTCATATTCGCTCGTAGATTGTTGAACAACGAAAAGCCGATGAAGCACGTTGGCGTGCATCTGCACAACGCATTCAAGCTGAAGTCACTGAATTGCTCAATCTCTCAGGAATGGTTTGTTGAATACTACTGAATCATTCTATCGAATATTCATCATTTTCTTTTCTAGCCAATTCCAAACAATTGTTCCATGGAAGATTTCGAACGTCTCGTTCAAAATTATACGAAAACAAATCAAACATCATCATCTCAATAACATTAGTTTAATCATTGAATTTTCTTTTTCTTTAAATAAATCAAAAAAAAGGCATCACGTACAGGAATTTTGTATATAGAAAATTTTGATTTGCAAAAGAGAACATATCTACTGTTATTGCCATTGTTGTTGTTATTATTATTATTTGTTTCTTTTTTCTGCTTGATTAGTGATTGAAACTTGTTAGTTTGCTTTTTGTTTCTCTTTTTCTTTTCGTATTTTTCGCGTTTTTGGCGAGATTTAAGTTGATTATTAAAAATAATACGATCAAAACGTATACGCCTTTCTTTGAAAATCGACCTGTGTATTTGTCTTTCTCTTTCTCCTTCTCTTTTTTTTTGTGAGTGTTGCATTTCCATATATGTGATAAGAACAGACAACAAATAAAAAAAAACAAATTCAATTCCAGAGAAAATAAAAAAAAATCATTTGAATCAACTCGAGTATTTGATATTTATTCAAACTTCAAATGACTCTTGATCGTCATAAAAAAGTTCTTTTAAAATAATTCCTGTTTCGTTCGAATCATAAAGAAAATCGAATCTCATTGGTGTACCAATGATTAATGCTAATGTACCATCTAGCAGATAGCAAACACTGTAGATTGCTTCTTTTAATTGTTTGACCTTCATTTCGCCTGTATCGCCATTGACATACCAAAGTTGATTTTGTTTATGATCACAGAAAATATATGAATTTGAATTCGTAAAAAGTGTAGTTAAACATGAACCATAACGAAATTGTTCGTAGAGCGTACGTAATTCGATTTTACTTAGGAGAGAAAATTCTTTTAACGTTCGAATTTCTAAATATGTACATTGACTTGAAATTTGTTCGATTAGAAGACCTATACGATAGGTTGATAAACTCGAATGTAATGCTCGTAAACGACCATCGATTAAATAACGAGATTGAATTCGAAATTGACTTCCTTGAATTTGATAATAAATAAATGACGTTGTTGTCGATGCATGAGGACTCAATAAATCCGTCCAATAGGCGTACAATAAACGATCGGTACCATTGCCACACGAGAGAAACTTCGGCCAACATAGTTCACCTTGTGTATCCGACCATGTCGATGTTTGTTCAATCGGTATACGAATATGAATACGTTGATCTTCCGGTATATCTTCATCGATGAAACAACCGAAAATATTCGATTGACAAGCAATGAATAACATGTTCATTTCATCGAACCAATACACGGCTGATGGACGTGTTCCACGCCATTGTATTGTTCGTGGTAGGGATAATAGCGATTGTGAATCATAGCATATAAATGATTGACGTTCGAGACAATATAATAATATTGAACTTTGACGATAGGATGTTAGTAATGGAATAAAATAGTTGCCGGAATGAATCAGAGAACTCCAACGTTCAAGACGTTTCAATGAATTATGGTAGGATACATGATATTGACCGAAATCTTCTTTTGGTACATTATCATATTCATCGGTGACGTTAGTTGAAGTCGATGTTTCTAAAGCATACGAAATTCTTCGTTAGATTTCAGTAGGAGTCTTTGTTTTTTGTCTACAAACCAATAGACGAACATCTTTGTATGGGCGTTAGTTCTCGTTCAAAATCTTCTTCAATAGGAATTCGTTTCGGTTCGATTTCAATTGAAAATATTTGTTCTAATTCTTCTAAATTTTTCAATTGAATTCGATATTTGGGCGAGGATTTCTTATCTCTCATCGTTTGATTTAATGTTTGACTTGTTAATAATTCTAATGAACGATATTTATTAACATCAAATAACTGATCATCAAGATGATGATGATGTTCGTTGTTTTTTAATGATGTGAAATTTTCGATTAATTCTTCTCGAACTTTTTTTAATTTCAAACTTAACTCTAAAAGATGTTGATCGTAGTCTTTGTAGGATGATTTGATCTCGCGTTCATATCGCTGATAAAGTTTATCTATTAAATTACGAAATTCAAGAAATAGTTGTTCAAGTTGATATAAATTTCGTTCTCGTTCAATTTGAGCTGTTTGAGATAATAAACTGAGATTAACTAGAGACTCATCAATACTCGATGTTAAACGGTTAACCATGGGATGACGTGTAGGTGGTACAGGTGGATCTTCGTCTTCATCACTTTCATTATGAATCTACATATTTGCATAGGAAAAAAAGAAGTTAAAAGAAGAATTGTTATTTGAAAGTATCCTTACTGGAGTAAAATGTTTGTCAGAAGCGGATTCTTGTTGGTTAAGATAGGATTTAAATCGAGACATGATCGAAATGATATGGATCGTTGCAATATTTGGCACTTGATGAAGTATTTTTTAGTGTGTGCGTATGTTCGATTGAAATGAAGAAAGTCAAAGGCAACAGAACTGACAAAAAACAAGTTGTATCTCTCGTGTTCTTTTTCTTTTTTTCCTGCGTCTTCTTCTCTCGTTCTCATCTATTTCTCTACGAAGAGAATATGACCAAACAGGTGCATTTTATGTCTACGAAAGAAGAGGAAGAAAAAAGAAATCGACGAAATATATATTTATCGATTTTCTTTTTCAATCAAGAAGAAAAGATCATCACTGATAATAATCGATCATATTATCTCATAATTCAAAGACTTCCTATATAAATCTAAATTATCAGTTACTCGGGTCTCGTCTCATTCTTCTCTTTCCGTTGTTGTCATTTACATTAATAATAACATCATCATCATCAGCCATATCCTATTAACGACTACAGCTGGAAAGAAACAAGTGTATGCCTATTAGACAAATCGAACAAACAAGTAGTCGTCATCGTCATTTTGATTTTCTTTGGTGAAGGCCAACAAGAAAAAAAAACGACGAGACAACGACGTTTACAATTATATACGGTAGACTTCATTCTTAGTTCGACTTTGAATTTTCTTTCGAAAGATTTGCAATGATGGAATCAATCATTGTAATTAAAAGAATGTCAAATGTGCAATTAAATGAAAGTTTGCTATGGATGACATACAAATACAATTGTTTGTCTTTGAGTTAGTTGTTGATTAATCAATCGATATGAGACGGAATCAAACACCATTTCGATTGATAGTATCGTTGTAGATGTTCGTCGAATGTTCGACAGCAAGTTCGTTTCGGAATACGTGCTTTTAAAGAAGATTTATTTGTCGAAAGATTTCGTAAGACAGTCGAACTTGAATTTGTTGACAACAATTGAGTAGATTGATGAACAACTGGTAGCAACTGTTTAGACATATCTGTTGACTGGTTACTGTTAAGCAATGAATGAATCCATCGTTGTTTGATAGAAGATATTACAGAACAAGGATGTTTACGAGGAGATGACAACGATAAAGGTCGAATGGCTGACAAGTTCGAATCGATTTTATTCGAAGCAAAAGTTTGAGATGATTTATAGACAATTTGATTGCAATCGTGAGAACTAAATTTCCATGATGGTAAACGATTGTGTTCAATCAATGAACGAATATCAAAACCATATTTCACAGGTCGAAATCGTGGACAAAACGATTTCTATATTGATTCGAAATAATTCTAAAAATATTTATTCATTTATCTATCAATTCATTGACTGACTTGATCAAAAATTAAGATTACATTTTTAACCTTGTCAGAACCCGAGCCCATTATTATTTATTTATTAATCAATACTCATCACGAAAGTCTATTTTTAATAAAAATAAGATTAATTGTTAATGAGAAATAACTTGCAACTATAGTTACAGTCCGCGGACTATTTATAAACTTTGCAAAGATTTTAATGAGGACGATATCGATGGTAATGTAGTCGTTGAATTAACATGTGAACGTATTTTCGATGAACGTCGTTGATTGTCTTTCATTTGATTGATCACCTGATCGAAATTAATTAGTAATTGTTCGAAAGAATCTTGTTCATCAGTTGATTGAATGTAAGTTTCTGTTAATTGACTTAGTTTTCTGACGATTTCATTTCGAGCCGATGTTTCCAAAGGTCGTGAGAGAAGTGCAAATGTTTGTTTGAAATGATTCTCTAATTGTTGAATTTTTGATTCATTCAAACGTTTCTTCGCGTCGATTGGATACATTTGAATTTCAATCGAACGAATACATTCACTAATTTGCCTTTCGATCAATGCTCGAATTTTCCAACGTTGCAAATCTTTTATTAGATTTCGACAGAGTGTCGGAGTGATTTGTTTGATCGATAGATATCGATTGATCATCGATGTATTCGTTAGCCGATTGAGCTGAGCTAAATCATGAAATAGTTTAAGAATTGGTTTTGTATTTGAATTTGTCTCGTCGTTGGTTAAATTCCATTTTGTTATCAATTGATCAACTTTCGAAACACGAAATTGTTCGTGATGAATCAATGTTCGTAATTGTTGAACAAGATTCTGAAAGTCTTGTTGATTTGAACAATGATATAGTTGTGATTCAATGGTGATCACTTTCGAGAGATCAGTCGATGAAAATAGATCTTCAAGTAGATAGAGTTGTTCTTTTAAATCAATCATTTGATTTAAATGAATCGATTGATTCGAAACAAGAGTATTGATTTTATCGAATAGATTTGATAAGAGTTCATTTGTAGTTCGATCTTCGAAAGAAAATTGATCGTTACGTAAGAGACGATGAAAGAACTCATCGAAAGATTCACGAGATAAAATACCAGTACGTTCAAACTAAAGATGAAAATTGACTCGAATACGAGAGAATATACGTCGTAGATGTACGAACTTTTAATAATTGATCTCGAATTGATCTATCGATGATTTTACCATCGTATTTTAATCGTTCGAATAATTTATCCGATAAAGTCAATGGATAGAATTGAGGATGATCTCGTCTTGGTAGACGAGCAATGAATTTTTCAATTTGTTCAATATTTTGATATTTCATCGATAGAATTCGTTCGAAATCATTTCGAAGTCGAGATAATTCATTGACGGATAAATCATTTTGTAAAGTTCGATAGACAAATTCTCGATACGAATAATAAAATCTATCCGAAAGTTGATATTCACAAATTAATTTCTCAATAATAAATTCAACTTCAACTGCAGACAGAATATCTTTTATGATTAAACGATACGATTGAATCAATTGACAATTTTCTCGGTCAGCTAATGATTTTTTGCCGTTAAATCGAAGTATTTGTTCGCAAATGATTTCGATCGATTTCGATGTGAATTTACCCAATCGAGCAAGACGATTGAGTCCATTTTGAATGTCAATCACAGTTCCTGTATCAATACGATTTTGATTTTCAAGTTGATTTAAATGCTTGACAATCGAATGAACATTTGGATGATTGAAATCGGTTGTTAATAACCATATACGAAGTTTTTCTTGAATTTCCGAGTATTTCATCAAGGAAATTTTGTCCGTCGAAAGAAATTGTTCGACCACAGTTTTATTCTTGAATAAAGTGGAGAAAAATTCATCATTTTGAATCAATGGAAGTTGATTCGTACTTGTAAATATCCTAATTTCGCTAGATTTTTAATTGTTTCTTCGATTTGTTGAAAATTCGAGTCCAACTGTTGGTCGTTTAATAAAGTTTGACTTTGTGAACGTGCTATTTGTGAGAAATGTTTATGAATTTGAACGATCGCTGTTAACGATTGCTTTCGATTGAGAAGATTTTTATTTTGAATTATTTCTTTGATTTTATTGTAGAATTTCAAAATACTTTGATCGGCAAATATCTGTTCAGCTAATAGTCGATCATTTCGAATTTGTTTCGAATACGTAACGATTTCATTCAAACGCTTTCGTACATCCTCAGGTATTCGTTTCGTATTTGTCGAGAGGAATTTTTCTAAATCTCGTTCAAATGAATGAAGTTCAACGAGAGCATTCGAATAAGATTCAATTAAATTGTCGACTAATTCGACGAGTTTTGGATAGAGAATTTGTTGACGATGATATTCAAGTTGAAGGTGAATTAAAAGATTTTCTATGTCAAATCTCGTGATCGATGTCGTTCGACAGAAATCAATTAAACGATCGAGAATATAACAAACTTGACCGAATGTTAAATTACTTGAAATAAGCATTTCAGTGAAAAATTGATTTAATCTATCGATATTTAAATGAGAATATGCGTATAAATAATCGACGGATTTCAATTGATTAAAAATGATTTTCATTTGATCAATTGGAAACTGATCTTCATCTTTTGCTCGATGTAAATAAGTCAAAATCGATGATAGTCTACTTTCATTTAGAATTCCGAGTTGAGCATAATGACGAAGATATTGAATGAACTGATTTCGAAATGGTTGTTGATGAAGAAAGACAAGTATCATTTGAAGATGATTATCAAACGAGCAAATATATGATTCATTCGAAGATGAATTCAATTTTCCTTGATAAGCCTGATTGAATAGATTGGTAATGAGTTCGTCTTTGAATTGTGTTTGTTGTAAATATGAATTTAATTGATTTGTAAATGAAACTTTTTTAACAATGGGAATCTGTAGAAAATGATTCATCTGATCGACTAATCGTTGAAGATAAACTCCAACGCATCGACCTGTTTGAATATGCTCGATAAATTGTCTTAGATATCGTTTTAATTCGGGTAGTTGATATAGAATTAGAAAAGCACCAGTTTGATTGATTTGCTGAAGATTATTGATGAGAATAAGAGTTGGAATTAAACCTAAACGATTGACATTTACACGAAGTTGATGAAGGATTTCTTTTATTCCTAAATAGTTCAATGGAATTTGTTTGGGAATGATATATTGGATATCGACTAGATCGAGTTGAAAGAGTTTTTTCAAGATTTTCGTTTGTTGATTTAAGATGCCCATTTGTGCTCTGCGAAGAAAATGTGCCTTTTCGGATTCGGATGAATATATTTCGTTGACTTACAGATGAGTGATTCGTTCGTTGAATAAACGAACATTTTCGGAATCGAGCTTAGCAAATTTTTCTAATTGATCAATTCGAACAAGTGTTTTCATGAGATAGGATAGATTTTTATGAGATGCTGTGTTTCGAGAGTTAGATGCAGCATTTAGTAGATCTCGAATGATTTTTGGTGCATCGTTTTCATGAAACGTTTGATATTGAAGTCGAATGAATATTTCACAAATATCGGAATTATCGAGTTTTTCATCGAGAGCTAATTGATGAATACAATTCTTGAGATCTAATGGAAGTAAAGAAAAAATCTGTTGTTTAAAAATAACGAGATCATTCTCATTGAACTGTTGACTATCTCGAATTGGTAGAATATTTTGTTTTATATTTGCTATTTGTTTACAATGAATCTGTTCGTTATGATTGAGTAATTGAATAGAAAAAGGTGAAATAGTATTATTAATTCGTTGTAAATCAGTGACAAGATACTTTCGAATATCAACATCATGGTTACTCGATAGAAGACGAGTCGATGATGATGATGTTGATAACGGTGTTTGACTTAATTCTGACAAAGACATTCTTTGTGTATGAAGTTTCTTCTTCGATATTAAAACTGGATTTGACAATGTTGGTGAATGTATTGGTATGAATACTTTCGTTTTCTCGTATTCAACCATATATTCGATCATATTACTCAGTGTTTTGACGAATAAACTTCGTTCGAAAATAAGAAATTGATTTGATTTCGGTAGAAATTTTTTTTCAGGGAATATTTCTTTCGGTACTAATGTAAAATCAAATAACGGTTGATATCGAATATGATCGTATTGAATAAAACCAAGATAAATTCCTGAATCGATATTGAGAAAACTGTTTTCATTATTCGAAAGAAGAATTTCGTCGTTATTTGATATTTCATGTAAAAGAATGGGAAAAGATGTTCGAAGTAGAGAAAAATATGAACGAATTAAATGGAGAATTTTCGATGATTGACAAGAACGAGTAATTGTTAACATTGATTGAAATGAAAGAAGAATACGAAAAAAAGGTTTTTCTGTTGATACACATCGAGAATGAAAAGTCATTTGAAATACTTTTGCGCCATTGTACAAAAAAAATTTCAATTAAAGAAAAGAAACTCCCGAAACGCCATCATTAATTGATGTGTATAAGACAACAGATGGACTACGTATCAGATAACATGAAATATTTTCAAAGAAACCGATCATTTTCATTTTGTTTCTTGACTAACTATGTATTCAAACCAGAAACTGGCCATTGATTTACTTATATCGGTTTTTGCAACATTTATTCTAAGTACAACAGTTCTCTCGGTATCAACAGCCAATTGGTATATTCAAGCAAATCAAAGTCGATTTGGTTTATTTCAACAATGTACAATACCTTGTTGCTGTCAAACACGTGAATTAGGTCGAACCATTACAATGTTAAGTCTATTTAGTCTTGTACTTCTTCTAACAAGTACATTAGCATCATTTTTATTAATGGGAACACGAATAAACGAGAAAAATCATTGTTATGTACTCGTACCAGTCGCATTATTTGGTGCAGGTGTTGCTATGACAATGGCGTTCGTACGTGTACATGATATAACATATGTCAATGGTTATTCGGCATTAATCTTTCTGATTGATACTGTACTTGCTTATACATTAGGTGGAATATCCATTCTACATGGTAGTATGTTTTATTTTTAAACTGAAAAAAAGAAGAAGAAGGACAAAAAAAACAGTAATTTTTTTAAATAAAATTAACTAAACAACTAAAGAAAATAAGAAGAATCGAATAGAGAAGATTCGATGATGAACTAGTCAATGTTGTATTTTCAAATGGAATCATAAGAATTCGTTGTTTTGTGGTCGCTATTGTTGTTACAGTTGTTTGATTGAGAATATTACAATATGAATTCGTTATTCCTGGACGTAGGCCACATTTTCTTGGATACATTCGATAGCATTGATCGAATGTACAGCTCGTATTATTGCATACATCAACAGAAAATACTAATAATTGCGATAAACAATCAAGACCTGGACAACATTCACATTTACACGTTGGAAGTGTAACTATGCCGAACACATAATGAGACGATAGAATGAGAAGAAAAACATATCCTTTAGCGTAGAATGACATGTTTTGAAAATGATATATGAACAAGAAGAAGTAATTCGCTTTTTATACGCGAATATAAATTGATTATGTGTACAACAAATGTACATATATAATCCATGCAGATCTATTTTCATGTAGATTTTCGAATAATATCAAAGAGTAATTCGAGATGTTGTAATATGAGATTGTCTTTATTGATACAATCGACAATCGATAACAAACACTAACTCTTCTATCTCCAATGGTTACTTTTTTTTTATTCTTTAGAAATAACAATAAAATATCACCCGAAAAAAAGTGTTTCGTATTGTAAATTACATGCGTGTAACATTTTGTACATCCACTTGATATCGAGCACGAGCTATTTCTTTATCATCTTCACCGATGTGTACTTTCATTAGTTTACTATAACCATGATAAATCCAAGCGCCAATGAGTGCACCAAATATAGGACCAACACAAGGAATCCAGAAATAATAATTACCAGCAGAAAATACTTCTCGACCGTAGCCAGCACAAAGTGTGAATATACGTGGACCGAGATCACGCGCTGGATTAATTGGAAAGCCACAATTATATCCTAAATACAGATCCGAAATCAAGAAGAATTTCTCTCGAAATGAATTCAATCGCCTACCGAAAGCAACACCAATAGCAACAATAATAAATCCAACAGCAAGTGGAATTTGTGCATTAGCAACAAGTTTATTTCGTTTATTCGATAGTGAACAAACAGCAACAAGTAAGAGTGCAGTTGACAAGACTTGATCAAAGAATAATGATACTTGACTTACACCTTGAGCAGGCAATGTGCCGAATATACCAGCAGTAGCTTGAGTACCTGTTACTTGTCTTTTGCCACCATCGAATCGATTGATTGCATCATAATATGTTCCAAAGACTAGTGCTGCCGCTATAAATGCTCCGAGAAATTCTAGTAAAAGAAAGTCAATTCGATTGGTTTTGTTTTTGTTTACTTACGAGAAATAATATAAGTCAGACATTGAATTGGCGTAATCGAACGTAAACTTAACATTGCAATAGAAACCGCAGGATTAATATGTGCACCTAAAATACACATGGTTTATATTCGATAGAAATGAGTTTGAAAATAATTAAATATCTACCTGATACAGGTCCAGCAACGTAGACGGCAATTAATGCACCGAAACCGAATGCAAAATTTACAGATAAAAAACTTGATAGAACACCTCGCGAAAGTGTATATTGAGCGATACCCGAGCATCCAAATAGAACGAGTATAGCCGTACCGAATAGTTCAGCTACACATTCGGCAAGTAATCGTAACCATGGACTCTGAGAACGGACAGCATCCAAACGAATGCCTTCGAATATTGGCCGTTCAACTAAACGAAAGAGAACAGTTTCTATTAAATGTACTCAAATAGCAATATGTTCTTCAAGGGCAGATGATAATGATGTTTATCAGCAATAACCATCTCGTAGGTGTAGATTGTTTATTTGCTGTTTTACTATTTTTCGAAAACATCGTTGTCCTACGTAACGCGTATGTCATTATTCGAAAACAAAATAAAACAAAACAACTTCCCGTTATGTCCTTGATTTAAAGAGTGACATCAATGAATCAATACCTGTTTGTTATTGTCAATGGGTGAAGAAAAAACAAAGAAATTCATTCAACGATATATTTACCCGCATCAACTGTTGGATCTCGTTGTGGAATTTCAACACTGGATGATGACGAAGTATGTGCAGAAAGTAACGAAGCTTTTCTTCGTTCACTTAACGTTATTGCTTCATGTTTAAGTTCACTGATATCATCGTTGTCAAGTTCATCGAAATGATCACCGCCGACGATTTCGTTCGGTGTTAAAAAACCGCTCGGCTCTTCAAAAGATCGTCGTGTATCTGGTAACGAGTTGAGCATTTCAAAGTGTCGACACGAAGCTAGATTAGTAGATAACTAAAACACACCGTGGTGTCAAATAATATCGTTGACGCTTCATACATATTTATATATATTTTTAGAATACGTAGGAAGGAGAAAAAAAAAGAACACAAGTCTCGAACGATGAATATTAAACAGTGTGTTTGCTCGACCATAGTATGAAAGCAATGTGTGTATGGTAAAATATCACCTGGCTAAGCATGTTACTGAGACGTGTTCGCGTGTCTTCGAATAAACAAAATGCTTAACACAAATGAAATTTACTCAATCGCACAGTTAGAAAACGTAGAGTTTTTCATTTATTTCGTTTTTTTTTTTATCAACAATCGATTGTACGGAAAACAATACACTGTCAAGGTCGATGTTATTGAAAGAAAACACCCAATAGAGTACTTAGTTTGATTTTTTACTGCGAAATTATATCGAAAAATTATAACTACGAAGAAAAACGGCAAAGTCTTTTGACCAGAACAATGAATTGATGACGTCTCTCAATATTTTCATTTCTTTTTCTACTTATTATTTCGTAGAAACAATACAATTGATAGAAAAAAAGGACATTATAGCACGTGTATCAATCCAATATTACAGCTCCGTATGATTTTGTGGTGCATTTCTTGGTTTTTTTTCCCAGATAAATCGATATAAAAGTCCCATAACTAACGAACTCATATTCTTAACCGATGATTTTGCATGCAGAAATTTTAATAATAAAAATCCATCACTAAAAATCAATAATAGAAAATTCTAATGAGTTCTTATTCGATTGAAATATCCGCACTTACATTCCAAGATATTGATAAATAAAATCTTTATATTCAGGACTATTTTTAGCGTCAAGAAATTTCGAAACTTCTTGATAAAATGCAGCCCTATCTCTATCGTCAAGATCTTTCAAAACTTCTTGATAAAATGCAGTCTTTTCTCCTTCATCTTTATGAACATATTTTCGATGTAAATCCAATAAATTTGCTACATAATTAAATCGAACATTTTCTGTTGATGAACTCCAGCTCAATACAAGATTGATAATAGTTAGTATTAATAGAACGATAAACCAGAGAAATAATACAGCAAATATTCGTTTTGTAAATAAATTATACGGTAGAATACATTGAATTGTATACCAATTGTTATTCTGACCTAACATTCGAATCATAAAATCTACAAACAAACATGCAGATTCATTTTTACTAAAATACATTGACTCACCACACATTGTTTCAATGGGTAGATGCGCCTTTTTCGTTGCAAAAGAAAACAAAATAAAACTCAATTTGAATAATTGAAATAAATAACCTACCGATGACCACATATTGTAATGAACTGATAAAATATTGAAAATATTCAAGAAATTAAATGGGAAATAATATCCTAATAGGAGTTTATGAATGAACAATATTTGTATGCATAAATTACAAATATAAGAAACTTTCATCAGTAGATAAATATATAAAATAAAAGCACGACCAGATTGTTTTTTCTGATATTTTTGCCATAAAATAAAATCTATTGCCTTACATAGAAGATCGTTGTCGGAGATTTTCATTAATCGATTGATATTGAAACTTGATCGTTTCGACAGAACACGCCAGATGAATATATACGGTAGAGCGAAAGATCCAGTCATCAAAAGAAGAAGAATTGGCAACCATGGATAGATTAAAAATGGATATTCACGAACATCCGATGGACTGTCGAGAGTTCGAATGGTCTCATTGACATAATAATTCGTTTGACCTAACCAACAGATATCATGTGCATAAGTAATGTGCATATTAGTGAAATCGTTTGGTGTCCAACATTGAATTTTATGTCCGACAATGTATTGATTAGTTGTAACTAATGAAACGAATGCTGTAAGAAATGCAACTGTATACAAACGGTTCAATCGATCAATAGTTGAATCATCTCGATCGCTGAGATATTTGTAAATTTCCGTGATGGTATTCTTTGACAAATCCATTCCTTTCGTTTCTGTTTTTTCCCTTCTGTGTTAAAAAGAAACGAATAGTTATGTTTATCGACTTTTTTTTTTCTACATCACGTATGAGAATCACGTCGTTAGTCGAGGTAATGATGATAATCGAGAACGAATATTTATCTTTGATTTCTAAGCCTTGAAAAAGTAAACATATTTTTTTGTCTTATTGATTTGTAAAAATCGTTTGAATCTATGATTAAGTTACTTTGTGTGTAGTAAAGAGACAAAAACAATCGATAGATTTATTTTATTGAATAAATGAATTTATGTTTTTTTTTCTCTCGCCTTTTTATTTTCATACATTAGTTTTATTTTGAACGGAACAACTGAATATGTTTATCCTGGTCCAACTGACACAGGTAGACGTTCGATAACACGTAAACATTCGTGTTGAAGACGGATTTGTTCTAGTTCTTGTTTGATAACATCACTATCTTGAATGGGCAGTTTCAGTAATTTAACTAGATTCAACCACATCAGTAATTCCTGTTGTCTTGCTAACCATGCACTGTAATCATCAATATAACACTGTGATGCTAAACGTTTATATGCAGTAGCTGATTTTAAGGAGATCGAAGGTGGGCCGTTTAATGATAGAGTCTTACTGGATATGATTAGTGAACTGATTGATACATAAATGAATAGATAATGAATGAATAACATATTGAGGATGTTTAAGTTCGATTAAAAAAAGGTTTCCTCTGTTGTTAATCGTTATTCAAATAAATGTATGAAGAAAATAAAATAAAAATAAATGATTTAGAAAGAATTAGTGTCATTATTTTTATATTGACGGAAGAGCCCGGATATGTTTGACATTAAGTTGGTTGATCTTAAATGAGCCATCTGCAGTTAATTATCAATGACGATGATCGTATTTTGTAGAGAAAAGCTTTTCGTGAATATCTATCATTTATCTTTTCTTTTCATTATCTCGATTTAGAATCAAATGATTATTAATTAAGATAGACAGAGTTCATATATAAAAACGTACTAATATCTATCATCATGAGGGATTTGAACGACCTAGATGATTATTTCTATTCCTAAGTTTGATTAGAAATGAATTGTGATCAAAGAAAAATAGAATTCAGTGATAAATTGAACTAAATTAAAGGATTAGGAATTCTTAAGGATTTTAACGAGATGCGCGTGATTGATTCTTATTTGTTTACTTCTTTTATTTCTCTGGAATACATTTCTTTTGAATTTATTATCATCGTACTATTTCAATTGTGATTTATTTTCATTTGTAATATCTGAATAAGAGCATAACTCAAAACAAAACGCACATATACATAATAAGTCTGCTAAACATCTAAGAGCAAAAAAAAAACGAAGATTATTTTCCACCACGACGTTGCTTATGATGGCCACTTTGTTGCCAATTACCTCCACCTAGATAAGACAAAAAAAAACTCGTTTTTTAAGTAAAAAATAAATAAAATTAACCTCCTGAACGTTGATTTCCACCACCACCATTATGATGAAAACCACCTCCCTTCAAAAACAAAACACGAATTACATTTTGTATTTCCATTGAAAATCAAATCTTACACCCATTTGTCCTCGTCGATTTATTCCGCCACCACGTTGATTCGATGTATTCCATTGATTTGTATTCATATTATTCGTATGTTGTTGATGTTGACCGGGAATAAAAGGCGGTGCATCGTTATTCATAGTCGATATCGGTGCTGAAACAGGTGTTGGTGAAACCGATCGATTCACATTCGGCAACATTGATGACATTAGTTTTGCTAATGGATTTGTTTCAGGCAAAGTCGATATCGGTACTTCAACGGTATTCTCTTCTGTTTGTGGTTGATCGGAAGGAGAGACCGATGGTTTATCTTGTTCATCAGTTGCGATTACTGGTGCTGCAGGTGATACCTATTTTTGAATTTAATTTATTAGTCAGCGAATGAAATGTACTACTTTTGATTCGATTGATTCTTCAGGTGATTTCGAATCGATATCGATTGAAATTGGAATTATGGCTTCGATTGCTGATAGAACCGATTCTTCGACAATTTCTTTTTCAACTTGTTCTTTTTTTCGTTGTTCTAATGTTGAAATAATCGGTGCTTGTTGTTCATCAGAAATCGACTCTTTATTTTCACCGGTTTCTGTCGTAGAAAGAAGATTCATTGGTACAAACGGTAATGTTTGATTAACTGGATCTAGATTAAGTAATTACAATTCGAACGAACAATGAAAATATTGATTTACTTTCGATATGAGACGAATTTATCGGAATTTCGACAATAGTTTCGTCGAGATTTATCGAATCTTTTGTCGGTAAAGGTGGTAAAGTTTCTTGATCATTGGGTGTCATGGCAAGTGGTGTTGTATCAGATTGACTTGTTAATCGACTACTACGTCCTGACATATTTTGAATTGTTTGTGATTGATCATTGTCTGTATCATAATCACTAAGAGAATTCTTTTCATTAGCTGATTCGAAAGTTAAATATTGTTGATTTGTTGTCGTAGCGCTGCTTGTTATCGACGATGATGGAGAAATCAATGCTGTTCCATAGGATGTTTCACTAGTTGAATTTTCTCGTGTAAGAGATGGAAGAATTAATGGTGTGAAAATCGATTCAGATTTGTCGATTGATACTGTTGGAGGCGGTGTTTTCGGTAGATTGATTGGTGAATATCGTTCGAGAGGTTTCGTTGGCATATGAACAAGTTGTCGAAGTCCAATTTGTTTATCTGTACCTTCGAGTAATTGTCGATATTTATTAACTTCAAATTCTAACGTTGTCGATTGATTTAATGAATTATTCTTCAATAAATTTTCCTACAAAACAATTCAATGATTTTTAAATATATTTGTTCGTAATTAAGTGGGGTTCTTTGTTTACATAGTCGTCTACTGAAATACGTAATTGTCGAATTTCTTGTTCGTATTTATTTTTCATTTCATTTTGTCGTTGAAATTCTTGTTGATAATTGTTCTCCAATTGTTTGTAATGTTCTTTGATAAGAGATAATTTTTGTTCTAATACAACTCGATTATTCTTCAATGAATTCAATTCATTGGATAAATGACGTCGTTCGATATCTTCTCGATTCATGTCGAGTAAATTTTTGTCCAAATCTTTTTTTATATGCTGATTATATTCATAGAAATCTATTTATTTTGAAGAATAAAAAAAAAGGTTTTTGAGAAGAAACTTAATTTGATTTTTTACATTTGCGTTGAAGTTCATCACGCATATCTTGATCTTTGATTTTATATTCTTGCCGAATTTCATTTAACATTTGTGTTAAAGGATGTTTGCCATTGGTATCCAAACGAAAACTATTCGTTAGATCGTAGAAAATATTATCATTACGAATTTCCACAGCCTAAATTTGAATATTAGAAAATGATGTGAAAAACGAAACAAATAAAACTTGTGAATCAGCTTCATAAGTTTGAATAGCTAATTGTTTTTGTGTTTTTAAATCGTCGACTTCGATTTGCAAACGTTGTTGAATATCACGTTGATGTGCAAGTTCATCGAGTATCGTTGACTTTAACGATTGATAGGAGAGCAAATCTTTTCGATAATGAATATTATCGTCATTTAAATTTTCATATTCGAAACGTAATTGTTCGGTTTTGGTCTGAATAAAAATATTGATCTTTGTCCAAAAACAAGAATTAACTAATAAATTTACTTGTAAATCAATAAATTTCTTTTGCAATTCAATGATTTTCTTTCGATAGGATTCGTGTTCGCCTTGTGCTGCTGTTTGTTTCGTTTTATAGATTTCGATTTGTTTTTCTTTTTGATTATTTTGTTCGTTAATCGTTTGAATATTCGTTGCATCTCGTTGATATTTTTCAGTTTGATATTCATTAAATTCTTGTTTGAGAGCAATGACATTCGCTTTCGTTCGCTGTTGTGCTTGTTCGATTTGTTCACAATGAACAGTCAAGCAATTATTATAGGTTTCGAATATTCGAACTCGTTCGATATAGGATAAAAATTGTTCATTCAATTTTTGTAATTGATTTTTCTCGTTCGAAATCATCTGTTGTTCGAGATTTCGTAAACGAGATGATGTCGATGGTACGAGTTGTGTTGGCAAAGGCGAAGTTTTAGCTGTTCAGAAAATCGAAGTTCGATTAAAAAAAACAGAAACTTTTCATACTTACGTGATATCATGTTCACATTTAAACTGATCATTCGTTCGTCTCTTTTCTTAGTTCTATATATACGCACAAACAAACGCGCATAACCACGTGCTATTTGTTTAATTATATTTATTGTTTCCAATGAATCATCGAAATCGAACTGACTGATATTGTTTTCTTCTTCGTTTTATTAGAAAAAAAAACGACAACAAAGAACATCATACTTTCGAAATCGAAAAAAAAACGAAATGACTAGAGAAAAGAAAAAACCATTTGGTCTTGTTTCAGAAAACAAACATCTAATTCTCTTTTATTTTAGCTTGAACGTTTTTCTTTTGTCCCCAAAGTATAAATCGTTTGAACCAAAACTGATAGATTGTCCAAATAACAACACCAACCGCAATCGACACCCAAACAACAACAATATGAAATGGTAACGGTTTTGTAACTGTTTGCCAATCAAATTTACAAACAATTAAAACCTCCGTTATGACAATGGCATTGACGACCCATGATTGTCGACCGAATTTTTTACATTGTGGATTATCGAGATATTCAAAGACTTCACGCATTGATACACCACCGGCCAAAAGAAAGAATAACAAACGTGATACACAAAGAAAATGCGAAGGCGGAATCCAGAGAATAAATTTCAAATAGAATGTACCCAATTCAATAAGAAATAGAAAACAAACGATGAATAACGTTGCTAACCAACGTTTTAATGACGCAGTTGGACGCCAATCGAATTCAAGCCAATCGTGGGGTGTAAATTGGCCCAAGACACGCATGACTTTACCACTAGAATTAATAATTAAACATTTAATTGTACTTTCAAGCATTTCCTACCGAACTGTCGGAATTGTCCATAAACCACGCCAGTTATATGGTTTCATTTTTAAATATTCGCATGTCTTCATGCCTAAATAAATGCCACCACCGTTGCAAATGATTGCATCGAGAATCCACTAGATAGAAGAAAAAAAAACAAACGGTCAAATTTCCATATTAAACTTTATATTTACATGATCCCACCAACATTCACTGAAATTGGGTAATTGATGTTCGAGAGAATATTCTAAGATTTCAAAACCAATCGATGTCACCATGCAAAGCCAATAGTCACGAACAATTAAAGTCTTTAAATCGAAAATAAACTTAAATCAATCGAACTGATTTTTTTGTTCATCGTACTTTTAACCACCAGCCGAAGAAATGTGAAAGAACGAAAACATCCATTTTATCTTTAAAATAATGAAATGGATCGCTCGGATTTTCCCAATCATAGATTCGGCATGATCCACCGTAGTCTTTATCAGGTAACGGTACACCTAATGATGGATCTATTGTTTTAACTAATTGTCGTGCATCATCAACCGTCTAAATCAAATCTTTTGTCCATTGAAAACTTCTCTTTATTCAATGTTACTTGAAATAAAATGTAAATAAGAATGATCTCATAGAGAACACTAAAACATAGAACTAAACGCCATAATGCTAGACGAAAAAGAAAAAGTTGTTGTTTGTTTTTAAATTATTAATAAAACAATTTTCTTTACCAGGATGTGGTCGAACGAAAACACCGTCTGGTGTTTGTGTCATTCCAAAAACAAGAAAAAACCCAGCACACGCCAGTAAACCTCTGCAAATTCAAAATTCTCAATTCGAATTTCATTCCATCGAATTGTCAATCTACCGTTTTGTATTATAAATTGAATCATCCGATGGTTGTTCGATAATTGCAACGTAGAATAGATAAGACATTGCAATAACTAAACACGTTATTGTATGTGCACGCCAAAAGAACGACATTGTGCCATCGTCGGATGGTTTTGAACGTCTCTTTTCACTTTCCCAATCAAAGCCTGTTGATGTTAAACTCGTTGACGTAGCAGGCGGTGCTTTATCTTCGACATTTCTTCCCGATGATGTATTCGAAATATTTCGTTGAACACCGGTACGACTCGGATTCGTCGTTACTTTCGACATAAGAATCTCGAAATTTAATAATCTAAAACGAACCGGTTTGAATATATAAAAAAATTATTACAAAATAGTGAGAGGTTATATGTTTTTGTCGATTAGAGCTGCGATTAATAGAAATTATTTATGCTTTACAAGATTGAGCAATTTTTCATAGATAGATTTGAATGGATATTGAACATATTTTTGAAAACGTGTTCGAATATCGATCATTCCTGCTTGTAGATTAGCTTTTTCGAATCGTTGAAGCAAACGAAGAAGAAGAAAATCATCACCGGAAGCAAAACCTACGGCAACAACATTCAATTGTTGATGTTTAGGATCATAGTAATCAAGTGTTAGATTAGCTCGAGGTATGCCACAGATTGTTGTACAAGTCAAAATATCATCATTACCAATGGTCAATAGACAATCTAAATTGTAGGTTTTTCGTAGATATTCAACGAGTTTTTGAAATGATTCATTGATTGTTTGTTTATATTTGTTATAAACTTCTGCGGTAATCGAAGAATTTTGAGCGCGTAAAAATAAGGATTGACCATAGGGAATATATTCACGATGAGACGAGTTCCATTCGATTAGAGATGCTAATGTTTGATGAGAATAGAACGATGAATGAGAAGATAAATATGCAGGTATATCACGTGCAAGTGCATAACAAAGTATATCACGAAAGGATGTGTTACATTGATTAGATGAATCCAGTACTGAACTTATCAATTCACCAAGCACTTCATCGGCATTCAAATCAACTAGAGTTGTCAACGGTAGAAATGGTGTCAAACTTTGAATTAATAGATTTCCTTCGATGGATTCACCTGATGATAATACATAGAAACATAAAAAAAAACAAATTCAATTGAAATCGATTTACCAAGATAACCAACACGAAGACTTCGACTAACATCAGCAGTTGTCTTGTTTCTTCCGGATGCAATTCGATGCAGTAATTCAACATCTCCAACTGTTCTTGCCATTGGTCCACATGTATCTTGATCATAATTCACCGGTATAACATCTTGACCAGGCCACGAGCCTAACGATGGTTTCAACGAGCAAATATCTCTCACATTGACAGCTGGCGAGATAATCGATCCTTGAGTTTCAGTTCCTATTGCAAAAGTACAAAGATTTAATTTCGTTCCCGCTGCTGATCCACTCGATGAACCACTGACGTCTTCATGATAATCAACCGGATGTAAACATTGTCCACCAACGGCCGAGAATCCCGATGGAGCATTTTCTGTAAACGAATACGCCCATTCGGATAAATTCGTTCGACCAATAATAAGACAACCTAAGAAATAAATACGTTCGAAATTTTTCTTTTGACAGTTGAGGGTGTTCTCTACCTTGTTCTCGAAGTTTCGTTACAATCGGGGCGTCATGAGTCATTCTCTTCTCGTGTAAAACGTATGCACCTGCGTCATTGTACATATGATTAATACTAATATTTCCTTTGATTCCAGCAACACAACCGAATAGTAATTTATTCGTATGTTTAACAGTATTCAATTCTTGATCTAATTGTCGTGCATCGCTAAGTACATTCGGATTGAGTTCGAGAAAAACTTTATAATAATTATTTGTCATTTGTATACGTTTTAAATAGAATAAACAAAGGTCAACACATGTAATATGTTTATTATCGATTAGTTTTCGGATTCGTTCTATTGAATGATCTAATTTAAGTAAATGTTCGATACGTTCATAGGTTTCATTCGAAAAATTCTTCAAATCCGAATTAAATGTCGAGAAATCCAATGGGATTTCATGTTCGTATCGATTTTCATCAGGTGTTAGAACAAATTGTCCTCGGCATTTTCTAAAACATGCCGTTTCACAACCTTGACTTTCATTTTCAATACACGGACTCTCTACTTGTTCATCGTTTTGCATATCTAAAATAATCAAACAAGATTTTCATAAACTTTCGTTTTGGTTATTGTTCTCTCTTTCTCTTTCTCTTTCTCGTATGTCTATCATCTCGTTGCCAATCTCCTCAATGAATATTTATCGACAAAGAACAAATATGCGTTGTATATATGCGTGTTTTCCACTACATATAAATATCAAAAACAAAAAAAAGAGAAGAAGCAGAAGAAGAAATGAACTGAACAAAAACAAAAACAGAAACAAAAGAAAACAATATTCGACTCATTCATGTGCTTGTTGTTGTTGCTTTTTTTTTCTTTAATCCAAATATGAACATCATGCTTTTGTTTTTTTTTCACTGTAAATCGAGATAAAGACAGAACAAAAAAAGAAGAAGAAGGTGTACAAAAAAATAGGAGATATTTCTTTTGCTTTTTTTTTCATGACAATCGAGAGCAAGTTTACACAAGAAAGAATAAATAAGAAACAGATATACATGTACAAGGAGAAGAGAAAAACGTTACAAAGAACTTTGAATATGTATGTAACTAGGAGGTGTGTGTTTGCTTTTTTTTTGGTTGCTTTTGCTTAACATGTAAAACCATGTTAAGACAGAATGAGGAGAGAGCGAGAGACAAAGTACGATTTTTATCTTGATTATAAAAAAAAACAAAAGAAGAAGTTATTTATTAAGAGCTTTTACAAGTAATGTTGTTCGTTTAAGATATTTATCTCGTTCCATAATCAATAATAAATCACGAAGATTTACTCGACAAATACGTTTGGCTGGTTTCTAAAAAATCAAAAGAAAAATTCAATGAGAAGATTAATTCTTTTAAAAACTAGGAATCATTTTTTTACCGTTTTACTATTGATATTATTTGTTGAAGCAACATTCGCTAATGGTGATGGTTGAATAGGTGATCTTTGTTCGGAACCATTCGGAAGAGTAGTTAATTGATTTGAATGACTTGGATTGTCTTCGAGTTTTCGTTTTTTCGGCTTGCCAATTGCAGCAAGAGCCGTCTCATTCGCTTCTTTTTGACGTTGTTCTTCAACTTGTGCTTGTTGCATCTGAATGAACAAATAACATTCGAGTTTTATTATTATTTTTTTTAGTTTTATTACTTCTTTAGCTTTTTGTTTGAGTTTTGCTGCTTCAGGATCGTTGGCTTTCGATCGACTCTAGAAATATGAAAAATTCGATCGCATCGAATTCTCTCTCTCGAGTATTTCAGCAAACTACTTTCGCAGCTCGAAGGATTTTCTCTTGTTCTAATTTATCTTTTTTCTGTTTTTCGATTTTATCCAAATCTTCGAGAAATCTTATTTGACTTTTAACATCACTCGTTGTTTGATACGACGAATCACTCTAAGAAAAAGAAGCAAATTATTTTGAAAATCAAACGAAACAATTCAATTTACTCTCATCGAAATATCAACTCGATGTTGAGCTATCAATCGAACTTGATCGAGAAGATATTTCAATCGTTCTCGAACGCCATTTGAGATTAATTCAAATGCTGCATCATCATTCAAAACAATTCCCGATGTTCGTATATCTGCACTCGACAGAAAGAGAAAACAAAAACGATTCGCTTGTTTTTTGTGAAATCATAGAATTCTACCTAAATCATTATTAAATCGTCGACGAATGTTCATTGCAGATACAAATCGATCGTCTGTAATTAATTGTCGATTACTATCATCGATATAATCCTCTTCGATTTTGAAACTAGTTTTCTGTTGAAGTGACGCAACTGGTGTTGGATGTGTGTGAAGTGTTTCGGTTTTAATCGGTTGATGATTAACTGTGATGATTTGAGTTGATTGAAGTGGATTAGTCGATGATAGAAATGGACGTTGAAGAACTGAATCTGTTTGAGGCTGAATAATCATCTGTGTCACAGGCTGAACTTGTTGAGTATTTTGATGATTAGTTAATAGACTTGGATTGGATGATGTTGACAGAGATGCAACTAATGGACGTATGCCGCCGATACTCTGAAACTTTTATTAATATTCGAAAATGAAAATTAGTCAAAGAGAGATTTTTAGTTTTTTTTCAACAAACAATTTGTGCGCGTGCTTGCTGTTGTTGTTGTTGTTGTTGCTTTTGTTGACTGAGCAATGATCCTGTTGCACCGATGAGCGTCGGTTGTGTTGTTTGCTGAAGTATATTGATTTTTTGTTGAGGTTGAACAGTTGTATACAAAGGTTGTTGAAGAACAGACGAGTTCTGCTGTTGACTCAAAAGAGAAGGATTAACAACAACATTCGGTGCTGTTCCTTGTCTTGAATTAGCGACTGTTGGAATAAGTGTACTGTTATTTGTAGTGGTGATGGTCGTGGTGGCAGTATTGTTGCTGCTATTACTCGATGGTAATTGTAGTTTTTCGAGAAGTTCAATGGTTATCGGTCGTCCGAATGTATTCTTAACAATTTCACGCATATGCGGTAAAGCTAACTGTAAAAAAAAACAAAGACAAACGGAATAAGTATTCGATTGTTTTTCAAATCCGTTGAACAGTTAGATCAACATCTCAGGTTTTTACTTCAGACGAATTCGGACAACGGATAATATAATAATTATTGTTCATCTTTTGAATAACTCAATTTCCCCAAAATGTCGGCTCATTAAATATGCGTCTGCCTTTCAAAATACGCCGGTGAGTAATTGCAAGTACTCATAATTTTCTATTGGTCCGACAGATGTCTGCGGACGCGAGAAATTTTTCTACATTCGTCTATTCGTAAATGATGATAGTTTGAAATCAATTGATCAAAACGTATTTTCTCAACTAACAAAGCAATAATGAAAAATTCCGTAGCTCTAAGATAATCAAATTCCAACAACCGAACTTATATATTGTTTTTGTTTTTTTTTCAAAAAAAGAGAAGCCCCGTTTAACGAAAAGCATAAATCAACGCAATGAATTTTGTTTCGTTACCTTAACGTATACGAAATAATCCTGAAAATAGGAATCAGTTCATTACTGTCGTTTGAAAGACGTTTTGTTTTTTTTTTGTTTGCTGAGAAATCAATCTTATGACAACAGACAAATTACCTTGAAGAAAGGTACTAAGGATACATGTGGCTGAGATTTGTAGAGTGTGTGCAATCGTTGTGTGAACGACTCGGGATCGATAGTTCCGTCCTAAGATAATTATTCATTAGAGTTTTATTATTTTCTTTTTTTTGTTGTTCGGTTTACTAAGAGTTCTTGAATACACGATCGAACCATGGGCAGTTTTTCTGGCGCTTGTTTCTCTGCTAATCGAAGCAGTGTCGTTAGGAATGTTCGACATTTCGATACAAAATCATTGATTTGAGATTCTGTATAATTAGTTGCATTGCTTTGACCTGCAACCGTCTGCCGGACAATCGGCTGAGTTATAACCTTGGTTGGAATAACTGATGATTGCGTTGGCGTTCCAGGTTCTACGAAAGAAGAAAAAAACGATGAATAATTTCGAAAAATGAAGGTGTTTCATGGTACTACCATTCTTAACCGTTGTGTATTGTAGAACTGACGTTGGTTGTGTTGTTTTCTGTACTGTAAATTGTTGTTGTGCTTGTGAATTTTGTGAAGCATTGTTTGTCCACATCGATTGAGTTACAAAATGACCTTGATTCTGTTGTGGATGATTAAGACGTACGATACTTGTGGACGGTGTTGTCATGATACCACTTGACACTGGTTGTTGAATGAATGTTCCATTCTGTGTTGATGTTTGACGAATGAATTGAGTAGGATTTCCCGTATTGATCGATGGTGTTAATAGTAATGTGGCCTGAAAATTGATGATAATTGAAAAAAATGTTCGATGAGAGATATTTTACGTACGTTTGAAGGTAAAACTTGAAGTTTGCCTGTACTGGCAAACGGTGTTGAAGATGTCATTGGAAAAGACGAAAGACCGAGAAACTAGTTCACAATAGGGGATAATCTCGATCTAAAATCAATGAAAATTCGTTGAAATCAAATAAATCTCGAGAGTAAACATGTGGCATTGAATGTGAATCAAGTTAATGTTGTGTAGAAAAAAAAATAGACATTAATGGCGACAATGGATGAACTCATTTAGCCAATGAATAGAAGACTTTTTATAGAGGACGTTAGTTGATGATGATAGGGGGCAAATCATTTCGATGGTTTACCTGTGACAGATTGATATGTGTAAATTAAAAATGTCGACTAATTATTTATCGTAGACGTCACTTTTCCTGTTTAGCATACAAATTGTTAGTCAAATAATTTTCTTTTTTTCCTTTTCGATTCCATGGTTGCGATCAGAACATTGAATAGTTATTTCGGCGTGTTAATATTTCTTCTCGGTTTAATTGGTAATATTTGGAATGTTTTGATTTTTCGACATTATTCATTTCGTTCGAGTTCTATAAGTATCTACATGTTAATTGGTTCGTTGAGTAATTTAATTTATTTATTAATCAATCTATTAAATCTTATTGTTGAGCACGGTTTTAACGGGACATGGCGTGACGATAGTCTTATTTGGTGTAAATCTCATGATTATCTATCGCAATGTTCATCATTAATCTCACTTTCTTCTTTGATTCTCTCGGCAATCGATAGATTTTTTTCGACTTGTCATCAAATAAAATGGCGTAGTTTGAATTCTCCATCGTTCGCTCAATGTATATCTTGTATTGTTATTTTCTTGTGGCTATCTCTAACGATTCCAACGCTTATTTATTCACGACCAAACGCATTTTCATCAATCATTTGGTCGAATGTTCATTTTTATTTTCTTGAGTTTTGTTGTCATTGCATATTTCCTTGGTTATTATCGAGTATATTCAGTTATTTAGCATTACGAAATGTTCGTATCAATCGTCAATGTCGAATAGCTCCAAGCGAATCTCTTGTTCTCACTCGTATGGCTCAAATTGATAATGAATTTATATTTATTGTTTTTTCTCAAACCATTCTTTGTCTACTATCGACAATTCCTTATTGTGCAGAAACGATCTTTCATATTCTTCATCAGACAAACAAAACCGATTCACATAAACAATCGATTCTATCCGAATTAATTCGTTTGATATCTTATTTAAATTTTAGTTTAACATTTTATACGAATTTCTATTCATCGAAGATCTTTCGTCAATTAGCACGAAAAGTTCTTCGAAATCTCTTCAAATCGAAACAAATCATTTCAACACAAATTACAATTATTAATCATCATCAAGAAACTCATCAAACTCAATTAACAATAAGACCATCTCGAACCGTAAATATCACACATGTTGCAATCATATCCTAGGAAAATTTGCTCTCGGAAAGAGTTAATCTTTTTCGACTTTACATGTTTAAAAACAAAAGAAAAACAATGAAATCTAATATATGATATATATTTACTCAGAAAATATGTTTATTTACGTTGTTTGCCTCGAATAAAAATCCGGTCGGATTTTATGTTTTTTTCTTGTTAACACGAGAGATATCATTTACGCATAGAGAAAAACGAGATAAGTCAAAAAAAATTTAGCTTTGACTTTGTTGATTTGTTTTCAAATTCACATTTCAATATTGAAATACGATCGAAAGACATGATATTTCAATCTAATAAATAAAAATACGACATTCACCGTTTAAATTGAATGAGTAATAAGTGCTCTTATAAATTGCTATCTAGTCATTTAAAAAATAAATATTCTTATCAATATAATGTTTGGAATATAGACGAGCAAAGTTTAGAATGACGTTTTACAACAACGAAAAAATGTTCTCGTTTTGCTATGTTATCTCAAAACGATGTGGACTTTATTTTGCTTTTTTTTTCTAAGCCCAGTTGCGAGTTCCATCTATCGATTTGAAAGAAGAAGAGAAAAACATACAAATAATATATCGATGAGAACAAAAAAAAATAAACGAACGAGACCTAATACAGAGAACTATGGCTTCGACGATGACGCATCCGTTCTATAGATCATATATTTTGCTCGTCATCTTTTTCATCCTTCTCTTCTGGCCACAGCTTGTAAACAATGAGAATATAAGCAAATAGAAAAAAGCAAACTTTGCTTTCTCTTCTTCTTTTTCTATCTGTGTGACAAGTCCTTTCGTTGATATATCATCTCTAACGGTGGCCTTCGTTCTCTATTTTTATCATCATTTTATATCAACTTGACTTTGACCATTCGTTTCGATTTGATCAATGATTGGTATCGACAGCAGTACAAGCGACGTTCTTAACGTAACAATTCATGTTGTCTGTTATATTTTAATCGGTGGCTGGACATTACTAGCAACATTCCATATACTTGGTATTTCCTATGGGTATGTAGATTCATTTCAAATTCGAACTAGCTCGAGTAAAACCAAAAGAATGTTTCGCTCGTAAATGTCTGCGTAATTTGACTAAGAATAAGAATGAAAAATGAAATCTTACTTGTCAAATTCGATTACTTTGTAAAAGTAAAAGCAAAAACAACAACAGTCTACTTTCTTTCGCCGAAAAATGTTCAATAGAAATAGAAAAGAAGAGAAATGTTTTTATAATGGACTAGTTGTCATGGTTAACGCACGTTTCTTTTTCTCTTTTCCATTGCGATGTTTTTGTTTCAATTGATTGAAATCAAGCATAGGTGGTAAACTATATTATTTTCTGTTCCTGTTCTTTGCGTCAACATTTAAAAGTACGTGTGTTTTTTTTCCTCTCTCTCTCTTTCTCCTTGTCTGTCTCTTCTTCCCTCGCTTCCTTTCTCCTCTATCGTTTATTCACAAATCGTTACTCTCTGTCTCTTTCTTCTTCTCTCTTTCTCTATTTTTTTACATCGTTCTTTTGCTCAGTTTTGATCGCCCTCTCGTCATCGTTTACTTCGTCATTCATTCATTCATTCATTCATTTATTCTTATGTGTATCATCTTTCTATAACGCCTTCGTATTAATAACAACAAAGAAGAAAAAAAAACGGAGGAGAAGCAACATACGAAGACAAATAGACAAATTGTGCCGAAATGCATAAAGGTCGATGACAATTTATAGGCCAGTGCCATATATATGACAATCTAATCGTTGGACATGTTTCTTCTTCATATTTTATACACAATCGCTCTTTCGATAACTCTCGTTTTAACGATCTTAGTTCTTGTGCTCGTTTGGCTATTTCATATTAGTGGAATGAGCTATGGGTAAGTGCAAACATGATTTCGATTAAGAACGTATCCTTTCGTTCGTATTTCGATGAATGACTTATTGACCGCTTCCGTTTGGCATTTAGCCAACGTTTTCTTCTTCTTTTCTTTTGGTCAATACGAAATCATATTGATGATTTGCTAAGATAATAAGACGAGACAAGATCATCACTGAGATATAACTTGACCTCATTAGAAATTCGTTCGAAATGTTTATTCAACTCAAATAAATCATGATGAATCGATTCAATCATAAAATAACAATATATATATATGTAGGCATTGATACAAACAAATAACGAACTCAATGTTATTATTGCGTGTGTAGTTTTCTCTCTCTTTTAGAAAGAAAAGGAGCTTAGATTTTCAAGGCGAAAAGTATTAATTGATTTCCGTTTGTTTTTTGTGAAAATAAAGAAAAGAACCTTGCACCTGTGTTGATGATGGCTTTTATTGTTTCTTCTTAGTCTGTACAAATTCCATCGAAAACCGTCACATAGTAATCTCAAAGACTTACCTGGTGTTTCAATAATCAAACCCTTAACAGGAACGGATTCGAATTTGTATGAAAATTTAAAAACATTTTTCAATTTACAATATCCTCGAGTAGGAATTGATTTTATTTTGACATACAAAACTATTTACGTTGCTTTTTATAGTATGAAATTTTATTTTGCGTTCAAGAACATGATAATGAATTAGTTGATATGATCGAACGACTTCGAAAACAATTTCCACATATTGAATCACAATTATTTATTGGTAAGTTTGGCATGTAAACATGATAGATATTGATCTTTTTTTGAAATCAGATACAATCAAAGAAAATACTGATGATGATCATCATCGTCAAGAAAATGATGACGATGACGATATTTCGTTGATAGCCAATATGAAACGAAAAAAGAGGTCATTTTGGAAACGAATTCGATGTTTCGGTACAAATCAAAAGCTACTAGGATCAGTTGCGTTTTGTTTTCCTCTAATATTTGCTCAACAACAAAATGCTTGAATGCGAACTAAATCGATCGTTGTAATTTTTGATGAGGGACGAAAGGAAAAAAAAACTCATAATAACATTATTGTCATCATCGATAATCGAGTTACGATAGAAGAATCTATTCGATTTCATTTTGTTTTTGTTCATCTAGGTTCACAAAAATCTTTATCCGGTGATAAATTACTAAAAAACGGAATGGATGAAATCAAAAATCCGAAAATATTCAATATGCTACCGGCTTATGAGAAGGCTCAATATCCATTTATATTAATATCAGATAGTGGCTTGATGATGCGTGAACATACATTATATGATATGGTTGCTTGCATGACAGATAATGTTGGTCTTGTTCATCAAATGCCATTTACATGTGATAGAAAAGGTTTTGCTGCATCAGTTGAAAAAGTCTATTTCGGTACTCAACATGCTCGAATGTACATGACGATTAATTTAATTGGAATCAATTGTGTAACAGGAATGTCCTGTTTAATACGTAAAGAATGTTTAGATCGTGTTGGCGGTTTACGTGCGTTCGGACATTATATCGCTGAAGATTATTATATAGCCGATGAAGTTGCTCGACAAGGTTGGAAATTAAATGTTGCATCGGTGCCAGCCCAACAAAATTCCGGAGATTATTCGGTATCATCATGGACCGATCGAATGATTCGTTGGTGTAAATTACGAATGCGTTTGAGTCCATTGGCCTATTTAGAACCTTTACAGGAATGTTTTTCTTCGGCAATCTTAGCGGGTATTGTAACAAACTATTTATTCGAATGGAATGCACTTGTTATTGCCGCTTGTCATATTCTATTATGGTTTATTTTGGATTACTTAATGCTAAGAATAACTCAAGTATGTCACGAAAATAAATTGCATTTTGTGAATTGAATATCGTGTGTTGTTGTTTTCTAGGATGGTCCACTTCCTTTTTCCAAATTTGAATTTGCTATTGCGTGGCTCGTTCGAGAATTCTCGTCATTTTACATCTATTTCAAAGCATTTACCGGTTCATCAACGGTTAAATGGCGTGGCAAAGAATATCGTCTCGGATCAGGTACACGAGCTGAAGAACTCTCACCTTCACCTTCACTTACACCATCTCCAGCACCGTCCATTGTTGAAACAATTCCATCGGCATCGTCGCCATCGATATCGTCTATACAATCGACATTGTCATCAAATTCAACATTGCCGGTGGTTGGACCTCACATTCTATCTTCATCATCTACGACTAAACAAACATCTCAGCTTGTTTGAATTTGTCTTTCTTTCGTTTCTCTCTTTCTCTCATTACATTTTGTTTGATTTACTTTTCTTTTTTTTTGTTGATGTTGTTGTTTTCCTTCGTTTATTTCTCAACGACGTGCTGGTCACGATTTGCTCATGTCATTGCAATTTATGATGGAGATAGAGTTAGACTTAGTCTCCGGAGCCGACATTATCCGAGATTTCACAAAACCAACGCTTTAGCATTTATTATCCAACCAACAGTGTTTTGTTTTCTTCTATTCTGCTATTCTCTCTTTCTCTCTTTTTTTGCTGTCTAACTAAAGTAGGAATGATTCTTGTACGTGTGTTTGTCTTTGTCTTCTCTCTCTTTTTTTTCTTTCTATCGGCTGTCTACTTTTCTTTACTTTTGTGTGTCTGTTGATTATTGTTATACGAAGAAGAAGGAAGAAGAAAATGAAAAAAAAAATGAAATACTTCAAAGATCAATATTCTTTCATTATGAAAAGCATTGATTTAAAACAAATTCAAATCTCCAATTAAATTTATTTGCGTAGTATGAATACAAAAGAAAACAGATACTTCAATTTCAAATGAATAGATACCATACGAATGAATTAGACTACTAACAAGTATAACCATCTGGCAGAAATCATTGAATATCAATTGTTGTGATAATGAATTTGTCATATAAAAAGCAAATATATATATATATATCTCGATATTATCGATTCAAGGTTTTTGTTTGTGTATGGAAAACGGAAACCAATAGGCATAAATACTTAACAAATGAATTGCGGAAATTGAGTAGAGAAAAAAAAACACTATTCAATGAAGCAACAAGGCCATTCGATCTTTAAAAAATGTGAAATATTAAAAAAAGAAATAAACTCATTTGAAAATAACCAAATATTGACAGAATATTAAGTCAAGTCGAAAGTAAAGTCTCCTTTGAAATGGTTTTCAATTACTTTATATATGATAAGATTTTATTTTAGTTTTTCTTTAAAAAGACTGCCTAGTTTATCAACGAATAGAATAATAATGCACGAGAAAAAATGAAAATGTTAATTTTGATTACTGAAAACTGAGTTCTATGACAAAAATGTTCATTTTGTTTTTTAAAAACATTTATGATTCCACAGATTGTGGTTGTTGTTGTTGTTGTTCGTTATTGGTATTAATAATAGTTATCATTGAACTAACACGTGCAGCTGCTTCTTCTTCATCCTCGATTTTCATTGATTCATATTCATTTGTTGAACAAACTTCTCGAAATTGAACTACATCTTCACTTGGTAAAACAGTTTCATTGATAATTTCGATTGGTATCGTAACATTCGTAGGTATTGGTTCGCCAACTAATTGTTCGGCAAATGCTGTTGTTGGTAATATACAACTTTCTGTATTCGTACTTTTATCAACTTTTAATATTGATGATTTCTTCTTTTTATTTTTCGTTTTTTCAACTTTTTTCTTCGGTTCAGTTGTTGTCGTTGTTTCAGCAGCATTTTTTTGTTGTTCATTGACTTTGCTTTTGGTTAGTTTACCACCCATGATTAATCTCGAATTGAATCTGTAAAAGTGAAGACGAACGATATGTAAATACAAAAGAGATATCAACGATGTCTGAGAATAGAAAGCTGTAGGCAAATGTTGATATTGAAAAGAGAACAAAAAATAACAAAAGATAACAATGGAATGTACGTTGGCGATGCATATGTACATGATACTGTGGCTTTCAACTGTCATAGAATGAATGTGTTTCTTTCACAATGATCGAAATGATTAACTGTAGACACTTTTCTCATGAATTCCAAAGATAACACATGATGAAACATTTTTTATTTTATTTTAATATTTTCAATTCGTTTGCATATCGAAAGATAAAACAAATAATTTCTTTCTCTTTTCATTTTTATTTTAAATATATAAACAAAAAAAAAGAAGAAGATATCAAATGATCGATAGTCTAGTACATACACGCACACAAAAAACAACAAAAAAATGAGATGTAATGAAATAAATTTCAGCTAAGAGGAAGTTTATCAAATGAGCAGTCGATTTAATCACGATATTCTTCGAATTCTGGCCAACGATTATTTGTTTGCGTACCTAAAATTCTCAATATACAATTGAATTCGAATTTTTCATTGACAACATACCGTAATTTTGATCCCACCAGATTAAATCCTGTTGAATATCATGTGCTGTCAAACTCGCTTGATATTCTTCATTCATTTTATTCAAAATGGAATTGTCATGGGTTGCTGTTTGTAATAATTTCGAATATTCGTCGAATGTTTCTTTGAAAAAGTCGAGACGTTTCTTTTCGAAGGCTTGCGTTCGTTCGAAAACATCGGTCATCGCTTTTTCATAACGTGGCCTTTGTTCGCGTGCTTCGTTGATTGCTTGTTCGTATTTTGTTTTAGCAAAGCCAACTTCACGTCGAGCAACTTCGGCCTTATCAGCTAGTTTACGTTTTTGTTGATCATCAGCCGCTGTACGTTCGGCTTCGTCGGCTAATTTCGCTGTTTTACTTGCTTGAAAATAAGCTTTCTTGTATTCTGAAATTTTTTCGAGTAATTTAATCCAAGATTTTTGTGCATCGATGAAATCCTTTTCGAAATCTTTCGTAACTTTATAATGAACAAGTGATTTTTCATAGTTATCCTTTCGCCATTGTCGAAGTTTCGGAATCAACGAGTCGGTTAATGACGTTGATAGACTCGCGTGAACATCGGCGAGTTGTTCACCAGCTGTAACCGATTGATCCCAAACTTTTTTCGTTGTACCATATTCTTGTGATTTAACTAATTCGCCATGCCATTTACGTGACCAGGCCCGTAATTGATTCGTATAAACAGCTTCGAGTTGTGCTCGTTCTTCGAACATATCTGCTAATTGTTGAGCTAGATCATGACCATTTGTGCAACGTTTCAATGCAATTTCATAGGCGTTCGGTTCGAAAAAACCTCGGCCGTATGCAGAATTATTAGCGAATGCTTCTGGTCCAGCTGTTGCCGTACTCGAAACGGATATTGTCGGACTAAGTTGAGGCAGTTGAGAAGCGCTTTTTCGAGTGAACAAATTCATCTTGAATCGAGAAAGAAAGTAGAAGATAAAGATTTTCAATCAAATATATTTTATCTATCGATGTACGTGCGTATGAATCACGATCGTACTACTACGCAAAAAATAATAACAGAAGAAGACAACAAATAGAAAACAATTCATTCATTTCTGTCTGTTCGCGTTTATTCACTTGTTCGATGCGGTCGAGCCACTCGCATTGGCGTTTATCGACGAGAAAGTTCGAAGAAACAACAGAAAAAGAAAAAAACAAGAATACTAACTATGAGCAATATAGCTGAATCACTCTCAAGAAATACGGAGGAAGAAAAAGAAGAAGAAGGAAAAGATGTTCTGTAACGTCATGCTTACAATTCAATACAATCATTTCGGATTGTTCTCATCTGGTTAACACATGAAAGTGTATGAAAATCTCAAGATCAAAGTACAAGAAATGGGAAGTTGATGTCACGGATCTTAATAAATTCTTTTCCCTCAAATTTCCCCTTTTGTTTTATCGATAATAATATAAAGAAAAAGCAATACAAAATGATAATTAATTTAAACGATTTGAATACAAATACAAGATAGTTCTCAACGCTGTTCTACACAAGGTATACTTGCGCAAATAAAATCATGGATCTTTTATTGATTGTTTAGTTTTAAAATACGAGACCGAATTTATAAAGGACATTCATCGGCGTGATATAAAGTTGTTGTTTTTTCTTTGTAAGTTATTTAGTTAAAATCGAGAATCCCATCGGTTCTCATCTGTAGGCTGTTAGCGGCTATAGGTTTTAATATATCACCGTACTTATTCAAGCATAGCGGAAAAAAATGAAACCATGCCGTTATCTTCTTTATTTTTCATATATATATATATATGATGCATAATAATATATTGCGCCTCAAGTTAGTCAAACATCCACGGAGTACTAGCAAATCATAATTGCTGATTTTCTTCTTTGAGTTTGATATGCTTCTATGCGAGGATATATAGATTTACATAGTCTGTTCGAGGTACGAGAAGAACATTCCATAAACTCAATTATTAATAATTTTCGTATCTTCTTTCGTATTGTTTTTATAAAAAAAGTATACTAGCCCTTGTAATGCTCATAATATAAAATAAATAATTAGAAATCGAATACCTGTTCTATATTCGATACTTGTTTCTGAGAGTTATTCTTTTAACCGTTAAATATAAATGGAAATATATATATATATATATGCGCTAGCCTGCGTAATAATGATCGAGTTGGAACAATAACAGACCTGATTTAAAGACCTTTAGTGAGTGAGTAGTAAAAACTCATTCTGGAATCAACCAACCGTATTTATATAATAAATTATTTGCATGACTTTCCTAACATTATTCTTTCTTTTTATAGCCTATTTACGTAGTATTTTTGTTTAAAACAAACTAATTAACTCCTTCCATATCAATTCCAAGCCAACAGTACAATGCGTTCAATTTTATTTGTTTTGTTTCTAACTCTTGTTCAATGTAATATTGATTCCAATGACAAAGTTATGTTTCGCATCTATGAACGTTTAGCATTTAAACATTGTGGTATCGATAATTATACGTTATGGTTAAAAAAACAAGACAATTTCAAGGAATTTCTTCAGATAGCTCATTTCTTTTTCGCTGACGATTACATAAAAAGTGAACAAGAAAAATATCGGCTACAACATCAATGTTTACGTGTCGTTGAACGCCTTCCAATATTCGTTGGAAGTGGATGATTAAAAACAAATGAATTGTTTTTTATGAACAGTTTATTTCTTTTCCTTTTTTTTTAAATTCAATAAAAGAAAAAAAACGCACAACAAACCAAACAAAATCTATATGAGTTTACTATTTAGCTGTAGCACTAGCTGGCAATGTTGTTTGCCTTTTAATTGGCAAATTACAATCTAATTTTCCACGAATAACTTTATAATGTACACCAGGCAAATCTTTTGTTCGTCCACCACGTATTAATACACTATGATGTTCTTGTAAATTATGTCCTTCGCCTGGTATATGCGCAACAACTTCGAGACCATTTTCTAAACGAACACGACAACATTTTCGATTAGCTGAATTGGGCTTTCGTGGTTTACGAATTATTGTTTTCAAAACAATGCCTAACACGAACGAACAAACAAACAACGCATTTCATTTAAATCAAATAATGATTTTCATATGAATACAAACCACGCATTGTTGGTTGTTCATCCATTTTACTTTTGGGTCGAGGTCGTATGCCTGTTATCCATATTGTATTCGTATGCATATGCCAAAGCGTATTAAAACTTCGACGAATCGTCATCGCTGGTATTGACGAAAGCATACTACTAGTTGTTACAATTGATTTCAATAAATTACTCAACATTCTGGGTTTTTTTTTATTTCAATCTAAAACGTATGTGTATATCTTGTATATAAGATGCAAACAAACAAAAAAAGAAACCAAAGAAGAAAAATAATAATAAAAAACACAAAACAAAGAAAAGATTAAAATAAAGTTTCTATTCGTATGATTTAATCCACGATTAGATGACGTGTCAAATACCAAATAAATAACGGTTGTAAAAGAACAATTAGAAGAAGTAAATAAATTCGACGTTTATTTCCACCGAAATTATACGATCGTGTTGCATCGGTATCGGGTAGAATTTGCAGACGAAGACACTTCACCTAAATATACAGAAAACAAAATTATTTCTGCATGTTGTGTTTTTAATTATATTAATCGTACGAGAAAGTATGATAACGATAGACTAACATAAAGTAATGAACAACGATAAATAAACAATGAATGCGTGACTAAATACGATGATAATGCAGTAATCATGCCAACGTATTTGTAACCACAATATGCAACTAAATCGAGAGTACGTAATTTTGATTGAACATTGAAGATGTAAAATGTGAAACAAAGAACACAGATTTCGATTATATTCCAAACAAGAACTGATGAAGCATGCATGCCTAATTGTTCCGGAGTAAATCTTTTAAGAATAAAACAAAAAAAAACAAGATCAATATTGAAGTCAATCGTAAAAATCCTACGTACCTATCTTGCGTTCCAAGAACAAGACCGGCAACGAGAACATAAGTTATAGCACTCATTACTGAAATAAATTTTAAAAAAAACAACGAAACAGTAAATTAGGAAAGGTAAAGCAAAACAAAAGATTTGTTTACATGGGATGTAATAATCAGGTGCGTTTGTATCGACTCGTGGTGGTACTGGTTCATCAGCACTGTATCCTAAGGACCAATTCTAAGTACAGAATGTCAAAAGAATATCATGAAATAGCTTTTCTTTTTATATTCTTACTCGTGGACGAAAAGGGAAAAGGAGTAGAAAGAGTTTATTTAGAACGTATGTTTGATCGACGGCAAAATAATATTTTATTGATGAAATGGATTTTTTCATCTAGAATTTCATTGAATTAATTTGATAGCAATGAGTATAAACGTGTTTTGTTTCATCTTTTGTCCTACTTCATTCGGCAGCATTTCAACAGTTTTTCCAGTAAAATCTTTCATTCCTTGTCCAACGACATTCAAACCGACATTGAATAAAGGATTATTCGATAGATATTCCATGCCTGGTATGACTTGACTTGGTCCCATTTGTTGTTGTTGTTGTTGTTGAGATGAAGGAGCATAGAAAGCTGTTTGAGGTGAAAAAAATGCATTATGCGATTGAGCAGGTTGGTGTTGAGGAATATTGTAATCGTTTGTATACGCTGGCGGAACTTGCTGCGGTTGAGGCATCGAATAATCGCCAGCATAGTTCGATTGAGACGTTGTTGAATAATCATTTCCATAGTTTGATGGGATTTGGTTGTCAGCTAAAATTTCAAAGACAAATAGTCGAAAATAATCAAAAAGATTTGTGCAAACTATAAGGAGCTGTTGGCTGATAGAATTGCGATGGTGGTGGTTGTTGTTGTTGCTGCTGCTGTTGCTGTTGTTGTTGTTGTTGAGGATGTGGATAGTTTTTTGAAAGTCGCATTGGTCCACCTATAAGTCGATGTATTCAAAAGTTAAATGAATCATTCAATTAATCATAACTCACGAGAACTCATCTTGTCAATACGTGTCTCTCTATTAGATGATATAAGGAAAATAATGCATTAAATCCATATTAAACCGAGATGTGATGCGTTCATACTTACAGACTAATTTACCAATCAAAATAGCGAAAGAGCCTCAACAGATGTCGCTTTCTTCCTATACACCTATATTCTCAAACAGACAAGTACAGAAGTGTAAAAGAAAAAGACAATTTTTATTTATTCCAAATTATTTGCAACTAGAAAAGTCGATTTAGTTGCTACATCTAATGTATTATTTGTTAATTGATTATTTGTAATTGTAATACGATCAGCATTTGTATCAACAGTTATAGCATTACCAATACTATCTTTAAAATAATTATTATTAATCATAGCTCGTCCGCTTTGAATATGAATGCATGGTTTTGTTTGATTCCAATCAGCTAATATCGAATCACTAATCGATATTAGACCTGGATGATCCCAAACAAGACATTGTTCGAAATGGCCCCATATAGATGCACCTCGTATGACAACTGTCGCATCCTTTGCATGTACTCCTGGGGTACTACGTCCAACGATTGCCACACGAGTTGTACCACCTTTAGCATTAGCGAGATTTAAATTTGAAAATAGAATGCCTTCTGTTTGCGTGTATGATATATCGATGCCGATATCGACTTGATCGAAATTAATATCTGTAAATTGTCCATTACATGAACCATACGTACTTTTATCGAATAACATTCCTGTATGATATCCAAAACTAAACACATCTTCGACGATTTCCCAATCAGTTCGTTGAAATATGAATGTAATTCCGTTGTTATTTATCCAATCACGAAATGCAGGATCATGCGACCAAAACGAATAGAAATGTATATGAACTATACGTCCAATATCATAACATTGATCAACAGCAATACCGACAGCTAACGGCTGACCGTAGACATTCTCAAACCAATGTCGAGGTGCTTGATATGTTGCTGCATCGATGCCTTTCCATGGATTAACTAACATAACATCTTTAACGAAATTATTCTCAATTCGTTGGTTGACTTGTCCACAACGAATTGTCCATGGATATGGTATTGGTGGCGTAGTAATGACTTGATTCGGATAATAAATTTGTAAACCTTCGACACCACTATTCGCTCCGAATAGAGATATGAATGGCATTCCTGTTTCATTGCCAGCATCAGCTACAGCAAGAAGTGTTGTACCTGAAGTACGATTTGCATACGGATCACCCCAATCTCTTTGTACATGAGATGCAACACCTTTCAAGACAGTCGCTGCAGGCACAACCAAATGTGTAGCAATCATATAATTCCCTTCAGGAACAAAAACAACACCACCACCTAAAGCACCAACATCGTTCAATGCTTGTTGAATTGCATTTGTATCATCGGTGATACCATTTCCTGTTGCATTATACGGTGGAGATTTAACATTGACATAACCAAATATTGCATCGATTTGAATGTTCATCATTTTTGAACTTGGATGACTAAATCGATAATTATGACCTTGACTATCGCTTATCAATAGTATCGATATTAATAGAAACATTAATTTCATTTTCATTTACTTAATAAGACTGTTCTCGAGTTCGTCTCAAGGCCCTTAAAGATCGTATATTTTAAAACAACGATATTGTCGTTGTCTTATCATTTTTATCAAACGATAACCATGCACCTAATTCTTTCATTTAAACTAAATTCTCAACATTTTCAATCATAGCATAGATGTCATATGCTGTTATTTATAAGCATGGCTAGATAATTGACGTAATTATGCAAACGTTATTTTGCTCGAGGAGAGAAAAAATAATATAAATAATATCGTTGCATGTATGAAGGATAGAAGAAAAGAAAAATGACAGATCAGTCAATCAAGCAATTTCATAGCAGTCATACGTCGATTGTTGATTCATATCCGAAAAGATGCCTATAGGAAATGTATTTGCACGTTGTTGTTGTTGTCGCCGTGGTTGTTGGTAAGTTTGAAATGAAAATTTGAATATCGTTTAGTCTGATAATCATATCTATTAGTCGTAAAGAAATTCCACCGGGTGGTATTAGCGAATTTCGACCAGTGAAGAAAGAGGATATGGAAATTTGGAACTTAGTAAACAATTTCAATTAATATCTCTGATTTTTCTTTGACAAAAATATATTTAGTATCAGCAACATTTGCAAAGAAAACTTCAGGAACAATTCAATCTGCCTAGTACTTATAAACTTATACCAGTTCGAGTTGCTACTCAAGTCGTTAGTGGAATGAATTATTTCTTTAGGGTACGAAAAGAAAAACTAGATATATTTCCTTTCATTAGCTAAAGGTTCTGTTTAGATCAAATTACCCAATGGTAAATATGCAACAGCTTGCGTTTGGCATACACCGTGGGAGCCCGATACGCATGGTAAAGACGAACAAGTGACTGTTCACGAAAATGTAGTCAAACGACCTAATACAACTTTTGGCTAAATCTTCACATATATATATATGCTTATGGACTCTGTTTTTCATTATCCTCATGTGTTTTTTTTATTCACTATTCAGTCTATATCTTTTTTTAAATAAAAAGCTTGTTTATTCATGAATATTATTTTCAATAGAACAAAATAGGATTCAGTTTTTAAATACCATCAGTTAATCTCACATGTTTTCGTGGTTGTGATGTGATTACTCTATCATATAAAACGATAGAATGCTCTCGTATCAACAGTAATAAGACTTACGATCCATCACGGCCCGGACAACAACAATCAAGTGGAATACATACAACGCAATCAACAGGTCCACAATCGCAGCACAACTAAAACAAATCTTTGAAATAAAAATCAATATTTTTAAAAATCTTTCTTACGGGAATACACATGTTTCAAATTCTGCTAATTTTATCGAATGAGTAACTAAATGTACTTTTTCGTCATTTACTAATATTATCTAAATGACGTACTCTCTATTGTTTATGTCACGCCTTTTTTCTCTTCGTTGCCTTTAATCGATCTGTCGTTTCTTCAAGGTTGTACAAAAATAAATCAGTCATATGTATCAAAGATTTGAAATATCTTCGACTTTTTTTTTTTACTATTAATCAATGTAACGACGATGATTTGATGTATTTTAAAAACCTTTTGAATGGAGGAGACATCTGTTTACCTGAGGTAAAAAATGGAAAAAGAAAAGAAAAAAGATAAAAATCGATTGATGTGCATTCAACCTTGCGAAAACGAAAAAGACAGATGACGATATCCGAAGATCAAAGAGCAACTTGGTATCAAAATGGTCTTCAACGACCATTATTACCAACGAATAATAAGTTTGTTACTCGAAATATTTTTCTCATGTACGTTTGTTTTTATTTTTAAATAAATCGATTGAATTTCTACACTATTTTTACTGATTGTTATAGAGGACCGCCGGGAACTGGTAAAACTACAGTTGGACGTGAATTAGCTCGTCTATTGAACAAACCTCTTATCGATATTGATGATGATTGGTTAGAACCTCGATGGAAAACAAGTGTTGCTTCGAAATTAGCCGAACTTGGCGATGAAAAATTCATTGAAGCCGAAGGTCAAGAATTGCTTGCATTTAATCTTGAAAATCATATTGTTTCTCTCACTGGTTCAAATCCATTGCATACGAAATCAATGGAACATCTTTCTCATAATGGTATCTTCGTGTTTTTGGATACGCCAAGACAAACAATCTTACATCGATGTGAAATTATGCTTGTCGATCGTATCGTTGGACAGAGTACGAGAACATTAAATGATATTCTTGCATGGCGTGAGCATATCTATGAGAAATTCTATGATCTTCGAGTTCTTATTGGTAAAAATCAAACGCCAACACAGGTTGCCGAACAAATTATTCGACAGTTAGAAAATCAAGCTAAAATGTACGAAAGTACACGAGCAAATTCACAAGAAAATAAACAACAATTTCTCGATGTTGTTCAACAAGGACTTGCGTCCGATGGCGGATTGTTCAGTAAGAAAAAAAGAATCGATCTTTACAAAAGTCAAGAATTTGTTTTTTTTTCTTTGAAAAGCTACTCAATCATTCAATCCATTTTCATTAAATGAACTCGAACGTTTAGTTGGCCTGCCTTATCCTGAAATTGCTTTACGTGTTATGGAACGATTTTCACTTGGTACTCTTCATCCGTCACATTTGCGTTCTTTACTTTGGCAAGCTTATGCTTCATTTCCTCAGCAGATTCTACCCGTACGACACTTGAGAAATAATCAGTATTTAATCGAAACATTTCATGGACCAACAGCGTCATTTAAAGATCTAAGTCTTCAATTATTGCCTCATTTAATGCAAGCAGCAACAACAACAACAACAGAATTAACATCGAATAATGAGAAGAAAACCAGTCGATTAGGTCTTCTAGTTGCCACATCAGGTGATACAGGTTGTGCAGCTTTAGATGCATTTGCACGATTACCTGGTACGCCTGTGATTGTTCTCTATCCGAATACGGGTGTATCAATTGTTCAAAAGGCCCAAATGCAAACAGCAACGGGTGATGTTTGTGTTTTAGGTGTCGATGGAGATTTTGATTTCTGGTAAATAGATACGAAACTTACTTTTTGATTTCATTTTGTTTTGTTTTTCAGTCAAAATACAGTTAAAGATCTTTTCAATGATAAAACTTTTCTTTCCGAAGTTAATCAACTCATTCCTGGCCTTCAGCTTTCGTCAGCCAATAGTATCAATTGGGCACGATTTTTACCTCAAGTCGTATTTACCATAGCATCCTATGTACAATTACTCGAACAAAATGTTATTAAACTAGGCGATCCAATCGATGTTTGTATTCCGACGGGAAATTTTGGTAATATGTTAGGTGCTGTTTTCGCTCGACGATTAGGTCTACCCGTTCGACATTTAATTACTGCATCGAATGAAAATAATATCATTGCTGATTTCACTCGTACAGGTTTGTATGATTTACGTCATCGATCATTTCATAAAACGATCAGTCCAAGTATTGATATTTTAATAAGTTCAAATCTCGAACGATTTCTTTATTTATCAACAAATGGTGATGCATCATTAATTCGAGATTTATTTACTAAACTTGCTCAAGATCGATATTTTCAAGTCGATTCAAATTTATTAAAACAAATTCAATCAGAAATCCAAGGTGATTGGACAACTGAAGATCAATGTATTGAAACAATGAAAAATATTTACGAACAAACAAAACAACTCATCGATCCGCACACAGCTGTTGGCGTACATGTTGCTGATAAATATTCAAAAGAAGACAATGTTCCAATGCTTATCTCGTCGACTGCACATTACGGCAAATTTCCTCGACCTGTTCTGAAAGCTCTCGGGAATAGTCAACCATCATCATCAGATGATATAGCAAGTCTATTGAAAGATTTACAAGTATTACAATCAGAAACACCCATGCATCCGGAATTGATCGAATTGCCTAACAAACCAATCGTACATACGAATACCGTCGATGCAAATAAATCCGCAATTATCAAAGAAATCAAAATTTTTCTAGAAAAATTTGCCAATAAACATTAATCATTATTTTTAGCTACCAACAAACGAGAAAAAAAACTCAGCAGAACTTTAACCTCGATCTATTAACTTGATCTGCATATTTTAAATATTCCTCGCTAGTAAGAAGCAAACTGCAATCTGTTTGAGTATTAAATAGACTTTCTATTAAAGTCTATGCACAATAATGATGAGAATCATTTCAACCAATGAACTCTTATACGTTTTAATTACCATTCTTAAGAGCAAAAAGGCATTTTCTTCATGATTTAACTCGGAAAATGAAACTCAGAAACAATATAGAGGGGAAAAAAGAACAAATGTTGATGAATAATATTTCTTACAATTGATTTGTCAAAAGAAATTCTCATCTTTCTTATCAATTTAACTAAACACAGACAATTTCAATCATTATTCAATTGACGTCAATGTTCATCAGTCATTTCGATTGATTCGACTACACGTCTTTATCTTTTTCTTGAACAAATAATCAATAGTAGAGAAAAAAGAGAGAGAGAGAGAAAGATGAAGATATTTCGGAGAATATGAATACAATTGCTTTTAGTCCACCCACTGGTATGACCCTGTTCATGTGTGTGAAAAGAATATTTAAAAAATAGAGAGAGAACAAGAGAGGAGAGAAAAAAAATCGAGGGGAGAGAGAGAGAATCCGACTATTCACTTTTTCTCTTTTATATAAAAGCCGATTTGTCGTCTTCATCGTAATTAATATTTGCAAATCAAGATCATGTGTATTGTTGTACCTTTTTGATCGTATTTGATTTTGACTTGCAAAGACTACAGCCGGAAAGATCGACATGGATCGTAAGTACTTGTTCTCGCGCTTCGATTATCTTTTGTTATACTAAAATTCGATCATACGAACAATTGATTTAACCACTTTCGCAACAATTCTATAGAGACCTCTCCCAATCGCCCGTTGGCTGAGAAGATGTTGTGGTATGCCTATTTGATTTCTGTCACTTTAGTTAACATCTGACTGCGCATATATGTATGTGTGTGTGTGTCTCCACCCTATTTTTCTGTCATCAACATCATCATAGTGCTCTCTAACTTCTTCTCCTCTCCTCTCCTCTTCTTCTTTTCTTCTCATTTTCTTAGCAGCAATTGAAATAATGTTGTTAGAAGTCGTTCGCTCTCGTCAATCAAAGACGCTTTTTCATTGGCAGTAGTTAGTCGTTTTCTTTGCTTGTAAGAATGAATCAAAAAAAGCTAAAAAAAGAAAAAAAAAGAAAATGAAGAGGAAAAGGCGAAGAAATCTATGCTAACAATAGCTAACATATATATAAAAACGAAGAAGAAGAAGAAGAAAAAAGCCGAGAGAACATTGTTCAACATCGACACTTCTTAAAACATTTAATAGCTGAAGAGAAGAAAAAGAAAAGCGAGGCCAACCATGGAGTCCACCGACCCTCAACTATCAAACAAGACCTCAACTCTATTGCCACCACCTTCAACTTGGCCAGCCTTGTACAGATCATATTTTGGTAGGATTTTGATTGTATAACTGGATATACATATGTGTGTGTGTGTGTGTGTCTATGTGGATATATTGATTGTCTTGTATTGAGATCATTGAATATCAGAAGAGAAAAGAAATGATAAAAATTTAAAAAATGAAACTATTCAATTTGTTATGTTGTATTTTTGTTTTTGATTTGTTCTCTCTCTTATTTCATTATCGAGTTAAGTTTCGATTGAACATATATGTTTATCACGCACAACGAATAAATCCTTTCGTAGGCATTTTTTTATTGTTTCTCAAACGAAATAATGTTCTGTCTGGAATGTAGTTCAGGTCATTGTGGTAATAAGTGAATGCTATAAGAGATGATGATGATGATCAAATTCTCCCTCTCTCTGCTTGTTATGTAAAAGAGTTCAAAAACGAGATAAAGGTCTTGTTGTCAATACACCTTGAAAAAAAGTTTTCTTTTAAAAAAAAACGAAAAAGACGCGTCACGAAGGTTACACACACATTTCGATGTATTCTTCATCTATTGTCTCGACATACGAAGACCTTTTTTCTTTCGAATGTGTTCTTTTCCTTCATTGTTGTTGTCACATTTGCTTAACCTTTCCGTTTTTCTTTTTCTTTTCGTTTCGTTTTTGTTGTATCCTCCAGCTTATCATCGTGTATTGTCATTTTTTCCTTGTTATCTCTCGCTTTTTTTTTCTTCATTCACATTTCACTATTAACAAGTCAATTTCGGTTTGTTTTTACTTTGAAAACAACGAAAAAGAAAAATTATTTCCCGTATGTATATCGACACTTTTTTTTGCATTATCTCTTATTATAAATAATGACCAACCGCGAGAGGCGAAGCAGAAGAGAAAAAAAAGGTCGTTATTAAACCATGTCCGTTTATTGTGAATACCAAATATCCGTTCCGATACAAGGTCAGATGAAGCTATATAGTTAACGAGACTCAAATGTTCTTTATGTGTATATGTTTGATAACCTAATATTATAGTGCTACTCGAGAGAAGAATTCTTTTTTTTTCTTCTCTCTCTCTCTCTTTCTTCTTTTTTGACCATCGGTTATTGAATGATTTGTCCGAGTATGAAGACATTCATATAATACAATGAATTGTAAGTAAAGACCTCTTCGCCAAAGAAAAAAAAAGGAAATATTAGCATTCATTGTCTTGTCGTACTTAACACATGTTTATTTTGAATAGACTCGAAAAACTCGACATGTGCTTTGCTTTTCTTTTTGTCTCTTTCTATCTCTTGTTGACGCTTGAAAAAAACGATCAGCAGCATGTAAGAATGAATTAATTGTGCATATGTGAAGATGATCGTTCTTTTTCCATATTTCATTCGCTGATTTTCTCAAACGATGAACTTGATTGGTCAAAATTTTTTTTTCATTCTCTTTCTTTTCATTTTTTTTCAGCGTTTGCATTTGGTTCACCGATGACACTTATGAATCATCATCACCATCATCAGCAACAACAACAACAACAGCAACAACAATATATTCCACCTTCATGGTCAACCACTGATAACAGCACACGTTTTCTTTCAATTGATTCCCAACAATCTCAACAACAACAACAACAACAACAGTGTCGTTCGTCATTTTCAAATGAAAATAATTCTTATTCGACAATATCATCGCATATTCAACCGAAATTAGAGCCAAATAATATTTTACTCAATGGTACAAATGAAAGTCTAATCGATGATCAACGTACAGATACACATTCGTCGATCATCAATGATAAACAAACAGTTGAATGTGTCGTATGCGGAGATAAATCGAGCGGAAAACACTACGGACAATATACATGTGAAGGATGTAAATCGTTTTTTAAACGTTCCGTTCGACGAAATTTAAATTATACATGCCGAGGAAAGTACGTTCGAAATCGATGATTACCTATGCCATTGAATTCTTGTTGTTGTTTGCTCTTTAGTCGAAAATGTCCGATAGATACTCATCATCGAAATCAATGTCAATACTGTCGATTTTCTCGTTGTTTAAAAATGGGCATGAGACGTGAAGGTTAATCATTTGTTTTCCAAAAATCTTTTTCTATTGTCTTCTTCTAGCTGTTCAACGTGGTCGTGTCCCGTCTGTAACGAATACTTATGGTCATTTTACGTTTCCATCTGATGCACACAATTATTTGAACAATTATATCTCGCATTTAGTTCGTGCTGAACCTTATTCATTTCTTTCCAATCGTTTTCAATCATCATCATCAACAACACCTGCACCTGGCAGTTCATCGAATTCGAATTCATCGACATCATCTGAAACCAATCCTAATCTAATCTCAATGGATAACGCATGTGAACTAGCAGCTAGTCTCCTATTTGGTGCCGTTGAATGGGCACGAAATATTCCATTTTTTCGTGAATTAAATCTTAATGATCAATGTTTATTATTGCAAGTAACTTGGAATGAATTGTTTCTTCTAAATGCCAGTCAATGTCATATGCCGATTCAAGCAACACAATTGTTGATTTTAAATGGCATTCATACGAATACGATTGAAACGGAAAAAGTTCAAACTTATCTTGATCAAACAAGAAAATTTCAAGAACAAGTCGAAAAATTCAAAGCCATGCATTTAGATCATGCAGAATATTCGTGTTTGAAAGCGATTATACTTTTTACACCCGATGTATCCGGTTTATCCGATCCGGCACATATCGATACTCTTCAAGAAAAATCCGTTCTTGCACTGGAAGAATATATTAAAAGTCAATATCCATCTCATTTAAATCGCTTTGGTAAACTTCTTCTTCGTTTACCAGCTTTAAAATTAGTTAGTTCACACGTAATCAAAGAAATATTCTTCGTTCGTTTGGTTGGCAAAACACCGATCGAGTCACTTATACGAGATATGCTATTAACAAATAGTACATTTCCAAACGGAACAGTTTCATCAACAGCAGCACCTTCATCATCATCATCGACAGCAGCAGCAACAGCAGCAACAACAACAGCAATACCTGCGTATAATTCAAATCAATATACAGCATTTGCACAGTAATAGAGCGAAGAAAAAAGATTATTTTTTATTCAAGGAATTCGATGGGCAGGTGTTTGCTTTTATAAAGCACTCGATTTCATTCTCAAATAGAAAACATATATATATATATATATATTATTTCAATTGGTGGACTTCAATTTTTTTCTTTCTTTCTTTTTTGTTTTGTTTTGTCATATTGAAAAATAAAACGTCTATATCTCTCTCATATGGCATCTGCTCGATTTCAAATTGAATGAGTTAAACAATTGTCAAAAGGCGTTCACCCGGAATTGATCTTTTTCTTTCTTGGATTGAAAAATAAATCGAGTCAGTCTAATTATATTTGATCCGGTCTTTCGATTAATTATTGATGAAAAGAAGAAGAAAAAGAAGAAGGAATGTCTGGAAGTCAATAGTTTCGAATGACATCTATCGATCGAGCAAAAATCAATTCGAAATTGAAATCAAACATTTCGTTTCAAAAATTTTCTTCGAAATTTCTTCGAAAATCTTTTTTGCAAACTAACTTTCTCTTCTCAATTAATAGAGGCAAAATTTCGTCACACCAATGAAATTCATTCATTGATTTCATATTGGTTCACAGTGTCTTGTCTTTATATCTAAACTTAACTCGGACACAGACATTTTTTTTTCTCCTCTCCCTTTCGATGAAATTATACAATTTAACACTACAACGTCCCGGTGGTATCACACATGTCATACATGGCAATTTCTCCGGACCGAAACAACAAGAAATCATTGTTTCACGCGGTTCGATTCTCGAAGTGCTCAAACCTGACCCAACGACAGGCAAAATTCACACCCTACTAACATCGAATGTATTCGGTATTATTCGAGCGCTTCATCCAATTCGATTGACGGGCAGTAATCGAGGTAGCTACGCCTTGTTCATTGGAAACAAAAGTCGAAATTAATCGATTGAATATGTTCTAGATTATATTGTTATTGGATCGGATTCTGGTCGAATATTGATTCTTGAATATAATGGACAGAAAAATGTTCTTGAAAAGGCAAGAAACGTTCGAAATTTGACAGCATTTTTCCTAGAGACTTTTCTTCAGTTAGGTACATCAAGAGACATTCGGTAAATCTGGTTGTAGACGAATTGTGCCCGGACAATTTCTTGCCATTGATCCCAAAGGACGTGCTGTTCTAATCGGTAGAATTCGGATGATTTGCTTATTCGAATATGTTCACTTGATTTGTTTTTGATTAGGCGCTTTGGAAAAACAAAAGTTAGTTTACATTCTCAATCGAGATTCTCAAGCACGTTTGACTATTTCATCGCCACTCGAAGCTCACAAAGCGAACACAATCACATTTCATACTGTTGGTGTCGATGTTGGATTCGAAAATCCTGTCTTTGCTTGTTTAGAAGTCGATTACGAAGTAAAAAACCACCACCACAACAACAAATAAGAATATTTTCTTTGATTTCGCTTTTGTTTTTTCTTTTGCAAAGGAATGTGATAACGATCCAACTGGCGAAGCCGCACGAGATTTGAAACAATCGTTGACATTCTATGAACTTGACTTAGGTCTTAATCATGTCGTTCGAAAGCAATCAGAGCTATTAGAACGTTTTGCCAATCTACTAATCACAGTTCCCGGTGGCACCGATGGACCGAGTGGTGTTCTTGTCTGTTCGGAAAATTATATAACATTTAAAAATTCCGGTGCTCAACCGGATATTAGCTGTCCGATACCTCGACGTCGAAATGAAATCGATGATCGTGATCGAACAATTCTCGTTGTTGCAGCAGCGACACATAAAACGAAAAATATGTTTTTCGTTCTCGTTCAAACTGAACAAGGAGATATTTTTAAAATTACATTGAATCATGATGCTGACATGGTAATATTGAATAAAACTTGAATTTCCGAGATTGTGTTCAAATTCAATTTGTTCTAGGTAACAGAAATTCGTTTGAAATACTTCGATACCGTTCCCGTGGCATCGGCCATGTGCGTTCTTCGTAGTGGTTTTCTTTTTATTGCATCTGAATTCGGCAATCAGTATGTTTACTTGCGAGATTAACAGAGGAAAACTAATTGAATTTGTGGTTTTTAGTTATTTATATCAAATCACACAATTAGGTGACGCTGATTCCGAACCGGAATTCAGTTCATTAGAACGTCTCGAAGAGGAAGATACATTCTTTTTCGTACCACGAAAATTAAAAAATCTCGTTCTCGTCGATGAAATGGATAGTTTATCACCGATAACATCTTGTCATATAGCTGATTTAGCTAATGAAGATACACCACAACTCTATGTCACTTGCGGACGAGGACCACGATCAACATTGAGAATACTTCGACACGGTTTAGAAGTAAAATCAATCTGTTCATTAAAATTTTCATATTTTGTTTTTGCTTTTATTAAGGTTACAGAAATGGCTGTTTCGGAATTACCTGGTAATCCGAATGCAGTATGGACTGTCAAAAAACGAGCTGATGGTAAAATTCTACAAACAACAAGTCGAAAACTAAGCTCTGATTTTCTTTTTGTTCAGAATTATTCGATGCATATATCGTCGTTTCATTTACAAATGCTACTTTAGTTCTTTCGATCGGTGAAACCGTCGAAGAAGTCACAGATTCGGGTTTTCTGGGTACAACACCGACATTATCCTGCAGTCAACTCGGCGACGATTCGCTTCTTCAGATCTACCGTGAAGGCATGCGACATATTCGTGCTGACAAACGTGTCAACGAATGGCGAGCGCCCGGCAAAAAAACGATCACACGTGCAGCTGTCAATCAACGGCAAGTTGTCATCGGTTTAACCGGTGGCGAACTTGTTTGCTTCGAAATGGACGTTACCGGGCAACTAAACGAATATACCGAACGAAAGGAAATGCCCGGTGATATTCTTTGCATGGCACTTGGCACAATACCTGAAGGTGAACAACGCTCGCGTTTTCTTGCTGTTGGCCTGTCGGACAGTACAGTGAGAATACTTTCGCTCGATCCACAGAATTGCTTGGAACGATTGAGTATGCAAGCATTGCCAGCGATAGCTGAATCGCTGTGTATTGTCAAAATGAATACGACTGAAGGCGGTGTTGTTGTTGATACGAGCGGCGGACGAGAACAACAGATCGGCTCGACGGGAACCTCGTATTTAAATATCGGTTTACAGAATGGTGTACTTCTTCGAAGTGTTTTGGATTCAGTTACTGGCGATATGTCCGATACACGTACGAGATATATCGGCTCGAGACCGGTCAAATTATTTCGAATCTTAGTTCACGGCGGTGAAGCTGTACGTGTTTTCTATTTTCAATTTAGCAGAAAAATAAAAACCGAGTTGTTGTTGTTTTTTTTTCGTTTCAGGTTTTAGCAATGTCGAGTCGAACATGGCTCAGTTATTCATACCAAGGTCGTTTTCATCTAACGCCTCTCTCCTACGAATCTCTCGAACATGCGTCCAGTTTTGCGTCGGAACAATGTTCCGAAGGTATCGTCGCCATAGCGGGCAACACTCTTCGGTACGAGAATAAATCATTCCAAACAAAATTCAATCAATTTTCGTCTGTTTCTTTTCTCTCTTGTAGAATTTTAACATTAGAAAAACTCGGTGCGATATTCAATCAAGAAATTCGTAAATTAAAACTAACACCACGTCGTTTTATCATTCATCCGGAAATGCATTGGCTCTACGTGATCGAATCTGATCACGCATCGTACACTGAAATCACCAAACAGCAAAAACGTGAACAAATCGGCAAAGAAATGATCGATGCTGTCGACGAAAAAGACAAAGAAGCAACACGAGAAGTCGTGAACACGATGTTAGCCGAGAAGATTCCCGAGGAAACATTCGGCGCACCGAAAGCCGGCAATGGTGCCTGGGCTGCACAGCTACGTATCATGGATCCGATTAGCGGAGAAACGAAGTTTATCTACGAATTCGAACAGAACGAATCCGCCGTTTGGTAAAAACGAACCGACATGTGTTTTTCTTTAATTCGTCTGTTTTAGTTTGAGTTTAATGCGATTTGATACGCGACCAGCGGACACGTTTTTACTCGTCGGCGTAGCGCGTGATCTCGTTCTCTCGCCACGTTCGCATTCAGGCGGCATGATCTATTGTTTTCTCGTGTTGGAAAATGGCGAACGATTACATTTTATTCATCGAACTGTTGTCGATGAAATTCCAAGTAAGAGCAAAAAGAGAAAAAAAAACGTGCGATGAAAAAGAAATTCTCTTGTCTTTTTTTAGCCGCGATTTATCCATTTATTGGCAAAGCTCTGATTGCTGTCGGTCCTTGTATTCGAATTTATGAAATTGGAAAGAAAAAATTACTAAAAAAATGCGAGAATAAGGTAAGTAAATCGACTGAAAATCTTCGGTTTCAATGAAATTCAGTATTTTTCTTTCCAATGAAAATATTGAGATGAAACAGAAGAAAATAAATCGTACTGATTTTAGCTCGTTAGCATGTTCTTTTATACATTCTGACGTGTATAAATCAGTAACAAACGAAAAACAACAAAAACAAAATCGACGTTGATTTATTTTTCCCTTCAGAATATTCCAAATCAAGTTGTGACTCTTCAAACATTAGGCAATCGAATTTTCGCCACTGATGTTCAAGAAAGTGTACATATATTTCGATATAAACCAATGGAAAATCAAATTGTCACATTCGCTGATGACACTTGCCCGAGATTTACTGTTGCAGCATGTTTGCTCGACTATAGTACCGCCTGTGTAACAGATAAATTCGGAAATATCGCGATCGTATGTCACACAGAAATCGTTACCTTTTCGTTTGAAAAAAAATGAGGTTTTTTTTTTGTTAAAAATAGTTACGTATTCCTGTCGATGCAAATGATGATGTTGAAATCGATCCAACTGGAAGTAAAGGTCTTTGGGATCGGGGTTTGTTAAATGGTGCATCGAATAAAGTAATTGAAATAACGAAAAGTACATCGATTAATATGTACGATTGTTTTTAGTGCGAATTATTGGCACATTTTTATATTGGAGAAACTGTGACATCAGTTCAACGTGCGACTTTGATTCCAGGTGGATTTGAATCTCTCGTTTATACGACATTATCAGGATCGATCGGTGTACTTTTACCATTCTCATCGAATGAGGTATGAAAATTGACCGATTTTGCTGTGTGAAATGATGAATAAAAGATCAAGTCGTTTACAATTCTGATATTGATCTTTGACGATAAAAAATCCATTGATTTCTGATCACACATCGAAATGTAAAACAAACAAATCTATAAATTTCGTTTTCTTCTAGGATTATGACTTCTTCCAACATTTGGAAATGCACATGCGTGCTGAATATCAAACTTTAGTCGGACGAGATCATCTAGCGTATCGATCGTATTACTATCCAGTTAAAGTAAAAGCCGAGATGATTGTCTTCTTTTTTTTTGATTTTTTTATTTTGAAGAATGTGATCGATGGAGATCTCTGCGAACAATATAATCATTTAGACATCAACAAACAACGAATGATTGCCGAGGGTCTCGATCGAACAACGAGCGAAGTGGCAAAAAAATTAGAAGATCTTCGTACACGATTTGCTTTCTAATCGGAATAAAAAAAACATAAACTTTCTTGTGTTTCATCGGTCTTTTTTTTCTGTATTAATGTTTGTATTCATAAATGTTGTTCATATAGGTAATCTTTGATTTCACAAATAAAAACTCAAACGAAAAGTTTAACGGACTTGAAAAACAAACGAAAGCAAAACTCATTGAATAATTCGATTTTCTATAAGAAGAAAATATGTGATTGTAAATTCTATTATTCACACATATGTTTCCTTTCATCTCAATATTTACGTTCGATCACAGTAAAGAACACTATGTAAATTGACTTTACCTCTAGGCAAATGTGATTTAACGAGAGGTGTCATAAAATATGAGTATTTTGAATTAAGACGCGGATTGCTATGATCTAGAGGGAAAAAAGTACAATACGTTCTTTTTCTTGTTATATGAAATTACGATCAGAGAGTTAATAATTGAATTGAAACAAGCAAATGGCAGGAATTTCTCTTTCTTTCTCGTTCTTTGACTCAAAAAGGAATAAATTTTCTTTTTCGTCAGAATAAAAAGAAAGAGTACGATAGTACACCCTATCATATCGTTGTGCATTTTTCTTTCTTTCCTTCTTGACAGAGTAATCTTGAGTTTTAATGACAAAATTCTTTACGAGAAAAGAGCGAGAGGCGAAATCTTAATCTCACCCTCAAGATTATTACTCATTTGATCTTTGAATTTTGTAATCGAATGAGAAAAAAGAAAGAAAGTTAGCAAACACGGAAGTTTTTTTATATCAAATAACAGACAAGTACTGCAAAAAATTTTCTTCTTCGTCGTCTGCATTTCACCGACTTGTGCAAACAGGTTTATTTACACAAAGACCACCTATTCAAAGACTTTCTTATTTCGTTAAGATTGATGAATTTTCTTTTTTTTCTTTCCAGATGTTGATGTAATTGGAATCTGTCAAAGAAAAACGCCAGAGACATTATTCATGCTTCTTTTTTATTTCTCAATAAGATTATAAATGATTGATGATAGCAAGGCGATTATTCGACATTCAATGCGTTATATTTCTCGAATTGTCAATAGTTTTCGATGGGTACTCACATTTTTCGGTAGAATCAAACGAAACAAGCCGCATTCATTTGAATAAATTTTCTTTTGTTTTCTAGTTTTATTTATTCTCACTTACTTTTCAATAAATTGCCTATCGAAAGCAAGTTTATACGGTGCATTAAATATTTTTACTGTTGATTTTATCGATGAAAATCTTGTCGATGATATTAATCAAACAGATCGAACTCATTTCTATCTGGAAAATCTATCTTCGTATGAAAATGAATTGTTAACTAATCGTGTAAACATCTTCTTTCTTCAAACATCTGAAAACGATCATATTCTCTTTCGACATGGCTGCTCAATTGAATCTGCAGCACGTTTACATCCAAATAGTCGCGTATTTGTTCTCATGCGTAGTCAAACAATACATCGACACAAAGGCTCATTTACTCGTTTATCAACATACGCAAACATACGTTTTGTTCATTTTAATGAACATGAAATCTATGCCGATACAAGTTTAAAACATCTTAATCAAACAAAACGTCAACAGTTCATACGTTATTTTGCTATTTCACATTTGAGTGATTTTCTTCGTACAGCTTTATTGTACAAATACGGCGGTATCTATTTTGATCTTGATGTTATTCCATTGAGAGATTTTCGTTCGTTTTCGAATACAGTTGCACTCGAATCAGACGATGGTGTTAATGTTGCAGTTTTAGCTTTCGAAAGACAACATCTTGCCTTAGATATACAAATGGATATACAATTGCAATTAGTCAAGAGTAGTTTCAATGCATTTTGTTGGAATTGTGTGGGTCCATCGGCTCTATCGCAAGCATTGAAACGTTTATGTGATAATCAAATTCTGCATGTGCATGCTAAAGATAAATGTCATCGAATTGACATTCAACCATCGTTTGTTTTCTATCCAATTGAATATCAAGTAAAATCAAAATTTGATTTTTTAATTTAACCTTGATTTATTTCGATTTTTATCAAGGAAATACCTCAATTCTTTCGTCGAACAAAATCATTCAATGATGTGAAATATCTCATTCAGAATTCAAGTGTCTATTCGATACATTATTTTCATCATATGACCATGAATTTACCGATCGAAAATCAGTCTCCATTTGCTCGTATTGCTCAAATCTATTGTCCGAAGATTTATGAAAAATTAATTGATAAAACAGATATTCATCTTCAACAGTCATCATCATCGAAAAGAAATATTCTTCTATTGTGTTTCATTATTACACTACTAGCAGTTTCAATATTCTTCTTAACTAATATTTATCTTCTTCCATTACATCGTCAACGAATGATGACGATGATCTAAATTTATTATTAGTATTTTTTTTTGCTGTTTATAATTTTCCAATGAATTTTTACGTCAGATGTTTATAAGTTGTTGTTGTTTTCGTTGTTGTTAATATATAAGTATATACGTATATATTATTTTCTTGTATCTAAAATCTTTGACTGTTTAAGTTTAGTTTATTTTATTTCTAATTCAGGCAAAACACAATTCAGAAAATCTTGCGGTCGCTCTGCATGCACCCAATGACCGGCATTCGGAATTCGAATAAGACGAGATGAAGGAAATAGACGTTTAATCTTCGGCATTGATTTATCACTGAAAGAAAAAAAAACAACAACAGATTAATAAATCAAAATCAATGAATTCAGACTCGATATATTTCGATTTGCCACCAGCTATGAACAATGTGTCTGTATTTGTTGTTGCATTGTCAAATTGACTGGGAAATTCCATAATATCATTCATATATTCTTCGATTGTTTCTAAATTTGCTCGCCAAATAAAACGTCCAGTTGCTTCATCATAAGCGATTAACATTAAAAGAAAATCACGAACACTTTTATCCTAAAATACAAACATATTCAAACATCATCATTGTTAGTTCGACTAACTTTTCGTAAAGATTCAGCTGATTCTTGAAAGATCTTATCCATTGTTCGTCGAGCTGCAACAACATCTTTTTCATGTTGTACTCGATGAATATTATCTAATAAAATTCTTGTATACGATGGAATCTCACCCACAGATGCACTAATTGTCGGTGAAATATCCACAACAATTAATTTCCGCAACAATTCAGGCTAAACAAACGAATCCAGATCAAATCAAATGTGCAATCACAACACTGACTTGTTGTAAAGCAACTAACATCGATGCTTTTCCACCCATGCTATGTCCCATTAGAATGGTTTTTGGTCTATTATGTCTTCGAATTGTTTCAATTAAATCGCTTGCCATATCAGCGTATGTCATTGATGTAGTCGAAGGTGAATCACCATGATTACGCATGTCAACTGTAACTACCTGAAAATTTCATTCGATTTGATAAAAACTATCGTAAAATCCAGTATAACTTTCCCACTTTTATATTTGCACGATGACTGAATGCTTTTGCTAATGATCGCCAATTGGTTCGAAAACCAAATAAACCATGTCTAAAATACGAACACCCTCAATCGAATTCTATGAAAGCAAAGAAAAAACATACGCTATAATCAGACATCGCTCAGAATCATCGGTTTCTTTTGGTGGCTCATAAACATCTTCTGTTAATTTCACCGGTCTAAATGATCAAAATACAGTCGTAGAGATACGCTCGTCGATTTGTACCTACGATGTATGTTGAAATCTTCGACAATGACTTAGAATTGAATGATTTTGCCGATTAAAAAACTTCAAAGATGAATAAAATCTCGGAAAATTATTCATCTGCAAAAGTCATAGGATGAAGAAGAATTAGTTCGAATTTGTTTTTATCTCGAAATTTGTCTCTCATGCTTGGCTTTTTTATTTAAATAAAAAGTAATAGACTGATCAAATCCAAGATAACACAAAAAAAAGAGAGAAAATGAAAAATAACCAAGAGCAGAAAAGAGAGAGAAAAAAGACAAACGAAATTGTCTATGTAGCTTTCGCTCGTGTTGCTGCACGTTTGCCGACTTGAGCTTGAAAACCAGTTTTGATACCAGAAACAAAATATCGCGATCGACAGTTCTTACACAATAGTACGGAAAGACGTTCTTCTTTTTGCAATTCTGTGTCCGGTGAACGACAAGTCTTACAAATAACATATTCCTCTACACAAACAAAAACCAACGACAATCATTTGGAAATTCAACACCAATTTTCTTACTGATATATGATCGGAGTACATTTTCGATTTGTTTCTGTTGAAAACGTCCTTTGATAATCAATGCGCTGTTGGCGTCGATCGAACCACTGCGCAAAAAGAAAGATTTTCAAAATGAACTAAATATCAAGATGAAATCATGCGAACATACTTAGTACCCAATTCAGCAAGTAGATATTGATGTAAATGTTTTTCTTGTCGTTTGAGTCTGAAGAGAGAGAAAAGAAAAATCAAAGGATTGACTTTAATCTTTCGGAAAATAGTGTTCACTTACGATTTGCATATTTCACCGAAATTAGAAAACGATGTTCGTTTAGTACCGATACGTGCAACTTGAGGTGGTTTCAAAGTTAATTTTATCTTTTCACTTTCGTTTACGTTTGGATTTTTCTCGCGAATAATATTAAACACTCGAGTCAACAACTAGAAATTCAAAGGTGGCTATTGAAATCAATTTCCAATCGTATTACTTCATCGTAAGAATATTCGCCTTGAATAGATGTTGAATCCGATGTTGTTTCATCACCAGCTGTTCCAGTTGTTGTATCTTTCTACAGGAAATTATTATCGTTTCTACTTGAAAATGTAAAATGAATGGTTAATTACTTGAACGTCACCTTCACCGGTTGCTCCTGTTGTATCACGAGCTGGTTTCTTCTTTTTCTTTTTTCGAAGTGCGAGAACATCGCCTTCATCTTCATCTTCGCCTCCAGCCGCTGCTGCTGCTCCTCCTTGATCTGCATTCACATTTTCTTGATTCTGAACAGCAGAAATTCAGGTGTTTTTGTTTTAATGTTCAAATTCGATTTACTTGACTGGATTCGGCAGCAAATGCAACGGTTTTACTTTTTCGTTCTTTTGTTGCCGACTGTTCAGTCGATTCGTTTTCATCGCCTTCTTTTTCTGCATTGGTTTGATCATCTCTTGGTTTCTTCTTCTTCTTCTTTTTACTCAAATCGAATATCGACTAAAAATGATTTTGAAACGAAAATTAAAACCGAGAAAATCATTTAGTACGGAAAACGTACGTCATCGGGTCCGTCAGCTGCGTCGGCCATGTTTATCTTAGTTAACTGTTTGTCAATTGATTTAAAAGAAAACTGATTTCTGACGCAATAAAAAGAGCAAGTTTTCCTATTGGTTCGAACGAAAAAACCATTGATCTTTAGTCATGACCTCTATCTTATCTTTTTAAACGAAAAAAACTTGATTGAAAATCGAATATTTTCGTTCAGAAATTTATTTTCTTGTGATACAATCGAAAAAAAAATTCATCATTTCATTAAATCAATGAAAAATATCTATTAGCGACGCGTAGAATTAATTAACCGAAATTCATTTGAAAAATTTTCGCATTCGTAAAAAATAAAAATTCATTTCAAGAAAATAAATTCTCACTTCAACTACGAAATAACCAAAAAATCATAAGCGATTTGTTTATTTTCAATTGTTGACATATTGTTTTTTTTCTGTCTGTCTGTCTCTCTCTCTCGTTCTTTCTCCGATTTGTTTGTTTGCTTGGTCTGTTCGACTTTATTCTTAAACAGAAAAAATTAGTTCATCAACAAGAAACAAAAAAAAAATAAAACAAATCGAATCTACATATTCGCTGTTGTTTTGTACATTTTACCAAGTCTTTTTCGCTCTATCTCTCTTTCAAATCAAAAATATCTATCTGACATACATCACACAGGTAGACAAACTTGCGAAGATAAAACAATGAGACTTTCTTTTTCTCAACGTATTTGTTCTGTTTAGCTACACGAATTTATTTCATGTGATCATCGTTCTTTATACACATAGAGTTTTTGGTCTTGCTTCCATATACACCGCGTGCCGATGGTGCTTGCCTAAAGTTATCATTTAGAATATAATAATATTTCGAACACAGTAAACAATTCGTTTCTTATTTATTTGAAAACACAAATGGCAGAAATTGTCGATTCATGTTGTGTTCAATCGCCAATAGCAGGGCAATTGACAAAACCTGATAAAAATAATAATACAACAGCTAATGTCGATGATGGTATGTGAACGAACGAAAGAAATTTGAATATTTTCTTGAGATTTTCCTCTAGAAATTATTTCAACATCCGAACAGAGTGATGTGATTGACGATGTAATTGATGGTAAATCGGAAAATGTAAGATGAAAATATAATTGAGACAAAAAAAATTCGGGAAAATGAATTTTCTTTTTCTAGACTGGTGATAATGATACTCATCGTCTTTCATCCGGTGTTGACGACGATGGAAATAATAATAATAACAATCATACGGTTACAACCGAATCAACAGATGTTGCTGCTTCATCATCATCATCCAATGATGAAACTGAAGTAGTCCTAAATAATGAATCAACGATTTCGAATAATTTAAATGCGAACACATCTACGACAAGCACTGATCCATATAAAGATTTTTCGGGTGTCGATACGGAATCGTTTATTTCGACAACATTACGAAACAATCCTAAGGATCGAACATTACTTTTAAAATTGGAAAATGTTCTTCAACAATTTATTCAAAACGAGGAACAGACAACACATCAATTTCAAGCAATGAATTCATGTAAATCAAAATGCCAAGATTTCGTGTCGTTGATTTTCAATCCTTTCTAGATGAACGAATGATTGTTCATCGTGTAGCCGCATTCTTTGGTCTCGATCATAATGTTGATAAAAATGGACAAGCTGTTGTCGTCAGTAAAACAGCCAACACTCGAATGTACGAACAAATAAACTCGAATTGTAGTTTTTATGTTATTGTTGTCGTTTTTAGCCCTGATTTTTCTTTTCAAAAATGCATTCCAGACGATGAATCCATCGATTTAACAAGTGGTGCTTCGACAACAGATAATCCCATTGCATCAACAATAAATTCAACTGAAATACCAACACGTAGAATTTTACGTCGACATGAAAAACATCCTAATCATGAACATTCACAACGCAACGGTGTTAATGATGAACATTCAAATCATCAAACAACAAATAAATCTCAACAAGTAATTAAACCTTATTCGGAACGTGTTAATCATTATGCTGAAACACGCGCACGAATATTTAATGATACATCTGATTCATCAAATTTAACACTAACTAATAAAACAAATAAAGCAAATAATCATAACAATAATAATGTCAAACAATATTCGAATAATTATCCTCGATCATCGTATCGAAAAAATCATCCGAACAGTGCACAGCAACATCGATCGTATACATATCAACAAACAACACACAATCATATGCAACAGTATTCAGCTGGAAAAATAATCGATCCATCTAGTCATATGCTCAATACGTCTGCAAGTCGAAGTAAAAATCAATTGAATCAGATTTTCGAACAAATAAAAATTCATTATCTATTTCCTATTAGATCCATCTATTTATTCTGCCCAACAACCTCCTTCAGCTAATTTAAATCTTGCTCAGTCAGCAGCTATCTATGCATCAATGGTACCATCGAATCCTAATGCAACAGCATTACGTCCACAAGCAGGAACGCCATTTTATCCTCAAGCTCAGCAAACGCCTGTTGATTATGATTATAAACAGCAAACAGGTGGTGCAGCACATATTTATAATTATGTTTCTATGATACCTCCAACAACATCGAATTTTATTCAACAACAACAACAATCTCAACAAGCAACGCAATCATTACATGGACAATTAGCATCAGGTACAGGTCCGAATCAAGTACCATCTCAACATGGAACTGGCATGGGCATGCCGATTCTTGTTCAACAACCTACTGGACAATTACAATATATATTTCCTGCGCATGCGCTACCGCAACAACAACAACAACAAGGTCAACAACCTCCTCCACCATCGAATTCTTATCCAATAACACCTGAAGGACAATATGTTCCGGTAATTCTAATTTCACGAATCCCATCTTTCCATCCATTCCTCAAGTTTTTTTTTGTATAGCTTTTTCGACCTGATCCTCTATCTATACCAGGTCCAGCAACTGTTCCGCCAGCATCAGTTGTTGACAATAATAATACCCATCATCATCAATATCCTCAAAATCAAGCCTATCATCATCATCAAATCTCTCAACAAGTACCGCCACAACAACCGCCACCCTCACAACAACAGCAACCAGTTCCACCATCTCAATCTAATCCTAATCCACAACCAGCACCTTTCGTTCGTTTATATCCTACGGGTACACCTGGCAATGTTTCCCATCCTTATGCTCAAGCACCTTATCAAACACCTCCACAAGCAACATACGTGCAACCAGGTTATTTTTTATTATTAAAGTACAATCATTTCTTTATACAAATTTCAAAATTTTCAGGTCCACCTTTTATGATTCCTCCTCCACAAACTGCTGGTGGCATTCAAGCATATTCAACATATGATAATAGTATACCGTACAATGCCTACGGTCCGAATACAACGCCAACACCTTCAACAGTAACAAATACAGCAGGAAAATCTAATGTGAATAATAATGGTACATCAGTCCAATATGCAACTAATCATTTATCGAATTTAAATTTACAAAATCAACATGATGATTATCAAGGACGTTTAATTACAAATCCGCCAACACGTTTTTCTCATTCGAATGGTTCGACAAATACGAATCCGCAACGAAATTTTATCGGTAGACCATTAGTACAATCACCCAATGGTGCAACAAATACACCACGTATGACTATGTATTCAACATCCAATCAATCATATCGTCATAACCGTCCAGGAAATCTAACCAATACTGATAAACAACTAACATCGATAGAAACTGATTCGAAATCTTTAACATCAACGCAACAACAGAATAATTCCGAAAATATATCGCTGGCCGGACCAGCACAAGGTGTGTGTGTGTGTGTGGATTATTTCTCAAATTAAATTATTTCTATTTTCATATATGTATATATTTAGAATGATCGAACAACGAATCTTTCTTGAATAAACATTCTTACACACATATACATATACATATTTATATAAACGAATGGATCAAGTCTTTCTTCTCTCAAATAAAAACACAAACAGAAGATATAAAAATCACCATTAACGACAACAGCAGCAGCAGCATACGACCCAGCCACAAATCACTAGTCAATCGTCTCTTTTTCTTTTTTCTATTGCATATCTCAGGGTCCGAAAGCTGTGTGTGTTTTATTGTGCCTTTTTGTGCGCTACTCTGTGAGAATAATCTTGGATTTCGGTTATATAAATATAAATATACGTATATGCGTGTGTAGACTGTTGACAAATGGGCAATGGCATAGACCGATTACTTTATATCTTCCTCGTTTTTCGTTCTCTCTCTATATATATCTTTCTACTTCTTTATTTTCTTTTCCTTATTTCTTCTATCTCTTTTTTTTGTTTCTTTCATAACTTCATCGCTCGTTCTTTCTCTTTCTACACTATTTTTCTTCGTCTTTTTTTTTTGTTGTTCGACAACGACGATCATACATACGAACGGCAGAAAAAAAAGGAGAACAAAAGAAGACATCAAAACATAACCAAAAAAAAAATCTAAAAAGTCAAACATCAATCTTCTTGTAAACTAAGTGTAATTTGTTTGTCCATTTTTTACATATATATGAAAGATTTCAAAGAAAAACAGAAGCACTTCTATACATCCATTGTGCAATCTCGAAGAGAGATTTTCGTAATTTGAGCATGGAAATATAAACAAAAGAGAGATATTGATGAAGTTGCATGCAAAGTGATTAGAAAAGCAGAGAAGAGGAAAGAAGAAAAAAAAACAAGATAGCTATTTGAGATTGCTAGATTATTTATCATCCGTTCTCTCAGGACGATGAAGCGACAGATCGACGCAACCTTTGCTTTTTTTTCTGCAAGAAAACGCCGATACCATACGTTATACATACATACACATATATATCTATTTGTCTCAATCTCTGGTTGTGTTATTTTCTTATTTTCTTCTCGACGATCGATGCCGTTCTCTCAGCGTTATTTAAATCGAAAGGTATTCGCATAATCGTTGAAAAATAATCGAATTCAGTCTACTTATTTTCTTTCTTTCTCATTAACAGTTTGATAATACTGCACGACCAGCTAATATGAGTGGTGAAATGTCATTGATACTTCCACATTTATATTTGGGCTCACTGAGAGATCGTACAAATAAGGATCTAATGATTAAAAATCAAATCAAACGAGTTCTATGCGTTATTGATGTACCTGATGTTATTATTGATAAACCTGATAGTAAACCGGCGCATATTTTAAATATTCAAGCGGCTGACGCACAAGAACAAGATCTTGCACAGCATTTCGAGCAAGCCGTTGATTTTATTCATCAAGCACGAGTTGCACATGAGAATATTCTTGTTCATTGGTAAAACAAACAAACAAACGAAAAACAAAGAAAGAGCGAACATTGTTTCTATTTTGTATAGTCATGCGGGTGTATCGAGAAGTGCAACGCTTGTTTTAGCTTATCTAATGACGATTGGAGATTATGACGTAGAAAAAGCTCTGCAAATTGTCAAAGGTGCCCGAGGTTATATTCAGCCAAATCCGGGATTTCTATCACAATTGAGAAAATATCATGCAAGTGACGTCAAAAGGGTAAATCATTTTCAAAAAAACGAACGAACGATACAAATTTCGAATGTTTTTCTTATTATTAAGAATTGGTATCGTTTAACACGACGTTATACGAGTTATTCGTTTGATAATGACGAAGTTTTTGTTAAAACATCTTTGAATATCTATTGGCAACAATTCGAACCAGCATTTGTTGCCGAACCAGTCTACTGGTCAATGTAAATGCTTCCATCGAATTACTTGAACACATAACATGTCTATTTCATTTCAAATTTTCAGGTCTAAAGATAATTCGAAAAAAGATTCAGTATGCCTTTATGAACGAAAGATCATTTGCACATGTGTAAAAACAGCGAACGTATAATTAGATCAGTAGCTGATCGTACTTTCAAACTCAATTATTCTTAATAATCGAACACAGCAGCTTTTGTTTTTCTTTTTCTATTGATTATCTTGACATATTTGTATATTAAATGTTATCCACCAAGATGATCAATTAAAATATTTATTCGTAATTTATTTCATGAACAGCGATGCTTATCAGATGACCAAGGAATATAAAAAAAAAGAAAAAAAGACACCTGTCGTACTTGCATCAAGAACGACGAAAAGGTTATCGAAATTCATTAAAAATGCGCTTTTGAGTACGAAGCTCGATTTAAAGGAAAATTACTAGAGACATTCCATGTTAATATATCGCTATTAGAATTCAAGAACATTATTCGTAAACAATAAACTTTGAGGTTGACTTGTACTTAGCTCTTTTCGTTCGTTTTCGTTTTGCTTTATTCTTGTTAAATGTCTTACTCATTTTAAAGTCGTTCTTACATTTCGTCTTTTTCTTTCTCGTTTTTATTTTATCGAGTTTGTGTCAATATAAAACACTCTTATACTAGTCGACAGTTACTAGGATAGTGACATATATAAGTCGCTTAATTCAACAAAACAACAAAAATTTTGAGTATCAACTAGACAACATCTATCATTATGATCGTTCGTATGCTCCGAGAGAATCAATTATTATTTTTAGCTTTGATATTTATCACTGAGACAGTCTCTGTTCCAATTATTCAAACTAGTCGATGCAATCCTCAACGTGAAAATTGTTCGTTAATATTTTCTCGAAATAGAAATTCATCATTAACACCATATCGTTATACATCACCATTGAATTCTCTCGCTGATCTCGATTCGTTCAATGAAAATCTAAAACGCGCTGCATTGATTCTCGCCGGTGTCGCCATTGCCCTCGGCATCCTTCGTATTTGTTTAATGCTATGTCGATCTCGTTCGTCCCAACAATCCGACCAGCAATCATCAGCAAGCTGTTCATCAAATGATAGTCAACAATTCAAACCCGATCTACCACCGGTGTACGCCGATGCTATTGCAACAGTCGAATGTGATGGAAATAAACTGCCGACATACGAGGAATTACCATATGAACAAAGACAATATCAATGTGTTTGTAATGATAATCGTGGATATAGTTCAAGTTAAATGTACAGTTGTTATTTTTTTGTTTATTTGTGGCTCAACAGTTTCATTTTGTTTTTTCGTCTTCTCGTATGTGATTTTGTACACAAAGAATATATGTTTTCAAAGAATAAAAAAAAACCGATGCATACAGGAGCGCGCTCGTTTTTTCTGTTTTTTATCTAATCTCTTACATGACGTCGATATTCAATGACATATAAACAGACGTCAAACATGGGATTAATTTAATAATACAGTTTGAAAATTGAATATGTAAATCTTTTTCGAAGGTTTTCATTTCATACAATCGTATAGAAAACAACAAATGTTTTGTTTTTTTCGTTCTCTTAATCAATTTTCTGTTTCTAGATGACTCTACTTTCGAATAGCATTCGATTGGAGCGAGAACGAACAAATGTTAGTAAATTCTACTGATTGGCCGGTTGAAATGAACCAATCATGAACATATTAGGTCATACTATATTATTCCACCATCATCTCGTTTTATTTTGAGTTGTTATTCGGAAAAGAAGAGATTTCTTTCTCATTCGACAGTTATGTGAAAACGAAATAATTCGTTGAATCATGACATCATCTCCAGGTTTAAATTTTCTTATTGCCAAATATCTTCGTGGTTTGTCCAATTCGAATCTAGCAAATGTAAGACAATTCATACACAAGAGATCGATTTTTCAGAAATTCTTTTCTTTTAGGACTTTATTCAAACCGTCGAAAACGATAATGTAAATTAATTTTCACTGAATTTCATATCGAACTTGTTTAGCTTTAGCTTCTACCTACAACACGTAATTGGAATGGTGTTGAACGTCAAATAACCTTCCAAGAATTAGTAAATCGACTATTTGATACTTTGACGTTAATTAAATACAAAAATATAACTCTAGGAACAACAATATGCTCACGTGCCTGATGATCATCTCTCGCAATTATTAGAAAATGTTATGTCCTACATTGAACAAGGCATTGGAAAACGTTTTGGATCATTAACAACGTTTCTTCTTCAACTAAATCCAACATGTTTTCTCGAAAATAAAACAAAGAAATCCTCTGGTAAAATGATTTCATTCGAAAAACTCATTTTCGATGTTTGTTTAGATGGCAAATACAATATGTTCGCCACAGCTCATCATCCATGTAAATATCTTTCGAATCCTAAAACTCGTAATATGCGTAAGTTGATTGATAAAACTTTTCGATATTTATTTCTTCGAAAATTCAGAATTAATTCTTCGCGAACGTGAATATTTCGGTCGAACCTTATCCGTCAAGCAATTGCCATCCAGTGATCTCTATCAACGAATGAATCTACGTTTGAAAGTCGTTGCACACAAAGCATCGATCTATTGTATTGCATTCGATCGAACAGGAACTTACGCATTATCAGTAATTCAATTCGAAAGTCAACAAACGAATATTTTTTTTGTCTTTCGTCTAGGGTGCCGATGATTTTCTTTTGAAAATGTGGCATGTACATACGGGTCGTTTGCTCGCGACATTTCGTGGTCATTCGAAAGAAATATGTGATATTGATGTCAACTATGAGAATACGCTCGTGGCAAGCGCAAGTCTCGATAAGAAAGTGCGAATTTGGAATTTGAAAACAACGAAAATGGAATGTGTTCTACATGGACATCAGAGTGGTGTCAATGCAACGAAATTTTCACCGTTCTGTAAGAATGACGAACGATGGTTAGCATCGGTGGGCAATGAAGGAAGTATTTGTTTCTGGAAATATTATATTGGCACAACGGAATTCGAACCACGACCGATCAAATTCGTTGAAAAAAGTCGAGCTGGCGCGCAAATGCTTTGCCTATCGTTCAGTCCGGGTGGATATTTTCTAGCTGCTGGCAGTAGTGATTCAGTTATTCGAGTTTATTCATTTCATACGTATTCACCATTGAAAATCTGCGAGCTCGATCGACATACGAGCGTTGTCGAAACGATTTGTTATTCACATTTGAGCAATTCATTTCTATCGGGAAGTAAAGATGGTACGGCACGATTGTGGAGATACGAACAGCAAACATGGCGAGCTATTGTGTTGAACAATAATGACGATTCAGAGAAAACTGATACGAAAACATTGCCAGTAACGATTGTGTCTTGGTCATGTACAGATCGAACAGTTGCAACAGCCTATGAAAATGGTTTGATTAAAGTCTGGGAGCCGAATACCGGAGCATTTATCAATGAACTTCGAAAACATGAAAAAACTGTGTTCGTTCTCGAAAGTCATCCAACCAATGAACGTATTCTCTGTTCAGCTGGACACGATGGTCTACTTGTTATTTGGGATGTACTCGATGGCCGAGCTATAAAACATTTTCTCAATGATCAATACATCGATATTCCATATTCAATACCCTATTCCGAAGCTAAATGGTCGCCTCATTGTGATGTTATTTGCACGACAGATCTTTGCGGTCAAATATGTTTCTTCGGTCTTGGCACGGGCACGAGCTACAACAAAACTCAAATCGAACAATTCTTTCACAATGACCTACGTCCAGTTATACGTGATAGTAACGATTATGTTCTCGATGAACAACAACAACTACCTCCACATTTACTCCCACCGCCTTATCTCATCAACGATCATGGTCACGCGTATTCACATGAAATTCAACGATTCGTACCTGGCCGAGAGAATTACTCGCAAAATGATAATACAGCGATTGTTGTCAATCATGAATATTTAGAAGATTTAATTATTGCTGAACCATTGACAACGCCGGCAATGACAAGTGCATTTATGACGAGAAAATTTGAAACAATCGATATATCGACATTTGGACTGAATATTGAACGAAAACAAACATTTGTCTATCATCGAGATTTAATTCCGGCCTTGTCCGAAGAAGAACGAGAACAAGGCGAAAGTTTTCGAGCAGCGAGATACGACGATGAACGATCGGCCTATGAAATCGAATATTTGAAAAAAGTCGATCACCGTGATTCAAACGAATCGTCTCCAGTGAAAAAACGTACGACACGAAATGTAATTAAGATGCGTCAAGAAGAACTTCTTCGACGTGTTCCACGCAATGTCGAAGTCGCCATCAATCGGCTGACAACTCGTGCTCTCTACGACTCGGATAAAGAAGACAAAACCGATCTATCCGATGATCAATACTCGCCGAACGCCACAGGACCAGGTGGCAACAGTGATATGAGTGCTGGCGATGATAATGATAGTGTTTCGACAGACGAAGATCTCGTTGTTCGTACGACACGTACGACAGGTATCATGACTCGTACGGGCCAACAACGACGTGTTCAACGACATCGAAATCTTTCGCCTGAAGAAGACGAAGACGAAGATGACGAACAAGAAAAACGACAAATTCAAGAAGCTAAAACACAACATCGCCGTCGAAATAAACTCAAACGTTTGATAAAACGTCGCGAACAAGTGAAAACCAAAAAAGAAGAATTCGAAAACAAACACGAACTCGAATTGAACTATTCGGCCGATTTCAATCCACCGGACTGGCTCACACGAACACATTCGCAATGTTCACCCTACATCCCGCAAATCGGTGATATCGTCATGTATTTCATTCAAGGACATGAATTGTACATAAACGAAGTTAAAGACAAGAAAATGTACGAAATCGATGAGAAAACATTGCCGTGGAATAAATCCGACGAACTGAATTCAGTCGAATGTGCGACCGTTATCGGTGTATCGATAAGTTTCTCGGATAAACAACCGCCACGGGTGATTAACGTTCGATTACAAATCCTTAATCCGCAAACATTAGAAGCCACATCGAAACGAATCAGTGTGAAATTTCACGATGTCGATGGACTCGCTGATTTCATCATTTTAAAACAATTCTACGATCAAGCACTCGCACGTGAATGGACGTCCGGCGATCATTTCCGATGTTTCATCGACGATGCCTGGTGGCCAGGCACGATTGTCAAACGTGAATCCTACGATCCTCAACGTGAAACGAGTCCATTTCAATGTTATATCATTCGATGGGACAATGGAGAAAATGAAGAACGACTAAGTCCGTGGGATATGTTTCCCTATGATGATTCATCGTCAGATACAGCCGAGTCAATTCGATTGCCGTGCTATCAACCGACAGCTGATGAATGGCCAGGACAGGATGCTGATGTTGAACGTGAACGGTTGCTCAAGGGGGTTGATGCACTCATGCAAATCGATGTGGCCGAACAATTTCGTGCGCCAGGTAACATTGATTTAGTATTTTAAAAGAAGGAATATGTTTTTCAATAATTTCTTTCAGTTCAATTGGCTTGGTATCCGGTTGTGATTGCGTATCCGATCGATCTCGGAACTATTCGAGAACGTATATCGAATGGTTATTATCGTCGATCGAATGCATTGAAATGGGACGTGAAAAAAATGGAAGAAAACGCCAAGAATTTCAATGAAAAAGGAAGTCGAATTATTGAACAAGTTAAAATCGTTACTCGAGTTCTCTTGAAATACATCGAGTACGTTTCGAATAAACTTGTGTTTTTCTTTTTCTAATTTATCAAAAAATCATATTTCAGTGATTCTGAATGTGATGACATCAACGTAATCTATCAACGATCGTTATATGCCGAACAAGTTTCACTTCCGATGAACACCACCAACTCATCTTGGGTTCGTGTCTTGAGAAATGTTCAGCAAATTCGAAGAAGATTTTTTTGTGTTTTCTGTAGAATGAAGAATGGCTAGATGAATGTCAAAGTATTTTGAATGACATTATCTCGCAACCTGGCAGTGATTTATTGAGATATCCAATTGATGAAAATGAATATCCTGTAAGAGAAAATAAAAATGATTTCATCGATATCGAGAGTTTTTGCGAATGAAAATTTTAGGATTATGAACGAATTATAAAAACATCGATTTGTTTCGAAGATATTCAAGCTAAACTCAATCAAACGCCCTGCGGATATAAGCATTCGAGAGAATTCATTGCAGATTGTCATTTGATATTTCAAAATGCGATGACCTATGCCGATCCTGAAGTAATTAAAAAAAAACGAAGAATTTCACTCGATTGTTGTTTTCTGTCGTCTTAGATGATCAATGTTGTTCGACATTTGGGACCTTGGTTTGATCAACGTGTAGCTATATTCGATCGTCGACAACGTCGATCGAATAATCAATACACAACTGAAATCACAACTCGTCGACGGTAGCTCACAAAAGCAAAATAACTCGATAGAACAAAAAAAAACATAATTTTTATTTCTAGAGAACTGCGAAATTCATCAGCTGATGAAAATCATATTTCTGCAGTAGGCGAAGCGGCAACAAGCTCAAGTAGTCGACAAAATCGTCGAACACATTTCTCTCCAACAACCATCACAACCGATCGTCGACATTCGCATTTCAATCGTTTGTCAACAACAGTTAACAACAATAATCCGTCATCGACATCTCAACAGCAAAGTTCCGATGACGACGACGACGACGATGACAATGAATCTGTTTCGACTCAAAGTACTCAACCAATATCATTAACAACGTTTGTTCAATCAACAACGAATGAATCTCATACCGGTGCAACTTCATCTCAACGACAAACTCGACAAAGAATCAGTACAAACGATAATCATCCAACACAGTCAAGATACAGTACGAGATCGCTGACGACGAACCAAAATCATGAACAACAAATGCAAACATCCGATGACGACGATGACGAAGATGAAGATGATCATGTTTCGTCGAATAATAAACGAAATCGTATTGAACGTAGTGATCGACGTATTGCATCGGTGAATCGACCGAATTATCGGATTGAAAGCGACGATGAAGATGAGACAGACCAAATGCAGACCACCACCAATGAAAATCTCAATGAAAACACGAAAACCAATGACAAACAACATAAACTTGTTGAAAACGATGAAGATTACGAACCAAATATATCTCCGAACGAGGACGAAGATGAAGAAGAAGACGAGGAGGACAATGTCGCATCGAGACATGAAAAAGACGATGATTCAGATTCGGATTATCAACTTGACGAACCGCAATCAAGTCAATCACGTCGTACGAATACGAACGGGAATCGTGTGAGAAAACTTCGTAGTACAACAAATCGACCATCGCCACCTTTGCCCAATCAAACGAACAAACGCAAACGTTCGACAATGCGTACTCGAACATCATCGGAAACGGATTCGACTGATTCGAATGCGAATTCAGCGTATAAAACTCGAACTCGTACGCGACGACGTGCAGCAACGAGTAAGAAACCGTCGTTTGCCGAGGATTTCTCCGATGATGACGACGATGACGATGCCGGAGAAGATGAAAATCGTCGACGACCACGTACAACTCAACCAACTCGTGTATCCAAACGTGGCCGTGTGCTCAAACAACGGCTTCTTAGCGAATAAATCGTGTTTTTTATTTCGTTCTTCATTTCGTTCAGATCTAGTCGACTCATAAATCAACAAGCACAACGCAGAAACGTTCTTTTCTTTTTCAATGTGATTTTTTTTTCATAAGAATATCAAAAAGCAAATGAATTTAATAACAGTGACTATTCAATATGTACTATCATTTTGATAGATTCGGTTTTCCTTTGTTTGCTTGTTTTTTTTTCTCTCTCTCTCTCTCCCTTTACTGTTTCTTTTGTTTGTTGTACAGACACTTATTAATGTTCTTATTCTTGTTGTTGATGTTGTGCGTGTGATTAACAATCTGTTCAGTTTGTTTGTTCCTTCTTTTTCTCCCTCTTTCTCTGTTCTTTTTTCATTTTTTGGGGAAAATAAAAATATACATTTTTTTGTGCTTATGTAAAAATAGAAAGCAGAAGAATTAAAATTTATTGTTTAAAAAAATGAACGAAAATTAAGAGAATGAATCAACGAAAGAATCAATTGAGATTTTAATCATCATCTAATGTAAATGTAAATGCTTGAATGCCATTATATGAAGTGAAATTGGTTTTTTGTTTTTCATTTGGCATTTGTATATCATTTACCAGAGGTACTAGATAGTCTCCATCGTCACTAGATTTAGATGAGCCTAGAAGAAGAAGAAATACTTGATTTGTTGAAAAATTTCGATTCTTACGGGCTGAGCCAGCTGGTGGAACAACAGCAAGTGTTTGACGTTGTTTTTTCTTTTTGGTTAATGTACCCATTTCAGGTTTAATCTTTCCGATGCCTTCACCTGTCATTAAATCGATAGCATGACCAGATTCTTTCGAAATAAAAACAAACTGTTCAGGTTTCGATGTTGGTGCAGGTTCTGATTCTGGTTCCGGTTCGGGCTCGGGCTCGGATACAGATACAGGCTCAGGCTCAGGTTCAGGCTCGGGCTCAGATTGTTTGACATAAGTTCGAGGTTTTTGAATGAATGTTTCGGAACAAAGACGATGCGAAGCAAGAATTTCTTTAGCAAGCAAAGCAGCTTGTTGTTTGGGTAATGGACCTGATGAATTCGTATTCGTCGTTGTAATTGGTGTTGATGTACAAATCGGAACGCTTTTACTTGAACGAATTGGCGATGGTGATTGTCGAGAACTATTTACATAAATTCGAGTTATATGTACACCAGCTGGATCACACATTCTATTACGACGAAAAGACTATCGAATGAATTTATTTATGTTTTGTTATACATATATAAACATAGAACGAATGAATCCAGGGATGAATTTATTTCGACAATGTTTTCGATTACATACGTATAGTATATATCCATCGATAGATAGCAGAAAAGACAAATTTTGTATTCGATTTCCATGATAAATATTTTCATAATATTCTTGCCAGGTACCGAGTTCGAATCTCCTCGTCCGTATTGGTAAAAAACGTTATTTCTTTTGCTGACTCATAAGAATAATAAATATTGCGTTCTTACTCAACTTTTACGTTACTAGTAGTATTTATTCGTTTCGTTTTGTTCCACTGCGTACTCGTTGTTGCATCTATGTTCTCACAAATGACTCGTGCCGTATTTCCAATGTTTATTGGACGTCGTAATACGAACACATCAACACCTCTTCACTTAGTTCGTTTAAAAATCGAACAAAAAGCCAATGGAGATTTTCCATTAATTCATCAAGTGGCCGTGACAATGATGTTTAAAAATACGCAATATGTTGTTGCTGAAGGTGCATTCGAATTCACTCTTCCAGAAAAAGCAACGATTTGTAATTACGGTAAATGAAGAAAAAAAGCTAGCAAAAAAAGTATTTTTTATTTTTTTGTTTATTTTTCAAAGGTCTTGACGTCGATAATGTAATCGTAGAGGGCGTTGTCGTTGAAAAAGAACGAGCCAAAATCGCATTCGAAACTGAAGTTCGACAAAAAATTGATCCTGGTTTAGTTGAACTTGTAACTGGAAATGTATTTCGTACGCGAGTTTATCCAATTGAACCACAAAAAACTCGTACAATTCGCGTGATTTATCAAGATCAAGCTATTCGAAATAACGATTCGTATCTCTATCAAATACCAATCTATTATCAAACTCAACTCGAAAGTCTCGATATTGTTCTATCATGCTCAGCTCAAGATAATCAAATTCAACCACAATTATTACCAACTACAAATGCAATTTTAAACAACTCAGCTCAATATGCCAATCGTGGCAATAGCGAATTTATTGCTGAATGGCATTTGACAGATGTCAAACCGATTGCAGACGAGAATCAAATTTTATCATACGTTTTACCTACGACAGAAAAATCAGTTTTAACTGCTGTTGAAGTCTGTCCGAATGAAGATGCTTATTTTGCGGTTAGCTGTGTTTTACCGAAGTCAATTGAACAACGAATGTATAATCAAAATGAATCGTCACCTAGAACGATCTGTGTTCTTTGGGATGCAGGTTTAAATCGTTCGAATTCGAAAGAAAATCGTTTAATCGAATTGAACGCATTGAAAGGAATTCTTAATCATTGGCTCATCAATCGAAATCAATTGGATATTGTTATTCAACCATTTCGATTTCAATTCGATGAGCCACTTTTATTTCAATTGCGAACAACTAATTGGAATGAATTCTTGAAAATCTTCGAAGATTTAGTTTACGATGGCACAACTGATCTTTCGCTCATTTCAACATTCAAATCAAGTCAAAAGATCGACGTTTTCTTTCTCTGTAGTGCTTGTATGTCGACTATCAATCAACATTCATTCAATAGTACTAATCATTTACAAGCTCCTATTTGGATTTTCAATGGTAATCATATTCATGAACCATTCAATAATGATACTATACGATATTTAACACAATATAGTCCGTATGGTGGTGGATATTTTAATCGAGAACAATTACAAGCGAATTCAAATGATTTGATTTCAGTTATTCAAACAATACAAATTAAATATACGAATATCTATTCGAATGATATAATTCAACAAATCTATCCAAGTCAATCGATTATTATTCCTTTGAAAACCGATCGATTTCTTCTTGTTGGACGTATATCATTGCCATTGCCTGAATTTGTTGAATTTCAACTTGAATTTTCATTGAATAATCAAACAGCACTCGTACCAATTAAATTAAATAATCAAAAGAATTTCTTCGGTTTAATTCGTCGTTTATGGGCACAAGAAAAAATCAATGAATTAAATATGTTCAAAGAGAAAAATAAGTCCGATATTCTATCGGTTGGACTAGAATATTCAATAGTTAGTCAATGTACATCGTTACTAGTCTTAGAAACCATTCAGCAACATATTAAATACGATATTTGTCCAGCTCAATCACGTACAGCACTATATAATAGTTATTTACAATACCAAAAACAAAAGCAACAAAAATCGAATAATTCTTCTCAATTACTATCTAATTGGATAGAGAAATGCGATTGGTTCGATGGAATTACTAAACCAAAATCTCAAATAGCATTCTTCGGTAATAACCAAATGCCCATGTCTATAAGACCATCAGTTTCTCCGTTCGGTTCGACAACAGCAAATACAAACTTATCATTTGGCCTAACAACAACAAATACAAATTTACCATTTGGTTCGACAACAGTAAATACAGGATTTGGTCCAATAACAGCAAATACAGGATTTGGTCCAACAACAGCAAATACAGGATTTGGCCCAGCAACAACAAATACAAATTTACCATTTGGGCCAACAACAGCAAACACAGGATTTGGCCCAACAACAACAAATACAAATTTACTATTTGGTTCGACAACAGCAAATGCAGGATTTGGCCCAATAACAACAAATTCACCATTCGGTTCGGCAACCATAAATTCAACATTAGATTCAGCAGCAATGATTCTACCGTTCTTTTCGCTCTCTTCAGACCAATCGAAACCAGCACTGATATCTCGTTTGTCATCCGCAACGAATCCTTCAACTGCCTATTCAATCTATCTAAGTGAAAGAGAGAATTATCGTCGATCGCCATCGTTCTATTTTGATGTGGCATCGTACTTTTTCTCGGAAAAATCTTTCTCATCCACTATCGATCAATTCAATGGAAATCAAACAAATACTAAATCTTCAACAACCAAAACAGAATCAATTGAATATGGCATACGCATATTAACAAATATTCTCGAATTAGAACATGAAATTTCACAATTCTATCAAATAGTTGCTTATAAATTAATCGAAATCAAAGAATGGAATTTAGCATTAAATATCTATCGAAAAATTCATTTTCTCAATTCAAGTGAAATTATGCCACTCTATAATTTAGCTCTTATCCTTATTGAATTGAAACGATACGATGAAGCAGTCGTATATTTCGAAAAAATTCTAACTGATCAATCATATTCGAATAATAGTAATACCTATCGAATTGTTCTTTCGGATTACAATCGATTAATTCATCAAACGAAACAAACACCAATCAATATCGATCGACAATTTCTTCGTCATTTACCCGTAGATATTCGAATTGTTGTTCAATCGAATTCATCGACCCGATGGATTCAATTGAATGTCACACAACCAAATGATCAGCCTTCGCAAACACAATTTGCTTTCGGTACAGGAACAAGTACCAATATGTTTACAACAAATTCAATATTTGAAGATAATTCAGCGACCGAATATCTCATACGTCGAGCTACGAATGGAACCTATTCCGTTAGTGTTACATCGACATCCGGTGCTGCAATGGTTTTAGTTCATATGTACAAATATTTTGGTACAGATCTTGAAGAAAAACAAACGAAAACTCTTTGTCTGACACGTATAAATGAGACAGCTCATGTTGGTGAAATTACATTTACAAATATCAATAGAATAGATACTCGTCAATCAAAAATTCAACATGTTAACTGTATTTGTGATGGTTGTTCGCAAACGCCCATCATTGGTAATCGTTATCGTTGTTTATTCTGTCCGAATATTGATCTTTGTCAAAATTGTCACGATTATCCACCCATAACACATGATTCACAGCATCCATTGATTTGTATACGTGATTCAACTTTATTTAACTCATCAATATATCTGCAAGATATGAGCGCAATTAAACATGATAAAATTCAATGTCAAACCTGTTCCGTATCTCCTATTATTGGCGTTCGTTATCAATGTGTTCAATGTAACATTGACATATGTGAAAAATGTGAATTTCGTTGTTTACATGATCTTTCACATCAACGATTGAAAATTATTTTTCCGATTCAAAACTGATTTTTTTTCTGTGTGTGTGACTAATTTTTTCGCTCTAATAAATCATACGTAAACAAAAACAGAAATAAAAACGTTATATCAAGGTCTATGACGAATATTATGAATCATCGAAATATCAATTATATTGCACAAATTAATGAATGTCATCTAGACGACGTCTGATGTATTTGTTGATAAAATTCGTATATAATCAAACGGAAATCTATGCCATTTTTTTGCCGAATCAAATATTCATTGATATCAGTTCGAAGAAATTAGTTATGGTTTGTATTTGATTGAAGAAATGTAAATTGATTATTCTTCTTTTTCTATATTCCTATGAGTTTGTATTCACAGTGTGTGTTCGTCAATAAGAAAAGCATTTTAAGTTCAATATCGATTAAATATCACGCTGATTTGTTATTTTATTCTCTCGGTAGTGAGAGCACTTGAAATTTTTCCTTCTCCATCAAGCATTTACTAAACTTAACCGTAGAACGCATCTACTCGACGTCTCGTGTTGCTAAACAGCATGTTAAATGAATATCTTGACTTTTGTAGACATATACACATACACATCCACATAAACATGCTATGGTAACGATAACATCTATTTAAGAAATCGGATAGAATTTTAATAGCATTTTTGACGAAGGTTTGTCAAGTGTTAGGTCTTCATTTTTATTTTGCGATATTTAAGAGAAAAAAAACAAATTTGCTCAGTTTCAGTTATTGAATATATAATCAGTACAAATTTATGGTCGCTTAGGTTTTGTAATATATGTATTCGATATTGGTTAAATAATATAGTTTGATCAAGCTCGAATGAATTTGAATAGAATCAAACAGCGATCTTTCCATGTATTGATTTCTATTTACTTCCAAGGTCGTATTTCTTTCTTGAAATTTATATATTTCACAAAAATATTTTCATTATGCTGAAATCGATTATTTATCATGTACATAGATCAAAATTTACCAGTGGAAAAACTGTTGTCATCTGTTTTTTTTCTCTTTCTCTACTTCCTTTAGCTATTTGCTTCACACAATGACCGGTTATAATATCTCACCGACAGGACACATCTGTCCATGATTTCGAAAAAAAAATCAATGACGCGTAGTATGAGCAATACACGTATGTCGTGGGCGAGATAGAAAGGTAAAGAAGAGACAAGGCAACAAAGAAAAAGAAAATTAAAGGTAAGTGTAGAGAGCAAGCAAAACTTGTCCCTATGCTCTTCGATTCCCATCGAAAAATTAACTAATAGTTTTTCTCTCGCTTATTAAATGTCAGTTTGTTTCTTGGTTTTCTTTTTCTTCTATTAAGAATCTCGTTTAATCAAAGAAGAAATAAGTGATTTCTTCGGAAAGAAGAGAAAAAATCTGTCAATAGAATCTAATCGAACAAATGAGAATAAAATCCTTCTGTTTGACGCAGCAAAAAAAATCTATGATTCATTCAAACATTTCTCTCATATAAATAAATATGAAGGTTTATTTCTTTCAGATTATTTTTTCATGAATATCCGATCCATATACTCGTCCTCGAATGTTCGACGAATTCTCTTCGTTAGTTTTTTTCTTTTCTTTCTCATTCGTTTTCGTTATAATCTCTTGACAATCTATTATATTTTACAAACTTATGCAACATGGTATCGATTCAATTCGGGCATAATTACAGCCGAGGATAATTTCGATACAACTCTATCAAGTTACCCTCTTAATCAAACGTCAGCACAAACGAATTATACCGATGTTGTACCAGCGATTCTACATCATATTTTAATCGGAAATATCGAACTTAATCAACGGCCAGAATGGGTTGCTTCACGAGAAGCTTGCTTGAAATGGCATCCGAATTATGAGCATAGATTTTGGAATGATACAACAGCTGAACAACTCATTCAACAAGAATATCCGTGGTTTTATTCGACATGGAAAAGTTACACATATCCAATTCAACGTGCTGACAGTCTACGTTATTTAATTCTCTATCGTTATGGAGGAATCTTTCTTGATTTGGATCTTCATTGCCGTCGATCGTTAGGACCATTGAGACGTTTTGAATTTGTGTCACCATCAGCTTATCCTGTTGGCATATCCAACGGTTTTCTCATGGCATCAGCTCGACATCCATTCATCAAAACATTGGTCGATCAATTGCCATTATTCAATCGAAATTTCATTTTTCCCTATGCAACTGTTATGTTTTCAACTGGCTGTATGTATATATCAGCTCAATATTCACTTTTTCACGATCGATGTCGTTTGAAATTATTGGATTATCAAACTCATCGTCTCAGTGGTCGTGTAACTACTCCATTGTTTCATCATGCTGGTAGCAGTAGTTGGCATTCGAATGATGCGTTATTTATTAGAATACTTGATAATTCATTGAAAGTTTTATTTCGTTATTATGAATTAATTTTAATTTTTGTTCTTCTGATATTTATCGTCGTTTTATGGTTCTATCGAAGAACAACAAAACAACAAATAATTAATCAAAAGCAATTAGTTATATAATTGCATTTGATAAGAAGAAAAACGAAATTCTATTTTTCTAATCTAGTCTTTATTTCTAATTTGAAGTTTTTTTTAAATAAAAGACAACTAGACCAATTATTTTTTTTTCTTTTTTTATTTCTTAGATTACTTGTTTTTTTCTTGTTTTGTCCAATTATGAATTTACTCGAAGATTGTTTTAAAAACTCAAGATCAAGTCAATCGAATGAATTCGACGAAGTTTTACTTCCAAGACAAAAATCAAAATTTCGTCCGAATCACATTCGTTCATGGGCTCGACTTGTTCATTGGACTATAACACATAAATATTTATCAATTTTTCTCATTTGTTTTTGTCTACCATTGTCGATTTATATGTTTCTATTACTATTCTCAAATACTCGTGCATTTGTTCCACAAGAATTTCAAACAAATCAACAAAAATATCGTCTTCTTCTTGTTGTTGCGCATCCCGACGATGAATGTCTGTTCTTTTCGCCAACATTACGTGTCCTACAACGGCAATTTCATGTCGATTTAAGTTTATTAGTGTTTTCTCGAGGTAATCATGTTGGTTTAGGTGAAATACGCGCAAAAGAACTGCATGGCTCATGTCAAGCGTTACAAATTCCGAGAGAACGTTGTATTTCATTAGATTTAGCAAATATACAAGACAATCCAAAAGTCTGGTGGTCAGAAAAAGAACTTCTACCAGTTATCAATGAACATATTTCGAATTGGAATATTAATCTAGTGGTTACATTCGATAATCAAGGTGTATCCGGTCATGTTAATCATCGAGCTATTAGCTATGCAATTCGAGAATTGATCGAAAAGAAAAATAATTCATTAATTCAAATGTCTTACGAATTAAAATCCGTTTCAATTCTACGAAAATATTCATCGATATTAGATTTTTATTTAACATTTATTTCGTATATTCCACGTCTTCTACGTTCGTTATTTTCGTGTTTACTTCCGTTTGATTTAATCTCACCACCAGATAGAACGTCAATGCTTTTAATTAGCACACCAACTGATTATCATGCAGCACGTACCGCTTTTCATAGCCATCAAACACAATTCAGTTGGGATCGATATATTTATTTGATGGCAAGTCGATATATGTTTATTAATGAACTCAAATCTATTGATAAAACCTTGTCTTCATGATGTCATGAGTATAAATAAAAACAATATATGTCATACGAAAGCAAGCGTGACTGATCGCGGGGATATCAAGGGCAATTGTCAATGATTCATATGGTTTACACTGCATGCAATGAAGACGATGCTATTTATTTTAAAAAATCGTCGATAATATGAAATCTTCATTGTACGAGACATTTTTGTTTTCATTTCACGATTTAACATTCAAAAAAGCGAGGAAGAAGGATAATAAGTAATGAAACTGTTGAATAAAAGACCAAATACAAATGAAAGAAAAAATAGTACATTAAACTTAAACGGAAAAGAAAAGAAAAGAAAAGAATTCATCTTCATTTTATTTTTCATATTTTCAAGATAGTTAAATAAATAAAATAGTACTTAAAAAGAAGTGAAAAATCAATGAATTGAATATTCTACATTTGTCGAATCGATATTTCCCAACTAGATGACATTGATATTGAACGTGAAAAGAAAAATACAAATTAGTAAGCAAGACAAAAGAAAAGTAAAGTAAATCATGTTTAGACTGAAACAAGAAAGATCAACAAGTTTTACCACTGTTTAAGACACATTTTTTTCCAATAAAAAAACTTTTCATGTAAAGAATCTAAATCGCTTAATTCCGATTTGAAAAAGTTCATTGTAGAATTTGTCGTTTATGCATGAGTATTGTGAGCTGCTTCCTTGAAAAAAAAAGTAAATTATCAATTAGAATAAATCCTTATTCATTCATTCATTAGAACTTCAAAGAAAAGCAAACGCAAGACAATTGTCATGCCAAAGGTATATGCTAGACTTCTCTGATATTAGTTAGTAGAAAAGCTGAAAGCTTTTTTTTTAAATTCGTCTTATATTTTGTATCTATTTACCAAATTGTCAATTGCCTACAAATTTATTATTTTTGAGGGTGTTGAAAAGAAATAGAAATGAATTCGTTTCAAATTAGCGTTCACTTACATTTTGATCCCAGCCTGCATCTTCACCAGCCATATGATAATGTTGTTTACGGAGTTTATACAGAAGTTGTTTGGCTTGTTCAAGCGCCTTTTCCAATTCGAGAACTTTAACTTGGGCATCCATTTCCTTTCGTTTTGTTTGATGAAGAGTCAATGAACTAATATCGATCGTACCTAAAAACGAAAATTAAAAATCGAACTGATTTCGAAACGACGAATTATAAATATCTATACTCTTTTCTTCGATGATAGCAGCACAATTTTTAGCCGTTGCAACGACTTGAGCTGTTGATGCGTTGACTGCTTTCGATGCTTGTGATAAACCTTCACGATTTTTCGATTCTCGATCAGCTTTAACCTGAATACGAACAGATTCGAAAACGATATTTTTAGTTTTCATGATCCTACATTCGATGCAGCGACTAATTGTGCTGTTGCTGCAGCTATTTCCTGTGAACAAGCAATAATTTCTTCGAATTTACCAGTACCACCTAACAAATGATCAGCTGATTCACTAAATACAACGAAGATGAATTTTCAATTCGAAATTCAAAGTCATGCATTCACATGCAAATCAAACAACTCTTTTCTTTTGCATTCAATAGAAACTAAAATAAAACACAGCAAATCGAACGCACAGATTTTGAAAATATTCGTCGAGAAAACGAGATGCTTCTTTACTAATAGATCAGTTTTTTTGTTTCGCATGAAAAAAAACTACTAAATTCAAATACTTACATTAAAACTTTCGCATTGACACCGACGTTTTTCGCTGCTGATAGAAGTCCTTCTGTCCATTTATGATTTTTCGTGTAAAATTCACGTGCACTTGCCGTTCCCTATTCATTCGAAAATATTTTCAATCAGCAAAAAACAAGTATTTCGCATTTACTCGGCCTTGTGAAACAATTTCTTTTTGTAAATCTCGAGCTTTCATAAGCAATACTCGGATGGTTTGCATGAGTTGACCACATGAATCGAGTATTTGTCCGTTGACTTCTAATTTAACTCCTGAATCTTGTTCACGAGATTTATTCATCATTGCCTGAAAGAAAAGCAGATCGAATCAACGAGCATTCGAAATGTGTTTGCACGTACTTCGAGTTGTCGAACAGCTTCATCGATGGTCTCGTGAGTCGATTGCAATTCTTTTTCAACTAAATCTCCTAGTTCTTCTTTACTGATATCCGCAACCTTGAATAGATTTGTTTTTAGAACAAAAACAAAATCCCAAAAAACAAACATCATCGTACTTTAGGTAAGAGTGTCGTTGATTTATCGATTAATGTATTCAATCGTTGAACAAGTTCGTTTGTTTGTTTCTCATAATCAATCGATGACGATGCTAAAATAACGAAAACAAAAATCATTCGTTATTGATTTCAATTTCGAATAACGAACGTGTTTGATAATTCGAAAATAGGTCGATACATTGAAGTGTCACATCTCGACATTGATCGGCCAGCAAAGAACTTTGATCCACATCTTGTATGAGATTCGATGTTGCTTTGCCATGAACGACAATATCAGCCATGCTATTCGATAAAGTAATGCATTCATTTAAGAATGGCAATGTCGATGCTGAAAGTAATAAAAGTTCGATTTTATTAAGCGAACAAAATTTTATTTGTAACCAACATTCATCATTTGCCGTTTGTTTCTTCCAAAGTTCTTGTGTTTGTTTCGCACTTTGAACAGCTGTTCGAAGTTTTGATAGAAGATAGTCAGCACCACTTTTACAACTCAATAGTTCGACATCTTTCGAACGTTCGATACCATCGTGCATTTGATTTATACAACGTGTTAATATCGAATCTATTCAAATGAATCTAATTATTGAAATGGAAATATGTTCGATTTTACATTTATATTGTTGTTTTAAGTTGCTCATCATGTTTGAATGATTATTTTGCATGAGTGTTTGTTTATCAGTTGTATCAACGAATTTCTGTGCCCATTCACGGGTTGTTGCTTCTAAATCAGCAATTCGATGTTCGAGTCCTTCTTTTTCGTGAACTAAATCGATTAAATGCTCTTCAGTTTCCTTTAAGAAAAACAAAACGTTCAGATTTGAATACAAAAATCAGTCGAGAGAAATATTTACGCGATTTTTCGTAAGTAATTCATTTCGTTCGTTTTCAATTTCTTGCAAACGATTTTCGTATTCAGTTTTTTCATTGTTATATCGATTATTCAATGCTGATCGTTCGTTTTCTAATTCTTTATATCGATCTTCGGCACTCTAAAATCACGAGAGAACGATTTATCCTTGGAATTCCCTGTTGTGTTCTACTTGTTTTGCATGTTCAATTTCTTTGACACGTTCATTAATCGTGATTGTTGTCGATTGAAAATCGTTCTTTTCATTTGTCAATGCTGTTATTCGATCTTGTAATTCCTATTTCAATTCTTCGAAACACGTAGTTCTGAAATACGAACTAATCTTACATTATTTGTTTGTCGTAATTGAACTAATTCGTCATTGGTTTTCGTTTGATCTTGAGTGAATTCGAATTTCATTCGTTGAAGTTCGTCTTCCATTTTCTAGAAAAACGACAAAAAAAAATCACAAATCTAAATGGATTTATTCGAATACTTTGCAATTATCTTTGAGAGTTGTATGTTCTTGATTTAGTTGTGCAAATTGTTTTTTCAATTCACCTTCCTTGAAAAATAACGAGACGTCGAGAAGAAAATGAAACTATTTCGAGAAGTAATTACTCGACGTAAAACAACGATATGTTCTTCGCGTAGTTTATTGTAAGCTTCGAGTAGTTTATTAAATTTCTCGTCTGAATTTGTTTTTTCTATTCAATAAAAAGTTCGATTCGGAAAATCTTTCGAATTTGTGAAAGAGAATACTTTGTGCTTCTTCGAGAAGATGTTTGTTTTCAATTTGTTGTCGAAGTTGTTCTTCTAATTGCAAACGATTCTGTTTGAATATTAAAAAAAGAATTGTTAATAAAAATCATTGAAAATAAATTTACATTTCGTTCTGCAGCTAATTCTGAATCTTTGGCTGCCATTTGTCGACGTAATTCGTCGACTTCCGAACGCTGATCTCTTAATATTGCATCGTATTTCATTAAACGATCTTCTAACTCAGCAATTTCTTTTGATCTAAATAATTGTTTTTTGAATAGAAAAAACTATTTATTCAAAAACTCCTACCGATCAGGCACGAAACCATTCGGTGGCCAATCATCATGAATAGGAAATGCTGCTGCTAGTGAAGTCTGAAATGCAAATACACAATGAATTTATTCATTGAAATTCAATCGAATTTACATCTTCAGATGTATCAATAAGTGTATAATCGACATTTTGTGTTTGTTCTGGCGGTGGTGTATGTACAATAGGAACAGGTGTTTGATAATTATTAAGATCATCTTTGATTTTAAAATTCGGTGGACTCTACAAACGAGAAAAGACTTGTTTTTAATACAGAGAGATAGATAATTAGTTTACGTCGGGTAATGATGGAACTTTGATTAAATCTTTGAAATATTGCAATGTAGCTGCTTGATCATAGAAACGTTTTAATCGTCGAAATTGTTCGATTAATCGTTGACGATGTCCCTGAAGTGTCTCGCCCGGTAGACCTATGAAAACATCGTTTTATTTCGATATTTGGAATTTCGTATTTTTACTTTCGTGAAGTTTGAAAAGAACTTTAACAATATAATCGTAGAGTAGACTTGAATCTTGAATGCAAAGTATCAGTGGATGAAGACGACATTGACCTGGTGTTGTCATTGAATTAGCACGTGATTGATCAAGTGAAGTAAAAACAACTTCAACAAGACCTAATAATTCTTCCATATAATCCAATAATTCGATACATAATTGAAAATATGCATCTAAATTTTCGTTCAATAAACGACGAATATCATTTTGTTCGCCAATCGATAGATTGCCTTGAAATAATGGATTACGTTCATGAAATGTCAATTTCGAAATCATTAAACGACAATAACGATAAGTCATTGTGCCGTAATTTTGTCGTAAAGCGCTCTAAATCATATGAATCACAAGATAATCATTCAAAAATAAAACGAAACGAAAATAAATCTCTCAAATCATTGGAAATGTACGTGAGCGAGCAATCAAATTGTTATTACAAACCATTTGACTTCCTGCTGTTAGATGATGTTCAGAAAAAGGCGACTTGAAAAGGTCGATCGGTTCGAATTTATGTTTCGTTCAACGATACTCACCCAAAATTTGCCTAACTGCTCGAAATACGGTGCCAATGGAATTGAATCATTGACAACCTAAATTTTCAAAACTCAAATGAGACAAAAAAAACAACAACGATATCGAATCAATTACATGTTTATGTCCGTCTCGTAAAAGTCGATGAATAACATAGCAAAATTTCCAGCAAACAATCGGATGCGATTCGAGTTGAAGTCGAGTCATCATTGACCAGAATAAACGAGCACCTTCGACACGAAATGTGCCAAGAATAAGATCTACATACGCTCAATAGTTTAACTCAACAAAACATTAATATCATATTTCATTACTTCGAACATGTTTTTCTTTAGCTGGTGATTCGACACTATTTATAGCTTTTGAAGCACTTTGCCACTGAAAAAAAAACCCGAGAAAAGCTTTTGTTAAAAAGGTCAGTTATGACTGTACTTGACTCCATTCGAATTTATCTCGTTCGACTTGATCAGCAGCTTTGCGTCGAACAGGAATACTTGTTACTAATTGATTTAGATTAACTGTACTTGGACGATGGTTATAAACGCTCATCTAGAAATAAAAATAGAAATCGTACGATGTTCGATTCTTTGTCTGCTCTACATTTATTTTATTTTATTTTAATCAATGCGTCAAATGTCAACAGTAGGTAACAGCTTTGTTTTTGTTTGTGCTTGTTTGCTCACGTCGATATAAGAAAAGGGAAGAAAAAAAAATGTAAAAATGACTCAGTCAAGAGGATTGATAGACAACCTTCCCGTTTTTTCTTCTTCTTCTTCTTCTACTACGACTCACTCTCTCTCTCTCTCTCGTGCTCTTTTTATAAGCCTTATCATGTATACAAACTTTGTGTTATCGATCGAACGGTGCGTAGAAGCACAAAAAAACGCGGACTGAAACGTTTCATTTTTTGTTACATAAAACTATTGTCATGCTTTTTGATATGAGTCAGTTCTACGAGAGTTAACAGTCAAAAATTGAGTTTGAATTTTTTTCTGGTAGTATGTAAACAAAATACTGATCGGTTAGTATGAGTCAATGATAGGCAGGAGAAAGACGAAGAAGAAGAGAGAAATTATGGATGATGCATCACACTTACGCTCACGCTCGACTCTCGACAAACAACAACTGGATGAAGTTCAGCCATTGACTCGTTTTTGTTTTGCTATTTTATATCATATACGGTAGAGGTCGTCATTTGACAATTGGCTTCTTGAAGAGTGGAAAAAAAATGACAACCCTAATTTCAAAAACAAAAATAAAAACAATATACTAACAAACAACGTCTCATATTACTAAACTTGAACTTAAATGTTTCTTTCTTTCTTTCGTTTTTTTTTCTTTGATTAAATGTTAAATGATAAAAGCTTGATGTTTGTGTTCTCTATCAATATGTACATTGTCGTTTTCAAGTACGACCTAGTAAGTATTACTGGAAGGAATGAAAGTTTCAAATGAGTCATTTAGATATTTACACATTCATGGAATGTAAATGAAGCAATGTTGATATGTTTTAACATTGAAATAGAATCTGGTTGCATTCTTAAGGTTTTACATCAGAATATCATCAAAAGTCAATAAGTAGTTGTATATTTGTTTTTGATCAATGCTTAGAATTGATTTAGTAAAAAATTATTGTCTGTTGTCTGTCGTCTATTTCGAAGGTCATATCAATGATTAAATTGGTTTCGATTTCTTATAAATGTTGTTTTCTTAGTAAACGCTATTCGTTGATGTGTGACGAAGGTTGTTTGCCAATTTCCCTTATAAGAAAAATATAAAAATAAATAAATTATATTTGATATACCTATATTGAAAAAAAAACAGAAATAATGAATACACTCACGCAAGGTTTGATTCAGCAGAAAAATAATGCTGATTTACTTCGTCAACGATTGAGATTTCCAGTTATTCATGGATATAATCTTCCACCGAATGTTGACTTACGACCATGGATGACTGAAATCGAAGATCAAGGTGAAATGGGTAGTTGTGTTGCAAATGCTATTGCAGGTAGACTGAGTTTGATTTTCGAATGATAATTTTAGAAGAAGATTCTAGGCTCATTGGAATATATGTATCGACGTTGGACAGGCAAAGTTCTTGATGTTAGTCGATTGTTTATCGATTTCAATGCACGAATTTCGAATATTGATTGGTCAGAAAAACGACATTTAATTATCAATCCGTCCGATCCAAATGCTGCATTTGATACGAATCGACAGGCTGCTTTGCGTGGTGTGCAACAGTACGGTTTCTGTGATGAATCATTGTGGCCTTACAATGAAAGTTTATTTATGTTACCACCTTCGAAAGACGTTTATCGTGAAGCTGCACGTCGTTCGATTGTTCCTCTCAAAGTTCCGATCAATGTCGATAGTGTTCGAACATGTCTAGCTCATCAAATACCAGTCCTTGTCGGAATTATCTTGAGTACAGATGAAGCTGATCACAATCATGGTTGGATACAAGTACCAGCTGTACCGCCTGATGAAGGATTTCATGCATGTCTTGTCGTTGGTTATGATGATCGTACTCAACATTTTATTATTCGAAATTCTTGGGGAACAGATTGGGTAGATTATAATCTGATAGTTTTATTTTTCACGAAAAAACGTGTTTCTTTTTGTATTGTTTTAGGGTGATAAAGGTTATTGTTATGTACCCTATCGATATTTAATCGATAGACGATTAGTAGCAACAGCTGATGCATTTTGGGCTATTGCTGAAATCATTCCACGACGACAAATGAAACGAGGCTATATGAGTTATCCGAATTTTACTCAACATCATTTGCAATATCTCTTTCCATTAGCCGATCGTAACTATCAAAAACGACGACGTCATCATTATCGGCGCCGTAGAGGTTTTTATGTTTAGTAGTTCGGAGAAAATTACCTTTCAAAAGAAACAAAACAAAAGAAATATATGATCGAATTAAATGTGCCTGAATGGGTATTTTTTTGTGAGATAGCTTTGTTTAAAGAAAAAAATCTATGAATCGAAATAAACGTTCGTTTCAATTCATAAAGTCTATTGATAGTTTTTCAGTCATATATTAATTCCTTGAGAATAACATCCGGAAACCTATTGATCCTAATCATATAGTCTATTTGAACTTCTGCGTACATACATCGAAAATATATTTTGTCACGAACATGATTTTGAAAGAAAACTATTCAATAAATCGAATAATATGTCTCTACGTGTTCATGTTTACAAAGAAACCTTTTCTATATTGGTTATTCAATATCATCGCACGTATGACTTCAGTAATAGAAAATCTTTTCGAGGACATGAACAATTACACAATCATATATTTATTAAATAAATCATTAATCATAGATACAGTCTGACATTGAAATGCATGTTTAAAAATCGATTTTCTCTGTATATACACTATATTAACCAGCTGTTCTTTATCTAAATATTTGTCTTTGTGAACAAAGAAAGAAAAGAAACTTCGTAGACAAAATATCGGTTTGACATGAGAAGGTGATTCGATATATTAATTGTATATATATTTATATATATTCAAGACACAAAAAGAAAAATAAAATACAGACGTAGATGTCAAATAAAAAGAAGACAAAAAAGAAATGATTCTAACGAGCATCAGCTGGTCCTCGACTAACAGTTGACATCTTTCTTCCAACTGACATTGTCATCGAATGACATGATGGACTAATCATTTGCGAACGATAGGAACTAATCACTCTTCGACAAGTTAAAATATTAACAAATGCTCGACGAAAAGCTCGACTAAATATCGTGTAAATAATTGGATTGGCACCTGATGAACAATATCCAAGCCATGTTGCAATTGAAATCAATATCGGATGAATATTGCTAATAAAACATGATAAAAGATTAATAACAAAAAACGGTGTCCATAGGATAACAAAGATGGAAAATATAATGAGAAGAACACGCATAGCTTTTCGTTCGTTACTCGCTGAAGCTTTAGTTAGATTTCGAAATGTCGGATGTTTTTTATTCGGTGACGATGTAACCGAAGTAACAGCAGTGAGACCAGCCATAGCAGCTTGAATATTAGCAGATTGATGCGTAAGACTTGATGAACCTGATGAGGAATCTTCGGTATCTAAGGAAACCATTTGAAAACTTGCTTGTGACATTCCATCGATGAGTCGTGGCGGACGTTTACGTATGCCTTGTTGCGATGATGAGCCAATCGATGATGATGTACTCGGTCGATGAGCTCGAAGAAGACGAGCTGTTAACATCGATGATGTTATTGAACAGACGCTACTTCGTTGCATAGCAGCAAAATTATGTACAGATGCGACATGATCATCGACGAGTAGAAGTTGTTGCGGATGACGTACGTGTGAATTGGGTGCCGATGTTTGACCGTACAATTGTTCAATACGTGGAATATAACGTTTGAGATTTGTTAATGGTGTATTATGTGAATATTGTTTTTGTCCGGCTAACATTGGCGTATGTTCAGTGACGTTCATTGCTGAAACACAACGCGGTCGAACCGAACAATTCGTATCGAAACCCGTCGATGATGTTGTAATATTAATCCAATCTTTGATACGTTGACAAGTTGTATCGAATTTCGATGGCGATGTTAAACGACGTGGCATGGGCTCGAAATTATTATTATTGATATTTAAATTTGTTGAATTGCTATGAACTGTTGAATAACCGTCATCATTTGAAATTGGTTTTTGGAGATTTTGAATGCTATCATGTGTAACAAGAAGATTCGGTATGAGTAGGCCATTGGTTGAATTTGCTTTGTCATCAGTTGAATCTATCGATGATAATCGAATGTCTGCACTATGTCTATTCGATTATGACAAGAAGAAAAACTCGAGCATAAAAAGAAATTATTTCTAAGAACACTTACGATCTTCCGCGTTGTTGTATTTGTGAATGATGATTTGTTAAGTTGACATTTGAGTCAACAGTTAAATAAGATGATGGAATAACAACAGAATGTTGAAGAACAGGCTCGGCAAGTAATTGTCCTATTGTTGGTGTGTCATCATTTGTAATCAATGATGTACCGGGAACAGACAATGACGGCCGTTTGCTCGATATTTCCGTAGTCGTATTATTATTATTATTATTATTCATAGCTGCTGTTAATTGTGCTGTTAAATTAGCTAATTCTTCGCTGATTTTAGCTGAATCACGACGTATTTGAAGTAGCGTATGAACCGATGAACTTCGTCGTCGATCTTTTCTTCCGCCTTCAACTTCAAGCAATGGTGTACACGAATGTGAACGTTTCGTATGTGCATGAAGTTGTGTCTGCTGTTCGATGTCCAAACGGCAATTCGATGATGGTGATGATTGTTCAACTAAATCAAACAAACGAGAACAAGGATGAACTTCAATTCGAAAAAAAAAACAAACTAGATTTTTCTGGTAATGGTTGCAATTGTTTTTCTCTTCGTTTATACCACGTTATTGGTGCTAATGGTTTCAATGTTTCATTCAAACGATTGTTTGATACGAATGTTCGTTTTGTTAGACTTTTATTTCCTGATGAATATTGTTCGGCAACAAGTAATGATGATGCACGTTTACGTTGATGATTACTTGGTAGTGCAAATAAATTCATAGTTTGCAAATTTTTTTCCGTTATTCCACCTTTAGCCGTTAATAAATTAGTCGATTTTTGTTCGTCAACAGTCTCATTGCCAACAGCTCGTTTCCATCGCATGGCTATCGTTGCTAGATTCATGACAGCATGCATTTTTTGTCGTCGTTTATGAGATTTCTTTTTCGTTGTATGTGCTTGTTGTAAAGCACTCATTGTCAATGCATAAGTTACAATCATAATAACAAGCGGAATAAAAAAAGCAACGAATGAACCGTAGATTTTAAAAGTACGATGCGATGGAAAACATGCACGTGTTGATTCATTATAAACATTGGTTGGATCAACAAGACCAAGAATAAATAATGGCAAACAAATGCCAAATGAAATCAACCAAATTGTTATGATTTTATATGCCATTAGACTTCGTCGTTTATTTCGACCATATTTTAACGGATATCTCAATGTAAGATAACGATCCAATGACATAACGCTATGAAATCACAAGAAATTTTCAAACAAAACAAAAAAACACAAAAAGGAAATTGATTTACCTCATATGCCATATTGACGATGTACTACAGCAAACATCGAATGTTAACCAAACATTACAAGCTAATGCATTAAATGGAAAATGTCCGATTAATTCAACAGTGACAGCTAATGGCATAACAAGACATGCCACAAGACAGTCAGTGAATGCGAGCGATGTGAGAAAATAATTTGTTGTATTTTGTAAATGTCGTTCACGTATAACAGCAATACAAACGAGACTATTTCCACATACCGTAAACAGAATAACTAGAACGAACGTAAAAAAAATAAACAATTGTTGTGTTTCGATTTGAATATAATCGATCTTATCAACTTCCGCCATCAGGATATTAATGTGTTTCATATTTTCTTTTTTGTTTGAAAATCTATTTTTATCATTCATATTAACTCGAAATATCTATACTTAATAACACTCTTGTCAACATAAGCTTTGAACTCATTATCTTTTCTCATCGTTATTGATCCTGTTTTAGATACATGTTCATTATTCTCTCTTTTTTTTATTAATAAACATCAAAATATAGTAACTCAATAAAACGGAAAATCGTATGATTCGAAACAAAAGAAAAATGTATTAGAAGTTATCGAATATCTATAAATAAAAGCATGCTATTTATTTAAATGTTAATAACAGTGTATATGCAAGATTAAATCAAGAGTTCTTGTTAATCTATATTTGATAGTTATTCTATATATTAAATAGTGTTAATCAAAGTTAGTCTTTCTCGTCTTTCTTTCTTTCTTTCTGTAACTTGAACTGTAGGTCCTAATCAGAGAAACGAGTACTTACTAATAACTAACGATAAACTAGCCCATGCTGGTTTTACATAAGTTGCCAATTGAGAATTATTCGTATGATCAGAAAGGAATTGTAAATCATTTCGTGTTCCATTGGTCATGGTTGATGGAAGCCAATGGTTATTCGATTCTAGCATAGGTTAGTTGCGGTGGATGTTGTTGTTGTTAGTTTTTTTTATTTTCTGAAAAAACATAAGATTTAGAAGTATGTGTGTGCGTGTGTATCCAATGGAATGTAATATGAACGGATGTAGGCGAGGTTATAGTATGGAACTTGACTATGTCCGGATGTCCGTGTCAACATCAATCGCTCGTTCTAGCACTAGGAAGTCAAGTAAAGATATGAAAAGCAAAAAAAAAAGTATCAAAAGAGAAAAGTGTTGAAGTTGTTTATTGGAAAAAGAGGAAAAGAGAAAGTGGAAAAAAAAAACTTTTATTTGTATTCTTATCTAATTAAAATCAAGCCTTAACTAAGCGTTCAAAAACTTGATGTACTCTGTTCTCAAACTCGTTTAGTTGCTTATCGTGCGTCGATATCTATAGTTGATCTCTATGAATGTTAATGTGACGAAACAGAACGTGCTTTTATTGAATCTATTGAAATTCACACGCATCTTATACTAGTTCAATTTGTATTTAAGATGAGCTTTGACGACAACAAGAATTTCCTGATGGTATTCTACTAACGTCAAGGACATTAGCCGCCGGCAGGCCATACTTCGAAACATCGGCAAATTATCTAGTATTCTCTTTTTCTTAGCCCTTCTCTCTTTCATTCGAAAGGAAAATGAGAGCGTGACAAGCACGACGGGTGATTCTTTGAGAGATGAAAATAAAACAGACAAAGAAAGATAACAAACAAGAGAGAAAGAGAGAAAAAAGGAAAAAACAGAAGAGAAGAAGAAGAAGAAGAAGAAGAAAGAGAGAACAACTTGAAAAATGAGATTTTATCAATGATACTCGGTAACTAAATGAGAAAAGTTCGAAGAAAAGAAATAAACGTATTTTCCAAGATAATCATATTTCTGACTTTATAAGCGAGAATTACTAATCTTATATATGAACGAAGAAAGACAAGTTGAATATGATTACGTCGTAATATCATAATCAACACTTACAGATCGATCGAACGAACGAGCAAATGTAAAAAGAAGAAAAAAAGCCGATGTGCTCCTGTCTCTTGCGTCATTGTCCATCCGTAACAGACGAGAAATTGGACCCCTAGAAATCTCGCATTCGTTTATAGAAAAATAATGGAAACAAGATAAAGACGAGAAAGACGACGCGTGTTAAATTCACTTATCACAAATACTGCTTAGTTTAGGGTCGTTATGTCGTCGCCTGGAAATTCATTGCTGTGTCTCATCATTGTTTATAACATATCTCATGGTGTGCCTAGGGAAAAAAAAGACGATGTGAAAGTGACAAATGATGGGTTTTCCTTTGGATATATTAATTGCACACATTAATATCTAATAATATCGATTTAAAAATATCATTTCGTCGAGATCAAATAACAGTTTTCAATTCGTTTGGTTTTTGTCATATTAAACAGAGTGCCTCATAATTTAATCTAAAATAAATAAATATAGATATTTTTTTATTAACTGAATGGAAATGCACTCATTGAAGTATTGAATCTATCATTAGATTGTGGGAGAGAGAGGAGAAAAAAAACAGAAATCAGAGCATTAATACTTTACATTCATTGAACTAAAAGTGCTATTTAGTATAAACATTAATGCTCCATTTTATTCTAACAATTCTTCACTCCTACTAGAAGATCACGATGGAAAGAAAGAGGATAAAAAAATGTCTTTGAACATGCATGAACCATTTTGTTAATACATTCATTAGAGAAAAAAAACAGCAATTATATATCATTTTCTTTAATGTAGCCTACTTATTTCAATTTACAGTTTCGACAAAGGACCATGAAGGATGATGAAGAAGAGAAGTTCTTTTTGTTTTGTAACTAACTGATCGTTACGAATTACTCATAAAAAACCGATCTATTATAGAGTTATTATACATCTTTGTTTATCATAAACGTACAGCGACAATGTTTGTATACATCTTTTTTGAAGGACATGTGTAACTGAACCATAACAGAGAGAAAAAAAATCAGGCGCTTGTCATAATAAAAAAAAGAGAAACCTCTGTTATTAATGAACATACTTTGTCTTCTGAAAAGATCTCATCAGAACGCATTTCTAGTTGACAGTATACTTGTCCTGTTCAATGACAGTTCGTGAGTGATGAAAAGTAATAGAATCAAAGAAGGAAAGAAGAAAATGACGAAGAAAAAGGAAAAACGATCATCGGATAACTAGATCTATGTAGATAGATAATAATGATAGCTATATTAGTGAAATCTATCTTGATTATTAGATATACAACTTGAGTCAAAGAGAATAAAGAATGACATTGATAATAATCA
>Ga0209915_1000192_pt1 | contig 201165 bp, 168 predicted proteins | sample ThiBiot_750_plan_FD_183952 | JGI IMG/M metagenome (GOLD analysis project Ga0209915, IMG submission 183952) | Wastewater bioreactor microbial communities from Cape Town, South Africa - Thiocy_cont_750_plan (SPAdes) | ecosystem: Engineered > Bioreactor > Thiocyanate-remediating >... | reverse complement strand
GAACGCAAATCCATCGAAAGAGGTTGGCCCATCCATGCCGGCCTCCATCACCAGCAAGGGGGCTGAATCAGAAATTCCGATCCGCCGGAAGCACCTTTCGATTCATAACGGTCGAAAACCGCTCTAATAGGTCCTGAGCCTAAAACCGCAACATCCGTACCGCCAACCCAGTAAAGCGTGTCGTCTTGTGGAGCGAGAGTGGTGGTGCCTGCCGGAAGTCGCGACGAGCGATAGTTCGCACCGAGATTATCTCCCTGCGCAGCAACGGACATTGTTGCCGCCTTCATTGCAAGCTGCGGATCATCTGCATCAGAGAGATTGATCACATTGTCATGGCGAACCGCCGCCGTGGTGTTTATGACCTGCTCATTTCCCCACGTTTCCAGATCATCGGAAGTTTGCTTCAGGTAAAGACCACTGCCGAAATTGTACTTCGTAACAGGATCGACTGCGAGGAAGTCAACGAAAAGATGGTAGCGCGTGGCAACAGCGCGGGAACCATTGTCGCCAACATAATAATATTCCTTTGCGAGCGACGGGCCTTCGACATTTTGCGAAAACGTGATTGTTTTATCGAGGGTATAAGTACCGCTGAATGCGCCGGTTGTAGACCAAATTTCAATGGTCTTGTCATGCTCATTCTTTGTGAGGATTTTCCATTTGCTATCATGGTAGAAATACGAGGCGTCTATGTGCGAAACTGCCCCCACACCGAAATTGATCATTACGGATGCATCAAAGGTCAGCGCATCGAGGTCATTGCACTTGGGGACAAAGGGGCGCACGTCGGGGATGGTTGCACCGTTTATGTCGACAAAATCATCGCCATATCGAACGACGCAGACCGCGTACAGTTCGTCATTTATGACATATAGACCGCTCGCCCAAACTTAACTGGCGGGTTGTGTGCCACCACTAATCGGCGTTGTAGTACTATAAATCTGCGTCGGACCGAAGAAACAGTTAACAAGCTCCATGTCGCGTGCGGTAAATGGCGAAATCGCAGAAGCCATCCGTGGTCCACGTCACCATAGAATAGAAAAACTCACGCCAGAACAGCATTGATGGATCGCCACCTCCGACAAAAGAAGTTTTAACCCTTCGAACGCCTCCATTATTGATGCGGGTGAAATTCTCCAGATCGGTGGACGTGTAGAAGTCCATCGTGGCATCGTCGTCAGATCGGAACCATGCTCCAATATAGAAATTATCGAACTCCACTTGCTTATTGAGACGCTCCCAATAGTACCCATTCGTTCCGCTGGCGATGAAATTGGCGTCATCCGCCGTGCGCGGCATCGTGCCGGCCCGAAGGAAGAATTCACCGGAGATGGAAGGGTCTTTGACCGAAACGACTTGCCGCCTCGTAACGTCCACCGCCTTGAGCGCTGCACTGTCTGTCACCGCGTAGGAAATTGCGGCGTCCGGCTGCAATGCGGTATCCGCTTTTGCGCCCTGTGCGGCGGTGGCGAAGCCTCCCGCCGTCGATCCATCATGAACGTGGAGCGCATGAGTATCGACATTGACGGTGACTTCAGCAAGCGCACTCGTAAAGGATTCATGCTGCGCCGTGCTGCCCCGGCGAAGTTGGACCTGCGTAGACATGAGATTATTTCTCCGGTTTCAGATGTTTGGAGGAAAAGAGATCAGGCGGCTATGGAGCCCCAGCCCTGATCGAAATAAGTGGTTGGGTCGACCACATAGCCGAAATCGTAGGCGTGATTGTCGGGGAATCCGGTGAAGCCAGCACTGGCAGCTTCAACCAAATCCTGAGCCTGTTGCGCGGATGATTGAGCCGCTGCCGCCTCCCCCGAAGCCGTAATGGCATATCCCTGCGCCGCCGTTGCAGCCGCTTCTGCCGCCGTTTTCGCTGCGAGAACCGCCGCCGATACGAACAGGATTTCAAACCGGCCATTAGTGAAATGCAGGATCAGGTTGATCCCGGAATACAGTTCATCCGCCGAGAGCGCTGTGCCGTCATGATAGGTGACGGCGAACGTTCCATAATTGCTCGCCCAATATGGCTGGACCAACATTTCAACGGCAGAAATCTATACCAAAGGTATAGATCGGCAGAGGCTTGGAATTGAAGCGAGCCGGATTGTTGTAGACCAGATCGGGAACATAGTTTCCCCTCACCCAAATTCAGGTGAGGGATTGAAGACGAAAAAGACAACGAAATCAAAGCCTAAATAAACCGATTTTGGCCCTGTCACGCCCACCATTCGAATCCATAAAATCAATATGTTATGCGGAAAATCAGAGGCTAATACGTAGGTCCCTTCAGGTTCAGTGAACCCTAAAGCGATCATTGTCCCGCCCGCCGCCTATGCCCACGATTGCAGGATCAGGTTGTCCTGCATGAGGGTAGTTTGACCCGGCATCCGATGCCAGGTGAAGGCGGAGGCGCCATGCGATCGGCAAAACGGGCCAGACGGCCGGGATTGATCGCCGTATTCTGAAGCCCGCCGCCATCGTGCCTCCCGCCCGCCAGAAGAACGAGAGGCATGAACTGCCGAAGCAGTTTAGTTTCTTTCGCCCGACCGCAGGCCGAGCGCGCAGACCGCAGAGACCACCGCCATCAGCGCCATGTAAAGCACGATGGGCGTGACGTTTCCGGGATAGCGCTCCAGCAGCATGGTAGCCAGCAGCGGCGACAGGCCGCCGCCGAGGATCGGGCCGATCTGCTGCACCAGCGACAGGCCGCTATAGCGGATGCGGGCCGGGAACAGTTCGGCGAAGAAGGCGCCCTGCGCACCGAACACCGAGCCATGCCCCACCGCCAGACCGAGCGCGATGGCGAGCCAGATATAGGCGACGCTGCCGCTGTCCAGCATGGCGAAGAAGACGAAGGCCAGCGCCACCTGGAACAGGAGCCCGCCGACATAGACTGCGCGCCGGCCCACCCGGTCCGAAAGCGCGCCGAAGACCGGCAGGGTAAAACATTCGAGCGCGCAACCGACCAGAACGCCGTTGAGGATTACCTGCCGCGGCAGGCCCAGCACTTCGACGCAATAGGCGATGGCGAAGACGGCGTAGATATTGAACAGCCCGCTTTCGGCGATCTTGGCCCCAATGCCGAGCAGCACGTTGCGCGGATGGCTCTTCACCGCCTCGACCACGGGAACCGCGGCAGTCTCGCCCTTGGCCAGCACCTTCTTGAATTCCGGCGTCTCCGAAATCTGGAAGCGGATGAAGAGGCCCACGGCCACCAGCACGACGCTGAACAAGAAGGGCAGCCGCCAGCCCCAGGAGATGAAGCTCGCCTCGCTCATCTGCGATGACAGTATACCCAAAAGCGCGATCGGCACGAGGAAGCCGGCAGGAACGCCGATATGCACCAGAGAGCTGAAGAAGCCGCGCCGGTCGGCGGGCGCGTGCTCGATGGTCATCACCATGCCGCCGCCATATTCGCCGCCGATGCCGATTCCCTGTGCCAGACGGAGCAGCAACAGCGTGATCGGGGCCCAGACGCCGATGGAGTCGTATGAGGGCACGAGCCCGATGAGGAAGGTGCCGACGCCCATGATGATCATGGTCAGGAGCAACGCCGTCTTGCGGCCGACGCGGTCGCCGAAATGGCCGAACAGAATCCCGCCCAAGGGTCGCGCGCAATAACCGACGAAGAAGGTGGCGAAGGCCGCCAGCGTGCCGACCAGCGGGTCGTGGGTGGGAAAGAAGATCTTGTTGAAGACGAGCGCGGTCGCGGTCGCGTAAAGGGTGAAGTCGTAATATTCGATGGTGTTGCCGATGGCGCTGGCCAGTGCGACCTTGCGCATAGCCTTGGCGTCGGTCATCGCGGCCGGACGGATTTCGGCGGCGCGTACGGCGGCGTTCTGTTTCACGGTCATGTTTTCCTCCCATATTGCAGGTGGAACGTGGAGGCCGGCGCGAAATCCGGACGAGGACGTGATCGCCCTCGCACGCTGCCGACGGACTTCCCGCTCCGTCAGGTTCAATCAGTTGGTTCAATCGGGTCCGGCGGACGGTTTCTCCCTCCGCCCACCGGCCGCAATCATGCTTCCTCGTAGCGAAGCACGTTTTTCAGCTCGCGCTTGATGTTCTCGAACTGCGCCGGGGTGGTGCCGGGCATCGGCATGCGCGGCAGGCCGGCCTCGGTGCCCTGAAGCGTGATGGCGGTCTTGATGTTCGCCGGCAGGTTCTGTTCGTAGATGGCGTTCCAGAAGCGCAGCAGCGCCTCGTGGATCTCCTTGGCGCGGACATGGTCGCCGCGCTGCACGGCGTTCCACAGCGCGATGCAGACGCCCGGCACGGCGGCCGGATTGGCGGCGATGGTGCCGTGCGCGCCGATGGCGAAGGAGGGATAGAGCAGCGCGTCGACGGCGGAATAGACCTTGCAGCCTTCCGGCACGGTCAGCATCAGGTCGGCCATCAGCTTGAGGTCGCCGGCGCTCTGCTTGACGCCCTGCACGCCCGGAAGCTCGGTCATCAGGCGCACCAGCAGCGCGGGGCTGAGATAGTTCCAAGGCACGACATTGTAGATGATGACGGGAACGTCGGTGGCCTCGGTCAGCGCCTTGAAATGGGCGAAGGTGGCTTCGTCGTCCGGCTTGAAGACGTAATGCACCGGCGTGACCTGAAGACCCTGCACGGAGAGATGCGCGATCGCCTTGGCGCGGCGGATCGCCTCGCGGGTCGAGTTGGCGATGATGCCGGCCAGCACCGGAATGCGGCCGTTCACTTCCTCGACGGTGATCTCCATCAGGCGGACGAATTCCTCCAGCGTCAGCGTGTGGCCTTCGCCCGAGCTGCCGCCGACACAGACGCCGTGCACCTTCTTGGCGAGGTTGAACTTGACGATGTCGCGGAACTTGGCCTCGTCGATGTCGCCGTCCTTGGTGAAGGGGGTGACGATGGGCGGGATGATGCCGGTGACTTTATCGAGATTCATGATGCTTTCCCAACATGGTTGCGGCCCTGATCGGCCGGTTTCATCAAGACGCACGAAAGGGTTCGCCGCTTTCGTGACGACGTTGAATTGCTGTGTTCAGTTTTGTTTTGACGGGGGCGCTTACAGGCTTTCGGCCAGCGCCCTCATCCAGATCGCGACCGCCGCCGCCCCGCCGTCCGGAGCGCCGACCGCCCGTTCGCCGAGATAGCTGGCGCGGCCGAGCCGCGGCGTCATGGCGGCGGTGGCCGCGGCCCCCGCTTCCGCAGCGGTCGCGGCGGCTTTCCACGCCTCGGCGACCGGCCTGCCCGCGGCCTTGGCCAGCGCGTCCTGCGCGGGCAACAGCGCGTCGAGCATGGTGCGGTCGCCCGCCTTGGCCCCGCCGATCTCGCCGACGGCTGCCGCCGCGATGGCGAGCGCCTGCGCGAAATCCTCCGGCTTCAGCGTCGCCCTGTCGGCCAGATGGCGGCCGGCGCGGGTCAGCGCGATGGCGTAGAACGGGCCGGAGCTGCCGGCGATGGCGCGGCGCAGGCTGTCGCCGATGGAGGCGAGCGCATGGGCCGGATTGTCCCACGCCGCCAAGGGCAGCGCCCGGATGGCCTCGGCCCCGCGCAGCATGCTCGCGCCCAGATCGCCGTCGCCGGCGCGGCTGTCGAGGTCGGTCAGATGCGGCTCGGCCTTTTCGAGCGCGTCGGCCACCGCGAGGCCGATGGCGCGCAGCCGCGCCGGGTCGAACTGGCCGGAATGGCCGATGACCGTGTCGTCGCCCACGACCTTCGCCACCGGCGTGATGTGCATCTGAGCCGGCGTGACGCCGCCGCGCGGCCATGCGGAAGCCGTCGTGTCGCGGTCGAGGCGGGCGACGTCGCCCTCGCCCAGTTCGAACAGCGAGATCGAGCAGCCGGGCATTTCGATGGCCGTGAGGAAATCGCCGCACCAGGCGCGCTCGACGGTGATGTTTTGCGCACGCAACACCTGCAAGGCGCGGCGGGCGACAACGGCGAGTTCCATCGGCGGGGTAGCCCCGAGACCGTTGACCAGCATGGCCACCTTCGCGCCCGCCTTGAGGCCGCGATCGGCGACGATCTGCTGCACCAGCCGGTCGGCGATGCGGTCGGCGCTCATCAGGCCGGCGCGCTCGACGCCCTTTTCGCCATGGATGCCGAGGCCGAGCTCGATCTCGTTCTCGCCCAATTCGAAGCCGGGCTTGCCGGCGGCGGGCACGGTGCAGGCCCCCAGCGCCACGCCCATGGTGCCGATGCGGGCGGCGGCGGCGCGCGCCACGGCGGCCACCGCGTGCAAGGGAAGGCCGCTCGCCGCCGCAGCGCCCGCGATCTTGTGCACGAAGACCGTGCCGGCGATGCCGCGCCGCCGCTCCGGCGGCACCAGATCGGCCAGCGCCACGTCGTCGGCCACCACGACCAGTTCGGTCGGGATGCCCTCAAGCGCCGCGATCTCGCCGGCGAGGCCGAAATTGAGCCGGTCGCCGGTATAGTTCTTGACGATCAGCAGCGCGCCGGCCGGGCCGGCCGCGGCCCGGATCGCCGCCAGCACCGCGTCGGCGCTGGGCGAGGTGAACACCTCGCCGGTGACGGCGGCCGTCAGCATGCCCTCGCCGACATAGCCGGCATGCGCCGGCTCGTGGCCCGCGCCGCCGCCCGAGATCAGCGCCACGGGGCGGCTCTCCGGCGCGGACAGGCCCGCGCGCACCACCACGTTCTCCGTGTCCAGAAGCGACAGGCCGGCGTCGAGGCCGACGATGCCCTCCAGCATTTCCCGCACCACGTCGGCGGGCCGGTTGATGATCTTCTTCATGGTCCTCTCCCTGATTGGTCCCGGCGAAACCTACAGCTTGCGCAGGAAGTTTTCGAGACGCCCCGCGCCCTCGGCGATCAGCGCCGGATCGACCGCGAAGCAGACGCGCAGGAATGCCTCGCCGCCCGGGCCGAAGGCCGATCCCGGCGCGACACCGACGCTCGCCTCGCGCAGGATTCGCCGCGCCATGTCGTAGCCGCTGTTCATGCCGTGCACGGAGAAGAAGAAGTAGAACGTGCCCTGCGGCCAGAACACCCGCACGTTCGGCAGTTTGTCGAGCGTGGAGCAGATGATCTCGCGCCCGCGGCCCGAGCGTTCCACAAGCGCCTTGATGAAGGCGTCGCCCTGGTCGAGCGCCGCCGCCGCCGCGTGCTGGCTGAAGGTGGAGACGCTGGTGGTGTTGTACTGGCTTAGATTGTCGAAGACCGTCGACATGCCCTGCGGATAGACGATCCAGCCGACGCGCCAGCCGGTCATGCACCAGTTCTTGGAGAAGGTGTTGGTGACGAGCAGGCGGTCGGTCGGCTCGGTGATTTCGAGGAAGGACGGCGCGATGGTCCCGTCATAGGTGAAATGGGTGTAGACCTCGTCCGAGACGATCCAGAGCCCCCGCTCGCGGGCGAAGTCGCGGAGCGCGATCATCTGCTCGCGCGGCATGATCCAGCCGGTCGGGTTGGAGGGCGAGTTGATGGCGATGACCTTGGTGCGCGGCGTGACGGCGGCGAAGACGTCGCCAAGGTCGAGCCGGAAGCCGCCCTCGTCGCGGGTGCGGTAGGGAACCGGCACCACCTTGCCGCCGAGGATACCGACGACCTCGATCAGGTTCGGCCAGGCCGGCACCGGCACGATGACCTCGTCGCCGGGGCTGAGCACGGCCTGAAAGGCCTGCATGATGGCCTGCACGCCGCCGGCGGTGGCGCTGAAGCGGTCGGGGCCGATGTCGACGTTCCAGTGGCGCTTGTGATAGCGGTCGAGCGCCTCGCGCAGCGCCGGCACGCCGAGCGCGTAGGTGTAGCGGGTCTGGCCGGCGCGCAGCGAGGCGATGGCGGCATCGCGGATGAAGTCCGGCGTCGGCAGATCGCCCTCGCCGATCCACAGTTTGATGACGTCTGGGTCCTCCCGCGCCAGATCGGCGATATCGCAGATCTGGTTCAATTCGATCCGGGTGATGCGCTGCGGCGCGCCGGTAACCGGCCAGTCGGCCGACCGATAACTCATCGAAGTCTTCTCCTGACGAAACATCGAAATATGCTTATGAAGCCGCCGGGCGGGCGTTTTCAACCCAGACGCGCCCGAACGTGCGGTTTTGCGGAAACCGGAGCGCATATCCTCCCGGCGCACCGGCTGCGCGGACGCACCCGTCCGCGGCGACCACCTTCCATGATCCTTATTCCACATAATGGAATATGATTTTCGATTTTTGCAGTAAAATAAAATAATACGAGATAGTCAACAGTGTTGTTGCATAATTATCATTTTTATGCGCTTATTGTCATGCTTGAAATTCTTATTCCGAATAATGGAACAAAATGGGAGAATAATATGAGGAAGCTGACCACATTAGCCATTGGCGCGCTCATGGCCTTCACCACTGCGGCAAGCGCGGCCGACGGCCCGCGCGGCACGGTGGGCGAAATCCTGAAGGCGAAGAAGATCGTCATCATGAACGACCTGTCCGCAGCGCCATGGCAATTCCGCGACGCCAACGGCAACGCCGCCGGCTTCTCCATCGACCTCGACCGGCTGATCGCCGCCAAGATGGATGTCGATCTGGATATGCGCAACGTCGAATGGGCGGGCCTCATTCCGGGCCTGCTGAGCCGCAAGTCGGACATTCTCGCCACCACCATGTCCACGACCTTCAAGCGCGCCGAACAGATCATGTTCACCAAGAACAGCTGGTACTCGACCGGCGTGGTGGCCATCGTCAAGCCCGAGAACAAGGGCGAATCCTGGGAAGACCTCAACCAGCCGGGCAAGAAGATCGCCGCCAAGGCCGGCACCAACGCGGTGGACGCGGCCAAGCAGTTCTTCCCCAAGGCACAGCTTCAGACCTATCCCAACGACGTCGACACCTATCAGGCGCTGAAGACAGGCCGCGTCGACGCCTCGCTCAACGATCTGGCGGTGCTCGGCGTGGTCAAGTCGGAATACGGCTTCGAGGCCCTGTCGCAGCCGCGCCAGCTCATCACCACCGACACATGGGGCTTCGCGGTGCGTCCGGGCGATTTCTACACCTGGCAATATCTCGACTTCTTCCTCGCCAAGATCAAGGCGAGCGGCGAACTGGACGCGCTGAAGAAATACTGGGTCGACGGAGACACCTGGAAAAAGGATTTTCTGGAAAAGAACAACGGCGTCTCCGACGAACGCAAGAAGCTGATCGACCAGCTCGGCATCGGCGCCTACACGCCCGAAACCGGCGGCAAGCGCATGACGCTGGAATAAGCCCGAAAGCCGCGCGGACGACCATCGTCCGCGCGGCCCGGCCCATGCAAACGGAGGCCCGCATGGCTTATTTCGAAGCTCGCGACATCAATCTGCATTTCAAGCATTTCCATGTCCTGCGCGACATATCGCTTTCGTTCGAGAAATCGGACGTGGTGGTGATCTGCGGTCCCTCGGGGTCGGGCAAGAGCACCTTCATCCGCGCGATCAACCGGCTGGCGCCGCGGCTTTCGGGCGGCGCGATGCTGCTCGACGGCAAGGATCTCAGCACGATGCCGGCGCGCGAGTTGCACCGCCGCGTCGGCATGGTGTTCCAGCGCTTCAACCTGTTCCAGCATCTGAGCGTGCTCGACAACATCGCCCTGCCGCAGCGCCGGGTGCTCGGCCGCGCCCGCAAGGACGCCAACCAGCGCGCCATGGCGCTTCTGGAGCGCGTCGGGCTCGCCGAGAAGGCCAAGGCCTATCCGGCGCAGCTTTCCGGCGGCCAGCAGCAGCGCGTCGCCATCTGCCGCGCGCTGGCGATGGAGCCGGAGCTTCTCCTGTTCGACGAGCCGACCTCGGCGCTCGACCCCGAAATGGTGGGCGAGGTGCTTCAGGTCATGCGTGAACTGGCAGCGTCGGGCATGACCATGATCGTCGTCACGCACGAGATGGGCTTCGCGCGAGAACTCGCCAGCGAGATCGTGTTCCTGGAGCAGGGTCAACTGGTGGAGAAAGCGCCGCCGGCCGAATTCTTCGCGCAGCCGCGCGAGGAGCGCACACGCCTCTTCCTCGACCAGATCCTGCGTCACTAACGGGAGTCGCGCCATGCTGTCCGATGCTTACAATATCTTCCTGCAATATCGCGACACCTATATGGAGGGCGCGCGCAACGCGCTCATCGCCGCCGCGCTCGGCCTGTGCTTCGCGCTGGCCGTCGGGGTTCTGGCCGGCGTCACCCGCTTCGTCTCGCGCGGCGTGATCAGCCGGCTCGTCGCCGTCTATATCTCGCTGGTGCGCAACACGCCGATGCTGGTGCAGGTCTATTTCATCTATTTCGGCCTGCCTGCGGTCGGCATCACGCTCAGCGCCTTCTGGACCGGCGTGATCGCGCTCACCTTCAATTCCGGGGCCTATATCGCGGAAATGGTGCGCGGCGGCCTCACCGCCATCCCGCGCGGCCAGAGCGAGGCGGCCTCGGCGCTCGGCCTCAGCCAGCGCCAGCGGCTGTGGAAGGTGCTTCTGCCGCAGGCTGCGCCCATCATCCTGCCGGCGGTGACGGGACAGTTCGTCCAGCTCATCAAGGACACGTCGCTGCTCTACACCATATCCGTGCTCGAAATCACCAAGGCCGCCGACGACGTCGGCAACGACAGCTACCAGTTCCTGCCCGCCTATCTCGTCAGTTGCGTGCTCTATATCGTGATCTGCATCACGCTGAACGTGCTGGTCGATCTCTACGAAAGCCGCGCAGGCTTCTCCAGACACAAGCGAGCGTGAGGTGACCATGAACCCGGCCGCAATCCTGTCCACATCCAGCGACGCCATCGGCCTCATCCTGACGGGGCTGCCCATCGTCCTCTATCTTACCGTCGCCGCCTTCTTTCCCGCGCTGTTTCTGGGGATCATCGGCGGCGTTCTGGCCACCTCGCCTTTTCGCCCGGTGCGATTTCTGGTCTCGATCTACGTCTATATCTTCCGCAGCATGCCGTTCCTGATGTTCATCTTTCTCGTCTATTACGGCCTGCCGGCATTCAACATCAACATCGGTCCGGTCGTGACGGCGGTGATCGCCCTGTCGCTTTCGCACGGGGCCTATATGACCGAAATCATCCGCGGCGGCCTGCTGGGACTCGACAAGGGCCAGAGCGAAGCGGCGGTGGCACTGGGTTTCAATGCATTGCAGCGACTCCGCGACATCACCCTGCCGCAGACGCTGATGGCCATCATCCCGTCGCTTCTGGGACAGGCGATCCTGATCGTCAAGGATACGTCGCTGGTGTCGGTGGTGGGTATCAGCGAAATCACGAAGCTCGGGCGCGAGGTGGTCATCCGCACCAATCAGCCTTTCATCGTGTTTACGCTGCTCGCGTTGACTTATTTCGTTGTATGCTTCGTACTGGAACTGATAGCCCGCGGACTGGAAGCCAAGGCGCGACGGGTGCTGGCGGGAAGATGAACGGAACACTGGAATGGACGCAAAAGCTCCGAGCGAAAAAAACGCCGATCGCTCCGATCCGGCCGTGGAAACCCGCGACGGCGGCGCAAAGTCGCTGCGCAAGATGGCACTCGTTCTCGACAGCTTTTCCCGCAAGAAGCCGACCATGACCGTCGGAGAGCTGGCCGAGGCCACCGGCCTGCCGAAAACCACCGTCCACCGCATCGTCGCCTCCCTGCGCGATGTCGGCCTTCTGGATCAGGATGGGCGCCGGCACGGCTACCGGCTCGGCATGAAGATGTTCCATTACGGCAGCAGCGTCATGGCGGGGCTGGACACCTCGAAACGGGCATTGCCGCATATCGCGAAACTACAGCAGCTCACCGGCGAGATCATCCATTTCCACATGTTCGACGGTCACCAGATGGTCTGCGTCGAGCGCGAGGAGATGGCCGCCTCCAGCCGCACCACGTTGCAGGCGGCACCCACCTATTGCACCGGTGTCGGCAAGGCGTTTCTGGCCTTCCAGAGCGAGGATCTGGTGCGCAAGATCGCGCAGGAAGGCTTTCACGCCTATACGGCGCATACCATAACCTCGCTGGACGCGCTTCTGACGGAACTGGCCAAAGTGCGCGCGCGCGGCTATGCCATCGACGACGAGGAGATCGAGATCGGCCTGCGCTGCGTGGCCGCCCCCGTGCGCGATTCGACCAAGCGCGTCTTCGCGGCGGTGAGCGTCTCCGGCCCGACCGAGCGCATGCCCGACGCACGGTTGGCCGGCCTCGCCCCGGTGGTCATCCAGATCGCCGACGACATCTCGGCAGCGCTGGCCGAATGAAGAGCGCCCTTCGCGCCGGACATATCGGCGATGGCTTCAACCGGAAACAGCCTCCACAGAAGCATGCGGAATGATTTCAGAGAGCCGGATAGCCAGTTCGAGGTCGAACCTGTTGCTGCTGGACTCCAGATCCAGACGGAAGATTTCCGCTATCCGGTTCAGTCGATAGCGCAGAGTTGTCACATGAATCCCGAGATCGTCCGCACATTCCTGATTGCGATAGCCGGCCCGTATGAATGATTTCAGCGTTTCCAGAAATTGTGTGCCGTTCAGGGCGTCATGGGCCCGGATGGCGCCGATCGTTTCTCCCACGAAAGACTTCACATCGGCAGCGTCCGCCGTGGACAGGAGCATCGCCAGCGGGCCCAGTGCCGGAACGGAAACGATACCGCGCCTGTCGAACATGCGGGCGATCCCCAGAAGCCTGAGGCACCGCATCCATGCCTGTCGATAGTCGGAAACAGTCCTGCACACATCGCTCAGGACAAGCGTGGGCTCCATCGAAATATAGTGCTTGATCTCGCGCGCGATCCGCGAAAGAAGCCGTTGAAGATCGTCTTCGTCGGCTGCCTTCGGCGCGGCGACGAGCAGGATGATATAAGGCCCGTTGACCGCAATCACCGACACCGCTTCATTCTTTTCGAATGACAGGGTCAGGCCATGCTGGAGACTGGCGAGCGAAGACTGCGTCAGTTTCTCCCCTCCGGGGAAATCGATTACGATTATGCGATGCGGGCGATTCAGGCGGATGCCGAATTTCAGGGCACGTTGAAGGACATCGTTTTCATTCTGCCATTTTCCCTCGATTATTTCGGCCAGCAATTCGCCGAGCGTGCGCCGCTCGAAGCGGAAGCGAATGAGATTGCGCATGAGCTGGACGCTGATCGCCAACTGCGCGCTGCCTATGCGCAGCTTGTCGAATTCGGAAAAATCCCCCTCGTCGCCGAACACGATCAAGGCTCCGACCACATCGCCGTCGGTGCGCAACGGATAAACGGCGGCCAGAAGATCGCTGTTGCCTTGCTCCGATGAAAGCCGGAACTCGGTCCGCGTCGCCGTATCCAGCGACATGGCTTCCAGCGGGAGCTTGCGAAGCTGCGGGCGCAGATTGCTTTCGACCATGCCTTGCCACGCATTGTCATCGAAATGCGCCGGGATTGGCGACGCACCGACAATGACGTTGTCGGTGGTGATATCCACGATCAACGCCGGGCGTCCGATTGCCGGAAAGACCAGCCCGGAGAGCGTTTGCACGGAATCGTCCGACAATGCCTGATGGAGAAGCTGGGTATGCGTGCGCAGAATGAGGTCGCGCTGTCTGGCGGAACTTTCCTGCACCGCGATCGCCTTCTGCTTGTCCACGGCGATGGACCCCATGTGAACGATCAGCTTCATCAGCGCATAATCGTTCGAGGTCAGCGTGCGGCAATGCTCGGAAATGACGGACAGAACCATTGGCCGGCCCATTCCATCCGCGCAGCGCATCGGCAATATGAGCACGCTGCGATAACCGCGAATACGGGATTCCCGTTGAAAACCGGGAAACTCCTCGGATGCCTGCGCATCGGGAATGAAAACGGGCCGGTTGCTGCTCAGCGCGACACGGGCGGGGCTGGTCGCCAGTTCCCATTGATCGGCCGGAGGCTCGAACTGCAACGTCGGATCGTAGCGGACCGTGACATTGGCAAAGCCTCGGGCAAGATCGATCGCCATGATCGAACCGCGCAGCCATCCGCCGTAGCGGCACGCCGCCATCACCAGCTTGACAAGCGTCGTATCGGTATCGCGACCGCTGTTGATGAGATCGGCGATATCTTCCAGATCGCCGATCAGTGAGGTTATCTCCACCTTCGCGGTATCCTCCAAAACAAGCATTCTTTTAACGCCCCATCCTGCATATCAAGGATGAATTCGACCGCCGTCAATAGGATTGTGGGATATCTGAAACCAGTGCAACAAAGTGAATTCCCGATGGAACCCCACATCCGCAAACTCTATACGATCCTCGAAGAAGTCCAAGTCGAAGGCGGCAAGCGCGCTGAAAAACCGGTGACGGCCGTGGCGGTGGCGGCAGTGCTGGCCAATCCGTGGGCCGGCCGGGGTTATGTCGAAGACCTGACACCGGCGGTCGATGCTCTGGCGCCCGTTCTCGGCCGGATCATGACAGACAGGCTGACGGCCTTGATGCCCGCCGAGCACATCGAAGCCTATGGCAAATGCGCGGCGGTCGGTCTGGACGGCGAAATCGAACACGGGTCGGCCCTGATCCATACGCTCAAATTCGGCAATATCTTCCGCGAGGCGGCGTGCGGCACGACCTATCTGAGCTTTACCAATACCCGTGCGGCAGCCGGCAGCCTCCTGTCCCTGCCGATGACCCACAAAAGCGTCGTCGGCACGCGCTCGCACTTCCTCACCATGAACGTCCAGATCGCCGATGCGCCGGCGCCGGGAGAAATCCTGATCGCCATCGGCGCTTCCGATGGCGGCAGGCCGCATGCGCGGATCGGCGACCGCTTTCAGGACATGAAGGAAATGGGTATCACGCAGTAAAATCTGCGCCTGTTCCGTTTGACGGAACCCACTCCGCGGGATGCGGTATGCTTACATAAAGCGGCGCAGGACTTTATCGCGCCGCCAGAGCCGGCAATGCAAGCAATCGATCCGCATCCAGAACCCATCCGTAATTGCGTTCGAAGGCGTGGAACATGGCCGTTTCTGCCTGCGGGTCGGATGAGGAAACCGCATCGCGGACAATCACCGTCGGATAGCCGAAATGCACCGCGTGCCGCGCCGTATCCTCGACACACATCTCCGACACGGTGCCCACGACCACAACCGCGTCGACATGTTCCCCGGCAAGCCGTTTCTCAAGTCCCGTGCCATGGAAGGCGCTGTAATAGGTTTTGTCGATCACCATCTCGCCGGTCCGCGGGGTAAGCTCGTCAACGATCTCCGCGACGGGCCGTTCCGAGCCCAGATCGGGATAATGGCGTCTGGCACCCACGACACAGGCATTCACCGGCGGCTTCAATTTCTCGATCCAGCCCAGTTTCGCGGCTAGCGGAAAATGAACGGGATCGGCGACATACCGCAGATAAGCGACCGGCAGGCCTCGGGCACGAAACCGTTCGAGAAGCCGTGCGATGACGGGGATCGTGGCACGGGCCGCCGCCACTTCCAGCGGCGCCCCCTCGCGAACGAAATCGTTCTGCATATCGATGACCAGCAGAGCCGGTCTGCGCACAGATTCTAGCATTGAAAAACTTTACCGTTCACCCGGAACGTCCAGCCACCGAAGCGACCGGCGGCGCAAGCCGCCGGTCCGGGACCGGATGAAATGCTCAGTTTCCGGAAGCCTTGGCTGCTTCCGCCACCCAGCCGTCGAAGGTCTTCTGGTTGTCGGCAATCCATTGCTGGCCGAGTTTCTTCAGCGCGCGGTCGGAATTGTCCTTGTTGAGAGTAGCCTCCCATTTGGTCCATGTCGTCGCCGGCCAGCGCATGACGTCGACCAGCTTTCGCACCGCCGGATTGGCGGCGATAAAATCATTGTTCGCACCGGCCATCCAGTTCCACGAGCCGGTCGTCATGCGGCACGGATCCTGACCGCCGGCACAGCCGACAAGACCATGGACGAGATGACCGTTCTTGGCGACGACATTGGGCGGCAGCGCATCGAAGGGAATGGGCAGCCATACCGTATCGGTCCCCGGCTTCAGCTTATCGGCGATCCAGGACGGGGACCATGTATATACAAGGATAGGCTCTCCACGCGCCAGCCGGGCAAAGGTCTCCGCGAGAAGAACTTCGTACTTGGCGCGATGGCTCTCGACGGTGTTGGACAGGCCGAATTTCTTGATCTGGTAGTCGACCACATCGCCGCACCGCCAGCCCGGATCGCAATTGACCATATCCGCCTTGCCGTCGCCGTTGGTATCGAACAGGGCGGCGATCTTGGGATCCTTCAATTGATCCAGATTGAGCAGATGGTAGGCGTCGGCAGTCTTCTTGTCGACGAGATAGCCGTTCACGCCCCCGCCGATGATTGAGCCTTTGCCCAGCAAGGTGACCCGATCCTTGACCTTGACATATGTGGCCTCGGTCTGCGGCATGTTGAGATCGGAAACCAAATCCAGATCGCCCTGGGCGGCGGCCTGCAAGGCAGGCGTCGATCCGAGGGTGCGCAGTTTCACGTCATAGCCGAGCTTTTCCAGCGCGGCGGTGAGGATAACATCCTGCACATAATTCGCGCCGAGGCTGTCGTTGCGGGAAAGACGAATTGTCTTGCCCTCGCCCGGCAAGGCGCCTGCGAGCGCGCCTTGCGCCATTATCAGAGATGCCGCGACAAACGCGGATGCAAATCGAAGCAATTTCATGTTTCATTCCCCTTTTTATGACTGGATTGCAACTCGCTCATTCACCGGACTTCGCTGGACATTTCAGACCGAGCGGGAAACCGGTTCTTTTCCCTTGAAAGTCTCACTTTCCTTTTCGTCGAAAACGAACCGTTTCCTCACGAAATATCTGGCAAGGCCCCGCCTTGGAACATGCCCCGGCGTGCCCTTGGCCAACCCCTGGGTAATGCGGTCGAGCACCATGGCCAGCAGGACGATGGCGATGCCGCCGACCGCCGCACGGCCGACATCGAGGCGTCCAAGCCCCTGAAGCACGACCAGTCCAAGGCCTTCCGCCCCGATCATCGCGATCACGACGGACATCACCATGGCGGTGAGCACGGTCTGGTTCAGACCGCCGAGGATCGTCGGAATGGCCATGGGCAACTGGATTTCCCACAGCAACTGGCGGCGATCCGCACCAAAGGCGAGGCCGGCCTCCACCAGTTCCTGATCGACCATGCGAATACCGAGATTGGTAAACCGGATGAGCGGCGGTGCCGCGACGATGATCACCGCGATGGCGCCGGGAACGGTCCCGACGCCGAAGAGCATGACCACGGGCACGAGATAGACGAAGGCGGGCGTCGTCTGCATGATATCGAGGATCGGGCGCACGACGGCCCAGACCCGATCGCTGCGCGCCGACCAGATGCCAACCGGAATGCCGACGATCGCGCAGACGAGGATCGCCGTCATGATCAGCGACAGGGTCGTCATCGCGTCCGCCCATACGCCGAGAGCGGCGACCACGATAAACGCGACAAGGCTGAACAGCGCAACCGGCAGACTGGCGATCCACCAGGCAAGCCCCGCGACGCACAGGACGAAAATCGGGAAGGGAATGGCCTGTAGAATGACGTCGTTGAAATGCAGAAGCGCTTCGATCGGCCAGCGTATGGCAAGAAAGAGCGGGCGGAAGGTGACCGCCAGCCATTCGACACCCGACTGAATCCATGAATCGACGGGAAACACATTGAGATCGTCAGCTTTGAACATGGTGATCTCCAGTCGCAACGGGATTGGCAGGTTTGGTACCGGAGGCGATCTGGGCAAGCACACGGTCGGGAGTTGCCTGCCCCACCATGCAGCCCGCGTCGTCAACCACGAGAAGGGCATGGCCGGGTTTGTACGCACGGGCCACGTCGATAAGCTTCGCATCGTCGCGTATGGTGACGAAATCGGCTGAAAGGACCGTCTGCGGGGAGCCTCCGTCCCGCAGCCTCTCCATATCCCGCCCTTTTACCGTCCCCAGAACCCGCATTGCGGAATCGACGGCGATCCCATCGCCGCCGTCCACTCCGGGGACGATCCTGATTTCACCCACCGCATCCGTTCGCCGGACCGGCACCATGACCGAGGCCGCGTCGAACAATCGTGAACGGTCGATCTCGCGGGTGAAGGAAGCGACGTAGTCGCTGCGCGGGTCGAGAACGATATCGGACGGACTGCCCTCGCGCACGACCTGTCCGTCTGCCATGATCGCGATCCGGTTGCCGAGCTTCAGCGCCTCCTGAAAATCATGCGTAATGAACAGGATCGTTTTTTGCAGTTTCTGTTGAAGGCGCAGGAGTTCGTCCTGCATGTCCGAACGGATCAGGGGATCGAGCGCGCTGAACGCCTCGTCCATGATCAGCACGTCGGCATCGGTCGCCAGGGCGCGGGCGAGGCCCACGCGCTGCCGCATCCCGCCCGAAAGTTCGCCGGGCCGATGGTATCCCCAGGACGACAGGCCGACGACGGCAAGCACTTCCTCGGCGCGCCTGCGCCGCTCGGCAGGCGGTATATGCCGTAATTTCAGCCCGAACTCAACATTTTCCAATACGGTCTTGTTCGGCAAAAGCGCGAAATGCTGGAACACCATGGAAATGCGCGTGCGGCGCACTTCGCGCAAATCCTCTTCCGAAAGCTGGACGATATCCCGGCCGTCGAGGAGTATGCGCCCGGCACTGGGTTCATGCAGCCGGTTGATGCAACGCGCGAGCGTCGATTTACCGGACCCGGAAAGGCCCATGATCATGTAGATCGCTCCCGACGGTACCGAGAGCGAAACATCGTTCAGGCCGACCACCATGTTCAGTTCGCTCAGAATGCGGTTCTTGTCCGCACCCTTTGACAACAGATGGACCGCCCGCGCCGCGTCGGGGCCGAATATCTTGTAAAGCCCGTCAATCTTCAGTCGATATTCCAACACACGCTCCCATTGATCGTTATTCCCGTTGCCGCCGCTGCATCTGACGGCAGCATTCAGGCCTCGAAACCACACTGGAATGTAGCCATTTATCCTATTTCAAAGGCGAAAAATCGGTCGGTCGCAGTATCCGGTTCTCCATTGTCTCGATGCAGGCCGATAGTCGCGGCGTGAACGCCTTCCAGCGTGAATCTTCCGCCAGCCGCTGCCGCCGTATGGCGCGGTCATCCAGACTGTCGTAACCCCACATATGGACGACATGATTGAGCGCGCCGATCTCGGTGACGAAATAGCCGAGCAGATTGCCGAGAACGGGCTGCTGGATGGCAAGCCCTTCCTCACGCACGAGGCCAAGATATTCCTGCAACCTGCCGGAACGGATTCGATAGATGCGCTCCTCCACGATCATGTCCCTGCCTCGCCGTCAGCCATTTCGGCCCGTATCTGCCGCGCGATCTTGAAGCATTCGACGCCTGCGGGAACGCCGCAATAGACAGCTATCTGCGTGAGAGCCGCTTCCAGTTCGTCGTCGGTCAGTCCATTGCGGATAGCGCCCCGAAAATGCAGGGCGAATTCGGACATCCGTCCGAGGGCGGCCAGCATGCCGAGATTGAGCAGGCTGCGCCGGCGCCGGTCGAGCCTGTCATCGGCCCAGCAATTGCCCCAGCAATATTCGTTGATCAGGTTCTGGAACGACGCGCCGAAGGCGTCGGGGTTGTTCAACGCCCGATCGACGTAATCGTCGCCGAGCACCGCGCGGCGTACCGCCATTCCAGCTTTCTGCAATTTCTCATCCATTGGTCGTTTCCACCTTCTCCAGAAAATCGCGCATCATCGCTCCCACGATTTCAGGCGCCTCGATCAGAATGGAATGGCGCAGATTCGGCAGGATGCGCAACTCCGACCCGGCGATCTCACCGTGCATGAAGGCCGCCATGCGGCTATTCGACCCCATGTCGAATTCACCCGTCGCAATCAGCGTAGGAACGCGGATATCGTGCAGGGCATCGCCGAGATCGGTTTCCGCCAGCACGCGATAGGCCGCCGCATAGCATTCGGGGTCGTTTTCGGCGTTGCGGCGGCGCATGGCGGCAAGGATTTCCGGATGCCGCTCCCGGAAGGCGTCGGAAAACCATCGGGAGACGGAAGCGTCGTAATGGGAGCCGCGCTCCCCGCCCTTCAGCGCTTCGAGCCTTGCCATGACACGATCCCGTTCTTCGGCGTTGCGGCCGGCGACGGTGGACAGGAGAATGAGGCTCCGGACGCGGCCGGGCACGGCAAGCGCGATCTGCTGCGCGATCAGGCCGCCGAGCGAGAAACCGGCCAGATGGAAATCCGTAAAGCCGACATGATCCGCCAGAGCCAGCGCTTCATCGGCGAAATCGTCGATTTCGTAGCGCCCCTTCACCTTCGAGGACCGGCCATGGCCGCGAAGATCGAATGTCAGCACCGTGAAGCGACCGCCGAGATGAGCGAGAACCCCGTTCCATGCGTCGAGCGATGCGCCGACGCCATGGATGCAGACGAGCCGCTCCGGCCCATCGCCCGTCAAACGGTAATTGAGGACAACATCGCCGATCCTGTGCTCGCCTTCCGCGCTCATGCCGTCGCCTCCGCCATCCCGCCGCTGGAGGCTTCACGCTCGCGACCCGCGAACACCGGAATGATTTCCTCGGCGAACAATTCGAGCGTGCGCTTCTGCAATTCGAGGGGCAGGCCATAGTTCATTCCCAGACAAAGCTGGTCGACACCCGCCGCCTCATATGCCTCCAGCTTGGCGATGATCTCGTCCGGCGTGCCGAAAAGCATGCTCTCGCGGATGTTCCGGGGGTTGTAGTTCTCGCGTCCGGCCACGGCCTCATAGGGCACGGAGTCCGGAAAGCCGTTCGTAACCGTGCCGATGTTCTGGAACAGATTTTCGAATTTTCGCCCGTAATCCATGCTGTAGCGCACGAATTTTTCCCAGTCCTGCGTGCGATCGTAGGCCCCTGCCCGGCGCTGCATCATGAAGCGGGGCTTTGGCACTTCCGGATGATCGCTCACCGCCTTGCGGAATTTCGCGCCAAGATTGGCGACCTCGGCCATGGGCGCGGAAAGCGGCGTCGACATGATGTTCGCGCCGATCCCGATTGCCCAGTCATATGTGCCCGGATCGCGAGCGGCGACCCAGATGGGCGGATGTGGCCGCTGAAGCGGCTTCGGTACCGAAGTCGCCATCGGGAATTGCCAATATTCTCCGTCATGGGCGTAATCGCCCTCCCAGAGCTTCCTGACCGCCGGGACGATTTCCTTGAGATAGGCCACGCCCTGCTGTTGCGGAATGCCGCGGGCCATCCGGTCGAACTCGTATTGATAGGCGCCGCGCGCGATACCGAATTCAAGGCGTCCGCCGGTCAGATGATCGCACAGCGCCGCCTCGCCCGCGAGACGGATAGGACTCCAGTAGGGCGCGACGACCGTCGCCGTGCCGAGCCGGATTCTATCCGTATGCTGGCCCAGCCAGACGAGCACGGAGAACGGATTGGGGGAAATCGTGAATTCGATCGTGTGATGCTCGGCAGTCCACAGTGTCTCGAAGCCGCCCCGATCGGCGATCTGCGCCAGTTGCAGCATGTTCTTCGTCACATCGGCCATCGGCATGTCCGGCGAGGACCGTTCGAGATGAAGCGAGAGAGCGAATTTCATAATGATCCCCTTGGGATTGCTTGTCGAAAGAAAGAGATATCGTCCCTGACATCTTGCAGTTTGCAGTTCCTCGATGCCCTGCGCGGAAATGCGTTATTTGAGCCGGATCACAAAGGGGTCCTGCATGGCCCCCGAATAATCGAGCACGACATTCTTGATACGGGAGAACTCGCGCATGACGTCGAACCCGCCGCGGCGGCCGTAACCACTTTCCTTGAAACCTCCCATGGACGACATGAACGCCGCCGAACGGTAGGTGTTGATCCAGGCCGTGCCGGCATCGATCTGCGTCGCGAAGCGGATGGCCCGGTCGACGTCGCGGGTCCAGATGCCGGAGGCCAGCCCGTAGCGTGTGTCGTTCGCCAGCGCGATCATCTCGCTTTCCGTGCTGAACGGCATGACGCCGACAACCGGCCCGAACAATTCGTCGCGCATGAAAGCCATGTCGTTGCGCGCCTCGACCATGACCGTCGGTTCGAAATACCAGCCGCGCGCCAGATCGCCGCTCTGCGGACGCTTGCCGCCCGTCGCCACCCTCGCGCCCTCGCGAATGCCGGAAGCCACATAGCCCTCGACCTTCGTCAACTGGTCGGCGAGCGCCAGCGGACCAAGCTCGGAACTGTCGTCCATGGGATGGCCGATGGCGATGCGCTGCGTGCGCGCCACCAGTGCTTCGACGAAGCGGTCGTAGATGCTCGCCTCGACAAAGCAGCGTGAGCCGGCCACGCAGGTCTGCCCGGCGGCCGCGAACACACCCGCGACGACGCCATTGACCGCGCGGTCGAGATCGGCATCGCCGAACACCACATGCGGCGACTTGCCTCCAAGCTCCATCTGGCACGGAATGAGATTGTCTGCGGCGTTGCGGGCAATGAGGCGCCCCGTCTGGGTGCTGCCGGTGAATACTATCTTCGCGAGGCCGGGATGCTTGACGAGGGCGTCGCCCGCCGTCCGGCCCGGACCCGTCACGACATTCACCACACCGGGCGGAAAACCTGCAGCTTCGATGAGTTCCATGAGCGCAAGCGTCGATGCGGTCGCGTGTTCCGAAGGTTTGACGACAACCGTGTTGCCGATGGCAAGACAGGGTGCCAGCGTACCTGTGAGCATCATCAGCGGCGAATTCCACGGCGTGATCATTCCCACGACGCCGATCGGCTCGCGCAGCGTGAAGTTCAGCATATCCAGCTTGTTGACAGGGACCGTATCGCCCTGAAGCTTGTCGGCCATCCCCGCGAAATAGGTGTAGGAGTCCGGCAAGGCGCGCATCTGGGCGCGCATTTCCTTGAGCAGCTTGCCGTTGTCGTGCGTCTCGATCTCGGCCAGCGTGTCGGCATTTTCCGCGATGAGTTCGGCAAGGCGCCGGACAAGCTTGCCGCGATCGGTCTGCGTCATGCGGCGCCAGGCCGGATCGCGGAAAGCCTCGCCTGCCGCCCTGACCGCATCGTCCACATCGTCAACGCCCGCATCGGCGAATGCGTACCAGGCCTCGCCGGTCGTCGGATCGTAGCTTTCCAGATATTTTCCGCTTTTCGGCGCGACGGATGCACCGCCGATCAGGAGATTTTGTCTGGAGTTTTCCAACGTTTGCGTCGTCAGCTTCATTTCTGTTCCCATCCGTGGCTTATGCGCTATAGGCGCCTTCGCTTTCGATCATTGCGACCCGGCCGCCTTCGTAGCCGTCGACATAAATTCCAAATCGCCGGTCGGTCCGTTCACGGGCAAAGCGGCGCAGTACGGCGCGCAATTCGCGGCTTTCCATACGGTCGTAAGGGAGATCGTCGATCCTGAAGAATTCCATGCCCGACGGAAGCGCCCGCCCGTTGCGCGGCGTCAGCATCGAAGCACGGTAGACCAGATGGCCACGTCCGGTTTCCGCGGTGTCGTAGACGGAATAAAGGAAAGTCTGTTCCGGCACGAATTCCAGCGGCTCGCAGCCGTCGAGGGCAAGCGACGGGCCAATCCTGTGGCCGCGTCCCGTTGGGAGGAGCAGATTGCCCTTGCCGTCGTCGCAAAGAAGCACATGATCGTCGCTCTCCACCAGATAGCTCACGACCATGCTCTGGAACGCTATCCAGCCGTCCGGCAGCGGGTCCGAGACCTTGGCGTACTGGCCGCGACAGAAAGCGAGCGGCGCCAGGGGACTGGTGCCGAATGCCTGAATGCGTCCGACGAGGATGATGTGATCGCCGGCGTCGATCCGGTTGAAAACCGTGCAGTCGAACCAGGTCAGGCAATCCGTCAGCACGGGCGCGCCGGTATGGACCACGTCGGTGTTGACGACGGAAAACTTGTCCTGAACGCGGGCGGCAAAAACGGAGGAGACTTCCGCCTGATTTTCATGCAGCAGGTTGACGGCAAAGCAATCGGCCTGCTCGAAGACCGGGAAGCTGGACGCCGACTTGCCGATACAGACCAGTAGAAGGGGTGGATCGAGAGAGACGGAAGTGAATGAATTCGCCGTCATTCCGCGCGGCGTGCCGCCCGCATCATTGGCGGTGACAACGGTGATGCCCGTGACGAAGGTACCGAATGCCCGGCGCAACTCTTTGGGATCGATAACGATTTCGCCGCAGTCCATTGCTGTTTCACCCGGTTTATATTCACTTCCGGGTCGAGCTTACTCGCAACCGCGATGCGCGCTTCCTCGTTATGAAGGATAAACCGAAATATTATTCATCCAATAATAGGATGCGCTGTTACCCATCCGGCGGCGACGGCGGCAAAGCGAATGGAAGCGCTCAGGCGAAGAAGTCGGGAATGTCATAATATATCGATGCAATATCGGGCCGAAGGCGGAATCCGCCTTCGGCCCGATGCGACCGGAACGGGAGGGAATATTCTATACCCGGTCGAAATTGGTCGGCAGGACGATCATGTCGCGGATGGTCACGGTGCGCTTGCGCGTCAGCATATAGACGATCGCGTCGGCGATCTCCTCGGGATCGATCAGGCTGCCCGATTCCTTGGCCTTGCGCAGGTTTTCCTCGGGCCAGTCGGCGAGCAGCGCTGAGATCACCGGCCCCGGCGAAACCTGCCCCACCCGGACGCCGTGCGGAATCATCTGGCGGCGCATGCTCTGGACGAAGCAGGTGATCGCCCATTTCGACGACGCATAGACCGGCTCCCAGTAAGTCGGGAAATGGCCCGCGATCGAACAGGTGACGATGATGTCGCCGGTCTTGCGCTCGCTCATATGCGGCACGACGGCGTGCACATTCTTTATGACCGCATTGACGTTGAGGTTGAGCATCCGGTCGATGGCTTCCGGCGTCGTCTCCGTCAGGTCGCCGCCGATATAGCTGCCCGCATTGCAGTAGAGGATGTCGATATGATCGACCTTTTGCAGGATTTCGGGAACCATGGCCGAGCAGCTTGCCGGGTCGAGCAGGTCGGTCACCTGAGCGACAGCCTTGTCACCGAATTTCGCGACCAGTTCCTTCAGCGCGGCTTCGTTCCGGTCCACCATCACCACGGTGGCGCCCTGCGCGAGCAGAGCCTCCGTGCTTGCCAGCCCGATCCCCGAGGCCGCCCCGGTGATGACCGCGATCTTGCCTTGAAGCGATTGAGACATTTCCATTCTCCCTGTGTCAGATGTGTCTGATTTGCGCCGGGCCCTGCTCAGCGCCATTCGCGTCCGATATAGATGGCCAGCAGGATGATCACGCCCTTGATGACATCCTGAAGGTATGGATTGATCCCCATAAGATTAAGGCCATTGTTCAGAATGCCAAGCAATACCGCGCCGATCAACGTGCCGAGGATCAGCCCGCGCCCGCCGGCGATTGCCGTGCCGCCCAGAACCACGGCGGCGATAGCGTCGAGTTCAAAGCCGACGCCCGCATTGGGCTGGCCGCTCATCAAGCGCCCCGTCAGGACCACGGCGGCAAGCGCCGAAGTCAGGCCAGATATGGCGTAGACGGCAAGCTTGACGCGGCGCGTCCTCACGCCCGACAGCCGGGCGGCCAGCTCGTTCCCGCCCAGAGCGTAGACGTGACGGCCGAATGGCGTGCGCTGCAACAGAACCCACGCGACCGCATAGATCACGATCATGAAGATCACCGGAACCGGAACCGTTCCGATGCGCCCTACGCCGAACCACGCAATCCAGCCCGGCAGGCCGCTGATAGGATAACCGCCGGAATAGATAAGGCCGAGGCCGCGCGCCATGCCCATCGTGGCCAGCGTCACGATGATCGCGGGCATCCGCCCCCATGCCACGAGGAAGCCGTTGAACAGGCCGATGCCCACGCCGATAAGCAGGCCTACGGCGAGGCCCGCGGCTCCGGGCAGCCCCACCTTCACCATCATTCCGGCGCCGATCGTTCCGGCCAGCGCCATGACCGCGCCGACCGACAGGTCGATGCCGCCGGTCAGGATCACGAAGGTCATTCCCACGGCGAGGATGCCCACCACGGAAACCTGCCGCAACACGTTGAAAAGATTGCCGACGCTGAAGAAGTTGTCGCTCGCCAGCCCCATCAGGCAGGAGACCACGATCAGACCGGCCAGCGGCAGGGCCAGCGGCGAATGAATCCATTGACGGATACTCGCCATCCTGTCGGCTCCGCCGACATGCGTTGCGTCATGCGACATGTTCAACCCTCCCGGTTGTTGCGTGTGTCATGATCTCTTCGGAATTGATCCTGTTGCCCTCGACGGTCGCGACAATTCCTCCCGAGCGGAACACGCAGACGCGGTCCGACATGCCGATCACTTCGGGAAGTTCCGACGAGATCATGATCACTGAATGCCCCTGCGCGGTGAATTCGCGCATCAATTGATAGATTTCCGCCTTCGCCCCGACATCGATGCCGCGGGTGGGCTCATCGAAGATCAGCACCTTCATCTGATGGTTCAGCCAGCGGGCGATGACCACTTTCTGCTGGTTTCCGCCCGAAAGCGTATCGACGCGGGCATGCGGCCCCTGCGCCTTGACCCTGACCTGCTCCATGGCGGCCGAGGTATATTTCAGCTCCTTCTTCATATCGATGAACCAGTGATGCTGGCGATATTTTCCGTAATTGTTCAGGGATATGTTCTGCAGGATCGAGAAGCTGGTGATCAGCCCCTGCTCCTTCCGGCTTTCCGGCAGCAGCCCGATGCCGCTCGCAAGCGCATCGCCCGGCCCCGTGAACCGCCTGTCCTGTCCGTTGACCTTCACCTTGCAGCGCGCCGCCGGATGCGCGCCCAGCATGGCCAGCGCGGTTTCTGTCCTGCCGGAACCGACAAGGCCGGCGAAGCCGAGAATCTCGCCTTCGCGCAACTGGAAGCGCGAGACGGGGCCATTTCTTTTAAGCTGGATTTCCTCGGCATCCACAACGACACGCGCATCCGGCGACAAGGCGGGCTTGGGCGGAAAACTGCTCTCGATCCGGCGTCCGACCATCATTTCGACAAGCCGGTCATTGTTGACGTCCGCGACGGCGCAGGTTGCGATGAACGACCCGTCGCGCAGAACCGTGATCCGGTCGCAGACTTCGAAAATCTCCTCAAGGTGATGGGAGATGAAAATGATCGCGACGTCCTGCTTGCGCAATTCGCGCATGACCTTGAACAGATGCTCGACCTCGGCGGGCGTCAGGGTCGCGGTCGGTTCATCGAGCACGAGGATGCGCGCATTGAGCGACAGGGCCTTGGCGATCTCCACGAACTGCTGCTGGGCCACCGACAGGTAGCGGATCGGCACATCGAGAGGCACCGCGACACCGAGCTGCCCTATGATCGCTTCGGCGCGCTTGCGCATCGATCGTCGGTCCAGAAGGCCGAGCCGCGTCCGCAACTCGCGGGCGAGGAACATGTTTTCGACGGCGGTCAGATAGGGGATCAGGCTGAATTCCTGAAACACGATCCCGACGCCGGCCGCGATGGCCTCGTCATAATTGGCGAATTCACACGGCTTGCCGTCGATGGTGATCGTGCCGTCGGACGGCTTTATGATGCCCGACAATATCTTCATCAGGGTCGATTTTCCGGCGCCGTTCTCTCCCAGCAGCGCATGAATCTCGCCCGCATGTACCTTGAGATCGACGCCATGCAGGACTTCGATCTTGCCGAAACTCTTTTTTATGCCATTCAGTTCGAGCATGTTCTCCTCCTGCGTGCTCGTTTCGCCCGCCCCCGCACGAATGCGGGAGCGGGACAGGGAGGAAGCCCTACCAGCTGAAGGTGCCGGCGTTCTTCTTGTCCACGACCATCACGTCGACCGGGATTTCCTTCGGAACATGAGCGCCCCATTTCTTTGCCAGCGCAATACCCAGACCGATGCGGATCTGGTCGCGCGGGAACTGGGCGGTGGTTTCGATGAAGGCGCCTCCCGCCTTGATCGCATTGACCGCTTCGGGCGCGCCGTCGACCGAGGTCAGCTTGATGTTCTTGCCGGAACCCTCGATGGCCGAGAGGGCGCCCATCGCGCCGCCGTCATTGACGGAGAAGATGCCGGCGAGATTGGGATGCGATTCGATCATGTTCTCGACGACGCCTAGCGCGACCGAACGGTCCTGACGCCCGTTCTGCGTGTCCACGAGCTTGATGTCGGGGAACTTCGCCAGCGCGGCCTTGCAGCCTTCGACGCGCTGGAGGATCGGCACGACGGGAATGCCGTCGAGGATCGCGACCTCGCCCTTGCCGTTCAGCGACTTGCCCAGATATTCGCAGGACTGGTATCCCGCGTCACGGTTCTTGGAACCGACGAAGGAATCCACCGGGCCGCTGGCGTTGGCATCGATGGCCACGACGACCACGTTCTTCGCCTTGGCCGACTTGACGGCCGCCTCGACGCCCGCGCTGTCGGTCGGGTTCAGAAGCAGGATATCGATGTGCTGCTGGAGCATGTCCTCCACATCGGAGATCTGCTTGGCGACGTCGTGATTGGCGTCGGTGGTGATCACGTCCGCGCCGATGGTGGCCGCAGCCTCCTTGAGCGCCTGCTGCATGACGACGAAATAAGGATTGTTCAGTTCCTGAAAGGTCATGCCGATCTTCAGCTTGTCCTGCGCCAGCGCCGGAGCGGCGGAAAGCGCGAGCGCGATGGAAGCGGTGAGCAGGATAGATTTCATCTGTGGAGTCCTCCCGTTACAGATTGAAGTTTCATTGCTGCATGCTTCGGGCGGCGGCATGCCGTCCCGAATGGATGATCGCCGCGAGGCGAAATTCGTGTGACACGGACCGACCGGCCCGCGCGATGGACGGCATCTCAGGCAAGGAACGCCTCCATCATAAAGGTCGGGGAGACGCCGAGCCGCGCGGCCGCCGCCTCCAGCGCTGCATCGGAAAGCTCCGACGCTATGCCGGTCCTGACGAGGCAGGAGGCGAGACCCACGCCGGCGGCACCGGCAATATCGTGCTCCAGACTGTCGCCGACGCAGACGATGCGGTCGATCGTGACAGTCTCCAGCAGCGATTGCGCGTGGTGGTAGATCGCGGGATAGGGTTTGCCGAACCAGCGGACGGAACCGCCGAGTTCCTGATAGACGAGCGCGATGCTGCCCGCCCCCGGCGCCGTGCCGCCGCCCTTCGTCAGCTTGTGGCGATCCGGGTTGGTGCAATAGCACGGTACGCCGCGCCGCGCCGCGGGCTCCAGCCGGTCGCGATAGGCGGCGAGCGGTATGGTTTCGGCCTCGCTGCCGGAAATGATGACGATATCGGCCAGCCCCGCATCCTCGACGCTCTCGAAGCCGAGACGGTCGGCAAGATTGCGGTCGTCGCCGCTGGAAACCGTCAGGCAACGGGTGATCCCCGCCCTCCCGGCGGTCTCGCGCGCTAGAATATCGCAGGCAACATCGCCCGATGTCAGAAAACGGTCGAAGGCGGCGCGGCCGAAGCCGATCCTGACCAGACGTTCGGCATTGTACTCGCCGCTGCGGCCGGAATTGGAAAGGATCATGACGGTCTTGCCGCGACCCTTGAGATAAAGCAGCGCCTCGTTGGCGCCCGGATAGGCGCCGTCGTCGTCGCGCAGCACGCCGAACTGGTCGACGAAGAATACATCGTAGCGGTCGGCGAGATCGGTAAGTGTCGTGTGCGGCGCAAGGCTCATGATCGGCCTGCCTTTCCCGCAAGAACGAGGGATGCAGCGCCCACGGCGGCCTCCCCGGAGCGCGACGGAAGGAAAGAAACGCCGAGCGCCCGCTCCCGCATCCGCGTCCAGGCGGGATTGGCCGCGCCGCCGCCGACGGTGCGGACGGATTTCACGCCGGGGCCGCCCAATGCGGCCAGCCGGTCATAGCCCGATTTTTCGATGGCCGTGATCCCTTCCAGAATGGCCTGAAAAAAGATGAGATCGTCGGCCGGACGCGGTTCGAGACGCGGCGCAAAGGCCGGATCGTTGATCGGAAAGCGCTCGCCGGGCTTCAGCAGCGGATAATAGTCGAGGCCGGTCGGCTCGTCCGGCCGGAGGTGCGGCGTCATCGCCTTCAGCCGCTCGCCGTCGAAGAAGCTGCGAATGACCGCGCCGCCGGAATTGGACGCGCCGCCGGCCAGCCAGAAATCGAGCACGCGGTGCGAATAGACGCCATATTCCGCCGCGTCGATGGGCCGGGCGGAGGCGAGCTTCACGACCAGCGTCGAGCCGAGCGCGGTGACGCCGTCGCCGATGGCCGCGGCACCGGTCGCGAGGAAGGACGCGCATCCGTCCGTGGTGCCGGCATGGTAGCGGCAGGCGGAGGGCAGACCAAGCGCCCTGCCCGCGCCGCCCATGACCGACAACGACGCTCCTGCGCGTTTCACCGCCGGAAGCAGGGCGACGTCCATGCCACAGGCTTCGAGCCAGTCCGGCCAGCGTTCGGCGGCGAGATCGTAACCCGTCTTGAGAGCGTTGTTCTCATCGCTCGTGGGCGTGTCGAGGCCGAGCTGCATCAGAATCCAGTCGGCCTGATGCACGACCGCCCGCACGCCGGGCCTGCGGGAGAGATGGATGGCGCGGGCGAGCGCCGAGGTCGCGCCGCGCGCGGGGCTGTCCGCCGGTGCTTCCGTCGCGATACGCTCGACGATGGCACGGTCGGGGCAAGGCTCGTTATACATCAGCACATCACCGACCGGCGCTCCGCCCGCATCTATGGCGAGCATCGTACCCGACGTGCCGTCCACCGCCACGCCCTCGATGGCGGCGAAGGAGATGCGGGAAGCGAGTTCCGAAACACAGGACCGGACGCCCGCCCACCAGACGGAGGGCGAACGCGCAGCCACCGCGTCGGGAAAGGGAAAGGCGGCCATATCCAGAGGCGTGCCGTCGCCGGCGACGGCTGCGGCGCGGACGCCGGACGTGCCGAGATCGATGCCGAGCGCGACGGCGGGTTGCGGGGCCGCGTTCATCCCTGCCGGCTCGCCTTGCGGTCGAGCGCCTGACGGTATTGCTCGGCCTCCCAATGGGTCAATTCGTATTCCTGCTCTGGCTTGAGATAAGCAAGGGGCGCGCCTTCCGGCACGCGGACGGCAACCTCGGCCAGACAGCGCGCCATGACACGGCCGCCATCGGTCAGCTCATTGGCCAGAAGCACGCCGCGCCCCGGCGCAAGCAGCATCTTCGGGCAAGCCAGACCTTGCGCCCGGCGCTCCTCCGCATAGGCCCTTGCCGTCTGCCCCTCGCCCAGCACGCCGATTTCCGTTCCGAGAAAAATGACATGGTCGGGATAAAGCGAGCCGCCGGTGGCAATGGCCACGCTCCCGGAATCGAGCGCGGTCTTGTGGCTGCCCGCATCCGCAGCCGCGTGGAAATCCGATCCTTCCGCCAGCGCTTCCAGCGCCGCCATGTCGGGGGCAGGCGTCGGGCGCTCGGCGACCGCGAGCGCAGCGGTGACGCGGACGATACGCGCGCGCACCTCATCGACCGTGTCGCCGGCGACGATGATGCCGTGATTATGGAGGATCAGAACGTCCGGGCGGCTTTCGGCCACGCGGTCGATCTCACGGGCGAGCGGCGTGCCGGGACGGCGATAGGGAATGGCCGCCCAGGTCAGGTCCGGCAAAGCCGCCATACGCTCGGCAAGTACGTCTTCGCGCGCCGCCAGAACCGCCAGCGCGATCGTGTTGACGCAATGATAATGCGCGACCACCGGCTGCGGCAGAGCGGCGTGAAAACTGGTTTCGATGGAGGGACGAAGGCCGGAGGCGTTCTTTTCCGCCACCACGAAGTCGGTCGCCTTTTCGGCGCTGGGATCGCCGGCCCGGAGTGCCGCGACCAGCGGCGCAACCTCGACGGGCACCATGATGTCGCGTTCACCGGCGTGGGCAAGCCATGTGCCCGACGCCTTCACCCACATCACGCCGTCCTGCTTGAACGACGTGTTGCCGCCCGCGCCCTGCGTCTTGAGAATGTCGCAGCCGATGTCTTTTGAAAGCGCAAGGAATGCGCCGAAGGCGACCGCCTCCGCCGCCCGGATGCCCGAAGCCATGATTTCTCCTCAACCTCCCCGTTCGCCACCCGGTCGAAGCCATGCGTGAGCGAATTCTCCTATAAACTGTAATATTATGATTATGGTTCGTCAATAGTGATTATTCTCAATCATAACGATTGGCGATTCGGGTCGCATATTGCCTTTCTCAGTTAATTTTGATTATAGTCGTTCACGACGAGGAGAGTACGGGACGGGAGGCCGGACATGAACGATACCGAGCGCCACAAGGCGATCGTCGATCTTTTGCGGGAAACGCCTTTCGTCTCCGTCCGGGATTTGCAGGAGCACCTGAGCGTGTCGCCGGCCACGATCCGCCGCGACATCGACAAGCTTCACGAACTGGGCCGCGCGCGAAAGGTCTATGGCGGCATCTCGGCCAATGAAACCGTCAGCGCGCGCCTGTCCGCGCGGCCCTATGACGAAAACCGGGATATCGCCGTCGAGGCCAAGCGGGCAATCGCGGCCAAGGCGGCCGGGCTGGTGCGCGACGGGGATTCCATCATCGTCCATGCGGGCTCGACCTGCTACCATCTCGGCATTCTGCTGGCGCGGCGCAACCTGCGCATCTGGACCAATTCCATGCCGCTCTGCGCCTATCTGGGCGAACACGGCTCCTGCCAGCTTTCCATCGCCGGCGGCGACCTCCACCGCGAGCCGGGCATCATGTACGATCCGGCCGCCGGTTCGCCCGGTTTCTTCGCCTCGCGTTTTTTTCTCGGCACGCAGGGAATAAGCGCCAAGGGCCTGCTCGAATCCCATCCGCTTCTGGTCAGGGTGATCGGTGAGCTTGCGGCCTGCGCCGACGAGATCGTCGTGCTTGCGGACAGCCGCAAGTTCTCCATCCAGCCGCGCAACGTCGCCCTGCCGCTGTCGCGCGTCGGTACGGTCATCACCGACGACGGACTGACCGACACGGCGGCGAAATTTCTGGAGGACGCAGGCGTCACGATAATGATTGCAACCGTCGGAGAAGAAAGTTGAGCTCGTCTTCCATCGCCGTTTTCGATCTCGGCAAGACAAATTCCAAACTCTTCGTTCTCTCCATGACGGGCGAGGTCATCGACGAAACCCGCATCCGCCCGATCTGGCGGCAGGAGGGCGATCTGCGTGTCCTCGACGATGCCGCGCTTTTCTCATGGATGAAAGCCGAGCTTGCGCGCATGGTCGCAGCCCATGGCGTCGACCGCGTCACTTGGTCCGGCCATGGCTGCACCTTCGCGCTGGTCGCCGGCGACAGGCTCATCCATCCGATCCTCGATTACGAGCAGGAGCCGCCGGAGGGCATCGCGGCCCGCATCGACGCGATGGCCCCGGACTACGGCGAGACCTTTTCGCCACCCTTGCCGCTCGGCTTCAACTTCGCGCGCCATATGCTCTGGCTCAACGAACGCGACCCGCAGTTGCTGGAGAAGGCCGAGGCCATTCTCTGCTATCCGCAATTCTGGGGCTGGAAATTTTCGGACCGCGCGGTTTCCGAAGTCTCCTATCTCGGCTGCCATTCCCATTTATGGGCGCCGCTCAGGGACGATTTCAGCAGTCTGGTCGACCGCATGGGCTGGCGCGGCAAGATGCCGGAATTCGTGCGGGCCGGCAGCCCGGTCGGCACGCATACGGTCGCGCTCGAAGACGGCCGGACAGCAGAGGTCGCCGTGCATAACGGCGTCCATGACAGCAATGCGGCGCTCTATTTCTACCGTTCGCTCGGCTTCACCGATTTCACGCTGGTCTCGACGGGCACATGGGTGGTCATTTTCAACCCGGCATGCCCGCTTGATCTGCTCAACTCCGCGCGCGACATGCTGGCCAACGTGACCGTGGATCACCAGCCGGTTCCGACCATCCGCTTCATGGGCGGCAGGGAATACGACGTGGCAAGCGGCGGATGGGCGAAGCCGGTATCGGCGGAGGCCGTCGCATCGGTTATCGCCAAGAAAGCGTTCGCCCTGCCGGCCTTTGCCGCCGGCGGCCCGGTGCCGGGGCACACGGGCCATTTCACCGGCCCTGCAGTCGAGAACGAGGAGCGCGCCGCGGTGGCCCTGCTTTATGTGGCGCTGATGACCGATCTCTCGCTCGATCTCATCGATTCACGCAATACGATCGTCATCGACGGCGGACTGGTCAAGACAGGCCTCTATGCGTCCGTTCTCGCGGCATTGCGTCCCGGCCAGAGCGTATATACCAGCGCCAATCCGGAGGGCAGCGCCTTCGGGGCGGCGGCGCTGGTCTTCGACGCCATCGGCCGGAATCCCTTCGTCAACGATTGTGCCGTGGCGACACCGGCGCTTGTTCCCGGACTTGAAAATTACAGGCAGGAATGGCGCAGGCAGGTGGAGGCGCTTTCCATATAGACCTCCGCTTCACGGCCAAGGCACGGCATTCGCTCATGCGGCCCGCCGCCCCCTGAACCGGCGGATCAGGATCGGCAGCGAGATCGTGACGATCAGCAGAAGCCCGATGAAGATCGACATGACGATGCCCGGCACGTTGAGCAGGCCAAGCCCGAAGGTCACGAGACCCATCACGAAAGCCGCGATGACGACGCCGGGAATGGTGCCGGAACCACCGAGGATCGACACGCCACCGAGCACGACCATGGTGATGACTTCCAGTTCCCACCCTTGCGCGATAGACGGGCGCGTCGAGCCGAGCCGGGAAGTGAGGCAGATGGCGGCGATGCCGCTCATCAGCCCGGTCAGCAGGAACAGCGTGAACTTCATCTTCTCGACCGGTATGCCGGAAAAACGCGCCGCGAATTCGTTATTGCCGATGGCATAGATGCGCCGCCCGAAACTGGTGCAGTGCAAAAGCACTCCGAATATCACCGCGAAGAGGACGAAAAGCACGAACTCGAACGAGAACACCCACACCACATAGCCCTGCCCGAAATAGGCGAAGCTTTCCGGGTAGCCGCCATAGGCCCGGTCGCCGAGCACGATATAGGATATGCCGCGAAACAGGCTCATCGTGCCGATGGTGACGACAATGGACGGCAGTTTCATGCCCGCCACCAATCCGCCATTGACCGCGCCGCAGGCAAGGCCTGTCCCGATGCCGATGAGGACGAGGCCCGGCGTCCCGACGCCCGCCTGCGCCGCCGCGCCCATGGCCGTCGACGCCAGCGCCATGATCGCTGCCACCGAAAGGTCGATCTCGCCGGAAATGATCAGCAATGTCATCGCAAAGGCGATCATCGCCTTTTCGGTGAAGTTGAATGTGGCGTCGGAAAGGTTCCAGGCGTTGAGGAAATAGGGGGATGCAAGGGAATTGGCGATGAAGATCGCGATCGCCACGCCGAGCAGCAAGGCTTCCCAGCTTGCGAAAATGCGGGAGAACGGCGTTCCCAGCCGGTCGGGAATATGACGGCGTTCCTCGCTCATGCCGCAGCCTCCTCGTAGGTCTTGGCCGCCTTGTCGCGCAGGATGATGCGCCCGCGCCGCTTCTCCTGCCGCGCGTTGAAGATGACGGCGAGGATGATGACGGAGCCGGAAATCGCCATCTGCCAGAAAGGCGAGATGTTGATGACGGGCAGCGCGTTCTTGATGACACCGAGAAACAGCGCGCCCAGCACCGCGCCCGCCACCGTGCCTATGCCGCCGAGCGTGGAAATGCCGCCGATGACGCAGGCCGCGACACTGTCGAGCTCGAAGCCATTGGCGATATCGACATAGGCCACCGCATAGCGCGACACCCACAGATAGCCGCACAGACCCGCCAGCGCGCCCGAAAGCACGAAGGCGAAGAAGCGGGTGCGTCCGACATCGATGCCCGCATAGACGGCGGCGGTGGGATTGCCGCCGGAAGCGTACAGCGCCCGCCCGAAGAAGGTGCGCGTCATCAGCACCCAGACAAGGGCGACGATCAGGACCGCCGTCCAGCCGAGCAGCGGCAGGCCGAGAACGACTGTGCGCGGCGTATTGAGAAACACCGGCGTCATCTGATAGGCATTGACCCACGCGCCGCCCGAAAGCACGAAGGCCATGCCGCGATAGATGGTGAGCGTGCCGAGCGTCACCACGATGGCGGGAATGTTCAGCTTCCACACCAGAATCCCGTTGATCGCGCCCAGCGCGGCGCCGATGCCGATGCCGAGCACGACCAGCAGCGCCAGCGGCAGGCCTGGATGAGCGGCGTTCAGCATCGCCACCGCCATGCCCGTAAAGGCGAGATTGGCTGCGACCGACAGGTCGATGGATTTGGTCAGGATGACCGCCATCTGTCCGAGGGCGATGATGATGAGAATCGACGTATCGTTGAAGATGTTCGCCAGACTGCCGGGACTGGCGAAGCCCGGCGCGCGGCCGGAAAAACCCGCGACCAGCAGGACGATGATGACGAGCAGCAGAAGTTCGCGCTGTCTGAGCAACTGTTTCATGGTTTATCCCGGATTTCCGGTGGCGGCGCGCACCAGTGTCTCGGCGTTCAGTTCAGCGCGGTCGAAGAGGCCAGCCATCAGCCCCTCGCGCATCACCATCACGCGGTCGGACATGCCGATGATTTCCGGCAGTTCGGACGAGATCATGACGATGCTGAGACCCTCGGCGGCCAGCTCGCTGATGAAAGCGTGGACGGCGGCCTTGGAGCCGATATCGATGCCCTTGGTCGGCTCGTCGAGAATGATGACCTTCGGATGGGTGGCGAGCCACTTGCCGATCACCACCTTCTGCTGGTTGCCGCCGGAAAGCGTGCCCACCGGCACGGAAAGGGCGGCGGCGCGCAGGTCGAAGCGCTCCGCATATTTGCGCGCCAGCGCCAGCTCCTCCGCCATACGCAGGAAGCCGTGTCGCGAGGTGCGCGTGAGCGACGGCAGCGAAATATTCTGGAAGATCGGCAGTTGCAGCACCGCGCCGTGTCGCCCGCGTTCCTCCGGCACATAGACGATGCCATGCTTCACCGCGTCACCGGGGCGGCGGATTTTGATCTCATGGCCGTCCAGCAGCACGCGCCCGCCCGAAGGCGCGGTAATGCCGAAGAGCGACTGCGCGAATTCCGAGCGCCCTGCCCCGACAAGCCCGTAGACGCCGAGGATTTCACCCTTGCGCAGCTCGAAGGAGATATCGCGGAATTCGGTCGGATGCGAATAATGCTCGACCTTCAGGACAGGTCCGCCGATGGCGACGTCCTGCTTGGGGAAAGCCTGATCCACCGAACGGCCGACCATCATGCGTACGATCTCGTTCTGACCGATATCCGCCAGAGCGCCGTGGCCCACGGCGCGGCCGTCCCGGAACACGGCGTAATTGTCGGCGATTTCATAGACCTCGTCGAATTTGTGGCTGATGAACAGGATCGCCTTGCCCTGCGCCTTCAACCGCTCGACGATGCGGAACAGATCGTCCACCTCCTTGCGCGACAGGGCGGCGGTCGGCTCATCCATGATGACGATGCGCGAGTCCACCGAAAGCGCACGCGCAATCGCCACGATATGCCGCTGCGCGATCGACAGTTCCTTCAGTCTGGCACGGGCGTCCACCGTCGTTTCCAGCGAGGAAAGCAGGGCCTGCGAGCGGGCATAGACGGCCTTCCAGTTGACGAGACCCAGTTTCGTGCGCGGGGCGTGGCCTAGATAGATGTTCTCGCCCACCGACAACTCGTCGAAGAGCACGGTCTCCTGATGGATGGCTGTCACCCCCGTATCGGTGGCATCCTGCGCGGTCGCAAGGCGGACCGGCGCGCCGTCGATGAAAATCTCGCCCTCGTCCTGCTGGTAGATGCCGGTCAGGATCTTGACCAGTGTGGACTTGCCCGCGCCGTTCTCGCCGATCAGCGCCGTCACCCTGCCTGGATAAAGCGCGATATCGACACTATCGAGCGCGCGCACGCCCGGAAACGCCTTGGTGATGCCGCGCATTTCCAGAACGGGCGCATCCATCACGGCAGGCTCCTGCCGGGCGCTGGCTTGAAAGGCTGCATTCATCGCGAATACTCGAAATCCGGCCTGAAACCAGCGGCGACACCGGCGACAAGCACCGAATGCCGCCGCTTGCGGTCAGAACACCTTGGAGAACTTGTCGATGTTCGACGCGTTATAGACGAAAGGATCGGCCATCGCGGCCTCGCCGTTTGCGCCGATCTTGATCTTGCCCATGCGTCCGGCATCGACCTCGGTGCCGGGCTTGCCGCTGGCATCGCCCTTGACGAGATGGTAGGCGATCTCCGTGGCGGTGTAACCGAGGTCGATCGGGTTCCAGATGGCGAATTCCTTGGTCGCGCCCGACTTGATTGCTCCCGCCATTTCGGACGGCAGGCCGAGGCCGGTCACATAAACCTTACCAATCTTGCCCGCATCCTTGACGGCCTGCGAGGCAGCCAGCACGCCGACCGTGGTGGGCGCGACGATAACCTTCACCTCGGGATGCGATTTCAGCAGGCCCTGCGCCTCACGATAGCTCTTGTCGGCAAGATCGTCGCCATAGACGGTGGTCACGAGATTGAGGCCCGGAAAATCCTTGAGCTGCTTCTTCATCTCGGCGATCCAGATATTCTGGTTGGTCGAGGTGGTGGTGGCGGAGAGAATTGCGAAATTGCCCTTGCCGCCCGGCAGATGGTCGGCGGCGAGCTTCAGGCACATCTTGCCGATCAGTTCATTGGAAGACGGATTGAGATGCATGATGCGGCCGGCAGGCGCGACGCCCGAATCCCACGAGATCACCTTGATGCCGCGCTGCGCGGCCTTCTTGAGCGCCGGCACGACGGCATCCGGGTCGTTGGCGGAGATGGCGATGGCGTCGACGCCCTGCGCGATCAGCGAATTGATCACCTCGATCTGGCCCTCGGCGGTCGTCGTGGTCGGACCGGTATATATGACCTGCACGCCGCCCAGTTCCTTGGCCGCTTCCTGCGCGCCCTTGTCGGCGGCTTCGAAGAAGCCGTTGCCGAGCGACTTCGCGACCAGCGCGATCTTCATGTCGGCGGCCTGCGCCTGACTTGCGATGAAAGCCACGGCCAGAGCCGTGCCCAATGCCAGTTTCTTGAAAAGGCTCATGTCTCACTCCTCCCAGTATAAAGACAATCGGTATATGCGTTCGGTCAGGCCACCTGCTCGCCCCTGCCCGCGGAAACCTGCGCCACGATGAGCCGGACGCCGGCATTCTCAACCATGCGGCGCGCCTCGTCGGTGACGCCGTCGTCGGTGATCAGCGTACCCACCCGGTCGAGCGGGCACAGGATCAGGCTGGAGCGGCGGGTGAACTTGCTGGAATCGACCATGAGGACGAGTTCGTCCGCCTGCCCCATCAGCTTCTGCTCGCTCTGGATGATGAGCGCGTCCGACTCCATCACGCCGAGCGGGCTCACGCCCTGACATCCCATGAACATGCGCCGTCCGTAGAAATTGCGGATGACGTCGTTGTCGAAGGGCGACAGGATCAGGCTCTGCTCGCGATAGATCGCGCCGCCGGGCACGATCACCGTGCTTTTCGACTGGCGCAGCAGATGCTCGGCGATGGCGAAGGAATTGGTCAGCACCTGAAGCCGGCGCGCGGCCAGATAATGCACCATCTGAAACGTCGTCGAGCCGCCGTTGATGATGATGCTATCGCCTTCCTCGCAAAGCGCCACGGCCTCGCGGGCGATGGCGCGCTTGCGGTCGCCGTTCTCGGATTCGGACACCTTGAACGGACGCCCGGCCAGACTGCCGAACTGCGGCGGATGGATGGCCTCGGCCCCCCCGCGCACGCGCTTGATGCGGCCCTGCATGTGCAGCGACGCGATATCGCGCCGCAGCGTCGCCTCCGACGCCTCCGTCAGCTCCACCAGATCCTGAATCGTGATGACCGGCTTTTCCTGAACTGCGCTCAGAATGATGCGGTGGCGTTCTCGCTCGTGCATGGCTCCTCCTGTTTTCCATCTATCGGCATATTGCAAAGCGATGTCAATCAAAAACAAGCATAATCTTGCATATATGCGCTAAATCCAACCGTTCTTGATCGTTTATGATTGACAGCCCTTTGTTTCATGCGTCATATCTGCGCCAGAATGATCGTTTGCGCATGAAGCGAGCGCGGAAAAATTCCATATGGGAGGATGACATGGCGATGGGCGATCGGCTGCTGGAGAACCGCTGGGACGACGCCAGGGCGGCGGCGCTGGACGAGCCGGGCAAGCTGCTCTATCGCTCGAACCTGCTCGGCTCCGACAAGCGCATCACCAATTACGGCGGCGGCAACACCTCCGCCAAGGTTTCGGAAGCCGATCCGCTGACCGGCGAAAAGGTGCAGGTGCTCTGGGTCAAGGGCTCGGGCGGCGATGTCGGCACCATCAAACTCGACGGCTTCGCCACGCTCTACCAAGACAAGCTCGAAGCGCTGAAGGGCATCTACAGGGGCGTCGAGGACGAGGACCGCATGGTCGGCTTCCTGCCGCACTGCACCTTCAACCTCAACCCGCGCGCCGCCTCCATCGACACGCCGCTGCACGGTTTCGTGCCTTTCACCCATGTCGACCATATGCATCCCGACGCGATCATAGCCATCGCGGCGTCGGAGAATTCGCGCGAGCTGACGCAGGAGATTTTCGGCGACGAGATCGGCTGGCTGCCGTGGCGGCGTCCCGGCTTCCAGCTCGGCCTCGACCTCGAAGCCTTCGTCAAGGCCAATCCGCAGGCCAAGGGCGTGGTGCTGGAAAGCCATGGCCTCTTCACCTGGGCGAACGACGCGAAGACCTGCTACGAAACCACGCTCGCCGTCATCAACAAGGCCATCGAATGGCTGGACGCCCGCACCGCCGGCAGGCCGGCTTTCGGCGGGGCCGTGGCGCAGAGCCTCGACGCCGCGCAGCGCCGCGCCGTCGCCGCGCGCCTGATGCCGGAAATCCGCGGGCTGATCGGCCGCGACGAGCGCAAGCTCGGCCATTTCGACGATCAGGACGCGGTGCTGGAATTCGTCAACTCGAAGGATTTGAAGCCGCTGGCGCAGCTCGGCACTTCCTGCCCCGACCATTTCCTCCGCACCAAGATCCGCCCGCTGGTGATCGATTTCGATCCGGCAAAGCCCGATGTGGACGGGGCCGTCGCCGGCCTTGAAGCCGCGCTCGAAGCCTATCGCGCCGACTACACGCGCTATTATGAAAGTTGCAAGCACGACAATTCGCCGAAGATGCGCGATCCCAATCCGGTGATCTTCCTCATTCCCGGGGTCGGCATGCTGTCCTTCGCCCGCGACCGGGCGACGGCGCGCATCGCTGGCGAATTCTACGTCAACGCCATCAATGTGATGCGCGGCGCGTCCGCCGTGTCGCGCTATCGGGGCCTGCCGGAGCAGGAAGCCTTCGACATCGAATACTGGCTTCTGGAGGAGGCCAAGCTGCAACGCATGCCCAGGCCCAAGAGCCTCGCCGGGCGCGTCGCGCTCATCACCGGCGGCGCGGGTGGCATCGGCTTCGCCACGGCGGAGCGGCTCTTGGGCGAAGGGGCCTGCGTGGTTCTGGCCGATATCGACGCGAACGCGCTCAAAACCGCGCATGAAAACCTCGCCCAGCGCTATGGTTCCGATCAGGCGCGCAGCGTCGCGCTGGACGTGACCGACGAAAAGGCGGTGGCCGCCGCCTTCACGGAGGCGAGCGTCGAGTTCGGCGGCGTCGACATCCTCGTCTCCAACGCCGGCATCGCCTCCTCCGCGCCCATCGAGACGACCGAGCTTTCGATGTGGAACCGCAATATCGACATTCTGGCGACGGGCTATTTCCTCGTCTCGCGCGAGGCGTTCCGGCTGTTCCGCCGCCAGAAGCTCGGCGGCAATGTGGTCTTCGTCGCCTCCAAGAACGGGCTGGCCGCCTCGCCCAACGCGTCCGCCTATTGCACGGCGAAGGCGGCGGAAATCCACCTCGCCCGCTGCCTCGCGCTGGAGGGCGCGGAGGCGGGCATCCGCGTCAATGTGGTGAACCCCGACGCGGTGCTGCGCGGATCGAAGATCTGGGACGGCGAATGGCGCGAGCAGCGCGCGGCCTCCTCGAAGATCGACGTTTCGGAGCTGGAGGAGCATTATCGCAAGCGGTCGCTCTTGAAGCTGAACGTGCTGCCCGAGGATATCGCGCAGGCCGTGTTCTTCTTCGTCAGCGACGCCTCGGCCAAGTCCACCGGCAACATATTGAACGTGGACGCCGGCAACCAGCAGAGCTTTCCGCGCTGACTTCGCGACATTCTGGGAGGAACCATGTCCGAGCAACCCATTCCGGCCGATTTCATCGCCGAGCACAATTCCGGTTTCGAATCCGCGCATAAGCGCGACTACGAGGCGCTGGGAGAGCAGCTCGCGCGCCGCGGCTTCGAGATCGAAAAGATCACCGAAAAAGTGGCGGACTATTTCGTCGCCCTGCCCTCATGGGGCACGGGCACGGGCGGCACGCGCTTCGGCCGCTTTCCCGGACGCGGCGAGCCGCGCGGCGTCTTCGACAAGCTCGACGACTGCGCCGTCGTCAACCAGTTGTCGAGCGCTACGCCACGGGTCTCGCTGCATATTCCGTGGGACAAGGCCGACCCGAAGAAGCTGAAGGAGCACGCAGCCGCGCTCGGCCTCAGCTTCGACGCGATGAACTCCAACACTTTCGCCGACGCCGCCGGCCAAAACCTTTCCTACAAGTTCGGCTCGCTCACCCATGTCGATCCGGCGGTGCGCGCGCAGGCGGTCGCCCATAATATCGAATGCATCGAGATCGGAAAGGCCATCGGCTCTAAGGCCCTGACCGTCTGGCTCGGCGACGGCTCCAACTTCCCCGGCCAGCAGAATTTCACGCGCGCCTTCGAGCGCTATCTCGACTCCATGCGGGAAATCTACGAGGCGCTGCCCGACGATTGGCGGCTGTTCTCCGAACACAAGATGTACGAGCCGGCCTTCTATTCCACCGTGGTGCAGGACTGGGGCACGAATTACCTCATCGCCTCGACGCTGGGGCCGAAGGCGCAATGTCTGGTCGATCTCGGTCACCACGCGCCCAACACCAATATCGAAATGATCGTGGCGCGCCTGATCCAGTTCGGCAAGCTGGGCGGCTTCCACTTCAACGACAGCAAATATGGCGACGACGATCTCGACGCCGGCTCCATCGATCCCTATCGCCTGTTCCTCGTCTTCAACGAACTGGTCGACGCGGACTATCGCGGCGTGGCGGATTTCCATCCGGCGCATATGATCGACCAGTCGCACAATGTCACCGACCCGCTGGAAAGCCTGATCTCGTCGGCCAACGAAATCCGCCGCGCCTATGCGCAGGCGCTTCTGGTGGACCGCGAGGCGCTGGAGACCTACCAGCAGGAAAACGACGCGCTGATGGCCTCCGACACGCTGAAGCGCGCCTATCGCACCAACGTGGAGCCGATCCTCGCCGAGGCCCGCCGCCGCGCCGGCGGAGCCATCGAGCCGATCTTCGCCTATCGCGCCAGCCTCTATCGGGAGAAGGTCGCCAAGCAACGCCCGGAAAGCACGAGCGACGGCGGGGCGTTCAACTGATCGCGGCGCACAGTCCCGATGCGGATGGCGTCAGCCGTTCTCCGCTCCTTCGCAGGTGGAACGCAGCCAGTCGATGAAGTCGGCGACTTTCCTGCGCACATCGTTACGGGCGGGATAAAAGGCATAATAGCCGTAGCCCGTCGAGACCACCCTTTCGAAGGGCACGACCAGTTCGCCGCGCCGGCGGTCCTCGATCGTGAAGCTCATATCCCCCATCACCACGCCCAGCCCGCTCGACGCCGCGGTCAGGGCGAAATCGTGCGTGTCGAACACCTGATGGTGGCTTGGCTTGAAGTCGTATTGCTCCTCGGCCTGAAGCCAGGTCATCCACGCGCTGTGGCGCGTATCGGCATGCAGCAGCGTGCATCCGGCCAGATTTTCGACCCGTGCCGGTGAGCCGAGCGTCTCCATCAGCGCGGGCGCGCACATGGGCGTCATGTGCTCCTCCAGCAGCGGCACCACGTCCATCCCCGGCGCCACGCCATTGCCGTAGGTGATGAGCACGTCGATGTCGCCGACGCCGAAGGCGGGACGGATGAACCACGCCGTGTCGATATTGATGCTGAGGTCTGGATGGGCGTCGCGCAGTTGCGGCAGACGCGGCAGCAGCCATTTGCGCGCGAAGGTCGGCGTCATGCGGACGGTCAGCGTTCGCGATTGGGTGCGCAGCGCCTCGAAGGAACTCTTGAACGAGGCGAGCAGGCCTTCGACAAGCGGGAGAAGCGCCTGCCCCTGTGCGGAGACCGCCACTTTCCGCGTGTGACGCTCCAGAAGCGTGCAACCGAAATAAAGCTCCAGTTGCTGAATCTGGCGGCTGATGGCGCTCTGGCTGAGATTGAGCTGCTCGGCGGCCAGCGTGAAGCTGCCGGTCTCCGCCACCACGGAAAAGGTTTGCAGCGTTTGCAGCGGCGGCAGCCGGTTGGAACCTGTCCTGAGTTCCCTCGCATTGATCAGCATGGGTTTTACCTCAAATCTCCGGGCATTCCGGAGCCGTTGCCCGCCGTATAACCCGGCAGTGGCGATTTATGCAATTTCTGCATTAATCGCATGAGAAGTTTTCGTTTGTTCCCACCGTCGCAATTGCTTACCCTGCGTCTAAACAAATTAAAAACGGGAACGTCATATGACTCTTGCGCCAAGTGGCGAAAAACTGGTGATCGTAAAACCGAAGAAGCTTGGAACCAAACTGCTGGCTGTGGTCTGCATTGTGGTTCTGCTCTTCATTGCCAATGCGTTCCGTACCGGTGATATCGGCTGGTCCGTCGTCGGCGAATATCTCTTCTCCAGGCCGGTGATGCACGGTGTCCTGGGCACCATCGTCATGACCTTCTGCTCCATGGTACTCGGTATCCTGCTGGGTGTCACCGCCGCCATGATGCGCATGTCGGAGAACAGGGTACTGCAAAGCATCTCCAGCGGTTATGTCTGGCTGTTCCGCGGCACGCCGGCGCTGTTGCAGCTGCTGTTGTGGTTCAACCTGGCGCTCATCTTCCCCACCATCAGTTTCTTCGGCTTCTACAGCGTCAGCACCGTCGACGTGATGACACCCTTCATCGCTGCACTTCTCGGCCTCGGCATCCAGCAGGGCGCCTATACGGCGGAAGTGGTGCGCGCGGGCCTCTTGTCCGTCGACAAGGGCCAGACCGAGGCGGCGCTCTCCATCGGCATGACCCGGCTGCGCGCCATGATCGGTATCGTGCTGCCGCAGGCCATGCGCGTCATCGTGCCGCCGATCGGCAACGAGACCATCGGCATGGTCAAGCTCACCTCGCTCGCCAGCGTCATCCAGTATGCGGAAGTACTGCGCAGCGTCGAAGACGTCTATTACGCCAATTCCCGCGTCATCGAACTGCTGATCGTCGCTGCCATCTGGTACATGGTCATCGTCACCGTGCTCAGCATCGCACAGGTCTATATCGAACGTTACTTCTCTCGCGGCTGGGGTCGCAGAAACCAGTCCGCCCAGCCTGCGGCTGCACCGCAGATCGTGGAGGAGGCGTGATGAACCCGGTCATCTCCATCAAAGGCGTGCAGAAATTCTTCGGCGATTTTCAGGTCCTGACCGATATCGATTTCGAGATCCGGAAGGGCGAGGTGGTCTGCGTCATCGGGCCATCCGGCTCCGGCAAGAGCACCTTCCTGCGCTGCATCAACCAGCTCGAAAGCGTCGATGAAGGCATTATCACCGTCAACGGCGAGATCGCAGGCTATCAGCGCAGGGGGAACAAGCTCTATCCGTTGAGCGACCGCGTTGTGGCGCGCCAGCGGCAGAATGTGGGCATGGTGTTCCAGCGCTTCCATCTCTTCCCGCACAAGACCGTGTTGCAGAACGTGACCGAAGGCCCGATCAAGGTGCAGAAGCGCGACGCCGCCACTGCCCGCAAGGAGGCGCTCGCCCTGCTGGAGCGCGTCGGTCTCGGCCACAGGGCGGACGCCTATCCGGCCGAACTGTCCGGCGGCCAGCAGCAGCGCGTCGCCATCGCCCGCGCACTGGCCATGAAACCACAGGCCATGCTGTTCGACGAGCCGACCTCCGCGCTCGACCCTGAACTGGTGGGCGAGGTGCTGGGCGTCATGAAGGAACTGGCGCGCGCCGGTACCACCATGATCGTCGTCACCCATGAAATCGGCTTCTGCCGCGAGGTGGCAGACCGTGTGCTGTTCATGGACGCCGGCCGCATCGTGGCCGACGGCACACCGGCCGAAATACTCGAAAACCCACAGAATCCCCGCGTCAAGAGCTTCATATCCGCGGTTCTTTGAAAAGACCGCCACAAGAGGAGAACAGAATGAAACATCTTTCGCTTATCGTCTCGGCCCTGGCCGTTCTGGCTGCCGGTCCTGCTCTCGCCGCCGACAACCCGCTTCATCTGAAGAACGAAAAAGAATTGCGCGTGCTGATCAACCCGATCTACCCGCCGATGGAGTTCATCAATCAGAAAACGGGCGTTCTCGACGGCGTCGATGTCGATCTGGCCAATGCCATCGGCAAGAAGCTCAATCTGGAAGTCCTGTTCGTCAATTCCGCCTTCGCCGAAATGCCGAGCGGTCTTCAGACCGGCCGCGGCGACGTCATCATCTCGGGCATGAGCGACACGGTGAAGCGTCAGCAAACGATGGATTTCGTGGATTACGTCACCACCGGCCCGATCTTCTTCACCACCAAGGCCAACGCCGCGAAATACAAGGTTCCCACCGATCTTTGCGGCAAGAAAATCGCAGGCAGCCGCAGCACCACCTTCCCGGACAACGTGAAGACGTGGAGCCAGGCCAACTGTGTGGCCAAGGGCAAGCCCGCGGTGCAGTTCGAAGGAACGGAAGATTCCAACGCCGCCCGCCTCGGCATGCGCCAGGGCCGCTACGACGCCGTGGTGCAGGGCGTAGAGACCATCGCCTGGCAGATGAAGGTCGAGCCGGACACCTATGTGCTGGTCGGCGACCCGATCCTCACCAACGACGTCTTCGGCATGGGCTTCAAGAAGTCGAACACGGCGCTGCGCGACGCCGTCGCCAAGGCGCTGGACGAACTGATCAAGGACGGCACCTATGGCCAGATCCTCAAGAAATGGGATCTCAACCACAATGCCGTGCAGAAAGCTGTCATCAACGGCGTGAAATAACGCCGGACCGGGCGGCGCCCCGTTCCGCGCCGCCCGGTTCCACCGCGGTTCGATAAAATGCTGAATACCCCTTTCGCTGCCCGGAAGCGCCCCGAATGGCCTTCCGGCAAACGGTCGGCTGTTGCCCTCGCCTTCGACCTCGACGGCCCCACCGGCGACGCCATGCTCGACGGCAGCCTTCCGGGCAACCTGCGCTATTTCACGGAAGGCGCTTACGGCCCGTGGCGCGCACTGCCCCGCCTTCTCGACCTTCTGGCCGAATACGGCCTCGTCGCCACTTTCTTCATCCCCACCTGGGTGGTGGAGCAATGGCCCGCGCGCTGCGAGGCCATCCTTATCGCCGGGCACGAGATCGCCTATCACGGCCATTACCACGAGGTCTTCATCGACTGCACGCCGGACGAGCAGATCGCCATCATGCAGCGCTCGGCGCAAGTGTTCGAAAGCCGCCTCGGCGTGAAGCCGGTCGGCTTCCGCACCCCCTCCGGCGACTGGAGCCCGCACACGGCGAAAATCCTTAAGGAATTCGGCGTGCTTTATTCCTCCTCCATGCGCGGCGACGACCGGCCCTATTTCCATCCCGGCCCGGATGGCGAGCCCGGGCTGGTGGAGATACCCGGCCGCTGGGACATCGACGATTACACCGCGCTGGCCTATTTCGAGGAGCCGGATTTCCCCATCGGACACGACCGCATCGCCGATTTCCGCGCTGTCGAAGCCAACTGGCGCGCGGAGTTCGAGGGTTTCTACCGCGACGGCCTGTGCTGGACCACCATCCTGCATCCGAAAGTGTCAGGCAAGCCGGGCCGGCTCTCCGTCCTGCGCGGGCTTTTCGAGGCGATCCGCGCCCATGACGACGTCTGGGTCGCGCGCGGCCGCGAGATCGCGCAATGGTGGATCGACCGGCACGCCGGCGAAGGAGACGCGCCATGATCCCCGTCTTCCCATGGCCGCAGGGCAAACGCTGCGCCGTCGCCGTCACCGTGCTCTTTGACGACGGCATGGATGCCGTCGCCCGTGCGCCCGACCTCGCCGGCCGCGCCAAGAGCTTTTCCGTCTGGGAATATGGCGCGGCGCGCGGTGTCGAGCGTCTAGGCTCGCTGTTCACCGATCTCGGCGTGAAGACGACATGGTTTGTCCCCGGAGCAGTGGCGCAGAAGCATCGCGACCTCGTCGCCGAAGTCGCCCGCGCCGGGCATGAGATCGCCGCGCGCGGTGTCGACTTCGAGGATTTCTCCGCGCTTGATGCCGCGGCGCAAAAGGAAACGCTGCTGCGCTCCACCGACATTCTGGCCGAGATCGCCGGCCGCCATCCGACCGGCTTCCGCCTGCCGCGCGGATGGTGGCCGCGCCGTTTCGACCGGACGCTCAAGGAAGCGGGCTTCGACTGGTCAGCCTCGCTCAACGGCGACGACGCGCCCTATCTGCATCCCTCCTCGCTCGTGGAAATCCCGGTCCATGTCGAACTGGAGGACCGGCCCTATTTCCAGTTCAATTTCACGCCACCCTTCCCCAAAGGTCTGGGCCGCATCGCCTCTTATGAAGGTGTGCTGCACAACTGGACGGCCGAACTCGACGCCTACCGTCATTATGGCCGCTGCTACGTGTTGCAGGTGCGGCCCGAAATGACCGGCACGCCGGGCCGCATCTTCATTCTGGAAAAGCTGCTGCGCCACATCCTCACCCATGACGACGTGTGGCTCGCCACCGGCGGCGAGATCGCCACATGGGCTGCACAGCACGCGGGGCCGCTCGAAACCGGCCATCCACTGGAGATTTTCGAGCACTACCGCAAGGAGCAGGGCCTTGACTGACCATCCGTCCATGACGCTGGCGCGCAATGTCGCGGCCATGCGCTTCGCCGACTTTCCGGCGGCGACGATCCACAAGACGAAAATCCACATCCTCGATACGCTGGGCGCGGCTATCGCCGGCGGGATCTCGCTCGAAACGCAAACCGTGCTGCGCGCCTTCGGTCTTGCCGATCAAAGCGGCGTGTGCGGCTCGGCACCGGTCTGGGGCACGGCCCTTGCGCTCGACAGCCGCACGGCGAGCTTCATCAACGGCGTCTCGGCCCACGCCTTCGAGCTTGACGATTGCGGCGGCTGCGACCATTCCGGCGCGGTCGTCCTGCCTGCGGTTGTGGCCGCGCTCGGCGACATCCGCGAGGCCGTCACGGGCCAACATTTCCTCACCGCCGTCATCGCCGGCTACGAGGTCGGGCGGCGCGTGCTAGAAGCCTGCGGCGGCTACGAAAGTTTCAATGGGCTGGGCTGGCACTCCACCGGCGTCTGCGGCGCCTTCGGCGCGGCGTCGGCTGTGGGCGCACTGCACGGCTTCGACGCGAAGCGGCACGCCTCGGCGCTCGGTGTCGCCTGCTCCTACGCCGGCGGCACATGGGCCTTCATCCACGACGGCAGCCAGACGAAGAAACTGCACGCCGGCCGCGCCGCCGAAGGCGGCCTTTCCGCCGCGCGTCTCGCCGCCGCCGGTCTCGACGGCCCGCTGTCGGTGTTCGATGCTTCGGGCTGGGGCAATTTCTTCGCCACCTTCGCGCGCGGCGAGGCCGACGAAAATCTGCTTAGCGCCGATTTCGGCCAGTTCTGGCGCATCAACCGCTGTTCGATCAAGCCCTACGCCACCTGCCGCGGCACGCATTCGGCCGTGGACGCGGTGGAAAAAATGCTGGCCGGGCACGGCTTCGCGCCGAGCGATATCGCCCGCATCGACGTCGGCATGAGCGCGTTTCAGGCCGGCATGTGCGGCGGCAAGACCATTGCCAGCCGCGCCGACGCGCAGATGAGCCTGCCCTATGCGCTCGCCGCACGGCTGGAATACGGCAAGGTCGGCCTCGATGAACTCGAACGCGCCGCATGGTCGGCCCCGGCCATCGCACGCTGGCTGGCGCTCACTCATGTGGAGGTCGATCCTGCCATGGAAGCGGAGGCGGAGCCGGCGGTGACGCTCACGCTCAGCGATGGCCGCGCCTTCCGCGAGACGGTGGAATTTCCGCTCGGCAGCAGGGAGAACCCGATGAGCGACGCGGCGGTGATCGCCAAGTTCATGGCGCTGGCCGGACGCGTCCTGCCCGAAGAACGCTGCCGCGAAATCCGCGATTTCGTCATGGCCCTCGACACGATCCCCGACGCCCGGCGCCTTCCCGTTCTTCTCTCCCGACCGGCAAAGAACTGAACCGAATTTCACAGGAGCGAACCCTCATGTCGTCAGCCCCAGCCCCGTCAACCGGGGAAAAGACCTGGTCCCCGCTTTTCAAGGAACCCGTATCGGCGGATTTCCGTGATTTCCACGAATGCCTCGATCAGGACAAACGCATCGCGCTTTACGACGTGGCCGGCTCGCAGGTCCATGCAGACATGCTGGCACGCGCCGGCATCATCTCGCAGGCCGACAACGCCGCGATCCAGAAGGGCCTCGCCGCCATTGCCGATGAAATGCGCGACGGTTCCTTCGAATGGAAAAAGGAACTTGAGGACGTCCACATGAACGTGGAGCAGCGGCTCACTGCTCTTGTCGGCGACGCCGGCAAGCGCCTGCACACCGCCCGCTCGCGCAACGACCAGAACGCCACCGATGTGCGGCTTTATGCCCGCGCCGAACTCGACGCGCTGGCCGAAGAGATCAAGGTGCTGATCTCCTCCTTCACCGATCTGGCCGAAGAGCACGCCGACACCATCATGCCCGGCTTCACCCATTTGCAGGTGGCGCAGCCGATCACCTTCGGCCACCACATGATGGCCTATGCTGAAATGTTCCTGCGCGATCTGGAGCGCGTGCGTCAGGCCCGCGCGCGGCTCAATTATTCGCCGCTCGGCGCGGCAGCGCTTGCCGGCACCGGCTATCCGATTGACCCCGAATACAGCGCCGCCGCACTCGGCTTCGACGGTGTATGCCGCAACTCGCTCGATGCCGTTTCGGATCGCGACTATATCTGCGATATCTGCAATGCCGGAGCGGTGATCATGATGCACCTGTCGCGCTTCTGCGAGGAAGTCATCCTCTGGTGCACGCCCATGTTCGACTTCATCGAGGTGGGTGACGCTTTCTGCACCGGCTCGTCGATCATGCCGCAGAAGCGCAATCCCGACCTCGCCGAGCTGGTGCGCGGCAAGGCGGCGCGCGTGATCGGCAATCTCGCCTTTGCCGCGACACTCAACAAGAACCTGCCGCTCGCCTTCAACAAGGACCAGCAGGAATGCAAGCCGCCGCTGACCGACACGCTGGAGACGGTGCGCGGCGCGGTGACAGTGGTGGCGCAGATGAACCGCACCATCAAGGTGCGCAAGGAAAACATGCTCGCCGCGGCCGACAAAGGCTATTCCACCGCTACCGACCTCGCCGATTATCTGGTGCGGGCGGGCGTCGCCTTCCGTGACGCCCATCACGCGGTGGCCGCTATTGTCGGCCATGCCCGCGAAAAAGGCGTGGCGACGCTGGCCCAGCTTCCACTGGAAGATATGCGCCGCTTCTCGACGGCCATCGGCGAAGATGTCTATGATGTGCTGACGGTGGAGGGATCGATAGCGAGTCGCGACCACACCGGCGGAACCGCGCCAGCGCAGGTGCGCCGCGCCATCGGGATCGTGCGCAGTCTGTTGCGCTGAAAGGATGAAACATGGAACGCACGGTTTATCTCAACGGCGAATTCCTTCCCGAAAACCGTGCGAAACTGTCCATCTTCGACCGCTCCGTCCTGTTCGCGGACGCGGTCTATGAAGTGACCTGCGTGATCGGCGGGCAGCTTCTCGACTTCATGGCGCATATGGAGCGGCTGAAATCCTCGCTGTCGAAACTGGACATGCGTTATACCGTCGACACGGACCGGCTTCTCGACGCCCACCGGCGGCTCGTCGCCGGGAACGGCATCGTCAACGGCGTGATCTATCTGCAAGTGTCGCGCGGGGCCGTCGACCGGGATTTCCGCTATAGCAACGATCCCGAGCCCACGGTCTTCGCCTTCACGCAACCCTTGCCGCGCAATCCGCTCGAAACGCTGGAGCGCCGCCTGAAACTGATCGCCGTCCCCGAAGGCCGCTGGAACCGCCTCGACATCAAGACGACGCAGCTTCTCTATTCCTCCCTTGCCAAGACGCAGGCGCTGGAAGCCGGTGCGGACGACGCCGTCTACCTGAAGGACGGGCGCGTGACCGAAGCGACGGCGTCCAATTTCTTCATCGTCACGCACGACGACAAGCTCGTCACATGTCCGCTCGACGGCTCCATTCTGGCGGGCATAACCCGGTCGCTGTTCCTCAAGGTGGCGCGGGAAAACGGGATCGCCGTCGAGGAACGCACCTTCACGCTGGAGGAAGCCTGTGAGGCGCAGGGAGCCTTCATCACTTCGGCGACCAATTTCGGAACGCCGGTGACGCAGATCGACGGCAGGACGATCTCCGATGGCCCCGGCGCGCTGCTGACCCGGCTGCACCGGCTCTACGTGGAAAACGTTCCGAGGCTGTAAGGCGCACATTCAACGAAGATGTTTTCTCGTCGTGTGCTTGACTTCGAGGTCGTTAGACAAGCCCCACGGTCCCGGTTCGCGGCCGATGCCGTTTGCCTTGAAGCCGCCCCACGAAGTCTCGACAAAAATCGCCTGCGGGTGTCGATCCACACATGGCCTACGCCGACCATCGCTGCAACCAGCCCGAAACCGTTTCTGAAACGGCGGCCCTTGCTGCAAGGGCCGCCTGATCATATCCCGTGTCGGATCAGAACGGGAACTGGCTCAGATTTTCCGGCGTCACGATCTTTGCCGGTCCGAGGATGACTTCGCCGTTCTTCCCGACCTTGTACTCGCCCAGCTTGCCGGCCTTGAATGTTTCGCCTTCCTTGCCGCTGATCTCGCACTTGGCGAGTGCCTGCGCCGCATAATAGGTCAGATAGCCGAGGTCCGACACGTTCCACCAGATATCCTGCGCGGAACCGGACTTGATATATTTGGCCAGAAGCGTCGCCGGTCCGACGCCGGTCAGCTTCACCTTGCCCAGCAGGCCGGCCTGCTCGAGCGCGCGCGCCGCGGCGGGCAGGCCGATGCCGGCGGGAATGATGATCGCCTTCAGCTTCGGGAACGCCTGCACCAGACCGATGGCCTGCTGCTGATTGACCTGCTCGCTCTCCTCGCCGTAAGCGATCTGAACCAGCTTCATCTTGGCATAGTTCGGATCGCTCTTCAGCTCGCTCTTCATCTGGGCGATCCACATATTCTGATTGGTCGCCGTCGGGGTCGAAGACAGGATCGCGAATTCGCCCTCGCCGCCCATCAGGTCATGGGCGCTCTGCAGCATCATATGCGCGAGGCTGTGGCTGTCGGCCTGATTGATGAACAGCGACCGGGCGGCGGTCTGCACGTCGGAATCGTAGGAAATGACCTTGACGCCGTTGGCACGCGCGCGCTTCAGCGCCGGAGCGACGGCGTTGGCGTCGTTGGCGGAAATCGCGATCACACCGACTTTCTTGGCGACGAGGCTGTTGATGAAGTTCACCTGCGCTTCGGCCGTACCCTGCGACGGAGCGACCTGTATGACGGTGCCGCCGATTTCCTTCTGCGCGGCGTCGGCGCCCGTCTTGGCCGCCTTGAAATAGGGGTCCGTATCGAGCTTGGGCAGGAGCCCGACCGTCACCGGCTCCTTCGAGCAGCTGTCGGCCGCATAGGCGGTAAGGTGCAGCGGAAACAACACCGCCGTCGTCAGCAGCGCTATCTTCAATGTCTTCATGAGTCTGTTCTCCTCCAGAGTTTGGGTATCGGGATAATCAGTTCGAGAGTTCCGCGCCGACCTTGTTTTCTCTCCGCGCGGGCGGAAAGAAATACAGCATCACCGCTTTCGAGAAATTGCTGAGCAGCAGCGAACCTATGAGCAGAAGGCCGATCACCATGCTCTGCTCGTCGCCGCCGACATTCATGAGGCTGAGAATGTTGCGAATGACCGAGATCAGGATCAGCGCCAGAATGACGCCGGTCAGGCGCCCCTTGCCGCCGAACACGCTAACACCGCCGAGCAGGACGATGGTGATCACGTCGAGTTCCATAAGCAGGCCGTTGTCGGCGCGCGCATTCGACAGGCGGGCCGTATAAACGACCGCCGCGATGGCGCAAATCGCGCCGGTCAGCACGAAAAGACCGAACACGATCCGCTTCGTCGCAATGCCGGAATAGGTCGAAACCTCGGGGCTGCCCCCGACCGCATAGATGCGCTTGCCGATCGTCATGCGCTGGAGCGCCACAGCCATGACGGGCGCCAGCACCAGAAACGGAACGATGACCCAGGGGATCATCGTGTCGGGAATGTTGTTGATGCCGAAATTCACCAGCGAGTCGGGCAGGACATTGATCGAGCCGGATCCCAGCAGGATATATCCGATGCCCCGATACATCGCCAGCGTGCCGAGCGTGACCACCAGCGACGACAGCCGGAAATAGGCGACGAGATAGCCGTTGAAGGCGCCGAGCACCGCCCCGGCGATCGTCGTGAGCACGATAGCGGGCAGAAGCGGCATTCCCGCCTGTATCATCAGGCCGAACATGACGCTGGTGAGACCGAGAATGGAGCCGACGGAAATATCGATCTCGCGGGTGATGATCAAAAGCGTCATCGGCAGCATGATCAGCGCGCGCTCGGCCGCGCTCGCCATCATGGTGGAAAGATTGAACGCCGTCAGGAAATCGGGGCTGAGCCACGCGCCCACCGCGAAGGCGATGATGCAGGCGCAGGTGAGCAGCAGATCCCAGGAGTCGATCAGTTTGAGTTTGCCCAGCATGATGCCGCTCCTCAATGTTTACCGGCGCGCAGAGAGCGTTTGACGATGATGGCGTCGATGGTGATCGCCGCGAGGATGACCAGCCCGTAGACGGCTTGCAGCCATAGCGGATCGACACGCACCAGCGTCAGGCCGTTGCGGATGACGAGCAGCGTGATCGCGCCGAGCGCCACGCCGAACAGCGTTCCAGCGCCGCCGCGAATGGCAACACCGCCGACCACCGCCGAGGCGATCACAGTCAATTCATAGCCCGACGCCATGCGCGCATCGACCGTCGCATAACGCGAGGCGAAGAGCACGCCGCACAGGCCGGCCAGAAGGCCGCTGACGCCGAAGGCCGTGAAGATGCGCGTTTTCACCGGTATGCCGATCAGCGCAGCGCCGTCGGGATTGGACCCCGTGGCGAACAGTTCGCGCCCTATCGTCGTGCGGTTCAGCATGAAGGAGGCAATGATCATGATCGCCACGACGATGATCACCACCAGCTTGACGCCGAATATGTCGAGGCCCGTCATGTCGAGCCATGCCGCCGGCACCTGCTCGGCGTTGATCTGGTTGCCGCCCGCCCACAGACTGTCGAAGCCGCGAAACAGCGAAAGCGTCGCCAATGTCGCCACGATGGCGGGAATGCGCCCAAACGTGATGATCGCGCCGTTGAACAGGCCGGCCGCGACGCCCACGGCGCATCCCACGGCAATGCCGCCCGCCACGCCTATCGACGGATAGGCGGCAAGGGCGCTCGCCGACATATAGGCGGAAAGCCCGATGACGGAGCCGATGGAAAGGTCGATACTGCGCGTCAGCAGCACGAGCATCTCACCGAGCGCGGCCAGCATCAGCAGGCTGGCATCCATCGAGACGGAAGTGAGGTTGGCCGCGCTGAAAATGCGCGGATTGATCAGCGCCACGGGAATCACGATCGCAGCAATGGCGCCGACCAGTCCGATCTCGCGGCGCTTGAAGATGCTCGTCCAGCCCGGCCGGGCCTGCACGAGCGCATCGCCCGGATGGTGATGGCGCGTGCCGTCGTCGTCGGCCGTCGCCGCGGCCAGCACGGCTTCCTGCGTCGTTTCACCGCCTTTGAACTGCGCCGTCATCTCGCCTTCGCGCAGCACGATGATCCGGTTGCACATGCCGAGCAATTCCGGCATCTCGGAGGAAATCAGCAGAACCGCCATGCCGTTGGCCGCCAGATCGGCGATCATCGACTGAACCTCGGCCTTGCTGTTGACGTCGATACCTTGCGTCGGCTCGTCGAGAATGAGAATGCGCGGATTGGTGGCCAGCCATTTCGCGATGACCACCTTCTGCTGGTTGCCGCCCGAAAGCTCCTTCACCTGCTGGTCGTATTCGCGGTAACGCAGGGACATGCGCTTCAATTCGTCGCCGACCATCGCGATGGCGCTGCGGCGCTGATAGAACCCGCGCGACGATATCCGGTCCAGAATCGCCAGATCCGCATTGTCGAGGATCGAGAAATCCATGATCAGGCTTTGCCCGAGCCGGTCCTCCGACACATAGGCTATGCCCGCATCGATGGCCTGCTGTGCGTTTGCGAAGGTCACCGGCTTGCCGTCGAGCAGGATTTCGCCGGAATTGGGCCGGTCGATCCCGAACAGGCAGCGCGCGATTTCGGTGCGGCCCGAACCGACGAGACCGCCAAGCCCGACGATCTCTCCCGCGCGGACCTGAAAGCCGATATTACGGAAGGCCCCGGCCCGGCTGAGGTTGCGGGCCTCGATCAGCACCTCGCCGAATTGCGTCGGCCGGTCGGGATAGGTCGCGTTCAGTTCGCGCCCCACCATCATCTTGATGGCGCTTTCGCGCGTGATTTCGGAAATATGGGCGGTTCCCACCATCCGGCCGTCGCGCAGCACCGCCACGCGGTCGGCGATGGTGAAAATCTCGTCCATCCGGTGGCCGACGAACATCATGGCGACACCGTGCGCGCGCAGATTGTTGACAACCTCGAAGAGCTGCTGCACCTCCCGCTGCGAGAGGGCCGCCGTGGGCTCGTCCATGATCAGCACGCGCGCATCGAGCGACAGCGCGCGGGAAATTTCCACCAGTTGCTGTTCGGAGGTCGAAAGATCGCCAAGCCGCAGGTCCGGCGAAGCGTCGAGACCGACCATGGCCAGGATGCGGCTCGCCTCGCTGCGCATGGCGGCGGCATCGATAAGGCCGCCCGCGCCCTTCGGGGCATGGCCGATGAAAATATTCTCGGCCACGCTCAGATCGGGAAACAGGCCGGGATGCTGGTGCATCACGGCGATGCCCATGCGTTGGGAATCGGCCGCCGAATGGAAGGAAACGGGCTTGCCGTCGACCTCGATCACGCCAGTGCTTGGCGTATAGACGCCCGCGAGCAGCTTGACGCAGGTGCTCTTGCCGGCGCCGTTTTCACCGAGCAGGGCCAGAACCTCTCCGGCGCGGAGACTGAAGGAAACGCCCTCGACGGCGACTGTACCGCCAAAAACCTTTGAAACGTCGGTCAGCCTGACGATTTCAGCGCCTTGAGCAGCGACTGCCTTTGCCGAATCCTGACGCTCGCGCGTTTCGTGCATCGTGTCTCCTCCCCGAGCCAGTCAGCCTGACGTGGCGCGACGAAAGACCGATCGCCGCCCATTTATTTAAATCGATTAATAATCCACTAATCGGGCCTCGTCAAACGCAATATAATGTTCGAATGATAACAAAACGGGACACAATCTTACATCGTTATTGTCGATCACAGAGCGTCACCCACTCCCGGCCGCAGGGTGGCAGTGCCGTCATTCCCGTCTTGATGTGGTGGATTTGCAGTTGCCGTCCTTTGGACGGTATCAGCCGCCATTGTCGGGGTGGCCATACTGCACGACCTGCACCTTCTCCCTGGTGATGAGGCAACTGCTGGCCATCTTCTTCACTTCAGGGATGAGGCGCTCGATCTTGTCCGGCGCATCGACGATCTCGACCACGATGGGCAGATCCTGAGACAGACGCAGGATCTTCGCCGTGTGGAGCACGCTGGAATGACCGAAACCGAGCGGCCCGCGCAGGACGGTCGCGCCGGCCATCTGCATTTCGCGCGCCCTGGCGACGATTGCCTCGTAGAGGAGTTTCCCGTCCTCCGTCTCGTCTTCCTCGCCGAAAAAGATGCGTAGCAATGTGCATTCTTCAGGCAGTTGCATCGTCTTTCTCCCATTTTACCGATTGATGCGCTGTGCAATGAGATATCCGATCGCTGCGGACAGAAGCGAACAGCAGACCAATGCGCACAGATAGAATATGGCGAGGGGAATATTGCCTTTCAAAACAAGCATGAATGTGTCGAGGCTCATGGAGGAAAAGGTGGTGAAACCGCCGCAAAGTCCGCCCATCACGAATTGCCGCTGCGCCGGACGCACGAACCAGCGGCCGTCCGGCCCGGTGAGCGTGGCGAAGAACATGATGACGAACGAGCCAACGATGTTGACGAAAGTTGTTCCCCACAGCGAACTTGCGCCCAGCACCACGACAATGAACCAGCCGGAGAGGAAACGCAGGAAACTGCCGATCGCGGCGCCGATCCCCACGGCGAAATAGACGCGGGTATTTTCTCTCTGCAGCCAGTTTCTCATGTCAGGCGGCCCGTTGCCCAGAACACCACGCCATAGCCCACCGCGACGGCGAGAACGCATGAAAGTGCGGACGCCACCACGTTGAACAGCGCAGCCTTTCTTTCCCCGTCCAGCATCAGATTGAGGCTTTGAAGGCAGAAGGAAGAGACGGTGGTGTAGCCGCCCATGATGCCGACCAGCACGAACCCGCGAAACGTGGTCGTGGCATAGAAACCGCCGAGCGATGCACCGAGCGCGAACATCATGCCGATCGCCGCCGCGCCGCTCACATTGACGATGAAAGTACCCCACGGAAAGGTTTCACCGACCCTGCGCGCCATGAAACCGGAGATGAAGAACCGCAGGATACCGCCGATGAAACCGCCGGCCATGACGAGAAGAGAGGTTTCGATATCCATACGATACCCGCAGCTATCCCGGTCTCCCGGATCGGAAATTACATGGCCTGACGGTTCCGTCCTCGCGCCCTGTCAGGCGAGGCCTTCTTCCTTCATCGCCTTCTGCGCGGCCGGACGCGCAAACACGCGCTCGTGCAGTTTCAGCGCCTTCGGATAGGCGCCAAGGTCCAGCTTCATGGCCACGCCCCAGCCGATGACCACCGCCGCATAAGCGTCTGGCTGGGTGAACTGCGCGCCGAGCCAGTAGTCGTGATTGCCGGAGAGCATGGCCTCCAGCTGGCCCATGCGGCGGTTCACGCCCGCGAGTACGGCAGCCTTCGCCTCTTCCGTCAGGTTCGGCGCGAACAGGCCGCCGAAGGCCGAGTGCAGATCGCCGCAAAAGCCGAGCGCTTCCTGAAGCCGGGCGCGCTCCAGCGAACCATAGGCGGGCTTGAAGGCCGCGACGTCGCTGTGATCGCCGATATATTGCATGATAGCCGCGTTCTGGGTGATGACTACGCCCGGCTCTACCTCCAGCGCCGGCACCGCGCCACGGGGATTGATCGCCAGAAAATCCGCCTGATGGTCGGTCTTCTTTGTCTTGAGGTCCACCGCCTCCACCGTATAGGCGAGACCGGTTTCGGCAAGCACGATATGCGGCGCGAGAGAGCAAGCGCCTGCCTTGTAATAGAGTTTCATGGTAATCTCCGGCTATGTGGCAGGTATAGTACGGAGGATTTTTATCCATTTCAAAAAATGGAGGCAATGAAACAAAACGGGCCACACTTTTTTGTGTAGCCCGAAATGGAAACAGAGGACCGATACGGCGATCAGAACAGCGAAGCGATGCGCGACGTCCGCGACGAAGGCATATGCGCCACCACCACCAGCTTGGTCACCTCGCCCCGCTTGAAGGCGGTGAGGAAGCGGTTGTAATCCTTGAAAACGACGCAGCCGTTGGAATCGCCCCTGTTGCGCAGCATGAAAGTATGCGCCAGCAGGCCGTCGCGGTTATAGAGATTGGCGCCATCGACCGGGGTCAGGCGGATGGCCTGAACGCCGTGGAAACGCGATTCACGCAGGCGCAGATCATAGGTATGCGGTGGCGTGGGGCCACGGTTCTTCTGGTTCACATAGCGCGGGTTGTCGCGCATGTAGCCCATGCCGGAATGGGCCTCCAGCCGCTCGCCGTTGGGCATATAGACCGTGGCGGCCGAAATATCGTAAATCGCGACCCGATCGCGATGACGGGTGAAGGTCGAGCCGAACAGGCGCGACTGCGGCGAGGAATCCGTGTCGCCGCTTTGCGGTGCGTAGGCAAGCTGTGTCCGGGCCTGCGGCGCCGGCGTCGACGCCTTTCCGAACAGCGAGGTACGCACGGGCGCTGCCGGTACGGGCGCCGGCGCAGCAGGGCGCACCACCGGTTCGATCCGCGCCGTCTCGGTGCGCGGCAGTTCGGTGCGTGCAGCGCGCAGTCGCGGCCTTTCGCCGGGCAAAGGCACGCCGTCGGGCAGAAGCAGGCCGTTGCTGTCGCCATCGTCGCTGTCATCGTCATCGGCCAGCGCCGATTTCGCATCCGGCGATGGCTGGGGAACCGGAATGGCATTGCCGACGGGCAAGGTCGGATTCGCCGCACCGTCGGAATCGTTGCCGTCGCCGTTCTTTGCCAGCGGTTGCAGCTTCGACAGAGCGACCACAGCCGCCGGCACCATCGTCGTCGCCTCGGCATAGCCGAGCGCCGGAGAGCCGCCGGGAGAACCCGCCGGTTGCGGCGCAGCCGCAGCGAGCGTCGTCCCCGCATCGGGACGCCGGACACGGTCGCTGCGCGGCTCCACCAGCGAAGCCGTCTGGACAGGTTTGTCCTCGATCACGGAATCAGGGCCGATATCGGCGATGACCGGCTCGGAACCCGAGGTTCCGTTGCGCCGCCAGTCGAGATTGGAATAGGCGGAATCTGCGGTATAGGCGGCGATGAAGCTCTGCCGCATACGGCGCGCCGGCTCGCGGCTCTGGTCCACCACCGCCAGCATGTCCGGCATGGCCGAAGGCACGCGATGCATGACAGGCGCGGAAGGCGCGAACGAGGGAATCACGGTCGGCAGCATTCCGAGCGCGGCCGTCGCCACGCCAGCCGCAACGACGCCCGCCGTGGCGAACACCGCCGCGCGCGCAAAACCTTTCAGGCCTGATGAAAGCCCGTCGCCGTTACGCATAGGCCCACCACCATAGATTTCCGTCACACACGCCATATTACCGAACCCGACTGGAACCCGACCGAGGCGGTTCCGGTTTCACCACAGGCGCCAAAGCCGCACCGCGTTTTCCCCGGAACGTTCTCGCAATCTTCGCCTCGCACGCCACTCCGGCAGAAAAACGGAAAGGTCGTGGCGAAGCCATGATTGCGGAAGCCAGACATAGAATGACCACTTATGGTAACCAAAGTCTTTACAGGAGTCGTAGACGAAAGAGAATTCCAAAATTTCCTGAATCCCATCATGCCGTCAGAAGATAGGCGTCCTGCACCATGGGCGGAAACTCCGGTCCCTCGAAGGCGACGCGGTTGCGGCCCCGGTTCTTGACACGCATCAGGGCGATATCGGCGCGGGCCGCCGCCTCCCACAGGGGTTCGCCGCGGCGCACCATGGCGACGCCCATGCTGCATGTGACGCGCCGGTCCTTCGGCAGCATCGCGAACACATGGCACGACAATTGTTCGCAAAGAATCCTGCCGAATGTCACGCAATCCCCGGCGCCGCCCCTCACCAGAAGCACGAACTCCTCGCCGCCGACGCGCCCGATGAGCGTGTCGGGTGGGCAGAGCTGCCGCAGAAGACGGGCGAACTCCACCAGCACGCCGTCGCCAGCCGCATGGCCGAACTGATCGTTGATCGCCTTGAAACGATCAAGGTCGGCAATGATGATGCCATGCTCGCCGCGCCGCGCATCGGCAAGGCACACCTCCGCATGCCGTTCCAGCCCGCGCCGATTGAGCAGGCCAGTCAGGGGATCGGCATCGCGCTCGGCCTGCAATTCGTGGATCAGGTCGACCGTGCTGATGATCAGGATCACGAGCCCGATGAACACGCCGAGGAAGGAACCGGCGAACATCACGCCCTGCCAGTAGGGCGTCCCGATCAGGTCGGCGGGCCGGGCGATCTCGGGAGGAATCCGGAGAGCCAGCACCGCCTGCACGAAGAATAGCAGCGAGAAAAGCACAACCGTGACGTACAGTACGCGCTCGGGCCAGCTTCGCAGCGCCATCGCGCGCGCCTGCACGCAAAGCAGCGCATAGAGCAGGCCGAGCCCCAGATCGACCACGGGCGCGGTCTGGGCGTATCCCCCGCCATTGGCCATGAAATAGGCTATGGCGCAGAGCACGCCGGCACATATGAGGACACCGGCAGAGCGAAAATAGCGCTGGCCCAACCGTTCCATCACCGCCTCGCAGAACAGGAACGCACCGCCGAGATAGAAGACCGTGGAGATCGTCAACGTCACATTCATCCGATCGAAGATCAGCGACACCGATGTCAGAAGGCCGGTCCCGAAACTGGCGAAGCCAAGCCCCATGATCAGCAAATGCCGGCGCTTCATGCCAAGTGCCCAGACACCCAGCATCGTCACAGCGAAAAGCAGAACGATCAATGGCGGAATGAATCGCACGCAGGAATCCCGGAAAATAAAACCACCGACAACTTATTGGGGTGGCAGACTGTATACCAGATACTACCCTAAAGCAAAGGGGCAGCCGTACAAATCGCCGGGAACGGCGCAGGCCCGTGGCGACCGGAAGGACCACCGGGAAATCCGTTTCCGACGGTGGGCCCATCGCGTAAGGCATTCGACAGTCACGGCTTTTCCTTCCCGACAGCGGCACCGGGCAGCCGGTCCGCGATCATGCGTCCGATGGCCCCCGATGCGGCGGCACCGCATCGCAAGGGCATTGCAGGGGCATCACCGCGCCACAATCCGGTGCGACGATTACCTGTTACTAATGTCGATCCGGCCTTGGTCGCCGCCGCGCGAAATGGCATCCTGAAGCCGAAGTCCGAATCCCCCGATGCGGAGAAATTCCATGCGCCACCAGTTCGACCTTTTCGCCCTTCCGTCCGCGGATGGGCCTGAACAGGCCGATCAGCGCCCTGCCCGCGCGAGGGTCCGCGCTGTTCCGCAACCCGACGAAGCGGAAATGGTGCAGCGGCTGAAGGAAAGCGGGCGCTATCGCATCCTGCGGCGGCTCGATCCGGCGCCCGTGGTGCCCGACGCCGACAGGGTCGCCTTTCCGCGCCTCGGCGTCATCGTGGATACGGAGACGACCGGCCTCGACGCGACCAAAGACGAAGTCATCGAGATCGGCGTGGTCGCCTTCCGCTATGCCGATGACGGCGCGATCGGCGATGTCTGCGCCACGCTCGGCGCGTTGCAGGAACCGTCGAAGCCGATCCCGGCCGATATTACCCGCATCACCGGCATTACCGATGCAATGGTGAAGGGCCAGCGGATTCCGCTCGGCGAACTGGAGGCCATGATCGGCGAGGCCGATCTGATCATCGCTCACAATGCCGGTTTCGACCGCCCGTTCTGCGAACGGCTTTCGCCGGTCTTCGCGAACAAGCCATGGGCCTGCTCGGTGAAGGAGATCGACTGGACCGCACGCGGCTTCGAGGGCACCAAGCTCGGCTATCTGATCGGCCAGAGCGGCTATTTCCACAATGGTCACCGCGCCGAGGACGACTGTCAGGCGCTGCTCGCGATCCTGAAGGAGAAGTCCGGCAGCGAAACGCCCTTCGCCGAACTCCTGAAGGCGAGCCGGCGCACGTGTCTGCGCATCTATGCCGAGAACAGCCCGTTCGAGATGAAGGACCGGCTGAAGGCGCGCGGCTATCGCTGGTCGGACGGCAGTGACGGCAACCCGAAGGCATGGTGGACCGAGGTCGGCGAGGACGAACTCGCCGCCGAACGCGATTATCTCGCCATGGAAATCTATGGCCGGCGCGAAGCCGATCCGCTGATCCAGAAACTGACGGCTTCGGATCGATACAAAGCGCGTGCGCCGCTGCGCCCGCGCAGATGAGAATCCGTACACGATGACGTTATCCACGCTGCCGGAACCCCTTGTCCGGCAAATGAATTCAGGCGACGTGATTTCCCTGCCCTGCTCTTCCGGGTATGGTTGCCCGGTACATCGTTCAATTCGCGGCGCGAGCACCGCCGCTCTTCATCCAGCAGGCCGATGAAATGAAGCATGAAACAGCCATCGGGGAAGGCGCTGCCGCCGCCGCACCGGACGGCTTGCCCAAGCCGCGAATCTATTGGGCATGGGCCACCCTGATGGTCGGGCTGACGCTGGCCGTCATCGACGGTACCATAGCCAATGTCGCCCTGCCGACCATCGCCGCCGATTTTTCGACCGCCCCCGCCGCCTCCATCTGGATCGTCAACGGTTACCAGCTTGCGATCGTCGTCACCATGCTGCCGCTGGCGGCTCTCGGCGAAATTCACGGCTATCGCCGCATCTATCTGGGCGGCGTCGTGGTTTTCACGCTAGCCTCCGTCGCCTGCGTGCTTTCGCGTTCGCTGGAAATGCTCACCCTCGCCCGCATCGTGCAGGGCCTCGGCGCGGCGGGCCTGATGAGCGTCAACGCGGCACTGCTGCGCTATACCGTTCCGCACGCCCGCTTCGGTACGGCGATCGGCCTCAACGCGCTTTTCGTCGCGCTGTCCTCCACCATCGGCCCGACGCTCGCCGGCATCATGCTCTCCTCGCTGAGTTGGCCGTGGCTCTTCGTCATCAACATTCCGCTCGGCATCGCGGCCATCGCCATGGGGCTGCGCAGCCTGCCGGAAAACGAAGGCTCGGCCCGCCCTTTTGACACACTGAGCGCCTTGCTGAGCGCGCTCGCCATCGGGCTGCTGGTGACGAGCATCGACAGCGCGGGCAACCGGATCGGCACGGGCATCGTGGCGTTGCAGGCGGGGGCCTGCATTGTTTCCGCCGTACTCCTGACGCGCCGTTCGCTGCGCATGAAAGATCCGCTGCTCCCGCTCGACCTGTTGCGGATTCCCGTTTTCACCCTGTCGATCTGCACCTCGATCATATCGTTCCTGGCGCAGTTGATGGCTTTCATCTCGCTGCCCTTCCTGTTCCAGAACGTGTTCGGTTTCCCGCCGATAAAGGTAGGCTTCCTGATGATGCCCTGGCCCATCGCGCTGGCACTGGTGGCACCGATATCGGGCAAGCTTTCCGACCAGCATTCGCCGGCGATCCTCGGCCTCATCGGTCTGCTTATCTTTGCGGCCGGGCTGGCGCTGATCGGCATGCTGCCGCAAAATCCCACCGTTGCCGACATATGCTGGCGGATGGCGGTCTGCGGCGTCGGTTTCGGCCTGTTCCAGCCACCCAACAACCGCATGATGATCAGTTCCACACCACGTGCGCGCAGCGGCGCGGCCAGCGGCATGCTGGGCACGGCGCGCCTGCTCGGTCAGTCGCTCGGCGCGGCCCTCGTCGCCTTCCTGCTGTCGCAATGGGGCGTGGAGGGTATACCGCATATCCTTGTTATCGCGGCTGGTTTTGCGCTGTTCGCTTCGCTCATCAGCCTTTCGCGGCTCGGCCGCTGACGGGCCGACAGGGAATGAATCGCCCTTTCGAAAGAAAGGCGTAGGGAAGCGATAAACCCTATTGCAATCGACAGATTGTTGGTCCATATAGCGCGGGCCTGACGGCGACCGCTTCCGGTGGAAGCATCGACTGGCGCGAGCGGGTGTAGCTCAGGGGTAGAGCACAACCTTGCCAAGGTTGGGGTCGAGGGTTCGAATCCCTTCGCCCGCTCCAGTTTGCCAAAATTCAGGCATCAAAATCCCGGCTTCGTCCGGGATTTTTGCTTTTCAGGATCATCGAAATTATTGAAACTGGATAGGTCCGAAAAGGTTGCGATCATAAACTCCCGCGACCTCGGCAAAAGGAGTGCCGCGGCGATGCCCGATCTAAGCCCGCGGAACATGCGGCTCGCTTCCGGATATTGCGACACGGCTCGACGATCAAAAGAACCGTGAGGGCCTGAAGTTTTCGAGCGCCTTCTCCGGCGCTCCACCGGCAAGCTCCGCGGCCACCACCCGACCAAGCCATGGGGCGAGCGTGACACCGCTATGCGTGACCGCCGCGTAATAGCCGTCGATGCCGGGGAGCGGCCCCACGGCGGAAACGCCGTCGCCGGGAATGGCGCGCAGCGCAAGGCGCATTCCTTCCGCAGATGCACCCAGGAGATCGGGGTAAAGGCGGGCAGCCCGGGCGATGACCGCATCGGCTACGGGCCGAACCTCCTCCTGCGGGCTCTCCAGCGTGAATTTCGCCTCGTCATGCTCGCTTTGAAGCATGATCCTGCCCGCGCCGTCGGGACGGAAATTCACGCCGGAGGTGCGGATGACGCGGCGGACGCCGGAGGCGGCAGGCCTCGTGACCACGAGCAGGCCAACTGTCGGCGCAAGCGGAAACGAAAGGCTGGCGTCCTGACCAAGATCGTTTGCCCAGCGGCCCGTACAATTGACGACGACGTCACCTTCGATGGTCATGCCGGATTGCGTCCTGATACCTGTAACCCGCGTCCCGCGCAGAACGATCCCTGTAACGGTTTCGCGGCGGAGAACGGCGCCCAGCTCCCGCGCCCGCCGGAGGAAGAATTCGATATAGACGGTGGGGTCCACCCACCCCTCGTCGGGGAAATATGCAATCCTTGCATCGCCGGAGGCACCATCCGCCAGTGCCGGTTCGAGCCTGTGAAGCTCGTCGCGCGAAATCCATTCGGCCGGATAGCTCCAGTCGTTGAGGCGCTCCATGCGTTCGGACAGTTCGGCCGCTTCCACGGCGTCGCTCCTCCATTCGACCGCGCCACCACCGTGATACCAGGGCCGCACACCGAATTCGTTCCCGAGCGCCCGGTGAGCGCGCATGCCGAGCATGTTGATATGATAATAATCGTAGGGCGTCTTTTCGTTGGAATTCGTCCAGGCAAAACTTGTGCTGCTGGTACCGCAACCGGGATGGTTCCGCTCGACGATCGTTACGGCGTTGCCGGCTTCTGCAAGACGATAGGCAATCGACGTGCCGACGATCCCGGCGCCCAGAACGATGAAGTGGGTCATGCTATCAACTTTTCCAATGATGTTTCAGGAGCGGCGGCGCCCGATGGCGCAGCCGTTTCAGGCGCTCGACCGTGTGCCGGAAGCCCTTTCCGACACGAGAATAGAAACGGATTTGCCGCTTATTGACAAATATGAAAACATTCACTGCCAATAGCTTTTTTCTATAGGTTCGCCCGCTACGAGATAAATTATGAATTACAGGCAGCTACAGGCATTTCGCGCAGTCATGGAGGCCGGCACTGTCGTCGGCGCCGCGAACCTTCTCAACATCTCGCAGCCTTCCGTCAGCACGCATATCGCCAATCTCGAACATGCGCTGAAGATTCAATTATTTATCCGGCAGGGCGGACGTGTCATACCAACAGCGGAGGCGCATCTCCTGCACGAGGAAGCCGGCCATATTGTCCGGGGTATGGCGCGGCTTCGCCGTCTTGCCGCGGATATTCAGCAACTGGAAGCTGGCCGCCTCGTCATCGGCGCCTACCCTGCCCTGTCCAGCATCGTATTGCCCCGTTTCATCAGCGGCTTCGCGCGGCAGCATCCGAAGCTGCATCTCACCTTCATGTCGGAAGCGTCGCTGCACATCGCGGAACTCGCAGCAAGCAAACAACTGGATATCGGCCTGATGACGATGCCTGTCATCGATCCAGCCACCACCTGCGACCTGATATTCGAAACCGCTTCCGTCTGCGTCGTACCCTTCGACCATCCGCTAGCGACCGCTGCGGTAATCGATGCATGCGACCTCCGGGACGAAGCCTTCATCGCCCTCGGGCGCGAGGACGGATCGCGCCAGGCCGTCGACAGAAGCTTCGAGGATGCAGGGGTCCAGGTGGAACCGCGATTTGAGACGCATCTCAGCGACTCGGCCTGCGCGCTCGTGGCGGAGGGACTTGGCTTGTCGATTGTCGACCCTTTCGCAGCAGAACGATGGCGAGACAAGATCGCCGTCATTCCCTTCAAACCCTATGTCGCATGCAGCGTATATCTGACCCGGAACAGAACGCACATATCCTCGCTGCTTCAGGAATCATTCGAGCGGGAGTTCCGGGATTATCTCGAGAAAGCATTCCCCAAGGAAGGTAAAAGCGACAAGGCCGGGAACTGACGGGCACCGCCCCGGCACTTTTTCTGAAGTTACGCAATTTCCCGCAGCAAATCGCAGCGCGCAAAATCGCATGTTTCCTCGGCACCAAGGCGTCCATCGACAACACCCTTGACCGGCAATTGGCAATCAATATAGAACAGGTATGAACAGGTTTAAAATACAGATCGAAATGTGATCGGGATGGCTGTTCCCATGAAGATGGCACGGGCGAAATCCGAGCAGGTCGCAACCGCTCTTGAAAAAGAGATACTGTCCGGCTCGCTCGGTTACGGAGACAGGCTGCAAAGCGAGAGCGAACTGGTGCAGCGGTTTTCGGTGAGCCGCAATACCGTACGCAAGGGGCTGGAGCAGCTTTCAAGCCGCGGCCTGATCACCACGCGCGTCGGCATAGGCTCTTTCGTGACCTTTGACGGAAAGGCGATCGACAGCACCAACGGCTGGTCGAAAGCGCTGGCCAATGCCGGAGCAAACGCGAAGACCCAGACGCTGCGGCTTGAGGTGATCGACGACAGGGAACTGGCGGCGGAGCTCGACATTGCCAATCCGGCGTTCATCGCCGTGGATCGTGTTCGCAGCAACGCCGCCGACGGTCATGCGATCTCGGTGGAGCGCAGCCGCCTGCCTCTTTTACCTGAACTGGAAGGGCTCCCGCTCAAGGGGTTGCACGAGGGATCGCTGGACCAGACCTTGCGTCAGGCCGGTCTGGTTCCCGATCATGGTGAGGAGTGGGTCGATATCGAACTGCTGAGCGCAGAGGATGCCGCGATCCTCGATTGCGCGCCGGGCACGCCTTTCCTGCGTACGCGGCGGCTTACGCGCACGGCTGACGGGCGCCCGGTCGAATATGTCACCAGCCTGCTCAATCCCGCGCATTTCGCGCTGCATCTCGAATTCTAGTATGGTGGATTTGAAACGCCTGTCCTTCGAATGGTATCGGCGTTCAGGAGCTTCGTATCTGAAACCCGCACGCGATTGATAAGGTGGTTCGTGGGGCTATGACGGAAATAAAAGAGTCCGCGATGTTGGAAAGAGCAATGGGCGCGCTGCTTGGCGGCGCGCTGGGCGACGCTCTGGGCATGCCGACGCAATTGCTGTCACCTGCGGAAATTCGCGCGACCTATGGCTTCGTCGACCGGTTTATCGCTCCGTCAAGCGACCATCCCGTCTCGCAGGGTCTTCCCGCCGGCAGCATCACCGACGACACGGAACAGACCCTTCTCCTTGGCCGCATCCTGCTCGAATCCGGCGCTTCCTTCGATCACAAGCGCTGGGTCGGCGCTCTGCTGGAGTGGGAGCGCGACGTGAAGGCGCGCGGCAGCTACGATCTGCTCGGCCCCTCCACGAAGCGGGCCATCGACGCGATCAATCGGGGCGTTCCACCGGAAGAGGCCGGCAAGGGCGGCGACACGAATGGAGCGGCGATGCGTATCGCGCCGGTCGGCATTCTGATGCCGCCGGAGCCTCTCGATGCGCTGGTCGAAAAGGTTGCCGAGACCTGCCTGACGACACATAACAGTGCGACCGCCATTGCCGCCGCCGCCGCCGTTGCGGCAACGGTGAGCCATGGCGTGGCCGGCGAAAGCTGGCGCGAGGCTTGCGAATACGGAGCGGCGGCAGCGCGCCGGGCCGCGAACTTCGGACATGACGCTGCCGATATCGGCGCATGTATCGAACGGGCGCGCCAACTCGTGCGGGGCAAGCCGCAGGCCGATGCAATCGATCTGATCGTCAATGAGGTGGGCACGAGCGTAGCGAGCCGCGAATCCGTGCCCGCCGCCTTCGCGGTGCTGGAAGTCGCCGAAGGCGATCCCTGGCTGGCTGCGGTCATCGGCGCCAATCTCGGCAACGATACCGACACGATTGCCGCAATCGCGGCCGGAATGGCCGGCGCCTGTGCGGGACTTTCCGCGCTGCCGAAAGAAAGAATTGCCGAATTGAAAGGCATCGACCTCGACGCTGTGCGCCGGTTTGCCGGCGATCTCGTCTCCGCGCGGCTGGCTGCGATGGGGGCTGCGCTATGAGCCCTCGCCTGCTCCATGCCGGCAGCGCCGTGGTGGACTATGTCTACCGGTTGGACAATCTGCCGGCCGCAGGCTCGGAAAAGACCGCAGCGAGCTACAGGCGCGTGGTTGGCGGCGGATTCAACATGATGGTCGCGGCTGCCCGCTGCGGCATGGCGGTCGCCTTCGGCGGCCAGCACGGAACCGGCCCGGACGGAGACCTGCTGAGGGCGGCGCTTGCCGCAGAAGGCATAGAGATATTGACGCCGCGGTCGGAGGGCATGGATACCGGCAACTGCGTCGTGCTCGTCACCGGCGACGCGGAACGGACCTTCATTTCATGGCCCGGCGCGGAAAGCCGGGTGACCCCGGACAGGCTGGCGACGATCAGGGCGCGGCCCGGCGACTGGGCCTTCATCTCCGGCTATACGCTGAGCTATCCCGGCAGCCGTAATGCGCTTGCCGACTGGCTCGCGGCGCTGCCGCCGGCCGTGCCGCTGATTTTCGATCCTGCCCCGATCGTCGGCGAAATTCCGCCGGATATCCTGTCGCGCGTGCTGTCACGGGTCACATGGCTCAGTTGTAACCGCGCCGAGGCCGCGGCGATTGCCGGTCCGGGACCGGTCGGGGAGACTATCGGCCGGTTGCTCTCCGTCCATTGCCCGCATGCCGAAGGCGTCCTGATCCGCGCCGGCGCGGATGGCTGTCACATCGGGCTGGCCAGCGGCGCCAGCCGCGCCATCGCCGGCTTTGCCGTCGAGGCGGTCGATACCAACGGGGCGGGAGACACGCATATCGGCGCCTTCGTCAGTGCCCTGTCGCGCGGCGAGAACCCCTTCGAGGCCGCACGCTATGCCAACGCCGCCGCCGCCATTTCCGTGACGCGGCCCGGCGGTTCGTCGGCGCCGACCGATGCGGAAATCCGCATTTTCCTGACATCTGCACCCGGCGAGGCGTGCGGCGACGGCAGGAAAACCCATGCTTGAATGACTCGACAACAATTGAGGAGGAACGAACCATGCGCACGATCAGACCAGCCACCTTGACAGCGACTTTGCTTGCCGCCGCCGCCATCGCGTCGGTTTCCTCGATCGCCTTCGCCGGCGAGGTTCACGTACTCAACTGGAAAGGCTACGGCGCCGACGAACCCTGGGCAGTCGCCAATTTTGAGAAGGCCACCGGCGACAAGGTGGTGAACGACTTCTTTACCTCCGAGCAGGAGATGCTGACGAAGCTGCGGACCAATCCCGGCCTCTACGACGTGGTCATGATCAACGCGGCCTTCAACGATCAGGCCATGGAGGAGAAGCTGATCCAGCCGATCGACGTCTCCAAGATCGCGAACTATGCCGATATCAGCAAGGACAAGGCCGCCTCGCCGATGCTCAATCATGACGGCAAGGTCTACGGTGTGCCCTGGACATGGGGCCTGACCGCCCTTGCCATCAACGACAAGTCCTTCACCACGCCGCCCGACAGCATTCAGGTGATGTGGGACCCGGCTCACAAGGGGCGCGTCACCATCCGCGACGACGCGATCGAGGCCATTCAGTTCGGCGCCATAGCCACCGGACAGAACATAAACGATATCAAGGATATGGATGCGGTGAAGCAGAAGCTTACCGCGCTGATGCCGCAGATACGCACCTTCTGGAGTTCGGAGAACGACTGGAACCAGATGATCGCCTCCAACCAGATCGACATCGGCACCTATTGGAGCGGCTCGGCGGACCGCGCCAAAACCCACTTCAAGCTGCCGGTCACGCTGGTCGTGCCGAAGGAAGGTGCGGTGGCCTGGCTCGATGCCTTCTCGATCCCGGTCGGCGCCAAGAACGTCGCCGGCGCCGAGGCATTCATCAACTACATGCTCGATCCGTCCTTCTACGTCGAATGGGTCACCAAGGTCGGCGCGCCAGTCTCGGCAAATACCAAGGCGGTCGATGCGTTGCCGGCGGACGCCTTCAACCGCAAGGTCATGGGCGCGCCGGATATCGCCAAGCGCATACAGTTCCAGGGGCCGATCAGCGACGCGCAGCGAGAGAAATATCTGGCGCTCTGGCAGGAACTCAAGGTCAATGTGAAATAAGAACTGGGTGAAATAAAACCGGGCTCTACACGGGGAGGACGGGATCATGGCTGGAGCGGGTGAAGGGAGGCGGAGCGGGCTGAGATCGGCCCTGCCGCTGCTGGCTCCGGCCTATCTGTGGCTGACGGTGGCGATATTCCTGCCGCTGTCGGCCATGGTCTTCTTCTCGTTCATGACGGACCTTCCGGTCGGCGGCAGGCCGTGGTCCTTCACGCTCGCCAATTACGGGGCCTTCTTCTCCCAGAGCCTCTATGCGACGCTGCTGTGGGCGTCGCTGCGTCTGGGGATGACGGTCACGTTCTGGTGCGCGGTGCTCGGCTATCCCGCCGCCTATGTGCTGGCCAAGGTGCTCAAGGGGCGAAGCCGCGAGGCGATCTTCCTGCTGGTGATCCTGCCCTTCTGGTCCAATGGTCTGGTCCGCATCTTCTCGTGGACGATGGTGCTGCGCGAGGGCGGCATACTGGACACCGCGCTCAACGCCGTGCTGCCGTTCAAGGTCAATATCGACCTGATGTATTCCTATCCGGCCATCATCATCGGTATGGTGCATTCCTATGTGCCCTATATGGTGCTGACCTGTTATCTCACGCTGCAAGCCATCGACGATTCGCTGATCGAAGCGGCGCGCTCGCTCGGCGCCTCGCGCTTGCAGACGCTGCGGCGGGTGATCCTGCCGCTGTCGCTGCCCGGCATGCTCGCAGGGGCAGCGCTGATCTTCATTCCGGTCGTCGGTTCCTTCATGGAGCCGCGGCTGCTCGGCGGCCGCGCCGGCACCTTCTACGGCACGGTCATCGAGGACCAGTTCGTCGCCGTTTTCAACTGGCCGCTGGGGGCCGCGCTGTCCTTCATACTGCTTGCCGTGGTACTGGTGATCCTGGCGCTCGTCTCGCCGATACTGAGGAGGGCCGCATGATGTCGACCACCCGGCTATTGAAAGGCATCGGCCGCCTTTATGTCGGGCTGCTGCTCGCCTTTCTCTACCTGCCCATCATCATCATGGCGCTGATGTCGTTCAACGCCTCGCCCTTCTATCAGTTGCCGCTCGAATGGACGACCGACTGGTACAAGGCGCTGGCGCAGGACAGCCAGATTCTTGCCGCCACATGGAACTCGGTCGAGATCGCCGTGCTCACCACGCTGATCGCTACGGTGCTCGGCACCATGGCATCGCTGGCCCTCTACCGCCATCAGTTCCGCGGCAAGAAATTGCTTCAGGCGCTGCTTTTCCCGCCGATCGCCATTCCGTGGCTCATCACCGGTACGGCGATGCTGATCTTCTTCTTCGGTATCGGCATCGGTCGCGGCCTGCACGCCATCCTGCTCGGGCATGTGGCGCTGGCCCTGCCCTATGTGATCGTCGTCGTCTCGGCCCGGCTCCAGACATTCGCGCCTGAACTGGAGGAAGCCGCGCGGTCGCTCGGCGCCAGCCAGTGGCAGGTGACGATGCGCGTGACGCTGCCATGGATCATGCCCGGTGTCATAGCCGGCGCGCTGTTCGCCTTCGCGGTTTCCTTCGACCAGTTCGTCGTCTCCTACTTTCTCTCGACGCCCGGTCAGGACACGCTGCCGGTCGAAATCTACGCCGCGATCCGCAAGGGTTTCACGCCGGAGATCAATGCGATTTCCACCATCATCATCACCGTCTCCATGGCGCTCATGCTGCTCACCGCGCGCTTCTTCAGGTTCGGAGGAGAAAAATAATGGCACAGGTCCAAGTGCGGAACGTAACGCGCAGTTTTGGGACTATGAAGGCGCTGGACGATGTCTCGATCGACTTTCCCGACGGCGGTTTCTACGCCCTTCTTGGACCGTCCGGATCGGGAAAGACCACGCTGCTGAGGTTGATCGCCGGCTTCGACTTCCCCGATTCCGGCCGCATCGTCATCGGCGGCGAAGGTGTCGAGCGCGTTCCGGTCGAAAAGCGCCGCATCGGCATGGTGTTCCAGAACTATGCGCTGTTTCCCAATATGAGCGTTGCCGATAATGTCGCCTTCGGCCTTTCGGTGCGGGGCGAATCCAGAGCCGACATTCAGGCCGCGGTGACACGCGCGCTCGATCTGGTGCAACTCGGAAAGCTGGGCAGCCGCCGCCCGCACCAGCTTTCCGGCGGCCAGCGCCAGCGCGTGGCGCTCGCCCGCGCCATCGTGACGAAGCCGCGCGTGCTGCTGCTGGACGAGCCGCTCTCCGCGCTCGACAAGGCGCTGCGCGTCGACATGCAGGTGGAACTGAAGCGCATCCAGCGCGAGGTTGGCATCACCACCATCTTCGTCACCCATGATCAGGAAGAAGCGCTGACCATGGCCGACCGCATCGGCATCCTGCGTGACGGATGCGTCATTCAGGAAGGGCCTCCGGAAGATATCTACGACCGGCCACGGAGCGAATTCGCGGCCACTTTTCTCGGCGATGCCAACGTCCTGCGCGGCGAGGCGACCGAGACCGGCATCCGGCTCGCCGACGGCACGCAGATCGCGACCGCCACGCAAGCCACGGCGGGCGGCAAGGCAAGCTGTGCGGTGAGGCCGGAACGCATTCGGATCGCTCCCGCCGCAATGCCTGTGGACGGCACCGGCAACATGCTGCGGGGACAGGTGTCGAAGCGCATATTCGCAGGCAATTCGAGCACCTATTTCGTCGACCGCGCCGGCGAGACGATCAAGGTGCTGGTCAGGAACGACGGTTCCGAAAAGCTGGCTGAGGGACAGGACGTGGTGTTGCGGTGGTCACCGGAAAGCACAGTGCTGCTCGGCTGACGGCCATTGCAAATCGTTGAAGCATGTTGTTCCGGCTGCGCGGAAACGCTCGTTATCGGAAGCGAAGTGCTGGCTGTACGTGCGGCAATCCGTCCATACCGTCCCGTTGACCGCATAGGGAATAATGCTAACATTTCATCCAGCTAATATATTATTTTGTCACTGTATTCTGGTGCCCGCCGGCCGATCTGTCGCCAACAGGAATGGGACCGTTCGATGATTGCTAATGTCTGGATACTCTTTCACAGGCTCTTGCTCTGAACGCTGGCTGAGAATCGTTCGGCAACAACCTATCTCCAGCCAGAAAGCCAGAGACAATGGGCACCCAGAAAACCAATCGCGTGACGCGCCGGCGCCTCCTCGGTTCCGCCGCGGTCATCGTTGCTTCCTATACCACTTCCGCCGCAGCGCGTTCGATCACCGGCAATGTCCCATGGACCCCGTTCGCCGCCAGCCAGCCCGAGACCGGCTGGAATGGCGCATGGCGTTTTTTCACCGAGGCTGAAGCCCGCGCGGTCGGCGCGGTCGCCGAAGTGCTGATACCCGCCGACGACCTGTCCGTTTCCGGCAAGGATGCCGGCTGCGTCGAGTTCATCGACGGGCAGCTTGCTGGAAGCTACGGCACGTCCGAGCGGCTCTATATGCGCGGCCCGTTCAGGGAAGGCGCTCTGGAGCAGGGCGACCAGTTTCCCTGGACGATGCGGGATCGATATCGGCTGGGACTCGCAGCACTCTCGCAATATTGCCAGAAAACCTTCCAGAAGGAATTCGCCGATCTCGACACCGACAGCCGCACCAAGGTCCTGAAGGGGCTGGAGGCGGGAGAGATCACCCTGAGCCCGGTCCCGGCGAAAGTGTTCTTCAAGCAATTGCTCGACAACACCATGGAGGGTTTCTTTGCCGATCCGATCTATGGCGGCAACCGCGACATGGTCTCATGGAAGATGATCGGCTTTCCCGGCGCGCGCTACGACTATCGGCCCTATCTGTCGAAGCACAATCAGAAACTGGATCTGGAGCCTGTATCGATTGCAGGCCGCCCTGCCTGGTCGAAGACGGAGGCGAACTGAGATGACAAGCAATGCTACCCGCCTGCCGCACATCGACGCCGTCGTCATCGGCCTCGGCTGGGCCGGATCGGTGATCGCCAAGGAAATGGTCGATGCGGGCCTGCGCGTCGTCGGGCTGGAACGCGGGCCGTGGATCGAGACGGGCGTGGATTTCAATGTCAACACCGCCGCCGACGAACTGCGCTACAACCGCCGGCTGGAACTGATGGTACAGACGGCTCAAAACACCGTCACATGCCGCAATAATACCAGCCAGACCGCGCTGCCGATGCGCCAGTGGGGCTCCTTCCATCCGGGCAACGGTACGGGTGGCGCAGGTCTGCACTGGGCCGGGATCACATGGCGTTTCCAGCCCGACGAATTCCGCCGGGCCAGCCAGTTGAAGGAGAAATACGGCTCTGAACTCGACCCGGAACTGACGCTTCAGGACTGGGGCACCGACTGGGCCGAGATGGAGCCCTGCTATGACGCGTGGGAGCGAATTGCGGGAATCTCGGGTCAGGCCGGCAATATTCAGGGAAAGATGATCAAGGGCGGCAATCCGTTCGAGGGGCCGCGCCAGCGGGATTATCCGACGAAACCGCTGACCCAGACCTATACCGGCTCGTTTTTCGGCGAAGTTGCGGCGAGCATGGGCTACAAGCCCTTCCCTACCCCTTCGGCGCTGCTCAGCGAACCCTATACCAACACCTATGGCGTCACGATGGGGCCGTGTACCTATTGCGGATTCTGCACCAATTACGGCTGCGCCAACCTGTCGAAGTCTTCCGCGATCACCACGGTGCTGCCCGCGCTGATCCGGCAGGAAGGCTTCGAGGCGCGCACCCTGTGCGAGGTCATGCGGATCGAACTCGATTCCACGGGCAAACATGCCAAAGGCGTGACCTATGTCGATCAGGACGGCAAGGAATGGTTTCAGCCCGCCGATATCGTCGTCGTTGCCGCCTTCACTTTCGAGAACGTGCGGCTGATGCTGCTGTCGGGCATCGGCGAGCCTTATGATCCCGCCACCGGAAAGGGTGTGACCGGCCGCAACTACTGCTACCAGACCGCAAACAACGTACAGTTGTTTTTCGACGACAAACAATTCAATAGTTTCATCGGCGGCGGCGCGATACAGACCGCGATCGACGAATTCAACAACGACAATTTCGACCATTCCGGCCTTGGCTTCGTCGGTGGCGGGTCCACCCGCGTCGGGCCGATCGGCGCGGCGCCTATCGCCTCGCGCCCCGTCCCGAAAGGCACCCCGGCTTGGGGAAGCGAATGGAAGAAGGAAACCGTGCGCTGCTACAATTCGACGATGAGCATCGGCTGCGAGTCGTCCTCCTACGCGGTGCGCGGAAACTATCTCTCGCTCGATCCGACCTATACGGACCGCTTCGGGCGTCCCCTGCTGCGCATCACTTTCGACTTCCCGCAGAACGATCTCAGGATGTCGCAATATGTGACGGAAAAAATTGCGGAAATCGGCGCGGCGATGAAACCGCGCCTGCTTGAAAAGAATCCGATGACCGGGCACTGGAATACCGCGCCATATCAATCCAGTCACGTGGTCGGCGGTTTCGTCATGGGAGCGGACCCGTCGACTTCGGGGACGAACAAATACCTGCAATCATGGCAGGTCCCGAATGTTTTCGTCGTGGGGGCGAACGCCTTTCCGCAAAACCCCGGCTACAACCCGACCGGAACGGTCGGGGCGCTATCCATCAAGGCAGCGCGGGCGATTACCGGTGCATATCTGCGCAATCCCGGCGCTCTGATCGACGCATGAGGTGAGAGATGACCAGATTTGCTTTCCTTCTCGCCTTCGCGGCCGGATCCATCGTTTCGTCGGCACAGGCCGAAGGCTTCAACGTGATAGAAAAGGGCCACGCGCTTGCCGTGGCTGCGGATTGCGCGGCCTGCCATACGGCCTCGGCCGGGAATTATGCCGGCGGGGTGCCGCTTTCGACGCCATTCGGAACGCTCTTGGGATCGAATATCACGCCCGATCCGGAGACCGGAATCGGCGGTTGGTCCAGGGAACAGTTTCGCCGCGCCGTAAAACAGGGCATCAGCCGCGATGGCAGTCAGCTCTATCCCGCCATGCCCTATACCGATTACGCCAACATGACGGATGACGACGTCGACGCGATCTGGGCCTATCTGCAAACGGTGCAGCCGGTGCACAATCCCGTCGAATCGAACCAGCTTCCATTTCCGTTCAACCAGCGCTTCGCACTGCACGGCTGGCGCTGGTTCAACCAGACCGAAGGCACGTGGGCGCCCGTGCCCGACAAGTCGGCCGAGTGGAATCGCGGGCGCTATCTGGTGATGGGCCCCGGACATTGCGGGGCCTGCCACACGCCGCGCAACATGCTCGGCGGCTCGAAAGGCGGCGACGCGTTCCTGACCGGAGCGACGCTGGAAAACTGGCATGCACCCGATATCACACCCAACACCCGGACCGGAATCGGTTCGTGGGACACCGCGCAGATCATCGCATATCTCAAGACGGGTACAAACGATTATGACACGGCCTCCGGCCCCATGGCCGAGGAAGTGGCCCGTTCATCGAGCCAATGGAGCGATGCCGATCTGAAAGCGGTCGCAACCTATCTCAAGGAAGGCGAACTGGGCTGGAAGAGCGCGGCGGACAGTGCCAAGCCGCTCGACCCGAAGAGCCCTTCGATGGCCACGGGCCAGGCAATCTACAATGATCGCTGCAACGCCTGTCATGTCACGGACGGCTCGGGGATCGCGCGGCTCTATCCGCGGCTTGCCGGTGCGCCGCTGGTGCAGGCCGACGATCCCACCTCGATCATTCGGGTCGTATTGGCAGGCAGCCAGGCGGGAGCGACATCGGCGGCGCCGACGGGTCCGGTGATGCCGGCCTTCGGCACGATCCTGAACGATACGCAGGTCGCGGCGGTGGCCGATTATATACGCAACAGTTGGGGCAATGCCGCACCCAAGGTCGATGCGGATGCTGTAAAAAAGCTCCGCGAGCAGCTCAGCGAATAACGGGATCGGCACCGATATTATCGGCCGGGGGCGTCTGATGCGCCGCCTCCGGTTAGCCGGACGGTCCGAAGGGGCTTATGAGATAGGCGGCAACCGCAAGAACGAGTGGGACGCCTGCCACGACAGGCGCCAATGAAAAACCCCGGCGCATCAGTCTGACGGAAATGAAAACGCATAATGCGGTTATCAGGATCGGCGCGAGCATGATGACAATGCCCAGAACGAGGTCCTGCGTTCTGCCGTAGGCCGGGCCAAGCAATCCCCAACCGCCGACATAAAGCGCAATCGGCTCGATCATGAGCGCCGCGAGCACGGATAGGACATTGAGGATAATGACTGATGTGCGCATGGCCCAGTGAACGGAATTTGGGAGAGAAGCGCAATAAAATTCCGGCGCAGGCCGCCGGAATATCAGCCCGCTCTAGCTCTTGAGCCGGTATCCGGTCTTGAAAATCCAGCGCAGCACAAGGATGCAGGCCAGAAGGAACAGGCCGGTCATCATCAGGCTGACGCCGATATGCACGTCCGACTGGCCATAAAAGCTCCAGCGGAAGCCGCTGATCAGATAGACGACGGGGTTGAACAACGTCACCGTGCGCCAGAACGGCGGAAGCACCTCGATCGAATAGAAGCTGCCGCCCAGAAACGTCAGCGGCGTGATGACCATCAGCGGCACAAGCTGAAGTTTTTCAAAGCCGTCCGCCCAGATCCCGATAATGAAGCCGAACATGCTGAACGTGACGGAGGTCAGGATCAGGAAAAGCAGCATGACGACCGGATGTTCTATCCGCAAAGGCACGAACAACGACGCCGTCGCCAGAATGATCAGGCCGAGAAGGACGGATTTCGTCGCCGCGGCCCCGACATAGGCGACCACGATCTCCAGATAGGAAATGGGCGCGGACAGCAATTCATAGATCGTGCCGACGAACTTCGGAAAGTAAATGCCGAAGGAGGCGTTCGAGATGCTTTGCGTCAGCAACGACAGCATGATCAGGCCGGGCACGATGAAAGCGCCGTAGCTGACGCCCTGAACCTGCGGGATGCGTCCACCTATCGCGGAGCCGAACACGACGAAATAGAGGCAGGTCGAAATAACCGGCGAAATCACGCTCTGCATGACCGTCCGCCATGCCCGGCGCATTTCGAACACATAGATCGATTTGACAGCGTAGAGGTTCAATTGCGCTCCCTCACCAGATTGACGAATATCTCTTCCAGCGAACTTTCCCGGGTCTGGAGATCGTGGAAACGAACGCCGGCCCTGTCGAGATCCTTGAGAAGCGTGGTGATGCCGGTGCGCTCCTGCTGCGTGTCGTAGGTATAGATCAGTTCCCTGCCGTCCGGGGAAAGCTCAAGCTCGTATTTGAGGAGTTCTTCCGGTATCGCCTCGCGCTTCTCCGTGAGAAGCAGGCGCAACTGCTTCTTGCCCAGCGAGCGCATCAGCGCGGTCTTTTCCTCCACCAGAATGATTTCCCCGTGATGGATGACGCCGATCCGGTCGGCCATCTGCTGCGCTTCCTCGATATAGTGCGTGGTCAGGATAATGGTCACGCCCGCCTCGCTCAAGGACCGCACCACGTTCCACATGTCGCGCCGCAGTTCCACGTCCACGCCGGCGGTGGGCTCGTCCAGAAACAGTATTTCCGGCTCGTGGGAAAGCGCCTTGGCGATCATCACGCGCCGCTTCATGCCTCCGGAGAGCGTGATGATCTTGCTGTCCTTCTTGTCCCACAGAAAAAGATCCTTGAGGATTTTTTCTATCAGAGCCGGATTGGCCGGTTTTCCGAAAAGCCCGCGGCTAAAGCTCACGGTCGCCCAGACGGTCTCGAAGGAGTCGGTCGTCAGTTCCTGCGGCACCAGCCCGATCCTCGACCGCGCGGCGCGGTAATCCTTTATGATGTCGTGCCCGTCGGCGCGTATGGTTCCCGCGGTCGGATTGACGATGCCGCAGATCGTGCTGATCAAGGTGGTCTTGCCGGCGCCGTTGGGACCGAGCAGCGCGAAAATCTCCCCGGAGCGTATTTCGAGATTGATGTTCTTGAGTGCCTGAAAACCCGATTCATACGTCTTGGAAAGACCGGAAACGGAAATTGCCGATTGCGTCATGATACGGGGGAATCCCTTGCAAGCGCATCCCGTTGCCGGGAATGAATGAAATTCGTCAACGTCGCTCACGCCACGATGAGAGACCCCCATATATGGGAACGAGATCGGAAATTCAAACGGCGCTCTTGTTGTTCACTCGGTCGGGCAGTCCGTTATGCGCGAGCCGGGAGTGCGAGGACAGCCTTCCAAAAAGTTAATTTGACCCCATTCCGGCCCGCTTCTAAGAATCTGAAGGATAAACTGAAAGATTCGCATGGATACGCCGCCTTCCGAGAACGAACATCATCAGGCCGACGACAACGCGACCTTGACTGGAGCGACCGGGGGAGCGGAAGGCGATGCGCGACGCGCCGGCCGTTCGCGCGGCTGGCTGCCATGGCTGATTTTTCTTCTCGTTGTGGCGGGCCTCGCCTTCTATTTCTGGCAAAGGCCGCAGCAGGCAGGGCCGGCGGAGCACCACCGGCGGATGATGCAGCCCAGTTCCGTCGGCGCGGCCACAGCCGAAAAAGGCGTCATGGACGTCACTCTCGATGCGCTCGGAACCGTGACCTCACTCACCACCGTCACCGTACGGCCGCAGATCAGCGGGCAGCTCATCGCCATCGAATTCAAGGAAGGGCAGGAGGTCAAAAAGGGCGATCTTCTGGCGCAGATCGATCCCCGTCCCTATCAGGCTGCGCTGGCGCAGGCGCAGGGAGAACTGGCGCGCGATCAGGCGCTGCTCGCCGGCGCGAAGGTCGATCTCCAGCGCTACAAGGGCCTGGCGGCACAGAACGCCGTCGCCCGCCAGACGCTCGACGCGCAGAACGCGCTTGTTGCCCAATATACCGGCACGGTGGAGGCCGATCAGGCGGCGGTGCAGGCGGCGCAGGTCAATCTCGCCTATTGCCGGATCCTGGCCCCCGTCGACGGGCGCGCGGGCCTGCGGCAGGTCGATCAGGGCAATTACATCACGCCCAGCGACAGCAACGGTATCGTGGTCATCACACAGCTTCAGCCGATCAGCGTCCTGTTTACCGTGCCGGAGGATCAACTGCCCGCCATCGCGGCGCGGCTGAAGACAGGTGCCCAACTGCCGGTGACGGCGTTCGACCGCGGCGGCAACAAAAAGCTCGCTACCGGGACGTTGAGCACCTTCGACAGCCAGATCGACACGTCCACCGGCACGATCAAGCTCAAGGCGGCTTTCGACAACGCGGATCGTGCACTGTTCCCCAACCAGTTCGTCAATGTCGAACTGCTGGTCGACCAGCACCGCGACGTGGTGATCGTCCCCGACGCCGCCGTCCAGCGCGGCGTGCCCGGTACGTTCGTCTATCTGATCGGCTCCGACGATACGGTCTCGGTACGCAAGATCGAGACCGGCGTGACGGACGGTGTGCGCACAGAAGTCCTGTCGGGCCTTGCCGCCGGCGACCGGGTGGTGGTGGACGGGGCCGACAAGCTGCGCGAGGGCATGAAGATCAACGTCCGTGACGACACGGCGCAAGCGCCGGCCGCTGCCGCGCCGGCCAGGGATAAAGCCTCCGGCCAGCACAAGTATCACCATGGTCAGGGCGGGAACGAAGGACGGAAAAACGGCGGCCGCCACGCCGGTGACGGTTCCGGGCCGGCGCAGCCGCAATGAACCCATCTCGCCTCTTCATCCTGCGGCCGATCGCCACCACGCTGATGATGGTGGCGATCATGCTGTCGGGCGTACTGGCCTATCAGTTCCTGCCCGTCTCGGCGCTGCCGGAGGTCGACTACCCGACGATTCAGGTCCAGACGCTCTATCCCGGCGCGAGCCCCGACGTCATGACCTCGTCGGTGACCGCGCCGCTGGAGGTACAGCTCGGCCAGATCGCCAATCTGACGCAGATGAACTCGGTCAGTTCGGCCGGCGCGTCGGTCATCACGCTGCAATTCAATCTCGACATTTCGCTGGACGTGGCCGAGCAGGAGGTGCAAGCGGCCATCAACGCCGCCGGCAACCTGCTGCCGTCGGACCTGCCCGCCCCGCCGATTTACGCCAAGGTCAATCCCGCCGACGCGCCGGTGCTGACCATCGGTCTGACCTCGGCCACCATGCCGCTGCGCGATGTGCAGCAGATGGCCGATACGCGGCTGGCGCAGAAGATTTCGCAGGTATCCGGCGTCGGCCTCGTCACGCTGAGCGGCGGCCAGCGTCCCGCCGTGCGCATTCAGGCCGATCCGCGCAAGCTCGCCGCCTACGGTCTCAATCTCGACGACCTGCGCACCACGCTCGGCAGCGCCAATGTCAACACCCCCAAGGGCAATTTCGACGGCCCGTCGCGCGCCTACACGGTCAACGCCAACGACCAGCTCAACGATCCGCGCCAGTATCTGTCGCTGATCGTCGCCTACCGCAACGGAGCGCCGGTGCGCCTCAGCGACGTCGGAGACGTCGTCGACGGGGCTGAGAACGACAAGCTCGGCGCATGGATGAACGATACGCCGGCGCTGATCATGAACATCCAGCGCCAGCCGGGCGCCAACGTCATCGACGTGGTGGACCGCATCAAGGCCATGCTGCCGGAATTGCAGGCCTCGCTGCCGGGCGCCATCGACATGCGCATCCTCACGGACCGCACCACCACCATCCGCGCCTCGGTCCGCGACGTGGAATACGAATTGGGACTGTCCATCCTTCTCGTGGTGCTGGTGATCTTCGTTTTCCTGCGCAGCGCCCGCGCCACGCTGATCCCCAGCCTGTCGGTGCCGCTGTCGCTGGTTGGCACGCTCGGCGTGATGTACCTGTTCGGCTACAGCCTCGACAACCTGTCGCTGATGGCGCTCACCATCGCCACCGGTTTCGTGGTGGACGACGCCATCGTCGTCATCGAGAACATCTCGCGCTACATCGAGAAAGGCTATTCCCCGCAGGAAGCCGCGCTCAAGGGCTCGGAGCAGATCGGTTTCACCATCATCTCGCTGACGGTATCGCTGATCGCGGTGCTGATCCCGCTTCTGTTCATGGGCGACGTGGTGGGGCGGCTGTTCCGCGAATTCTCGATCACGCTCGCCACCACCATCCTCATCTCGGCCGTGGTGTCGCTGACGCTGGTGCCGATGGCCTGCGCCAAATTGCTCAAGCCGGCCGCGGAGGTGAAGGAAAACGCCTTCCAGCGCGCCAGCCATGATTTCTTCGAATGGGTCATCCGCGGCTACGACCGCGCGCTGGGCTGGACGCTCGACCGCCAGCCCCTCATGCTGGCCGTGGCGGCGTTGACGCTGGCGGTGACCGGTGCGCTCTATGTGATCATCCCGAAAGACTTTTTTCCGGAGCAGGATACCGGTGTGATCCAGGCGATCACCGAAGCGCCGCAATCCGTCTCCTATGCCGCCATGGCCGAGGCGCAGCGCAAGGCGGCGGCGGTGGTTTTGAAGGATCCCGACGTGGAGAGCCTGTCCTCCTTCATCGGCGTGGACGGCACCAATCCCACGCTCAATGTCGGGCGTATGCTCATCAACCTCAAGCCGCGCGAGACGCGCAAATCCGGTGTAGCGGCGGTCATCGCCCGGCTCGACCGGTCCGCCGCCGCGCTTTCCGACGTGCGGCTCTATCTCCAGCCGGTGCAGGACCTGACCATCGACGGCACGGTGAGCCGCACCCAGTACCAGTTCGTGCTTCAGGACGCGAGCGCCGACGAACTGGCGGAATGGACGCCGAAACTCGTCGAGCGCCTGCAACAGGAGCCGCAGCTTTCCGACGTGACGAGCGATCTCTCCGACAAGGGTCTCTCGGTCTATATCGACATCGACCGCACGCAGGCGGCGCGCTTCGGCATCACGCCCGCCACCGTGGACAACGCGCTTTACGACGCTTTCGGTCAGCGCATCGTGTCGACCATCTACACCACGTCGAGCCAGTACCGCGTGGTGCTGGAGGCCGCGCCCTCGTTGCAGGGATCGCTCAAGGCATTGTCCTCGATCTATCTGCCCAATTCGACCGGCGGCGCGCCCGTGCCGCTTTCCGTCGTCGCCAAGCCGCGCATCGAGACGTCACCGCTGCAAATCACCCATATGGGCCAGTTCCCGGCCACGACGGTCTCCTTCAATCTCGCCCCGGGAGCCTCGCTCGGCGCGGCGGTGGACGCGATCCAGCAGGCCGAGACCGAAATCGGCATGCCGGCCAGCATCGCCACCTCCTTCCAGGGCGCGGCGCGGGCCTTCCAGACCTCGCTCGGCAGCCAGCTCTATCTGGTGCTCGCAGCGCTCATCACCGTCTATATCGTGCTGGGCGTGCTCTATGAAAGCTTCGTTCATCCCGTCATCATCCTCTCCACCCTGCCCTCCGCCGGCATCGGCGCGCTGCTGGCCCTGATGCTCGACGGCCAGAACCTGACGATCATCGCCATCATCGGCATCATCCTCCTGATCGGCATCGTGAAGAAGAACGCGATCATGATGATCGACTTCGCGCTGGAGGCACAGCGCGACGAAGGCCTGTCGCCCCGCGCCGCCATCCACAAGGCCTGTCTCCTGCGCTTCCGCCCGATCCTGATGACGACGCTCGCCGCCATGCTGGGAGCCCTGCCGCTGATGCTGGGGACGGGCGTCGGCTCCGAACTGCGCCACCCTCTTGGCGTCAGCATCATCGGCGGCCTTCTCGTCAGCCAGTTGCTGACGCTCTTCACCACGCCGGTCATCTATCTGTGGTTCGACCGGCTCTCCGTCCGGCTGCGCGGCCTTGGCCGAACCGCGCCACGCTCCAGCGCCGACGGGGCCGCATGAACCTGTCGACCCCCTTCATCCGCCGTCCCGTCGCGACGATCCTCCTGACCTTCGGCATGATGATGGCGGGGCTGGTGGCCTTCCCGCTCCTGCCCGTGGCGCCGCTTCCGGCGGTGGACTATCCTGTCATCTCGGTGCGGGCGTCGCTGCCGGGCGCCAGTCCCGAGGTGGTCGCCAACACGGTGGCGAGCCCGCTGGAGCGGCGTCTGGGCGCGATCGCCGACGTCAACGAGATGACCTCGTCGAGCAGCGTCGGCGGGGCGCGCATCACGCTGCAATTCGGCCTCGACCGCGATATCGACGGCGCGGCGCGCGACGTGCAGGCGGCGATCAACGCGGCACGGGCCGATCTGCCGTCGAGCCTGCACTCCAATCCCACCTACCGCAAGGTCAACCCGGCCGACGCGCCGATCCTGATCCTCGCGCTGACCTCCGACACATTGTCCAAGGGCGCGCTGTTCGACGCCGCCAGCACTGTTCTGGCGCAGAAACTGTCACAGGTGGAGGGGATCGGCGAAGTGTCGGTCGGCGGCAGCTCGCTGCCCGCCGTGCGCGTGGAACTCATTCCGCAAGCGCTCTACAAATACGGCATCGGCCTCGAAGACGTACGCGCGGCGCTGGCCTCGGCCAACGCCAACAGCCCCAAGGGGGCGATCGACGTCGGCGGGCGGCGCTTCCAGCTCTACGCCAACGATCAGGGCCGGTCGGCGAAGGACTACGCCTCGCTGATCGTCGCCTATCGTAACGGCGCGCCGGTGCGCCTGACCGACGTCGGCGAGGTGATCGATTCGGTCGAAAACATCCGCAACGCCGGCCTCGCCAACGGCAAACCGGCGGTGCTGATCACGCTCTACCGCTCGCCCAACGCCAACATCGTCGCCACGGTCGACCGGGTGCGGGAACTCATGCCCAACCTCAAGGCCTCCGTCTCGCCGGCCATCGACATAGCGCTCGCCAACGACCGCTCCACCACCATCCGCGCCTCGCTGCACGAGGTGGAGACGACGCTGATGATCGCCATCGGCCTCGTCATTCTCGTGGTGTTCGCCTTCCTGCGCGACGCGCGCGCGACGCTGGTGCCGATCGTGGCGGTGCCGGTCTCGCTGATGACAACGCTGGCGGTCATGTATGTGCTGGGCTTCAGTCTCGACAATCTGTCGCTGATGGCGCTCACCATCGCCACCGGCTTCGTGGTGGACGACGCCATCGTGGTGCTGGAAAACATCGCCCGCCACCGTGCCGCGGGCCTGCCGCGCGTGGAGGCGGCGATCAGGGGCGCGGGCGAAGTGGGCTTCACGGTCCTGTCGATGAGCCTTTCCCTCATTGCGGTCTTCATTCCCATCCTGCTGATGGGCGGGGTGATCGGCAGGCTGTTCCGCGAGTTCGCCGTCACGCTGTCGGTCGCCATCCTCGTCTCGCTGGTGGTGTCGCTGACCACGACGCCGATGATGTGCTCACTCCTGCTGCGCGACGAGAGCGACCGTCGCCGTGGACGCCTTTACCGTTTCAGCGAACGGATTTTCGACGCGACGCTCGACCTCTATCGCCGCTCGCTCGGCTGGGCGCTCGGCCATCCGCGTCTCGTCGTGGCCATTCTGGCGGTGACGCTGGGCTTCAACTTCTATCTCTATGCAACTATTCCCAAAGGCTTTTTCCCGCAGCAGGACACCGGCCGGCTGATCGGCTCGATCCAGGCGGATCAAGCGATCTCGTTCCAGGCCATGTCGCAGAAGCTGAGCCAGTTCGCCGAAATCGTCGGCGCCGATCCCGCCGTGGAGACGGCAGTCGGCTTCACCGGCGGCGGCAGGACCAATTCCGGTTTCATGTTCATCGCGTTGAAACCGAGGTCGGAGCGCAGCATCTCCGCCGATGAGGTCATCGCGCGCCTCCGCCGCTCGCTGTCGGTGGTGTCGGGCGCGACCCTGTTTCTGCAATCGGTGCAGGACATTCGCGTCGGCGGCCGCCAGTCCAACGCACAATACCAGTACACGCTGCAAGGCGACAGTTTCGAGGATCTTCTGCAATGGGCGCCGCGTCTGGCCACCGCCCTGCAAAGCGATCCGCGCCTGTCGGAGGTGAACAGCGACCAGCAGAACAAGGGGCTGGAGGCCAACGTCATCATCGACCGCGACACTGCCGCCCGTCTCGGGATCACCGTCGGCCAGATCGACAACACGCTCTACGACGCCTTCGGCCAGCGGCAGGTCTCCACCATCTTCGTGGCGCGCAACCAGTATCATGTGGTGATGGAGGTCGCGCCGCAATACTGGAGCAACCCCGAGACCCTGAAGAACGTCTATATAAGCCGCTCTGGCGGCAGCGTGGGCGGCTCGCAGGCCACCAACGCCGTCGCCGGCACATTCACCGCTGCCGGACAGTCCTCGAATGCCGCCACGGTCGCCTCCGACACGGCGCGCAATCGGGCCAACAACGCCATCTCCTCCACAGGCAAGAACGCCGCCTCCACCGGTGCCGCCGTCAGTACCAGCGCCGAAACCATGATTCCGCTTGCCACCGTCGCCCGCTTCGCGCCCGGCGCGGCGCCGCTCTCCATCAACCATCAGGGCCTGTTCGTCGCCACCACCCTGTCCTTCAACCTCAGGCCGGGCGTGGCGCTGAGCGACGCGGTGGAAGCCATCCGCGAGGCGTCCGACCGCATCGGCATGCCAAGCACGATTCACGGCAGCTTCGCGGGCACGGCCAAGGTGTTTCAAAGCACGCTGTCCGACCAGCCGATGCTCATTCTGGCAGCGCTGGTGGCTGTGTATGTGGTGCTGGGGATACTGTATGAGAGCTACGCCCATCCGCTGACCATCCTGTCCACCCTGCCCTCCGCCGGGGTGGGAGCGCTGCTGGCGCTTTATCTTCTCAATATCGAGTTCAGCATCATGGCGCTGATCGGCGTGATCCTGCTGATCGGCATCGTGAAAAAGAACGCCATCATGATGATCGACTTCGCGCTCGACGCCGAACGCAAGGAAGGGTTGTCGGCGCGGGAGGCGATCTACAAGGCCTGCCTGCTGCGTTTCCGCCCGATCATGATGACGACCATGGCGGCGCTCTTCGGTGCGGTGCCGCTGGCGATCGGCTTCGGCGAGGGCAGCGAATTGCGCCAGCCGCTGGGCGTGGCCATCGTCGGCGGGCTGATCCTGAGCCAGATGCTGACGCTCTATACCACGCCGGTTCTGTACATCTATATCGACCGCTTCGGGCACTGGGTGGGACGGCTGCGCACCGGCCGCAGGCGCAACGCCGACGGATCAGCCTAACTGGGGGCATCCGGTAGCGGAAGCGGTCTTCATTTTCCTGAAGAAGCCGGTCACGGCTGTACCTATCGATCCAGCCTCCATAGCCCGTATTCCACGACGAAATTCATCAATTCCGGGCACTTACGCGCATCCGCTGACGCACCTGTCGCACGCCGAAAAATTTCGCACGGCCTTATTGACATTTATAAAACATTGTACTGAAATGTCAGAAAGGAAAACATATGATATCGGATAAAAGATGAAGCCGTACAATCCTCTCGAATTCTGGAAATTCCTGCGTTTCGGTCCGGGAAACACCACCTATTCCTGCCCCGGTCTCAAGACCCTTTCGGTCTATTGCCGCGGCAAGCGCGAGCAACTGGAACGCCTGATGGATCCCATGCCGTTCGATCTCGCCGACGACCGCTTCGTGGTCTCCATCGCCGATTTCGGCAACAATTCCGGCCGGACCTATTACGACGCGGCGGTGATCCTGCCAGTGCGTTATGGTGAGCATGTCGGCGGAACCTATTATTTCGAATATGAGGACAAGCACACCACGGTCGCGGGCGGCCGTGAATTGTGGGGCTATCCGAAGCATTTCGCCAAGATCGAACTGGCCGAGACCGCCAATGGCGTACGTGGCGCCGCACGGCTTTACGACGACGTGATGTTCGAGATCGGCGTGGAATTCGACGACAGCGTCAGCCGCGAGCCGTGGCAGGATCTTCGCCTGTTCCCGCACTATCAGGTGCGCGCGGTGCCGGAAGTGAATGGCGCCGGCTTTCAAAGCTTCGACATCATCAGCCGCAATACCGTCAAGGACTACAAGCTGATCGATCGCAAGGTCGGGCGTGGTTCTGTCAAGCTCGGCCCGACGATCTCCGCCGACGGCCAGACGCTCGAAATCGTCAAGGTGCTTGGCGCCGAATATACGGTCGGCGATTTCGCCTCCACACCCGAAAACGGTGTGCCGGTCGTGGTGGCGTCGCTCGTGTAAGCATGTCCCGGAACGCGAGCGCCGCTTTCCGGGTGAGATATCAAGGGGCCGGACAGGACGTCCGGCCTTCCGCCAAGTCAACGAAAAAGGGAACAGAAAATGACCAGGTTGAAATTCATTATGGCCACGGCCTCTCTGCTCGCGCTGTGCGCGGCGGTCCCGGCTTCGGCGAACGCCGCCGGCTTCGGACGGTGCGAAATCAAGCAGGACGCCCCCGTCCATGCGCTGAAGCCCGCCCATGCCGGCGTGCTGACCATCGCCGTCCCGCTGCCTTCCCCGCAGGCCTATGAGGGCAACACGCCGGAAACCGTCGATGGCGGCTATCTCTATTGCCTCGGCGCGGAGATCGCCCATCGTGGCGGCCTTGCGCAGGTCCGGGTCAAGAACGCATCGTTTGAATCGCTCGTCACGGGCAAGGCGGCGGATTTCGACATGTCCATCTGGGATCTGTTTCCGACCGCCGAACGCAAGAAGTCCGTCGATTTCTCCACCGGCTACCGTTTCACGGACAGCGGCGTCATCGTCAAGTCGACCAGCAAGGTCGACCAGAGCAATATCAAGGACAAGCGTATCGGCGTGCTGCTCGGCTCGGTGCAGGAGAAATTCGTCAAGGAGAAGCTGAAGCCGACCAAGGATGTCCGAATCTTCCAGTCCAACGACGATATGTGGGCGGCCCTGATGGCCAACCAAATCGACGCGGCGCTTGCCGATACGGAGACCGCGCTGCCGCGTGCCACCGCGTCCAACGGCGTGTTGAAGGTCGTCGGACGCTATCCCGTTGGCGGCGACGTGGCGATCCTCTTCCCGAAAGGTTCCGCCAACGTGACGCCGACCGACCAGATTCTCGCTGACATGCGGGCCGACGGCACGCTGAAGGCAATCGAGACCAAATGGTTCGTGCCCATCCTTGGCGAACCCGTTTCGGATATTCCGGAGTGGTCCACCCAATGACGATGGCGACGATCAAGGCCGATTTCCACGCTTCGGCGACGAGTTCCGGCCACCAGACCGCTCCGCTTCCCGTCACCTGGTCGCTGGCGACAGCGGCCGGGTTGACGGTGGCCTGCCTTGCGGCCGCAGTTCTGGCGGGATCGACGGTCGCGCCGCTCATGCTCGAACAGCAGCGCTGGGTCGTTCCGCTGGCATTCGGCGTTGTCGTGCTTCTGATCCTCGCCGTTCCTATCCTGCGCGCGCTGCGCATGGCCGGCGACAGCCGGCGTGCGTGGCGGGCGGCGCAATATGTGCATGCCCGGCACAGCGCCGCCGACGCCCGGCATCATGCCTTCACTGCAATGGGCGTGGCCGGGTTTCTGCTGCCCTGCCTCGCCGTACTGACCTTCATCACCATCAACGACGCCATCGTCTACAAGACCTTCCTGCGCGGCGACATCATTCTCGTCAGCCTCGGCGATATATCGCGGGCGTTTCTGGTCAATATCGGCATCGCCGTTTCAGCGCAGATACTGTCAATGGCGCTCGGCCTCGTCCTTGCCATGGGAAGGCTCCTGCGCGGGCCGAGCTTCGCGCTCATTCGCGGCCTCTGCACCTGCTATGTCGATATTTTCCGCAGCCTGCCGGCGATCGTGATCATCTATCTGGTGTGCTTCGGCGTGCCGCTGATGGGGATTCCCGTGATCAGCGAAGGCGACCCGATGCTCTATGCGGTCATCGCCCTGTCCCTGACCTACGCCGCCTATAACGGCGAACAGTTTCGCGCCGGTATCCAGGGCATCCACCACAGCCAGATTTCCGCCGCCCAGTCGCTCGGCATTCCCGCCGGCTCGATCTTCCGTCTCGTCATCCTGCCGCAGGCGCTGCGCCGCATCGCCGGGCCGATGCTCGGCAACTTCATCGCCTTGCAGAAGGATACGGCGCTGGTCAACATCGTCGGCATCGTGGACGCCTTCACACAGGCCAAGATCTATTCGGCCAATTACTACAATCTCTCCTCGATAACGGTCGTCTGCATTCTCTTCATCGTCATCACGATCCCGCAGACCCGGCTGGTGGATTACCTCGTGTCCCGCGCGGACAACAAGCGGAGCCGATGACATGACGCGACCGTTTCTTGAGCTGAAAGGCATCGGCAAGTCCTACGACACGGTGCGGGTCATCGACGGCGTCGATCTCGAAATCCCCCTTCACGCGGTGGTCTGCCTGATCGGTGCGTCCGGGTCCGGAAAATCGACGCTGCTGCGTTGCCTCAACGGACTGGAGGAGATTCAGGAAGGAGAGATCACGCTCGACGGCGAGGTCATTTCGGGCCGTGGCGTCAACCATGTGGCGTTGCGCCGGCGCATCGGCATGGTGTTCCAGAGCTACAATCTCTTTCCCCACATGTCCGTGCTGCGCAACTGCACGGTCGCGCCGGTAACGACCGGCGCGTGCGGCGAAGCCGAGGCCGAGGAACGCGCGCTCGCCATGCTGGAGCGCGTCGGCATGCGCGAAAAGGCGTCCGCGTTTCCCGACCAGCTTTCCGGCGGCCAGCAGCAGCGCGTGGCGATCGCGCGCACCATGATCATGCAGCCGCAGGTGCTGCTTCTCGACGAAATCACCTCGGCGCTCGATCCCGAACTCGTCATTGAGGTGCTGGATCTGGTCCGCGAACTGGCGAAGCAGGGCATGACCATGCTCCTGACCACGCATGAAATGAGCTTCGCGCGTGAAATCTCGGACAAGGTGTGTTTTCTGAGCAAGGGCAGGATTCTGGAGGAAGGACCGCCGGAGCAGATATTCGGCGCGCCGCGGGAAGCGGCGACGCAGGCCTTTCTGCGCAGAGTCACCGCAGCCGGGAGACTGTGACGCGCATCGCGACTCTTGGCTGTAGCCAACGGGGATAGTAGATATTGCTCGTAGAAATGGGGAATCAAGGAAAAGCATGTTGGAAGTGCGCGATAAAGCCACCAGATCCGATGAGCGTTTCAGCGATCGGGCCTATAATATCCTGCTCGACCGCCTCGTGCGCATGCATTACCAACCCCTGCAACCCCTCAACGAACGCGAACTGACGGTCGAACTCAATATCGGCCTCGCACCGATCCGGGAAGCGTTGCGGCGTCTCGAAGGCGAACATCTCGTGTCGATCTATCCGAGGCGCGGCATTTTCTCCGCCGAGATCGGCCTGCGTGATCAGCAGTCGATCAAGGAAGTCCGCATGGAGATCGAAGGGCTGGCGGCGCTTCTGGCCGCGCTGCGCGGAACGCCGGAAGAACACGAGAAACTCGTCGCCATGGCGGACGCCCTTGTGCAGGAGACCGACATTGCGCGGCAGATCGCCGGCGACGCGGAAATCCACAGCACCATCTACAGGATGGCGCGCAACTCTTACCTCGAAGTCATGCTGAAGCAGAATTTCAATCTGGCGCTGAGGCTCTGGTATTTCTGCAATCAGAACTCACCCGCGAAGAGCCCGGAGACCGTCGATCACCGTTCACTGGTCGGGGCGATCCGCGACGGCGAGGCGGAAACGGCGCGCATGATCATGCGTGAGCATGTGGCGCACGATTCCGACCGGGTGCGCGACCTCCTGTTCAAAAGCGTGAGCTGACAGGCCACCCGGCCATTCTCCCGTAAGGCGACACGAAGCGATCCTGTCCTGTTTCAGGAGTCGGGGGCACCCGTCTGCCTGTTCTTCCGCGCGTCCGCGTTTCAGAGGACTGGCCTCGCGTAAAATTTCATACCGTCAATGATATGAAATATTGACATCAAAATTTCATTTGTGTGAATGTTGTAGCTGTGGAACTCGCACAAAGGCAAACGCATGTCCCAGAAATCCTACACCATTCCGCAATACGCGCCCCTCTATCAGGCCCCGCCTTTCGACTATAAGGCCTTCAGCAAGGTGAGCGTCTATTGCCGCGTCGATGAAGCGGCCATCCGCGCCGCGCTTCCGGCCGAATTCGAGCCGCGCGGCGACGTAATCGAATTCTTCATCATGGACGTTCCGGCCGGCGGCTCGCTCGGTGCCTACGCCGAGGGCGGCGTGGTCGTGCCGATGAGCTACAAGGGCCGTCCCGGTGGTCACGTCCTCTACGAAATCGTCACCAACGACGACTCGATGGCGGTCGGCCGCGAAGTCTGGGGCTATCCCAAGAAAATGGGCACCGTCGACTGGAACGTCGATGGCGACGCCGTCAAGGCCCGCCTGTCGCGCCGCGGAACGGCGCTGATCGAGATTGATTTCAAGGCCGATGGCTCGTCGCTCGAAAAGCCGGTTTTGCAGCCGCGCTTCCAGACCCGCATCATTCCCTCCCCGGAAAGTGCGACCATCGAGACGCAGGTCATCGAAAACACGCTCGGCCGTTTTTCCATCGTGCGCCAGGCGACCGGCTCGGCCGAGATCAAGCTCGGCGGCGCAGCCAGCGATCCCTATTCGGAACTGAATATCCGCGAAGTGATCGGCGCCGAATTCATCGTCGCCGACTTCGAACTGGCCTTCGGCAAGATCGTCGGCTGACAGAAATCGCGGCGCGCCGCTGGCGCGCCGTCTCACCGCAGGCAGCCCTTCGCACAGGATCACATATATGAATATTTGAAATCATAATTTCATATACGTGTTGAAGACTGCCGTTTTTCGTGCCACAAAACCCACAACCACAAAACAGGGGATACTAATGAAAGTCAGTCATACCATTCTTTCCGCCGTTCTGATGCTGTTTGCAACGAGCGCTTTCGCCGGTGACATCGTGATCGGCGGCAGCGCGCCCATGTCCGGCGCGGAGGCTCAATTCGGCCAGTCGCAGATCGACGGCGCGCAGCTCTATTTCGACCAGCTCAACGAAAAGGGCGGCATCAACGGTCACAAGATCGTCTTCCGTCCTCTCGACGACCGCGCAGATCCGCGCCAAGGCACGCTGATCGCCCAGCAGTTCTGCGATGACAGTGACGTTGTGGGTGTCATCGGCCATATGGACAGCGGCGTCACCATGCCCGCGCTCGACATTTATTCCGATTGCGGAATGCCTCAGGTCGTACCCGCCACCAATCCGGAGATAACCAAGCGCGGGTTCAAGACCATCGTGCGTGCGGTCGCCAACGATTTCGTGCAGGGCGCTGTACCCGCCAGATATGCCGCCCACCAGCTTCACCTGAAGACCGCGGTGCTGGTACATAACAAGACCACGTTCGGCGAGGGTATCGCCGACGTCTTCAAGAAGAATTTCGAGGAGAACGGCGGCAAGGTGCTCGAAACCTTCGGCGCCAATCCCGACGACATCGACTTCTCCGCGCTCATCGCCGAAATCAAGCTCAAGAATCCCGATGTGGTCTATATGGGCGCGAGCATGCCGCAGCTTGCCCTGTTCCTCAAGCAGATGCGCCAGCAAGGTGTGAAGGCTCAGTTCATCGGGCCTGACCTGGGCCTCACGCCGGATTTTATCACCCAGGCCAGCCCCGCCTTCGCGGAAGGCGCGTTGATGACGTTCCAGCTACCGCCCTATGATTCCTCGCCGGAACTGAAGGAGTTCACCGCCCGCCATCAGGCCCGCTTCGGACGTGCCCCCGGACCTTACGCAGCGGTCGGCTACATCGATGCGCAGGTCATGGCCGCCGCGATTGAAAAGGCGAAAGAGCCGACCCGCGAAGCGGTTCTCTCTCAGTTGCGCGGCATCAAGGTCGACACGCTGCTCGGCCCCGTAACGTTCGACAAAAACGGCGAGAATAAGAACGCGCCGATCTATCTCTACGTAGTGAAGAACGGCAAGTTCGAACTGGTCAAGGACAAGGACTGACCGTCCAGTTCTCCCGGCCAGTTCCCGCGGATCGGGCGAGAAGCCCGGTCCGCCGCCATCGGCGGATCTTTGCGAAATCGGTTTCGCATTCGGATTCGGGTCCTGAGCCCTGTCATAAAGGCGGATTTCCTTGCTCGACTATTTTCTGCAACAATGTGTCTTCGCACTGGCCATCGGTGCCATCTACGGGCTGATCGCGCTCGGCTATACGATGGTCTACGGCGTGATGCGGCTGATCAATTTCGCCCATGGCGAGTTCTTCATGCTCGGACCCTATGTCTACACCTTCATCCTCAGCGGCGCGGCCGGCGCAGGCGGAATCGCGCCCATCCTCGGCCCCGTGCTGGGCCCCGTTGTGGCCATCGTCGTCACCTTCGTCGCAGTCGGCCTGCTCGGCGTCGCCGTCGAGCGCTTCGCCTATCGCCCGCTGCGCGCCTATGGCCGTCTCGCGCCGATGCTCAGCGCGCTTGGCATGTCCATCGTGCTGCAAAGCGCCGTGCGCGTCATCGCCGGGCCGCAGCCGATCCATTTCCCGGCCATCGTGCCGGACTCGCCCATCGCCGCACTCAGCGGCATGGTCTCCACCGTGCAGGTGGGCATCCTGATCTCCGCCGTCGTGCTGATGCTCGGGCTGCATCTCTTCATCAACGGCACGCAGTTCGGCATCTGGATTCGCGCGGCCTCGGAAAGCTGGACCACGTCGAGCCTGCTCGGCATCCGCGTCAACCGCGCCGTCAGCCTCGTCTTCTTCGTCGGCCCCGGCCTCGGCGCGATGGCGGGCATCATGTACGCCTCCTATTACGGCATCATGCAGCCGACCATGGGCAGCGTGATCGGCATGAAGGCCTTCACCGCGGCCATTCTAGGCGGCATCGGCTCCATTCCCGGCGCGATGCTGGGCGGCTTCCTCCTCGGCGCGATCGAGGTGTTCGGCACCGCCTTCCTGCCCATCATCTCGGGCGGCGTGATCGGCACCGAATATCGCGACGTCTTCGCCTTCGCGGTCCTGATCCTCGTTCTCCTCTTCAAGCCCGCCGGCCTGCTCGGCGAGACGATCTCCGAGGAAACGACCGTCGCAAAGAAGGACTATTGATCATGACGCAATCGCTTTTCGCGCGTCGGGCGGGGTTGCTGGCCATTCTCGCGGCCTGCGTCGCCCTGCTGATCTTCGTACCGCACCTGCCGACCTATTATGTGCGCATCGCCGACAGCATCCTGATCTACATCATCCTCGCCGTCGGCCTCAATCTGGTGGTCGGCTATGCGGGCCTGCTCGATCTGGGCTTCATCGCCTTCTACGCCGTGGGGGCCTACGCCTATGCGCTTTTGGCGAGCGGCCAGTTCGACATCCATCTGCCCTTCATCGTCATCCTGCTGATCGGAGCGCTCGCCGGCGCGGTGGCGGGGGTGCTACTGGGCTTTCCGGTGCTGAAGCTCCGGGGCGACTATCTCGCCATCGTCACGCTCGGCTTCGGCGAGATCATCCGCATCATGATCAACAACGCCGACCGCCTGACCAACGGGCCGCAGGGCATCGCCGGCCTCGACCGCGCCAGCCTGTTCGGCCTGCCGCTGACCAGCCCGGTGAATTTCTACTGGCTGCTGCTGCCGCTCGCCTTCCTCATCTGCGCCGGCGTCTATGCGATGGAGCGCTCCATCCTCGGCAAAGCCTGGCGGGCGCTGCGCGAGGATCAGGACGTGGTGCGGGGGCTCGGCATCAACACCACCATGCTGAAGCTGTTCGCCTTCGCGCTCAGCGCCTCGATCGGCGGCGCGGGCGGGGTGATCTTCGCCTCGTTCCAAAAATTCGTGAGCCCCGAAAGCTTCACCTTTCAGGAATCGCTGCTGATCGTTCTCATCATCATCATCGGCGGGGTGGGCAACATCATCGGCGTCATCGCCGGCGCTTTCGTGCTGGTCATCCTGCCCGAGGCGCTGCATTTCGCCGCGCAATATCGCCTGCTGATCTATGGCGTCGTGCTGGTCACGGTCATCGTGCTGCGCCCCGGCGGCCTTGTCTCCCCCCGCTTCAATGTCGGCTTCATCCTTCGGAAGGTTCGGACCCTATGGCTCTCGTCCTCGAAAACGTAAGCAAGCATTTCGGTTCGCTGGTCGCGATCGACAAACTGTCGCTCTCCTTCGACAAGGGCGGGATCTATTCGATCATCGGCCCCAATGGCGCGGGCAAGTCCACGGTGGTCAACATGATCGCCGGCTCCTACAGCACGACGTCGGGCGCGATCGTGCTGAACGGAGAACAGATCAACGGCCTGCCCAAATATCGCGTGGCGCGCAAGGGCGTCGCGCGCACCTACCAGAACCTACGCCTGTTCGACGCCATGACGGTGCTGGAAAATCTCGAGGTCTGCTTCTTTCCGCAGTCCCGCTTCGGCGCGCTCAGGCATGAACGGACCATCGGCAAGCGCGAGCGGCTCGAGATCTGCCATGCCTGCCTCGAAAAATTCCACCTCGCGGACGTGGCCGAAGCCCATGCGGGCGATCTGCCCTATGGCCGCCAGAAGATATTGGAGCTGGCGCGCGCCTTCGTCACCGAAGCGCCCATCGTGCTTCTGGACGAGCCGGCGGCGGGGCTGAACCATACCGAGACGAAGGACATGACGGCGATGATCGCCAGCCTCCGGAGTCCCGACCGCGCGATCATCCTCGTCGAGCACGACATGGACATGGTCATGACCATCTCCGACCGCATCGACGTGCTCAACTATGGCAAACTGCTCTATTCCGGCGCGCCCGAGGCGGTGCGGACGAACCAGAGCGTGCAGGAGGCTTACCTTGGAACCACGGAAGAACTCGACAGCATCCGCAAGCTTGCTGAAAGTCGCGGGTCTGAAGGCCGGCTACGCGCGAACGCAGGTATTGTTCGGCATTGACCTCGAGGTCCGCTCGGGCGAAATCGTCACCATGATCGGCGCGAACGGCGCGGGCAAGACCTCGACGCTGCGCTCGATCTCCGGCCTCACGCAGATCTATGGCGGCTCCATCGAATTCAAGGGCCAGCCGCTCAAGGGCCTGCCGCCGGAGGAGATCACCCGGCTCGGCCTCGGCCATTGCCCGGAGGGTCGCCAGATCCTGCAACGGCTGACGGTGGAGGAAAACCTGCGCGCCGGCTATATCGCCGGGCGCGGGCGCAGCTTCGACGACATCCGCACCGAGGTCTACGACATGTTCCCGGTGCTGAAGGAGCGCCGCCATTCGCTGGCCAGCCGCATGAGCGGCGGGCAGCAGCAGATGCTGGCCATCGGCCGCTCGCTGATGGCGACGCCGGAGCTTCTGATGCTGGACGAGCCGTCGCTGGGCCTCGCGCCCAAGATCATCAATCAGATTTTCGAGATCATCATCACGCTGTCCAAGGCCGGCATCAGCCTGATCGTGGTGGAGCAGAACGCCAGCGTGGCGCTGGAGATCGCCGACTACGCCTATGTCATGGACGCCGGGCGCTGCACGGTGGAAGGCGGGGCGCATAACGTGCTCAACGACCCGGTTCTCCAGGCCGCTTATCTCGGCGGCTGAGGCGAAATCGCCTCCACGTCACAACTACGACGAAGGCATGGCTTGCCTTCGTCGCCATGAATTGCTTAATGCATTATATCATTTCATTGAAATTGCGACCTCATAATCATGTCCGATTCCAGCAAGTCCGACGCGCAGCGCGATCACGTCGGCGCCGCGCTTCGCGAGCTGCGGCGATCCCGCCGCATCACGATCCAGCAGCTCGCCAAGGCGCTCAACCGCTCGTCCGGCTATATCAGCCAGCTCGAGCGTGGGCTTTCGCAGCCGACGCTGAAGGATCTCTACGCCGCCTGCACGATCTTCGGCGTGCCGATGAGCTGGTTCGTCGACCTTGAGGACCGCAACGCCGGCAACGAGCGCGAGAAGGAATTCATCGTGCGCGGCGGGCAGCGCCGCTTCATGCTGCACGAGGGCGCGCGCACGGAACTCCTGACGCCGCAGCTCGATTCCGACGTCGAATTCATGATCTCGACCTATGAGCCGGGGCTGGAGACGGAGCTGAAGAACGTGCCGACCCCCGGCGCGGAATATGGCTATATCCTCAAGGGCACGCTGGAATTGTGGATCGACGAGGAGAAATTCGTGCTGAACGAGGGCGACAGCTATCGTTTCAGCCGCTCCTCGACCTATCACTCCCGCAATCCGTCGCTGACCGAGCCGACCGTCATCATCTGGGTCGGCGTTTATAAATAACAGCCTCAGCCGGCCAGATAGCCGCCATCCACTTCGTAGCATGCGCCGGTGACGAAGGACGCCGCCGGCGACAGCAGGAACAGCGCCACATTGGCGATCTCGTCGGGTTGGCCTAGCCGATTGACGGGATGCTGCGCCGCGGCGGCCGCGCGCGCCTCGTCGCTCAAATGCGTGAGGAGCGGCGTCTCCACGAAACCGGGCGCGACGGCGTTGATCCTGACGCCCTCGCGCGCATGGTCGAGGGCGGCGGCCTTGGTCAGGCCGATGACGCCGTGCTTGGCGGCGGTATAGGCCGGCTGGCCCGCTATGCCGCGCAGCCCCATGATCGATGCGATATTGACGATGGAGCCGCCGCGCCCGCGCATGGCGGGAATCTGGCAGCGCAAACCGTTGAAGACGCCGGTCAGGTTGACGGCAATGATGCGGCTCCAGTTCTCCGGCGGATAGTCGCCGGTGGGGCAGCGGGCGAGATCGATCCCGGCGCAGTTGACCGCGAGGTCGAGGCCGCCGAAGGCGTCCGTCGTCCGGTCGATCGCGGCCTGCATGGCGTCGAGACGGGCGACGTCGACGGCCACGGCCAGCGTGGTTCCGCCCGCCGCTTCCAGCTCCCGCGCCAGCGCTTCGGCCCGCGCGACGTCGAAATCGGCCAGCACGGTTTTCGCGCCGAGACCCGCCAGCCGCCGCGCGATCGCCGCCCCGATGCCGGACGCCGCGCCCGACACGAACGCGACCTTGCCCTCGAACTCCGCAGCGCTGCATGGAACCATGAAACTTCCTCCTCGTGCGAGGAAATAATAATTCACTGATATGAATATTGTATATAGAAATTTCATTCATCCATATGGATTTATCGGCGTCAACGCAGCGATCCTGCAATCCATCGTCGCCGCAAATTCCTTCATGCACGCGGCGATAGCGGGCTTTCGCCGAACATATGAATTCCCCGGTCATGCCTATGAATCCCGTTGACGCCGGATCGCCTTATATGAAATATTACAATCATTATTTCACATAAATGATGAGCGCTCCGCGCTCGACAAAAGGGACCGGACCATCATGGGCAAGATCGTGCTGCAAAATGGGAACAACATGCCGCTTCAGGCGCCGCTTATTCCCGATCCTTTCGTTCCCTATCGCTGCCCGCGCAACCGCTCGCTCAACGCCGTCTGCCAGGGCGATCCCGAGGTGCTGAAAGCCTATCTCGCCAATACGCCCTTCACGCTGGCGGACGACCGCTTCCTGGTCTACGTCTCCGACTTCACCAATTGCGACAAGATCCCGTTCATGGATGCGGGCGTCGTCATTCCGGTCGAGTTCGAGGGCCGCACGGGCGGCTATTTCCTGTTCGAATACGAGGACAACGACGCGGCCATCGCCGCCGGCCGCGACCTCTGGGGCTATCCCAAGAAATATGGCGACATTCTTCTGGAGGAGCGCGGCGACCGCGTGACGGCGAGCGTGACGCGTAAGGGCGTACCGCTGATCACCATCAACTGCACGCTGGACGGCGCGCCGGCCCCGGCGCTCAAGACCACGCCGCATCTGAATATCCACATCCAGCCGGCCCCGGACGGCGGCATCCTGAACAAGCGCGTCATCGCCCGTGACACCTCGCCGGATTTCCAGCTCACCAGCAACCGCTCCGGCTCCGCCACCGTATCGCTGGGCTCCATCGCCACTGATCCGCTGACGCCGTTGCAGCCGCTGGCCTTGCTCGGCGCGAGCTACGTCATCGGCGATTTCTTCGCCACCGAGACGAACGGCTGGGGCAAGACCATCGCCACCCTCGTTTGAGGCTGGTTCTAGTCCCTCACGTTTCTGCGCCGGGCGCCCACGTACTGAACCGCACGAACGTTTCGCAATGATAAGGCGTTTTCAGCTACCCGTTTATCTGCCGGTTCATCCGTTCGTGGCGTTACCGGATCGTCAGCGTCATGAGAAGCTTGATGCTGTGCCGAAAAGGGTGAACGGGACCAGCCCTGGAAGGGCCTCCGTCAGGCCCTGCCGGGAACTGAACTCCATGCCACCCATGGGAATTCTTCCGCTGTTTCAGAAGCTCGATAATCTTTATTCGAGAAGATCGTTGCGCAGGGCCTACCAATCAGATTAGCGGTGGAAGAAGGTTGAGAAGCAGCACCATGATCAGTCCGACCACCGCCACGATCGATTGAATGATCGATATGGTCATGGTCGCCTCGCCCATCGTCATGCCGAAGGACTCCTTCACCAGCCAGAAACCCGCGTGGTTGGCATAGTTGAAAAACAGCGATCCACAGCCGATAGACAGCGCCAGCAAGGGCGCATTCAATGTTTCCACGCCCGCGAGCGGCGCCAGCAGGCCAGCCGCGCCGACGATCCCGACCGTGGCCGACCCCGTCGATACCGACAGCAGCATGGAGATGATCCAGCCCAGAATCAGCGGCGACAGCGAAAACTGCTGGCTGAGGTGGACGATAGCGTCGCCCACCTTCGCATCAGTCAGCACATGCTGGAAAGCACCGCCGCCGGCAATGATCAAAAGCACGTTCGCAATCGGCTTGAGGCTCGCGGACATCGATGTGCGCAATGCCTCCGTGTCGCCGCCGCGCGCATAGACGAGAACCCATGCCGCGAACAGCACGCCGATCAGCATTGCGATGGTCGGCGAACCCACAAAGTCGGTGACCCGCACGATAGTGGCGTCTTTCGGGAACACGAGTTCGGTGATCGCATGCAGGAGCATCAGAATGGCGGGAAGAAGGGCCGTCAGCAGACTGATCCCCAGTCCCGGCGGCGTGCCGCCCTGCTCTGCGTTTCTGACCACCTTGCCGGAGGCAGCCGAGAACTGATCGATGAGGGCCTGATCCGGCTGGACCTTCAACCGCGGCGTGATGAGCGCTCCGTAAACCGGTCCGCCGAGGACGATCGCCGGTATTGCCGCGATAAAGCCGTAGAGCATCGTCGCGCCTATATTCGTGTTCAGCGCCGCAATGGCGGTGAGCGGGCCCGGATGCGGGGGCACCATGCCGTGCATGGAAGCGAGGGCAGCGATCACCGGAACGCCAACATAGACATAGGCAGAGCCGCGGACGCTCTGCGTCGCCTCGAGCTTGCGCGCCACGCTGAAAATCAACGGCAGCAGGACGACCAGCCCCACTTCGAAAAACATCGGAATTCCGATGATGAAGGCCGCGCCCGCCATGGCCCAAGGCAGAAGACGCGTCGAGGTATTACGGATGATCGTATCGGATATGCCTTCGGTCACGCCCGTGTCGGCGAGGATTTTTCCAAGCATCGCGCCGAGCGCGACCACAAGGCCGACAGCGCCCAACGTACCGCCTGCACCACTCGCAATGGACTTGATCAGCTTGTTTTCCGGCATCCCTGTCAGAAAGCCGACAGCAGTCGAAATAATCAGCAGGGCGATAAGCGGATGCAGCCTGATGCGCGAAACGATGAGCGCGACGAGGAAAATCACGCTGCCCAGTGCGATCGCGATGAGCTGCACGTCTGAAGAACTCATGATCCCTCCCGAGATACGAATGCGGGGCCCGGACCCGACGATGAAGACAACCCTGCCCTGCCGGAATCGAAAGCAAGCGGTTTACCCGCGAATGAAGCATGAGTCGACGCGACATGCTGCACAATTTAAAGCGATTTTCCGATCTGCCCGTCAATATCCCTGTCGATCGTAAGCGGATATCCATGAATCGGCATGACGGACATCAACATAACAGCTTTCGGACTGTCGGAGATGCCCGTCTGCGGAACCCGCGAAGATAGCAGACCTCACTGTGCGGCGAAGCGCTCCGGCCGGAAGGTGGAGAGCGTGGGATGCTCTGCGCCGGTTGCCATTTCATAGGCAAGCAATTCACCGGCGATGAGGCCGAGCGTCGCACCGCTGTGGCTGAAGGCAACGTAATATCCCGGAATGGCCTTCAGCGCTCCGAACACGGGTTCGCCGTCGCCGGGAATGGGCTTGCGGCCCGCGCCGATGGAAGCGGCCTCCAATTTGGGATTGCCTTCCAGCACTTTCGATCCTTCCGCGAGCAGGGCTTCGACGGCGGCCTTGTCGATATCGTAGCCGCCGTCGGCGCGCGGCTTCACGCCTTCCTCGGCGGCCCAGTCGGCGTCGAGCGAGAAGGTCCCGCCCGGCGCGGGACGGATGGCGACGCGCGGCGTGTTGAGCACCGCCCGCAATGGATGGGCCAATGGTCTGGTCTGGATCAGGAGGGCGAGCGGCGTGCCGTCGTCGATCCGCTGCCCGTCGGCGGCGGCCATTTCCCGCACGCTGGCTCCGGTTGCGAGCAGCAGCGCGTCCGCCTCGAAGCGGGTACCAGAAGCGGCTTTCACGCCGACAGCGCGGCCGTTTTCGATCAGCGGGCGCGCCGCGCCCTGATCCGTGACGAGACGGCCGCCGAGCGCCGCGAACTCTTCCAGGAGCAGTCCGATCAGCGCCGGCAGGTCGACCCAGCCTTCGCCGGGATTGAAGATCGCACCCTGCGCGGTGATCGCCCGCGCATCCACGCCGGGCGTCAGGGCCGCTACCTCGGCGGCGGCGACACGTCTGGCGTCGTAACCGATCGAGACCTCGTAGCGATAGGCGGCGTCGATCTCGTTGCGCGCATCGTCCGCATCCCATGTCAGGCCGCCGTCGAAGCGCAGCCAGTCGGCTGTGGGAAACCGTGCCGCAAGTGTGCGATAGCGGTCGATGCCCGTCATGCGCAGGCGGTGATAGGGTTCAGAGCGGAAGCGCGCGGAATTGAGCCATGAAAGCGAGCGGCCCGATGCGCCGTTGGCCGGCGCACCGTCGTTGAGCAGCGTGACGTGGACGCCGCGCCGGGCGAGTTGAACCGCTGTGGAAACGCCGAAAATACCGGCGCCGATGACGACCGCTGAGGCGATGCTGTTGTCTGGCATGGGAATTTCTTTCAATGGTTGGTCTTGAATTACAGAACTTCCGCAAGGAAGCGGCGCAGGCGGGGGCTTTGCGGATTGTCGAAAATCGCTTCCGGCGACCCCGCCTCCACCACCCTGCCCTCGTCCATGAACACCACCTGATCGGCGACGCGGCGGGCAAAGCCCATTTCATGCGTCACCACCACCATGGTCATGCCGCGCCGGCCGAGCGCGGCCATGAGGTTCAGGACGCCTTTCACCAGTTCCGGGTCAAGCGCGCTCGTCACCTCGTCGAAAAGGATGACTTCCGGCTCCATGGCCAGCGCGCGGGCGATCGCCACGCGCTGCTGCTGGCCGCCGGACAGACCGGACGGGCGATGGTGCATCCGGCTGGCGAGGCCGACATCGGCGAGACGGTCCTTGGCGATGCGCTCGGCCTCGGCCCGTTTCATGCCCTTGATTTTGGTCAGCGACAGCATGACGTTCTCCAGCGCCGTGTGATCGGGAAAGAGATTGAAATGCTGGAACACCATGCCGACGCGGCGGCGCAGCTTTTCTGGCTTCATGGCGAGAATGCTCTCGCCATCGAGCAGGATATCGCCGCGCTTCGGCTCCACCAGCCGGTTGAGGCAGCGCAGCAGGGTGGACTTGCCCGAACCGGACGGCCCGATGACGCAGGTGACGCTGCCGGCCGGGACCGCGAGATCGACCCCTTTCAGCACCTCCATCTCGCCATAGGCCATGCCGAGATCGCGCACGTCGAGGCTGCCGCTCTTGAAAGCGGAACGGGTTTCGGCCTGCACGGCGACGCGATTGGCGCCGTCGAGTTCGCCGACCTCTTCCAGACCGCTGGTCACCGCCGTCGGCCGCGTCTTGCCCTGTCGCAGGCGCGTGTCGATGGCGTTGACGAGGTGGGTCAGCGGCACGGTGACGACGAGATAGAAAATGCCGGCCAGAAGCAGCGGCGACAGGTTGCCCGTCACCACCGCCGCATCCTGACCGACGCGGAAAATTTCCCGTTCATTGGCCAGAAGGCCGAGGAAATAGACGAGGCTCGAATCCTTAACGTTGCCGATGAACTGGTTGACGAGCGCCGGCAGCACCCGGCGCACGCCCTGCGGCACGACGATGAGCCGCATGCCCTGGCTGTAGCTCATGCTGAGCGCGCGGCAGGCCTCCATCTGGCCGCGATCGACGCTCTGGATGCCGGAGCGGAAGATTTCACCGATATAGGCGCCTGCAATAAGGCTGAGCGCGAGAATGCCGAGCGGATAGGGCGAAGGGCCGAACAGTTCGCGGCCGATACGCGCGAAACCCTGTCCGATCAGCAGGATGGTGACGATGGCCGGCAGGCCGCGGAAAATGTCGGTATATATTCGCGCCGGAATGCGCAGCCATGCCGCGCGCGAGATGCCCATGATCGCAAGCACCATGCCGATGACGACGCCGAGAACGGTGGAGGCCGCCGCGAGGATCAGCGTGTTCTTGAGGCCGACCGTGATCATGGTCGGCAGGATCTCCGCCATGGAGTGCCAGTCGAGGAAGCTGCGGCGCAGGTTTTCAAGCCAGTCCATCGGGTGTTTCCTTCAATCGAAGCGGCCCGGCCGGATCGACGGCCGGGCCCTGAACGAACCTGATGGGCGGACTTACGGCTTGGGCAGGTATTGCGCCGGCATCGGGGTGCCGGGGAACCACTTCTCATGCAGCTTCTTCCAGGTGCCGTCCTGCATGGCGGCGTGGAGCCCCTTGTTCAGCGCCTCGCGCAGGGCATTGTTGCCCTTGCGCACGACGAAGCCGGCGGGCGCGTCGAAGCTTGGAATGTTGATCGCGATCTTCAACTGCGGATAGCGCTTCGCATAATCCTTGGCCGCTTCGTAATCGAGGAAATGCGCGTCGATCGTGCCGTTGTTGAGGCCGACGATGGCCGAATTGTTGTCGGGAAAGCGGACGAGATCGGCGCCGGTGAAATGCTTCTGCGCATAGATTTCCTGCAACGTTCCCTGCACGACCCCGAGACGCTTGCCCTTGAGCGCCGCCGCGTCGGTGATCTTGGCGTCGGGGGTCAGCACCGAAAGATAGCCCGCCAGATAGCCGTCGGAGAAATCGACGGTCTCGCGGCGCTTTTCCGTGTTGCCGATGGCGGCGACCGCCACGTCGAAGCGGCCATTGGCCACCGAAGGCAGCAGAGCGGAGAAATCCTGCCCCGTGAACAGCACCTGATCCTTCTTGAAGCCCATGCGTTCAACGACGTTGAGAAACAGTTCGATGTCGAAGCCGGTGAAGGCGCCGTCGGCGGTGGTGAACGTATAAGGCTTGGCATCGCCCATGGTACCGACGCTGATGGTCGTGGGATCGATCAGGTTATAGGGGTTGTCGGCGGAAAGAGCGGGCGCCGCGGCTATGGTAACGCCGAGCACCAGCGCGATCAGGCCGGCTGCGGACAAGATTGTCTTTCTGAAAGGGTTCATCGGATTGGTTCTCCTGCTCTGGGGGATTTGAGGATGGCTTTCAAGGCGCATGTCCCTCGTGCGGCCCACCGTCACGGGCCGCGCGCTTCAACCATGCTCCTCGCATGCCTGCATGCCATTTTTGTTATGAAACCGGTCTCTTTTCTAATTGAGACCGGTCTCTTTCATTTTTTGCAATTGTTATCTTCGCATTTGCCAGCCGTCAACATCTCTTGTAATCCTGACGCCATGGAACAGATGCCGCCCCGATTTTCGTCCGTGACGGTCGCCGACGTCGCCCGCCGGGCCGGCGTGTCGAAGGCGACGGCGGCGCGCGTGCTGGGCGGCTACGGAACCGTCAGCGACAAGGCCCGCGCGGCCGTGGCCGCCGCTGCCCGCGCGCTCGATTACCGCCCCAACGAACTGGCCCGCAGCATGACGACCGGGCGCTCCCGCGCCATCGGCGTGGTGGTCGGCGATATCGAGAACCCGTTTTTCAGCCTCGCCATGCGCGGCATAACCGACGTGGCGCGGCAGGCCGGCTTTACCGTCATCCTCGCCAATTCCGGCGAGGACGCCGCCGCCGAAAAGGCGGCCGTCCGCACGCTGCTGGCGCGGCGCGTGGACGGACTCATCGTTTCGCCGGCTTGGGAAAGCGATGTCGATCACCTGAAGGAGGTCGTGCGCTCCGGCCGGCCGCTGGCGCTCCTCGACCGCGGCAATGCGGCGCTCGACGTGGATACGGTCATCGCCGACGACCGGCACGCCGCCGAGGGCGTGACACGGCGGCTGGTCGCGCTCGGCCACCGCCGCATCGCCTATCTTACCGCCTGCGACACGCCGGATCATGTGTTCCGGCAGCCGGCCGACATCCATACCGGCTCGGTGCGCCGGCGCATCGAGGGTTATCTCGGCGTCTGCCGGGAAGCCGGCCTGCCGGACATGAAGCCATGGGTGCGCGTGGGCGCTTCCGCAGCCGAAAAGACACGCAATATCGTTCTGGAAATGCTTCAAGCCCCCGACCGCCCGACCGCCGTCATCGCCTCGGACAGCCTAATCGGGCTGGAAGTCTTCAAGGCCAGCCGCGAAATCGGCCTGACGATTCCCGGAGACCTGTCCTTCGTGTCCTTTCACGACGCGGACTGGACCTCGGTCACCTCTCCGCCCGTCACCGTGGTGCGGCAACCGGTCTACCAGCTCGGCGAGGCGGCCGCGAGACTGCTCGTGGAACGGCTCAACGGCGAAAGCGGCGAAGCGCGCCGGCTCGTCCTGCAAACGGGCCTTGTCGAACGCGGCTCGGTCGCCGCCGCGCCCTAAGGGAGACGAACCATGCGCCTTCGACGGATTCATCACGTCGCCATTATCTGCACGGACTATGAAAAATCGCGGGCATTCTACGCGGATATTCTGGGCTTGAAGGTGATCGCCGAGAATTTCCGGCGCGAAAGATCGTCCTTCAAGCTCGATCTGGCACTGCCGGACGGAGGCCAGATCGAGCTTTTTTCCTTCCCTTCGCCGCCGCCCCGCCCCTCGCGGCCCGAAGCAGCGGGCCTGCGCCATCTCGCCTTCGAGGTGGAGGACATAAACGAGGCCAAGGCCGCGCTGGAAGCTCGCGGTGTCGGCGTCGAGACGATCAGGACCGACGAATTCACCGGCCGGCGCTACACTTTTTTCGCCGATCCCGACGGCCTGCCGCTGGAGCTTTACGAAGCGGCTCCGTCGAGCCGCGCCTGACCCCCTACGCAACGTGGCTGGCAGCGGCGGAAACGGACCCGCCACCGTCAGGGATTTATCGTTTCGGAAGCCTTCTCATCCCCCGGTCACCGTGCTAACGCTCTGTCATATTGAACCGTGTACTCCGTCGCCCGACCGGGCTTCGGGAAAGCGCTTTTCCTGATGAGACTGATGCCATGAACGACTCCACGCTTTCCCCTACCATGGCGGGCGACTCGGCCGCCGATGCCGCCTTTGCCAGCCACGAGGGACGCAGCCAGTTCGTGCGCGCCACCCTCTCCTGCTGGCTCGGCACCGCAATGGAATATGTGGACTTCGCCCTCTATGGCCTCGCGGCCGGGCTGGTGTTCGGCGACGTGTTCTTTCCCAACATGACGCCCCTGATCGGCCTGCTGGCGAGCTTCGCGACCTACTCGGTCGGGTTTATCGCCCGCCCGCTCGGCGCGCTGGTCTTCGGCCTGATCGGCGACCGCAAGGGGCGTCAGGTGGTGCTGGTCACCACAGTTGCGCTGATGGGCCTGTCCACGACACTGATCGGGCTGATCCCGCCCTATTCGCAGATCGGCATATTTGCGCCTCTATGTCTGGTGGTCCTGCGCTTCGCGCAGGGTTTCGGCGCAGGCGCCGAATTGTCCGGCGGCGCCGTGATGCTGGCCGAATACGCACCCGTCCGCCAGCGCGGCCTGATCGCTTCCATAGTGGCGCTCGGCTCCAACAGCGGCACCTTGCTGGCGTCGCTCGTATGGCTGGCCGTAATCCAGATGGACAGGCAGAATCTGATGAGCTGGGGCTGGCGCATCCCGTTTCTGGCCAGCTTCCTCATCGCCGCCTCCGCGCTCTATCTGCGCCGCCATGTCCACGAGACCCCGGTCTTCCGGCAGGCGCTGGAAGAGAACCGCGAGCGCCGCGAGAGTGCTGCCGCCGCGCCCGACAACCGGAGCTTTCTGGCGCGCAACCGTGCCTTCTGGATCATGATCGGGCTGCGCATCGGCGAGAACGGCCCGTCCTATCTGTGTCAGGGCTTTCTGGTCGGCTATGTCGCCAAGGTGCTGCTGGTGGACAAATCCGTACCGGCGCTGGCCGTGCTGATCGCCTCCGTCTGCGGCTTTGGGGTCATTCCGCTGGCGGGATGGCTGGCCGACCGCTTCGGGCGCCGCATCACCTATCGCTGGTTCTGCCTGCTGCTGGTTCTGTATGCGTTTCCCGCTTTCGCGCTGCTCGACACGCGCAATCCGGTGATCGTCATCGCGGTCATCGTCGTCGGCATGTGTATCGCATCGCTGGGCATTTTCGGCGCGCAGGCGGCCTATGGCGTCGAACTGTTCGGCGTGAAAACCCGCTACACAAAGATGGCGCTCGCCAAGGAACTGGGTTCCATCCTGTCCGGCGGAACCGCACCGCTGGTGGCCACGGCGCTCCTGTCCCGGTTCGGGCATTGGTGGCCGATCGCCTGCTATTTCGCCCTCATGGCGGGGATTGGCCTCGTCACCACCTTCGTTGCGCCGGAAACGCGCGGCCGCGATCTCAATCTGCCGGAAGACGCCGCTTAGAGCATTTCCAGTAAAAGTGGAACCCGGTTTTGCGTTCGGAAATGCGTAAAAACAAAGAGAGAGCGATGACGCGCCTGATTATCGATTGCGACCCCGGCAACGGCATTCCCGGCGCAAATGTCGATGACGGTCTGGCGCTGGCCCTTGCTCTCGCCGCCAGACCGGCGCTGACGCTGGAAATGGTCACCATCGTCGCGGGCAACACGCCGCGCGAGGTGGGCGCCAGCGTCGCCACGGCACTGCTTGCGGCGGCAGGCCGCCCCATCAAGGTGATACCGGGCGCCGCGCGCGCCCTGCTGGAGCCGCCCGAACCGTGGCGCGCCTATCTCGACCGCGCCACCAAAGACCCTTCCATGACGGTGTTGTGGGAAGGAACGACGCGGCCGCAGCCGGTCGCGCCGACAACACCAAACGCCGCGATCGCCATGGGCGAACTCATCGTCGGCAATCCGGGCCAGATCACCCTCGTCGCCATCGGCCCGCTGACCAATGTCGCCCATGCGCTGCATCTCTATCCGGAGATGGCGCAGGCGGTGAAGGAAATCGTCATCATGGGCGGGGTGTTCGGCATCGAGGGATATATCAAGGACACCAATTTCGCGGTCGACCCCGAAGCGGCGCGGCTGGTGCTTTCCAGCGGCGCCAATATCACGCTCGCGCCTTTGGACGCGACCACCCAGACCATGCTGACGCATGCGGACCTCGACCGGCTCACCGCCGCGGATAACGCATTGTGCCGTTATGTGAGCGAGACGACGCATCCGTGGATCGACTACTCCATGCGCACCCGCAAACTGCCGGGCTGCTGGATTCACGACGTGCTGACCGTGGCCTGGCTGCTGGAGCCGGAACTGGTGACGACGGACGAATATTATGTGGATGTCGCCGTGGACGGCGCGCTCACGCGCGGCAGCTCGCGGCGCTGGAAACCCGGCAGCCTGCGGCTGACGGTCGGTCTGCCGGAGCCGCAGGGCCGCCCCGTGCGCATCATGGAGCGTGTGGACAACGCCCGCCTGCTCGCTCTCATCGAGCGGACGTTGGCAACCGCCTGAAAACGCACGGAATGGCGACCTGGCGATCAGTGCATTGCCACGGTCCAGAAATAATAGGCGAGCGGTATGGCGAGAACGTACATGCCGATCGACACTTGCCTGGCCTCACCCGACAGCACCTTGACGATGACGTAAAACAGCAATCCGCAGGCGATGCCGGTTCCGAAGCTGTTGGAAACCAGCGTCAGCAACACCATCATCAGGGCCGAAAGACCGTCGGAAAAGTTCTCCACGTCGACACGCTTCAGCGCGCCGAACATCGAGATACCGACGAGGATCAGGGCCGGAGCGGTGGCAGCCGCCGGGATCATCAGCGCAATGGGCGTAAAGAGCAAGGTGAGGGCGAACATGGCGGCCGTCGCAAGCGAGGCGAAGCCGGTACGCCCGCCAACCTCGGCACCGGTGGCGGACTCGACCAGAGCCGTCGCGGAGGGGATGCCGAGCAGCGGGCTGATCGTGGCGGCAATCGAATCCACAAGGAACGGCTTGCCGAGATCTTCCATATTGCCGTCCGCATCCACCAGATTCGCCTTAGCGCCGACGGCGAGCGTCGTGCCGAGCGTGGAGAAGAATTCCGAAGCGAAGAAGGCGAACAGATAGGGGAAATACTGCAACTTCAGCGCGCTGAAGAAATCGAGATGAAGGCCGATTTCCGAAATACCGTGCGGCACGCCGAAAAACGAGGCCGGCAGCTTGGTGATACCCAGCGGAATGCCGAGCAGCGTGCTGCCGAGAATAGCCCACAATATCGGGCCCGGCACCTTGCGGCCGCGCAGGAACACCGCCAGAAAAATGCCGAAGACAGCAACGATCGCCTGCGGCGAGCTGAATGAACCGAGCATGAGGGCGTGGTTTCGGACGTTGACATCGACCAGACCGGCATTCTTGAAACCCAGCAGCGTGATGAACAATCCGATCGCGGCTCCAAGCCCAAGCTTGATCTGGGTCGGGACCATGCGGGCGATGACCTGCCGGATGCCCAGCACGGTCAACAGAACGAAGATGACGCTCGACCAGAACGAGATGGCCAGACCCGTCTGCCAGGGAATGTGCCCGACGGCGGCCATCGTCGGGCCGACCAGAACCGATCCGCCGATGCCGGGACCGACTGCGAACGGCATATTGGCATAGAGTGCCATGAACAGCGTCGCGCCGACGATCACGATGATGGTGGCGGTCGTCGCGGCCGCGCGATCAATACCCCCCGCCGATAGCAGCGACGGGATGACGATGAGAAGATAGGCCGCCGCGAGAAAGGTGGTGATGCCCGCGACGATTTCCGTCTTGACGTCGGTCTGGCGTTCCCGCATGCGGAAATAGCTTTTCCATCGTGCTTCGGGCGCTTCGACCGGCTGCCCGACATTCATATCCGTGCTCATGTGTTGTCTCCTGTATCGGCTAATGCTGGCCGTGCAGCGAATGTCAGTTTCCGGTTGCGGCCAGAAGCGGCCTGATTTCCCGGGTCGTCCCGTCGGTCAGCCCGATGTCGGTGACATGCGGGCCGGGGTTGCAGGCAAGGCTGGCCCCGACCACCGCCTTGAAGGTGCGAACCGGCGGCTTCCAGTCGGCGATCGCATCGGCCGCCGCGCGCAGCCGTGCGAAATCGCCGGCCACCTCGCTTGTCGGTGCGTCGGACAGCAGACCACAGACCGGCAGCGGCAGAAGCGCGGTGACCTCGCCCCCGGCCGCCGTCGCCATGCCGCCGCCCGCATCGATGACGGCATTGGCCGCCGCGGCCATATCCGCCGGATCGCGGCCGAATACGGTCAGGTTGTGACTGTCATGCGAAATCGTCGTGGCCAGCGCGCCGCGCCAATGGCCCCAGTCTTCCAGAATCCCGATGACGGGTGTGGAATCCTTTCTCCCGTGGCGGTGGATGACGGCCATCAACAGCATATCGTCCGGCAGGACGAGCTTTCCCGCCTCGGTCCCGACGGTCGCCTCGCCCCATTTCGTGAAGCGGGGGCTGACCACGGTGTTCACGCGCGCCTCGGCCATGCCCGGCAGATCGATGGTGAAATCGGCGGCGGAAAGCCTGCCCAGCTTCACGGTATCGCGATAGGCATCGCTGCGCCCCTCGGCAGTCGCCTCGATCAGCTTGCCGGACCGGGCGGCCTCGTTTCCCGACACATAGACACGATCGACCTCGATCCGTTCGAGATCGGACAGGATGACGAGATCGGCGCGGCGGCCGGGCGCGACAAGCCCCAGATCGTACCGGTTCAGCCACATGGCCGCGTTGAGCGTGGCGGCGCGCAAGGCATCGACAGGCTTCATGCCATAGGCGATGAGGCGTCGGAGCACGGACGATATCGCCCCTTCACTCACCAGATCGTCGGGGAAGACGTCGTCGGTGCAGATGGTCAGCGTCTGCGGCAGATGCGGCAGCGTCTTCAAGGCCTCGATCACGCCGGGCAGCACGTAATCGTGCGAGCCGCGCAGCTCGATGGTGAAACCTGCCCGCAATTTCGCCATCAGGTCCTCGCCTGAGGTGATCTCGTGATCGGACTGGATTCCGGCCGCGGCGAAGGCCTGTAATTCCGCCCCTTCGAGGCCGCGAGCATGACCGCAGACACGTTTGCCGCTGTCCAGCCCCGCCTGCACGATCCCGCGCATCGGCTCGCTTCGGTCGAGCACGCCGCGCATGTTCATCACTTCCGCCACGCCGGAAATCTCCGGCCAGCCCAGCATGGTCGCCATCTCGCCGGCCCTGAACTCGGCGCCGGCAAGTTCGAGACCCGGCGCGGACGGCACGCAGGACGGCGCCAGCGTCAGGAAGCGCAGCGGCAGCCCCTTCGTTTCCTCCACCGCCCAGCGGACGCCTTCGAGACCGGCGACGTTGCCGATCTCGTGCGGGTCCCAGCAGATGGTGGTCGTTCCCTGCGGCACCACGGTCTCGGCATAGCGCCGCGGCGTCACCATCGAGCTTTCGACATGCATATGCGTGTCGATGAAGCCGGGAGCGATGAAGCATCCCGAAGCGTCGACGGTCTGCTTCGCCGCCTTCATGGTCCCGGTGGGATGGACGCTGGCGATCAGCGGGCCGACAAGACCGATATCGGCCGGCCTGAGTTCGGAAGTGGCCACGTCGACCACGGTTCCGCCTGTGATCAGCACGTCGAAGGGTTCAAGCCCGCGCGCAGCACGGACGGCCCGGTCACGCAGGTCGGGCGCATTGAGATCATGGGGTTCATTCGGCATGTCTGCCTCCCTTCCGGGGAAAAGCCGGCGGCGAGGCCGTCGATTCCCTTACAACAAGATCGATGGGAAAAATTCTGCTCGCGTCGGTTTCGCCGGCGACGAAGGAGAGCGCATGGTCGGCCACCGCCTGAAGATCCTGCCGGATGGTGGTGAGCGACGGAGAGACGATCTGCGCCCACATCAGGTCGTCGAAGCCTGTCAGCGACATATCCTCCGGTATGGCGCAGCCTCTCTCGCGGGCGGCTACGGCAAAGCCCACGGCAAGCGCGTCATAGGCGGCGGCGCAGGCGGTAAAGCGGTGCAGGTCGAGCGCACGGCCGAAAGCGGTCCCCGCCTCGAACGTCGCATCGCTGTGCTTCAGCACCGGCTCGATTCCGGCCGAACGGAACAGTTCGCACATCCCCCCGACGCGCTCGCGCGCCACCAGCGAATTTTCCGGGCCGGCGAGCAGCAGCACCCTTTCATGACCGAGATCGATGAGGTGCCGGGCGATCATGCGGCCGCCCTCGCGGTGATCGCTCGCCGCGACATTGCCGGCTGTCGCGGCACTGTCGATGACGGCAACCGGCACCGGAACGCTCTGCGGCGCGATGGTGGTGCCCCGCGTCGGTATGACGACCAGCGCATCGACGCCGCGCGCGATCATGTTCGTGATTTCGAAATCCTGCTGCCGGGCATCGCCCCGGCTGTCGCCGATCAATACGGCGAGGCCCCGCTGCCGGGCCGCCCGCTCGACGGCCTGCGCGAAAGCGGGAAACAGCGGCTGCCCGATATTCGGAACCAGAAGGCCGATCGTATTGCTCTTGCCGGTACGCAGCGCGCGGGCGGCGTGATCGGGTACATAGCCCAGTTCATGCGCTCTGGCGCGGATCTGCCTCACCATTGCCGGCGAAACCCGCCCCTTTCCACGCAGGGCATTCGAAACCGTGGCGGCGGAAACGCCCAGCCCGGCTGCGATTTCCCGAATGGAAGAGGAGCGCGTCTCTTTCATGCAAGCTGCTCTGGTCGGAGGAACGGTCCCGAAAACGCGCAAGGCTTTCCGGGTCAATCATGGCAATCAAACAACCGGAGCACGATGAGGATGCGAGAAAAAACATCCGGTCCCGGAGAGTGATTAAACGATTAACCAATCCGTAACCAAAGCGCAAGTCCAAAATTCCGCCGACCAGTACAGCGTGCCCGTGTCAGAAATTCCAGTCCTCGTCCTCGGTCGCCACGGCCTTGCCGATGACATAGGACGAACCCGACCCGGAGAAGAAATCGTGGTTTTCGTCGGCATTGGGCGAGAGCGCCGACAGGATGGCCGGGTTGACTTTGCAGGCCTCCGGCGGGAACAGCGCCTCGTAGCCCAGATTCATCAGCGCCTTGTTGGCGTTGTAATGCAGGAACTTCTTGACGTCCTCCGTCAGCCCCACCCCGTCATAGAGCGCCTCGGTGTAGCGGACCTCGTTATCGTAAAGCTCCAGCAGAAGCTCGAAGGCGAAATCCTTGATCTCCTGCCTGCGCGCCTCGCCCAGCGGCTCAAGGGAGCGCTGGAACTTGTAGCCGATATAATAGCCGTGCACCGCCTCGTCGCGGATGATGAGCCGGATAAGGTCGGCCGTGTTGGTGAGCTTCGCGCGGCTCGACCAGTACATCGGCAGGTAGAAGCCGGAATAGAACAGGAAGCTTTCCAGAAACACGCTGGCGATCTTCTTCTTCAGGGGATCGTCTGCGCGGTAATGGTCCAGGATCAGCGCCGACTTGCGCTGCAAGAACTCGTTTTCCTCCGACCAGCGATAGGCGTCGTCCACGTCGGGCGTGAGGCAGAGCGTGGAAAAGATCGAGGAATAGGAGCGCGCATGCACCGCTTCCATGAAGGCGACGTTGGAGAGCACCGCCTCCTCGTGCGGTGTCAGCGCATCCTCCATCAGCGTCACTGCGCCGACCGCGTTCTGGATCGTATCGAGCAGCGTCAGGCCGGTGAAAACGCGGATGGTGAGTTGCTTCTCCGCCGGTTTCAGCGTTTCCCACGACTGGATATCGTTGGAGAGCGGCACCTTTTCCGGCAGCCAGAAATTGCCCGTCAGCCGGTTCCAGACCTCGAGGTCCTTGTCGTCCTCGATGCGGTTCCAGTTGATGGCGCGCATCGGACCGGGCTTCTTCGCGGCATTGGTCTTGAATTGCATGTTCATGGATTTTTCCCAACTCATAGCGCGCAGGAGACGCAGCCCTGCACCTGCGTCCCTTCGAGCGCCATCTGGCGCAGGCGGATGTAATAGATGGTCTTGATGCCCTTTCTCCAGGCGTAGATCTGGGCGCGGTTGATATCGCGCGTCGTCGCCGTATCGCGGAAGAACAGCGTCAGCGACAGGCCCTGATCGACATGCTGCGTCGCCGCCGCATAGGTGTCGATGATCTTCTCCGGCCCGATCTCGTAGGCGTCCTGATAATAATCGAGATTGTCGTTGGTCATGAAGGCGGCCGGATAATAGACGCGGCCGATCTTGCCTTCCTTGCGAATCTCGATCTTCGACACGATCGGATGGATCGAGGACGTCGAATGATTGATATAGGAGATGGAACCGGTGGGCGGCACGGCCTGAAGGTTCTGGTTATAGAGGCCGCCTTCCATCACCGCCTTCTTCAGGTCGCGCCAGTCCTCCTGCGTCGGGATATGGACGCCCGCCGTCTCGAAGATTTCGCGCACCCTGTCGGTCGCCGGCTTCCATTCCTGTTCGGTATATTTGTCGAAATATTCACCCGTGGCATATTTCGACTTCTCGAAGCCCTTGAAGGAACGGCCCTTTTCCACCGCGATGCGGTTGGAAGCGCGCAGCGCGTGATAGGTCACCGTGTAGAAATAGATATTGGTGAAATCGACGCCTTCTTCGGAGCCGTAGAAAATGCGCTCGCGGGCGAGATAGCCGTGCAGGTTCATCTGGCCGAGACCGATGGCATGGCTCTCGTCGTTGCCGCGTGCGATGGACGGCACCGAGCCGATATGGCTCATATCGGAAACGGCGGTCAGCGCCCGGATCGCGGTTTCGATGGTCTTGCCGAAGTCGGGCGAATCCATCGCCGCGGCGATGTTGAGCGAACCCAGATTGCAGGAAATATCCTTGCCGAGATGGGAATAGGACAAGTCCTCGTCAAAGAGGCTGGCCTCGCTCACCTGAAGGATTTCCGAGCACAGATTGCTCATGGTGATGCGCCCGTCGATCGGATTGGCGCGGTTCACCGTGTCCTCGAACATGATGTAGGGATAGCCGGATTCGAACTGGATTTCGGCGATGATCTGGAAGAATTCGCGCGCCTTGATCTTCTTCTTGGCGATGCGCGCATCGTCCACCATCTCGCGGTACTTCTCCGTCACCGAAATCTCGGTCAGCGGCACGCCATAGACGCGTTCCACGTCATAGGGCGAGAACAGATACATATCCTCGTTGGCGCGGGCGAGCTCGAAGGTGATGTCGGGGATCACCACGCCGAGCGACAGCGTCTTGATGCGGATCTTCTCGTCGGCGTTCTCGCGCTTGGTGTCGAGGAAGCGCATGATGTCGGGATGGTGCGCGTGCAGATAGACCGCGCCTGCCCCCTGCCGCGCACCGAGCTGGTTGGCGTAGGAGAAGCTGTCTTCCAGAAGCTTCATCACCGGAATGACACCGGAGGACTGGTTCTGGATCTGCTTGATCGGCGCGCCGGATTCGCGAATGTTGGTGAGGCAGAGCGCCACGCCGCCGCCGCGCTTGGACAGTTGCAGCGCCGAGTTGATGGAGCGGCCGATCGATTCCATATTGTCCTCGACCCGCAGCAGGAAGCAGGACACGAGTTCGCCGCGCTGCTTCTTGCCGGCGTTGAGGAAGGTCGGCGTCGCCGGCTGGTAGCGGCCGGAAATGATCTCGTCCATCATTTCGCGCGCAAGCTGATCGCTGCCGCGCGCCAGAGCCAGCGCCACCATGCAGACGCGGTCCTCGTAGCGTTCGAGGTAACGCTGGCCGTCGAAGGTCTTCAGTGTGTAGCTGGTGTAATATTTGAACGCACCGAGAAAGGTCGGAAAGCGGAACTTCTTCGCATAGGCCTCGTCGAACAGGTCGCGCACGAAGTTGAAGGAATACTGGTCCAGCACCTCCCGCTCGTAATAGCCCTCCGTCACCAGATAGTCGAGCTTCTCTCGCAGGTTGTGGAAGAAGACCGTGTTCTGGTTGACGTGCTGGAGGAAATATTGCCGCGCGGCCTGCCGGTCCCGGTCGAGTTGAATCCGCCCCTCGTCGTCATAGAGGTTCAGCATCGCGTTGAGCGCGTGATAATCCAGCCCGTCCGTGGATTTGACCGGCTTGCCGCCGGACGCTGGCGCCGGCTCCTTTTCAGCCGCTTTCGGCGCCTTCCCGCGCTCGCGGATCAGGGTCGTGTCTGCCGTGTCCAAAATCGTTCCATCCCGTTTCTGACAGCGCCAACATCTTCATCCGTCCCAAGAAGCTCGAAGCGATAGAGGTAGGGAACCCGACATTTGGCGGAAATAATCTTGCCGGCGAGGCCGAAGGCCGCGCCGAAATTGGAATTGCCCGCGGCGATCACGCCGCGAATGAGCGCACGGTTGTCCGTCTCGTTGAGGAAGCGGATGACGGGCTTCGGCACCGCGCCCTTTTCACCGCCGCCGCCATAGGTCGGCGTCACCAGCACGAAAGGCTCGTCGACCCGCAGCACGCCGGACGGCTCCAGCGGAATCCGGCCCGTGCGCATTCCCAGCCGCTGCACGAAACGGTGCGTATTCTCGGAACGGCTGGAGAAATAGACGAGCAGGCCCATCGGACGAACGCCTTCCGTCAGGCCAGAAGGTTGATCATGTCGGGCCGGAAACCTGCCCAATGCGTCTCGCCCGCTACCACGACCGGCACCTGCCGGTAGCCCAGCCCCTGCACGAGATCGAGAGCGCCGGCGTCGGCGGAAATGTCGATAACCTCGTATTCGATGCCCTGCCGGTCGAGCGCGCGGGTGGTGGCGGTGCATTGCACGCAGGCGGGCTTGGAGTAGACGGTGACGTTCATTTTTCCCTCGCTGATGTTGGACTTGATATCGGCGCACCCGGCCGCGCGACGGCGCGGGAAACGCAATGATGTGGGCATGCAAAGCCGTTCGCGCGTCGCGGAACGCGCGGCGGAATACCAAAAACATGAAGACGCCCGGCGCCCGGCATACACGGCGCCACGGGATCAGATCATTCGCCTGCTGGCGGTCCCGAACTGCTCGAACCGTACTGACTGGACATGGACTTCACCCCGAAGCTTGCGGCGGACCGTTCGGGGGCTGCGACAGGGCGAGGTACAATCCTCGCATGACTGCCGTTCGCCTCCCGGACACCCCGCCCGTGGACGTTTCCGTTCAAGGCAGGTCTCCTGGCTCGCGGCTCAACGCCCCTGCCCGCCTTCCCGGCTCGCGCCAGTGACATGATGGGCAGAAACTCACCGCTTACAGTTGCGGGGGCAGCTCCGGCTTTGCCGCGACCTTTGCAGACGCTGCGCACCGAATTCCCTCTTAGCGCCCGATCCTAGAATCGGAAGCACCCTGAACACAAGATATGGTATCTGAAGTTAAAAACTCGTCAACAGATTGATGCAGAAAAATGAAACTTTGCACACCGGCTTTTAGATAGCCGGCACTCGGACGGGAAAAAGTCCGTTCATTCAGGAGGACAATTTGCGCGCCTGAATCGCCGGCAGAGCGGCGTCCACCGCGATGTCGTAATGATCGCCCTGCGTGACATCAAGGATGCGGCTGGGACGAAAAGCGGCCATGTTGATGCCGCCCGCATGACGGATGCTGTCGAAAAGAATGCCCGTCTCGCCCGCCGCCCGCATTTCCTCGCCGAAACGCTGCGATTGGCCATAATCGGCCGGGTCGTAGACACCCGGCAGCGAACCCTGCTTTCCACATATATCGACGAAATCGCCCTCGAGCCGGGCGCTGTAGACGCGGAAGGTACGCGAAAGGCCGGCCACTCCGGTCGCCACCGCCTCGCGGCGCATGTGATGCGCCACCTCGACGACCGATGTGGTGAGGCTTGCCGCCGCATACCATGCGCCGAGTTGCGGCCCGTTGAACCGCATGCCGCCCGGCGCCACATGCAGGAAAGCCGCCATGACGATGCTGGCATTGGGCCGCCCGTATACCCATTCGCTGCGTGGCAGGCGCAGCAGGCGTTCTGCCACCAGCCGGTCGTTGGTCCAGCCGGCAAGCTCCATCACCGCTTCCAGATCGGCGGCGGTCGCTACCGTGTCGAACCGGCCGATGGGCGGAAAGCGCGATGGGATCAGCCTCCAGGCCGGTTGCGGAGCCGGCGCCCGTTTCACGAGAACACCACGTCCTCGTCGCGATAGGGCGTGAAGGCACGGTCGATTTCGTTCGGCTCCATGTAGAGCCCGCCACGGGCCGCGTCGAGGAAGCGGCGCACCGTGAGCAGCGCGTCCTGCGTGCCGGCTGTGACAAAACGCAAAGGCGGCTCACCGCCGAAGACCGCCGCGCCATTGGGCGTCCGCAGCCAACGCACCCCCGCTGCCGCGCTTTCATAGAGCACGCCCAGCGCCTGATGAATGCCGAGCACGGCGGAAAGCCGCGTCAGCACATCCACGTCGAGCGTGATGTCACGATGCTCGCGCACGGCCTTGACCCAGTTGTAATAGGTGGAGCGGGACGGCAGACCCAGCACCAGAAGGCGCTCGCGCTCGTCCAGCCCCCAGAGATCGGCGACGGCAAGGAATGTACGCAGGCCCGGCGCGCTGAGCCGGCGCCGCGCTGCGGCAGCGAAGCGCCCGGCATCGAGCATATCCGGCCCCTTGTCCGTGAGCGCATTCTTCGCAGCGCCCGCGACTGTCCTCAATACTGCATTATTGCCTCCGGCCATGATCGCCATCGCCTCCTGTTGTCCAGATCGGAATATAGTCCAAATCTGGACAAATACAAGGCCGCCTTCACGCCAGGCCTAAAGCGCGTCGCGATCTTTCAGATTCGCTTTCCGCGCTTTAGATTTTTGTTTTTGCGCATGTCGTTATCGCATCGAAGCAGGATCAGAAATCAGTCCAGTGGACTGATTTCCCTGCGGAGGCGCTGCACACTTTTGCGCGACATGCTTTATTCGGCGGCGATCAGCGCGGCGTCCGCAAGGTCGTGGGCGAAGTCGAAATGCACCGGCCGCAGGGTGACATGGCCGTTCCTTATATCCAGCACATGCGAGTAGATGTCCTCGCCGCTTTCCAGCACCGGCGCCCTTTCCTCGTGCATGATGGAGATGACGATGGCGTCCGGGCAGCGCGCCTTCAGCGCCGCATGGAACTGCGTCTTGGCGGCGGGATCGAGCGCGCCGGTCGCCTCGTCGAGGAAGATGACCGAAGGGGCATGCAAGAGCACGCGGGCGAGCACGATCTTCTGTTTCTGCCCGCCGGAAAGCAGCAGGTCCCACGGCGCGCCGTCCGCGCCCGTCTCGTTCATGCGCTCGATGAAGGCGCCGAGGCCCGCCTCGTGCAGTACGGCGGCGACGGCGAGATCGCTGAAATCGCCCTCGTCTTCCGGCAGGCAGACGAGCTGCTTCAGCGAGACGGAGGGGAATTTGACGTCCTGCGTGGCATAAAGCGACACCGAACCCTGCGGATAGACGATATCGCCCGAGCCATAGGCCCACAGTCCGTTCAGCGCCTTGAGGAAGGAGGTCTTGCCCGAACCGGACTCGCCGCGCATATAAACCCAGTCGCCGGCGCGGATATTGATGGTGCCGGAGCGCAGGAAGGGCGCTTCGCTCTCCGGCCCCTGCATCAGGGCGAGATTGCGCACGGTAAGGCCGAAGCGGGGATGCTGCCGGGCGAAGGTGAAGCGGCTGACACCGCTGCGGGCATAGAATTGCGCCGGCTCCTGCACATTCTCGATAGCCTGCGCCAGACCGGTCACGCGCTCTGCGGTGGCGCGCAGATTGGCGATGGCGGGCATGACCTGAATGAACCACGAGCAATCGTTGATCATGGCGGCGACGAGTTCGGCGCCCGTGACGTAATTGCGGAACGACACCGCGCCGCTCATATAGGGCAGGAAGCCCGGCACATAGGCGGCGATGCGGTTGGACAGGAAGCCATAGACCTGCGAGAAGGCGAGATAGGCCGCATCGAAGCGGTTCAGCCGGCTCCATGTAACGTCCACGTCCTTATAAAGCCGGTCGTTCACCGAACGCTGCACGGTCTCACCGCCGGACGCGGAAATCTGGAAACTGCGGCGCAGGAGCGTCGTCCACTCGCCGCGATAGGAGCCTTCCGCCTTCTGGATGGCGAGATTGAGCCGCTCCAGCCTGCGGCCGATCCAGACTGCCACGAAAGTGCCGAGCGGCACATAGACCGCGATGGTGGCGAAGGCCAGCAGCGCGCCGCCCCACGAACCGAGAAATTCCAGGCCGCTCACCTGCGTCGACATGCCGATCAGCGCCTGCCCGACGAAAAAGGCCGACAGCACCACGCCGACAATGCCCATGACGAGGCCGATCGCGCCGCCGGTCATGCCCTTGATGGCCTCCTGCAAACGCTGGTCGATATTGTCGGGCTGGTCGCAGCCCTTGCCCTGCTGGAGATGGAAATGCGTGTGGCGCCTGTCGAGCAGCGCGGCGGAAAACTGGTCGTTCAGCCATTTGCGCCATTTGCGGTTCAGCGTGACGGAGAGATAGTGGCGCGAACCGACCAGAACCGCGTCCTTGGCGAGCGTCAGCAGAAGCAGCATGCCCACATTGACCGCGATGGTGACCAGCGGATTCTGTACCGGGGCCGTGTTGACATTGACGATGGCGTTCATCAGCCGGCCGGAGGCTTCCGCCACCCACACTGTCGCCTTGCTGATGAAAGCCGTGAGCACGACGATGGCGATGGTTAGCGCCCAGGCTTCCTTCCAGCGCTCAGACACCCAATAGGCCCGGATCAACCCCCTGAATGTCGTCATTCCGGCGACAGCCGAACCATCATTCACCTGCCTGTCGTCGATCGGCAGGTAATTCCGTTCGATCCGTCGCGTCGTGTCCAATGCGCACCTCGATTCCGGTCAAAATTTGTAACCGTATATTACACATTGAAACAAAGTGTGGTTAACGTAATATTAATAATCAACACAAAATGCGATCACAAAATGTGTGTGCAGCCCGTGAGAATGGCAAGGAGCTGGAATCGTTCAGCAATCGGGACACAGATTTTTTGGCGGAAGAGGCCGTGAGCCACGAAAACCGGTGGCGTGACGGCGGCCGATCAATCCAGCGTGCGGCGGAAGCGCAGCAAGGCGATACCCGCGAAGACGATCACGAACAGGAAAAGCGCGTTCACCTCGCCGGCGATGTCGGAGAGGGTTGCGCCTTTCAGCATCACAGCGCGCACGATGCGCAGGAAATAGGTGAGCGGAAACATATCGCCGAGCACTCGCGCCCATTCCGGCATGCCCAGAAAAGGAAACATGAAACCCGACAGCATCAGCGAGGGCATGAAGAAGAAAAAGGTGAGCTGCATGGCCTGCATCTGCGTGCCGGCGACGGTCGAGATCGTATAGCCGAGCAGCACCAGCGACAGCACGAAGATCAGGATACAGCTCAGCAGCAGCGCGAGCGAGCCGACGAAGGGCACGCTGAACAGAAGCTTCGCCGCGACCAGAACCACCACCACCTGCACCGCGCCGACCACGAGGAAGGGCAGCACCTTGCCCAGCATGATCTCCACCGGCGTGGCGGGCATGGCGAGCAGGTTCTCCATGGTGCCGCGCTCCGTCTCGCGGGTCAGCGCCATGGCCGTCATCATCACCATGGTCATTTGCAGGATGACGCCGAGCAGGCCGGGGACGATATTGTATTGCGACACGGCCTCCGGGTTGTAGCGGCTGTGCACGATAATCTGCAACTGGCTGCGCGCGGCGTCCGCCGCTTCCGCCTGCTTTCCCTGCTCGCGCAGCAGCGCCTGACTTGCGACCGTTCCCAGCGTCGAGATCGCGCCGCTCGACACCGACGGATCGGTGGCGTCGGCCTCGATCAGGATTTCCGGCCGGTCTCCGGCATCCACGCGCCGGGCGAAATCGGACGGGATCGTCACCACGAAGGAAACGGTTCCGCTGGCAAGCAGCGCCTCCGCTTCCGCCGCGCTGGCCGTCACATGGTCGAAGCGGTAATAGCCGGTCGTCTCCAGCGCCGAGATCAGCGCCCGCGTATAATGATCGTTGCTCGTGGCGACCAGCGCGCTGGGCAGGCTTTTGGGATCGTTGTTGATGGCATAGCCGAACAGCAGCAACTGCATCAGCGGCACCACCAGCATCATGGCGAAGGTGATGCGGTCGCGCCGCATCTGGATGAATTCCTTCATCAGCATGGCGCCCAGGCGCGCGAAGGAGAACCAGTCGCCGCGCATCACCTGCCCTCCCCCGCTCCGGCGTGGCTGCTGGCCATATTGTCCTGCGCGCTGCCCATGAACTGGATGAACACGTCCTCAAGGCTGGTCTCGCCCGCCGTGACGGTGACGCCGTCGCGCTGCCGGACAGAGGAAAGTGCCGCTTCGAGCTTTGCCCGGTCTGAGCCGACCACATGCAGCGTGTTGCCGAAGGGCGCGACCTGCTCGACGCCCGGCATATGCCTGAGTTCGCGTGCGATCTCGCCCAGTCCCGGCCCGGTGACGAAGAAGGTGGTGAGACCGGCCTGCGCGATCACCTCCGCCACCGTGCCGGTGGCGAGAAGCCTGCCGTAGGAAATATAGGAAATGCGGTGACAGCGCTCGGCCTCGTCCATGTAATGGGTGGAGACGAGCACGGTCAGCCCGTTTTCGGCCAGTGCGTGAATCTCGTCCCAGAAATCGCGCCGCGCCTTAGGATCGACGCCCGCTGTCGGCTCGTCGAGCAGCAGCAGCTTCGGCTTGTGCATGATGCAGGCGGCGAGCGCCAGCCGCTGTTTCCAGCCGCCGGAAAGCGTGCCGGCGAGCTGGTTGCCGCGCGTGGTCAGCCCCAGTTCCTCCAGCGTCTGCGCCACATGCTCCTTCACGGGGGTCAGCCGGTAGAGCCGGGCGACGAATTCGAGATTCTCGGCGATGGTGAGATCTTCGTAGAAGGAAAAGCGCTGCGTCATATAGCCGACCTCGCGCTTGATCTTCAGCCCGTCGCGGCGCAGGTCGTAGCCGAGCACCTGCCCCTCGCCGGCATCGGGTGTCAGAAGTCCGCACATGATGCGGATGGTGGTCGTCTTGCCGGAGCCGTTCGGCCCCAGAAAGCCGACGATTTCGCCCTCGCCCACCGTCATGCTGACATTGTCCACGACGGTGGTGCCGCCGAAACGCTTGACCAGCCCCTTGACCTCAATGGCGTTCGGCATCGCGGCCTACTTTCCCGCCAGATCGACATCGACGATCTGGCCGGGCTGCAAGGGCGAGGACGGATCGACCGGATGCGCCTCGATGAGATAGACGAGCTTCTGGCGCGTCTCCAGCGAATAGATGACCGGCGGCGTGAATTCGGGATCGGGCGAAACGTAGCTGACGCGCGCGCGCAGATCCGGCGCGCAGCCGTCGCAATGCACGGTCAGCAGGTCGCCGACCTTGACCGACGAAAATTTCTTCTCCGGTATATAGACCTTCAGCTTCACCGCTCCGTCGGGCAGCATGGTAAGCACGGGCGCCGAAGGTCCGGCGATATCGCCCGGATAACGGATCACATCGGTGACGCGGCCGGGAGCGGTGGCCTCGATGCTGCGCTTGGAAAGATGCCAGCGCGCCGAATCGAGATCGGCCTCGGCGCCCTTCACCGCGTCTTCAGCGGCCTTGATCTCGTCCGGCCGGGCGGGCAGCCGCCCCACCGCAAGATTGGCCTCGCTCTGGTTGATGGCGGCTTCCGTTACTTCCACATTCGTCTTCGCGTCGTCCAGTTGCGCCTGCGTCGCCACCCCGCGCCTGGTGAGATCCTGCGTGCGCGCGAGCGTGCGGCGGGCATCGTCGGCCTGCGCCTTCGCCGTACGCACGGAAGCCTCCAACACCGCGATCTCATCCGGCCGCTTGCCGATCAGCAGATCGGCAAGCTGCGCTTTCGAGCGTGCCAGCGCCGCTTGGGCCTGCGCGACCGCGATGCGCGCATCCGTATCCTCGGTCAGCGCCAGCGGCTTGCCGGGTTCGACGCGATCGCCGCTCCGCACCATCACGGATTTGACCTGCGCCACGTCCAGCGGCGCAAGCTGGACGAACTCGCCCTCAACATAGCCCACGGCCAGCGGCTGCACGCCGCAGGCCGCAAAAAGGTAGGACGCAAAGGGGACGACACAAAGAAAACTCATCGTTGCGCACGCTCCTGTTCCGCATCCCGTGCCGCGAATATGGCCATCAGGTTCTGCCGTGCGATGGCGGCAACCGCCGCCGCCTCGGCCTCGCCCATCAACGTCCAGTCCATGCGCCGTTTGACGGCCTCCCGGCCGATGCGGAAATAGACCAACTGTCCGATCAGGGTGAAAACGGTGAGCCGCGTGCGCTCGCTTTCGGCAGGCTCGCCCGTGGCAACTTCCCATATGGCGCAAAGCCGCTTGTGCGTCGGCTCGAACACGCCGGAATAGATCCGGTCGAGCGCCGCCGTGGGCTGTGCGAGTTCACGCAGAAGGAACTGGACGATTTCACCCGCCGCCGGCTGGGCGACGACGAAACGCGCCATCCGCTCCAGAACCAGACCAAGCTGCTGCCGCGCGGATTCCTTGGTTTCGGCGGGAATGTCGATCACGGCATAATGGCCGAGTGCCTGACCGGCGACGTCCTGAATCGTCGCGACGATGTAATCGGCGGCGGCGAGCCGCAGGCCCTCCTTGTTGCCGAAATGATAGGCGATGGAGCCTATATTCGCCCGCGCACGACTGGCGATCTCGCGCGTGGAAGTCGCCTCGAATCCCTTCGAGCCGAACAATTGCAGGGCCGCGTGGATCAGCGCCGCGCGCGTCTGTTCGCCCGATTGCGCCTGTCTGTCCTGTTCCGATATTGTCATGCCGCTATTTAATCAATCGATTGATTAAACGTCAAGCCTAAAAAAGCGCGCCCGCGGCGCGCTTTTTGTCTTCCTGCCGGTTTTCAGCCGCGCTGTCCCACATGACGTCCGGCGGCGACAGGCATGGGCAGACCCGCTTGCGCGGTGACGATCCTCTCCAGCGCCGACAGGATCGCCGCCGGCGCGGCGACGGCCTTGCCGGCGCCTGTATCGACATGCAGCAGCATCTGCTCGGCGCTGGCCAGTTCGGTCTCCTCACGCTTCAGCGAATGGAAGAGATGGATGCGCTTTGCGTCGAAGGACAGAAGCCGGGTTTCGACATGGAGCGCTTCGCCCGCCTTCGCCTCCGCCCGGTGCATGATATGGGTTTCGACCGTATAATAGCTGTGGCCGGCGCCAAGATAGGCGGCGTCCACGCCGATATGCGCCAGAAGCCTGTCCGTCGTCTGCCCGAACAGGTCGAGATAGCGATGCTCGGTCATGTGGCCGTTATAGTCGATCCATTCGGGGATCACGCGCGCGTCGAGAAGGCGCAGGACCCCGGAAGACCGTTCCGCCGGAACCGCCTCCGCTTCGAGCCGCGCCGCATAGCTATTGAGCAGCGCGCCCGCGCCCCAGCCCGCCCCGTGCCGCTGGCGCGACAGCGCGCGCAGGATCGCCACCAGATTGTCGTCGCGGATCGTTTCCAGATCGCGGATCGAAAGTCCCTCGTTCTGCGCGTCCGACTGGCCGGCGATGCGGTCGATCAGCGCGTCGTCGAGATCGGGAACGTCGGTCAGCTTCGTCCACGGCCATTGCAGCGCCGGGCCGAACTGGGCGAGGAAATGGCGCATCCCCGCCGGGCCACCCGCGATGCGATAGGTCTGGAACAGACCCATCTGCGCCCAGCGCAACCCGAAGGAATAGCGGATGATATCGTCGATCTGCTCCACCGTGGCGATGCCGTCGCGCACCAGCCACAGCGCCTCGCGCCAGAGCGCCTCCAGAAGCCGGTCGCCGACGAAGGCGTCGATCTCCTTTTCCAGCACCACCGGCTCCATGCCCGTGCGGCGATAGAGGGCGGACGCCCTTTCGATCGCTTTCGCGGTCGTCCTGCCGCCCGGCACCAGTTCGACCAGCGGCAGCAGGTAGACCGGATTATAGGGATGCGCGATCAGGAGCCGTTCGGGATGGCGCAATCCGGCCTGCAACGTGCTGGGCAGGAAACCGGACGTGGAGGACGCGATCAGTGCGTCGGACGGGCAGGCCGCCTCCACCGCCGCCAGCACCGAAAGCTTTAGGTCGAGCCGTTCCGGCACGCTTTCCTGCACCAGCCCCGCCCCGGCCACGGCGTCCTCCAGCGAAGCGGCGAAGGAAAGCTTCCCCTCCTGCGGCAGAGGTGCCGGCGTCAGCGCCGCCAGCGCGCGGCGGGCATTGGCGAGGATACGCTCGGTCGTCGCCTTCGCATCGGGCGACGGATCGTAAACGCTGACGTCGAAGCCGTTGAGCAGAAAGCGCGCGGCCCAGCCGCCGCCAATGACACCGCTGCCGATACAGGCGATTTTTGGAGGGGCGATCCTGGGAGGATGGTTGCTCATGGATATCACCAGCGCTTCGTGAGTTTCAGTTTCTGCCGGACCTCGGCAGGTGTCAGCACCTTCGCGCCCATGTTGACGGCAATGGTTCTGGCGCGCGCCACCAGATCGCCATTGGAGGCCAGCACGCCCTTTTCGAGCCAGATATTGTCCTCCAGCCCGACGCGGATATTGCCGCCGGCCAGAACCGCCAGCGCCGCGTAAGGAAGCTGGTTGCGGCCGATGGAGAAGGCGGAAAAAACCCAGTCCTTCGGCAGGTTGTGCAGGATGGAGACGAGCGTGGCCAGATCGTCCGGCGCGCCCCACGGAATGCCCATGCACAATTGCACCATGACCGGATCGTCGATGAGGCCCTGCTGTTGCAGCCATTGCGCGAGCGGCAAGTGGCCCGTGTCGAAAATCTCGATCTCCGGCCGCACGCCGAGCCGCTGTATCTGCGCCGCCATCTCCTTGAGCATGGCAGGCGTGTTTGTCATCACGTAATCGCCCTCGCCGAAATTCATCGTGCCGCAATCGAGCGTGCAGATTTCCGGCAGAAGCTCCGCCACATGAACGAGGCGCTCGGTCGCGCCGGCCATGTCGGTCTTCGCGGCATCCGGCGGCAGCGGCGCTTCCGCCGAGCCGAGGACGAGGTCTCCGCCGACGCCTGCCGTCAGGTTGAGCACGACATCGACGCCGGAGGCGCGGATATGGTCCACCACTTCGCGGAACAGTTCGGGCTTGCGCGACGGCTCGCCGGTTTCGGGATCTCGCACATGGATATGGGCGATCGCAGCGCCCGCTTCGGCGCTTTCGATGGCCGCGTCCGCGATCTGGCGCGGCGTAATCGGAACCTTGTTCGAGCGGTGCGTGGTGGCACCCGCGCCCGTGACGGCGGCGGTGATGAATATCTCGCGGGAAGGCTGTAGCGGCATGGTGTTTTCCTCAAACTTGCAGGCAAAGCTTGACAGGTCGTTATTGGACCGGATTATCATTTTACGAAATCCATTTGGCGAACAGCGAAGCACATGATTTTCGAGCCATCCGACAGTGAATTGAGCGTAACGCTGCTGGTTCTGCCCGATTGCTCGCTCATGTCGCTCGCCGCCACACTGGACCCGATGCGTGGCGCGAACCGTGTGGCCGGCCGTTCGCTCTATCGCTGGCGGGTGGTGTCGCCGGACGGGAGCGACCCCGTCACTTCCGCCGGCCTCAAGGTGTCGGCGGGCGGGCCGTTCACGGCAGGGGCACAGGATATCCTCATCGTTATCGGCGCCTTCCACGCGCTCGATCATGCGACGCCAAGGCTTCTCAATACGCTGCGGCAGGCGGCGCGGCAATCGCGGCTCGTCATCGGCATCGAAGCCGGTTCATGGGTTCTGGCGAGAGCCGGGCTTCTCGACGGCCGCAAGGCGACGACCCATTGGGAGGATCTCGAAGCCTTCGCCCAGCGTTTCCCGGAGGTGGAGACCCGTTCCGACCGCTGGGTGCGCGACAACGCTTTCCTCACCACCGGCGGGGCCGCGCCGGCGCTCGACATGATGCTGGCGCTGATCCGCACCCGTCACGGCTATTCCCTCGCGCTGGACGTGGCCAGCCTCTATATCTACGATGAGGTCAGGCAGGCATCTGATACACAGCCGCTGGTCTCGCTCGGCCGGCTTCTCGACCGCGAGCCGCGCCTCGCCGAGGCGATCCGCATCATGGAAAGCCATATCGACCGCCCCATTCCGGTATCGGGCATCGCCCGCCGGCTCGGACTTTCGACGCGCGGCCTCGAAATGCTGTTCGCCCATGTTATCGGGCAATCACCCGGTCAGTATTATCTGGCGCTGCGGCTGAAGGCGGCGCGGCGGTTGATCCTCGATACGCATCTCTCGATGGCCGACACGGCGGAACAGACCGGCTTTTCCTCGATCAGTTCGCTTTCACGCGCCTTCAAGCGGTACTTCGGACAGCCGCCTAGCCAGTTGCGGCGGAAATGATCCCCATAGCTGGAACCGTCGCGACCGATCAGATTTCGAGTTGCATTGTCTCCAGACCGGCTTCGCGCTTCGGTCCGTGCCAAAGGCGTATCAAACGATCTCCACGGCCTCGATGAGCCGCAGACCCGCCCCGTAGACGACCTGCAAGGGGCATTCCATGTTTCGGGTCATGAACTTGCCGCGCAATCGCGTCAGCGCGGCGTCCAGACGGCGGCTATCCGGGTTGCTCTCCGGCTCGCCGAACAGACGCAGCACCTCTTCCCTTTTGATCGTCTCGCCCGCATGTGCAGCCAGATACTCAAACAGCAGCACTTCTCGCGCCGATAGCCTGACGGGTGCCATATCGCCTGCCCGCAGGACCCGCTTTTCCCGCTCCAGCCGCAGCCGGACCTGCTTGCCCGTTCCGGACTGCGCCGGCCGCGCGCCGCCGGATGCCATACGGGTCCGGCGCGCCAGATTTCCGATCGCCAGCACAAGTTCCTCGCTGTCCACCGGCTTGGTGAGATAGAGATCGGCGCCCTCGCCATAGCCGCGGATGCGATCTTCTCGCGCCGTGCGCGCCGTCAGCAGGATGACGCCCATCTCCTTTGTGGTTGCGATATCGGATGCCAGATCGAAGCCGGTGACGTCCGGCAGGTTGACGTCGAGCACGGCGACGTCAAAAGACTGTTGACGAAGCGCCTTGTAAAATTCGATACCCGACGCAGCCTCGCCGACGATGAGGCTGCGAAGGCGCAGATAATCGGCAAGGCTCTGCCGAAGATCATGATCGTCTTCAACCAGAAGGACCCGGGCCGGTCCGAAAGACGGATCAGCCCCCACCTGCGGCGAATTCATTGTGTGAACGACCATCGACCTAGGCTCTTATTACAGAATCAGAGATTATAGAATGGGTTTACAGAACCGTTCACCGCGCGCCAACCCAGAGATAGAAGCAATTCACGGATTCCCGTGTAACGCGAACATGGGCGTGACCATCCGCCGCACCATGGCTCTTTTCTGCTGGTGCCTGCTGTCTTTTGCTCTGGCAGGCAAGGCTTTGGCATCCGGCACTCCGTCCCTGCCCGGCCTCACGAGCGGCATAGCGGTCCTGACCGACGATTCTTTCGCGCTGAGCCTCGACGATATCCTGACACCGCAGCGCCAGAAGGAGTTTCGTCCCGTGGCGAGCGGCAATTTCAATTTCGGGTTCCGCAAAACCGCGATCTGGATAAAGCTTTCGCTGCGCGGCACGGCCGATGCGCGCGGCATCCTGTCCGTTACTTCCAATTTTCTCGACTTTGTCGATATCTACGTCGCCCCGCCCGGCAAAGGCAGCGAAACGGCCGATTTCTCGGATTTTCAGGGCGGCGATCACCGGCCCCCGCCCATGAACGGCATTTCCAGCCTCGACAATGCGGCGTCCGTTATCTTCAAGGCCGGCAAGCAAACCGAAATCTATATCCGCATCGCCAACACCAATTCCTCGACGCTGTTCTCCCTGCGCCTGGAGGACGCCGAGGGACATGACTATCGCGTGCTCGCCAACGGTGCCGTCTATGGCCTCTGGTTCGGCGGCATGGGCATATTGTGCCTGACGCAGTTGGTGTTCTTCTACTTCGTGCGCCGGGCGGAATATCCCCTGCTGGCGCTCAGCACGTTCGGCGTCATCCTGATCTATTTCGGAAATCTCGGCTTTAGCCATGCCTATCTGTTTGGCGGTGCCGGAGCGGCTAATGACGCGTTCATCGGCTTCAACGCATGGGCCGGTATGGCCGCCAGCGCCGTCGCCTATAACAAGATCCTGCGCACGCGACGGCGGGCCCCGTGGCTGAACAAGGCGCTGAAATTCTGCGCGCTGTTCGGCCTCGTCGGCGCGGGCCTGTCGCTGGCGGGCTATACAGCGCAATTCGGCCCGTACGGCTCCACGCTCAGCATAGTCGGCGTCGCTCTCGTCACGGTGGAAAGCCTGCGGCAGTGGCGCAGCGAGGGCGTCGCCAGCCGCATGCGTGCGGCGGCCTTCTGCGTGATGGCGGCCGGCGCAACGCTCGGTATGCTGTCGCGGCTCGGACTGGACTTGTTTTCGAACTGGACCTTTCACGCCTACGGCCTGGCTGTGCTGATCCAGACGCTGCTCCTGACCAGTTCCCTCGCCGTCCGCCTGCGCGACGTCGAAAACCGCAACCGCGTCATGCAGGCACAGGCGCTGCGCAGCGCTCAGACGGCCGAGCGCATTGCCGCGCAACGAGTCGAAGAGCGCACGCGTGAACTCGTCGAAGCCCGCCATACCGCGGAGGAAGCATTGCAGGCCGAGATGCAATCGCAATTGCTGCAGGTGCGCTTTCTGGAGGTCATTTCACATCAATACCGTACGCCATTGGCCGCGATCCGGTCGAGCATCGACAGTATCGCGCTGGCCCTCCCCGCCCACGATGCCAAAAATCACGACCGCATCAATCTTATCCGCCGCTCCATATCGCGGCTGGTCGAACTGCTGGAAGCCAATCTGATCCGCAGCCGCCTGCAAGGCCCTTCCTTCCGGCCACGCATGGCAACGATCAAGGCTGGATCGATCGTGCTGGCCGCCCACCAGCGCGTGCAGGACCAACTCAACGACACCGAGATCCAGCTTGTGATGTCCGAAGACGCTCATGCCGTGACGATCCACGCCGACGCCGAAATGCTTGAGATCGCCATCATAAACGTTCTGGAAAACGCCGTGAAATACACATCGCTTCAAGGCAGGGGCGCAATCACGCTTTCCTTCCAGCGGCAGGGGTCCCATGCGGTCATTGCGGTTGCGGACCAGGGCATCGGCATCCCCGCGCAGGAACTGCCGCATGTGTTCGGCAATATGGTGCGCGGATCGAATGCCCGAACAGTGGAAGGCTCCGGTCTGGGATTGTTTCTGGTCGCCAGAATCATCGAGGCCCATGGCGGCTCAGTCGAAGCCGACAGCGTTGAGGGCAAAGGCACGACGATCCGGATGATTTTGCCGATTGCATTCAACCTGTGATCGTCTGAACACAACTTCCGTTACATTTCGTTACATATCGATTCATTCGTTACATTTTCCCCCGTTGTTGAAAGCTTGAAACCCGCCTAGACCGCGCCATAGGGCTGATTTGTTCAGCAGAATCAATAAGCGGCGGGATAAAAACATGTCAAAGGGCAACACCGCGCCTTCCGGGCGAAACGGGAAATCGAACCAATTTTTCAGCAAGGATGCTTCGGGAAGCATTGCTTCCGGTTGCAAACCCGGCACGGGAAATTCGGTGTTTGCAACACATGAAACGCCGCGCTTATTGCGCAAACATTTGCTCGCTTCCGTCTCCTTCAATCTTCTGGCATCGATCGGGCGGATCGAGATCGGCGCGAACGCTCTCTGCAAAGCCGGTCTGGTCGCCGCCGGCGTCCTGGCTGCGCCGCTCGCAGCGCAGGCGCATACGGATTCGCTCGGCTATATCATGACGCCAGCGGCTTCCGGCACGGCAGGGCTTTATGACGTGCAGGTCATCTACGGCAGTTGGCACAACAACGTCATCGCCGCCGAAGGCTCCGCCAATCTCTATGACAGCACCGGCGCGCTTGTCGGCAATAGCGCGTTCAGCATGCTGACAGCAACTCCCGTTTCTAACGGAACCCTGCTGCCCGGCTTAACCGTTGGACAAAATTATTTTTATGTAAGTGCGGACGGCAATTCGCTGACTTCAACGCCTTATTCCCAAGGCGTCTATAACTTTCAGGGAGCCACGTTTACCGATCTTTCCGCCGGAACCTATAATTTCCAATACGCCAATCCATCGGGACTGTCGGTGAACTGGGAACCGGCAGGTACCGCCGTCAGCACCGGCAGCTTCATTATCACCGACGATGGCAACATCGTCGTCCCCGGCGTCAGCGCCTCGGACATCGACACAGCTCAGCCTTCCTACAGCGCCAGCAATCTGGGTAGTACCGTCAATCCGGTCTTCAAGGGCGGCACACTGGTGACGGATCAGAACGGCGCAACCTATTCCAACGATTTCACGCTCGATTCCTCCTCGACCAACACGATCGACGCCGCCGGCGCCAATACGACCTTTTCCGGCACCTTCTCCAACGCCGACGCGTCCACGCCGGGCCATATCAATTTCGCCGATAGCGCGGGTAACGGCAGCGTGACGCTTACTGGCCCCAACAGCCAGACCGGCGGTACCACTGTTAACAGCGGCACGGTGATTCTGGCGGGTAACGGCACGCTGGGGGCGACCAGCAACACCACCACGGTCAATGGCGGCACGCTCGACCTCGGCACCACCAACCAGACCCAGCAGGCGCTGGTCCAGAACGGCGGCACGGTACAGAACGGCGACGTGACAGTGGCCGACTATACGCTCTCCGGCGGAACGCTTGCCAGCAACGCCACGGTGACGGCCTCCGATGCTTTCAATGTTAGCAACGGCACCGTCGACGGCACGCTGAGTGGGGCCGGCGCACTGACCAAGTCCGGAACGGGTACCGTGACGCTCACCGGCGCCAACGGCTACACCGGCGGTACCACCGTCCAGGACGGTACGCTGGCACTTTCGGGTAACGGCACGCTGGGTGCGGCCAACAACATCACCACGGTCAACGGCGGTACGCTCGACCTCGGCACCACCAACCAGACCCAGCAGGCGCTGGTCCAGAACGGTGGCGTGATCGAGAACGGCGACATCACGGTCGCAGGGTATGCTCTCAACGATGGCACGCTTGCCAGCAATGCCACGGTGACGGCTTCCGACGCCTTCGCCCTCAACAACGGCACCGTCGATGGCACGTTGAGTGGGGCTGGCGCTCTGACCAAGTTCGGAACGGGTACCGTGACGCTCACCGGAGCCAACGGCTACACCGGCGGCACCACCGTCCAGGACGGTACGCTGGCGCTTTCGGGTAACGGTACGCTGGGGGCGACCAGCAACACCACCACGGTCAATGGCGGCACGCTCGACCTCGGCACCACCAACCAGGCCCAACATGCGCTGGTCCAGAACGGTGGCGTGATCGAGAACGGCGACATCACGGTCGCAGGGTATGCTCTCAACGATGGCACGCTTGCCAGCAATGCCACGGTGACGGCTTCCGACGCCTTCGCCCTCAACAACGGCACCGTCGACGGCACGCTGAGTGGGGCTGGCGCACTGACCAAGTCCGGAACGGGCACCGTGACGCTCTCGGGCACCAACGATTACTCCGGCGGCACCACCGTCCAGGACGGTACGCTGGCACTTTCGGGTAACGGCACGCTGGGTGCAGCCACTAACACCACCACGGTCAACGGCGGTGCGCTTGACCTCGGCACCACCAACCAGACCCAACATGCACTGGTCCAGAACGGCGGCACGGTGCAGAACGGCGACATGACCGTCGACGGTTACATGCTGGCTAACGGCACGCTCGCCGCCAACGCCACGGTGACTGCTTCCGCCGCCTTCGCCCTCAACAATGGCACCGTCGACGGCACCTTAAGCGGCACCGGTACACTGACCAAGTCCGGAACGGGCACCGTGACGCTCTCGGGCACCAACGATTACTCCGGCGGCACCACCGTCAACAGCGGTACGGTGATTCTGGCGGGCGCCGGCACGCTGGGTGCGACCAGCAACACCACCACGGTCAACGGCGGTGCGCTCGACCTCGGCACCACCGGCCAGGCCCAGCAGGCGCTGATCCAAAACGGTGGCGTGATCGAGAATGGCGGTGTGACGGTAACCGACTACACGCTGACCGACGGCACGCTCGCCGCCAACGCCACGGTCACGGCCTCCGACGCTTTCAATGTCAGCAACGGCTTGATCGCAGGTACTTTGAACGGAACCGGTAAGCTCACCAAGTCCGGCACCGGCACCGTGATCCTCACCGGCACCAACGACTACACCGGCGGCACAACCATCGAGAGCGGAGCCCTGCGGCTTGGTACAGGCGGAACCACCGGATCGATCACCGGCGATGTCATGAACAACGGCTTGCTGATCATCGACCGCTCCGACGACGTCGATTTCAGCAACGTTATCAGCGGAACCGGCTCCCTCGCCCTCATCGGCGGCGGTACGACGACGCTGGCCGACGCCAACAGCTACTCGGGCGGCACGGCGATCACCGCCGGCACCTCGGCAATCGGAACCGCGGCCAGCTTCGGCAGCGGCGCCATCTTCAACAACGGCGCGGTGACCATCGACCAGACGCAGGACGGCGTTCTCGTTAATGATCTCGAAGGCTCCGGCTCCTTCGTGAAGACCGGCGCTGGCAACATGGACATGACCGGAGGCGGCGGCTTCACTGGCTCAGTCGACATCCAGCAGGGCGCCGCGTCGGTCAACGCCAATTACAGCCAGGCGGATTTCCTGATCGGCAACGGCACACGGCTGTCGGGCACTGGCGCGGTGGGCGATCTGACCGTCGACGGCGGCGCGGAACTGGCGACGGGCAATAATGGTATCGGAACCCTGACCGTCGCGAACAGTCTCGTTCAGCAAGGCGGCTCGCTGTGGTCGGTCGAGCTCGGAAGCTCGGGGCAGAACGACGCCGTCCATGCCGGCGGTTCGGCCACCATCGCCGACGGCGCGGTGCTGGACGTGGCCAACGTGTCGGGCGGCCGCTACGCCCTCGACAGCGCCTACACCGTGCTGAGCGCGGCAGGCGGCGTGACGGGGCGCTACACGCTGACGGGCAATACCAACGTCTCGATGTTCTACAATCTCGTCGCCGATTACAGCAACAGCGACGCTGTGGTGCTGAAGGTCGACCAGACCCGCTCCTTCACCGATATCGACGGGCTCGACCGCAACCAGAACGCGGCCGCCGGCGCCTTGCAGTCGATGGCCAACGGCAATCCGCTGCGCGACGCCCTCGGCTATCTCACCGACCCGAACGAGGCGAAGAACGCCTATTCGCAACTCGCCGGAGACATCCATGCCTCGGCGCAGTCGATGGCGATCGAGGACAGTCGCTTTGTCCGCGAGGCTGCACTCAACCGTGTTCGCAACGGCGCCGAGGACGCTAACCAGAGCGGCCTGACCTGGTGGAGCCGCGGCTTCGGCTCCAAGGGCCGCTTCGACGGAACGGCGTCGGACTCCGCTTCCGACTTGTCGCGCAGCATCGGCGGCGGTTTCGCCGGCGTCGATACGGCGGTGGGCGATGGCTGGCGGGTCGGCGCGCTGGCCGGCTACAGCCACTCGAACTTCAACACCCGCTGGGCGGATTCCGACGCACAGGTCAAAAGCTATCACGTCGGCCTTTATGGTGGCGGTCAGGCCGGGTTCCTGGACGTTCGGTTGGGTGCAAGCTATAGCTGGCAGAAAATCGACACCTCGCGCGGGATCAGCTTCACCGGTTATTCCGACACGCTGTCGGCGCGCTATGACAGCCAGATCACGCAGCTTTTCGGGGAAGTCAGCCACCGCTTCGATGTGAAGAACGTGGCGCTGGAGCCTTTCGTCAATCTGGCCTATGTGCATCTGCATACCGACGGCTTCACTGAAAAGGGCGGTGCGGCCGCGCTGCATGGCGACGCGAGCAACGCCGACACGCTGTTCACCACCATCGGTCTGCGCGCCAGCACGGCGATCTCCGCCGACGGCGCCACCCGCCTCTACGGCTCGGCCGGCTGGCGCTACGCTTATAACGACCTGACGCCCTACACGGCGCTGAACTTCGCGGCCGGCAGCGATGGCTTCTCGGTCGCGGGCGTTCCCATCGCCCGCAACGTCGCGGCGCTGGAGCTGGGCATCGACCGCAAGGTGACGAACAATCTGAGCTTCGGCATCTCCTATGTTGGCCAGATAAGCAGCCATACGCAGGACCATGGCGCCAAGGCGACGCTTGAACTGAAGTTCTAGCATCCGACAGACGGCGAAAGGCGCTGGAGAGTCCCCGGCGCCTTTCGCAATTTTCATCAAGGAATTGCGACCATGATCTCCAAATCCAAACTCGCTCTCGCCGTCTTTGGTGCGACCGCGCTTTGCGCCGCCGTCAGCCTAGCCGCACCGAAGGGGACCTCCACCAGCGACAAGCAGGCGAAAACCGAAACCTATGCGGACTGGCAGGTCGCCTGCAAGGCACAGAACGACAAGCGCCATTGCGCAGCTGTGCAGCAGGTCTTCAGCACCACCCAGGGCAAGCCGGAGGTGCGGCAGCGGATCATGGCGATCGAACTCATGCGGGCCGGCGATGGCGCCGCCGGTACGCTGATCCTGCCGTTCGGCATCGAGGTGGGCAAAGGCGTTTCGCTCGGGATCGCCGGTCATGCCGGTCCCCCGCTTCCCTTCAAGACCTGCCTGCCGGCGGGTTGTATCGTGCCACTCGAATTCGGCCCGGAAGCGCTTACCGCCCTGAAGAAGGCGGACCGGCTGACGATCGATTTTCTCACCGCAGCCGATGGAAAACAGAAGACCATGGGCGTCTCGCTCAAGGGGTTCGGCCAAGCATTCGATCGCCTGTCGGTACTGGAGAAGAAAAACTGATCGATACCGTCACACGGCTCTGGCGTTCTCTGAGGGATCGGCGTGCCTATGTCCGCAAGAAGAAGTACGCCGCCCGATAAAATCGGACGGCGCTGCGACACTTAGCGGTCGGGGGCGCAATAGCCGCGCAGCATGAGATGACAGAGGTCCGGTCCGGCCCCCTCAAAGGCCGAGGCCCGCTTTCACCACCGGAAGCGCGGGCTTGCCGTCGAAGGTGGTCACACCGTCGAGCCATGCGTCGAGCTTTGCCGGATTGTCCTTGACCCATTTGGTGACGGCGGTTTTCGCGTCCATGCCGTCATTGAGGATCATATTCATCATGGTGCTTTCCATATGCGTATCGAATTTGAGGTTCGATACGAAACGCGAGACATTGGGGCAATCGGTCTTGAAGCCCTTGCGCGTCAGCGTCTCGACGGTTGCCGCTCCATCGTTCGGGCCGAAGACATTGTCGCCATGTTCCAGATAGGTCAGCTTGTAGCGGATGTTCATCGGGTGCGGCGTCCAGGCGAAGAACACGATCGGCTCGTTCTTGCGCACCGCGTTCTGTACCTGCGAGAGCATGGCCTGCTCGCTGGACTCGACAAGTTCGAACTTCTTTAGGCCGAACTTGTCCTTCGTGATCATAGACTGGATAGTCGCGTTGGCGCTGCTGCCCGCCTCGATGCCATAGATTTTGCCGCCGAGTTCGTCCTTGTGCTTGGCCAGATCGGCATAGTCGTGGATGCCGATATCCTTGCCGGTGACGGCAAGGCCGATTTTCGCGCCTTCAAGGTTGACGCCCGCCAGTTCGATCTTCTTGCCGTCGAGATAAGGCTTGCGTACCTGCTCCTGCAACGGCATCCAGTTGCCGAGGAAAACATCGATCTGGCCGTTTTCAAGCGACTGGAGCGTCACAGGCACGGAGAGAATGGTGGTCTTGGGTTCGTAGCCTGCCTTTTCCAGCAGGAGCGAGGCAAGGGCGGTCGTCGCGGTGATGTCTGTCCAGCCGACATCGGAAAATTTCGGCTCCTTGCAGGACGCCTGCTCGGCCGCATGGACCGGCAGGGCGGAAAGGCTGGCGAGCCCGGCTGCCAGTAAGAAATAAAGCTGCTTCCTCATGATTATCTCCCCATTTGTTATACCCGATATGATAGGGGAAACCGCGCGGGCCACTTGGCATTTCAAGAATTATTCTTGGCGTTTTACGCAAAAGCCGGGATACAAATCCCGCCGGCTGGTAGGCGGAAACGATCAGACCGCCCGGCGCACGGGCGGGAAAGCGATTACGTTTTCGAGCCATGCGGCGACGTTTGCCGCGTCCGGCGGCAGCAGCACGCCGAAATCGCCGGCAAAATCGCGCCACGCTTCGGCATAGGTTTCGCGCACCGCCGTCAGCACCGGAATGCCGCGCGCATAGGCGGCTTCGATCGCCGTGCGGAAGCCACGGCCTTCGGACTCGCTCCTGCCGAAGCGGTTGAGGATGAGCAGGTCCGCGCGCGTTCCCGTCGCGGCCTCGATCTCGGCCAGAAGCGAACCGGACACGTCCGCGATCGCCGCCGGATTGAGCCGGCATCCGCCGCCGGCACCCGAACCGAGCGGTTGCAGGATGCGCTGGCGGTCGCCGGTGCCGATGCGCTCGATCTGGAGTTGGCCGTCGCAGCCCGGCGCGGCGCAATCGCGGCGCTGAAGAAAGCCCGCGACCTTCAAGGACGCCTGTTTTGCGCGCAATGCCATGTCTTCGAGGATCGGGTCCACCGGCAGGTCTTTCGGCGCGAGGATCGCCGCCAGCATCGGCTGTTCACTCATGATATCCGTTCCAACCGCGATTGTCGGCTTCCGAAGTAATGCACGATATGGAAAAAGACAGGCCGTGAAAAGACCAGCCTCGCGGCATTCGCGGTCAAAGCGAGCGTATCCTGCGCGCCGTGGCCTGCAACAGCGTGAAGGCCTCGAACCGGCGGTCGTGCCATTCGCGCCGTGCGGCATCGGACGGATTGACCGCGCCCAGTTCCGACATGGCGTGCATGGCGGCGGCAAGATCGGCATAAGCACCCGCCGCGACCGCACCCAGCATGGCGGAGCCGAGCAGCACCGGCTCCGGCGAGGTGGAGGCGGCGACGGTGAGGCCCGTGGCGTCGGCCAGCACCTGCCGCACCAGCGCCGAGCGCGCCGCGCCGCCGCTCACCACGATAGTGTCGGTCACGATGCCCTTCGCCTTCTGCGCCTCGACGATCTGCCGCGCACCATAGCCGAGCCCGCACAGCCCGGCGAGATAGAGCCCCGTCAGGCTATCAAGCCCCGCATCGAGATCCAGCCCGGCAATGATGGCACGCGCATCGGGATCGGCGAAGGGCGCGCGGTTGCCGAGAAATTCCGGCACCACATGGATGCCGCCGACGATTTCCGCGGTTCTTCCAGCCCCACCGCGTGCCTCGACCTCGCCCGCGAGACTGTCGGCGAGGCTTTTGCCCGCTGCGGCGGCACGCTTTTCGGCTTCCGTCGCGAAAGGGTGCAGGTGAATCAGGTGCGCGATTGCCGCTCCCGCCGCCGATTGGCCGCCCTCGTTGAGCCACAGGCCCGGCACCATGGCCGAATGATAAGGCCCCCAGACGCCATCGACGAAGACCGGTTTTTCGGTGGTGGTCATGGTGCAGGCCGAAGTGCCGAACACATAGGCCATGCGCGACAGCACGCCGCCCGCACCGCCGCGCGCGCCGACCGTGCCGACGCCGCCCGCATGGGCGTCGATCAGTCCGGCGGCGACCGCGATGCCGGGCGTCAGGCCCAGTTCCGCCGCTGCCGCCTCGCTCAAAACTCCCAGCTTCTCGCCGCCCGGACGCACATCCGTGCCGATACGCGAGAAGCCCTCATCCGCCAGTTCGCCGAGGCCGATCTTGCGGAAATAATCCGCATCCCAGCGCTTCTCGTGGTCGAGATAGGTCCATTTGCAGGTGACGGTGCAGGCCGAACGCGCGAGGCTGCCGCAGGATTTCCATGTCAGGAAATCGGTGAGGTCGAAGAACTGCCAGGCGGCACGGAAGGTGTCCGGCCGGTTCTCCTTCAGCCACAGCAGTTTCGGCGTCTCCATTTCAGGCGAGATGGTACCGCCGACATAATCGAGCACCTTCGCCCCGCTCGCATTGATACGCTCTGCCTGACCGGCGGCGCGATGATCCATCCATACGATGATATTGCGTTCGGGATCGTTCGACGGACCGACGGCGAGCGGGCTGCCGCCCGCGCCCAGCACGACCAGCGAGCAGGTGGCGTCATAGCCGATGCCGGTAATGGCCGCCGGATCGATGCCGGCGCCAGCGACCGCCTCGCGCACGCTGGCGCAGACCGCCCGCCATATGTCGCCGCTCGATTGCTCGACGATGCCGCCAGCCTCGCGCCACATGGCGATATCGCGCTTGGCCGAGGCCAGCATGGTACCACCGGCATCGAAAACGCCGGCCCGCGCACTGCCTGTCCCGACATCGATACCCAGAAAATAGCCCGCCATAACCCTCGACTCCTCCTGCTGGAATATAGCTCCAGAGATAATCGGTACCAACGAAAAGAGAAACCGGTTTTTGCGATCCGCCACAGATCGGAAGCAGCCAACGGTGGACGAGCGCACGCCGGCTCTGGAAATCGGCCGCCGATGCCGATATTGCAGGGAAAACCGGCATATCACCGAGGGGAAGCCAATGGCTTATTTTCCGAACTGGACGCTGACGAAAAACACCACCATCATGCCCGACGAACGCCTTCCTGCCGCGGCGGCGGTGCCGATGGGCGTGCAGCATCTTCTGGCCATGTCTGGCTCGACCATCGTCGCGCCGCTCGTCATGGGCTTCGACCCCAATGTCGCGGTCTTCTTTTCGGGCATCGGCACGCTGCTGTTCTTCATCCTGACCGCCGGACGGGTGCCGAGCTATCTCGGCTCCTCCTTCTCCTTCATCGCGGTGGTGATTGCGGCGACAGGCTATGCGGGCAGCGGTCCCAACCCCGCCATCGCCACTGCGCTCGGCGGCATCATCGCCTGCGGCGCGCTCTATGCGGTGATCGGGCTGGTGGTCATGGCCGTGGGCGCGGGCTGGGTCGAGCGGCTGATGCCGCCTGCCGTCACGGGCGCCATCGGCGTCTCCATCGGCCTCAACCTCGCCCCTGTGGCGGTGGGCCAGCTCAAGGGCGCCAGCGCCCATACCGCCATCGCGCTCCTCACCGTGCTGTTCATGGGGCTGATCGCCGCCTACGGCCCGCGTGCCACGCGGCGCCTTTCGGTGTTGCTCGCCCTCGTCGCCGGATATCTCTTGGTGCTGATCTTCGGCAACGGCCTCGGCTTTGTTCCCGGCATCGACTTCGCGACGGTGAAGAACGCGGCATGGTTCGGCCTGCCGCATTTCACCGCGCCTGAATTCCACTGGCCGGCGATCACGCTGATCGCGCCGGTAGCCATCGTGCTGGTCGCGGAAAACCTCGGTCACATCAAGGCGCTCGGCTCCATCACCGGACAGAACATGGACCGCTATATCGGCCGCGGCTTCCTCGCCGACGGCATCGCCACCATGATCTCCGGCGCGGGCGGGGGAACGGGCGTCACCACCTATGCTGAGAATATCGGCGTCATGGCCATGACGAAGGTCTATTCGACGCTGATCTTCGTGATCGCGGCCGTCTTCGCGATCGTCCTCGGCCTGTCGCCGAAGTTCGGCGCGGTTTTGCAGACGATCCCCGCTCCCGTGCTGACGGGCCTGTCGATCTCGGTCTTCGGCCTGATCGCCGCCGCCATGAGCCGCATATGGATCGAGAACCGGGTCGATTTTTCCGATCCGCGCAATCTCTTCACGGTCGGCGTGGCGCTGATCTTCGGCGCGGGCAACTTCACGCTGACGATTGGCAGCTTCGCCCTCGGCGGCATCGCGACATCGACGCTGGCGGCACTGATCCTTTACCAGATTCTGGGTATCGGGCGCCGCGATTCCGCAAAAACCGGAGCCGCTCTATAGCGGCGCCGGAGCACCAAGGCAGCGCAACGCCCAACGCTCGCCATTGCCGGTGAATTCGGTGACGCTCAGCGGCGTCACGTCGATCCTGCGGAAGGAAGCAGGCGGCGCACCGAGAACTTCCAGCACCATGGCGCGGATCACCGCCGCATGAGTGACGGCGAGGATGCGTCCGCCATGGCGCAGATGCGCCTCCAGCCAGATGGAAACCCGTGCGGCAAGCGCGGCGACGGACTCGCCGCCGGGCGGCGCGCCGGTGCCGCGCATCCAGCATTCGAGTGTATCGGCCTCGTTTTCGGCCACGGCGGCAAGCGTGCGCCCTTCCCATGCGCCATACGCCATATCCGCCAATGACGGGTCAGCAAGCGCGGGGTCCATGCCGCGTGCGGCGGATGCCAATGCGGCGGCGGTCTCACGCGCGCTCGCTTCCGGCGCGCAGCGGAAGATATCCGCGCGCGGCAGGAGCGGACGCAGCGCCGCGGCGGCTTCACGCTGGCCTTCCGCCAGCGGCCCGTCCGAGCCGAATATGCCTTCGCGGGCGGAAAGGGCCGCGCCACGGCAGACCAGTATCAGACGGGTAACCCTGTGCATGTCCTCACCCTTTGCCCCACAATTGCCTTGCAGCGCGCCTGCGCGTTGACGCGCAATTGCGGCTTCTCTATAGTTTGCCTGCTTCATGTCAGGAAGCCAGTGAAATTCTGGTGCGGTCGCGCCACTGTAATCGCCGGAACAGCGAAAGCCAGACCCTGATTTGCGGCTTGATAGCTCCAATACCGAACGCGCAATTCAAGGAGGCTTCATTGTCTGTTGCGACCCACAACAACCGGGCGGCGGTCGCCGTTCCCATTCCTGCCGGCCAGATCCTGCCATGGGCGGTTTTCGCCGGCCTGCTCGCGCTGCTCGCGATCTATTTCATCAGCGCCGAGGAAGGCGCCACGCATATCATTCCGGGGATGGAGGTGCATGAATTCGTTCATGACGGCCGTCATCTTCTCGGCTTCCCCTGCCACTGACGCAAAGCGGAGGGGATCGACATGACTGGTAGTCTTTTGCTGCGCGGCATGATAGCCGGACTGGTCGCCGGCCTGCTGGCCTTTGGTTTCGCCCGTACCTTCGGCGAACCGTCCGTGGACCGCGCAATCGCTTTCGAGGAACAGATGGCAGCCGCCGAACACGCGCCGGAGGAGCCGGAACTCGTCAGCCGCTCCACACAGGCCGGCATCGGCCTGTTTACGGGCATCATGGTCTATAGCGCGGCGGTGGGCGGCATCTTCTCGCTCGTCTTCGCATCGCTTTTCGGCCGCGCTGGAAGCGGGCTGACCCCGCGTGCGCTGGCGGCGGTCATCGGCATTGCCGCCTTTCTGGCCATCGTGATCGTGCCCGGCCTCAAATATCCGCCCAATCCACCCGCCGTCGGCAATCCGGACACCATCGGCATACGCACGGCGCTTTATTTCATCATGCTGGCGGCGTCGCTGTTCGGCATGGGAGCGGCCTTCACCATAGCGGGCAAGCTGCGCACGCAGATGGGAATATGGAATGCGTCCCTCGTGGCGGGCCTAGCCTATATCGTCTTCATCGCCGTCGTCGATCTGCTGCTGCCGGCGATCAACGAGGTGCCGGAGAACTTCCCGGCGATGACGCTCTATCACTTCCGGATCGCTTCGGTGGGCATTCACGTGGTCATCTGGACCGTACTGGCGCTGCTGTTCGGCTATCTCGCCGACCGCCAGTTGCGCCAGTCCGGCAATTACCGCGCCGCGTGATCCGGTATCCCGGCTCCGGCACGGTTCCAGAAAAACCGGCGCCGGAGCTTGATGCCACGGCCCCACGGCAGGCCGCGCCAGTGGTGTTTACCTCGCCGCGCCCTGCCGTGACAGGATACGATCGAGCGAAGGCGCAAGGCTGAGCAGTTCCTTGGTGTAGGCGTGCTGCGGCGCGGTAAACAGCGTTTCCGTCTCCGCCAGTTCAACGATCTCGCCCGACTTCATCACCGCGATACGGTCGCACATCTGCCGGATCACCGCGAGGTCGTGGCTGATGAACAGCATGGAGAGGCCGGCAAGGTCGCGCAGATCCTTGAGCAGGTTGAGGAGTTGCGCCTGTACAGACACATCAAGGGCCGAGGTCGGCTCGTCGCAGATCAGCAGCGACGGGCGCGGCCCTAGCGCGCGGGCAATGGCTATGCGCTGGCGCTGGCCGCCGGAAAAGGCGTGCGGGAAACGGCTGCCGGCATCGGGCGGCAGGCCGACCGCTTCGAGCAGCGTCCTTGCATCCTGCCGCGCCTCATCCGCGCTGGAAGCAAGCCTGTAGAACAGGATCGGCTCGGCAATGGCGGCATTGATGCGCATGCGCGGATTGAGCGCCGAGTACGGGTCCTGAAACACCATCTGCAAGGACTGGCGCACCGACTTTTCGCGGTGGGCGTCGAGCGCCTGACCCTGAAAATCGATGGTACCCGAACTCTGGGTGACGAGACCGGCGATGGTGTTGGCGACAGTGGTCTTGCCGCAGCCGGATTCGCCGACAAGGCCGAAAATCTCGCCACGGCGAACGTCGAACGAAACCCCCTTGACCGCCCTGAAGACCGAGGACTTCCAGCCGGGAATTACCGAGTGCCCGCCATATTGGACGCAAAGATCGCTGACGGAGAGCACCACGTCGTCGCGCTTTCCCGATTTGCTTTCCGTGCTGTTGCGGCGCACGGCCGCGCGGGCATCGAGCGTCGCCCTGGTTTCCTCACTCGGAACCGGAAGGCGTTCGAGCCGCGTCTCGATCGGCGGCACGGCAGCGATCAGGGTGCGGGCATAGGCCGCCTTCGGTGCGGTCAGCACCTCGCGGACGGAGCCGCTTTCGACCACCGCTCCGTTCTGCATGATGGTGACGCGGTCGGCGATCTCGGCGACGACGCCCATATTGTGCGTAACAAGCAGAACGCCGACCCCCCGCACATCGGCGAGATCGCGGATGAGTTTCAGGATCTGGGCCTGTACCGACACGTCCAGCGCCGTCGTCGGCTCGTCGGCGACGATCAGGCGGGGGTCGCAGGCGAGCGCGGTCGCAATGACGACACGCTGGCGCTGCCCGCCCGACAATTGATGCGGATAGCTGCCGAGCCGCCGTTCCGGTTCCGGAATACCGACGGCCTTCATCAGTTTGAGGGCGCGCGCACGCGCCTCGCGGCGGCCGATCTTCAGATGCTTCAGCATGCCCTCGCATAGCTGGCTTTCCACCGTGAACAGCGGGTTGAGGCTGGTCATGGGGTCCTGAAAGATCGCGCCGACATCGCGGCCGGGAACAATGCCTTCCGTGCGGCCGGTGCGCACGTCGATGGGCTTGCCGTCGATCACGATCGATCCCCCGGCGATCCGCCCCGGCGCCTGCAAGAGGCCCATGAGCGCATTGCCGACCGTGGTCTTGCCGGCACCGGACTCGCCCACGAGCGCATGAATCTCGCCGGGGGCGATGGTCAGATTGACATCGTTGACCGCCGCCAGCATTTCGCCGCTGGCGAGCGGATATTCGACCCGCAGATTTCTGATGTCTACGACGGGTGTCGGTGCTTCTGTCATCAGCGTGCCATCAGTTTGGGGTTGAAGCGGTCGCGCAGATAATCGCCGATCACATTGACGGCAAGGACGAGGATCACCAGAACGGCCGCCGGCATGACGGCGATCCACCACAGGCCGGAAAACAGGAACTCGTTGCCGATCCGGATGAGCGTGCCGAGCGAGGGATAGGTGGGCGGCATGCCCGCGCCGAGGAACGACAGCGTCGCTTCGGTGAGGATGGCACCGGCGAGGTTGATGGTGGCGATGACCATCACCGCGCTGATCACGTTCGGCAGGATGTGCCGGATCATGATGCGTCGCGACGGCAGCCCGATCACCTTTGCCGCCCGCACATAATCCCGCGAAATCTCGACCATGGTGGATGCCCTTACGGTGCGGGCGTATTGGACCCATTCATTGACGGCAATCGCAAAGATCAGGATTACCGGCGCCCAGGTGACGATCGTGTCGGCGCTCAACTGTGCTTTCGCGACACCGCTGATAAGCAGCGCCACCAGAATCGTCGGGAAGCTGACGAGCACATCGGCGATGCGCATCACGACGTTATCGATCCAGCCGCCGAAAAAGCCGGCGATCAGGCCGAGAAGAACGCCGGTCAGGGCCGCAAACAACACGGCTCCGATACCGATCAGCACGGATATGCGCAGGCCGAACAGGATGACCGAGACGAGGTCGCGCCCCTGATTGTCGGTGCCGAGCAGGAAGTGCGGATCGCCGCCATCCATGAACGCAGGCGGGATTTCCGCATTGATGAGCGAATAGGACGAGACATCACGCGGATCCATCGGCGCGATCATCGGCGCGAAGATCACCAGCACCAGCATCACCGCAAGAATGAGGCCGGCAATCATGACGGAAACCGGCGGAAGCCGTCGGATCAGGCGAGCTTGCGTAGCCATTATCTTGTCCTCAGCCGGGGATCGATGAAGATGTATAGAATATCGACAACCGTGTTGATGAGAACGAACAGGAAGCCGACAAACAGAAGATAGGCCGAAAGAACCGGAATGTCCGGGTAGCCTACGGCATTGGTGAATAGCAGCCCCATGCCGGGCCATTGAAAGACCGTTTCGGTGACGATGGCGAAAGCGATGAGCTGGCCGATCTGCAAACCCGTCACGGTGACGACGGGCATCAGCGCGTTGCGGAGCGCCAGCCTGCCGTAAATGTAGGAACGGGGCAGGCCGCGCGCGAAGGCGAAACGGATGTAGTCCGACGACAGGACGTCGATCATTTCAGAACGGACCAGCCGCATGATCAGCGTCAACTGGAAGAGAGCGAGCGTAGTCGACGGCAGGATGAGCGACTTCAATCCAGAGATCGTGAGAAAGCCGGTCCGCCAGAAGCCGAGATCGACAACCTCGCCGCGGCCGGAAGAAGGCAGCCAGCGCAAATCGACGGCGAAGACGAGGATCAACAGCAGCCCGGTGACGAAGGTGGGCATCGAAATCCCGACCAGCGTCAACGACTGCACAAGCCGCGAAAGCACCCCGTTGGGTTTCAGCGCGCAGACGACGCCGAGCGGAATGCCGATTGCAAGCGACATGATCGTGGCGACGATCACCAGTTCCAGCGTGGCGGGGAAGCGGTTGAGCAGCAGTTCGGCGACGGGTTGCTGATAGCGGAAGCTCGTGCCGAGATCGCCGTGCAGCACCCGGCCGACGAATTGGAAAAACTGGACGACGAGCGGCCTGTCGAGACCGAGCGTGGCGCGAAGGGCGTCCTTCTCGGCCTGGCTCGCGCCTTCCCGCACCATCGCGGCAACCGGATCGCCGACAAACCGAAACATGATGAAGGCAATGGCCGTCACGGCGATCATCACAAGGATGGCCTGCAATAGCCTTGTCGTTAGAATCCTGATCATCGGAATATACCTTGCAGAGGCGGCGTGGCTCCCGGGCAAAACAACGCGTGCCTTGCTGCGCCTTGGGCGATCCCGGACAACGCTGTCCGGAACCGCATCGCGGAGTGCATTACCAGGCTCACTTCATATGCGCGAACCAGGGGCGCACATACTCGTCGGCAAACTGGGGAATATCGACCTTGTCGCTCATCGCCCAGGCAACGGGCTGCTCGTACATCGGCAGGTAAAGCGCCTGATCGTGGGCGATCCGGAAAGCGTCCTTGAGCATCCCGACGCGCTTGTTCTCGTCGAGTTCGGTCGATGCCGCACGGGCAAGGGCATCGATCTTCGGGTTAGAAAGGCCATTCGGGTTGCTGCCGCCATAGTTGCCGTCATTGGTGGCAAGCAGGGATTGCAGCACGCTGTAGCCATCCATCGCCGGCAGCGACGCCCAGCCGAGCATGTAGATATCCAGATCACCCTTATCCATACGCGGGAAATAAGTCGTCTTGCTTTCAACGGTGACTTCCGCCTTGACGCCGATCCTCGCCCACATGGAGGCAATCGCCAGACAGACCTGCTCATCGGCGATGTAACGGTCGTTCGAGCAACTCAGTCCGACCTTGAAGCCGTTTGGATATCCGGCATCGGTCAGCAGCGATTTCGCCAGTTTCACGTCGTAGGAAAGCGGCACGTCGATGGACTTGTCGTAACCGGTGATCGCCGGCGCGACCAGCATGCCGGACGTGCGCGACTTGCCGCGCATCAGCCGCTTGCGGATCGTATCCAGATCGATGGCATGCCACAGCGCCTGACGCACCCTCACATCCAGAAGCGGATTGGGCTTGTCGGGCATGGCATGGAGATGCGGCCGGTAGTTGAGGCCGAGAAAGATTTCGCGGAGCGACGGGTTTTCCACCACCTTCAGCCCCGGCGTGTTGCTGATACGTGCTATGTCCTGGAGAGGAACGGGCGCGATCATGTCTTCCTCGCCGGAGAGAAGCGCCGCGACGCGCGTGGCATCCGATGCGATCGGCCGGTACTCCACGCCCGTCAGATTGTGCTGGGGCTTGTCCCACCAGTTCTTATTGACCGCGAACACGGATTTCGAGTCCGGCTGATAACTGACGAGCTTGAACGGGCCGGTGCCGTTGGCGTGATTGCTTGCATAGGTGGTGACGCCCGTCGATGCGTTGCCCGGCTTCAACGCGTCATGCTTCACCATCCATGGCTTGCTCATGATATAGACGGCGGCAAGATCGTTGAGAAGCAGGGGATAGGGCCCGCGCAGAATGATGTCGACCGTATAATCATCGACCTTTTTGGCATCGACGACCGCCGGCAGGTTCTCCCGGTTGCGGGAGCCCGGGTCGATCTCGCGCAGGATCGTGGCGACGACATCGTCGGCGTTGAAGGGCTCGCCGTCCTGAAACTTGACGCCCTTCCGCAAGGTGAAGCGCCAGCGTGTCGGCTCCATCACTTTCCAGGAGGTGGCAAGCGCCGGCTCCAGTTGCAGGTCCTTGTTGCGGCGCACCAGCGGATCGTACACCATCTCCAGCATGCTCTGGGTAAAACTGTCGACCTGCGCATTCGGATCGTAGGAAACGACATCCCCCGAGCCCGACCAGCGAAGCGTTTTGGCAAAGGCCGGAGTGGACAGCGGCGCCAGAACGGCAAGGCCCGCCAGAAGGATTTTGACGTAGGACTTCACGAGGGGATCTCCCGATTTTGTATGCAAGTTCCCGATAATTCGCACACGATTATTCTTGGCGCCACTGTACATGGAGACCACATAATGTCAACATATGTGGGCCCAATTTTGTGTACATGTTTTTCATATATTGTGTGCAATACAGGAAGGAACTGCCCGTGGGAAAAGCCCTGCTGATCGAAAACGGTACCGTTATCACCATGGATGCGCAGAGGCGCATCCTCGGCAAGGGCCATGTGCTGGTGGAGGACGGCATCATTGCCGCGATCGGCGAGAACGCGGGGACGGCTCCGGCGGATGCCGAGCGCATCGACGCCACCGGCATGGTCGTCATGCCCGGCCTGATCGACACGCACGCCCATGCCGGCCATATGCTGACCAAGGGTCTGGGCAGCGATTCCGATGAATGGATGGCCATCACCGGGCGGATTTACGCGGAGGCGACCGATCCGGAATTCTGGGCGGCGGAGGCCGCACTTTCGGCGGCCGAGCGCATCAGGTGCGGCACAACCACCGCCGCCCTGCTCTTCGGCGGCGGACCGGATATCATGCGTACGGAAGAGCCGGAAGCGGCCGACGCGCATCTTGCGGCCATCGCCGAAATGGGCGTGCGCGAGGTATTGGCCGTCGGCCCCAATCGCCCGTCGGCAACCAGCATATACCGCACATATCGAAATGGATTCTATGACGAGATTTCCGTTTCACCGGATACGCAGCTGGCGGTCAGCGCCGCGCTGATCGACGGCTGGGCAGGCCGCAACGACCGGGTGCGGCTGGCGCTCTCGCTTCCCGTGTTCGACGCAAGGGAACTGGAAGACACCGCCGTGGTCGATCTTTCGCGAAAAGCGCGGCAGATGGCACGGGAAAAGGGCGTCCTGCTCATACAGGACGGCCATCGCGACGGGTCGATCGCCGCGAACGACGCCAGACTCGACCTTTTCGACGGCCGCTCGCTGCTCGCCCACTGCGTCGATCTTACCGATGCCGACCGGGCGGTGCTGAAGCGCACGGGCGCCAAGGTGGCGCACAATCCCAGCGCGCTGATGTCGGTTGTCGGCCGCTGCCCGGCCCCGGAACTGATTGCGGAAGGCATCACCGTCTCGCTCGGAACGGATGCCGCCGCGCCGGATCGATCCTTCGACATGTTCCGCAACCTGTTTCAGGCGCATCGCTATCATGCGCGTCACTTCCGCGACGATGCCGTGCTGCCGCCGCTCCAGATTCTCGAAATGGCGACGATCGAAGGCGCGCGGGCGCTCTCGATGGAAGACGAGATCGGCTCGCTCGAAACCGGCAAGCGCGCCGACATCCTGCTCGTCAACATGCGGCAACCCCATCTCTGGCCACCCGTCGATCCGGTGCAGCGCCTCGCGCGCTTCGCCAACGGCGCGGATGTGGATACGACCATCGTCGACGGCCGCGTGCTGATGCGCGGGCGCAGACTGGTCGGGCAGGACGAGGATGCTATTCTCGACCGCGCCGAAAAGGCTTTCCGGCTGGCGATGAGCCGCGCCGGGCTTGCCTGAGAAACAGGGAGAAACGATATGAGCGCAGACATCCTCATCCGCAACGCCCGCCCCATGGGCGGCGAGCCGGTGGATCTCGTCGTCCGCAATGGCCGCTTCAGTGCATCCGGTGGCGACCGGCCGGCGCAGGAGATCGATGCAAGCGGCCATATCGCGCTTCCCGGACTGGTCGAGGCGCACACACACCTCGACAAGACGCTGATCGGCATGAGCTGGTTCGAAAACCGTGTCGGCCCCACGCGCAGCGACCGCATCCTCGCGGATCGCAAGGCCAAACGCGAACTCGGCATCGACGCACGCCGCCAGTCGGCGCGTCAGATCATGCAGACCCTCAGCTACGGCGTGCTCTCCATCCGCAGCCATGTCGACGTCGATACGGAAATCGGCATCGCCAATATCGAGGGCGTGATCGCGACCCGCGAGGCGCTGCGCGATCTGGTGGACGTGCAGGTGGTCGCCTTTCCGCAAAGCGGCATGCTGCCGCGCGAAGGCACGCTCGACTTGATGGACGCGGCGATGCGTGCCGGCGCCGATATCGTCGGCGGCATAGACCCCGCCACCATCGAACGCGACCCGGTGCGCCATCTCGACGCGATCTTCGCGCTGGCCGACCGCCACGCGAAACCCATCGATATCCACCTGCACGAACTCGGCGAACTGGGGGCCTTCTGCCTCGAGCTTATCATCGAGCGCACCCGCGCCCTTTCGTTGCAGGGGCGGGTGATGGTGAGCCACGCTTATTGCCTCGGCATGCTGGAGTCCGCGCGCCAGCGCCCGCTGATCGAGGCTCTGGCGGCGGAGCGGATCGCGGTGATGACGGTCGGCAGCCCTTCAGCCCCCGCCCTGCCGCTGCGTCTGATGCGGCAATGCGGCCTCGTCGTCGCCTCCGGCTCGGACGGTATTCAGGGGACATGGGAGCCGTGGGGCAACGGCGACATGCTCGAAAGAGCGAAATATCTGGCGCAGCGCAACGGCATGACCAACGACACCGATCTGGACGAGACCGCGCGCATCTGCACCTTCGGCGGTGCGCAGGCCATCGGTCTCGACCGTTACGGTTTTGCGGAGGGTGACTTCGGCGATCTCGTTCTGGTCCCGGCACGCACGCTTGCCGAGGCGGTGGCGCTGACGCCGCGGAAACGGACCGTCATTCGCCGCGGCCGCGTCGTCGTCCGCGCGGGAATACCTGCCGGAGACCTGCCGCATGTCGGATGACACCCGTCGCGCGACCGCCGGCGCGACCCTGCTGACGGCCCGCTGGGTCGTCGGCCATCGCGACGGGCGCCATGTGCTTTACGAAAACGGCGAAGTGGTTTTCGAAGGTACCAGCATCATCTTCGTCGGCCACAGCTACGAAGGGCCGGTCGCGAGGCGGATCGACTACGGCATGGCGCTGATCGGCCCCGGCTTCATCGACCTCGACGCGCTTTCCGATCTCGATACCGGCGTCCTCGGCCTCGATCATCAGCCCGGCTGGAAGAAAGGCCGCGTCTGGCCGCGCGATTATGTCGAGGCAGGTCCGGTCGAGATGCTCACTTTCGAGGAACTGGCTTTCCAGAAGCGCTATGCCTTCGCACAGCTCATCCGCAACGGCATCACGACGGCGCTGCCCATCGCTTCCCTGTTCTATCGCGCATGGAACGAGACACCGGAAGAATTCGCCTCTGCCGCCGAGAGCGCCGCCGATCTCGGATTGCGCGTCTATCTCGGCCCTGCTTTCCGGGCCGGACATTCGATCGTGGAGCCTGACGGCACGCTCACCGTCGAGATCGACGAGGCACGCGGCGCGGATGGACTTATGGCCGCGATCGACTTCGCGGCTTCCCATGACAATACCCGTTCGGGACTAGTGCGCGCCATGCTCGCTCCCGACCGCGTCGAGTTCTGGACCGCGGACCTGCTGCGCCGGACGGCGGACGCCGCCCGCGACCTTAACGTCCCCGTGCGTCTTCACTGCTGCCAGTCGGAATTCGAGGCGCAGACGATCCGCCGCCGTTTCGGCACCGTGTCGGCGGCATGGCTGCGCGACATCGGCTTCCTTTCCGAGCGGGCGCTGCTGCCGCACGGAACCCATGCCGGCCGGGAAGAACTGGCCATCATCGCGGCGTCGGGGGCGGCTCTGGTGCATTGCCCGGTGGTGATGGCGCGTCACGCGGCCGCGCTCGATAATTTTTCCGCCCTGCGACGCGAGGGATTGCGCATCGGCATGGGCACAGACACATGGCCGCCGGACATGATCCTCAACATGCAGGCCGGTCTCGCCCTCGGCCGGGTGATGAGCGGCGATCTGGAAAGCCCGAAATCGGCCGATCTTTACGATGCCGCCACGCTTGGCGGTGCCGACGCGCTCGGCAGGCCCGATCTCGGCCGCCTTCAGGCCGGAGCGGCGGCGGATATCGTGGTTATCGATCTTTCCGGGGATCATCTCGGTCAGGTGATCGATCCGATCGCCTGCCTGATGACGTCCGCAAACGGTCGCGACGTCCATTCGGTAGTCATAGCGGGACGTTTCGTCATGGCGGATCGTGTCATTCCGGGTTTCGATTTCGCTGCAGCCCACCGGCAAGCGCAAGCGCAGTTCGAGCGGCTGATCGTCCGTTATCCGCAGCGGACCTGGCGCCATCCTCCGGTGGAGACAATCTTTCCCCCGAGCTATGAAACTGTCCGATTATGACCAACGGCCCGGTCGGGGCTGAGGAGGCTCTTGCTGTCAGACGAGACTGTTCGCTTTGACAAACCGGATGCCTCCTTCCATATTTCATACATGTCACGTCTGGATCGCCGGACGACGCACCAGTCCTGCAAGGCGGCATCTGTTTTGCCCGCTCATGCCTGTTCTTTTCCCGCCTGTTATCGAGGGGATGCCGGGTGGGTGGCCTTGCCCCCGCCCCTACGCGAGATACACGACGCCGCACCATGATTTTCCACGCCGACCTGCATATCCACTCGAAATATTCCCGCGCCACGAGCCGGGACCTCGATCTTGAGCATCTGTTCTGGTGGGCGGCGCGCAAGGGCGTGCGAGTGGTCGGCACCGGCGACTGTGTGCATCCGGTGTGGCTCGTCGAGATCAAGGACAAGCTGATACCCGAAGGCAACGGGCTCTTTCGACTCAGGCCCGAAATCGAGGCGGCACTCTGGGAAACGCTTCCACCCGTCTGCCGGCGGCCGGTCTCCTTCATGCTCTGCACCGAGATCTCGACCATCTACAAGAAGGGCGACAAGACCCGGAAAATCCATCACCTGATCTATACCGCCGATCTCGACTCCACCGACCGGCTGGCGGCGAGCCTCGCGCGCATCGGCAACATCGCCTCGGACGGCCGTCCGATCCTCGGCCTCGACTCGCGCGACCTGCTGGAGATCACGCTGCAATCAGGACCGGATTCCTATCTCATCCCCGCTCATATATGGACACCATGGTTCGCCGCGCTCGGTTCGCAATCGGGCTTCGATTCCATCGAGGAATGCTATGGCGACCTCGCCGGGCATATCTTCGCGGTAGAGACCGGCCTCTCGTCCGACCCGGCCATGAACTGGCGCGTCTCCTCGCTCGACCGCTTCCGCCTCACCTCCAATTCCGACGCCCATTCGCCCGGCAAGCTCGGCCGCGAGGCGACGCGCTTTTCCTGCGAGCCGGATTATTTCGCGCTTCGGCACGCGCTGGAGACCGGCGAAGGCTATGTCGGCACGGTCGAATTCTTCCCCGAAGAGGGCAAGTACCACATGGACGGACACCGCACCTGCGGGGTGCGGCTCGACCCGAAGGAAACCATCGCGATGGGCGGCCGCTGTCCGGTCTGCGGGCGGCCCGTCACCATCGGCGTGGCGCATCGCGTCGAGGCGCTCGCAGACCGCAGCGAGGCCGAAGCCCTGCCGCCGGCGACGGCGGGCGCGGTGACCAGCCTCGTGCCCCTGCCGGAAATCCTCTCGGAGATTGTCGGCACCGGCGTCGCCTCCAAAGCCGTGGCCCACACTTATGAGCGCACGATCGCCGCGCTCGGGCCGGAGCTTGCCCTGCTGGAGGATCTGCCGGCCGAGGATGTGGCGAAGGTCCATCCGCTGCTCGGCGAGGCCGTGACGCGGTTGCGCTCCGGCGAGGTCATCCGGCAGGCCGGCTATGATGGCGAATATGGCGTCATCCGGCTTTTTCAGGATGGCGAACTGGACAGTCTCGCCGGCAACCGGCTCCTGTTCGATGCGCCGATGCTAAGCCACGCACGCCGGACGAAACCCAAAGCGAAGGAAGATACGCCGGGCGACGTGCCGGCTGCCCCTGAAGCCACTGCGATCGAGCCATCGGGCCGCAGCGGCGTTCTCGCCGGTCTCGATCCCGATCAGGCGCGCGCCGCGGAGGCCGTCGATGGGCCGCTGATGGTAATCGCAGGACCCGGCTCCGGCAAGACGCGCATGCTCACCCACCGCATCGCCCATCTGGTGCTGGAACGCGGCGCGACGGCCGACTCCTGCCTCGCCGTCACCTTTACACGCAAGGCGACGGAGGAACTGCGCACACGGCTTGCGGGGCTTCTCGGCGGGCAGGCGGCCGGCGTGGCGGTGCACAGCTTCCATTCGCTCGGCCTTGCCATTCTGCACGCACATGCCAGCCACGCCGGTCTCAATGCGGACTTCCGCATCGCCAGCGAGGCGGAGCGCAAGGCTGCGCTGACCGAGGCGCTCGGCGTCAGCGACACACGCGCCGCGCGCCTGCTCAGGGCCGTCTCCGTGCTCAAGCGCAGCGGCGCGAAAGGTACGGACGAGGAAGCGGAGGCGCGCGCTGTCCTCGACCGGATCGGACGTGCGCAGGGATGGGTCGATTTCGACGATCTCGTGCTGTTGGCGGCCGATCTTCTGGAGGCGAACGCGACGGTCGCCGATACATGGCGGACGCGCTTCAAACACATCGCCGCCGACGAGTTTCAGGACGTGGACGAGCAGCAATACCGTCTGCTGCGGCTTTTGAGCGGAGACAGCGGCAATCTTTGTGTCATCGGCGATCCCGATCAGGCGATCTACGGCTTTCGCGGCGCGGACGCCGCCTGCTTCGCGCGTTTCAGCCGGGACTTTCCCGCCGCCCCGACCTTGCGTCTCACCCGCAACTACCGCTCGACCGGCACCATCGTCACCGCCGCCTCGGGCTTCATCGGCGCGTCCTCGGCAGGCATAATCCGTCCAATGGGCGAGCCGATCGTGACGCATGCGGCAATGAGCGAGGCGGCGGAGGCGGATTTTGTCGCGACTACCATCGAGAGCTTGCTCGGCGGCCACGACCTCCTCACGGTCAACTGCAAGGGCGGCGGAGCGCCCGGTACCCGGCCGCTTGGCTTCGCCGATTGCGCCGTGCTCTATCGGACCGACGCGCAAGCAGCCGCGCTTCGGACCGCCTTCGACCGCGCCGGCATTCCGTTCATGAAAAGCTCACCGGCCCCCCTCGCCGGCCATCCCGGCGTGACGGCGATCCTAAACGGGCTGGACATGGCGGAGGGAGCGGACCTTACCGCCCGCATCGGGCAGGCAGCGGAAAATGCTCGCAGGGCGGAAAAGGCCGACGCGGCCGCGCTCGCGGAGGCGAGAGGCTGGCTCGCCGCGCTCGCCGTCTCGGATCAGGTGGCCGGCGATCCGGTGCGGCTCGGCGAAGCGGTGGCGCTCTCCACCGAGGCCGATTTCCTTGATATCCGCGCCGACCGCGTCTCGCTCATGACCATGCATGCGGCCAAGGGTCTGGAATTTGCGGTGGTGTTCGTGGTGGGCATGGAGGCGGGATTGACGCCGTTTTCGTGGGAGACCGCAACCCCGGAGGAAGATGCGACACAAGCCGAGGAGCGGCGGCTGTTCTACGTCGCCATGACACGCGCCAAGGACAGGCTTTTCCTGACCCGCGCCGCCGAGCGGTTCTGGCGCGGTATGGTGCGCGCTCTGCCGCCATCGCCCTTCCTGAACGGGATCGGCCCGGACCTGACGGTCAGCGACGGCACAAGCGGGCGAAAGCGCGGGCAAGCACGGCAACTCACGCTGTTCTGAAGAACCCGACAGTTCATGCGTTGCAGCAGCAAGCGGCCTCTTAACGGAACGCCACGTCCTTAGGCCTGCCTCGTCGACGGAAACCGCAATTCGGCCCGCAAACCGCCTTCGGAACGATTTGCCAGGTGCAGTTGCCCGCCAGCCCGCTTCAACGCCAGTTCCGCGATGGCGAGACCAAGCCCGCTGCCCATCAAGGTCTTGTTGCGCCCCCTGAAAAAGCGGTCGCAGACTTTCGGCAGTTCGTCCTCCGGTATGCCCGGACCGTGGTCGTCGATGATGATTGCAAGGTCGCCCCGGTCTTTCCTTACACCGCAAACGACAGGTCGCTCCCGTGGGGAGTGCAAAGCGGCGTTTTCGAGAAGGTTCCGAGCCGCGAGCGTGAACAGCGGACCGCTGACCGGCAAAGCAGTGGAGAAGAGTTCGGCGCTGATTTCGATGGCGGCGGATTGTGGATGGTGCTGCCGAATATCGGCGGCAAGGTTTTGCATGGTCTTGCCAACCTCTATGCCGGGTTCGTCGCGATCATGTTCTCCGCTCTCGGCATTCGTCAGGTCCGTTAGTTGACGAACCAGCCGTGAGGTACGATCCACACCGATGACGATCTGGCGAAGCGCATTCTTTCGAACGTCATCATCGTCGCACGCCAAAGCGATTTGCGCCTGCGTCTTGAGACCCGCGATGGGCGTGCGTAACTCATGCGCCGCGAAAGCCGTGAAATCGCGTTCGTGTTCGCGCGCCGCATTCACACGCGCAAACAAACCGTTGAGCGAGCGGATCATCGGTTTGATCTCGGATGGACTGTTTTCCTCGGACAAGGCTCTCAGATCGGATGCAGGCCTTTTCTCCAGCGATTGGGCCATGGCATTCAAAGGGGCGAGGCCCTTCCTGACACTGAGCCAGATGAGTCCGGCCAGAACGGGCAGAACGAGCAATGTCGGCAAAGTGACACCGCGGATCACACTGGCGACCAGCCGGTCACGCACGCGCAGATTATCTCCGACGAGAATACGCATGCCGAGCGCTGCATTTTCCACGGTATAGACCCGCCAGATTTCGCCGTTTACCTTGGCCTCTGAGAAGCCCGCGCCGCTTTTGCTCAGCGGCTGGGTGGGCGCGCCCTCGGAGCGACTGACCAGAGTGCCGTCCAACGACCATATCTGACAGGAAAGCTGCCGCTCATAGGGTGTATGCACGACGGCGATTTCGGCGGCGTGCGCGGCTCCCTTCCGGGCGTCGATCTGCTGCCGCGTCAGCAGCGAACTGACCATGCGGGCCGACTCGCTCAGGCGCGCATCGAGCGCCCGTTCGACCTGCGTCCGGGTGCTGAGATAAATCCATGTGATCGCCGACGCCCACACGACGCCGGTCGATATCATCAGGATCAGGAACAGATGCGTGCGGATCGATCTCATCAACCGGCCTCCATCAGCCGATAACCGACGCCGCGCACGGTTTCGATCACGGCTGGCCCCAGCTTTCCGCGCAGATTGTGGATGTGAACCTCGATCGTGTTGCTTTCCACCTCTTCCTGCCAGCCATACAGCCGCTCTTCCAGTTGCGACTTCGACAGGATCTGTCCGGGCCGGTCCATCAGGGCATGCAGGATCGAGAACTCCCGACGCGAGAGCCGGATCGGCTCTCCCGCCCTCGTCACGGTCATGGTGGCCGGGTCGAGACTGATATCGCGCCATCGCAGGATCGCTGCGGCGTGTCCGCTGGCCCGGCGGGTCAGGGCACGGAGACGCGCGGCCACCTCGTCCAGATCGAACGGCTTTCCAAGATAGTCGTCCGCGCCGGCATCCAGCCCCGCGATGCGGTCGCGAACGCTGTCACGCGCGGTCAGAAGAAGAACGGGCGCTGTCGACCGGCGGGTTCGCATCTCGTTGAGAACGTCGATTCCTGATCCGTCGGGAAGCATCAGATCGAGCACGACGGCATCGAAAATCGACGTGTGTATCGCCGCCGCTGCGTCTGCGCAGGTAGCGACGGCCTCCACATTAAAGCCAGCCAGTTCAAGGCCGACCTGTAACCCGTTCAAAAGAACCTCGTCGTCCTCAACGACCAATATCCTCATGGCGCACCGCATAATACTTCGTTATCGCCCGCATCATAGCAGATCACCTTAAGCCAGCCTTAAGGTCGGGGGCGTGGAAAGACGAATGCGACGGATGCGCTCTGCAAATCCTCTCAGGCAAATTTCGGCAGGCGGGCCGCGCGCCACACCAGCGGCACGAGGATGAAGGCGACCGCAGGCAGCACCAGCCAGTTGATGGTGGTCCAGCCCGAACTGTGCAGCAGCGAACCGGAAAAGAACGACGCGCAGGCGACCGTTCCGAACACCATGAAGTCGTTGGCCCCCTGCACCTTGCTGCGCTCGGCCGGATCATGGCAATCGGCGACCATGGCGGTCGCGCCGACGAAGCCGAAATTCCAGCCGACGCCCAGCAGGATGAGCCCGCCCCAAAAATTCGCAATGGCGACACCGCTCAGTTCCGTGACGGCCGACGCGCCGATGAGCAGAAGGCCGACGGCGGCCACGCGCTCCTTGCCGAAGCGGGCCATGAGGCGGCCCGTGACAAAGCTCGGCCCGTACATCGCAAGAATATGCCACTGGATGCCGAGCGCAGCGGCATCGACCGTGTGGCCATGCCCGACCATGGCCATCGGCGCGGCCGTCATCACGAAAGTCATCAATCCGTAGGAAACCACCCCTGTGGCCAGCGCCAGCAGGAAACGCGGCGTGGTCAGTATTTGCGAGAGCGGTCTGGCCCCGCCCGTTTCGACCGGCCCGGCCTTGACCCTCGCCGGCTGGCGCAGGGTCAGCAGGATCGGAACAGCCAGAATCGCCAGTACGGCCTGACCCAAAAAGCTGCCCGCGAAATGATGGCCCGGCACCGCGTCCCGCGTCCAGATCACCAGTTGCGGGCCGATGACGGCCGCGATCAGCCCGCCGACCATGACGCGCGAAATGGCCTTGTCGCGCTCTGTCCCGATAAGGCCGTCGGCGGCGGCGAAGCGATAGCTCTGCACATAGGACGAATAGAACCCGGCCGCGAAGGTCCCTATGCAAAAGACGACGAAACTCGCCTGCACGATGCCTATCATCGCGATCAGGCCGGCGACCGCCCCGATGGATGATCCCAGAAGATAACCGGCCCGGCGTCCGAACCGGCGCATCGTCGCGGCCGCCGGCAGGGTTCCCAGGGCGAGGCCCAGATTGAGCAGGCTGACCGGAAGCGTTGCCAGGGCCGGATCGGAAGCAAGCTGCTGGCCGGCCAGTCCGCCGAGCGAAATCACGATGGCCGCATTCGCGCCGCCGAGCGATTGCGCCGCGGTCAGTATCCTGACATTTCTCAACGCCGTCTTTTGTTCTTCGGACACAATCACCCTTTGGCGGCGCGCAGCCGCTCTTTCTTTATATCCATCATCGTCTTCTATTCCGAGAGTTGAGCGCCGCTTGCACGATTGCCCCGAACGGATTTATTCCTGCATCCGTAGTATATCGGAGAGTTGAAGGGAAGCGTATTTGAGTTATCGTCCTTGCGCGGCGTCATCATCGCTCCCCCGCCCGGCCGGAGAACGATATGCACCTCACGCGTGAATGCGGCCACGCGGATGATGGTCGGGTCGAACCTTACCGACGCAAGCCGCGACTGATCATTCAGCGCCCGTCACGCTTCATGATTCTTGGCACATACCAGACAAGCACCGCCGCTACGATAAGCATGAGGAGAGACACAACCATCTGATAGACGGGATAGTTGGCTTCATCCCTCGAAACGAAGAACGCCACGATAACGCCTGCCGCCGACAGGATGGCCTGCGCAATGATCCGGACCATGATTTGCACCCCTCTGTTAACGCCAAACGAAATTCTTTCCGGCTACCGCAGGAACGCCCTGAACCTGCGCAGAGCGAGAAGGAACAGCACCGAGCCGATCAGGGTCAGCGCCAGAAATTGCGGCCAGACCACCGCGAATCCCGCCCCCCGAAACAGGATCGACTGCGCCAGAATGACGAAATGCGTGTTGGGCGCGGCCAGCATGATATTCTGAATGATTTCGGGCATGCTCTCGCGCGGCGTGGTCGCGCCCGACAGGATTTGCAGCGGCATCAGCACCAGCATCAGGAGAAGCCCGAATTGCGGCATGGAACCGGCCACCGTGGCGAGAAAGACGCCGAGGCTGGTGGTCGCGAAAAGTTGCAGCGCCGCACCTGCCAGAAACAGCGGCACGGAACCGTTGATCGGTACTGCCAGCAGCCCCTGCACCACGAAGACGATGGAGAGCGCCGATGCGACGAGCACCACCAGCCCCATGGACCAGACCTTGCTGATCATGATCTCCGCGGGCGTCACCGGCATGACGAGAAGATGCTCGATGGTGCCATGCTCCCGCTCGCGGATCAGCGCGGCGCCCGTGAGGATGATCGACAGCATCGTCACCGACGAAATAACGTTGGTGATGGCTCCGAACCAGCCCTTGTTCAAATCCTGATTGAAGCGTGTTCTCAGGTCGAGATCGACCGGCGTCGCCGTCGCACCGCGATAGCGGTTGAGGAACTCGTTCACCTCGCCGGTCACGATGGACTGCACATAGCCGCCGCCGGTGAAGGCCTGGCTCATGCGCGTGGCGTCCACGTTGAGCTGGATCGTCGGCGTGCGCCCGGCCAGAAGGTCGCGCTGGAAATTCGTCGGAATGTCGAGCGCGAACGTATCCAGCCCCGCATCCATGCGGCTGTCCATCTCGTAAGAGGAAATGAGCTTCGGCGGTACGAAATAGGGCGGATAGAAAGCTGTCGTTATGCGACCCGACACCGGCGACCGGTCCTCGTCGACGATGGCGATGGCCGCGTTGTTCAACGTTTCGGGCATCGCCTTCGCCGCCGTGTAGATGGCGAGCGTGAAGGCATAGACGATCAGGATCAACAGCATCGGATCGCGCCCAAGACCGCGGAGTTCCTTAACGCCCAGATTCGCTATGTTGGCTATCCGCATGGTCAGGCCGCCTGTTTGCGAAGGAGAAGGACGCCGAGCACGGCCAGCACCGGTATGGCGATCACAAGCGGCACGAACGAACCGGCAAGCTCTGAAAAACCGAGCGCCTTGGAAAACGCGCCGCGCGAGATCGTGACGAAATAGGTGGTCGGGTAGATACGTCCGATGAAGGCTCCCGCCCCCCGCAGCGAGGATACGGGGTCGATGATGCCCGAATATTGCACCGCCGGAATGAGCGTCATCAGCGCCGTCCCGAAGATGGCGGCGATCTGGCTGTTCATGAAGGTGGAGAGCACCAGCCCCATGCCGGTGGTGACGACGACATAGAGCAGCGCCGCCGCCATATAGGTGAGGAGACTGCCCGTGAACGGCACCCGGAAGACGAAGACGGCGAAGGCGGTCAACATCAGCGCGTTGAGGAAGGCGAGCGCGATATAGGGCATCTGCTTGCCGAGCAGGAATTCCAGCCTCGTTACCGGCGTCACGTAGAAATTGATGATCGAACCCAGTTCCTTCTCGCGCACCACGCTCAGCACCGCCAGCATGGCGGGGATCATCATCAGCAGGAGCGGGATAACCGCCGGCACCATCGCCACCAGGCTCTGGACGTCGGGATTGTAGCGATAGCGGATTTCGAGGTTGAAGTTCCCCGCCGTCGCCGCGTTACCGTAAAGGGCGCGCGCCTTCTCGGCCAGCCAGTAGGCATGGATGCCCTGCACGTAGCCCTTGACGGTCTCGGCGCGCGTCGGCATCGCGCCGTCGATCCATGCCGCGATTTCCACCTTGCGCCCATGTTCCACATCGGCGGCGAAATGCGGCGGTATCTCGATGGCGAGGCTGATCTCGCCGTCGCGCATGCGCCGGTCGAGATCTTCATAGCTCGTCAACGGCTGCTTTTCGGTGAAATAGCGCGAGCCGGCGAGTTCCTGAACATAGCCGCGGCTGATCGTGGTGTCGTCGCGGTCCAGCACGGCGAAGGTGAGATTCTCCACGTCCAGATTGATGCCGTAGCCGATCACGAACATCAGGATCACGCTGCCCAGAACGGCGAGTGTAGCACGGATCGGATCGCGGCGCAGTTCCAGAGCCTCGCGACGCGTATAGGCAAGGATGCGCCGCATGTCCGGCAACCAGCCGGCAAGGACGGAGCGGCTTTCCGGCTTCGCAGCGGGAGCCGCTTCCTGTGGCTCAGTCTCCGGTTGCGGCGCGACCTTGGGCTCCTCGCCGATTGCGTCGGTCAGACAGGCGATGAAGGCTTCCTCCAGCGTCGCCGCATGACGGCTTTCGACGATCGCCTGCGGCCTGTCGCTGATCAGCACCCGGCCCGCATGCATCAGCGAGATACGGTCGCAAAGCTCGGCCTCGTTCATGAAATGCGTGGAGACGAAAATCGTCACATTGTCCTTGCGCGACAGGTCCGCGAGGATTTGCCAGAAGGCGTCGCGCGCCACCGGATCGACCCCCGAGGTCGGCTCGTCCAGGATGAGGATATCCGGCGAATGGATCAGCGCCACCGCCAGCGAAAGGCGCTGCCTTATGCCGAGCGGCATGGCATCGGGCAGATCGTCCATGAAGGCGGTCAGGTCGAAGCGCTGCGTCAGTTCGCCGATGCGGCGCGTAGTCGCGTCCGGCTCCATGCCGAACAGCCGGGCGTGCAGTTCCAGATTCTGACGCACCGTCAGTTCGGAATAGAGCGAGAAGGCCTGCGACATGTAACCGACGCGGCGGCGAATGGCGATATCGTTCGGGTCGACTTCGCGCCCGAACAGCCGCGCCGTACCGTCGCTCGCCGGCAGCAGGCCGGTCAGCACCTTCATGGTCGTGGTCTTGCCGCAGCCGTTGGAACCGAGAAAGCCGAAAATCTCGCCGCGCGCGATGCGAAAACTCACATCGTTCACCGCCGTGAAATCGCCGAACCGCACCGTGACATGTTCCGCCTCGATGGCGGTCTCCCCGCCCGCCGGGCGCGGCGGAATAACGACTTCCCGATGGTTCCGGCGCAATTCCTCCGGCAGAAGCGCGATGAAGGCGGCGTCGAGATTGCCGGTCCTGGTCTGCTTCAGGAGTTCTTCCGGCGTACCCGTCGCCAGAATCGCGCCCGCGTTCATCGCCACCAGCCAGTCGAAGCGTTCCGCCTCCTCCATATAGGCCGTGGCGACGACGACGCTCATGCCGGGACGTTCCCCGCGCAGATCATCGATCAGTTCCCAGAACTGTCGCCGCGACAGGGGATCGACGCCCGTGGTGGGCTCGTCGAGGATCAGCAGATCGGGATCGTGGATGAGGGCGCAGCACAGGCTGACCTTCTGCTTCATGCCGCCGGAAAGCTTGCCCGCCGGACGGTCCGCGAAGGCCGACATGCCGGTGCGCGCCAGAAGACCGGCGATGCGGCGCTCGCGCTCCCGTTTGCCATGGCCGAACAGCCGCCCGAAAAAGTCGATGTTCTCGAAGACCGACAGCGTCGGATAAAGATTGCGTCCGAGGCCCTGCGGCATATAGGCGATGCGTGGACAGACAGACCGGCGATGCGCGGCATCCGCGATATTCCCGCCGAGCACCTCGATCCGCCCGCCCTGCACCACGCGCGCCCCGGCCACCAGCGAAAGCAGGCTCGACTTGCCCACGCCGTCGGGACCGATGAAGCCAACCATGCGCCCGGCCGGAATGTCGAGCGTGACGCCGCGCAGCGCCCTGACCGAACCATAGGACAGATCCACGCCGGCCGCGCGGACGACGAATCCGCCTTCATCCGCTCTGTCGGCAGCGTCGCTCATTTGACGGTTTCCGCCAGATTCTGTGGCCATTGCGCCTGCGGATCGAATTTCACATAGGCCATGCCGGGCAGGCCGGTCTTGACCTGCTGTATATATTTTTGCAGCAGTTCCTGCGGGATTTTCGCCTTCACGCGGAACATCAGTTTCTGCCGCTCTTCCTCGGTCTCCACCGTCTTGGGCGTGAACTGGGCCACGTCGGCGACGAAGCTGATCTTGGCCGGAATGACATATTGCGGCGCGGCGTCGAGCACGATGCGCGCATCGGCCCCCAAGCCAACACGCCCCGCCTGCGCCGTGGGCAGGAAGAAGGTCATGTAGACGTCGCTCAGATCCACCAGATTGAGCACGCGCCCGCCGGCGGACAGAACCTCGCCCGGCTCAGCGACGCGATACTGCACCCGGCCCGGCTTGGGAGACGTGAGCGTCGCGTCGTTGATATCCGCGACGATGCTGGCGATGGCTGCCTTCGCCGCATCCACGGCGGCTTCCGCATCGACGACCTGCGCCCTGGCCGAACCGATGGCCGCCTCGGCGGCGGCAAGCTGTGCCTTCGCGGCACCCAGAGCCGCCTGCGCACCCTGCTCGCTGGCGCGGTCGTCGTCGAACACCTGCTGCGAAACGGTATTGGACTGCGCAAGCGCCCGCGAACGTACCAGACGCCTCTGCGCCGCATCGAGTTGCGCCGCGCGCTGCGCGACCGTCGCCTCCGCGGCCACATGTTCCGCCTCGCGCTGGGTAACGAGGCTTTTTGCCGTATCGATGCCGATCTGCGCGCGGCGCAACTGAGCCTCGGCCTGTCGGCGCTGGCTTTCGAGCTGATCCGTATCCATCCGGGCGAGGACGTCGCCGGCCTTCACGAAATCGCCTTCGTCAGCGAGAATTTCGCGGATACGGCCCGGACTCTTGGTCGAAACGTCGATCTCCACCGCTTCGATGCGGCCGTTGCCGCTCGCTATTCCGTCCGGCAAAGCGCTGTTATTGAGGCTTTTCCAGCCATAATAGCCGCCCGCCGCCAGAACGGCCACGATCCCGGACACGATCCATTGCCTGCGATGGAAACTCATATGAAAACCTCTTTGCTGTCGACCCCGCCAGACCCGATGGAAGCATTTGAAATGGCCGCTTCCTTCCGCAGCCCATAAAGCGGAAGGTCATTCAAGAATCGTCCGTCCCAGATCGCCTACCGAAATAAGCCGCGCGAACGGCATGTGCGTTGATCTCGATCAACGAAGGCTTCAAATAACCGGACAGATTTCCATCGCTGCCGCGCCGCGTATCAGAATAAAAGGCACGGTCCCAACGTAAATATAAGTATCCGTTGCGTTTTTTGGAATGCGGCGAAGCTTTCCCTTATCGACTCTCCGCCCCATGCTTCCATATTCGGTTGGCGGAGGAACCATCTCCATTTCCCCGCATTAAAGATAAACCATGGAGATGAAATCTCCGGCATCGCGTGGCATGCCTGATGGGAAGTGGCGTCTTTTTTCTTAACAGGCCTGCGGACGCGAGTTCAAACGTGTTTGGAGGAGACTGACATGCCCAAGGAAAAGACACTTGAAGCTCTGTTTTACGATACGCTGAAAGATATCTACTACGCAGAGCGAAAGATTCTGAAGACATTGCCGAAGATGAAGCGCGCCGCCCAATCGGAAGCGCTGAAGGCTGCCTTCGAAAAGCATCGCGAGGAGACCGAGGGTCATGTCGAGCGCCTGGTGCAGGTGTTCGAGATCATGGGCAAGGCAGCAAGAGGGAAAACCTGTGAGGCAATCGAAGGGATCATCGCCGAGGGCGAGGAGATCATGGAGGAATTCAAGGATACCCCTGCCCTCGATGCCGGTCTGATTTCATCGGCTCAGGCCGTGGAGCACTATGAAATTACACGATATGGCACGCTCAAACGCTGGGCGAGCGAACTCGGCATGGCCGATGCCGCCAGATTGCTCGATGCGACATTGAAGGAAGAAGCAAAAACGGACAGCGACCTGACAAAGCTGGCTGAAACATCGGTTAATCAACGCGCGAAAGCAGCGTGATTTACAAAAGAGGGCGTCGCAAGACGCCCTCACGTTCATCTGAACACATATCACGTCAAGGAGGGAAGCCAGCCATGTCAGCCAGCAAATCCACCTCAACGGCGCGAAAGCCGCTTTCGTTCCACGATCAGAAGCTCGTTGCCGGACAGGGCGGCGACGTTCACCAGATCGCTACCGGAGATACCCCCGTCCTGACAACTGCGCAGGGCGGCCCGGTCGCGGACGATCTCAATACATTGAAGATCGGTGATCGCGGTCCAACCCTGATCGAGGATTTTCAATTTCGGGAAAAGATATTCCACTTCGACCATGAACGCATACCCGAACGCGTAGTGCATGCGCGCGGCTATGGTGCTCACGGCTATTTCGAGACGACGAAGTCGCTCAGCAAATATACCCGTGCCGACATCTTCCAGCGTGTCGGTGAAAGAACGCCGGTCTTCGTTCGGTTTTCCACCGTGGCCGGATCGAAGGGTTCTGCCGACCTTGCCCGCGACGTGCGCGGTTTCGCCGTCAAGATGTACACCAAAGAGGGCAACTGGGATATCGTCGGCAACAACATCCCGGTATTCTTCATTCAGGACGCCATCCGCTTTCCCGACATGGTGCATGCGGTCAAGGAGGAGCCCGATCGGGCCTTCCCACAAGCGCAATCCGCACATGACAATTTCTGGGACTTCATCAGCCTGACGCCGGAATCCATGCACATGATCATGTGGGTCATGTCGGATCGTGCCATCCCGCGCTCGTTCCGCTTCATGGAAGGCTTCGGTGTCCACACCTTCCGCTTCGTGAACGGGAAGGACGAATCGACCTTCGTCAAGTTCATCTGGAAGCCGAAACTCGGCCTTCAATCGGTCGTCTGGAACGAGGCGGTGAAAATCAACGGCGCCGATCCCGATTTTCACCGGCGGGATTTGTGGAATGCCATTCAGGCTGGCGACTATCCGGAATGGGAACTGTGCGTCCAGCTTTTCGATCAGGAATTCGCGGACAGCTTCGACTTCGACGTGCTCGATCCGACCAAACTGATCCCCGAAGAAGTGATCAAACCGATCCCTGTCGGGCGGTTGGTGCTCGATCGCATGCCGGATAATTTCTTCGCCGAGACCGAACAGGTCGCCTTCATGACGCAGAATGTCCCGCCGGGCATCGACTTCTCCAACGATCCGCTGCTTCAGGGCCGCAACTTCTCCTATCTCGATACGCAATTGAAGCGTCTTGGAAGTACCAACTTCACACATATTCCGATCAATGCACCCAAATGTCCGTTCCACCACTTCCAGCAGGACGGGCACATGGCGATGCGCAATCCGGTTGGCCGGGCGAACTACGAGCCGAACTCATGGGGCGAAGGGCCACGGCCGGATCCGAAACGCGGCTTTCGATCGTTTCCCGCAGAGGAAGACGGCCAAAAGGTTCGTCTGCGGCCGGAAAGCTTCGCAGACCATTACAGTCAGGCGCGTCAGTTCTATCTGAGCCAGACGGCGGTGGAGCAGAAACACATTGCCATGGCGCTGACCTTCGAGCTTTCCAAGGTGGAAACGCCTGTCATCCGCGAGCGGGTTGTGTCGCACCTGCTCAATATCGATGCGACACTGGCCCAGACGGTCGCCGGTAAACTCGGCATTCGCAAAATGCCGAAAGCAGCGGATACCGCCGTACCGGTGCGGGGCAATCTTCCGCCATCACCGGCATTGAGCATCATCAAGAACGGCCCTGACAGCTTCAAGGGAAGGAAGATCGGGGTGCTTGTTGCCAACGGAACGGATGCCAAACTCATCGAGGCGCTCCGGCAGGCGGCAGACAAGGAAGGCGCGACGGTGGAACTGGTCGCACCGATGGTCGGCGGTTTCGAGGCATCAAACGGCGAATGGATGACAGCCGACCACATGATCGACGGTGGCCCGTCGGTGCTGTTCGACGCCGTTGCGCTTGTACTTTCCGGGGAAGCGGCCGACAAGCTCACGGGAGAAGCCACGGCGCGGGATTTCGTGGCCGACGCGTTTGCCCACTGCAAGTTCATCGGCTTTACCGCGGGCGCAATGCCCTTGCTGACAAAGGCCGGCATTAAACCCGACATGGACGAGGGACTGCTCCCGCTCGACAATGCAAAGGCGGCGTCGGATTTCGTCTCGTCCTGCCGCAAGCTGCGGGCCTGGGCGCGGGAAGATGCCGTCAAGCTCTGACGCGGTCTGCCGTCTGGAGAACAAAGCAGAAGCGGTCCGGCGTGAGCCGGGCCGTTTGTTCGGCGCCCAGTCGTATCCGATACATGATCAATCCTTCGTTCAGGGGACCACGGCAAGCGCGGACTTTGGAGCGGTCATGTGGTTCCGGCGACGCGGTTAAGGTCGGTAATCAATTCATGCTTGGCTTGCCTCTGTGCAACGGGGTCGGACAAACGCAGGATATACGAAGGATGCCACGATATCAGCACCGGGCCGCCATGAAGCCCATCTTCCACCTGCCCGCGCCGGGCCGTTAGCGGAGCGGCATTATCCGTAAGGGCGAAAGCCGCAGAGGCGCCGAGTGCCACCACCATCCGGGGGCGGACGAAAGCCAGTTCGAGCCCCAGCCACCAACGGCAGTGAAAGATTTCCTGCCGGTCGGGATTTTGGTGAAGGCGGCGTTTGCCTCGCGGCATAAACTTGAAGTGCTTTACAGCATTGGTCAGCCAGACTCGGCCGGGATCCGCTTCCGCCTCGACCATGGCATCCCGTAAAACATGGCCGGCCGGGCCCACGAAAGGACGGCCTTCCAGATCCTCGCGGTCGCCGGGCTGCTCACCGACGATCATCAGCGTGGCATCGGCTGGGCCTTCACCCCAGACAGTTTGCGTCGCGGCCTCGCACAACCCGCAACGACGGCATTGCAGGGCAGCCTCGCGCGCGTCGTCCAGTGTCTTCGGCAGTTCAGGCGCCTGCGGCATGGCAGACCGATAACGGGTAGAGACCGCCGCCGCACCGGGCCGGGGTGGCGTCACCGCGGCTGCCTGCATCCGTTCCACTCGCGCCTCGGCATCCCGCAGCATGTCAGGGATCAGCCGCGTCTCCGGCAGGTTCTTCCAGTATTTCTTCGGCATTTCCGCACGCATCGCATCGAGCTTTATCCTTGCCGGATTGAAGATGTTGGCGAAATAGGTTGCCCAGAGCCCCTCAGAGGCATCTTGCGGCAAATCCGGTCGCGGGCCGCCCGGATGAAAGCTCAGCTTACCGTCCTCAAATCGCGCGGTAAGCCGTGGCGTGGCGATCATCCAGTCCATGTCTGCGAAACGCCTTGCGAAGAAGGCGCTTGCGGGCTCCAGCGTGTTGTGTTCCGGCTCGAACCAGGCGGCAAAGCGGCGGCGTGAGCCGCCGGCAGGTAATTCGCGAAAACGCACGAAAGCGTGCGTCTTGTGAATGTCCCGCCCGACCGACGTCGCCATCAGATGCAGTCGACGCCCCAGCGAATCGGCCTGACTCATCGGATCGCCCTCGCCTCGATCAAGCCGCCACAGCGCCTGATAGAGCAAGCTGAAACGTTCGGGCAGCGAATGCCAGATGACTGAATCTGCCAGGTTCAGAAACAACTGCGGCACGCGCGCCTGATGCGCACCGGGCGTGTCCGGGAGGGCCCTGCCGGCAAACAGACCATCCGCCCCGGCCCAATCGATATCGTCGGGGGCAATGCGGTGGGAAATCGCGATCCGTGCCATCTCGCGCCAGGCGTCGAAGATACCACGGTCAGGCAGGGTAAGGGCGTAAATCATAGCAGGCGCAATTGTCCGGGTGGCGGCTCGAAGCGCGCGCGCAGACCGGCATTGTCGATAAGCCGCCCCGGCGACCAGCCGGGTAGAGCGATGAAGGGACGTGCCTTCTTCATCATGGCGCCCATCCGCCCCAGATCCTCATATCGCAGACTGCGGTTGCGGCGCGCAGCGATGACGCGATCCACCGTCCGTATACCAAATCCGGGAACACGCAGCAGCAGTTCGCGGCTGGCGCGATTGACATCGAGCGGGAAAAGCCCGCGATGCTGCAAGGCCCAGGCAAGTTTCGGGTCCAACTCCAGATCGAGATGGCCGGTCTTCGTACCGGTGGCAATTTCCTCGGCGGTGAAACCATAAAAACGTAAAAGCCAATCGGCCTGATAGAGCCGGTGTTCACGCAAAAGCGGGGGCTGGATCAGCGGCAGCGCCGCGGAGGCATCCGGGATCGGTGAGAAGGCCGAATAATAGACCCGACGAAGCCTGTAGCCGCTATAGAGCCGCGTCGACATTTTGAGGATGGTGACGTCATCCGCCCCGTCCGCGCCGATGATCATCTGGGTGCTTTGCCCGGCGGGAGCGAAACGGAGAGGCTTGCGCCCGGTATGAGTCTTGTCCTTTGCCGCCTCGCCTTCCAGCCGCACCTGTGCCATCGCGCCACGGATCGTCTCCGGACGTTTCTCCGGGGCGAATTTACGAACGCTCGCATCCTCCGGCAGTTCAACATTGATCGACAGGCGATCGGCCCAAAGCCCCGCCTCCCGGATCAGCTCCGGGCTGGCGTCGGGAATCGTCTTGAGGTGGATATAGCCTCGAAAGCCGTGATCCTGCCGTAACGTCCGGGCGATGCGCACCATGTCGCCCATGGTCTGATCGGGTGAACGGATGATGCCTGAGGACAGGAACAACCCCTCGATATAGTTGCGCCGGTAGAACTCCAGCGTGAGCGACACCACCTCCTCGACCGAGAACCGTGCCCGTTCCACGTTCGAACTGACGCGGTTGATGCAATAGGCGCAGTCGAAGATGCAGAAATTGGTCATCAGAATTTTGAGGAGGCTTATGCAGCGCCCATCCGGTGCGTAGGCATGACAGATTCCTGCCCCGCCCGAGGAGCCAAGGCCGCCCTTGCGGGCATCCCGCCTCTCTCCTCCGCTCGAGGCGCATGAAGCATCGTATTTTGCCGCATCCGAAAGGATTGCCAGCTTATCCTGAAGGCTTTTCCGTACCATGCGAGGCAGAATATATGTTCATGTTTTGTTCGTCAACTGAACCAGCCGCGCGGTGACCGGCATCCGCCTCTTTTTTATGCGGGAAAGCTTCAGAGTCGAACATGCCGGCAGGTGTGCTCGGTTGTTGACTCCGCGCCAGAGTTCCCAATATCGGCGCGATGGCAGGTCAGCTCGCTCGCGGACTTTTCAGCCTCGTGCGCTCTATGAATGCAAGCGTGGAGGCTAGATCGACGATGCCCGCCGGATTTCCCTCGTTTCGATAAGTCTTGGCTATGTCCCCCCAGTCCTGCTTCTCAGTTGTCGAGCAACCGCTCCCCGACCTGCTCGTCGGTGACGATGACGTGCGGCGACAGCAGCTTCATGGACGCGCGAAAAACCGGAATCTTGTGCCAGCCGCCTGACGCCAAAACGATCTTGCGCGCCGAACGCAGCGAGCGCGGATCGGCCGAGACGACACGGCGATTGACGTCGTGATCGACGATCCGACCGTCAGGGTCGATAAAGCGGCACGGAATATCGCCGATGGCGCCGGCCTGCGACCTTCTCAAATGGTGACAAAATAAACGTCGGTCGGCTGGCGGCATAGGTTTCGATGGTTACCGCGCTATGCGGAGGTCTTGCGGATATTACGCGGCGACTTCTTCAACTTGTTGAGCGGAATGAAATTTCGCTGCCACTCGCTGCGAAGGCCGCTTCCGCAGTAACGTCCGCCTCGGCTGCCAAGCTGACGATTTCCGCGTTCACCGCCGCTTTCTCGACCATCGCGACCGTGATGGCCAAGCGGAGCTCGACTGCCGGTCGATACGATCATTTGGCCAAGCGGGCCGATCCGACCCGGCTGTCGGATCGTGCCCGGCGATGCGTTCCTGCAGCCCGAGATCAAGCGGGTCTTCGAGGCGAACTGGTACGTCTTCTATAGCGTCCGGAAGATCTGGCGACAGTTGGATCGGGAAGGCTTCTCGGCCGCCCATTGCACGGTGGCCGGCTGATGAAGAGCACGGGTATTCAAGGTATTATACGGGGAAAGCCGCAAAGACGACGCAGCCAGACAGAAAGAGCCATGCCCGCTGGACAAGGTGAACCGGAAGACATGGCCCCGTAACCAACCCAAATCAGCCCCCGCAAAAACCCGGTGCGGTCCAACCTCTATCCAGTGAATTCTCAAAGCGACTTCACTTTCATCGCAGATGCGCCAGGCTGAGCACCTATCAATTTGGGCTAAGCCTAGACACGGCAAAATCCGTGCATAGACCATACCATAGTGGTAGCGGAGAGCACTGGAGCTCAACTCCTATTTAATTGCGGCGTTATAGTCGCGCTCCCTGTCTCCCATTCCTTCCGCAAAAGTGCGTACTGCATGGTGTTTTCATAGATGGGAACCCCGTCATCGTCCTTCTTGAAGGATACGAATTCCCTGAACAGCCCTTCCTGACGCATTCCGAGTTTTTCGCAAAGCCGCCGGGAAGGTTTATTGTGGTCCTCCACATAGGCATAAAGCCGACGCGCCGCTCTTGCCGTGAAGAGATATGCAATCAGCGCCGTAGCGGCTTCAAAAGCATAGCCGTTTCCACCGAAAGCCGGATTGAAATTCCAGCCGATGGAGAAAGTGTCCTCTTCCGGGACAGCGAACAGATCACCGATGAGCTTGCCCGATCCCTTAAGGCAAACAGCGATCGACTCATCGTCTGCGCTTCGTCTTTGGGCTTCGGCTTCCGCAGCGCTCATGTCTTTGAGCGAAAGCGACAGAAAACAGCTTGCGGTCGGCTCACGCAGATACTCGAAAAGCCCCCTAGCGTCTTGCTTTTGAAAATTCCTCAGGACGAGTCGTTGAGTTTCAATCTTATCCATCGTGCAACGACATCCTTCACGTTACGGTTCTTTTTGATGGTAAAGGTTTTGCTCGTGTCGCGGCAATATGATTTGGAGCGCCGTCGTATCCGTGACGATGAGAGGCCGCGCACTCGATACGATAGCCGGGATAAGCCGGTGCGCGAGTGTCATGAAAGGCTACCACTTTGCTGAACAGGCGCGGCATCGCAAGCCGATATGTTGTTGTCATTCGCCTTCCCTCTTGCCAAGACTGGAAGTCGCGTTTTCGTTTCCTGTCCCGGCTAGGAGACCGTCTTTCAATCGGCGGCTGAACAGTCTCATGACCACGACATAGAAGACGGGAATGAAGAGCACGGCAAGCACGGTTGCCGATACCATTCCCCCGAAAACGCCGGTACCGATCGCGTGCTGGGTTTCCGCACTTGCGCCGCGGGCGATCATCAGCGGGACGACACCGAGGGCAAACGCAAGCGAGGTCATCAGGATCGGGCGTAACCGCAGCCGCGCCGCCTCGACCACGGCCTCCTGCAGGCTTTTTCCCTCGGCCCGCAAGCTCTTCGCGAATTCCACGATCAGGATTGCATTTTTTGCCGACAGCCCGATGATGGTGATCAGGCCTACCTTGAAAAAGACATCGTTTTCCAGCCCGCGCAGCAGCACGGCGGCAACTGCACCCAGCATACCGAGCGGCACGACGAGCATAACAGAAAGCGGTATCGACCAGCTCTCGTAGAGCGCGGCGAGAACCAGGAAGACGACCAGCATCGAGATCGCAAGCAGCATCGGCGCCTGCGAGGCCGACTGTTTCTCCTGATAGGATTGTCCCGTCCATTCGACCATAAAGCCTTGCGGTAATTGCTTCGCCAGCCGCTCCATCTCCGCCATGGCATCGCCGCTCGAAACGCCCGGCGCGGCATTGCCTGCTATGCGAACGGCGGGATAGCCGTTGTAGCGCACGAGTTGCAATGGACTGGTTTCCCAGACAGGAGTGACCACTTCCGAAAGCGCCACCATGCCGCCGGCATTGTTGCGAACGTACAGCTTCAGTACATCGTCAATCTGCATGCGGCTTGCAGCGTCCGCCTGGACGATCACCTGCTGCAGGCGCCCTGCATTGGGGAAGTCGTTGACATATGTCGATCCTATGGCTCCTGAGAGTGTATCGCTGATCATGGTGAATGGTACTCCAAGCACCTCTGCTTTCTGCCGATCGATCTTGAGCGAAACGCTGGGTCCAGCGGGCAGGCCCTCGGGATAAACGCCGTTCACGAGAGCGCTTTTTGCAGCGAGTTGGAGTAGCTGATCCTGCGCCGCCTGGAGGGCATCCTTGCCGCGATTGGCCCGGTCTTCGAGACGCAGCGAAAAGCCCGAAGTTGTCCCCAGTTCCTCGATTGCGGGTGGTTTCAGACTCATGACAGTGCCTTCGGGTGCAGCCGCCATAGCGGTCGTAGCCGACGCGATTTCCTCGTCGATCGTTCCTGTTCGCTCGGACCAATCCTTCAAAGTGGTAAAGGACATTGCAGTGTTCGGCCCGGAACCTGAAAAGCCAAAGCCCATGATAGACAGGTTATTCGCGACGTCCGGTCGTGAGGCGACGTGACGGTCATAGAGGTCCACGATTCTGCGCGTACGCTCTGCCGTCGCGTCCGCCGGAAGCGAGAAGGAAGTTATAAAGTTGCCTTGGTCTTCCTCGGGCACAAAGGCGGACGGAACGCGCGTGTAGCCGTAGGCGAGTGCCGCAACGATTACGGCATAAAGAATCATCATCCGTCCGCCGCGACGCACCAGAACCGAAACCCAGCCGGCATAACCTGTCGTCAATCGATCGAAGCCCCGGTTGAACCATCCGAAAAAGCCCCTTTTTTCATGATGACCAGGATCAATCGGCTTCAATAGCGTTGCACACAGCGCAGGTGTCAGGCTGAGCGCCAGAAACGCGGAGAAAAGAATGGATACCGCCATCGACAGTGAGAACTGGCGATAGATTGCACCGACAGAACCGCTCGACAGGCCCATCGGAATGAACACCGCCGCGAGAACCAGAGTGATCCCGATGACCGCGCCGGTAATTTCTTTCATCGCTTTTTGCGTGGCCTGTTTCGGCGACAGGCCCTCGGTCGCCATGATGCGCTCGACATTTTCGATTACAACAATCGCATCATCGACAATGATGCCGATCGCCAGCACCATGCCGAACATTGTGAGGACGTTGATCGAAAAGCCCGCCGCCAGCATCACCGCGAAGGTACCGAGGAGAGCGATCGGCGCGACGATTGCAGGGATCAAGGTGTAACGAAGCTTTTGGAGAAAAAGCAGCATCACCAGAAAAACGAGCACCATCGCCTCGAGCAAGGTATGGATCACCTTCTCGATCGAAACCTTCACGAACGGTGCCGTGTCATAGGAAATACCGTATTCCATGCCCTCGGGCATGGCAGTCGCGAGCTCGGCGAGACGCGTCCGAACGGCATCAGCTGTTCGTATCGCATTCGCTCCGGGCGTCAGCTGGATCGCTGCGCCCGTGGCTTCCTGACCGTCACTTAATATGGAAAAGCTCAGGGTCTGGGCGCCGAGTTCAATCCGCGCGACATCGCCGAGTAGAAGCTTTGACCCGTTCGGCTCCGACCGCAAGACGATTGCGGCAAACTCTTCAGGCGTACCCAACTGGCCCTGCACGGTCAGCGGCACGCTGATCTCCTGGCCTGGGACGGTTGGCGCATCCCCGACGCGTCCCGGAGCGATCTGAACGTTCTGAGCCTGTATGGCCTGGACAATTTGTGCCAATGAGAGAGAATAGGATACGAGTTTTGCCGGGTCGACCCAGACGCGCATAGCCTTTTCCGTGCCGAAAGACTGGACGCGGCCGACGCCAGATATGCGCTTCAGTTCTTCCGCAACGTTACGGATCATGTAGTCCCCGAGCGCCAGCCCGTTGTATCGGCCGTCTTTCGAACCGAGCGTCACGATCATCAAGAAGCCGGATGAAGCAGATTCGACCGTTAGTCCGGCCCTTCGCACGGCTTCCGGGAGTCGCGGTTCGACCGCCTTGAGACGGTTCTGAACATCGACCTGCGCCAATTCTGCGTCGGTACCCGGCTTGAAAGTTGCCGTGATGGTGGCACCTCCCGAAGTGTCGGCGGTCGACTCGAAATAGAGCAGGTTCTTGACGCTCGACAACTCGCGTTCGATCAGGCTGACGACACTGTCGTTGATGGTCTGCGGCGTGGCGCCGGTATAGGTTGCATAAATGCTGACGCTTGGCGGTGCAATGGTCGGAAAGCGCGATACGGGCAGTTGCGGAATGGAGATGACACCCGCGAGCACGATGAAAATCGCGATGACCCAAGCGAAGATCGGACGGTTAATGAAGAACTGCGGCATACCGTATTCGCTCCTTCAGTTCTTCTCGGGTGCCGCCGCGGCGACAAAGGCTGTTGTCTTGACCGGAATGCCGACTTGAACGCGGTCCTGACCTTGTACGATAACCGTTTCGCCAGCCTTGAGGCCCGATGTGACGATAGTGCGCCCGTCGATGGTATCGCCAATCCCCACCGGCCGGCGCGCAGCAGTCTTGTCATCGCCGACAATTACAAGCTCTGGACGCCCGAACGAATCACGGACGACGGCCTCCTGCGGGACCAGCAGCGCGTCGTCACGTACACCGCGCGGCAGCCGTGCCCGGACAAACATCCCCGGAAGCAACAAACCGTCGGGATTATCCACTTCTACGCGCACCGAAACATTGCCTGTACCCGGGTCGACACTGATTTCAGAGAAAAGGGCCTTCCCCGTGACTGGGTATCGCTTGCCGCTTGCGCCCAGGATTTCCACCGGCATCCTGGAAGGCTCATGGAGTTGCCCCGATGCCGCCGCATCGCGCATCACGTCAAGTTGCGAGGCGGGCTGCCGCACATCGACATAGACCCTGTCGATCTGCTGAATGATCGCTAGCGCATTTGTATTGGATGAGGACACCAATGCACCCTCGCTGACCATGGACTGTCCGATCCGTCCCGAAATAGGGGCGCGAACCGTCGCGAAATCGAGATCGAGGCGGCGGCGTTGTAAATTCGCGCGGGCTTCGGCGACATTGGCCTTGGCCTGGGCAACGTCGGCGATCGTTTCTTCAAATGCGTCCCGGCTTATGGCCTTGGTTTCGATGAGCTGTCTGGCGCGACCGAACTTGCCTTGCGCGCGTACGAGCACGGCTTCGGCGCGTTGCAGCGCCGCCGCCGCGCTATCGACTTCCGCCTTGAAGGGAGCGGCGCTGATCTGAAACAATTCCTGACCGGCCTGGACTTCGGAACCTTCCTCGAACAGTCTCTTTTCGATGATCCCACCGACCTGAGGCCTGATCTCCGCGGTTCGATAAGCAATCACCCGACCGGGCAACTCGTCGACGATCGCCACTTTCTCCGGCTTGACGGAAATAACCGCGACAAGCGGAGACGAAGCCGCCTTGGGTTTCTCCGCGGTGGAGTCGCCTTTGTTGCAGCCGGCAAGGACAAGCGCTGCAATGATAAGGAAAGATCTTGCGTTCGTGGTGAAAAGACGGACCATGCATTTTCCAAGCGATATTGGCGCGTCAGAACGCGCTTTGTCGATTTCCAAGCATTGCCGTAACGTTGTGAGCGGTCGATGGAAGCTTGGTGGAGAAACGATGGAGACAGCTTCAGAAAGCTCGACGCAGAGCCCACGCCGTGTCATCCTTTCAATAAATGCTTTGCGGATACTATTCATGAATGCGCTTGTTCTTATCGCCGAAGATGAGCCTGAAATTGCCGAGATTCTTGACGCCTATCTCACGCGAGAGGGATTCAGGACGGTGCGCGCCGCGGACGGCCGTAACGCGTTGGAACTGCATCTGGCCCTGAAACCGGATCTTGTCCTGCTGGATGTGACCATGCCACGCATGGACGGCTGGGCGGTACTGGCCGAAATTCGGCGTCGCGGTGAAACCGCCGTGATCATGGTAACGGCTCTCGACAAGGATATCGATCGTTTGCAGGGATTGCGTATTGGCGCCGACGACTATGTCGTCAAGCCATTCAATCCCACTGAGGTGGTCGCGCGCACCAAAGCTGTTCTTCGTCGAACCGGGCACGGATCATCCGTCGGAGTGCTCCGGATCGGCAGGCTCGCCATCGATCTGGACGCTTACATGGCACAGGTGGAGGATGGCGCGGCTACCCAAACCCTTCAGCTAACACTCACAGAATTTCGCATACTGGCCCATATGGCACGCAATCCCACGCGCGTCTTTACACGGGGAGAACTCGTTGACGCTTGCCTGCCGGGATCGGAGGCACTTGACCGCACCGTCGATAGCCACGTCAGCAATCTGCGTAAGAAACTCACCCAGGCAGGCCTGGGCGAAATGTTGTCGGGCATGAGAGGCGTGGGTTACCGTCTGGCGGCGATCAAATAATGTGGCGCCATGGTTTGAGCCGGCAGATTTTTCTGTCAATGGCCGCGGTCACCGTCATCGCGGCGCTCATCGTCTTCGCCGGTTCCTACATCGCCTTCGCGCTGGTTATATTCGTGTTCCCCGAAGCGTTGAACTATGAAGGTTGGGCGCCATCGGAACCGGAACTCCTTATCTTCATAATGTCGATTTTCCTCGCGCTGATTGTAGCTGGCTGGATCGCTTTGAGGCTTGCGGCACGCATTCTGGCGCCACTCAGTTCGCTCGCCGAAAGTGCACAACGCATTGCCGGCGGAGATCTCTCTGCACGTGCGATCGGAGGGGATGTGTCGCTCGGAGAAATCGCGCATCTCGTCGATGACTTCAATAAAATGGCCGAGAAGCTACAGGATATGGCAAATGGTGTGGTTTCATGGAATGCAGCGATCGCGCATGAACTCAGAACGCCGCTAACGATCCTCAGAGGCAGGTTACAGGGCATTGCGGACGGCGTATTCGTCGTCGACGATCAGATAGTTCGCAATCTTCTGGTGCAAATTGATGGGCTGGCCCGGCTCGTTGAAGACCTGCGGATGGTCACCCTGGCCGATAGTGGCAACCTCAATCTGCAAAAAGAACCTATAAATCTCAGGACAGAAATAAAACGGGTACTCGATTTTATCGGACCTTCGCTTGAAGAAGCCGGGTTCTCCGTTGAACCTGTCCTGTTCGATGTTGTCGTTCCGGCAGATGGTATGCGCATCCGCCAAGGCGTTGCTGGCGCTCCTTGAAAATGCGCGCCGCTACGCCACGCCTGGACGTATAGAAATATCGACCCTCAAGCTGTCCGGAGCGGTTATCATTCGTGTCGAGGACGCCGGCCCTGGCCTTCCTCCTGATTTTGCGAAGCGGGCGTTCGAACCTTTCACGCGCAACGAGCCCTCGCGGTCTCGCCGCTATGGCGGGTCCGGCCTGGGACTGTCGGTCGTTCGCGCGATAGCCGAGGCTCACGGCGGCCAAGCCTCTTATCGCACATCGTCCCGCGGGGGCGCCACCTTTGAAATCAGCTTCCCGGTAAACTAGGATTGGTCGGGTTGAACATCGAAGGTCATTGAAAACCCGTTTCATATCGGCTTGTATCAATGATCGTGAGTTTGCAGGTCTTTCTCTGTAACGTCGAACGCCAAGCCGGTATCGCCGCCGAAACGGATCATATTATTGCTGAAGGTACCCTAACTTCCGTCAATTGACGAATAATGATTTGATTCCTTACCGATCAATCCCTGAAGCATTCCGATTGAGCTGCCAATATAATATGTACAGGCGAGCATTGAGTTTCCCGGACGAAAAGGAAATCGGATAAGTGCAAAAGTCAGCTTATAGGATCGGGTTGCAAGCGATCCCGCCAGTCGAAAGAGTGACCAAACAGGTTCCTTTTTTTGGCGTTGCCGAAAAACGGTACGAGCGTGATCGCGATTCCTTCTATAGTAGTAACGTAAACATAGCCTGGAACTGGACAGGCTCTCGTATGCTATGGCATGGGGTGTCCATCCGGTACGCGCTCCCATGCTTTTCGCCACGTCATAAAGTTGCCAGTCCTCGCCTCCGGCCAGACCCAGTTCCCCATTGAACCGCAAACCGGTACGCCTGAAAAAGTCCAGATTACCCATCCAGCTTCCGGTTGCCAATCGGATCGTATTCGCACGCCCTTGATATCGTCTTTCTATACAACGCTTTTCCGCCTTCAAATTGATATCGTTGACCGCTTTCCATATTACTTTATTCCAATGCGAGTATTTTTCATCAACCGGCGCAACGCGAACAGGCGAGCCAACGATATCCAGATCGTGTGTGTCTCGCTCTTTCAAAAGTTCACACAACCAATCGCTTTCCACCTCTTCATCATCATCGGCGAAAGTCAGCAGATCAAACCCCTCATCGATCGCATGTCGTATCGCACGGTTGCGGGCAGCGGCAATCCCAAGGACAGGCTCAATGAGATAGTTGACCTGATGTTGAGGAACCTCATTGCTAAAGCCCTGAATTATGGGCCTCAAAGTTTCTGAGCCATTGTTTTCAACGATCAAGAAGCAGACGCAGACGTTGTCCGGAACCTTAATCCTCGCATATGAAGCTAACAAACGACTTAACATTAAAGGCCTGTTGCGGGTCACCGTGGCCACGGCTATTTTTCTGACAGAGGAAGTCATCGGCTTTGCTCATGCACGGATAATCAGCCAAAAATCGCTTTACGGCACGCCGCCATCCAACCATCGCTGTGGCGGATGTTTCGTCGCGGTAAAAGCAGTGGGTCATCTTCTGGACCAGCCTGGGCTTTTCTCAGGGTCACGGCCAATTTGAAACCGGACTTGGCGACCACATCCCTTATGTCTGGAGAAACATCGCCGTAAGGGTAGCTGAAGGAGGTGATGCGCTGATTGGAGATGTTCTCAAGGTGCTTTCTCGAGTCACAGATCTGATCGTATGCCTCGCTCAACCCGACCTGTGTCAGATGAACATGATCGACGGTATGGGCCCCGATTTCATTGCCTGCATGTGCCCATCCGCGGATCTGCTCCTGAGACATGCATCGCGTATAAGAAATGCCTTTTGATTCATCCCATTTGTTGAAGCCACCTATCTGACCGCTTACGAAAAAACAGGTCGAGGTGAATCCCAGATCTATTAGTACAGGAAGAGCATTTTCATAGATGTTGGAAAATCCATCGTCGAATGTAATGCCGAAAACCTTGCCTTGCTTTCGACCCATGATGTACGGATGAATTTCACGCAGAGACATGCCTATATACCCTAATCGGGAAAGCCATTTCATCTGTTTCTGAAAATTATCTGGAGAAACGAAAAGCCAACGAAAAGGGGATCCGGGTGGAGGAACTTCTGCTATTTGATGGTATGTTAAAATAGTTACTGCAGAATAGCTTCTCACTTTTGGTGAATCCTCTTGTCATGAAGGCATGTATTGCCGAACAATTGACAAACATACTTTATCGCATTTCGGGACTGGACGAATCCATCCCAATAAGCGAGGTTTTTGTGCTGGCTTAGCTCCAGACGATGCGGTTACCGGGTCGAACTCAAATTCATTCTGTTGCTGAGTCTTCGCTGGAGAAAATGCGACGTTTCCATCGAGAAAACGTGGAGAAATATCTCACGTTCAATGGAGCGCCACCGTTGGAACCTGCTTTTGAACGAACGTGACGGGTAACGCCGAAGCTGGCCCGATCACGCCGAAAGAACCCTTGTCAATCGCAGAACAGAACTCGCTTGCGCTGATAGTATCCGTACCGAACATTCCATACTCTCTTCCACACGCGGTAGCAGTCAGGGTCTTCCTGCACGATCACCTGTCCCAAGGCTTGAGGTCTGGGCGGAATGGCCCCGATTGCGACACCACCGATGACGCCAAGGGCAAGCGCGCCGCCGACATCTCGTCGAGAGTTTCGTGAATAATCGTCATAATATTCCCCATAACCGGGGTAGTCCAAATGGTCTGTATAGTCGTAATCATATACTGGGGGTCGCGAAGCATCGTCGTAACCATAGTCCTCCCAGTCCCCGGCCTGGGCGCCGCCGGTGCTGATGCAGAGCGCTGTGGCTATGAAAATTCCCGTTGCCTTCAGAAACCGAGCCATGATTTTCTCCTCGCCGCCTGATGCGACCCTATATGAAATCGTGAAGCTTATTCTGGCCCTGTTCTGTGGAGATAAGCTCATCGTTGCATGGAGAATTCGTGGGATTCCGGGACTTTCTCCGGCAATCGTCCAATCAGCGCGTGCAGCGCTCGTATGCGACGCCGGACGAATAAAGCAGACAAGCCATACGAATATTCGTCTGAGGAGCACCGAGCGGTTGGCTCAATATCGTCAGGAAAGTCAACGGCCCGAAGAAGAAGATAAGCACGATGGCAGAAGCGACAAACATCGAGAGTGCGACCTTCAACCGACAAACAACCCGCGAACGCCATCTGTCGTCAAGAACGGCTGCATACCGGAAAGTCGATCGCTGGCTCATGTCGCTTCCGTATTTCTTGGGTTTTTCCTGTCTCCAATTGTTAGATCAGAATCGCGCAGACTCCATGGAGACTTAATGTAGAATCCATAAACGAAGCAGAGACAGGTTCGCGAGCCGTACCGAAGCGCTGATCCGTTTCCGATCTGTCCGGCACGGCCGCTGCCCGACGGCGGAAACGCGTCTGACCATGTTTCAGAAATGTCGCGTCCGCCTGATGCTACAGGCCGTCGACGGACGCCTCAGCGGTGCGAAGTATCGCGAGACTACGGCCGCTTTGTTTGAACGCGGGCGGATCGATGCCGAAGCTGCTGCAGCCGTCACCGAAGAGCGCTCCGTGGTGTCGCTCATGTGCGGATTGTGACTAACTTAGGCATAGCTGCCCGCTTTTCCGATCCAATCCGACCGTCATGAAATAGGCCTCCAATGAGGGTATCTCGTCCGATGCGACAATCGCGCCGACGTACCCATCCGGCCGGATGAGGAGCCAGTCGCCACCGCGCGGCGCATAGGCAGCCTGGAAATGACCCGCCCCATCAAGCAGTTCGCTGTCTGGGCCGATCGCATGTATATGAAGTCCGGCGCGCGGCGACACGAGTCTACGATCGCCGTTGAAAACGATCAACGTCCAGTGCGGGCCACGCAACAGGTCGAACAGCCGCATGGTCTGCCCCGCCGCACCTTTGACCAGTGCGTCGGGTGCACGGTCGCCGGCCAAAAGGCAGCCCATACGTTCGGGCTTCTCCAACGCAAGCCGCGTTTCCGGATAGCCGATATCGAGTTGATGCACATCGCGCCCGCGCCGCATTTCGCCACGCTTCATTGCATCGAGCAGGCCCGTGGAAAGTCCCAACATAGCTTGTGCGATCGGGCGGCGTTCCTCCTCGTAGGTGTCGAGCAGTGTTTCGGAGGCGCCCGACACGACCGCTGCCAGCTTCCAGCCCAGATTATAGGCGTCCTGAACGCTCGTGTTCAGCCCCTGGCCGCCCGTCGGCGGATGGATGTGCGCCGCATCGCCGGCCAGGAAGACCCGCCCGACACGGTAGCGGTCCGCCAGCCGGGCATTCATGGTGAAGACTGAGGCCCACGACGCGACCTGAACGATGATATCGCTTCGGCCGGTGCGCTCGGCAAGCATTGCCGTAAGCCCGGCAGGCGACAGGTCGATGTCACCCTCCATGGGAACAGGCCCCTGAAGCTGGAAGAGATCGGTACCGGCCAGCGGGCAGGCCGAAATCTGGCGCTGCATGTCGCCTTCGCCGAAGCGATGCCAGACATCGCGCGAGAGGCCGGACAAGGTGACGTCCGCGACGATGGCGCGCACGCCCAGCGTCTTGCCGGGAAATTCGATCCCGAGCGCGTGACGCACGAAGCTGCGTCCACCATCCGCCCCGACCAGCCAGCGGGCGCGAACCGTTTCCTCGCCGGACTTCGTGACGAGCCGCGCCGTCACTCCGCCCATATCCTGCTCGAAGCTGACAAGCTCCGTGCCGAATTCGGGGCCAGCTCCGAGTTCAGCCAGCCGCTCGCGCATCACCCGCTCCGTTAGGAACTGCGGCACCATCAGTGGCAGGTGATAGGGTTCGGCGGGCGTCGCAGGCTCGGACGTCACGACGTCGGTGTCGCAATAGTTGCCATCGTCACGATATTCCCGCTGCTTCGGATAGAAGCCGCCGACCGAAACAATCCGATTGAGGATGCCGAGGTCCTCGAACACCTCCTGCGTTCGCGGCTGGATGCCCTTGCCGCGCGAACCGCGAAATGGATCGTCGAGCTTCTCTATAAGCCTGAAGCGAACGCCACGCCGCGCAAGGTCGATAGCCAGCGTCAAGCCGGCCGCGCCCGCGCCACAGATGAGCACATCCACCGCGAAATCATTTGTCATATCGATCTCCATATGTGTATTATGCACTCAATAGGAGATTGGGAATGCCGTCAAGAAAGAATATGCAAAATACACTTGATTCCGCATCGCTTCGCGAATTGCATGGCGTGTTGATCGACATCGTCAGCGTGATGAACCAGCCGCAGCGCGACGAGGAAATGGTCCGTCAGGCAGGCATAGCGCTTGATCGAGCTCTGTTTCCGCTTTTGGTAATGATCGAACGGTTGGGTCCTATCGGCATCGTCAATCTGGCTGACCGGGTTGGACGGGACTACACGACCGTCAGTCGTCAGGTCTCGAAACTCGAAGAGCTCGGCCTCGCCGAGCGTCGCGAAAGTCCTGTCGACCGTCGCGTCCGTGAAGCGATTATTACCGAAAGAGGCAAGGCGATGACCGACAAGGTCGATGCCGCGCGCGAGAAAATGGCGCGGGAAATCTTCTCGGATTGGGAAGAGACCGAGGTCAGGGAACTCATCCGTCTGATGCGCCGCTTCGCCAACGCCGTGACGCAAGAGAGCTAACTTCGCCGGCGATCATGAAAGGCGTATTATAGATTGCGGCAACAAACGCGTATCTCACTTTGCATCCTTGGCGAAATACGTAGTGGCTTTTTTAAGACGTCGCATTCCTCGGTGACGCGCGCCAGCTCCTTCTTCAGACGACGTATCTCTGCCGCCTGATCCCCATCGCTCCAAATCTAGGGACTATTGACTATTTTGCATATAGAATTCGTCTGATCGGTCGGGAGTGCCGGATAGATGGACGGAGAATGCCGGAGCCGACCATATCGCTGTTTTGGCTATGAGATCGGCTACATGGAGGTGCTTATTCCGGATTCTCCAGATTGAATTGCTTCAGCCCTTCATCGTAGTTGAACAGCTCGGCGTAGCGTCCCCAGGAGATCAGCGCCCGCATCGTATTTTCCGCCATCTCCTCGGACATATGATCCTCAAGCTCGTCGGAGAAGCGGGTGAACGGCGCGTGATGGCTCGGGCGTTCGTCCAGAATGCGCCTGATCTGGGCGGCGAGCGGCACGTAGGTCACCAGATGCTCGGCGAAGAGACGCTTGCGGGCGTCCACCGTATCATCCACGAAGCGACGGCCCTGCTCGGTCAGGAGAACGTCGCCGCCCGCCACTTCGGCGAACCGCAGGAGCTGGAGCGTTTCGGCGATCGGAAACAATTCGTCGGCCTCCATCTGAAGCGTGACCGCAAGGTCCGGCAGATCGGCGCGCCCGTTGTATGGCGGTCCGGCGAGCGCCTCCATCATGCCCGACAGGAGATTGGTCGACAGACGCGGGAGCGCCATTCCGGTGCCGACGCCCGAAAAGCCTTCGGCGAGTCTCCTTTCAGTCTTGTCCGTCGACGCCTTCTGCGTCATGTGCGCATAAATTTCCTCGACAAGCTCCCGGAAGCGTGGATCGGCGCGACTCCGCGGATGCTGGAGCCCCACCGTGATTTCCTTCGCTACCCGTCCCGGATTTGAGGAGAATATCAGGATACGGTCGCACATGAGGACCGCTTCCTCGATGTTGTGCGTGACCATCAGGATCGACTTGATCGGCAGACGCCCTTCGATCCACAGATCGATCAGGTCGGTGCGCAGGTTTTCCGCCGTCAGAACGTCCAGCGCCGAGAACGGCTCGTCCATCAGCATGAGCTTGGGGTGGACGACAAGCGCACGGGCGAAGCCGACGCGCTGACGCATGCCGCCCGACAATTCCCTGGGATATGCGCTTTCGAAGCCGTCGAGGCCGATCAGGTCGATCGCCTGAAGTGAACGACGACGGCGTTCCGCCGCGGGAACGCCGATCGCCTCCAGGCCGATCTCCACATTCTGGAGAACGGTCAGCCAGGGAAAGAGCGCGAAGCTCTGGAAAACGATGGACAGGCCTTCGCAAGGGCCGGTGACCGGTTTTCCGCACCAGCGGACTTCGCCGCTCGAAGCCTCCAGCAAGCCGGAGATAATGCGGAGAAGTGTCGACTTGCCGGAGCCGGAACGGCCAAGAAGGCCGACGATCTCGCCTTCATGAATGTCGACCGAGACATCATCCAGAACGACGAAGTCGACATTGTCGCCTTTGTGGTAAACCTGACGGACGCCGCTAACCTCGACGAGACGCCGGGCGTTCTGGTTATTGCGGAGATCGAGCGTTTCAAGAGTATTCATGGGACAGGTTCCCTCAGGCCAGACGGAGGCGGCGGTCGGCGAAGTCGTACATCGGACGCCAGACCAGACGGTTCAAGAGAATGACGAAGAGCGACATGACGGCGATCCCGAGCGTCAGGCGCGGGTAGTCTCCGGCGGTCGTCGCCCGGGCGATATAGGCGCCAAGGCCGTGGGCGGTGAGCTGCGTCTTTCCCCAACTCGCGACTTCGGCGACGATCGCGGCGTTCCATGAGCCGCCGCTCGCGGTGATCGCCCCCGTGACGTAATAGGGAAATATCCCGGGCAGCATGACCTTGCGCCACCAGTTCCAACCGCCGATCCGGAACGACGCGGCGGCCTCTTTCAGGTCGTTCGGGAAGGCGCTTGCGCCGGCGATGACGTTGAAGAGAATGTACCACTGCGTACCGAGAATCATGAGCGGCGACAGCCAGACGTCGGTGTTCAGCCCGAAGCGGACGATAAGCACCACGGCGAACGGAAAGACGATATTGGCCGGAAACGCAGCCAGGAATTGCGCGAGAGGCTGCACCCGCTCGGCTATTCTGGGACGAAGCCCGATCCAGACGCCGATCGGAACCCAGACGAGAGAGGCGAGCACGATCAGGATCACGACGCGGAGCATGGTGAGAACGCCGAGTCCGAAAACATCGGCGACTTCACGAATATCCAGTTCCGTCGCGACGAAGCTGACGATCAGCCAGACCGAGTACAAAGTCGCGCCGATGACGAGCGCGAGCCAGACGAAATCCGCTCCCTTGCTCTCCACGAGCTTGCGCGCGGAGCGCGGAAAGATCGGGGGCGCGGACAGGCGCAGCTTCGGCAGGCCGGTGATCAGCCAGCCGAGCGGCAGGAGCGCGACCCGAACGAAACGCGCGCGACGAAACGCGTCGAGCAACGCCGATTTCGGAGCGGCGGCACCAACGGTCAGCTCAACGCGGAACTTGTCGCTCCAGGCGACAAGCGGCCGGAACAGCAGTTGGTCGTAGAGCAGGATGACGGCGAGCATGGCCGCCACGGCCCAGCCGATGGCTGAAAGGTTCTGCTGGTCGATGGCGAGCGCCACGTAGGAGCCGACGCCCGGCAGCGTGATTGTCGTATCGCCGGTCGAGATCGCTTCCGAAGCGACGACGAAGAACCAGCCGCCCGACATGGACATCATCGTGTTCCAGATCAGTCCGGGCATGGAGTAGGGAACTTCCAGACGCCAGAAACGCTGCCATGCCGTCAGGTGAAACATCCGCGCGGCCTCGTCGAGCTCCCGTGGAACAGACTTGACCGAGTGGTAGAAGCTGAAGGTCATGTTCCAGGCCTGACTGGTGAAGATCGCGAAGATCGAGGCCAGTTCGACGCCGAGAACCTGCCCCGGAAACATCGCCATGAAACCGACGACGGTGAACGACAGGAAGCCGAGGACCGGTACTGACTGAAGAATGTCGAGGAGCGGAATCAGCACCATCTCGGCGCGCCTGCTCTTTGCAGCCACGGTCCCGTAGATGAAGGTGAACATGAGGGAAGCCACGATGGCCGCCAGCATGCGGAGCGTGGTGCGCAACGCATATTCCGGCAGTTTCAGCGGATCGAGCGAGACCGGTGTGGCTTTGAGCGAACTGATCGGAGCCAACGTGGCATGGCCACCGTGAATGAAGAGAAGGACGCCTCCGAAGAAGAGGCCGAATGCGACCACGTCCCATATATTGGGTGCGAAGCGGCGCGCCCGGCCAGCGTCCATAGCCGGAAGAGGCATTGTCATGTGGAATCCCCATGTTCGAGCGTGGAAACTGAACTCGTGGTTAAGTATAAGTGAATGCTCGTGAAAAGCGTCAGCTTCCTATTCGATCACAGCAGCCTCGCGGCCGGCGGTCAGGTGGAATGATGCGATGGAGAGAGTTGCGCATGGCTTACCTCCTGTTCCGGCCGATCACAGCGAACCGGAAAACCGGATATCAGGTTCGCGACGTCTTCGGTTGCAGTCTTGATCTGCCCGACACGATCGATATGGCTCCCTGAGAACTTGCAGTCAAGTGAGGGCTCCAATTGGCTTCAGGCCGGTTTCAGCTCCGCTCCGACAATGCGGAAACGCCTGGACGAATGACCTTCGAATCCTTTAATTCTTTGAGATCAAAAAGTTTTTTCGCCTGTTTCTTTCGGTCGCCATCGCCGAACGACGAACGGTCCTCAAAAAGACCGAAGCGCATGGATATACTTTGGTATACGTCACATATCCAAATGCCTTTACGCAAGGGAAGCCTGAAGCGCGCGCTCTTTGTTTTTACGCATTATCCTACGCAAAACCGCTACGCACTTTTGCTGGAAATGTTCTATCGCCGGAAAAGCATGTTTGACTGCATGATCCACAGGCAGGAGGCCGCCGGCCCATGATATCGAGACCCGTCGTCGTCCTGCCTGTCCTCGTTCTCCTGATGGGCGTCATCTTCGCCGCGGATACGGTGACGGATTACGCCGTCGCGGCCGCGGTGTTTTACACCTCCGTTATCCTGATCGCGACCCGGTTCCTGTCGGTCAGGACGGTCGTCGGACTGGCGGCGACATCCGGTCTCCTGACGATCCTCTCCTTCGACCTGACCCGGCATGGAGCCTACAAGGTGGGGCTGGTCAACATGGCCATCAGCATCGTCGCGATCGCAGGGACGACCTATCTGGGACTCCGGCTCAAATCCGCGGAGCTTTCCGCCCACCAGTCGCGGGAGCGCCTCCTCAGGATGGCCCGGCTGACGACGCTGGGACAATTGACGACGTCGATTGCGCACGAGGTCGGCCAGCCGCTCGCCGCCATATCCACCAGCGCCGGCGCATGCAGCCGATGGCTGGCGCAGGAGCCTCCAAACATCGAACGGGCGAAGGCCGCTCTCGAACGCATCGTCAGCGACACGTCTCGCGCCCGTGACATTCTCGGCCGCGTCCGAGGGCTGGCCAGAGGGGAAGCGCCGTTCAAGACCAGCTTCGATTTCAACCAGGCCGTTGGGGAGATCGTCGAGTTGTCCAGAGGCGACATCGACCGTAGAGGCACGGAACTCGCCATGGCGTTTTCCGAGGGGCTTCCCATCGCCTTCGCCGATCGCGTCCAGATCCAGCAGGTCGTCGGAAATCTCCTGCTGAATGCGATCGATGCAGTCGCCATTCGCGCGGACGGCGCGGGGAAGATCCGCCTTGCGACCGAACGGACCGAGATCGGAACGATAAGATTTACGATCGAGGATAACGGTCCGGGCATCCCGACGAATGCGCGACAGCATCTCTTCGACGCGTTCTGGACGACCAAATCGGGAGGATTCGGGCTTGGATTGACAATCAGCCGCACGATCATCGAAGCGAATGGCGGACGTATCTGGATTCCGGCGACTAGCGACGGGGCATGCTTCGCCTTTGAAATTCCAGCGGGAGCGAGCCAATGACGCTTTTCGACGACGCCGAGCCGACTGTCTACGTCCCGACAGTTTACGTCATTGACGACGACGCCTCCGTCTGTGCAGCGCTGAAGGACCTGTTTGAATCGATAGGCTTGCGGGCTTCGACCTTTCCGTCGGTGGCGGCGTTTCTCGAACATCCCCGCACCGGAGGCCCGTCCTGTCTGGTCCTCGACGTCAGAATGCCGGGACAAAGCGGCCTCGACTTCCATCTTCAGATGGAGGGTATGGGATTCCGGACGCCCGTGGTGTTCATTACTGCCCATGGCGACATCGCCATGGGGGTGAAGGCGATCAAGGCGGGCGCCGTCGATTTTCTGACGAAACCGTTCCGCGATCAGGAGCTTCTCGACGCCGTGCATGCAGCTCTCGACAGGGACAGGCGTCGAATGGAGCAGGACAAGGTGGCATCCAATCTAAAAACCAGATGGGAGACCCTCAGCGTTGGAGAGCGTGAGGTGTTCGCGCTTGTCGTCACCGGATTGCTGAACAAGCAGATCGCCTCGGAACTCGACATCAAGGAAGTGACGGTGAAGGTCCGCAGGGCACGGATCATGCAGAAAATGTCCGCAGCCTCGCTTGCGGATCTTGTGCGGATGTCCGATCAACTCAAGAGCGTATCGTCCGGCCACTGACCATAATATGCGGCGTATTGCGATCCCGGTGTTGTTTGCGAGAGGAGGCGGAATCTTGCGCTGAAGGTTCTCCTGAACGCGAGGTTTTGTTTTCACCAAGCTTGAATAGCCGCGAGGACTATACGGAGGAAGTTGACGGATGTCAGTGTCTCGTCGTCGTCACACCAGAGCAACCCGATTTCAAGGACTGGTTGGCTCGCCTCCGGATTTAGGCTCAGAACTCATTGCTCATAGCCAGAAGATGACGGTTGCGGAGAAAAATGTCATTGGGCACCTGTCGTAGCGCGTAGGTTCAGGACCCATTGCCGGTTTGTCTGAACTGAACCGATAGCGAGGCTCCATCGCTGATGACGACGTGATCCTGATGATGGACGGTAGATACGGGCCTTTTCACGGCTTCGTCAATTGCAGCGCGGTGGGCGCGATCACCGTCAGATGAAACTGCTGATGCATCCGCGCCCGCATCTGCCGTCCCGCGGCTGCCGAGGCTCTGGCTGGCAAAGATCGTGTCACGGATGCGGCGGAGATCATGCAGCTCTCCGGTGCCGGCATCGTGCGCCAGCTTGCTCCCGGTCAGTCTGCGACGATGGATTGCCGCGTTCGTTCCGGCGGCGTCGGAATAAAGCCGTTCCCGACGCGAAAGCACTGGCCTATGCCCCGTCGCCATAATATAAGGCGTTGCCCCATCGCAGCATTGCCGATAGCCGCAGGAAAGGGACCATCGCCATGAGTGCCGAAGCCGTAGTGAATGACAGCGCCAATATATTCGAGCTTGCGCCGATTTCCCTCTGGCTGGAGGATTACAGCGGCCTGCGCCAGTTGTTCGACCGATGGCGCGCCGAAGGCGTCACCGACCTGAAAACCTTCCTGATGGAAGACACCGCACGGCTGCGCATCTGCACCGGCCAGATCCGCCTGCTGAAGGTGAACCGGAAGACGCTTTCCCTGTTCGAGGCCGACGACTTCGACGATCTGGTCACCAATCTGGAGCGGGTCTTCCGCGACGACATGTTCGAACCGCATATCGGCGAGATGGTGCAGTTGTGGGACGGTTCGATGACCTTCGACAGCGACACGATCAATTATTCGCTGAAAGGCCGGCGGATCGATATCCAGCTCAAGGGCCGCATCCTGCCCGGCCACGAGGAAAACTGGGACCGCGTGCTTCTTTCCATTGAGGACGTGACGGCGCGCGAGGATGCACGCCGCGAGCAGGACCGCCACAAGCAGCGAGCCCAGGGCCTGTTCGAGCATTCGCCTGTTTCGCTCTGGGTCGAGGATTTCAGCCGCATCAAGCAGCTGATGGACGATGTGCGCCAGCGCGGTATCGTCGATTTCCGCGTTTTCACCGACGTGCATCCCGAATTCGTGCGCCAGTGCATGAGCGAGATCCGCGTCGTCGATATCAACAACGAAACGCTGGCGCTTTTCCTCGCGCCCGACAAACAGACCCTGCTGCAGAATCTGCCGCGTATTCTCAAGGAGGATATGGAGGCATCCTTCCGCGAGCAGCTCATCGATCTGTGGAACGGCGTGCTGTTCCAGCGCCGCGAGGTGGTGAACTATGCGCTCGACGGTTCCGAGCGTCACGTGCTCCTGCAGTTCTCGGTCCTGCCCGGCCATGAAAAGGACTGGTCGCTGGTGCAGGTGGCACTGACCGACATCACCGCGCGCAAGAAGGCCGAGGCCTATCTGGAATATCTGGGCAAACACGATGTGCTGACCAAGCTGCACAACCGCGCCTATTATGTGGACGAGTTGAACCGGCTCGACCGCAAGGGCCATGCGCCGGTGTCGATCATCATGATCGACCTCAACGGCCTGAAGGCCGCCAACGATCAGTGGGGCCACGCGGCGGGCGACGGACTGCTACGCCGGGTCGGCAAGGTGCTGAACGAGGCCGTCAGGCAGCCCGGCCATGCCGCGCGTATCGGTGGCGACGAATTCGCCGTCGTGCTGCCCTATATGGACGAGCGCGGCGCGGAAGCCATGGTGGAAAACATCCGCCGTCTGATCGAGATCAACAATCAGTATTATTCGCAGCTCAAGCTCAACCTCTCCATTGGCGCCGCCACCGGCGCGCCGGGTGAGATGATGGAATCGGTCGCCAAACGCGCCGATCTCATGATGTATGAGGACAAGCGCGAACATTACGACGCGCAAATCGTGGCGAAAGAGCTGAATACCGACTGAAGCAGCGGAATCGGAGTTCGCTGGTCGAGACATCTTCGACTCCGTCGTCTAGAGAATCGGCATCGAGTACGGTATTGCCAGACGAACCGATCAAGCGAGCCGACAGCACCTGTCCGAATCGGGTGTTGGTGAAGGCGACGGAGGCCGTGCCATGGCTGGAGGCTTCGTTCATCATCGGGCAATGCCTTCCGCCATGGTTGGGCGAGCCGCTTTCCGGTCCTCGATGATGTGTCCGTTCTCCATGCAGACGATGCGGTCTGCGATGTGGAAGTAGCGGTCGTCGTGGGAGATGACGATCAGCGTCTTGCCCTGCGCTTTGAGTTCGGGCAGCAGTTCCTCGTAGAAGGTGCGGCGGAATTCCGGGTCTTGGTCTGCCGCCCATTCGTCGGTGACGATGACGGGGCGGTGTTCCAGATAGGCCTGCACCAGCGCCAGCCGCTTGCGCTGGCCGGTGGAAAGGTCCGTGGTGGTGAAGCGCTCGCCGTCGAGCCGAACTTTGTGGGCAACGCCAAGACGCTCAAGATGCGGCTGGGCTTCGCTGGGTAAAGCGCCATAGGCCAGATCGTCGAAGAGGTAGTAGTCGGAGAAGATGGTGGTGAAGAGCTGGCGGTAGTCGTCGCGGGCTTCAGGTGTGACCGGCCTTCCGTCGAGCAGGATCGATCCCTGCTGTGGCGCGTAGAGGCCGAGCAGGAGCTTGATCAGCGTCGTCTTGCCGGAGCCGTTCTCGCCGACGATGAACAGAAGCTCTCCGGCGTGGATGGTGAGATCGACCGGACCGAGGACAAAGGGCTTTACGCCGTCCTTCGCAGGAAAGGCGTAGCTCACGCCGCGCAGTTCGATCGAGCGGATGGCTGTCGAGGCCGAAGCTAAACCTGTCTCCGTAGCCACGGCAATCGGGATATTCGGCTCGTGCTGGTCGAGTTCGGCGGAAAGGGCTGCGATGCGGGCGAAGGAAATCCGCGCCTGATCGAAGACGGGCAGCGCGCTGGCGATCTGCTCCACAGGGCCTTTTACATAAAGGAGCACGATCACCGCGCCGCTGACCACCTCGGCGTCGATCCCGAAACGCGCCCGTCCGGCGATGAGCAGTCCGATGACGATGAATAACACCGCCGATCCTGCCGCATCCGCCAGCCAGAACAGCCGCATGGCCCGGCTCTTGAGCGTGGCGATACGGTCGGCAGCCCCCGAAAGCAGCAGCCCATGCACACGGCCGCGACGGGGCCGGCTGATCTTGAGTTCCTTGGCCCCGTCGGTGATGGCGCGGTATTGCTTGTGCAATTCGTCCTGCGCGAGGCGCACTTCATGATAGCTGCGGATCCAGCCGCGCTGCGAGATCATTCTGACGGCCGCCCCGACCACCAGGGAAACCACGGCCAGCAGGAACACGACCGGCGACAGCGTGAACAGATAGACGAAGCTGCCGATGGTGATGGCGAGCGCGATGGCGTAAGCGGAGAAATTGAAGGTGAAGGCGGAGACGGTGTCGACGTCGCCGGTCAGCACCAACATCAGCCGGTAGGAGCGATGCGCCTCCAGTGCTGCGATGGGCGCGCGCAGGATGCGGGCGGCGATGTCCTTGCGTAAGGCCGCGATGATCTTCTGGCCCACCACGCTGTTGCCGACGCCGGCGATGGCCGTGCCGCCGACGCTCAACACGCACAGCCCGGCGAAGCGCGCCAGCAGGCCCCAGCTTACCCCGCCCGCGTGCAGTCCCTCGTTGATCGTCGCCAGCAACCATGCCGTGGCAAGGCCGCTCACAATACCAACACCGGTCGCAAACAGCACCAATGGCCAGAACGGAAGCAGAAGACGGACCACCTCCCGCAGAAGGCTGCGAACGCCGACCCTGTCATTCAGTCCATTCATGACGTTGTCCTCCACATCTGCCACAGAAGGTACGGAGCACCAATCAAGGTCGCGATCAAGCCGGCCGGCACCTGCCAGGGGAATAGAACGTTCCGGCCGAGCCAGTCAGCCACCACCATGATGAGAGCGCCAAGCATGGCGGCTCCGAATAGCTGCACCATCGGTCGCCGTAGCCCCAACATCCGCGCCATATGCGGAGCCATCAGGCCGACGAAGCTAAGGGGGCCGACGACCAGCGTCGCGGCGGCGGTCGCCAGGGCCGTCAACAGGAGGAGCACCAGCCGGGCGACACCGACATTCATCCCCACGCCTCGCGCGCTGGACGTGCCGAGCGGCAGGATTTCCAGCCAGCGGGCTGCGAATGGCGCGAGCGCCAGCGTGACCACGGCAAGCGCGCAGGCGATACCTGCCTGCGTGGCGGTGACGCCATAGGTCGATCCCGACATCCACGTCAGCAGCATACCGGTTCGGGGATCGCCGCTGGTCAGCGCGATCGAAGAGATCGCCGACATGAACGAGGCCAGCGCGACACCGACCAGCAGAAGACGCTCCGGCGCGAACGACGAGCGTCCGGAAACACCCATCAGCGCGGTGAGCGTCAACGCCGCCCCGGTGCATGCGGCGGGCACCGTCCAGGCGGGGTTGAACCCCGGGATCATCAGCATCGCGAGGATCACCGCCACCGTCGCGCCGGAGGAAATGCCGAGCAGTTCGGGCGACGCCATCGCGTTGCCGGTCATGCGCTGCATCAGGACACCGGCGGCGGCGAGCATCGCGCCGCAGGCGAGCGAGGCGAAGACGCGCGGCGTGCGCCATGGCGAGAGAAGCTCGAATTCCGGCCATGACGTCATATGCCAGCCATCCGGGGTGCGGCCGACGAACAAAGCCACCGCCAACCCGGTCGCAAGCGCCAGCGCAACGCCGATCATCAGACGCCGCAGCGCAGGGCCGGTGCGTCGGGGAGAGATATCCGCCTCGCCGCGCGGGATGGCGACCTGTGTCCTCATGCGGAAGACGAGCCAGATCAGCAGCGGCGCGCCGATGAGGCCGGTTGCGGCTCCGGTGGGAATTTCCTGCGGGATGAAGGTCAGCATCTGCACGACCTGATCCGTCAGCAACAGCAGGGACGCGCCGAGCAGGGGTGCAAGGACAAGACGCTGGCGCAGCGTGCGCGCGCCCAGCGCGCGGGCGAGCGCCGGAGCCGCCAGCCCGATGAAGCCGATGACGCCGACCGCGCTCGTCACGCAGGCGCTGAGACCCACTGCGAGGGCCAGCAGGACAACCCGGATGCGCTGGACCGGAACGCCCAGACTGCGCGCGCCGTCATCCTCCAGCCCCATCAGGTCGAGCGGTCGCACCAGCAGCGCGCAGAGAAGGCCGATCCCTGCCGTCTCGATCAGGAGGTTGCGTGCGGGCTGCCAGCCGTTCTGCGCCAGCGACCCGCTTTGAAAGAGGAAGAGGGAATTGAGATAATCATGGTTGAGCACCACCAGCACTGCACTGGCAGAGCCGGCGGCGAGGCTGACGATCAATCCGGCGACGATGAGAACCGCCGGTGAAAAGGAGCGCGCCGATGCAAGCGCCAGGACGATCATCAGCGCAACGGCACTGCCGGCCAGCGCGACGAAGCCTTGCGCGAAGCCTATGAGACCCGGCATCCACAGAAGCGTCGTGGACAGCGCAAGCTGCGCGCCTGCCGAGACGCCGAGCGTTCCCGGTTCGGCGGGCGGATTGCGCAGAACATGCTGGAAGATCGTCCCGGCCAGCGCCAGCGCCGCACCGGCAATGAGCGCCATCGCGATGCGCGGGAGAAAACTGTGATGGAACAGCAGTTGCGCCGGAACGGAGACGGACGGAGCCAGAACCGCCTTGAGCCAGAGGCTGGATGGCAGAATGCTTCCCGCCTTCATTAGAACGAGAGCCAGAGCCGCAAGCGCTATAATGCCGGTACTGATTGCCCCATAGGTGAGTTGTCCACTCTTGGAGCATTGAAGACTAACCACTGCCATGCACTCTACTCGACGGGTTGAGCGCTACGGCAAGGGTTTCGGCGAATTTAAGCGCGGTTGGTACACCGCCGAAGGGCCAGGCGAAGGGTATCGGCCTTACCCGCCCGCTCTGGACGATGGGCAGGGATTGCCACAAGGTGCTCTCCTGCAGCAATCGTAGCGCGGTTGCCGACCTCGGACCCGTATCGAGATAAAGAAAAGTCGCGTCAGGGTAGTCGGCTAGTATCTCCACCCCCTGCAGGGCGATGCCCCACGGGCTGGCGACAGCGCCTTTCCATGCGTTACCGACGCCGACATGGCGCATCGTGTCCACAAGCAGGTTATTTGTCTCATAGACGGCGAGATGGCGGCCATCCGGTTCCAGCGTGCCGATCAGAACAGCTTCGGCCGCCCGCCGTTCGAGCCTGCGTCGGATCGCATCAAAGTCTGCCTCCGCCTGATCGATATAGGCCACGCTTTGCGCGGGGCGGCTGACAAGGTTGCCGATGTCACGAACAAGGCCAATGGCGTTTTGCAGGATATGGGAAGGCGGATTACGCAGATCGAACACATGCGTCGGCGCGATACGCTGAAAATCGGGTAGAAGGCGGGCCTGCCAGTCCGCGCAAAGGATCAGGTCCGGTTTAAGCCGCTGCAGTTCCTCCAGATTCGGAGCGAAAATCGAACCGATTTTCAGGATGTCGGAAAAACCGTCGGCCGCGCCCCCTTGCATCTGATAGGCATCTCCAGTCGCAACCGGCGGCATTCCGATTGCGACCAAGGTTTCGGCTCGGGCCCATTCAGCCGCAAAAATGCGTGACGGATAGCCCCCGGAAACAGGTTGGGCAAAGGCGCTTTGTCCACTGCCCAAGGCACCAAGCAAAAAACCCGTCAGGCATTGACGTCTGGTGATCGTTGCCAACCCGACGCCTCAGAAGTCGAACGTAGCCGAAACAAGATAAGTGCGCGGAGCGGATCGCGTCAAACCGTAGCTTGAGGATGCCGATGTCCAATAGTTCTTGTTGAAGACATTCTCGACGCTTGCCCTGACCGTTACCGGTTTGCCGTTTGCCCGCTCAAAGGTGTACCGCGCGCCAACATCGAAGCGGGTCCAGTCCGGTATGCTCTGCGTATTGTCGGCGCTGTAATATTGCTTCGAGGTGTAGATCATGCGACCGGTCAGGGTCATACCTTTGAGGAAAGGAGTGTCCCATTCCGCGCCAACATTGAGTTGAACGTCTGGAATGCCGATTGCTTTCTTTCCGTTATTGGTTCCGTTTGCCGTCTTGGTCTGAACCCCATCCATGAAGGTGACGCCACCAAGCAGACGGACAGTATGAGTCAACTCGCCAAAAGCGTTCAGCTCGACGCCACGATTGCGGGTTTGTCCATTGACACCATAAGTGTTTGTGGCGCTATCGAGATAGCCGCTTGGCTGTTCGATCTGAAACACGCTTGCCGTCGTGGTAACGCGCCCCCAGTCGACCTTGACGCCGGCCTCATACTGCTTAGGTTCAGGCGCCAATGATTTGAATTGGCGGGTGTGATTCAGAGGGGCGTATAGGAGCCCGACTGATGAGTAATTTGTTTTGGCTGACGGACGAGCAGATGGCTCGTCTCCGGCCCTGTTTTCCCAAGA